>JADEYI010000034.1_pt1 | contig 277792 bp, 404 predicted proteins | sample 8542331 | NCBI WGS metagenome assembly JADEYI01 (sample SAMN16510988, study PRJNA670497) | mine drainage metagenome | isolation source: biofilm near Copperflume 1 | place: Germany: Marsberg coppermine Kilianstollen | collected 2018-02
TTAACATCCGGCAAAAGTTTGGGCAATTTCCCTTATCCTGAGGGTGGATGTGTTGTCCTGCACCATGCCGACACGTGCCTTGTTTTCCGTACGTATATCCTGGGTCAGTCCCCGCGAAAAGAAGAATCAGAGTTGCTTCCCTAAATCAATATTCGTGTGTTTATACTCTAGTACTTGGAGATAATGGCTGATCCGCTCGCCAACGTACCGGAGGTGCCCTCCGTGGATGCCGCAAAAGCAAAGGAGCTCGTGGAAGTCAAAAAGTTTGCGTTCTTGGACGTTCGCACTGTTGAAGAGTATGAAAAGGGTCACGTCGCGGGATCCGTCAATGTTCCATACCTGTTCTTCAAGGAGGATGGCAGTAAGGAGGTGAGTACGTGGCCTGCATCACTGATGTCATGCCCTAATATTGGCCTCATCTTGTGCAGCAGAACGTGAAGGGTCCTCTCATAATTTTGATGGCACCTTCATTGAGCATCCATACAGCGTTAATTCTGTTCAGCGCCATATTTACTGAACCTTCACCTACCTGCTTTCCTATTCTCCGAGGATCCATGCACTTTAGCGATCATGCATCCTGATGGATACTGAGACAACTTTGCTGCTTGTGAACGCAGCTGAACCCGGAGTTCTTGGAGAAGGCCACAGCTGCACTGCCCGATCCCCACGCAGATATTGTTGTCTCTTGCCAGATGGGGAGGCGTGGCGCTCTGGCAACAAAGGCTCTTCAGGATGCTAAGTACACAAGTGTTGTCAATCTTGACAAGGGGCTGAGCACCTGGACTTGCCCTTTGCAGAAGTAGCACAATCCAGGACAGCTGGCATTATGATCACTCAGAGCAGCAGCTATTGCTAGCATTCAGCATGTCCTTGATAACTCCTGCCCAGATATCCTGCAGCAGTAATGCTCCTTGTCAGGATCTGAGAGCCAGCAGCAAGGTTAGTGATATCCCACTCTTGGGACATTTCAAGTCTTGGGCGTGCCTTCATCATTCTGTTGGAATATCATCCGATGGGCGGCATAGCCACATTAGGGAGCTAGTTGGCGCTTTTATCCTCATTTAATTATTGTTTTGGGACTGCTTGGCAAGCATTTGAAGCACTCGTGTTGATGAACGCGGCATGCACCTGCCAGGTTGGAAATAAATCCATCGTGCTATTGTTTGCAAATTTTAAAATGCACACATTGTGCCTTCAAAGTTTGAGGTTGGTTAGTACGCCCAATACTGAAGGGGTGCAGACGGATGTGTGCCCCAATGTGTTATGGCCTGCCCAAATTCCAAATCGTTGAGAGAATTTGAGTTGAGAATTGACGCAAGGGAGGCTAGCTATTGCCCTCCCAATCCCCATGTGCGTACCACACTAGTTGCAAAGTGATGAGGGTTGATAATGTGTGCACAGTTAAGTACTGTGGTACTTCACAATGCGGGGGATGGTGTGTTCATCAAGTTCTCAAGACACCAGCTTAGTTAAATCCATGAAGTTGCAGGCTAGAGGTGTTTAACTTGTAGGTGAACTTCATGGCCATGAGATTAATTAAGAACTGTTTTGGGTGGTTACCGTTGCGGTTTGCTCGCATTATCAGCTCACCCTTCATTCATGATCATCTTCATGAAGTGCGCACATTGTAATGTGAAGTGGTGGCAGGTGCAAATTCATCACACTCATAGAGACAACCGCAAGTTCTTTCATCCTCTATTATAAAATATCTCACATATATATTAAAGTATATACTCAGGCCTCACGAAGGGCATGTGCCCGTATACACGTGACCATCACCAACCAGCATTGTGCATCATTTTTTCTGATAAGTATACGAGGCAACTCTTAAGACTTAAATTTGTCTACATCTAGCTTGTTGAGCGCTTTGCATATCAGAAGCACTGAACAGGGCTGCTGGAAATCCCCAGCCAGTGACACGTGCAAGATTGTCCGGATCGTTCCCAATCATACATGTATGAGAAGGCACTACAGGAGAACGCCATTGCTGCTGGATAGGTATACAGAGCAAGAAGGTGAAATAATTGATAGACAGTACTCTGTCAGGCATCAGTGCTCTCCATGCTTCTGCACAGGTTCAGCTTCTGCATGAAGAGCAGCAAGAGGGCCTCTTGATGAGCTGCCGCTGGAGCAGTGTGGTCTCCTTGCATCATCTCCAGCTCCTCCCATGCATCATTGTGGTGTCCAGCAAAATAATACAGGAGGCATAGCTCCAACTGGGTGCTCCTGTCCGAGCACATGCACTTGTCCAGCCCGGAAGACTTGCACAGTGAAAGATTGCTGAAGCAGAATTTGTCTCAGATCTTAGGGGCACTTCGGATTCGAGATGTCACACAAACAGCAGAGAAGGGGCGCTGGCAGGCAGAATGGCAAGGTAGGGATGGTGCCGGCAAAGTCAATGAGCACCTGCATCCTGGCAGCAGGTAGGCCCTGCGCTCTGCAGCAGCAATGGCTCGCTCCATGTTCATGCCTGGGCACAGCAACAGCACTAAGCGAGAGTCACCACAAATGAGTGTCCTCCAGAGGTCTACCTGGCAAGGCTGGCAGCTTAAGAAGTGCCCTTTTCAAATATGCACTAGGACAACGATTCACAACAACACTTCACATATCTCACTGACACACAATGCATGCCGGCCCTGATTGTGCCAGCGGTCACAAGAGGCGCATTGAGTATACCATGCAAAAATTGAACCACCTGCGCTGCCAATGGCACAATTTTACCCCTGCAAGAGTCCTACAGTACCTCAATACCAGTGCTCACTCAACTCCCGGGCGGACACATCAGCAAGCGGCCGCGCACCAGTGATCTGTGCAATGGTGCCGGTGCTGCCCAGGGCGGTGGAAAGGGACACAGGCACCATGAGGCCCGGCTCCGGCTGGCAGCCGACCGCGGCGGCCCAGTGAGTGTCTCTCAGCGCGGCCAGCAGCGCTGCCAGGATCTCCCTCTTGGTCGCCGGGTTGGTCAGCAGCTCCTCGCTGGGCCCCTCATGCTCAAACACCTGACAGATCTGCGCATGCGCGTGCAGGAAGCTTACGTCAGCATGTTGTATAAAAGTCTTCTATCAGTCCTTGACTCTTAACCGAGTCCTTTGATCAAGCCAACTCCCGCCAAGGTCAAGCGTGGGACACAAGTCCTCCATCTAGTGTCCTCACCGTGCCATTGCTACAGGGCAAGATGGCCATCGGTAATAACTTCTCCAATGCTGGGGACACCCTGTTGCTCAGACTGAACGAATGCGCGTGACGAGTGCAGCACAGCATGCCAGGCTTGTGGGGCACATATCAAGGCATGTCCTGACTCTGCTGTCTGGCTCTACTAGGGGTACTATATGTATTTCTTAAATATACTACTACTGGGGGAAAACAAGGCGCACCTCGTCCAGGAGAAAGAGGGCGCCCTTGCTGTAGGCGTCGACGACGAAGCGCTGGCCGCAGCTGCGCAGGGGGGCGTCGGTGGGCCACAGCACAAAGTAGCGCCCCCCCTCCAGCGGCCGCGCGGCCATGCGCAGGCCCATTCGCTCGCACACCTCCATGTACAGGATTGCCAGCGCTGCAGAGCCCCCCGTGCCCCTCTCCAGCACCGTGCTCAGCTGGCTGTCCCTGTGCGTTGTATGCTATGAAGTCAGCATCGCATCAGAATTGTACTTGTTACAAGGCTGCACCCTCTTCTTGTGCATTTTGCAGGAATGCATGTGCATACTTCCTGGGCTCAATTCTCTGCTCTTTGGCAGCCCGTCTGGCTCGAAAAAGTGTCCAACAGGGGCCTACAACATGATCTGTAATGCCCTAATGTTGTGTTCGTGATACTTCTGAATCCAAGGCCAAAGCAGGAAGGCAACTCACTGGACCGTGGCATAACGCTAGCGTTGGGTGGCCAGGTGTCAATTCCTTGGGTACAGAAGGGCACACCTGGGGTCGCCATGCCGGGTCATGCGGCGGTAGCCATGCCGCTCAAACAGCACGTCGTTCACGGCCGCCAGTGCCTGCACCGGGTAGTCGCACACCGGCGAGCGCACCCCCCTCACCGGCCCGAGTTTGTGCCGCTCATGCGCCCGTGGCCTGCTCTGGCGCCGCTGCCCCTCCCTGCTACTGCTCAATTCCGCTGTGTCCGCCGTGCCCGGCCCCCCTTGCCGCCCCTGTTTCTGCCTCCGCCCTTTTCTGCTGTTGGGGCCATTAACTCTGCTCCTAGTAACTCCAACAGACCCATCATCTAATCTACCGCTGTCGCTCACCGGCGAGTTGGGACCTGACCCAGTCCCTCTCCCCGTGCTCTGCTGCTGATTCTCAGCACTGCTTGCGCTGGCCTTGCTGTCAGCAGTGCCCTGGCCATTTCCCCTGGTGGCTGCAGAGTCTGGGTGGAGATGGAGCGAGGTGCTTCTCCTACGAGGCTTGGGCTCCAGTGGCGGTGGGGGGTCCCTGGGCTTCACTGGAGCAGGCCCCATGAGGCAGCGAGTTCGGAACAGCGCCGCTGCTTCTGCTGCCAGCGCATCCAATCGCTCTAGGCTCCAAGTAGATGCGCTGCCAATCTCCCTGTGCAAAGACAAGCCCTCCGTCCAAAACACCGTCTACTCACGTTTTCAACACCTGCCAGGGCTCGGCAACACTCTTTGTGTGCGAACGAGCTATGCAAAGGAATGCAGGAAGAATGGGGTCCAGGGACACACCGTGGAGGGTACAGGTGAGTCTCATTTCCCATGTTCCCGCCTACAAAGTTGTCCACTATTCTGGACGTCCTCGCTCTGCTCTCCTGCTCATCCACAACTGCCGCGGCTTCATCCTCCAGAGCAATGAGCATGCATGCCTTGGCCAGTGTGATGTGCTCATCAGGCTTGGCGGTCTCCTCATAGAAGCGCTGCCTTGCCCATTCAGCAACCTGCACAGTAAGGAAATGACCAACCTTGTTGAGCAGTGTCATGTGCAGAGTTCATGACGCATGGAAAGCATGAGATTTTGACCGATAAAAGAGAGGCAAGTACGAGGAAGATACCTCTCGCGGATGAGATGGCACCGAGAGCGACGATGCTTGGCACAGAGTTAGTTGCCTGATTGCGTGACTGAGCCAGTGCAGTCTAAAATGTTTTGAACGCGGTTGGAAAGAATGACCAAAGAAACTGGCGCTGCCCAAGCTCTGGTGCACTGATTGTGAGGGCATCTAATCCAAGATCCGTAGTTTTCGATCTTACAGATTTAGGCACCCCCTTGATGTCTTGCACAATGTCTCATCTACATTCATTCAGTACCCTTCTGATCCGAACAGCCTGAGATCCCTGTGCCCTCTGGGCCAGGTGAAGAGCATAAAACTTGATGACCTCACGCTCACGTGTGCAATCCAAGAGTGTTCGGAGATCCCAAGGACTGCTTTCCCGCACCAATATTTTATGCGGATCGTCTTCGGATCATCAATGCTCCAGTCAATTGATTTGTTCATGTAGAGGAGCACCGGGAAAGTCTGGGAGAATCTGGCAGCCTCCACGCTGTCGTGATCACTTGTGCTAAGGAACAGTATTAAAACGGAGAGATCTAAAAGTTTCGGATGTGTGAGAGGAGAGCATGCAGATATTTTCTACTTGTGTGAACGTAGAAGGATCTTGGAAAGCTTTTCAAGATACATTCATGCCTGTGCTTGGGACTATGGAAGTTTGATGTTACGTGCTATTGCTCTTTGTGCTTCGCAGTCGCGACAAGATCGATATAAATGCTTTGCAAGGTCCCTCAAATAGCTCTACAATTCAATATCCGACCTTGAGCACGTGCTGTCGGTAACCTTCAGACCAGAGGAGGACCCCTTACCTCTGCAGCTATGGCACATTTTGCAGATCTGGATATTCCAAGTCAGCCCTGCATACTGGAAGGCAATCTATTTCCAAGCGGCCGCCAAGTGGATCCTCCAGTTTTTGTGACATAGCAGCATGCATACCTGCACGCTGACTATGTTCAGGTTGGTGCACGGCTGAATTGATAGGAGGAAGGGCAAATTTAAACGGCGCGGATGGCAGCGGACCCAGCCCCTGGGGAGTGCAACGCTCCGGCAACTAAGGACATCGCGGATACATCTGCTCTCAGCGGAGCAGAGGTGAGTCCTCACAAGGCCTGCGCATGCTGTAGTCTTCATCTGCATGCTATGTGGAGCAACATTCCTGAAGCTTGAGTGGAACATCATGTAGACATGATGTTTCTACATGGCATAGTTCCACAATCTCCTTAAGAGCATCCGGCCTTTCCACGTGGCCACAGTTATTATTCACAGCATTCACCATGCTTGAGAGGCATCACTGATGTGGCATGGCATGGCATGGCATGGCATGGCATGCTGGTGTCAGCGCTGCAGATGAGTGATTGTGCTAGGAGTTCTCCGAGCTGTTGATGTGCACCACTGGTCCAACTGATTGGCAATTTGGCAACCGTTGCTAGCATGCTTCGGAGTCCAAGCCGCGTCGGTCATGAGCGCCTACTAGTATTTGATCAAGTATGGACAGAATTAGTAGTCATTCCCTGAGTTAGGTGATCAGCCATGAGGGTTGACCATGCTCGTCTTCTTCCAATGGCATTAAAAGACACGCAAGGGCAGATCCATCACCAAGATGGCCCATCACCGTGATGGTGACCGGGTGCATCAAATGCATGCATGATGCGCGAGCGCCAGCTGCAGCGCCGGTACTGGAGCTTACCGTGCGGGAGAGGAGCCGCCTCGTGCTAATGTTATCATCTTCTCAACAAATCTGCAGGAGAGTCGTATGCATGTTCTCTCGCATGCTCTGAGACGCTAGCTACGCCCGTTTGATCCCCCAGATATTGAAACTGCGGCCCAGGCGCCACATCAACATCGATCCTTGCATCTGATTGGCCGGAGCCAGATCTCAATTGACCCGAAGGTGGACGCCTGTGCCTCACACACCCGTCTCCCATCCCCTCCACGCTCCTCCTGCTGCCATTGGATAGCCAGGTTCTTGTGCTGTCCCCCTTTGACGAGACGCTCATCCGGGGTCGGCCCAGCGCAGAGGATGTGACCGGGGTGAGCCGGGTGCGTGCATGATGATCGGAAGCTCGGCCCAGTTCACACAGGCTCTGCCTGGCCTCTCACGGGCAGGTAAGCAAGGCAGAGGATGTGGGTTGGCCGCAGTCAGCCAGCAGGCTCCCATTGCCCACCCAATGCGAACAGGCACAAGGGGCACGAGCGCGCACAAGTCCAGCCAAGAGCCTCAGATATTGGAGCAGCAGAGCACGCTAAACACGCCCTTGGATGTGTTGACGGATGACCTGCGCTTCCTGCAAGCTAAGACTGGGCTGGATCTGCTCACACCCCTACAGGAGGTGAAAGAAGTCCATGATCAGGTATGTCTCTGTTGTGATATGCCAGGCGCTTTACAGAAGCACCTGGACTCCTTTATACATTGTTACTTTCGTTCATGCTCTACCATTTGCATAAATATTAATCGGAGGCATAGTACGAGGAGGAAAAATGTGCTGACCATCTGTCTAATGATGCAGGTAGTGGCAGCTCTGAACCCCATTGCTGGCGAGAGGATGCAGGAGGATCTAGAGGGAAGAATATATGCACTCCAAAGCGAGCTGGAGCGGGCACACCGCGAGGTACAGCTCTTTGTGGAGTGCTAGCAATGTACGTGCTGATGGAGCTAATGTATACCTCAGACACCACAGACAGCAGTTCTTAGGTTGCCAACAAGCACCGCAATGACGCAGGTGCACTGCTCTGAGGAGCAGCTTGAGAGCACCATCGAGGAGCTGACGAGGCTGGAGATGGCAGCGCACGGCTTCACCGAGGTCCTCAGCAAATCTGCGGCGGAGCAGTCAGCACGCTCGGGAGCAGGGGCCTCCTCATCGGAGGAGTCTGCCTCGGCCTCGCAGCAGAGCGCAGCATCTGCAGTGCAGCAACTCAGCAGCGTGCAGCAGCTGGAGCGGCAGAGAGATGACGAAGCAGAAGGCGCTGTGGGCGTCCGGCAGCGGCATGAAGCCCAGCAGCAGAGACCACGACCGCCAGACAAACAAAGGCATGCCCTCAGACCCTGTGATTTTTCCAATCACAGCTCCACCTTGCGCGCCCCTGCTAGCCCTGGCAGCGGTTCTTCACTGTTGCAATGTAGCTCCTCACAGCTTGGATGGATGCTCAGGGAGCTTTCAATTGAACTGATGCGTGGCTGTCTGAAATTTTGAACAGGTCTTCGGGCAGGAACAAGCAGCTGCAGTCAGACTTGGACCTGCCGGAGCAGCTGCAGGACTTCTGGTATCCGGTGGCGTTCAGCTCGCAGCTGAAGGATGGGGCCATGGTGACGATGGAGCTGTTTGGGAAGCCGTGGGTGCTGTTCAGGGACGCCCAGGGGCTGCCTTCCTGCGTCAAGGACGCCTGCGCGCACCGCGCCTGCCCACTTTCCCTGGTAAGCACCCCTTTATTTGTGCAACTTCTGCGTGTCTCCTGACTTTGTTCGTCTGCGTGTGAAAGCAGTACCCACTGAACCACTAAAACGTCAAAATTCGGTACTTCCACATGCTTGCCATTAATTGTGGAACTCAGGAGCGTGCAACGAGAAGTAGCAGTGCTCGAAGCAAGCGCAAAACAGCAAGGCTAGGTGACATTCAAAGCTGGACGTCTGGGCATTGAAAGGCGCTGTTGTGGCACGCAGGGGTCGGTGGTGGATGGGTGCATTCAGTGCCCGTACCACGGCTGGCAGTACGACGGCAGCGGCAACTGCACCAAGATGCCCTCCACCGCTTTCTGCAAGGGCATCACTGTGTCCACGCTGCCCGTGTCCGAGTCCGACGGCTTTGTGTGGGTCTGGCCCGGCCGCTCCGTGCCGGAGCACAATGTCCCCCAGCACGTCACGCGGCCCCCTGATGGCTTCACCGTGAGTCACCCCACCTTTTGACTCCTCCCTTTCTTGCTTGCAGCACTCTTGCCTTGTCGGCCTTTTATGTCATGCCTGGGCATCGGCAATAATCCCTTGCAAAATCCCCCATCACAGCAGGACATTATGCACTTTTCAAAGAGCTCGAAGAGGAACTCTGAGCTCAAAGACTGCACTACTCCATGCACCAAGCCGATCATCAATGGCGCTACCATGCCAGCAAGTAAAGGAGAAGCATCCAGTCGTAGATAAGTAATCGCCCAGTCATCAGATTAGTAATTGTACTGATTTGTCACGCAGGTGCATGCGGAGCTGATACTGGAGGTTCCAGTGGAGCACGGTCTGCTGCTGGAGAACCTGTTGGATCTGGCGCATGCGCCGTTCACGCACACGAGCACGTTCGCCAAGGGGTGGCCTGTGCCGGACGTGGTGAAGTTCAACGCGGCGCGCATGCTGGGCGGCAACTGGGAGCCCTACCCCATCGACATGGCCTTTGAGCCCCCCTGCATGGTCCTCTCCACCATCGGTGCGTCTGCAGTCCCCTGCTCGGTAGAGAAGCCAATTTCATGTGTTTATCTAGTACCGAGGACCCGCTGATATTTGCATCTTCCAGAGCTGACTCCTGTCAGCATGTGTCGAGATTCTTCCTAGGACACCTGGTTGTACAACTTTTGTTATTGCATGTGCTATGCTGCAATGTTTCAGGATTGCTGTATGCTTTCTGAGCCTGCTCCTCATCGTTACTGCTGCTGCATGCTACTGCTGTGGAGGCCTTGTGCAAGGCATATAAGTGTGTGCAAGCGTGTGCTTGAGCGTGGTCTGGTGCATGCGGCAGGACTAGCGCAGCCGGGGAAGATAGAGCGGGGCGCACGCGCGGCGAGTTGCAAGAACCACCTGCACCAGCTGCACGTGTGCCTGCCGGCCGGCCCCGGGCGCACGCGGCTGCTCTACCGCATGTCCATGGACTTCCTGCATTGGACCAAGGCCGTTCCCGGCATCCAGGCCTTTTGGGCTCACATTGCCCAGCAGGTGCTCTGCCACCCCTCTCACTCCACTGCTCCAGATGGTGCACAATCGTGAGAGGCGCATAGACCAGCCGTGCACTGTCAACTGGGTCCACCAGAATGTGTCTGGTGCAAGCATCTTAGGAGTGCTGATAGGTTAGGAATTGACCCGCACGTGTACAGTGCAAGATATTTGAAGGCTGATGACACCTGGGGAATCAAATAATATATATCATACAAGAGTTGAAGGCTGGTGACGTGGCGAAAGCCTGTGCAGCCGCATGTGGGGCAGGCTGACTGCCAATGAACTCATTTAGTCGTAGTTGATGCGTCCATGTAGTCATGGTTACATGATCACAAACGTTGACTGATCACACGTGCGTACTTGTCCTGCGCAGGTGATGGGGGAGGACCTGGTGCTGGTGGCGGGGCAGCAGGACCGCATGCTGCGCGGCGCGGACGTGTGGGCCAACCCTGTGGCCTACGACAAGCTCGGAGTCCGCTACCGGCGCTGGCGCAACAGCGTCGCGGCCGGCTCCTCCGCCGAGCGCGCGCAGGCCGAAGCCGAGCTGCGCCCCATGTCCGCGGGGGAGCTCTTCCACGTCCCGGACGACGGCTGCCAGCTCGGCGAGGTCTGCGATGTCGGCGACCTGCAGCCCTGAGCAGTACTTGCATCGGATCTTGGCCTGACTGGTGCACCAGAGCAGCACTGTAGTGGCTTGTAACAGTAGCCTGACTGGTGCACTACAGCAGCACTGCAGTGGCTCTTAACCGCAGCATGAGTGCTGTACTTCAACGCACTGCAGGGGCTTTCAACAGCAGCCTGACTGCTGCGCTACTGCAGCACTACTGGAAGCAGCACTGACAGCAGCAGGCTAGAGTGCCGGTTGGACACAGTCCAAGCTGCGGATGTTGGCTGAATTGTCACTTGCGCTAGGAGTCTCCTGTGTCCCTGGTGGTAGCACCGCTTGTTTCTGTGCAGAGAAGTATCTCCTTGGCCTGAGTAGGCGAAAGCAGAGTGTGCCGAAAGGCGTTCTCCAGCGTGGGAGATTGTGCTGTGGAAGGATGTGCGTTGCTGAACTTTGGCGTGGGCTCCAGGGGACATTTTGTTTGCTCTGTGGCTGATGGGCGGCTGATGGGGCTCCTGATGGAGCATTCGTTGACCCACAAAGATGTAGAGCAGGAGTGTAGAATCCAAGTTGATAGGTAGAGTGTGGTACGCTGTGTCGAGATTGTCTTAAGCTTCGTGAGCGTTGCTATATGAGCTAAAAAATATCTGAACAACACAGATGATGGGTTTTGTTGGTAGTATGGCTTGCACTTGTCGAGTACGATTTGCAAATATATGCTGGGTTCCTTGACCTTTGGCGCCCATGAGGGGGGTACAGACAATGGATCTGTTTTTGGAAAGTGTCGCATCTGCTGTTCTGCAGCTCCTACTATTATTATTTGTGCACTTGTTGGCGGAAAGGGACCGCATCTTTTTCGCCAAGGCCTGCGCCATTTCTGCGCTGCAAGCCCCACCAGTGCCAAGCATTCTTTATTCATCAGCTTACGTAATGGTATACCGGATGAAGGTGCACATCATGACTTGAAAGAGGTGCCGAGAAGAAAGAATCTATTGAATTAAGTACAAGGCTTAGCTGATGGAGAGTGGACGATCAGGGATGTACACGTCGATGCATCCTCTGTAGGATGGAAGCAATTGTGACTGGCAAGTCCGATCTGTGTAAAGTATTTCACGAGACATTTCCCATTTAAACACATCGACAGGGGACTCTAAACTAACTTTTAGTTTAAAGTCCCCTGACATCGAGGACCCCATGCATCCAGATGCCACTCCTACCGTATTAACGGATACACAATATACTCAAGCTCTCCAATTCCAGCACCTGAATCTACACGCGAGCCACTGACAGCACAGCTTTCGCAATTTCCCTCATGTCGCATTTGCAGAGCATGATACATCGGTGGCATATTGGCACACGTTAAACTTTATGCCGGAGACAATATCAGGCAGATCCACTAAGTCAAAACCCATACACTGCCCTTCCATAGGCATAAGGCATGGATGCCAAAGCCGGGATATTCATGCGCAGCTTGTTTCAGCGCCGCTGACTCAGCGGTTCTGATGCCAGCGCAGCCGCCGCGACAGCCGCTCGAACATGGCGCCGAGGCCAACGCCAAAAAGGTGGAACACGACGCGGCGCCAGACCTGCCGCCGGCGCTCGCTCTTTGCCGCCTGCGCCGCCTTTCTGCGCATGGGTGACAGCGCGTCGCGCATGCGCGCTATGTACGCTGCGCACGTCGCCGCGGCATCGCAGGAGCCGTCGGACGCGCGCGCCACTGCTGAGCTGGACAGCCACGGCGCTCCCAGCAGCAGAACACCCACCTGCACATCTGCCTGATGTCATGTCTTGCACCTCATTTCATGGATTCAGTTGCTTGAGCGCGCTTAACATAGCATGATTCACTGTCACATCATCAAGTCTCATAAGCAGATGTCCTTGAAATCGCTGCATCCCCAGTGCTTGACAAGGCTTGTCTAAGGCATTCCATGTCGTGATGGCAGGCTCTAGGATGCAAAGCTCATCACCATTTGACAGGCTGGAAAAGATGACCATGGCTACGGGACCCAAAAACACTACCATAATCTCAGTCTTGGGACTCAGTACGGGCAATGCCACCAAGGTTATCCAATCAACTACTAGAAGACCACTGTACTCGGCTTACAACAAGAGTTAGTTGGGTTGAGGAGGAGCTTCAAGGCAGCGCACCTCCAGATTGCGTTCGCCCTTGATGCAGCGCATGCACAGCAGCTCGGCCAGGTGCTGGAGGGAGCTGTCCGTCCAGAATGGCAACACCTGCACCATTGAATGCCCATGTCAGCAACATTTCTAAGCATCCTCATGTCTCCTGGATACCCTCAAAGGCACGATCGCGGCTTCCTACAGTGCAATCTGTGCAGTGTGTCTAGAGCAACAGAAGCTCTCTGTGACAGCCTCCGCTAATCTCAACACTCTACACACAGTGCAGCCAGCAACAGTGTGCGAGGTACTTATCTGCACCCTCTCTGTGACGTCAACATGACTAAGCACAGCCTCAACTAATGTACAGCAATGTAAAAATGGTGTACCTCGTGGGGTGGTGGGCTGCTCTCGTGCGGCAGGCGCTCGCTGACTTTGCTCAGGTCCAGGATGTGCAGCTGCGGCAGAGCACCCAGAATGGCCACGTCCTTGGGGCCCACCTGCCAACATCATATTACTATCACTGTATTATTATTATTGTTACACTTTAGAGAACCGTTGGGAGCCACCTGAGGCTCATTGGTCGTGTGGGCAGTCTTCCATTTCCCTTCTTCCTACTTACTTTGTCACAACTGTGAATTCGCCAACGCCGGAGGGAGACACATCTCTGGACACACGCAAACCCATGAATCCTAGGTTGGCTCATGGCATTTGTAGCCGAGCCAGGCGACTTGTATTTCCCTGGTTTTTGTATGGGCATGTTAGCAGATGTTCTACAGCTGTGCAGCATCCAGGCACCTAACAATCACAGTGGATCCCACTTTGCTGCACAACCTCTTTACAGGCGACATCTCCTCTATCCTTGCAATAACCCCCTCAAACCTACAAAGGGCGGGTGGTTGTGTGAAAGATTCCTAGGAATGGCATTTGACAGTACGCGGCTCTATCAGGCTCACCTGCAGGTCCTGGTTGCAGGACAGGTCCAGGTGCGTCAGCTGCCCGGCGGCTGCCAGGGCCGGGGGAATGCAGCGGAAGCAGTTGCCCTCCAGGTCCAGCACCTTCAGCGCCCCCAAATAGCGCCCCTTGGGCAGACTCTGCGCTCGCCGAACCACCAGTCAGAATGTTGGGCACTTCGCAGCATGCACGAGACGTTGCTCGTCTTGCTGGATAAGCATGCTGCTGTGGGGTGACAGCTTAACTTATTTACATTCCAAGACAAAGAGTTTTTATTGCAAAGTTCAGGCAGCTGCGCCCCAGTTATCAATTGTGAAGTCACTAAATACGACCTGACTTCACCCATACAGCAGCGTAGCTGGCACCTACTGAAGAGACACACCTTGTAATGATTGTGCTTCATCTAAACGCAGTCAAGGAAACACTTGGGAGCATGCAAAGGACTGCCTTGCCATTCGCCGCCGTTGCTGAATGCTGACAACAAGATAACAGCAAAATGTGGAGGGGTGCACCTGGAGGCCGCAGTAGCGGAGGCTGAGGCGGCTGGGGTTGCAATGCCAGGAGGTGCCTAGCACCGGCGGCAGCGCCACCAGCTGGTTGCACCGCGCCAGCAGCATCCGCTGCAGCCGTGCGGCAGCTGCCGCAAGCACACGCCAGTCAACACAACCCAATTGCTTCGATGCCATATGCAACTAAAGCTACCAGAGGCCATGCACCTGGTCCAGCAGTCATGCTGGTGAGGTATTTGACTCTATGGTCCACGCTAACCAAATGCATGACAGGGACAGACTGAAAAAGTTGATCTGAGAACACCCCAAACGCCCAGTGGGTGTATGAAAGCAAGTGCAAACGATGGAGCAGATATGGACCTTTGAGGAGGTCTGAGTCGATGGCTTGGCTGGTGGAGCGGCGGCAGACGATATTGAACATGTCCATGAGCTCCAGCAGAGGCGGCATCAGCCGCAGCGTGTCCTCCCAGGGCACCATCATGCCAGGCTCCACACTCGTGCAGTCCTCTATGCGCACCTCCTGTGCAGCACCACGAACCATGAGACGAAAATGCACAAGAAGCAGGCGAGTGATCCATACTCTGAACATGAGACCCTTGAAAAATATGATACACAATGGAGCAGGAAAGTGGGCCCACAGATCATTGAGCCATTGATCTCCATTCAGAAAAATACAGAGGGATCCACAGAAGTGTGGCATTCTAAATTTCAGTGAGCAATTTCTTGCATTTTTGCAGCGCTTGCACCCAGGGAGGGCAGAAAGCCAGAATTCCAGTGGCAGAGAAGGTGATAGTCATGACCCGTAAGATATGGCACCTCTGCAACGGGAACAATTACAGGCCTGGCTGGACCTGGATACGAATACTGCACATCAGAGAACAGGAAAATGTCATGAAGGGCGCGAGGAGGGTCAGGCACCTCGAGGGAGGGCATGGAGAGGAGCTGGTCGAGGCAGCCCATGGCATCGAGGCGGCACTGGCGCAGGCTGACGCTGCCGAGCCCCCGCAGCTGCGCGAAGCTTCCCGGCAGCTCCAGCGCGCCGCAGGAGTCCAGTCGCAGCTTCTCCAGGGACGTCAGCCCCATGAACTCCTGTACAACCCACAGCTTGCATCGTAAGCTCGTCTGTCTTATTGGGGTATAAAGCATGCTCTATTTTGCTCTCCCGGTTTATAATCAGAACTGCACAAAACACTGTTGCCTACATACTTAAAGCCACATGCAACCTTCCTGGACAAAGCTAGATTTGCAATTGGCTCCCATGGCAACAGCGACTGCAGCTGAGCGACTGCCACACATCGGCCAATGACGGCCACCACACAGATATCTTGGTGCCTACTAAAGAAGCAGCACACAGCTGAAGTGGGGAGCAGACCTCGGGCAGAGCTATGGCGGGGCGCTCAAAAGCACGCAGGCTGATGTCCAATTCAGTCAGGTGCGATAAACGACACAGTCCGGCAGGAAATCCTCCCGCCCACTGCATCAACGCTGCGCCTGTCCCCTCTGCCGGCTTGGGCGACGCATGCATGTCGAACGCCAACCCCGTAAGTCTGCTCAACCTGCACGCAGTAGCAAAACTCCATCTCACAGAAAGCAACCCAAAAACGGTTTGGTCTCACTTCACCTCTTGACACTGCACAAACCATCAACACCATGCACAGCATTCAAAGCTGGCCGAAACAAAAGACATTGTACATGGGGCAAGGCATTCCTGCCAGAAGGTGCAAGATACCCAGGTGTTTCCGTAACAAGCTGCCACGGAGCATGCGAGGGAAGAGGCGCACCCGCCAAAGGGATCCAAGTCTTGGGCGACAAAGGAGGGCTCGGGCGCGAAGGAGACCGACAGCTCGCGGAGGCCAGTGCAGCGTTGCAGCAGATTGGCCAGCAGGGCAAGCTGTGCCCCGCTCAGGCTGCCCACGGCAAATATGCGCATCTCCTGCAGCAGGTGCAGCTCGGGCAGTGTCGCATGCAGCAACCTGCGTGCCAAGCACCCCAACAAGGCGCGTGAGTACAAAGGATGCTGTCATGTGTTGCCGACAGACATATGCATGAGTGCAGATAGCAATTGAAAATGCACTCTGCCTTGCTGGGTCGACCATTGGGAGTTCCTGGGCAGATCTCATCTCAGCCCTTGGTCTTTGTCAACCGGCGCAAGAGGTCTGTGATTACCTGTCCAGAGGTGCAGGCCCCTCCGAGGCGACGGTGACAAAGAGGGAATGGACACAGCAGGAACGCCGCCGGAGCCAGTGTGTGAGCCGCCTGCAGTCAATGCCGCCCTCCCTGGCCTTGCCGTCACTGGATGTGACATCCGTGACCTTTACCCTTTCCCACATGAGGCTCGGGGCGCATGCCGCAGCATTCCATGCTCTGCACACGAGAGGCACTACCTGCAGCCTGCAGGAGATCGTGCATCGTCAGTAATCTGTATTGTACCATCACAAGAAGATCACTCGAGGGGGTTCATTCTCAGGCAAATATTTTGCTTTGCCAGTATGCGTCACGCAAACATGATGCTGTACAAGCACAGCTGAGGATACTAGGCTGCAAATCATGTGGTAGAAAGGGCCTCCCCCTAAATATATTAGATCCACCCGGATCTGACGACTTATTGGTGTATGCTCACGAGTGGATTGCAGCAATCTCACCTCTCGCTTTGGTCGAGAATGGAGAAGATCCGCTGTAGGACATCTATCTCCAGCTCGTTTATGTTCATTCCGTATTCCTCGGATGTATTTGGCATGGCTTGCTTGCCTTTCTTCCGTCTACCTGAGGCAGCAAAGTGGCACGTCAGGCAGACGAAGATCATTTCTGGATGCTATAACGTAGCTCTGATCTGCCATTTGGTGTTCAACCCAACAAACAACTCCTTATACAGTATAATAGAGACGATCAGCTCCCAAAGTACTGCAGCACTTCAATTGAGGAGAGCCAAACACACCTTGCTGAAACGGCATTGGACGCAGCGCCCGCGTGCCTGCAGCCGGCTATGTCATAGTGAAGACATTTCTGACCTAAAAATCGACGAATATGGACGACTGCAGCCTCTATCTGCGTCCAGCACGACGGGGAAGCGCCGAGGAAGTTTATAGCGGTGGCAAGGGCGAGTCCCGATTAGGACGCTCGGTGGCATGTTGATGTCAGCAATGCATGGATCAGATGGGGACCTTAATCGAAGCTTTTAGTGGAGCTTTCGCGAGATCGATGTACCGCAGATGCCAAGATAAAGCCCGCGCAATTGTGTCTTAAGAACGCACCTGTACATATCCATCTTAATCACCAAGGAATCCTACTACAATGTCTTCCTTTCATGGGCAATGCTGCGGGTTATTTGGCTGTCTTGATTTGTAAGTGGGCAAAACAAATTTTGGAATCTCATTTGACCCTTGCACCGGCGAGCCGGTCCTCAACCTTCTGACATGGATGTATTACACACATCACGTTTATCTTCAGTAGCGAGTTGTTCCCGCCGCTGTTTTTTGGAGGATGGAGTGCCAAGGCCTGCTTCACTGAAGTCCTCTATATTCTCGAGGCAAAGCTGCAGAATAAAGGGGCGGCAAATAACGTGCCTTGAGTCTGGGCCAGTACACTCAAGAAGACAGATACACGATTACAGCCACAGAGAACTGCTGAGCCTATGTGGACCTGCCAGTGGGGAACGAGGCACATTTTCTGGAGCTCCTCACAGAGCACAAAGGAGCGGGCATGTAGTAAGGGATGTCTCTGTGCACATCAGACCAATACCTGCTCTTGAAAGCGACACTGCACACTCCAGCCCTGATTGGTTTGCCGAAATCAAAGCAGGTGAGTGTCATGCTTCAAAGCTACAGTTAGGATCACATCCAACAGCCTAGTGTTTGCGTGAGACCTGAGTTGTGTGTCACGACTGCAGTCCTGCGGAAGTGGCTGCAGCTGGCAAAGCCCCCGCAATGGCTTTGGCGAAGCATAGCTGCATGCGTCATGGCAGGCCAGGTGGCAACTAGGATCTTGAGAGGTAAGGACCACCCGCATCGCAAGCTTTCTGCTCACAAAAGCACATCATCGACCCTCACGCTTTATACTCTAATAACGGCTCACAGGCTCCTGCATTTCCTTGCAGGAAAGATACATGTACGCAATACAATTGAGCAGCTAAAGCTTGTCGGCCCGCGGTCGATGGGTGTATCTCTGCTGACTGCCGGCTTTGTCGGCATGGTTTTCACCATCCAGGTGCTGCCTCCTGCGCTGCATTGCTCTGATCTACACAAAATCAATCTCAACTAATGTAGCGTGATGCAAATGCAATCCTACTGTGTGTGCTGATGCTGCGGGGCTTTCGCGACACAGTTTGTGCGGGAGTTTGCCAAGCTGGGCCTGACGCGGTCGGTGGGAGGCGTGCTAGGCCTTGCTCTTGCCAGGGAGCTCACTCCAGTTGTGACATCCATCATCCTGGCAGGTAACACTCAGTATATCTCACTTTGGGACTCGCACATCTCTTCGAGTGGGATCATCTGCATACAAGACTTTGATGCATTTTTTGCAGATGAAGGCTCCATATAAAGCTTCATGTGCTTGATACAGCATCACATGACAAAAATGTTGCAGAGCTGTCCAGCACGGTCGGTGTGGGATGAGATTTTCAGCCGATGGCGTTTTTGATGGCGGTGAACAGGGAGGGTGGGCAGCGCATTTGCTGCGGAGCTGGGCACCATGGCTGTGAGCGAGCAGACAGACAGTCTACGAGTGCTGGGCAGCGACCCTGTTGATTACCTGATTGTGCCACGGGCTGTGGCATGCATGATCGCCGGCCCCATCCTCAACCTCATGTGCTTCTGCATGGGTGCGACACCCTTCATTTTTTGCTTCAATTCGCTTCAGAAGGCCATCATGCATGTGTATTTCCGGGACCCAACAGCTTGCTTTTAGGGCAGCCTTCTCATGAAGGCTGACTTTCATGCATAACCAACCTTCTTGATATCTCTGGACCCTGGCATCCAGATAAGCCCAATATCTGCAGCATGTCATGAATGCAACCTTATAATGGAGTGCTCTAAGAACCAATTGAAGATCTGATATTCTGGCTATGCAGGGATTGCATGCAGCATGTTGATCGCAGAGCTGGTGTACGATGTAAAGGCCAGGATCATCCTGGACTCGTGCGTGCGTGCTGTGACAGCCTGGGACATCATCACCTCCATGATCAAGGCCTGGGTCTTTGGCCTCATCATCTCTGTGGTGCGCTGCCCGCCTCCCCTGTCCATTCCTCAATGCTGCTCAAACCTGGATTGAACATCCATCCAATGGGAAGCTGGCCGGTCCCATTTTCTGATGCCTGGTGCCCAATGGATGACAGAATATATTGTTGTGACATCGCATTGTTGCCGGATGACGTTTACTTGTGAGGCAGCCCTACTTCTTCTAAACGATGCTCGCTCTGCCTTGACGTCTGCATGTCTCTCCTTCTCTGAATAACTGGCTTCCTAGGCCGTGCAAGGTAGTAGTGCGCAAAGACGTGCACAGGCAGCAAACAAACTCATGGTGTTGGTTTTGCAGGTGAGCTGCTCATGGGGTTACACGACGGCAGGTGGAGCCAAGGGAGTAGGAGAGAGTACCACATCTGCTGTGGTCATCAGCCTGGTGCTGATCTTCATCGCTGACTTCTTCCTGTCCTTCCTGTTCTTCCAAGGACAAGGCGACGCCCTCAAGCAGCTCAAGTGAGGGGTGCTGCTTGAAACTCTGCATCGCTGGTTTCTGAGAGTGGTCATGTCTGGGAAATTGAAGCAAAGCTGCATGCATGTGGGCTCAACAGTCCCCAAGGAAGCTGGAATTGCAAACATTCCAGGATTGTGTATCTGTTACATCAAATTGAGTACGAGCACAAGCCTTGCTGCGTGGAGTGGCGGACCATGCAATTGTGAATGTTATGGTTTTCACAGCTAAGAGGCTTCATTATCACTTTTTCTTGCTGGGTGCCAATTGCTTGACAGCCTTGATGCCGGCAGTGATGGGGCTCTCAGCCGCCGAGGCATTCAAGAATGCCACCTCCAGATCTTCACTCGTGGGCCGCCGCTGCATCTGACCAATGACCTTCCACTTGTTGCCCCAGCCCTGCTTCAATATCTGCCATGACGCCTCTCCTGATGTCCCCTTGAGAACGCGCTTCGAGACTGCACCCTGAGTAGTTGCGACGATGAAAGCCTGCAACACCAATGCTTTTCAAGCTCTGCTTAGGAACTGGCATCTCCTGACCAACCAAACTCTACACGACATGGCAGCCCCTTCTTTTGCGCTCACACTATCTCCACATGAACGTCTTGTAAAATTAAAAAGTATTTCTCTCACCAAGGACAAGTATCTTGTCACACTACACACAACAGAGCAGTGTTCAGGAGGAGAGGATTCATTGGTTATCCACACCTGTATGGCGACGGGTTGGAAGCAGTAGACCACCTCAAAACTCTTTACAAATGCAGCATGCTTGCTGGGTACGTCCCTCCCTTCAGCCCATGCAGGATTCAGCAGAATGACCACCCTCCCCCGCCACTTTTTGAGCAGCTCTTCTATATCGCCCAGCTGCATACCTTGAATACCATCAGTCGCTGTGCAAGATCTCCAGTCTATTGCAATGCAAAGCATGCATGCATGCCAGTACCCTGCACCCAGACTGCCGAATTCTCAGCATCTCCATCAGGTGACTGTGTCCAGGCTGGAAGAAATCACCTGAGCTGTTGAAGGTCCCACGAATACTAGGGGACCCACAAGAGGCTCCTCTGGCTCATCATCTAGTGCCACAACTTGGTTCTGTACTGCTGTGGAGGCCAGCAAGGCGGCCTCAATGTTGCCAAAAACCAAGGTGGTAAGGCTTGCAATGTCAGGAGGTAATCCCTTCAAGACAAGTTCTGCCAGGGAAACAACCTGATACAACCACCACACCAGTGTAGTTCAGCTTTTCTGACTCCGGTGGGGACATTGTTGTAAAATAATAGGCATTTATGATGACCAAAGGGCAGAAAAACTTACCGATGCAGGTGACTCATCTGCATCCGGAATCTCCACTATAAGCCTTCTGACATTGGACAGCTTGAAACCCTGAACATGCCAATATTTAGCATCCCCTCGCTCCACAGAACAGAGTGCAGGAAGTGACCTTGCAGGAATGATGATGTTCTGCTTCTTATAAGCATGCAAATGAGTCAGCAAGGAACGTGTAGAAGTAGAATTTTTGATGGCTCACCTTTGTAGGCTTTCCTTTCGCTTTCGTGTCACCCAGCCGTGTGTTGATAGCGTCACATGCCTGCTGCACCTGCAGAACCACACAATCCGAAACTGATTGCTTGCCGATGCCCGATCTTAGACCTTGGGCATGTCAAGCGCATGAGAAGTTCAAGGGTCACATGAGGGTGTTCAAAAAAGACTTGGTCCGGTCTTCACCGACTCTTCTCTGCTCTGGGGCACATTGACGTTTGTACTAGACGTTGATCCTCTGCCAGACGGCCCAGCTTGACATGTCACTAGCTGCCCTCGGTCCCTGAAGTTCCCATGGAATTTAATACCTTGTCCAAGCAATACTTGCTCTGGCAAATTTACGAGCTTGCTGCTTTGTCCAAGAGGGGTGTGCAATTTCTGAAAGCTGAGATTAGTGGCCACTGCTTTTGGAATTGCAGGAATTATTGATGAGCAGGATGATATCAGATATGTGTTCATTTTCGCGCTACTGTTGTTAATTTTGATAATTGTTATACATTTGAAATCGAGCTGGGGATGATGAATCCTGGATTGCATAGGGCTGATCGTCTCAACACCCGATGGTCTTGAACCCTTTGAGGGAGCTTTTATATTGGAAGGTGATGAAAACCTGTTCGACAGCCAGGTTGCGCCTCTTTCTGCGCGAATGGTCAAATGTGTTGCAGTCGACATTGAAATCTTACACAGCCAGTACAATGCTTGTGTACAGATCTGATCAAAATCAGTGCCCAGGAAGTTCCCAGATTTTTCAAATTCTAGAGATATTCTCAAGGGCCGTCCTTGTGATCACATGATGCATCTTGAAGATTTGATTACTCAGAATTCTGTGTACTGTAGTAGTACTCTGTTCCAAAGTTCCCTCAACGGATCTGCGACCCCTGCGATGTTGTTCCGCAATATGCCTCGCATTTGACGCCCCATGTTTGAATTTCATACCCGCATCCAATCCCCTGCCGCAAAAGCTCCACAAACAGCATTATCACGAACAGCAGGGTGGAGTCTGCCCCTCAGGATGCCCCAAGCTTCCTGGCCTCCTGCTGCAGGCTCACCAGAGCATCTCCTCTCCCACTGGCAGGCTCCAGGCTCCTATGAAACCCCCTCAGCCATGTTCCCATCTCCTTAATGTCCAGAGCTCCACTCCGTGCATGTGCAGTCGGCTGCCCGACTGCTTGCGCAGCAGTTGGGCTGCCTGAAGCCTCCAGCTGGGCAGCCAGGGCCTCGGCACGGTCTAGGATGGCGTCTGGCATGCCGGCCAGCCGCGCGCATGCCGTCCCGTAAGACTTTGGACACGCGCCGTCCTGCAGCTGGTACAGGAATGTCACCTGCACATACCAGATCCATCAGCACAGCGGAGGGATTGTCTGTTTTGACGATGCAATTCTCAGGACTGCAGACACATGCGTTGGCACTGCAGCTGGGCAGATCAGCTCATTGGTGCAGCACATTCAGTGTCCCGAGCGGAAGCCACAATAAAGCGGCAGAAATTAGGCATGCAGAACAAAGCTTCTCTGTGTGACACTCCACCCAAGCCCCCAGTGTGCACACCAATTTGCTTTACCAAGCGTATCAACGGCATAAAGCATTCAACAACTTTCAGAAAGGAAGGCTGGACAGGGCTCTCGGCACTGTGCGAGCCAGAGTAGGCAGCTGCAGTGCAGCACCTGTTCGCGGCCGGCGGCATCGCGGTCCACGTGGCATGCCATGTGGCGGATGGAGGTGGTGGGGTCGTCCGCATGCGCGTCCGCCAACTTGTGGTAGTGCGTCGCAAACAGGCCCCTGCCACAAAAGTGTAGCACAGCACGTCTGAGAGACGGACTGTATGGGAGAGCCATAACTCTGCCAGAAATGGACCCATCGAGCACGCACATGAGCTAATGGGCAGCGCAAAGCGCTCATTACTGTCATGAACGGCCAATAAGGACCATGCACGGCTCTCCAGTGCACTGATACTGGTTGCAAGAGCCGCAAATCCCAGATGTGACTCTTAAAGTATGGCAGCTGCTGGGCAGCAGTCCCAAGACCCCATAGAAACGTATCATCCCCAAGCACAATGGTTTTGGGTTAGTATCTCTAGCTCGACAGAAATAGACACTGTCACAGGCAGGCTGCAAGGAACGCCGGAGAAGAAAGTTCACCGGCACTTGATCCGCTGCGTGAAGGCGTGGATGACCGCGGCTGCGATGGCGGCACCGTCAGTGGTGGCGGTGCCTCGGCCCAATTCATCAAGAGCGACCAGGCTGGCGCTCGTGGCTCTGTTCAGGGCAGCCGCCGTCTCTATGAGCTCCACCAGAAATGTGCTCTGCGCAGAACAGGCGTCCTTCATCAGATGTTATTTTGATATCTGCTGTGCCGTGGGGGTACCACAATGCCTTTGCAATGATGCCGTTGTACCTGGAACACTCGTTTTAGCCCTTCAACGATGGGCAAGACCCCTGTGCCTCGTCTACAAGAAAGCTTTTTGGACAGGCACGCTTTCGACTACGGAGATTGGCATTTTTCCTGCTCGCTCTGTCCAGCAGCATAGCATAAGGCAGGGATGTGGTCACTTATGGCCTGACAAAGGAAATGCAACAACAGCCTGGTTTTAGGTGTGCATCATCCCTCTTTGAGCCACACTTGACTGCGGGTATGCAACCCTGGTCTATTGTGATCTGGTCCGGAGGCGTCTCATATGTCACGCATCGCATTAAATTGCGAGGCAGCCCTTTTCACTCACACGGCGCTCACACTGTTTTATCTTTCTTGCAGTCACTTCAGCTTAACAAAGAGCAGAGGTGCACCTGACCGGTCATGATGGCGTCCCGGGCGCCCATGCGAACAAAGATGGCGTCGACGGGCGTCAGCTCTAGGCTTTCAGCCGGCACCCAGGCGCCCACCTGCGCCATCAGCGCCGCCAGGCACACCTGCCGCAGCAGCGTGCTCTTCCCTGCGCGCCACACAATCATTGATATTAGTCACAGTGTGCGCACCCATTGGCTGCCTCCTTTAGCTTTCAAGCTCATAGAGTGCCTGCCCATCCTATATCCTGTGTCAGTGAAGACATGACATTCTGCTCCAGATGAGGGAGAATCTCTCAATACTTGTCCAGTTTTAAAAAGCCTGCAGGCAACTCTTAAAATACCTCCCACGCCTGGTATAAATGTTGGGTGCGTGTGCAAACGCATGCCACTGGCGTACTGACGACTGCGACCACCTCTGTTCTATTATGGGGAACAAGCATGATGGTATGCTGACTGGGACCACAGGATCTGGGCCGGGGGGGCGCACCCCCCATGTTGGGCCCGGTGAGGATAATGAAGGGGGCCTTGTCGCCGCCCAGCTCCACATCATTGGGGATGAATGTGGCGCCCGCGCTCATGTGCAGGCCCGCCGAGGGGTGCCGCAAGCCCTTAGCGATGAAAATCTGCGCCGGTGAACATTCACGCACTCAGCCCACAACACCATCTTGCACCATACGTCCGGCACCATTGATGGTCAGTGCAAGGGGTTTTGCTTGCTGAATGCTGCCAGACTCTTTGTGGCTTATCTAAGGAGCAACACTTATAACACGTTGATGCTGGGAGAGGCAGTGACCATGTGATGCAAAACTTCAGAGTGAGTGAGTTGTCCAGTGGACAATGTCCACAGGTGACGAGCTAAAGAGACTCTTCAGGGCCATAGCTGAAGAAGCTTTGGCAAGTCTGTGGCATCCCAATTTATGGCGTCCCATGTGTCAAATGCTAGTGGGACAGAGTGGCGCCACCTGGCGGTCACAGTCTGCAGGGACGAGCCTGGGCCGGCACATGGGCCCCTGGGCGCTGCCGACGTCGGCCACAGCCGCCAGGCTCATCAGCGCGTCCAGCTCAGCCATCGCCTCCACGGCCGCCTCCCACACTGCGTGCTCCCTCGCAAACCGCCGCACCACGCCCTGCGCAAACACATGCGCTCACATCCTCTTTTACTGCCTCCTGAGCCCCCAATTGTGCATACTGTCCTCCCTGGCTTACTTGCAGGACAGGCAGGCCCAGAGTGTGCAAGTTGGGTTAGATTTCAAACTCTGCCTGACAGGCACAGAACTCTTTGATGACCTCTCAACTCAATAAATACCTATGACCGAGCCAGGCCCGTCTTTGCATCCTGCCCTTCCTACCAGGTGTTTTCATGATTAGCAGGTCAAGCTGGCGCCTTAGCGTCCAGCGGATTACCAATCCATCAATTCACGGTCCCCTGGGACAAGGGGTGCGGGGGATTTGCAGGGTGGTTAAGAGGGGTCGCGCACTTGGAGGATGGTCGAGAGGGCGGCTTCGCGTTCCTCCTGCGCGGCTGTGTGGTCCCGCACCAGATCGGCCGAACGCGGGCTGCGGTACCGCTTCCACCCCTTCTTCTGGCCCACAAGCTCGTAGGAAGAGGGAACGCTCCCCGCCGCAGACTGCACCGCCAATCACTCAGTCAATATTACATACGAATACTCTGCATTTATGATGTGCCTGTATTAGGGACAGGCCTCTGAATGTCTGCATCTCAATGGATGCACCTGTGCTCCCCGCCGCAGACTGCACCACCAATCATTCAGTCAAATTCATTGTGCACACACCCTGCACTGGCCTCCAGAGTTCGCAATGAGAGGCTTCAAGACTGCGCAGGCGCAAGCCTTTGTCTGCCAACTAGGTCTGCCTGTGGTAGAGGCCAAATGACTGTTTCAAAGAAGCGCATGCCTTACAATAAGTTAACCGGGTGCGTCTGTGCAACTATAGCTCAACAGGCAGCTTTGACAAGGCAGCTGCATTCAGATCGAGAGCAATGCTGTGCACTGCAAGCTTTGATTGGGCGCACGTCTGGAATGTCCAGGAGATGGCTGTCCTTGTTGACAGAGACGTAGCTGATGCTGGAACAGCCCAGCTTCTTCTTCACCTCCTTGAGATGCTGCTCAAATTCTGCCTCCACTGCTGCAACCTGCACATAAAATCATTTTCAATCCATCAGGAGATGACTAAAATCGCTCCGCCCTCCACAAGCACAATTATGGTAAAGTGGAGATTTGACAACCCAGCCAGGCAACATGCACACTCTATTTTGTAGCCTTCAGAGCACTCGAAATGTACACAAAACACCCCCTTGGCCGATGTGCAGCAGAAACGGTGGGGGCCACACCCGCGCGTGGCCCCAAAGCTCTAACTGTTGGCGTTCTGGGAGAGGGCAGAAAGGCCCTGCAAGTGCCGTGCTTGCGAGGAGTGCCTTGTCAAGGAAGGGAAGTGTACCATGCTTTGAGGAACAGGCTCTGGTGTGGTGTCATGCAAGGCATGTTTGCTGATGTCAAGGGACGTGTGCGCCTTGGCCAGTGTGTATTCCCCTGGTCAATAGTAACCAAATGACCTTCAGATGGGGCATACTATTCCAACAAGAAGTATGTGCGGCAGAATCGGTGGAAGGTTCACACCCGAGCGTCGGCGTCGTCGAATGCAGCCTCTGCGCCGGGGTGGGGGATGACACGGCCCAGCTCGGCGGCCTGCTCCCAGTCGGTGAAGGCCTGCAGCTCCTTGAGCGGCCGGGCCATGCCGGCCGCTGCCGGCCCCATCGTCAGCCGCCGCAGCTCCTCGCTGCCCAGCTCGCTGCCCATCTGCTGGAACCCCTCCCATGCCGCCTGCAGTAAATACAAATTTGTGAAATCATTGCAACGCTTGTGTTCCAGCTCACAGTGTTGCGGCAACTTCTTCTCAATAATGGCCTTCCCTGTCTTGCCACTTTATCCACCAGTGGCATGTCAGACGCACCTGTTAATGCAGTCATTGCAGGGAAGTCTCAATCAGAAAGGCATGCTTATATCATGACATCCCCGCAACTAATGTCCTCAAGGGGTGCATGTTCAATCTTACAACCATGAGAACGATATTTAGATCTTGAGATTTGCAGGCATGCTTGATGTCTGTGCATGCCACAGCAACTTCTTGCAGCGGGGGTGAGCAATTGTATCAGGTGGAGCATTTGGATCGCAGATATGTGAGTGTCCAGTGCGGCAGGCAATGGCAGTGGCTGACCTGGACGCTCTGCAGGCCACGCAGTGCGGTGATGAGCGAGAGGACCTTGCGCTTGGCGGTGTCCTCGTAGTAGATGGCCGCGTTTGTGCCCTCGCCCTCCGCCAGCGTGCTCGCCTGCAGACGCGCCAATGCCCGCTCTAGATCCCCCAGCCCTGCGCCCACACACCCCTGATAATCGTACATCCTCACAAATCCCGTAACGCCTTCTGAGCTTGGCGCCATGCAGGTGTGTCTCAGGTAAGATACTCCACTTTGACATCAAGTATACTTGAGCAGATTCAGAGGAGAGGATGTTCCAGCAATATTGCCTTCTGGGCGCGCACCGGCAGAGGATGTTCCACTTTAAACATCACTGAATCTCAGAATCAAGAGGTGACCATTCACTATACGCGCCTTTTACAGGCCAAGCATTAAGTGAGATGCAGGGCAGTGTGTTTTGCAAGTCACAGCTTGGCTCCGGCCTCTGACAGGGCCTCAACACTAGAGAGTTCAAGGGCCCTGACGGGTGATGCGGGCGCAAGTAAGATAATTACAGAAGCTAGCCCCTTTTCAAGGGAATAGCCTCTGCGGGCCCAAAAAGGCAACCGCTTGTGAGCACGGTCCCCCCACGCAGGCTCCCTATCAGGGCACCCCCTCTAGCTTCAAGTCACTGGGCCAAAAGAGGTGTGAGACAGGAAGTGAAGGAGATGTTTGCGCTCTGTAGCAAAGACACCGGAGAGAGATCATTGAGAGAGGTAGCGGTTTGCCTGTGAGGGCGGTGCGGGCGGCCTGCGCGGCGTCGGCGGCGGGTCCCATGAGGTCAGCGACGGCGTCTTGGCGCGCGGTGATGTCAGCGATGCGCGCCATGGGCCGGCACAGCCACGCACGCAGCTGGCGCTTGCCCATCACCGTCGTGCACATGTCCAGGCACGCCACCAAGCTGCCCGCTGATCCACCCTCCGTGTTCTCCAGCACCTGCACCACAGCAAAGCAGTCGTAAGCCATGGTATGTCATCTACAAGCGCCAGAGTGTTTATCACCCATTACCTCCTGTTGCGTTTGCCCGCGTTTATCATAAAGGTGTCCTTGAGGAAGGACAGTATTGCATGCGAGAGCAAAATTGTGCACACAAGGAGCAGCAGCAGTGGACAAAAGGTCTGAGGAGCACAGTCATGCTGCACACAAGCCTTGTACTGAAACACATATATTTCAAGAAGAAGCAGTCGACCTCCAGGTTGTCAAAAGCGGAGCCGTCGAGGGCGACGAAGCGCGGCGCGTCGGGGGCCGCGTCGGCGCCGGCCACGCGCGCGCAGCCGGGCAGCGGCCGGAACGCGCCCAGAGGCAGCACACGGCCGTCCAGCAGCACCTCCTGCAGGTGCCGCCGCGCCAATCCCAGCGCCAGCAGCGCCGCTTCAGCTTCTGCTGGCTCCTCCACCATGGCCTGCGCGCATGCATGCCAGCTCTCCTCGGCTACCGAGCAGAAAACCTAGCCGAATCCATCCAGTAGCTGTCCTTCACCTGCAGAAGGCTGGCATGCGCGAGCCCCTCCACAGGGCTCTAGCTGTTGGCTCCATCTTTACAACCCTGCGCTTGCTTTCGAGCAAATGGCAGGCCTGATTTAACAGATCCGCATACTGAGTGCAAACAGCTGATGTGAAGTCGTTGCTTGGAGCTGCAATTCTCGGGACATTGGTTGCGCAGATAGTTTTTCTGTGTGTACCAAATGCACCGTCTCTCGCACCTTGAGCAGTGAGGGCCAGGCATCGCGGGAGCCCGGTTCCATGCCGGCGGCGCGGGAGAAATAGTCGCGTGTGTCCAGCTCATCGATGACATCAGCAGCCGACGCGGGGGCGGCCAGGCGGTTCGTGCGTGGGCCCCGCAGCGCCGCTTTGAGGACCCTCTGCGTCGCCTCGCTTAATCCCCCTGCCGGCAGAACCAGCTCCGATGGCCGCATCTCCGCCAGCTGCGCCCGCAGCTGCGACCGCGTGAGGTCGTCATGCCTGCACCCCAGAGCACGCCATATGCCTGTCACTTCACTGCAAACTCTTTTCTCCACCCCATTTGCCAGATATAGGGACACAACTGTTCAAATCTAGCAGGTGGTCTTTGAATCCCTTATATTAAACATTAAACAAACCATAACTTGTCTCCGCTTCTGACTGTTTTGGAGTCCACAACAGGACAGTCTGGGCCATCATGCCGTACAATCAGGTGACAGGCATCTGCTCAGGAAGCGAGCATAGCAAGGCGCACCACTGGCCGAGGGTGAGGGTGTTGGAGGCGCAGTCGGTGTAGCAGGCGCCCAGGAGTGTGCGCTGGGGGCCCCCGGGGGCCACGGGCGGCGCTGGCCGCTCCCACAGGCTGAGCACGTAGGCCGCCTCCGGCTGCGCTCGCAGCATGTCCGGGTCCGCCAGCGTGCCGGTCGTCAGAATCGCCACCACCTCCCGCCTCACCACGTTGCACTGCGCAGTCGCACATTCCCAAGCATCTCTCCCCACTCATCTGGCACAGTCTATGGTATACAACAGGAGCTTTCACACTGCTAAATATTTATAGCAAACGGCACCCAGCAGAAGCTGCCGCGCCTCTGACCGCTGCAGGATTTTTGTCGACTTGCAGGTGTGTTTTTAAGGGGAAGCAATCCAGCAAAGCTGGAATGCTTGTTATGCAGCGTCCACATTCCTCTGCAAGGGCAGGAAAGAGGACACGAGGTCTGGCTGCTGCGCTGCATGCGATGGGAGGAAAGGGTAGCAGTGCACCTTGGCCTGGCCGGCGGGACGGTTTTCGTTGCGGATGCGCAGCATATCAGGCGTCTCTGTCTGCTCAACAACTACCACTCGCAGCCCCGCCCTGACCAGCCGCTCCGCATGCATCAGGTAGTTCACCTCTGGGAACCCGCAGTGCGGCTGCTCGCCCTGTGCACAGCAACGCCCCGTGACTTCGAGTGTCTGATGTTACTGGGTCGATTGTCTCGACAGCAGCGCTGCTTTTATAGCGCCACTGCTGTCTTGCTGCTTCATAGGCCGAGCTGCAAATGGCCAAACAATGGACGCAAATGCCAAGTCTTTTGTTTCAGGATCTGGTTGAGAGTCGGGGTGCACGCTTTGGAGGAGCCAGTCTGGCAGGTGGCCCATAGCACAGAGGCAGAACCCACCTTCATGTACGTGAGGCCCAGCACTTCAGCGCCCACGTGCGCGTCCATCTCAAACATCTCATAGAACTTGCCCATCTTGAACAGCATCACCGAATCGAAGTGCTGGGCCTTGAATTCCCACCTGCACACCATCCACAGCTGTTTTGCACCCCCCATGTGCCTCACCCCCAGTATTTTAGCACGTACACCTTCATGCAAAGTTGTGCATGGGATGGCACGATGAAGAGCAGAACATCAGAAATGCTGCAGGCACAACAAGAGGCAAGGCTCACCACTGCCGCTGCCCTTCTGACACCTTGGCCTTCTTGAACCAGTCATGGGGGATGTAGAGCGTGCGAGGGTTATAGCCAGGCTGCCCCGGGCGCTTCCTGGTGGCATCCCTGATCTCCTGTGGTGACAGAAAGGGGAAGCGGTCCTCCGCCCTCTTGGCATACCTCGCCATGTCTGACGCTGGTTCCACATCATCTGCACACACCCCATATTACGTTACAGTCTTGAACAGCTTTGCAAACCTTTCACTAGAGGTCTGTCTCTCTTTGGAGGATGTGAAGGTGCAACGCAGTCATCATGGTAGGTGACGCAGGTGAGCAAGCACCTGCGCCTCCCTTTGCGGCGGTGGCAGGGGTGTTGAGAGCTGCGCGCATGGCTGTGCCAGACCCCTTGTGCTGTGCACTGCCCTGAGCAAATGTAGGGGCGATGCGCGGCGCGGTGGCAGGGGTCTTGAAGACCTGCTTCTGCGCTGTGTCTGGCTTCGCTGCTGACTTGGGTGCAGCCTTCTTCGCAGGTGTCCTCCTCTTTGGCGCTTCATCCTGCAAACGTGGTGCGGCATATACAATATATAGGATGCAATGACATGGATCTTTCACCAAACTGCTGTTGTGATTCATGGCAACTGATGCATCCTCGCTTGATGAATACTGTTAAGGCAGAAAAGCTTGCACCTCCTCACTGGCGGCATCAGCGCTGTCATCGTTGTCGCTTTCGCTGGAGGCCTTGTCGGCCACAAACTCGCTGCCTGAATCGTCCCCGCTCATATCCATCGGCGCAGCAGCAGCCTCGTCTTCATCGTCTGATGACAGTATAACTTTGCGTTTCACCAGGCGCTTCAGGGGCCTCTTTGCCTGCTTGGACCCGCCTGCCGAGTCTGCAAACAGTGCCTGTTAAGCAACCATGTGGTGTGGAAGCAGGTGATCATCTCTGCACATCCAAATCAGTTTTTGATGTGGTGCCAAAGCATATGGTTCTGTGGATCTAGGGACACACCTGATTTCTGCAGCAGCTCAAACTTTTCTTGGCTGAGGTCAAGCCACTCTGTCTCGCCATCCTCATACTCAACGAGGTGCTTCCCCTTGCTGGCATCATGTTGGGTGATATCACCCTTGTACCATGTTTTGTCATCGGCCCAGAACACCTTGCAGCGCAGTCCCACAATCTCCTTCCCATGCCCTTTTCCTGACTGTTCTGGACGCTGCTCTGAAGCCTCCTGGCTGCATTTGGCCTTCTGGCTTGGCTTTGCTGAGCTTTGCAATTGAGGCAAGGGAGCTGCTGTGGCTGGTGATTTGTCTTCGACGCACTGCTTCTTATTGCTTTGATTGTCAGTCGTGCTGTTTGGCTCAATAACCTGCGATCACAAAGTTGAACAGCATTGTAAATTCGACAACTGTTGTGAATTTGTAACGTGTGCAGTTTTACCATGCATCGCTGTCCTCAGCAGTGCAACGTGAGGGATTGGCCTGGTCACATTCACTTGCTTATTTCTGCCTCGTCACATATTCCGATCGGCACACCTGCAGGGGCGCTGATTTTGGAGTGAAGAACGAAGAAATAGGTCTCTGTCCTGAGATTGGTGCATGCTTGCGCTTCGCCTGATTTTGCTTGGTAGCCATCAGTCTGGCATCTATTATAGCAAGTCTTATTCGATACGGTTCATGGAATGGGCTTCAAGGTCAGATAAGTAGCAGCAAGTTTAGTGAATGATGAGGCGATATTGAAGTAAAAAGATCCTCCTGAAAATGGACAGACGAGCAAACGTTTAAATCGGCGTGAAGTAATGAGTTTTACTTGAGTTTTACCATGCAAAGCCTTTCTCATGCCAAGAATCTTGGCTGAATTTAGGTTCAAAAATAGGAGAGGCCTTCCTTACATCTTTCAGCAGATGTTATACCCTCATACGTATGCAGGATGTGCATGGCATGCAGACCTTTAAAGTCAAGTTGTCACTAAATTTGACCCGCTATATCTGTACGCCGGGCAATATTATGGCATCAACTTGATATTGAATATATATCACTGGCAGTGCCAGAGAGTGCTTTGTTTGTGCGAAGCCACAGGAGCCCAAACAGAAGCCCTGCTGATTTGGCTAGCGAATGGTCGTCCATGAACTCCTGGGCCTTGTCCAATGGCAGCGCGAGCACCTCTATCGCCTCCCCTGTGTCCCTGAGTGCATCCCGTCAAAACTCAATCAGCTGCAGCATGCAGAACATGAACAGACGCATCATGTGCTCACTCAAAGACTGGAGACTTTCAGTGCATTCCAACATATTCCTGTGTGGTCCTTACATGTACTGTTCGCACTGAAGAGAAACACAATGCAATATTAAAGAAGCCCCCTTGAAACTGCGTGTTTGTGCAAGCAACCACTGAGATTAATCAAGAGGGTGCTTCAGAATAGGCCAATTGATCTCAGCCATTCTGCAAAATTGAGGGACGACTGATCTCAGCCAAAATGCAGCGATGAAGACTGCTAAGGAATGAAGATGAGCGAGGGGTCTCACTGGAGGCCGCCGCCGCCGCTGGTGCGCATGGAGTCGTCCACATCGACGCAGAACATGTGGTGCTTGGAGCCGGAGATGCCCGTGGATGACACATACATTGTCACCGGCCTCACCGCCTCCACCGGCACCACAAAGCCACACTCCTCCTCCACCTGCCGCACATTGCGCATCCCCTTCTTTCCTGCTGTGGAATATTTGATCAATCCTGCCTGTGCTGCTACGACGTACCCCCTCCCTCTGTCAAGCCCCCTCTCTCCTTGACAGCTCACACATTCACTGGTGAACGGAAGCATGTGTTTTCTAAAGCTGCAGCACTGTCAGTGAGGCGCAAGGGAGATGACAGCGGGAAATAGGCAATAAAGGGACACGATAGAGACAGCCCAGTCAATGCAAGGGAAGTAAAGTCTGTCTGATGACAATTGAAGCATGAGAAGGTAGATTGGAGGTAGTTAGTGGTGCGGGTACCTCCTCGCGTGCGATGTCTTCCAGGCTCTTGGTTTTGTCGATGATGCCTGCGCACAGCTCAAAGGTGAACCCGGCGCTCAGCGGCGGCTGCGGCCGGCCCTCCGCCTCGGCCTCCATCCAGCGCGAGGCATACACCGCCGGCCTGAACTGGCGCACCAGCAGCAGAGAGTGCAGCTGCCTGTGGTACAGAATGATCCCCACGCTGGAGTGCGCTGACACCATGTCCCACCTCCTCCGCCGACCTGCGCTCAATCCAACTCATCCATAATCCATCGATTGATTCCGTCAAATTCGTCCATCACTCCATGCAAGCAGACTGCCAGATTGCACATTTGTGCACCGCAACGATCACCATATTAGCTGGGGAAGCTGCAACTACCATGTGTTGTGGCACTCATCGTTCCAGAACCTTAGATGGTTGTAACTAAGTGTGTGCAGCTGCAAGTATTGGGGATGATGTAATTGCACGCACCATCAAGGTGGTACATAATGGTCCGTGGATGCACAAACTTGGACTCTCCAGGGCTCGGTATGATCTCTACTTCACCCAGCCGCCTGAGTGTCGCCTCCATGACGCCTCCTGGGTTGTGCTCTGCTCACCAACACAATGCGCACTTAATACCTTGTGCTGCATCCATAAGAACAAGCATTGATGCCAAACAAGCACCGTGCGCTCAATTGCGGAGACAATGTGCAAAGATCTCCCAAATAGCCTACCAACAGTAGTTCAAGTCTATGGGAGTGTGAACCATATAATTGTCGCCTCTTTCTCTTCAGCTCGGAAAGTACCTTTGGAGAAGGACTGCAGTCCATGCGGGTAGAGGTCCTCTCCAGGCTGTGTCAGATCAGGCATGCTGCTCTTTGCCCTTGTTGACCGCAGCTGCTTTGCAGATCCTAGACCTGCAGCAAAGAACACAGGCCCACTGAAAGACACCCGGAGTATGAGACAAGGCAGTCTTTGTGCTTCCGCTTTCACATGCTACTTACTGCGCACTTAACGTGAGCATGTACCCTGCAAATTGACTAATGGCGCATTGAGATATTTGCAAAGTCTGGCTTGCATTACAGGTGTCTTTGACATTACCGCTATCGCACACTCTGTTATTTGAACACTTGAGCTCTCAAGGCGACTGTTTGGTGGCCACTCTATGCACAGGAGATAGCATGCGCTGCTTCTATCCATGAAGGTTTCTTTGAAGAGGAACTGCTTGAAAACTGAGAAAACAGTACCTTGTCTGGACTCATGCTCATCAGAAACTTCTCAAGATCTGAGTAGAACGGTACTGGTCAGGATATGTCTCTTCAATTGCTACCTAGCTCACCCTACACTATATTTGCTGTTCAAGCGGACAGGCAGCCCAAGTACAAAATCCCTCATCTCTCCTTTAATCTCACATCGCTCACAAAGAAAAGGAAAGGGTCATTATGTTTGCTCCTTTGTCATCACAGAAAGAGAATTAAGAGGCCTTGCAGGCTTTCTATCTGTGTCTGCTGCACATCAAATGAAGAGGTAGCCTGAGGTGGCTACATAAGAAGAGTTCAAGCTGCACTAGCACCCTCTGGACTTTCCTTGATGGCCTCAGCGGCGATGCCAGAGATGAGGCGGGTGGCTGCCAGGGTGGTCAGCAGCCCCACAGCGGTCAGCACCAGCTTGAATGATTGAGGGATGCTCCCTGAAGCTCTCAGGGCCCCTCTGCTGGCACCCCCGAGCACCACATACACAACAGAAATCGGCAGCAGCCCAGCCCAGGAAGCTGCCACATAGGGCCAGAACCCCACGCTCGTGACCCCCAGAACATAGCTCAGCAGGGTCAGCGGGATCAGCGGCGACAACCGCAGCAGAAACACCGTCTTGGCCGGAGCTTTCTCCGCCACTGCGCGGTCGATGCGCTTGAAATTCGAATACGACCTCAGGTGAGGCTCCAGAAGCGGCCGGGCCATGGATCTGCTGAGGGCAAATGCGAGCGCGCAGCCGGCGGTGGAAGCTAGGGAAACCACTGGGACCCCCAGCAGGGGACCGAATAAATAGCCGGCAGCAATGCTGAGAGGTGCGGCGGGCAGAAACAGCGCGGTGCCGGCGGCGTAGAAGGCTGCGAAGAGCAGCGGCCCGTAGGCGCCTGAGGAGGCGACCAGGGCCTCAACATGGTTCAGCAGGCCTGCTGGCTGCATGGCAGCTGCCGCGAACGGCGCGAAGCTGGCATTGGCCTGCATGCATCGCTGGCAGGACAGCTGGATGCTGGAGATGGCAGCGTGGTGTAAGGTGTGGCCGAACGCAGCCGCGCTCCTGCTGACGGCTTGCAGAAAGTCTGGGTGCTGTCTGTCAAAACTTGCTGCTGGTGTCCCGTCCGAAGGATTGCATGCGCCTGAACAACGTGTAGGGGCCTTGCAGGTCGAGGGATGGGTGGCGGTGCGCCGCAGCAACCTTGGAGGTTTCCCTGCGACGCACCGCCCATCCCTCAAAATAGGTTGCAGCAGGCCTCGAGATCACTGTTCGTAATGGTCTGGACTGACTTGCTGCAGAGGGTGGAAAAGGCTGGGCAGAACTCCCTCGAAGAGACGAAGGAAGGAAACGAATCGAGAATGACTTTATTATTTGTAAAATCCTTCAAAAGGTAGACTTGATGAGTCCAGAAATTCCCATGGGCATGCCGCAACTATCGGATCCATGCAGGGCGAATAATAAAAATCAGGGTACTTTACCAATGTTTCCAGCATACATATGTGATTAAAACATACCTTGACGATTGAAGGCGGACAAGCTCCTGAAACGAGTGACCTTGTGTGTCAGGAGTCTCGTGTTCATTCAACCTCGTGCGGCCTGACTCATGTGTCTGTGACTTCTGCGCTCCTGAAGTGGCCAACAGCTTTTACGACGTCTTCAAATCGGCATCTGTATCGCCTTCTTTCCAGGACTCATCAATTGCTTTGTGGGGAATGAAATATGTGTCGGAAGAGTTGTCGAAGGCGGCGTTCCTTGAGAAACTCAATACTTTGCAGTTGAAGAGCATTACTATCAGATCGACGGAAGGATGCATCGATAAAAAAAATTAACACATCATTGTAAGTATGGAGAGAGGTCTGAGAACGCTGGAGCATAGCTCCCGCTGTATTTCGGATCGCCCCTTCGTTCTCAGGACAAGTCAACGTCATCCTCTAAGGCTGGACAGGCGATCAATTAGGACACAGGCAGTGAGTGTCTTGAAAGATGTCCCTACGTGGCAGCAATTGAGCGCATGCGCCGGTGCAAGCGCATTGGAAGGGTATGTACTTCGTCGGAAGGAGGTGCCCAGATCAGCGCCAACTCCTACATTGCCCACGACAGCTGATGCAGAGACTGATAAGCCTGTATTACTATACAGGTAGGATGCTCGCATATTTACGGCATCATTGTGCCTGCAATGTAAAATTTGGGTGGCAAAATCTCCATCTGCCAAGCATATTCTCCTTTTTTGGAAGTTCATGCTCGCCTCGTTAGGGCACCAAGACTTACATCTTTGTTAAATGCACACGGGGTTGTTCTGATCTCAGTCGTGTTCGTTGGTGTTCAGGGACACAAACGCTTGGTGCCCCTATTGTGAAAGGTGATTCCCCCTCTCAAAGTGCCTTTCTTGATGTCGCTAAAGGGCATACACAGTGCACTTTCAGCAGGTGCTTCTGTCATGGAAGCACCTTTGCCAGACGGTGGTCGCTCACCTGCATGCATGGTCCAGGGTCACTTTTGCTTTAGCAGAGAAGGACGTCCCCTATGACTCAGTGCTCATAGACCTCAGAGACAAACCAGCCTGGTACAAGGACATCGTTCCTACAGCGCTTACACCTGCAGCCCGGATCAATGGCGAGCTTGTGTACGAGTCCATGGACATCTTGCAGGTGATACTGTTTGTCCCAATATGATCATATTTGATGAAGCTCAAGGCATGTTACGTATTTTTATTGTGTGCTGCTCGCTGATTTTTGTGGTGATAGACGAGTGCTTGAAAGCAAGAAGACTGACTGAAGGCAATGATAGCTCAGTAATGGAGTGGTGACATGCCCATATTGTGTCATGCAGAGGCTGGAGAGGGAGTTCACAGAGTTTCCACTGCTGCCCAGCGATGCCAGTCTCAGGGAGGAGGCAGAGACTGTGATGGGTGCTTCAGAGGCTTTGGGCGGGGCAGGCTTCAGGTGAGCAAGAGGCTGTGGCGCACCAGCCATCTTTTTCACCTGATTTTGTGAGTTGGAAATGCCTTTTGTGGACTGAGGATGTCATAATGTCTGGCTAGCATTAGAGTCAGAGATAGACATATGGAAATGGCGGGAGTTGACTCAGCTCAGGTCCAAGAAGTACTATATTTATAATGGCAGGTTTGTGGCTGGAGGGAGCTTGGCCACAAGGCCTGATGATGAGAAGCCCGGCCCTGCCAGCGACAGCCAGCTGGCAGAGATGCAGGCAGCGTTCGAGGAGCAGCTTGCAAACTTCGAGCAGCAGCTCAGCAAGCACGAGGGGCCTTTCATTCTCGGGTGCACATCCCACCTCCAACAATGCTTTGCAGTATCTTTTGGGCTGTATGTCCTCCTTCACACTTACAGCATCACTGTCTCTGTGGATGGTATCCCTTTTGGTGCACTCTGTTCCTACAAGCGCCGGCTTCTCTTACAGTTGCAAATGCTTGTAGGGAGTTCAGCCTGGTGGACATAGTGTATGCACCAGCATTGGAGCGTTTGGCAGCCAATCTGCCGGTCATGAGGGGCTTCAAGCTGAGGGACCATCCTGACTACCCGCACACCGCTGCTTGGTTCCATGCCCTGGACCAGAGGCCTGCCTACCAGAAAGTGAAGAGCGACGATGTCACCCACAATCAAGTCTTCAAGTGAGTCCTGCCCATCTGCGCTGCACCCAAAAAGTCATGTCTGACTGTACTTATGGATGTGTGAAGGTTCCCAACAGATCTGACAGCATCATAGCGACGACAACATTAAGAAGATTGGCAGTACCCTGGGCAAAATCGTCCAGACTTGCCACTGAAAGCACCAAGATGCTGAGCCGCGCATCAGTAGAAGTCACGCCCACCATGATGTTACAAGCTGCTAGTATAGACTGGCTTCATCATGTGCATGATTGGAACCTTTCATATTTCTTGTCTGTTGTTGCCCCAAAAGTTCATAACCTTGCCCATGGTATCTGACCAGTTGTGTCATTCACCTGGTCTGAACAGCGGCTCTACCTGGTGCACAGGAAGATATTTGGAGTGCCGCTGGCCGCAGCTCCGGCAAGCAATCCTGGGCAGGTGGCGGCGCGCAAGGAGGCGGCCGCAAAGATCGCGGCCAACCGCACCGCGGTGGTGAATGACCTGCTCAAGAACAGCGGCATCGTGCGCGGCCGGTCCAACCAGTACGGCAACACGCTGCGCGCCGTAAACGGGTACCCAATGGAGCCGTCACCGGCCGCGGTGGCCGCTGTCGAGTACGCGCTGCGCCGGCTGTGCAGCTGGCTCTTGCACGGTGAGCATAGCAAACTTTGACAACTTTACAAATTTCGTCACAAGTGCAATTGAAAGCTGCAGAAGCATGCATTCCTAACTGTCCCTGGTGGTTGCACGGTAGAGTAATCGAAGACCATCCTTGCTTGTACGCCAATCACAAAAAAGATATGTCTTTTCAGATTACATTGGGCAAGGAGTTTGGCACAGCTAATCAATGACAACTCCAGCAGAGCCGTTGGCGTCACATGCATGTGTTGAGTTTCAGGCACGCCTGGGCCAAGGCACCCGGACCTGGAGGCAGCAGCGCTTGGGTCGGCGGCGCTGGTTTTCTTTGCTGGCAGAGCCTCTTCACCCAGGGACCTGAGCGCAGCTGCCTGCACGGAGCTGAGGGATGGCTGCTGGCAGCTTCTCAAAGACATGTACTGATGCGCTCACAATCAGATCCCAAGTGCTCAGAAGAGTTTTGCTTTAAGGGATGAGCACACTTTATTTTTTCTTTCATGAAGGTTGAATATTACGGCATCACATGAGCCTAAGCTGCACATTGTCAAACATAATTTTTAGTATTAGAGTTCAATGAGAAAGCCAGGCCTTCCGAGTTGCTACTAATTATGTTTAAATTGGAATGGATGCGTCTGTGTACTATTAGCGCAAGGGTTGGTCCACCTGGCCTGTTTTGGTTGGGTTCCAGTCCTATAGGAAATTTCTTACTGATCAGTGATGACGAGAGGCTCAAGCTTTCGGCATGTTGAACTTGTCATAGGTATGGTTGGACCCTATTGTTGGACTCATGGAATTATTCTGATGACATACGATTGCAAACTTGGACCCACATTTTGCAACTCTGAATCAGAATTTCTGATCAGGGGCATGAGGGGCATGCAAACAGTTATTTTGCTGAAGCTCTGTAGCTACAGCATTTGCCCAGCACCGGGGCAATGCTATTCCTAAAAAGAGATCGTTAGTGCTACTATCACCCTGTAAAGTTGCAAACACTGTCACACTATGGTACCACTTACAGACATAGTACGCAGAAGCATGGTTTGCATGATAATAATGATAATAATAATAATGCATGGCCATATGGTCTACCCGGCCGCACGGCGTTGCGCGCATGTTAAATTTTTTTGATGATCAAGAATTAAATTTGCAAATTTGCTCAGCATTCACACTGAAAGTGGCCACAAGATCCATGGAGGACTAAATTATCTTGCCATGATTTTATGATGCCAATGACTGCATCATCAAAGAGTCAGTTGAGCGTCAATCTCGAGGAATAACTGCAATTCTACGGAATCGTGCTTTCCTTTGCATGAAATCCCTTGATCCGTAGACGCTCGAGGCAAAGAACAGGCGCTTTGAACACTTGAACACCTCACCTTTCGGTACATACTGTTACAGCGCAAATTGTTCATTTCAAAGTCTGGAAAGCGGCATCAGAATTGGCCGAAAGTGCCCATCACTCGCACGTCGACAAGAAAGCGTCCCAAAACGGCATCCGTATCTGCAACCTTCGCTATTTAGGCCTTCGAGGTCAGAGTCTTATTGAAAATCGTCTACCGACATTTTGTTGGACCCCTCAAGATCCCGTTTTCTTGCCTTGAACGGTAAAAGCATAGGCTTTACACTGCCGTGCCTCGTTTCTACCGAGTTCTTCGATTTCCCAAAATCGCCTTGTGAGAGTCTTGTTTCTGTCGTAGCCACACGGTCGTATCATTCAGTCACATTCTGATCTCCTGTTGCAGCAAGAAGGGGCGAGGAGTACAGTTGGAACGTCCAAGGTGTGGTGCCTCGTCACTTCCCAGGACTGGACAAGGTAGGATTATCTGGAGTGAAGACAACCAACTTGCTTGTAAAGTGCGAGTGGGAGTTGAGCGCTTCTAGCTCCGATGACCGCCGAGGATGCCAGTTGCTGCAAAGCCAGGTTGCTGCAGCAACCTTGCCAGTGGATGAAATCTTCTTCGCAATAAGCTGTGTGTTGGGCGTGATCCAGGGCCATCAACCGGAGCATTCATTCAGTCATGGATTACCGCTACAGAAAAGGCCAATCTTGCTCAGAGAACCTGTCCAACACGATGGACAGCCCTTACAAGCAGCTCTTTGAGCTTGCAGCTGAGGAAGAGAAGCTGCAGATGAACACTAAGGCATGGAGGGCTGAGATCCAAATTATCGAGCAATTCACAGATGAGCACTTGGGCAGGATGCTCTGCGAGCTTTCTGCCGCAACAGAAAAGGCCAATTTTGCTCAGGAGTCTCTGGATCTTTTAGAAGTAAATGTTCCAATGTGGATCCTGCGGGGGTTGCGAGATTATGAGCAACCTTCCATCATCAATGTAGGGTTGGGCCCTCTCTTGGGCAGTGGAGGGTCCCTGCCAGAATCTCTTAGCAATCTGGACGTTGAAAAAATAGTGGAGGTCTGGGGCAAGACACCGTCGGGTTCCTTGTCGATGTCACGTGGACCCACTTACGACACCCTATACACGAAACTGGAAAGAGCACTGCAGCTGTTCACCACGCAACCCAAACCAAATGACGCGTTGAATCCTCATTACAAGGGCGGCACTTTTCTGGGCATATCCGCGGCACAATACAGCCAGGTTGTGAGCGAAGTGAAAGCATCTCTGGCCAAAGCTCATATAGCACTTGGCGAGAAGTTCCGGGCTGTTGAGGCGCACTCAACTGCCATGCAGTCTCAGAAGCACAGTGTGGTCGAGCTGCAGAGCCGCATCCATCAGGCAGAAAGCCGCGTGGCAGAAGTGGTGAAGGCCCAGCAGGAACTCAAGCAAGCACTCAGCAGGTTGCATCTGCAGGATGGAGCCTGAAGAGCTAATTGTGCTCTGAGCTACCTGAACTGCAAGCCGAGCAGCATCTTATTTTCTGACCAGGACGTAACGGAAGACTGGTACTGCCGGGTGAACATGACGTTTCAATGACATGATAGAATGAAAGGCATTTTGATGGAAGGTTTGAACCATAACGGACAATTTATCTGCCTCAATTTGTTGAGGACTTTCGTCGTAGTCTGTAAAGATAGTTAGGCTGAAAGCCGGTACTGTTGGGACATAGATGGAATGCATCCGCTTTCACTGACCAGAAATAAGTGCCAAGGCATGTAGAATCATGGAGGAGTCATCTGTGTATGTGCGCAAGAGGGTTGGGCCGCTTTTTAACATATAACTCACAATGACACTGGCACTTAGCCTAAATCCCGCTACAGCCACAAGTCACTTGTATTCTGCATTTTGCAGGTGACCATTCCGATGCACATCCTGAGCAGGTGAGCAGATCATCAAGGCAATGCAGATAAGACTATATTAAGTAATTTCTAGCGAGGCCTGATCCAGTAGTGATGAACAGGCGATTTCCTACACAGCAATCATGCATGGCAGGAACTCGACGCTCTGATTACCCAAGTCGCGCAGCATCCACTCCCATGATCCTACTCCTGACATTCGATAAAAAACCCTGATGTTCCCCTTTCTGACATAGAAAGCAGACAGGCGTCAACATGGGACACCTACATTTCAACATTGCACCACTGTGCTCACCTACGTGTATTTCTAGCGACTTGCCATGGACAGTCCCCTTGGGATTTCAGCACGGGCACAAGCCAGCCTTCCCCTCCGCAGCACAAGCATGCATGGCATGCGTGGGGATACACCCATATTACTAAGCAGGTCCTCGGACTTAGCCAAAGCCGAAGCCGGTGGCGCCCTCGTGCAGCGCGAGCATGAGCCGATCGCGCAGCTGCTCCTTGCTCTCGTACTCCACCAGATCCAGCTGGTTGAAGCAGGTGTGCGCCGCAGGCAGCTTCTGCTGGCTCCCGTACGCCTTGTGGATCTGGAACTTCTGCGGCCCGCCGATGCCCTGCGCGTCAAGTCAACCCATGATTCAGAATCGAACCCCAATCACTGACGCACTTGCCATGCGTCTCACTTCACGCCAGGTTTCAGCACCGACCCAACTCATAGTAGCAACTGCCTTAAAGGCCACTCGTGAAGCTCCCATGCAATTCCCTGAATTCTCCCGTGTGCCTGTACAACAACTGAGGACGCCAGCATGACCATTTCAGTGTACTGTTTGCTCTAAGGGTGAGACAGCTAGCTTGCCCAGAACAACCCTATGCTGGGGGTGGGATCAGGCATGTTGAATCTCTTCTCTGCATGCTCCTCACACGAGCATGAACACTCCACACCAAAGCGCTCGCTGAGCACAGCGCAACGTTTCTGCATGCCGCTACGACCAGTGCAAACCGGACACAACAAACGGCTCGCAGAGCAGAGCAGGGGCAGCGCACCTGCAGGGCCTTGAAGCCTTCTAGCGGGACTTTGGAGGTGCCTGTGACAAACTGCACCAGGAGCGCCAGGTCCTCCTTGTCCATCTCGCGCACGACCTCCCAGAAGTACTGGATCACCGGGGACGCGGGCGAGTAGCCATGGTAGTCGGTGTTGGCGCGCAGGTCGTCCACATCGATCTCCGGCAGCCCGCTGATCAGCAACTCCAGCTCGTGGTCATTGAACATGGAGATCAGATCCTGCGCCGCGTGATAAACCCCATGTGAGCTGTTTTTCTTCGCACTTTACCGGTTACCTTATCTATTTCTAGCCTTTTGCAACCATAGTTTTAACCACGTTATAATTTGCAGCCTCACTGCTATCTTATCTCGCTCCTGCTATGGATCCAATTTGACATCTCTCGTACGCACTTCTATTCATATGAGACCAGGGGGCGCAGCTATGCATGCGACGTCCGAGCTGGTGCAGCATTGCTCTGCATGCAGCCCTGAAATGAACGAGAGAAAAGAACAGCAAATGCATGATGCAGTATTGACAAATCCCATCAGGAACCAATTGCTCCTCAGCAGCTCATTACTTGCACATCCCTGCAATATGAGCAGAGAAGGAAAGCGAGCCTTGATGGGACCAGTCATAATCAGAGACCAGTGAGGAAGGCAGGGGGGCCGCACCCTGGGCACCATTTCCCAGAAGCCCTTAAGGAAGGCCTGGATCTGGGCGCGGATGGCCGTGGTCATGCGGTGCTCCGCCACCAGATCCACGTATTCGCGCTTATTCTCGTTCGTCACCTGCCGCCACGCAACAGCACCACTCTCAGTACACGCACAGATATTTGTCCCTTACAGCATTAAAGGAGACTACAGCCACCACATCCCATGCTTGCAGCGCAGCCAGCCCAGAGTACTCACCTACAGTCTCTTCGAGCAAGCAAGCAAAGTTACTTCTATCCATGCATGGCCACAATCCTCAAGGGCAACCGGCTCAGAACCAGCAGTTCCTGCACTCTCTATGGCGGCGCGCTAACGAGAGCCAATTGAATATCCATGATCTAGGGCATGCAAACGCAAAAAATGCAGGAAAAAGAGAAAAGGGCAGCCAGGGGAAGCACCTTGATGTCGCGGCCGCCGGGCTTGAGCTCGACGTGCTCCACGCGGCCAAAGTAGTCGACCTCCTCCACAAAGTTCAGGTCCACCACGTCCGTCATGTCGTGCTCCAGCAGCCACGTCAGGTTCTTGAAGTACTCCGGGTCCACACCCTCTATGTCCTGCGCACACATCCACACAAATAACGCGCCTCAGCAGCTGCCTCCTCTTGGCGCCGGCCTTCAAATATTCTCAAGGGTTGGAGCAGAGAAATCTATGCAGGTGATCACAAGAACCCCACTACTGGCAGCACATTTGGAACTTGAGGCAAAAAATGGTGCATTAAGCAGCAGGACAGAGGCAGGCAGGGTCTTCCTCCCAGGGCGTATGCAGCAGATGCTCTTACACCCGAGCATGCAAGAGTAGAGGAGTAAACCCTGCTTCCTTTTCTGCTCCTGCATTGCTGGCTTGCAAGCACCAGCTAGTTGCATCGACTGAAGGGTGCTGCAATGGAGGCGCACCTGGTAGGTGAGGGGCTGGCCGAGCATGTGCTTGTAGAAGGAGCGGGTGAAGTAGGCGTCGATGAGCTGGCCGTCGTACAGCGCCTTGCCCACCACGCGGCCCACAAACTTGAAGAAGTCCAGGTGGTTGGTGCCGCGCGCCTCGTCGTTCTGCACGATGCTGTTGGGGTTGGGCTGGAACGTGGAGCCCCCCGTCGGCACAAACAGCGATATGTTCGGGTTGAACGTCTCCCGCGCCATCACCTGCACGCATGGAGGTCACTTGACATTCAAATGCAAATTTGAAAACTAGAATTTGCAACGGACGGGGGCTCATAGTATATGGGTGAAAGGATGCAAGCATGCCGCAGTGCTCATGATAATGCAAGAGGTAGGATGAGAACAAGAGAATGAAGTTCAAATTAAAGACTTCCTTTGTATTTGCCAGAATTAGGACCCCCAGCCCTGTCGAGGTCAGCAAAGGAGTCATTCAGGAAGGAAGAACATCTCAAGAGCAAGGGATGTACCTGGTACCACTCGCGGGTGACACCGCCGGCGTCGATGCCCTCCTCGCTGTGGAACTGCACTGACAGCTTGCCCCGCATCTCCTCAGGCGTCCTGCAGGCGCCGTCCAGGACATGCTCAGCTCAAACACAGACACCCCCTCTCGTCAAATCATGCATGCACGATTTCGCAAGCTGCAAGCAGCCCAGCAAGGCCCAGATACAGTCATTCAACATAGTCTGCTTGTTTTTGGACACTGATGGAGATTGTTGCACATGCGCGTGCACGACCCAAGCACACCCTCTGGAGAATTGCAATTGCGAAATATAGAGCGTGTAGAGGACGATTTGGTAGAAGGGCAAGATCTGCATTGCTGCAAAGAAGGATGGGTGGGGCACGCACTTGGAGCGGAGCTGGTGGAAGGAGTCCTCGAAGATGTGCTCGCGGCGCACGTGGATGCGCAGGGAGCCGTGGTAGCGGTCGCTGGCGGAGCGGACCTGGCTGCGGAAGAAGGCGCGCTTGTTGTCAAAGTCGATCAGCCGCGGCGTGCGCATGAGCTGCGTCAGGGGGCCCTCCAGCAGCAGCTGCACGTTCTGCTGGATCAGCACGTTCACCAGCCGCCTGTGCCGCTCCGCAAACCTGCGCCGCGCATGCAATCCGGTCATTTTCTTTTTTCTTTTTTCTGTTTTGTTTCTCTTCCTAGCCTGCTCAGCACTCCGCTGCTTCAGCCCGTATTTGGGTCCTTGGGATGATCTCCCTTCTCCCAGCTCATGGCCGTGCCTTGACGAGGCGCGCATGCGAGACCTTCACTGCACTCTCCTGTTCGCAATTGCTGATTTCCTTCTCTTGTCGTCTCCTTCAGTTTTCTGGTTCTCTCTCATGCTCTATCCAGTGTTTCAGCCGTGTCATCTGGTTCACCAAATCAGCTCTCCCCTGGCTGCTGCTTATTTAAAATCAATTGAATTTGTCTGGAATTTGTCATGATATGGTGAACGTGCCTGGGAGCGCTGTGCCACCTTCACACTTTGAGCCATGCCTCTCAAGCGCTACAAATAACAATTCATGATGACGCGATGAAAAGGTTGCCAGCAACAGCGCATGCTTAACTACATAGGCCTGGCTCGGCAGAAAACACTGCCTGATTGTGAACACACAGCAAGGGGGTGGTGGGCCAGCAGCAGCACCTGAGGAAGGGCAGCTGGGCCTCGAGAGGTTTGCCGTCGGGCGAGGCGCTTTGGGAGGGTGTCTCCTCGGACGTGACAGGCGCCAGTGAGAGGTCCATGGAGACCGAGGTGGAGGAGCGGCGGCGCATGCTCAGCGGCGGCGGCAGGTGCGAGGTGCGCGGCTCGCACAGCACAAAGAACGCCTTCACCAGTGGCAGCACCTGAACATTTGTATGGTCAACACTCAGTCAACTTGCGATACGTTGTGCTGGATATTTGTGTTGCGTGCAGAAAAAGTACTGGTATTCAGCAGCATGTGGAGGACTGTGCATAAAAATACCTTTCAAAGATTGGTTCAGCAGGTGTGCATTGTCAATAAAGCGGGCGATCTGAGCAGAGCTCGAAAATTTCATTCCCACAACGGTTTTGAGGTCCACCAGAAGCAACACAGACCAATGGACATTCACCCTCTGCCTTTTCCTGCTACAAAATGCGTGCTACAAATGGTACACCTTCACTTATCTGTACTGGCTCTGAGGGACCTGGCAGCATTATGAATGAGGGATTTCCAGCTTTTCTCTGCAATCTAACAAAAGCAGTGCGCAGGCTCTGTAAGAGAATTCACAGACCTGAGTGGCGCCGGGCGACAGGATGCGGTTGGGGTTGGCAACGTCGGCCGGGCCGGTAGGGTGCAGCTTGGGCAGATCGGCCTCCAGCGCAGCGATGGCGTCACTGAGAGCAGCCCACAGCGGCTCTGTGCGCGAAATGAGCTCCTCCAGTCCTGCAATGTCTTGCGGGTCCACCTCCTTGTCCTTGAACAACAGATCCTGGCCGCCCACAAGCTGCAGCACACGCCCCGCAAAATTTACATGTCAGATTACTCATGTGCGGGGACACGATGTAAAGCATGAGTTAAGGTATGCCAATGCTGAGGGCAAAGGACTCTACCACTGCGTTCGTGGCCCCGGAAGCGTATGGCTTGCATGGTTGTGAAACCAACGGTCCAGCAATTGTGGGTTCACCATCGCGACCAAAAAATGTTCATGCGACTGCAGGCCCACGCAGGCAATTTGAATACAATTAGCCCTCACAAGAGGTCCTTGATGCTGCTATGATAGGAGAATGAAAAGTGTTGAGATGGCTAAAGGAATGAGGTGGGCACCTGCACCAGGGGGGTCTGGTCCTTGACGCCCTTGGGGTTGATGAGGGCATTGATGACCTCGCAGATGCACAGCACGCGGCTGCCCAGGGCGCCCAAGCCTATGTTCACCACCGCGCTGGAGGGACCCTTGCCTGCCACCATGGCGCTCAGCTCCCGCACCGCCTCCCCCGACAGCCTGCACACACAAGAGAAAATATGTCGTCAGTATCAATGCTTTTCCAGCTGTTGCTGCTCCTGTACAACATTGGGGGCCATGCATGCAAATATGGCTGTTGTAATTACCCCTACATTGAGCTAGCTGAGAGGCGGTATTGCAGGCCCCTGTGTGACCATGTGCATTCTGACACGATGCATGCATGGAAAGTCGACAAAGGGCTGCTATACGCACCGCTTGTAATTGCAGAGAGGTTTTGTTCCAGCCTTCATGTGCATTTGCTGATTAAACAGACAACAAGGCCGGGATGAATTGGGGGAATGCACGCACTTGTGCAGCTCGGACTCGAGCTCATTGAGCATGGGGGTCTTGCTGTCCTCGCAGCAGATCACGACGAGGCGGATGCACTTGGCTGCGCGCTTGTAGGCTGCCTCCGACATGCCGCCCTGGCCCAGCAGGCGTGGCAGTTGCCGCAGCAGCCCCTGATCCACGCCCTCCAGCAGCGGCTTCCTCGGATTCTTGCCGGATGCATCGCGCATCATCTTCTCCTCTATGGCAGCACCTGCACAGGAACGATCCGCACACCGCTCATGCACATTGCATGGCTTTCCAATTGCCAAAAGCAAGCTGAGAATGCGCATGCAGCAGGTGGACATGACGGGAGCAGGTGCGCACTCCGCTGCACAGCGGCCATTGCGTCGCTGGTAAGGCGGCGGGCTGCAGCAGCAGGGGTAGGCGGTGGGTCCTGCTGGGTGGATCCAAGGGCGGCAGGCTGGCCGGCCGCGCCCGCTGCTGCACCGGCGGCGTCTGCCGTGGGCGGCGCAGCCTCGAGCCCGGCAGCCGCATCCCGCCTCGCCTGGTTGCGCTCGAGTGCGTCGTGCACAAGCTGCCTTGTAGTGGTGTCTGCCAAGTAGTCGTACCTCTTTGCGACAGACAGCGTCACCTGGCCCCACAGTCCACAGCTCAGAAATAAAGCGGCGAGGACTGTGATGCATATAAAATGAAGTCCAACGGGGTTTTTGTAGGAAATGGCACCAATTGGGTAAGCTTGCAGCAGGGATGTTTATGTTATATCGAAGGTACCTGCAGCACGAACGTGTCAGAGAGGAGCGAATGGACACAATATCAAAGGGAGAAAGAGGTTATACCTCTATGGTGGACAGAGCAGCTTCGAGGTGGGCAGCAGAGCGCTTGCACAGCGTCTTCCCCAGCAGTTCCAGCAGCACGTCCAGGCCAACCTTGCTGTCCCTGGCAACGTCCTGCTCCTCAATGGCCTTGCCCTTCCCCTTCTTGTCCTGCACATGCCACAAGCAAACCTTTAAGTGCGGTCTGCATGTTTTCACCTTCATCTATGAAGAGGCACAAATGACAGCACCCTCGAGGTGCATCACAGCAACCAGCAAGGCATGGCAATGCTTTAAGGACTCGCCGACGCCGGGTTCACTGTCAACAACGTGATCGATTCATTGCTGTCGAATGAACACTGCCTTGTGGTGTCCTTGAAGCAGGCCCCGTGCTGACTCCCCTGTGCTTGGCTACTGACCTGTATGTGTGTCAGGATCATGGCATTTTTGCACATGCAAGTTATTGTGATCTATCACCATGGAAGCGTCAGCGAGAGCAGCAGCTACCTGCGCGCCGAGCAAGATGGCGGCTTGGGCCTCGGCCGGGCGGATGTCCAAGCGGATGAGGTCAAAAGCAGCCTTGGCAGTGTGCTTGGCCAGGTGGGTGACGAGCTCCAGGATGCGCCTGGTCATTGCCGGCGGCACAGCGGTGGCCCCGCGGCCCAGGATGCCCAGATGCACCAGTGGCAGCAGCTCGGAAGCTTCCTCCGCAGCCGCCATCCCCTCCCCAGCCTGCACGCAAAGAAATGGCTGAGAAGCTGCAGCCATTTTGGTGTGTATCCGACGTGCTTAATCTGGTAGAATGCTTGTAGACTGTGTCATTGACAACAAGCTTGCCGCGAAGCAGGGGCCAAGAGGTGCATGTTGCTCTCATAGACGAAAGAAGCGCAGGGTGAGCAGCTATGCTGTCACATCACCGCCCCAGCTTGTGCGTTTATGGGGCCACCATTCAGTATTGAGGTGTCAAGCTGGATTACATGTGGTCTGATCTGGCAATGAGCAGGGCGGCACCTGGAGAGCGGCAGACAGGGAGGAGGGCTGCATGGGCTGCTCGGATTCCTGTCGCGCGGCGCGGGCCTCGTCGGTGGACAGAGGGGCGCGCAGCAGCGAGAGCAATATGCGCAGCGCAGACTCCATCGTGGCGCGGTCCTCGCAGAGGTTGAGGAAAAGGCGCTGCAGGTGCTGCTTCACCAGCGGCGACGTCACGCGCAGCAGCGAGATCAGCGCAACCAGCGCTTCGTCGTCCACCTTTACCGGGTTGAGCAGCTCCAAATCCTGCTTGGACGGGAAAATAGCACTAGTCAAGACCTCTTCCTGGTTTGGAGGCTGCTTGATAGAGCAGGGCGACCACGAAATTCATTTCTCACCGGTCTGGGGCCCTTGCCGAGGTTGAAGAGGGACTGCTGGATGCGGCTGTCGACTGTGGCCTGGATTCGGTCCATAGAAAAGTCGCCATAGCCGGCCAGCCGCCCGGCCCCCGATGCCAGCCGCTGCCGCGCCAACTCGCCGCGCCGTCGCGCATGGTCCCTCATGCCCCTGCGATTACAAATACGTTCCTATGAGACACTGCACCTTTCCATCTGAGACCGTGGTCTAGTATTTGAGGCCTCGAACCCTTGTGTCAACAAGCCTACCCAAGCGCATGATTACTGCAACCGGTGTGGCTGGAGCATAAACTTCTGCCCTGCAGTCCTTAATCATACACCATCCTGATCTTGTTCAAATTGCCAACGTATAGGTGAATTGTCACCATTTCTGATGCATCAAAGATCCAGGGGATCTTATGTATGGCAGTGGAGGCAATTCGACAGTAAGACTAATATCTTAAGACTAGTATTGATCAATGTGCACAGGGGAAGCCGAGGACCACGCACCTAAGGGCGGCGTCGCTGAGCTCGCTGGGCAGAGTGGGGCGGGGAGCGACGTGGCGAGCGCCAAGGCGGCCATGGGCGCGCTCGCGCAGGGCCTGGGCCTCGGCCAGGATGGCTGGCGGCAGCTGCGCCAACATCTCCTCGTCCGCCGTCATCAGCACCTCGTCCCGTACCTCCGGTGGGAAGCTCGCGAGCGTCGTCGCCAAATCAAGTTCCTGCGGGCCCCTCTGCCCCGCCGCCGCCGCCGCCTGCTCAATACGCGCATGGCAGATTTCATCAGCGCTCAAGACAGAACAGAACAACTTCAATTGAAGGCACAGGGTGGACTCCAGTCATCAATTGCCATCTTCCGGGTTGTGAGCCTCTAGCAGACTGCATGGTGAGCAGCACCGGTGCATGCTGATCACCAGGCGGCCGGTGGAAGGCCTCAACCGGGACACAGGCTGTAGGCAAGGGAGCCCAAAATTCCATTCTATCTGCCTCCAATTTCCAGACTGCAATGAGCATCAGGGCCTGCCAAGATGGAAATCACCTGGGCGGCGGCGTGCTCGGCTTCGGCGCGGCGCTGCCGGCGCTCGCGGCGCTGCGCCTCTAGGACCTCGGCCTGCAGCTCCTCCGGCAAAGCCGCCAGAAACTCTGGGTCAATCCCCGCCATCTCGTCGTCCGAGCCGTCCTGCGCGGACGGCCCCGATGCACCGGCGGGGGCGTCACCCTCTGCTGCACGCCACATGTACATCTGTAAGATATGGGGTGTGTATTGATAACACGATACACACATAGAGAGGCTTGCAAGCCTCAGCTGCAGCCAGAATGGCAGTACTAGCGGCCCTCAAATTATGCAAGATTCAGAGAGCGCTGGAGCACCATATTGACTGCATCTGCCTGCAACTTTCACGGTTGCAAAGAAGGTGACGTCAAAGTTGAAGCTAGCGTATGGGGAACAGTAGCGCACCTGGGCCTGCAGATGACCCTGGTTCTGCGCTTGGCTGGGCGGTGTCCATCGGCTGCGGCCGCTCTGCTGAGGGTGCCCCGGGTGTGGCGGCTGCAGAGCCGGCAGCAGCATCAGTGGGATAACCCGCGTCCCCAAGCACCTCCCGCTGCAGCGCTGGCGGCATGCTCAGGAACACCTCCAGATCGATACCCGTGCCCTGCACAGACCGACGTCAGCAGATCGCTGACAAAATTTGTTTAGCATGATTGTCATCGTCATGATGTCATGGTGATGAATTCGTCCGCCAAAAACTGCCCAAGAAGCCCCATGCCAGACATCCACACCTCAGGCACCTCCATCAAAATACCTGCAGAGCAGACCTTGCAACCCGTTCTGGAATGATTCCAGCAAACTAGCAGGGGCTGTAGCGTCTCCTCAACAAGTATGATGATGCAGATGCTCCAGGTGCAGCGTTTTGGGAAATGCTGTTCTTCTTCAAATGTAAGCGTACCTCAAGAGCCCGAGCGAGCTCTGCAGGGTCTTCAGGTAGGCCCATTGCTCCTGGAGACGCAGAAGGAGAGATTCGCTCGGCAAGAGCTTCTGATGGTGGTTCTGCATCCGCCATCTCCACATCCCTCCCCTGTGCAAACATCATGTGGTCCTTCATATAACAACTTCTCAAAAAAAAGAGCAGGCGCAATGCTCAGATGCTAGCGCGGACTGACTCTGCAAACATAAGTGACCCGCTAAAGTATTTTCTAGACAAGCTCGAATTGGCCGAATTGGCTCGACAGAGGCAGCAAATTAGAAAGGTTGAAAATGTGTGAGATTAAGTAGCTGAGCAGCTACACAAATTTGCTGGGCACCAATGGACAAAAGAGGAGGGCTGCCTCACCGGTTGCGGTTGCGACTCAGCGGCGGAGGATGACAGGGCCGCGGCCCCAGAGAGCGCCGCGCTCAGCATATTGGCCCCGATGATCGGCGGCGGCGGCGGCGGCGGCTGGGCCGGTGCTGGCTGCGCGGAGGCCGTCATGCCGGACATGGCAGCGCTCATGGCAGAGCTGAAGAGCTCCGCGCCAATGGCGGTTGACAGCGCGGCCGGCGGCTGTCCCTGCGCGGCCGGCTGCGACGCCGGCCTCCGCTGCGGCGGCCGGGCGAGCGCTGCGGCCAGCCCGGTGCGCAGCCGCTCGCTGGAATCGCGTTCTGCAACGTCCTGCAAGAAAAGATGGGCCTATGTTCAGCACAACAACCCCTGAACTTCCCTTCAAAACATCAGCCAATACTTAAATGTCTATGCATTTTGAAGACTGCCCAAGGTCCCCTGGTCAAATCACACAGGAGGCAGAATACTGCAAGTCAAAAGAGCAAGGGATCGGTGGATTACTGGGATGCAAACAACAGACTTGTGTGTGTGCGCACCTGCGGCGGCGTTCCCCGCAGCCTGGCCTGGTAGCGGGTGCGCCTGGGCGCAGGCGGAGGCAACGCCCCAGGCGCCGTGGCAGCCGGGGTCTGCTCGCCCTCCAGTTGCGGCTGAGCCGCCGTCTGCTGTGCACGCTGCGCCAATGCGGGCCTCTCTGCAGGGGCATCCGTTGATGCAGGTGTGGAGGGAGGCAGCAGAGATCTGCCTGGAAGTACTCTTCCCCTGTATCTTCGGGGGCCTTCAGGCGTCGGCTGTGGCCGCGCAGAATTCTGTGCCATCACCACTTTTTCAGTATCTACGTGATCATCCATGGAATCTGAATGGCATTACAACACAACACGCAGTAATTAATGTGCAGCAGAATATCCAAGCAGCATTGCCACACTGTGGGTGCTCAATGTCATGCATGTCACAGGTGCAGCAGCGAGCGATGCTTACCTCAATGGCATTGATCATTGCCTGCATGTCTGCAGGGACTTGCGCGATGTTGCGGGGATCAAAGCCGGCCACGAATCGCTCAAACTGCGCTGCGGCTGCCTGTGAACCATTCTCCCGCAGCCTCCTGCAGCATGCAGAAGAGGCTGAGAACAACATACAGACTCACCTTGTCCCAGCACATCTGTTGTCATCCAGACAATTGAGAAACTGACAAGTAACAGGTTGCAGAGTTGGCTGAAGAAGGCGTACCCGCCCACTCTGTCCCGCAAGGACTGCCGAATGATGTCCACTTGTGGATCGGTCAGCGCCTGGGCGGTGGCTGGCATCTGCTCGCCCTGTCTGGCAGCGCCCTGCTCTCCATAGGTCAGGATCAGCCGCTCCCAAGCCTCCCTCAGGTCCTGCAGACATCCAACATGGTCAATACTGACAAGAACCCGGTAAATCAGCATGGGCGTAACTCTCGAGCAGAATCTCATCGCCTCGCCTCAAGAGACTGTCTAACTTATAACAGCTAAATTCCCTGTAGACCAGCTGCCACCTGTAGACCAGCTGCCGTTAAGACTGCCCCTCCAAGCAAAACCCACCCAAATGTGAGCACAGAAAAATATATCCCAATATGTGGAGCTGTAGCGAGGCCTCATGTGCACAGCAGATGTGCAGAGGAGAGCGCACTTTCTAAACCCTCACATGTAGAAGATTATTTCTACATGTTATATCAGGGGTCGCTAAATACTGCCCACTGGTAATCGTCAGTCTTCAGCATCCCTTGCCAATCTAAACTACAAGTGCGCACCTCTGGAACGGCGTCAACACTGCGTATGCTCTGGCGCAGGGACTCCAGGCTGGTTGCCACGTTGGCGGCCGCCCTGTTTGCGTCCTGCGGAGACATCATCGTCTCGTTGCTCTGCTGCTCCGACGCCGTCTGGCCGCTCACGCCAGCCGCCACTGCCTGCGGTGTGCTGCGGGCGGCATTACCCGCAGCTGCCTGTTGGCGCAGGGCACACAGTATGATTTGATTGAGACGTCAACAAAGGTCGCTCGTCTCCAATTTTGCTGCATGACGGATTTGAGGGCGTCACTGCCAAGTGTGGAGAGGTTCAGTCCTCAGGAATCGCTGCCTACCTATGAACGCATAGCGTCTCAGCCAGGGCCTTAGCCCCTCATCCTTTCCTATTTGCTTTGCTTCATGATGCAGAGAGTGCCATGCATGCAGAGCTGAAGAAGTTGCTATCTGTGTCGGAGCATGCAGGGCGGCTGCGAGGGCGACAGCACCTTGTGTGTACCCTCATTTGCATTGTTGCATGGCTGACGGAGAGGGTCGTGCAGCCACAGCTGAGGAGATTTGTCACCTGTGGCGGGGCGGGCGGGGCGGCTGCAGGGGAGACCAGGGCGGTGGCAGCGCGGCTGGCCTCTTGGAGAGCGTTCACTGCTTGGCGCACCTGTGCGCTGCTGTTGAGCAGCGCCTGCAGGTCGGGCGGCGCGTTGCGCAGCCTCTCGTCCATCTGCCGCAGCGCCTGCAGCGGAGAAATTGTCTAAGTCAGCCATTTCAGATCAAAACGGTTGTTTGCGAAGTGGGTCTTCTCTCACTCACCAGGGACATGCTCGCGGCAAGCCGGCAGAACAAACAGGTTTCGCTGCTTGCCCTGACCTGTGCAGCTTCAGCACAAAGCATCCGCGAGCGAGAGCTGCGCAATTGGCTAGTTCAAGCGCCAGAAAAAGCTGGCCAGCAGCAGCATGTTTCTGGAGGTCGCCCTCAGTCTATCAAATGTTGTTCAGCAGTGCCCCAGTGCCTCGGAAGGTCTATGAGCTGGCCAGGGTTGCTCAAAGTAGTTAGTCAAAGCAGTCAAAATTTGTAAAAAAGGAAGTTCACATCACCTGCTGGTTGCGCTCCATGTTCGCGTGGGCCTGCTCCAGCTCTTCGCGATGCCTCTGTATCGTTGACAGGACCCGGTCCATGTCCTGCCCTGCCTCAACTTGCTCCCCGCCAGCTGCACGCTCCAGAGCCTGGGCTATCGCCGTCTGCGCCTCCTGCAGCGGATCTACAGCAGCCGCCGTTGGCGGCGCTCCTGCCTGGTGCTCCTCGGCCTCCTCAGGGGCTGCATGCTGGCGCAGGGTCTCCACAAGAGACTGCTCCAGTTGCCCTGCAGTACCAAGCGTATGCTTAGACTTGTGGCTGAATGTCAAATAAGAGAAGTTGACTTTGTGGACAACACTTTCCGGAGTTCACGGCAGCAACGGCCGAGAACGTACCTATTAGATCAGGGCTGAAATTCTTCACTAAAAACCTTGCTTGAGGCTTCATACAAGGCTTACCTCTCAACCCCAATTAAGCTTACACGGAGGAAATCAAGGCTTTCATCCCAGCATCAAGCTTGAGCGATCCTGTCTCCTCTTGTGACACCGGTCATGGATGCATGCCCTGCTCTTTCATTACTCCTTGAAGAACAGTTGGATTGGGATCTAAAGAAAGCTTCACCTGCCAGCTGGGTGGACTCAAGGGCGGACGGCGGCTGGCCGTCGTTGGACCAATTGGACATGCCGGCCATGACGCCGGGGGTGCGCAGCACGTCTCCCGAGAAGTCGATGAGGCTTCCAGCATTGGGGGCCTGCAGCATGATTCCGCGCGGCCCCGGGAAGCCCCGCTGCCCGTTGTCTGCCGTGATCATCCAGTACTCTCCCGCACCGGCCGCCTGCACCACCAATGCCGGGTCAGCCGCAGCCTCTTTACAGCTGTTTGGGAAGCTAAAATCCCCGGGATCATTTAGCTGTTCAGTTGTGGAGCGATGCGAAAAAATAATGCGTGAGAATTGCTATTATGTCATATAATATGAGGCAGTGTAGGTGGCGTACATCTTCGGCGCCGAATAGTCCCGGAAAGGGCTGGTTCATCCGCATGATGCGCATCTCGTTGGCAGAGCGCCCCTCGTCTGCAGCGCTCCGAGCGCCGGGCGCCGCTGGCGGCCTCTGTAGCAGCCTGTGATGGCAGAGACAGCTGGTCAATGCACTAGACAACATTCCACAGCAACTTGTTCAAGAACGGCTCTGACTGACCTGTAAACGGCACAGAACACCGCAAGGCATGACTGTTTGGCAACATGCTTTCTGCTGTGGCCACAGGGGTATCCGAGAACAACTTGAATCAAGGAAACCACTCTTTCCAGGTAGAGAATCAAGTAAATCCCAGTGCAGAGTCCCCCTGCAGCCAGGTAAGAGAGAGGTAGCAGCACTAGAGCCCACCTGTGGCGGGGGGCCCCAGTGGCGCCCGGGAGGCCGGCGGCGGAGGGCGCGCCGTTGGGCTGCTGCGTGGCGCGCATGCGGTAACGGAAGCGCTGGTCGCGGCCGTCCACCTGGACGCCGCCCAGCGCGCCCGTGTTGAGCAGCTCATTCACCATCATCTGCGCACGCGCCACACCCACTGCCTTGAACAACCCTTGCTTATTCTCCTCTTTCACTCCTGGTTGCCTTCCTGCATTCTAGGCGCGCATGCCTGCTTCCCGGCGAGGAGATGATTGCAGGGATATCGCTCCACTGCAATGCTTTTCCTTCCTTGCGGCCACTAACAATCAAAAGAAGCATCTGTGTTCCTCCTCCTCGCTCCATTTTCTTTGTCTCCACCTCTTCCGAGCGGGGATGCCCGCTTTCTGACAAATATTTCATGCATATGTAGGAGCACAATGCCCGATGTATGGTGGAGGTGAAGATTGGTGCTTACCTCGACGGCATTTTGCTGGGCTGCGGCCCCGGCGCGCGCGAGGTTGTGGGTGCCGTTCATGCGGGGGATGCCGACCCACCGCGGGGGGTGGGGGTTGGGGTGGAACATCTCGTCGCCCATCATGCCATCCTCCTCCGGCCACGCCAGCAGGCCGTCCTCATCATCCTCCTGCATATGACAATGCTGCTGAGCTTATTGTAGGTATGAGCACACCCACTCGCATGCGCATCCTGCACTGCATGTGCACATGCCCCAATGTACAGGAGTCCTGGTGTGACCAGCGTTCCCTTGCAAACTTCATCCAGTACAACAAGCAGAGCCCCTAAAGAAGCCACCTTTTGTGAGACCGACATTCACAGGACCTTGCGGCCTGTGCAAGGAAAAGATACTCCAGACGGAGGCAAGTTTATAAAGAGCCGCACAAATCAGAGCGAGACCCGCGCTGTGGTGGTTCAGACGCAGGGTGCCCAAGAGCAGATACACACCCCAACAGAACTTTACATATCGAGAGTTTCAGAACGCACCAGCAGGAAGTCGTGGTCCTCCATGGCGGGCAGGTCGTCGATGCCAAAGTCCTCCCCGTCTTCACCGTCCTCATCCTCGTCATCGTCCACGTCATCGTCCTCGTCACCATCTTCATAGTGACCGTGGTCGTCCCCTTCCTCTCCCCCATCATGCATGTCATCCTCATCCTGCGCACGGAACACACACTGATATTGCTCCATGTTCCTCCTTAACAAGGAAGTACCTTGCACCACATTGCAGCAACTCGGTGTGCATCATCTCCAGCTAGATTCTCGGCATTATCTCTTGCGGTGCAACATCTGCATGTCCCTAGAACAGGTGCTGGAGATCGTGATCATTTTCACAAGCGTGAAAAGTACTGCGTCATGAAAACAGGAGGGGTTTTGGCATGTGTGGCCGCACCTCTGTGCTGCCATCCTCGTCCCCGCCGTGCTCCATGATGAGCTGGTCGTCCCCCATCAAGGGCCCCACCATGGCATCCTCCTCAATGTCGTCAAAGATGACCTCCACCTCCTGCGCGCACCAACCCAAACATTGCTCCTTCTCCTCAAACTGCATGGAATACCGTGATACATTTAATGCATATATTGCTCTACCCGCTCCTGCATCTTTGACAAATGTCCTGGACGTGCACAGCAGCAGAGGAAGAAATTGCTCCAGTTTAGAACATGTGCAGTGCTGATGGCAGCATCTCCGCTCCAGCACGGCTGACGAGTGCTCTTGGCATCAAGGCAGCCAAGGAAGCCGCTGCTATAGCAGAGAAAACATGCAGCTCTTCCTGCTCCAGCCTGCTATCTGTGCCCCCCTGGACATGGTGCAAAGGAAGCCAGTGCTGCAGGTAAACAGCACCGTCCCCGCTCCAGCAGTGATGACAAATTTCGTGAAGACCCCATAATACCAGAGGAGGTCAGCGATACATCACAAAAGCTCTCACATGATCCTCGTCCCCGCTCTCATCGCTGCTGCTCTCGTCGTCGCTGTACACGGACTGGTCCGCGCTGTCGTGGTGGTGATGTCGGTGATGATGTCGGTGGTGATCATCATCATCATCGTCATCATCATCCTCGTCATCAGGCCCCTCAGCGCCCTCCAGATCCTCATCCTCTTCGTCTGTCATGTCCGGCATGGGCTCCTGCGGCGCAGGGGGTAAACAGGTCCAGATTTTTAATATCTGCATTACTTCATCAAGGCATGAAGCGCTTGATGCGGTGCATCTCTTTCCCATGCCACAGGTCCTATGCAAGTAGAAATTACTGAGCACTGCAAAACAAGTGCGAGTGGCACAGGCGTGTAAGTTAGAGCTTCCTCACACAGGCAACAGCTGCCAGCGGGAGGCGAGTGCGGTGCAGGGGGATAGGCGGGTGGTCAGCCGCCACTTGTGAGGCAGTGGGAGAGGGGATATTGCAGAATGGGGACTTGAAGGAGGGGCCCCACCTCCCCCATGGCGTCATCCTCCTCTGACTCGATGACGTCCTCGTCGGTGCCATCCCCCTCTGAGTCTGACTCCGGGAAGCCCTGCGCGCATGCATGGCCCGCTAAGAAACATTGCAACATACCACCAGCACCCCAGAAAAAATCTACAAAAGTGCCTCAACGCTCCAGCGCTTCTTTCCGTGGTTGCCCACAACATAAAAAATTCCAATACTCGCGCAGACCTCCACTCCTCAAGGACTGTGGGCCAAAGGTCTCAGGGAGTTATGATCAAGCTCAAATGAAGCTGACCTCCATGCCGTCCTCTCCATAGGCGTGCTCGATGATCTGCTCCATGACCGACTCTACGGATCGCGCAAGGCCGTCCACCCCGTCCCGATTCTGATCGCGCTCAAAGGCCTGCCGCAGCCGCTCGGCAGCCGCCACCGCCTCGGGGCCGGCCGCCGCCGACTCCTCCTGAGCATCCCTCATCGGCTCATCTCCCGACGAAGGACCCTCCTGCATTGCGCAGTACACTTGCTTTCGTGAGGCCAGGAGCCCCATCAACGATTGATTGATTTGCCCCTGCCGCAGCTCAATGATTCCAGTGTGATGACTGACCATGTGCAGATTTGTAACAGCTGTGAGAACATTTGCGGGTCAGGCACACCTACTCTTGTTTGCCTAAAACGACTGGGTGGGTCCTTTAAGGAAGTGCATCCAGGTGAAAACGCATTCATGCCAAAGATCGCTTACCAGTGCTGCCAGTGCACGTTCAACGTCCGGCTCTGACGGCCCAGCCGCCAAGACGCCGCCAAGATTGGTCCTGTCAAACAGCCTCGGCTGCCTGCTCTGCCTGCTAAAGGCTCCGAGCAGGGACGGAGGCAGCGCGCGAGTCAGAATCTCCAGCGGCTTCAAGATGGATGTGATGCTCTTGACAGCCTGCAATCATTAGGAAATTCTGATCGATAGCCAATTCTGACTATCCGCTCAACCTTAGTCATGCCCTGCAATAAGACGAGACAAATGTTGTCTTTGAGCCATCCTGCAGCAAGGTAAATGATAGGTATAAATGAATGGGTGCACAGAGCATGGCAAAGAGTGAGTCGTGCGCACATTTGGATGGTCCATGTCGATGAGCTTGAGGGCGCCAATGAGGGCATTGATGACCCCTGCGCTGCGCATGCAACGCAGCATCTCCCCTGAAAGCCCACTGGGCTGGCCCGCCTGGCTCTTGGCGGCGCCTGCCGACAGCAGAGACCCTGCCAGCTCGACAAAGGCCTTCACCTGCACAGACCCACCCGCACCCATGGTCAATACACACAAAATTACCATGTTTACCTCCCTTGCAGATCCAATTCTCCATGCACAACATCTGCTGGAGCTACAATGGCAAACACACTTCAAGGAGATTTTCTGGGCTGGAATATACGCAACAGTGACATTAGGACTGTGAAGCTATCTCACCTTGTAGGTTGGAGGGAAGCCGTCCTTTTGCTTGAAGGGGATAGTGGCCAGCACTTCTGCGCTCGGCATGCCCCCGGCTGCAGGCGGCTTCTGGTCAGTACTGGGGCTCAGAGTGCGCACGATCTCTGAGATTATGCGCTTCCTCCCCTCTGCAGACCTGGGGCAGCAGGGCAGACGCTTGAGGCTGCTGCACAATTGCTGTATATAATCACTGACAAGGGTTGAGAACGGGGCAACTGCAGTAATCAAAGTCTCAAATAGGGGAAAATTTGGGATATTATTGTCTGCAATGTGACAGCGCACCTGATGCAGACGGCCTGCAGGAAGAAGGAGGTCTGCTCGCCCAGCGGCTGCATGCTCACCTCAGGCTCTGGAATGAACACCAGATGCCTGTGCATCACATGTCTGCGCGCCACACCCCACCAATTCACATGCACCTCATTGAATGCTTCATAGTTTTGCTGTTCCAATATGCTTGCCAAAGAGGCAATGTGTAGCACTTTCAACAGCTAAAATATGGGCTCATTTGCATAAACCTTCAATGATGGCACCTAATGCTTGAGGTGTAAGCCTGAGGGTAACTTTCTATTCCCACCTGAATAGAAGGTTCTGGGCGGAATCCAGCTTGGGGGCAGCAGGGGTGGATGGTGGGCTGGAGCCACGGCCGCGCGTTCCCTCCGCATCGCGCTTGAGCAGCACGCCGACACACGCGTTGTACATGAGCGTGAAGTCCGTCAGCATTTTCAGTGCAATGCTCTGCACCAGCATGTTCTTCTCCTGCTGCCTGTGTTCCAGCGACTTGGCGCGCGCAGCTTGCTCCAGTTGCGCAGCAATCTGTCCACAGATAATACTTGTTACAAAACAACACGCAACTTAACAACATAAACCCTTGCACTGCTGATTCCACTCTCACAAGTCCGTTCTGAATCTGCCGTCTTCTCCCAGCAAGGCGCATACTTCCCAAGACCTACTGCATTACTGAGACTACCACAAGGAATATTGTCAAGCGCGCAGTGCTCACCTGATTGACATCGAGATCCACCGACAGTGGCACATCCGCAGATGGTGCCTCGCTGGAGCTCGGCTGTGCTGCTGGTGTGTCTGTGTCCATTGCAGCAGCACCTGTGACAGAACAGGAGCAAGATGATTGGTCACGCAATGCACCATTTTGACGTGCTGCATGTCACGCGATGACCATCACCAACAAGAAGCCAAATGGCAGTATTTTTCCATGAGGAGACATCCGATTTGCAGCAAGCCAGGGCATGAGCCAAAGAGCACCTGTGCTGGGGTCCTTGGGCTTGCTCTCAGAGTAGGGCCCCTCGTAGCGCAACACCAGGTCCACCAGGGTATCGATGACTTCCACGAAGTTGCTCGGCACCTTCTTGCCGCTCCGACCTGGTGTCTTGCCGTCCTTTTCCTTTTCCTTGTCCTTGTCCTTGGGGGTCTTCCCCCCACCACCGCCACCACCGCCGCCCCCACCTGGCCCCCCGCCGGGAGGACCACTTCCTGGAGTACCACCCCCAGCTCCTGCAGCAGACACCCACCTTGAGTCTTACTAACGCGCCAGGACCAACAGAAGACATCACGAAAATTTTCAATCCCCCTCGAGACTGCTCAGCTCGACACATGCCGTCCCGAATGAGCATGGCTGCCTGAAAGACTATACGTTGGTCAGACTTGCACTGCATATGATGGGGACCTTTTCATGAAGTAATACAGTATACACTTACCGCCATGCCGCCTGGCACTGCCGCCATCCCTGCGATGAGCGGGAGCGCCGCTGCCGCTTGGGCCGGGTGTCGACCCGCCAGGTGCTGACCCACCCGCGCCGCCAGAGGAGCTGGCAGGATTGCCCTGCCGGCACAAGCAGTACACTTAGGACATCCAGCCATCATCAAGCCCAGCCACGGAATCACCCACTTATCCTTCAATTAACATGTTATGAACTGTCCCCAAACCCATTGTTCCAGACTTCCGCAACTTCCCTGATGGAGCCAGTCCATTCTTCTTTCATTTTCCCCAATACTTAAAAGACCGCTCACCTGTGGGTCTGGGGTGGCAGCAGAAGGGCCAGAGGCTCCACTGCCTCGGGATGCTCCGCCAGTGCTCGAGTCTGGCGGCCCCCCGCTCGGCGCATCACCATCCTTCTTGTCATCAGACAGCTTTGCGCCATCCGCCTGCGCGATAGATGACAAGCTAATGTGAGCCTATATTTCTGCTGCGTCCATTCTTGACCACCTGCTAAGTTGCCGAACAATGGAGCGTCCTATCATGCGAACTTGGCTGTAAAGGGTTGGCAATTTTATCTGACATTTGATGTATGAGAGCACACCTTGACCTTCTTCAGGACGACCAGTGGCCGCCCATTGTTCTCACGGATGGTGCAGGTCCCAAGGACGGCCTCAAAGAACACCGTGGGCTCCCGGTTGATGACGGCCGCGCATGTCTGCAAGAATTGCTTCACAGGCATGCTGCCATCGGATTGCTGGCTCACTGCACCGCACATGCCACCAAGACTCAAACCTGACATGCCACAGGCTTCACCAGAGGCTGTTGCCAGTCTCTTGCAGGTGCATAACATTGCTGCAGCAATTTGGATTAGGGGTCTCCAAACAGGACAATGGAGAAGCACAATTCAACAAGCGTATTGACACACTTCTCAGGCCAAGCAAGGTCTGATGTCATTTTCCTCTGCATGCACATGTAAACCAGTGTAGCTTCATACAGCCTCACCAGATACCCATCTGCTGCTAGATCAGCCTACGCGTCCGTATCCAGCATCCCACTTCTGCGCCACATGATCACTAATTTCTGCAAAATTTAGGTGGTGCATCCTGAACACCAGGGCGCACCTGAAGGGTAGCCGCTAGGCTTGGGGGCGCGGCCCTTGGTGAGGGTGCTCCGAATCTCGGCCTCCATGGCAGCCTGCAGGGTGACGGGGTCCTCCAGGATGTGGCGCATGATGGCGCTGATGTAGGGCTCCAGATCCGGCGTGAAGCAGGCCAGCGGCAGATCCAAGATCAGCTTGGGGCCCCTCCCAGCCAGCACCTGTGACATCACGTCAGTATGGATATAACGAGCTGGAAAGATAGTCTTATCAATTTCACAAGCCAGAACATTCTGTTATATGATCACAGGAAAGCCAATACTTGTTATCATATCAGTCCTCGCGGCTCTCAATGAGCTGGGAAAAGATGTCTTCTGAGTCGAGCACAAATACCAACATTTCGCATTCTGCATCCCACTTCCAAAAGGGAATAGGTGCTTGCCTATAGAATAAAATGCTGGGCGAACAAGTTTAGGCAGGCAGGTGACATGACACAGGGACGGGTCACCTTGAGGGCGATGCTGTGGCGCTTGGTGAGGCAAGACAACAGCAGCAGGACGCCCTGGGCCGAGGAGGGGGGGTCCGGCAGCTGCAGGGCAGCTGCCTCAGTAGGGGTCTCCTTGGGCTCATGGTAGACAGCGCCCCAGGCATGCAGATGACGCAGCAGCGCCATCGCCACCCTCACTGCCCTGTCCTCCTCCTCCTCAGAGAGGATGCCCTCATGCCTGCACGCGCTACAAAACCATCAATTGTCACATGCGGGCAATGCAATTCAGGAGATGCAAGGTATGCAGAATTGGTTATATTGATCATAACATAGTCGACATTCAGGCTGATGTGAATGGCCAGCTTTTGGCTGAGGAACAGCATAACAACAAGACCTGGGCTCAGGGCATGCAGGGATTACTAGTTCATGGTAGAGTTGAAGCATGGCATGGATATTTGTCAGGGAGGGATGTGGGGACAGTGGCGCACTTTGGAAGCTTCCTGAAGACGTCCTCCACACTGGGCGCAGGCTCAGGCGTGACTGTTGTGTCGGCAGGCCCAGGGGCAGATGGCTGCTCTGACGCCTGAGCCTCCTCCGCTGCTGGAGCAGAGGTGGCTGCAGGCTGCTCAGGAGCTCCCGATGCATCCACATCCATGCCCTGTGACAAAAGCATCCGATGAGCACCACTGTTGAATGTCGGGATTGACTTGCGTACTGTAAGGCAGCGTACTTCTGCCAAGGTCTGCTCATCGTCATCATCATGTCATCATCTCACCACCACCACCACCATCATCAGCATCATCATCTCATGCTCATGCATAAAATGCAGATGAGGGGGCATGCCTGTTCTGCCTCCGGCGCAGCAGGCTCATTGACGCTGTTAGGCTCGGGGGCACTGGCAGGAGCCTCCGGAGCCTGCCAGTCGATATGGGTGCAGGCATCCAGCACCAGCAGCAGAGCGTCCACCCAGCGAGGGATGGGCTCCACGTCACCGGTGCCCAGCCCCTTGAGTGCTGACGGCCGGGTGGCATGCGCGGCCACCCATGCCTCCAAAAGCCCTAGAACCACGCTCGGCAGACCTGCAGGCATTCACACTCCTCCTCTGCCACTTGCACAACCACCATTATTGTAGCTCCCAACTTTTCAGGAGCTTGGAAGGTGCAAAATACGGACCGCGCGGACAAGACCCTGCTGGCTCAGATGCTCTCAAATTTGCATCTCAATTTGTGGCATTGAATCGTCCGCCCCTAAGTATCCAACCCATAGCAGAAAGCTGGCTTCTGTGGACGACCGCAGCAACCGCACGAGGCCCTGCTGCGCAAGAATCTGGACCTCGTGAACGAGAGGGGCCCGTACAACGGAGCCTTCTTCGGTACTACCACCTTCCATGATGTGCAGCTGTGGCGCTCTAAGGCTTATTCCTGGCCAAGATAGGGGACAGTTGGAAGCACCTGTCTTGGCGCCGGCGCGGCGCATGCCGGGGTCGTCGTCGCAGAGCAGCGCGAGCAAGTGCGCGGGCGCGAGCAGGCTGACGGCCGGCTGGCCGCACACGGTCTCCGCGAAGGAGTCCCCACTGTGCAGCCGCTGCAGCAGCCGCGCGATCACGGCGCCGTCCTCCCGGCGGCCCTGCTGCGCGCTGTGCGACTTGAGCAGGTCGGCCAGCGAGAAGGCAGCCGTCGGCACCTGCTCCAGCACCGAGACCGCCCCGTCCACCAGCTGCTCTGTGCTGGGCGCCTCGTTCTTAGGCTTCAGCAGCGCCTGCGGGCAGATTAGAAACGTCAACTCACAGGACCTGTTGGACTCGGTGACCTCATGAGGTTCAGTTGGCTTTCCTTGGCGGCTGTGACAGGTCCTCACCCTGCTGGGCTGCTGATGAACCCTTTCTGTGAGCGCCAGTAAGCGTCCAAGCCAGGCAGCCCGACAAACAGAATAAGAACCTGAGCGGAACATGATGGCTGACATAGGTCAATCGCCTGACAAAGCAAGTCTGGCACATGGGGGAGTGGGTGTTTTACCTGAGCAGGAGCCAGGTTGATGGCCTTGGCAACGACGGGCACTTGGTCGGCCTGGGGCTGAGGGGCCGGCGGCGCAGCTTCCATCAGCTCCTCGGGGTGGCTGATCAGCCACTCCATCGCCAGCTCCACGCTGTTGTGGCCCACCTGCCACAGGACCGCCAGCTCAGAAACTTGCTGATCGAACATAACTTGTTATGCGCTGTGTGTAGGTGAACGGCCATGTCTTGAATGCATTCATGACCAAGAGAGAAGCAATCAAGACATGGCTGTCGACTCAGATACAGCGCGTAGGAGCAGGGTACTTTCCTTCACCTCTAATTGCATGCAACTGCTGCTGTGTGATATATATGGCTGTTAAAATCATGCAAGTTACCTTGGAGAGCACGTACCTGCTACGCTATGTAAGTACCGTAAGATCAAATTCAAACAAAAATCTGCGCACCCGTCTGAGGGCTTCCCTGACGCGCTCTTCGACGAAGCCCATCTCCACGACCTGCTGCACGATGGCCGGGTCCGGCGGCGGCGCGCCGCGGGCGCCCGAGCGGCTGGCCGGTGGGGTGACGGCCTCGGTGCAGTGCTTGAGGATGCTGGTGACCGCGCCCGTGTTCTGGGGGCTGCAGGAAGCCAGCGAGGGGCTGCCCCAAACCGGCAGCACCGCGTCCAGGATGGCCGACTGCAACACGTGCACACACTCATCTCAGATCAACCTCCACATGAATGCCAAAGCTAGACACCATGCAGCATGTCAGGCTGCGCCGTTGAATATCCAAGCACTGCGCGAGGCGGCTATGTGCGGCTTGCCCGATTCAGTTGAACATTTTAGAGCGTAACGTCAACATGCACATAGCCGCCTCCCACAGCGCCTGTAAGGAACTGCGGGAGCCTGCGTTCGTGGGAGCAGAGGTTGCATGCCAGATGAATGAGCAGGTGGCTGTGGAGCAAACATTTCTGCCTCAATAAGAGAAAAATAAAGTGCACTCCACCTTGAGTGACTTGACCAGGTTCTCGGCGGAGCTCCAGGCGGCGTTGGTCTCCTGGTCCTCGTCATTGAGGGGCACCACGAGCAGGGAGGCGGCCAGGGGGGAGTTCAGGATGCGCGCTGAGTCAGACAGCTGGTTCAGCAGCGCCAGCATTGACGCCAGCAGCATCTCTGCGCGCTCCTTCACCCGGCCCACACGCTTCCTTTCGGCCTCTGTCTTGCGCCTGGCGTCCTCTGCACACCCACAGCAGACCCTCAGCAATGCATTAATGTTCCCTCAGCATGCATGGACTTGAAGTGGACAGAATGCTGCAGTAATTTCCACAACAGAATTGGCTGCCCATGAGCTATTGCAGTTTGAGATGCTCAGCAAGACATTATATTCTGCATCCCTTGCATTGTTACATCTGGAGACAAGAGGTGGAGCAGCAAACATGTTCAATGTCCCATGCATTGGGTCATGTGGGCTACACAGGAGAAGCAGAGGTGACTTGCCACTGGAGGACGGCGCCTCGTCCATCTGGTTGGCCGGCGCGCTGCCGAGGGCGGCCTCGGCAGCGGTGACGTCCCACAGGAACTGCGCGGCGGTGCCGAACTGGGCGAGGAAGGCCTGCAGGCCGCCGCATCGCACCCAGTAGTTGAGCATGAGGCAGTGGCACGTGCCGCGGCGGTTGTCAAACAGCACAACGCCCAGATCGTCCACCATGGCGCTCAGATAGCGCGCCCGCCACTGGCTCCACTCCTTGTATGTCGCCGGCGGCAGCGAGCCTCCGGAGCTGCTTGACGCCTCCGCATCCTGCCAAAAGGAAAGGAAACCGTTCAAGACGTAGCCCGTGCCAGCATGACAGTCTTCCAGATTTGAGGCTTACACTAACGACTGTCAGGCAAACGACTCTTAAGCAGCCAGCACCTTAAGGCCTATCAAACCGCCTAATCTCTGGCGCTGGATTGATGACATCACCAGCAAGGATCTGCCATAAGGCAAAACGGCCTGTACATGTGAGGCATTCCTTTGCTACAGGCAGGGGGGCAGAGGTATCTTCTAGTTCAGTTTTACAGACTGGATTTCAAGATTGTCCGTTTTGTCTGCAGCATTACCATCATCTAATCCATGCAAAGGCTGGAGGGCAGAAGGGGCATCAGAAAGGGCGTGCCTTGGAAGGGTCTGGGCCGGAGCCGTCCCAGTGCTTGATGCCGACGCCCTCGCAGTTCATCTTCATGACGAGGCCGAGGTGCAGCGCGGTGCTGCGGATGGCGGGCGTCATGGCCAGGCCCTCCTCGCGACGGCGCAGCGGCGTGTGGATGGACTTGGTCAGCGACGAGTAGAAGCCGCGCACCGTCGCCGCAAAGTGCGTCAGCACCTCCAGCGCCAGATCCTCGCCCGACTTCTTCTTGCCGTTCTTGTGGCCCCCTGACGCCTCCCTGCGCGCATTCGTCACATCGCGGTCACGCCTCCCTCTTATAAGACCCATGAACAACGCCCAAAGTACAACATCTAAATGTGGTGGGTTACCAGCTCCCATTCCACAATTTGGAGGGTACAGCGTGCTCAGTCCACGCCCCTCATCACGATGTGCAAAGATCAAATTAAACACAGTGGTATTAAACGGGATTTCCGGGTTTATGTACTGAGGACAATGCAAGAGCAGAGTGAGGATAGCCTTTCTCTATGGTTCACAACAAGCATGTGGTGTAAGATTGCATGCAAAGAAGCGTACCGGGGGCTGCCGGCAGCAGGGGGTTCAACGACGTCGCCGTCTTCGGCCAGGCGCTCGCTCTCGGCAGCGAGCAGGAGCGCACGCGAGGGCATGGGCAGGCCCTGGTTGGCGCGCATCGCGGCTTCTCGCAGCACCCGCTGCTGCTGGCGCATGCTCAGCCCGTCGACCAGCTCTGCAAAGTTCTGGACGGCGCTCGCTGCCTCTGCCTCGGGAGCCGGCTCCTGCGGCGCGGCCTTCTGGACCCCTGCATGCATGCACACATGCCTGAGCCACTGCACTTTTCTGTGGCTTTCCAGTGACCACACTGCAAGCTGCACTTTGGCCAGAAGGCTGCATTTGTGATTACCGAACCCGTCAACTCTGATCACCCAGTTCGCCCCTACTTCGTATAGCCGCGTGTACCTGTCAATACTATTCAGGGTAGGCCTACTTCACGCCTTCACTGCCATATGTTCCAGAGGGCCAAAGGTCCTTAATGCCAGTGTTTTCTGTACCAGACATCCAAGACTGTCAGTTCTGCTTGGCGCTAGCGCCCACCTTCGGCGCTGGCCGCCTCCAGCAGGCCCTCGGCATCCATCTCGGCCTTGCGATTCTCGGACAGCGCGATCTGCAGGTGCACGATGCGCTCCAGGTCCCCCACGCGCGCGATGATGGCCGACGCCGGCGTCACGTTCTCCACGGCGAGCGCGAGCTCCGGGACCGGCTCGTCCAGGACGAGCGTTTTCAACCCGGCGAAGCGGCCGGCCTTGGACACCTCGTTGAGCATGGACATGCCGGAGCGGGAGACGGCCGAGGCGAGGGAGGTCACTCCCTCCAAGGACGACACGCAGCGCGTGTACTCGTCCCGCCGCTTTGCGTCCACGTCTTGCAGCGCCGACCGGCCGATGGACTGCAGGCATGTACAGGGACATCTTCAGCGATGGCAACCTTTCAAGCACAGGGCAGCCACGGCCAGTAGCACGGCCAGTAGCAAAAAACACAAGGACACACACAGCGGCAAGCTTGAAGAGAGGAACATGTACATGCAGTATGCAATGCACGTGCTGTAGGGTGCGAGTAAGCTGCAAAGTGTATGTGATGGTGCAACGCATGGCAATCAATACGCAGGAAAAAGGTCAAATGGAGCACACCATGGCTAGGAGCAGGGTGGTCCTCAAGTGCTCGGCCAGCGCCTCAGCGACCTTCTCGGTGACCAGGGCGCCGTGCAGCTGCGTGCACGCGCGGAAGGCGGCCATAACGGCGTGCGCAGCGCTGGAGGAGCCGAAGGTTGGCGGCAGGTGCTTCAGCGTGTAGAGCCTGAGCAGCAGCTGCAGGCCACCCTTCTCCACAAACTGCCTGGAGAAGCTCTGGTTTGCCAGCATCGTCTCCAGCAGGCGCGCCGTGTGCATGATGCACTCCGCCACGTGCGGGTGCCAGTTGGCATGGCGGTCACTGCCGGCCTTGGAGCTGTAAATGAGACACAGAACGTTATACACGATTCCGTAAATGCACAACCTTGACCATACAAACAAGAGGCAAGAAGAGCCCATGATGGCATTCGATCCTTCAACTGTGCCATACATGCACAAACGCCATTATAATATAAAGTGGCGAGAAGAGCCCATGATGGCGTTCCTTTCTTCAACGGTGCCATACATGCACGAAGTTCGTCATTAAGACGAGAGGCAAGAAGAGCCCATGATGGCAATCCTTCAACCAGGAAATTACATGATGGTGCTCACCTGGCAGCTGCAGATCCTGACATGTCCACGTCTGCAGGTGTGACATCTGCAGGCTTTGCGTCGTCTGTGTCCATTGGCTGAGCACTTGCAGATGTTCCAGCCTCCTGCACATGACATCGGATCCGTCGCTCACCAGACCAGATTGCCAGCAGGGGAAAGGGGGGTATACGCATGCGCAAGTGTATCACATTCAAGGGGTTGAGGCTGTTCAGTACCTCTGGGCTGTTGTCTGTCTGGCCGCCGATCTCACAGAGTTTACGGAAGATGGTGAGAACCATCTCCACGGTGTCATTGCGCAGAGAGCTGACGTGGCGCATCAGCTCATCGAAATTGCTGCCCAAGGCGCTCGGGGTGTCTCCCTGAAACTGCAACCATAACCACAGCTCAGATATGCTAGTCTTTTTTAAGGCTGCAAGGTCAAAATAGCCGCCATTTGCAAGCAATATCTATAGCAGAGGAATGCCTGGAGACAGGTGGGCACTCACTTGCACAGGACTATATTTTGCAGGTACAAGACAACATGCAAAACTTACCTGCAGAGCTCGCAGGTATGTGGGCGTAGTGAAGATGGGGACAAAGCAGTCCAAAGCCTTGCTCTCCTTCACTCGCTCCAGGCCCTTCTCGTTGAGACACAATGCCACCAGGGTGCTTGGCACAGCACAGACAGCTTCTCCAGATGGCAGGACACCCGCCTGCATTGGCAACAGGATTTCATGTGAGTTATCAGACTATTCATGTACTTGGTGGAGGTAGTGCATGCAGTACTGCAGGGTGCAAGGTTACACATGAAAGAGAAGCAGTAGGAGGCTTGTACCTTTATGGTGTTGAGGAAAGCCTCCGGCAGGCCCGCCTCCTCGAGCGCAGTGAATGTGAGGGGCTCATGGTGCATCTGGTCCGTCATGACAGACGCTGACAGGGCAAAGAGTCCTCCCCCAAACTCGCTCGAGCGCTCGAAGATCCTGCGCAGGCAGGCGTAGAGCGCCGCACTGTCCTCCTCCTGCACACAATCCCAGTCTGCATTAGTAATTGCGCCCCTCATGACCTGGCCAAAACCCAGCACGCCAATGTGAAAAAAACCACATGCAAGAATGTCCAAGGATAATTATACCTGCGGCCTGGCAGATGCCCCGGGAGCGTAGCTGGTGAGGGCGATGGTGCGCAGCAGGGCCTTGAGCAGCACGCGGCGCTGGTATGAGATGAGGACGCCGGGCTGTGGCGCCGCGGCGCCAGACTTGGGCCCGGCCGGCGCGGCCACGGCTCTCGGGGCGGGCGCGTCCGTCTGCATATCGTCCGGCCCGGCGGCGGCTGCAGGCGTAACCGCCTGATCGGGCTCGGCCGTGATGCCGACCTCCAGCTTGAGCCGGTCGATCATGTCGGTGAGGCCGCCCATCTCCCGGAACTGCGAGGCCGAGCTGGTGGAGAAGTCCATGAAGGCCTCCAGGATGCGCACGGCCGAGGCCACCAGCCCGATGTGCGCCGGGTCCGTGTCCTTCAGCATCGGCATCAGCGCCGACAGCGTGCCGGCCTCCTGCAACGCGCTGCAGCCAGAGGTAGAGGCCGACAGCGCCCCCACGAGCGTCAGCAGCGCGTCCACGAATTGCACGCTGTACTCCGGCTGCGCGCAGCCGGCCGCGCCGGCCGCGACCGAGGCGATGGAGCGATGCATGAGCATGGACAGCAGCCCGCTCTGGCCGCCGGAGCTGATCGCGGTAATGACCCCCGTATGGTGGGTGCGGTCGAGCAGCTGCACGGCCAGCACTCGCAGCGCCAGGATGCGCAGGTCCTCGGGGATGGCGGCTCCGCCGACGAGCAGGCAAACGAGGTCGCTGACGAACTCGGGCTCCTGGGAGTAGAACTCCGCAACGGCCTCGGGGCTGGGGTTGCACTGGAACAGGATGTGCAACGACAGCAGCCGCAGCCGCGCCAGGTGGCGGCGGCCCTCCAGCGTGCCGAACTTGCGCGCCACTGTGATGCGACCCAGCAGCGAAAACCTGCAGCAGCGACGGGCCGTTTAAATCGCTGCACAGGAGGGAGCCCAGGGACTGCACTGAAGATAACTAGAAAATAAAAAACACCAGCATGACATGGACAGGGCATGGCGTGGCTTGCACGGTATTTTTGTCAGTGAGCATATGATTTGCGTTCTAGTACGCACAGTAGATTTACAGCAAAGCCTCACCGGAGCTTCTCAGGCACAGCAAAGCGCTGGACGAGCTGGCGCAGGATGTCATGCTCGCTCTCCTGGTACCTGTCCAGGTGCTGCAGGTTGATGACTCGCAAGCCCGATGGCTCAGAGCCGTCTGCTGGAGCTTTGCCGGCATCACTGGCATCGGCGTAGAACTGGAAGTTGAGAGTGGTCCCCAGCGACAGGCACTGCAGCACACAATGCTCAACAGCGTGCCGAGTGCATTTGCAAGGCTTTATTGACATTGACTGCATTGGAAGGCGGCAAAAGCTGAGCAATGTGGACATGAGATTTACCGGTCTGATGGGACCCTCATCAGATTGTGTGCACACTGTCAGATCCAGCCCCTGCATGTAAACAGAAGAGTTGGGCATGAGAAAACAGCATGGAAGGTTCCAGAAAGGGGCAGAGATATGACATGAATGTGCACCTGCTCTTTGCCGCCCCATCCTTGGCTCAATGCCAACAGACGGGTGTTGAGGTCTGGCCATCCGTGCCACCTCACACTGGAGGCATGTGTCTTCCTCACAAAGGCAACCAGAGTGTGCAGCGTTGCAATGACTACCGCCGGATCCGGGGCAGCCAGCAGGCTTGTCAGGTGCTGCACAACACCAGCATCAGTAAGAAATAAAATATTGAAGACAGGGTCGGAAGAGTCTGCCAAGGTTGCGGCCTTGGAGGTCCAAACACGCATGAAAAGAAGGTCTTCTCCCAAGAAAAGGCCACCAAATGTCTCAATCTTCCGGGATAAGTGTCTTACCTCGTAGGAATGGTACAGATGCTTGTTTGAGCAGTTCTCCAGTATGATGGCTGAGACCCTCAGGATTGCAAGGACACTGCGTGAGGGGAATGGGATGTCCCCTCCACCGCTGTCGTAGTACAGCTGTAGATCTTGTCTTACTGCCAAGGCACGCTCGAGAAGGTCGTCAAAATAGTTGAACAAGGTGGCCCAATGGTTGAAGTCACCCTGCAGACACAACCCTTTCCTAACACATGATCGAAGCAAGGACGCATCTGCTGGTGCCATCAAGAATCTCAATAGTGTTCAAGTCATAATCAAAACGCATGCAGTACCTTCTCGAAGCGCCAGGAGAATCCATCCAAGACATCGGGGAGGGCATCAAAAGGTGTGTTTATCACCTTGTCCACAATCTCGCGCACTTGCGCCGGCTGCATGCAGGCATTCATTGTCAAAGGATGTCATATGATAAAAGTGAATCAGCATTGCCAACGCATCCGCGGATACATTTAGCAGAAAGCTTGGTCTCACCGGCTCCACAGCCTTCTTCAGCCTGACCTTCGTCATCAGGGCACCGTTCTACCTCCAATATCTATCCCATAGCTGACTGAGTTGAACAGCCTGTGATCTTCTCTATCGTTGTCGTGACGATTCTTTAATGAGACCTGCACCTGAGTGTTCCTCGATGGAGGAACCCTTTTGGTGTCCTCTAATGCCAGGGAGATAATGGTGCTAAGGCTACTTGTTGCCAAAGCAAAATCTGGATGTGAGTCAGGAGGAATGAAAAAATTTCTAGATACCAAGCTTTCAGATGCAGGCTTATGGAAGCCCAACGCAGTGCTGCTTGCTGCAAGTATTTTACAATTGTAAGCATGCGTTTGTAAATGCACCCAGTGCCCTCACAGGAGGTCCCTTCTTTCTTCTAAGTTGAACCTCAATCATAAAATCGTTACATTCCAAAATCGCCTAGAGCACATGCCTGCGTCAAGGCGTCCAGGTACTTGTTACAAGATCTACACATCAATAGTGTACATCCGTCTGAGATCCTCAGCACATGCATGCATACGCTTCAGCCTGTGAGTATCACTGATTCCTAAGTCAGTACGCCACAGAATTCGAGCGGACCAGGAGGTTCCTGCTCGCCGGCTCAGCGCACAGGCCTGCAAGCTCATCATGCTCATCCTTGGCAGGCCCATCCCTGCTCATGCCGTTCACCTCTCCCTTGGCAAACACACTCTCCTCCCCGTCTGCTAGCTGCGTGCTTTGCCGCCGTCCGTGGTGCCAGTTATGCTCCTCCTTCCATGCATCCAGATCGCGCGTCATGCGCTGCTCCATGGGCAGGAAATTCACGCCGCATGCCTGCGAATCAAGGGAAGTAAGAGGAACCTCATGATCTGACATCAAGCCACATCAAGGCAGAGTGAGCGCCAGATCGAGGAGAAAGAATAGCCTCACAAGTGAGCGTCATGCAGGAAGGTAAAGTGAACCTCCGGCCCAGCGGCATCAAATGCCCGTATTGCATACATTCAATCTGGCAACTGTAGACATGAAAGATGTGCTCTATGGCAATTGTAGACATACAGAACGAGCTTCAGCTGATTTTGATTTATTGGCAGATGCAGACATCCTGTCGGAAGTTTTGAGGATCTTGGGCTAGTGACATGCATAAATATGCCCCCCCTCCCCCCCCCAAACTGAAAATTTTGCAATTAAACCACGGGGCGCGCTACATTCACTTTATAGATGAAAGTGTGCTATGAAATTGAATAATACGCAGGAGCTGCATTGGTGACGAGATTGAGGGTGAACCTTGATGGCAGCCAGCTTCTTCCTGCGGTGCGCCAGCTCCTCCTCAAAGCCTGGCAGGTGGGCCCAGGGGTCTGGGTGAACATCCAGCGGACTGCAGAGCAACATGGCAGACACCTCAGGCACAGGCATGTTGTCCCAACGCCTCCCACTGCAAGTTCAGGACTAGGACAAGCAGATAGAAATGCTTGTCTAAAAATTCTCCACCCAGGCAATGCAAATTTCTGGTTGGAGTGAGTTCATGCACCAGGACAAGCAGAAAGACATGCCTTGTCCCAAATTGTCCACCCAGGCAAATGCAGGGTCAGGTTGCAGTGAGTTGAATGCAAAAGAAGGTACCTCAGGCCAGGCCCATCGAGGCCACGAGCAATGGCCTCACGTGTCTCCTGATGCGATGCGCAGTATCTGCATAGGCCCCAATCAGTTTTCATCACCTTGGAGCTCTGAGGGCAGCTGTACAGGTGCCTCATAAAGCAGCTATGTGGCGATTGTGGCGCTGGCTTGATGACATAAAAAACGGGCAACTTACAGGCATAAGAAGTGTACGAGGCAATCGTCCAGTCCGGGTGGAAGGCCAAATGCCGGAGGCAGATCAAATCTCCTGCACACAGCACGATTGTCTTGTCAATTGTCAATTGACAAGAGCTTTTGCATTCTCAATGTGCCGGCAGTGGCTCATTGCAGCCCAGCGCCTTTCTCTGGGAGGGGGAAAGCACTCATAGGGGAAAGTGACGGCTGCATACCTGCGGAATTTTTCCCTGGTGTGACAGGTGTAGCATGCAGCACAATTGAGGCCATAGTTTCCACAGACCGAGAAGAACTGTCCCACTCCCAGAGTCAGTGCCAGCCCCAGGCAGCATTGAAACCAGCCTGCATTGCGCGAGTCACCATCATGTCATGATGCATGTAACGTGATGATTGTATGAAGCATTGACTGACAAGTAGAGAGGAGTGGCGTATGCTGTATCAAATGAATGATCAATGAAGCCATCGTTGAATGCATGACACAGAGGCGTAGCCAGGGAGGGGCGCTTACAGAGGCTGCTGATCTCATGCTTGTCTCCCTTCCCGAACCCCTGGAATGGCTCAGTGTATTCTCTGCCCATTCTCAATGCATGCGTCATGCGGCTCCACCGTGTTCTGTCTACTGAGAACCAGTAGCACTCCATGAATGTCCTGTGCCACAGCAAATGCACCATCCAGTGGCGAGACATTCTGCAATGCTGAGGTTGGCAAGCAATTCTTCGGAGGTGTCAACAAGCTTGCCTGCCAAAGCAGATGCCACGCCACTTCAGAGGATTCCAGCGGAAGCTGGGGCAACATGGGATGTGCACAGCACTCTGTAGGACAGCGGAAACGTCACTTTCACGATGGCATGCGGAAGCAAGGATTCGTAGGTCAAGTATCAGAGCAAGAAATAGGAAGACTATTATCAGATTAAAACATACCCTTGCCACCTTGGACCGCTTTCCCCAGCACTGCACCATGCCAAAGGTCCAAGTTCCATCCTGCAGGCATACAGTGCATTCGCAAAATGTTGGACACGAGTGACATAGCTGCACCCACGCAATAATTTTCTAAGACTGAGTGATATAAGAAGCTCCTTTGAACATGCGACTGATAGAGAAATGGCCAGTTTGAACTCCCAGTGTTTGTTGCAGGACTTACCTTCACGACAGGTGCATACTGCTCTGCGATGTGCTCAGGTCGGACTGGAAGACGATCCCGGTAATCATGTTCTGGGGGTTTCATTGTGAGTGTCTCAGGAGCCTTCCAGTGGGTCAACCATGTGGCCCCCTCGACGTCTCGCCTGAACATGTTTCGAGGTGCTGGGCAGTTTGAGCAGGTGAGCCAGGTCAAGGTGCTTCCTGGGAATTAATGCAACAATCGTATTTCGCTTGTATTTATCAAATTCAGTCCTCACAAAACGAGATTGATTTCTCGGCGCACGTGGGACATGTCGGACCTCTACAGCCGGACCTAGCCGGAAGCTGCTGCGCACAAGCGGGACTGGATTGCTGTGAGCTGAGAAGGAAGACCAGATTGGTCCTCGTCGTCGTAGGTAGTGGGACAGTATGTAGTATGTGCTGATATTTGGATTAATGAATATCAGAAAATTTGTGGAAATCGGCGGCAAGTACTATCGCACGGTCGGCTGAAATGTAGAAGTTGTTTTCAGTTTTTACAACAATGGTTTGTGGATCAAGGCAGCTGAAGCTGTTCCAACTTTTCTTGCTATTGCTAGCGCCGTTGTTGGCAAGGTGTGCACAAGATCTTAATAAATTTATCACCAGCGCAGTCACGTACCTGTGTTCAACACATAATTACTTGCTTGCTGTTTGATTGCCCGCACTTCTAATTGATCTCTCCTATTTACACATATTCCCCGTGTTCAGGTGTCAAACGCCACAGGAGCAAAACCTTCAGAATTCTGTGAACAGTGCTAGTTTCCATGCAGATCTACCATTTCTCGGCGACAGCCACAAGAAAAGATGGTATTTGTACCTGGTCATCTCAGTCGTAGGTGTCTTCTCTGCTGGATCCCTCCTCAGTTGGCCTTCTGCAGCAATCTCATGGGTTGTTTCACAACTAATTTATTTTTTCAAAACTTTTTGGCTGTTGCAGGTGCCGCCTTCCTCATGAGCCTCACTGTGGTTATCTTTGGCTTTGTGAAGTGGAGCCAGCGGAGAAGGTGCTGCAAAGTCACCAAAGCTTGCCAGTTCCCGTCTGATGCTCAGCTTTGAAGCGTAGAGAGGAATTTGCACGTCTTAATCAAGTCACTACTGGCCTGCAGGATACTTGCCAAGAGGGCGAAAGATACTGGGGATGAAGAGGCGGTGGCCAAACGCACTGATGTTTATGGAAACTTGCACGAGAAGGAGTTGAAGGCTCCAGTGAGGCTGGAACTCCTGGCTTTCAAGCCCACAAAGGAAGATGACCTGCGTGTGAGGTGAGGATCTTGTATTTTCTGCCTTCTGCCTTCATGTGCCTTCCATGGTCAGGCAAACCCGAGATTGATTAGCTGCCATTCAAAGAGATGCCCGTCAGGACTGAGAGTGTGCATGGCACCATACAACAGAGTGTCATATTCCTTTAGGATGGGTGTCATATCCCCAAGGTCATTCTTTTGTGCAGGGTTATATGCAAGGACAGCGAGGCGGCATTGCAGAGGGAACGGATGCGCAGGACAGCTCAGCATGAAAACCCCTTGCAGACGCTGCATACGCTGCGCAGAATCAATTCCTCTTGAAGGGCGGCCTTCATCCTTCTGCTCTCACAGCAGTCATCAGGACAGCTGTGACCTGGATAGTTGCTGCCGGCACTTGCTAAAGAAGCGAACGCACCTTGTTCTTTGAGTGTCACAGGGAATTTTGTTGCCTTTTTTTGTGTGTCAGGAACTTTGGCTGTATTGCAACTGAATTAGGTCATGAGCTCAAGAATAGTAAGTCTTGCAGAGAGGCCTTTGCTGAATGTTTCTGCTGAATCCATGTGGCTCTCTCATCCCCTGCCCGTCACTGGTTAGAGAGTGCAGATCCTGTATTTTATGCAGCGTAGCACAATACCCAGGGCGCCTTTGTGTCCCCTCGAAGGAATACTGGCCCTGGATATTGCCTTAGAGGAATGAATTAGATACATGCCATTCTTGTAGGCTGCGACTTGTCAGGTGTGGTCCTGAATGTTTCTGCTTGTGTGACGGTGCAAGCCGTTGAATTGAGCTTCTTTTTCCCCTTTTGCTGATCAGCCAATGCCACCTTGAGCCCAGGAAATAAGAGAACTGAAGGTACAAGACAAATTCGTATTATCTTTGCACGCAAGTGTGTGCCCTTCATTTGATTGGAGACATTGCAATTTAAATGTTGTTCTTAGAGCTCAGCGGAGTGCCAGAGAGGCTTGCAAATGAGCATTGATAATGTAATTTGATTTCTGGATTTAAAATTACAGCTGCTAGAATCACCACACTGCAGTGGCTTGTACTCAATTATTTGTGCATCTGCATGAAATAATGGAGATGGCCAGCATGCTCCACAGAGCGTCAAGCAACGGCAACCTATGCAATACCGTAAGCTGTTGCAGCCAGAAATAAACTGCACTTGAATATTGCACTCCCGCGCATATTGATTGCGCCGACATCAAATGACACAGTAAAATTGTCCCTGATTCTTCAGAAATAAAACCCCACAACCATGTTATAGAATTATATTCAAACAAATGTAGTACAATTTAAAATCTGACTTGACAAAAATTCTGCGCAATGGTTCACTAGGTTGAAGTGAATGAAATGTGAGCCCAAGGCTGGAACTCGGGCACGAGGGGCTGATCCTTATCAAGGGTGCACTTGTAAAACTGTGGGTAAGAAACGCATGCGTTGACATTTGGAGCACAATATGTCATCATCGTGACGCGTCCCCGTGCACGTCACGTGAGGTCACGGGCGTATCGGATTGAATCCCAACAATAGAAGCACAATGTCCGACTCAGTGAATAGGGAGAATGTGGCTAGGCACTTACTGACTACTTCATTGTGCGCTGAAGCAGCGGCAGCAAAAATTTCATTAAGGATTGCTCAATGCGACTAGCGCCACAGGCAACCACAACCTGAATGAGCTGTTGCAGGCAGAAATACTGCACACAAGCATTACAATCCTGCTGCATGCAGGCAAGAGGCAAGAAGACTGTACGGCAATATGTCCCTTGGGACAACTATGCCGACCATACCCAAGCATGCCACGATAATGTGTAGAGTGACAGTCAAAGCAACAATCAGGCTTGGCACATTCAAGCACACTTTCCTGGGCCAAGATCAACTTGCAGTGCCTGTTGAAGGAGAAGACAGCAGACATCAAGGCATACCAAGTGCCTCATTAGGCGCTCAGTATGCCCATGCTCATGTATGCAATATCCTCATCATAATGACGACACTGCATACATGCTTGAAAGACACCGCAGCCGCTTCAGGATCTGAAGCAAGTGTCTGGGCCAAAATTGTGACATAGTGCCTTTGCAAGGTGCTAAAACGACAACGCTGCTGCTTCACAGTATGATGGAAGTCTCCAGGCACATAATCATGCCGAGTGCCTTTGCCAAAACAATGGCAAAGTGCAGGACATTTAGAACATAATGCTGTTGGAGCGCTTCAGCTTCCCGGGTTTGGGTGCTGATGTGGCAACTGCTGCCAGCTCAGCCGCCAGCTCAGCGTCGCCAGGTGCCGCCAGCAAGGCCATCTCCACGCCCCCTCCCACACTCTGCACCGGGCCATTGTCCAAGAGAGACGCACGCCCACTGTCCACTCTCTCTGTCACACCTGCGCAGCATGCACCATGCATATGCTTGTACGTCAAAACTCCATAGTGCATGCCACATTCTAGAGTCTTCAGTGCAGTATGCGAGGCAAGACATGTGAAGCACAGGCCACCTGTATGCACCACAGTGGTTGAACACAGTCACAAAATGCAGTAAACGCAGTCACTATTGCTGAGGTCATCTCGAGTCCTCTAATTTGGGCTCTGAAACCCACACGCAAACTCGTAATCAGAATGGTTGCATACCTGCATGGCCTGCGCGGCTGGATTTGCCGGAGGTGGCAGCCATCTCGCGGCGAGCCTGGCGCCTCTCACGAAACGAGTTGATGTCGCGAGTCATGCGCTGCTCGAAGGGCAGAAACAGGACGCCCTCCTCCTGCACGCATATAGGGCGAATCAATACCACAGCGACCTTTCAAAAACCCCGCTGAGCTCTGATCATTACAGCTGCGCCTGGAGCCCACAGCCCTGCCTGCTGGTCTTCTGACAGAAGAGCTTGCTTTGCAGGAGCTATCGCATCCCTTGCCTTTCCCTTGTTGGCCTTTATGGGTGTGATCACAACCCGAGGAACACACAAGGGCCGCCTGCCAAGATAGGGTCCAATGTACTGGGTGCCAAGTGGGTGCAAAACCAGATCCACCCCGACGTTGGCCGGGACTCTCCACCCCTGCACCCACCCCACCCTCCAAATTATGGGGTAGGTGATTTGTATTGCAACAATGGCACACCTGCAGTGCAGCCAGTCTGCGCTGACGGTGCTCCATTTCTGCCTGGAAGCCCTCAACGTGGGCCCAGGAGCTGGGGTGCACGTCCAGGGGGCTCAGACCTGGCCCATCCAGACCACGCACCACTGCCTCTCTCATCTCCTGGTGCGATGCGCAGTAGCTGCATGCACCAGGACAACTTGCAAGATTTGACTCATGGCAACGATGACATGGCTGCCAGTTCACATTCTGCTCAAGGCGGCGCCGTCTCCTGACACAACACTCAACTTGCCACCTGATCTTATCTGAGTGTAGAGCCTGTAATGCACACTGCACATGCACCGATGATGCAGGCAGAGCTGATAGAGTAGTAAGTGCAGCACTCAATGGTGCCGGGATGAAGCTCATGTCTTGCAGGATGGCAGGATGTCGCTTGACACTGTTGTCAGCAGAGCTGCAGCATAGAACGGGTACAGAAGACAAGCACAGGTGCCGGCTATGCATGCGGATCTATCTAATCTACAAGGAGGGTCCCTCACATGCAGAAGAAGTGGACGAGGCAGTCATCGATCCCCGGCGGCATGCAGAAAGCCGGCGGCAACTTGAACGCCCTGACAAATCAGACACATGAATGATTCCAATCATGACCATATGGTAACAAGAGAAGACACACACTTCCCAAAACCTTGTTGCTGGCAAGGCGCTGGACATTAGGTAGGAAGAATACAGATTGACGAGGAGAAGATTTGGCTGATGTGGGCACCTGCGCATCTTCTCGCGGGCGTGGCAGGTGAAGGGGGCGGCGAAGTTGATGCCGTAGTTGCCGCAGATGGAGATGATCTGGCCGATGCCCAGGCCCATCGCGCACCCCAGGCAGCACACAAACATGCCTGCCCACACACACCGGCACTTGAGCATAGAAAATACTGTATTAGTAGCCTCCATCCCGTTTGTTTCAGTCCAGGCACAACACAACATTCAGCAGGAGGCACACCATCATACTCCAGCTGACTGTCCATCACTGAATCATTTTGTGTCAGCCTCAGCTCAGCCCAGCCCTCAGCCTAGCCTCAGGTGCAGGCTATCGTACAGCAGCTTAGGGTGGCAATCAGCAAGGTGATTTGCCCATGTTGATTGTTGTGATGTGCCAAAGGGCAAAGCATACACAAGAGTGTGGGGTGCGCACAGAGGTTGGCGATGTCTGTGGGGTAGTTTCTGCCCAGGCCGCTGAATGGCTCGCTGTACTCTCGGCCCAGGGACAGGGCATGCACTGTGCGGCTCCATCGGGTCCTGTCTATGCCAAACCAGTAGCACTCTGCGAGTGTCCTGCCAGACAAAGAAGTGTAGTCAGCTGCTGCTGCTTTACAAATTACGCAGAGCTAGCTGCCTCCCGTGCATCTAGAGGTGAACTTCTCTTTGACTTCGCCTGAGATCTGTGCAGGAACACGAGCCCCTTTTGCAACAGGTGATAGGACTTGTTGAATTTGACACATTCATGCGACCTGCCATTCTAGAGCACGCCCTCACATCTTGGCTGCAAGGTGCTATCTCTTGCATGGTCCTTCCCCAAGGCAAGTCCAGCGAGGGTGTTATACAGCTTGCCTGCCAAAGCACAGGCCGCGCCAGGCAAAGGGATTGAAGCGGAAGCTGGGGCAGCAGGGCACATGTACTGCAGGCTGCAGGACAAGCCAAGAAACTGGGTGTCAGTGGACCTTGCAGTGTAGTCTGCAGCAAGGTCGCACATATGGTATAAGAAATATGGTGCTGCGACTTTTTGTGCATCGGTTACCTTGATCAGCCTCTCCCTGCTCCCCCAGCACTCGAAGAGGCCAAGAGTCCAGCGCCCATCCTGGTAGATGTTCGACAAGAATAGAGAATTAGGGCTTCGATACGGGCAAGGTAAGGCCTTGAACTTCTTCGTTTAAACTAATTGCAAGAATCAAAGACCTGGACAACAGAGGCAAGCTGCTCTGCGATCTCCTCGGGGCGCGTTGGAAGGGTGTCACGATAGTCCGCCTGAGACGAGACCAGTGTCGTTTCTGGTACTTTCCAGTGCGTGAACCAGGCATTGAACATTGTTCAATCTGGAAGTTTCTCTCAATTCAGCAACATGAATTTAAAGGGGGCCATCCCTGGACAACTTGGGATTGAACATTGTGCGACGAGGATCCTATCTAGTTCTTGGACGTGTCGAATTATGATAAGAAGGCACAAGCTGGCATCGCTATCCTGATGGTGTTGATGTGAACATTATGAAAAGTAACATTACTTAGCACTTTGTCTCTTCCAAGACACTTGAGAACGCATAGTGTAGCCAAAGTGCTGTAAGGAACGGTACGAAGACTAGGTCACGAGGCTTGCCTCGACTGCAGAGAGCAGCTGTAGGGCGAGCAGATTGATGTAGATAGGGATGCGTTCATCTTCAGGATGTCTGTTACCTGCACTGTCGTGTCTTGTTTTTGCCACAGCCTTCAGCTCTGCAAGGTACGAGAAAATCAAGCTACACTGTCTCCACCTTCCTATGCAGGATCTGCAGCAGACAAAGCTCTCCTTTCTTTCGAAAAAGAAAAGAGGTTTCCTTTAACTTTCTGATCGTCGAATCATGCTGCTGCAGGGCTCAAGGAGTCAACCTCAATGTTGGGCCACTGGGTGACTCCCACAAGCACCGTTGGTATGTGTGGACGATAGTCTCAGTGGCCGGTACGCGCAATACTTTCCCCTTCTCACCCATTCCGAGCATGTATCAACAGTTGTCTTAGGCCAAGCAGCCTTGGAAACCATCGGGGCTGCCATCTGTAGGCGCAGCATTTCTCATCAGCCTCTTCTGGACCATCCGGGGCATTGTCAAATGGCGCAGGCGTGTCAAGTGCGCTTCTCACCAATGTTCTGCATGCCTCGTCCCAGCAATTGCCACATGCAGGCTGAGCGACTCCATTTTTCCCATGGACATTGATGGCACATTGATGTCACCATGGATTGTGTTCCGCTAGACTTCAGGGTATGACCTCTGGGTGGGGCAAATGAAATTAAAAGTAAGAAAAAGAGGGACGCCAAGACAAGTTGACTCCATATCCGGAAGCACATGCTACAGGACATGCAAAGGAAGGACACAGAGCAGGGCCGGCTTGGGATTGGTCACACACAAGGGAACAGGCCTCTTACAGGACAGGACAAGATGAAGGAAGCGTTTTCCGAGGGGTTTGGGGGGTTTACTTAAGACAAACACATGTGTTGGCCCCGGCTGGCGGGGTCGTTATATACTGAGCACCGTGCCCACGATTAATTGGGTCTTGCAGGGATCTGGCGAGCCCAGGAAGGGGTAGGAGTGTGGTGTTTAACTGCAGCTTGTCTGCGGACGCACCTTTCCTCTTGGGAGGAACTGCTCTAATAGTAGTACATGTGTGTGGGATTTCTGGCAGGGCGCAGAGGGTGCAGAGGAGGGCGGCAGAGTTGGGGGTGAGCCCTGACAAAGTTTCAGGCGATGACGTGGAGTTGGGCCTCTTTTCCTTCTGGGAGACTGACAACCTCGACAAGGAGCTGCCCGCTGGTGTAGGCAAGGCTTCATCCGGCAGAAGCCGGCGCAAGGGAGTGCTCATGAGCGAGGCTGATGCCAAAAAACTCAGGTGGGAGCGCTGTGCGCACTGATTATATTTTAGGCAAGGTTGCTCATGTCTGTTTCCCAGCAGCATTGTAGTGGCATGCTGAGATAATTGTTGCCAGCCATGCAGACCAATCAATTTGCTTGAAGACACGGGAATGCAAATGGCAATATGATTATGTGGCCCCTCTATCAGTCAGGATGGGCACAGTGCTCGGCACTTGCTCAATGCTGTTATGTTAAGCCACGCTGAGAGCATATAAACTGTACTATGTTGGGAAACTTTTCTGCAGGGAGATACGGAAAGGGACACCCGCGCAACAGGAGGCAGAGCGGCTGTACAGGACTGGCCAACATCCCACCTCTGCTGAACTACTGCACCACCTGCGCCGTGTGGACTCCTTCTGATGGTTTGCAATTGCAAGCATGCCCTCTCGGCCACCTAAGCATTTTTATCTTGCAGATGCCAAACTTGACACGACCAGCAACAGCTGGCTGTGAGATATCTACCTAGGAAGTATCGGGGAAATACTCTGTAAGCAGCAGCTGCAACTGGAAGCGCCCGTGCTAAACCTCCAGTCCATTAAATTTTTGTCTGAGAGGGAGCACACCAGAGGAAGACCTGTGATCCCTGGGTTGAAGCGAGGGGCAGAATGCGACCAGATGCGCATGCTGAGGTCAAAGTGTCGAATAGCAGTCCATGCGCCTTTGGACTGTGGCTGATTAGGATCTGGTGTGTTGTACCAAAATGCAGTGCCATGTGTTCAATGCAATAATAACTGCCTGCACCCACAAATTGATTTGTGGGTGCAGGAGCGGGCCCTGTGTGCTAGTTGTCTGCATACCCAGTGGAGTTGATAGACTGCTACTGTTCTAACCCAAGCAGCTGAGACACCAAATGTGGTCTATATATCCGCTGCATTCCAATCCATCCTTCAATGAATTAAGCTGTTCATGCGTTGGTGAGACAGCAATAAGCAAACCTAAGTTCTGCGCAAGCATTAGCAACCCTCGCAACTAGTATCCGTGCTTTCTCCTCGAGTCTGCAAACCAAGGTACAGCAATATCCTTGCACAGTGCTCGACATTTAAATTCATTCCTCCTGCTACTGGCCCAAAGTCAGAGCCCTGCTGCAAATATTCTGCACCTCAAGCGCGCCCCAAGAACCTCTCCACTAAAAGTCTTACCCACGGTGTTATGCGATTGTAAATTAGCCCCCGCTGGCGGGGGGGCGGTATAAATGCTGAGCAACGTAATCATAAACTAATTTTGTCTTGGTTGCATTTGGCGAGCCCAACAAGGGGTAGGATTTTGGCAAACGTTAACCTTGCTTCTTGGCAGGAAAATCTTGTAATAAAGATAATTGCCTGCAGCACTCATCTCTACACAGCGGCGGCCTCCAAAGCTGCCACCTGTGAGAGTGTTAGGCGGTCGTCAAAAGGCTGCAGCACCTTGACATCGATTCTGTCGCCACTCTGGTACCGGTCCGAGACCTCCTCAAAGTCATCCAGGTCAAGCTGTGACCTGTGCACCAGCCCCTTCACGCCGGGAGCCACCTTGACGAAGACTCCAAAGTCCACCACGCTCCTGACCACTGCACCCCTGCAGCACGACCGCTCTTGTCACCGCTTGAAGCCAGAGCAAGCGAAGACATACAAGGCTAATGAAAAGGTTGGATGATTGTAATCAGTGGTGTACAGTTGCACATCTGCCCTGATATGCAGCACTTCCAGCAACACAGGGCTAGGTGCGGTGCAACACCTTAGCAATTCCCTTCCAACCTCCCCTGTTCCCGCAGCGCGTAGCACATGAACTAACCCCTCTGATCATGAGCCACAGACTGCACGCTCTGCTCAGACAGACACTACATTCCCCCGCCAAATTTTCAACTCATAAAGCAGAAGAAGACGGCCTGGCATACTCCAGGCAATATGCAGGTTGGCTGGAAGGCTCCGGCAGCATGTCTGGTGACTCACCGGACAATCTCTCCCACAGCAGGCTCGTTACTCCTCTGCGCGAATCCGTCCTCGAGAAGCACCTCTTTCCGTGACAGCTTCAGCTTGCCATCTTTCAGCGTCTGTGCGCGCACGCATCAGGTCAGATGCCGTTATTCTGTCAGGTCAGGTACCGTAAAACCGCAGGTCAGAAACCGTAAAACCAATGTTCCGCCAGGTCAAGTACCAAAACACCGTAGCATAGTAGAACCGTGAAAAGGGCAGAAATCGGCAGGCGCATGTGCATCAGCTGGGTGAGCCTCTCGAATGCTGGAGACGGCGGCTTACATGTATCTCCCGAAGCATGAAGCTCAACCACAGCAGAGAAAGGACTAGTTGTTAGTGATAGATACCTCCTGGCAGAGACAGGGGTGGGGATTACGGTGTCACATGACCTTCCCTGGCCGTAAGCGACCAGATGACGGCACCCAATCACAGCATGCATAGCAGCGTGTGAATGTGCAGATGTGTAACAAGGCAGCATGATGGGGGCAGTTCCGGTGTTTCATTCTCAAGACATTGGACTCAATTTCAGGACCAAAAATACTAGGCCGCGGCTGGCGGGGGGCAGTATAATCTTTGAGCACCGCGCCCACGATTGGTTGGGTAATGCATGGATCCAGCAAGTCCATCAAGGAGTAGCATTTGTGAGCGCTTCAAACTGCAGCTCGCCTGCCCACGCACCTTGCCACAGGCAGGAACAGCGCTTAATAATAATCATCACAATTCTGGGGAAACGGTCATTGTTCAGAAGCGCACGTCTATGAGTTTGACGTCGATGCGGTCACCCTCTTCCCAGGCGTCCATGCTGGCAGTTCTGCCGAGTTCCAGCTCCGAGATGTGGCACAGGCCCCTCACTCCCGGCAGGATCTCCACAAAGAGCCCAAACGCGCTCACGCCCTCCACGCACGCATCCCTGCACGACAGGAATGACAATTCTGAATTCTACTATCTTCTTGTTTGTTGCTTATTTGATCAAGCCAAGGAATCTGTGCTCTTTGTAGGCCTTCACCCCTGCACGCCTCGGGTGCATGTCCTGTGAACCAAGGAAGGCAGCCACAAATAGCCACGGCGATATGTACTACTTTGGTATATCTCCAAAAAGGTTTCCCAACACTGTCAGACAATGTCAGGCCGGAGACTTTCCTGTTTCATGTGCAAATGTCTGACCCGCTGCTCCTGTTCATGCTCAAATGTGGCCACAAATGTGGCTATTGACGGGTAAGATATTTGAGCGGTGCTGTCGCGGGTGCACCACAGGCAGCATGGATGGCACCCGTTGCGCAAGGTGTTGTTTCGGGTGAGATAAAACAGCAAATGCAGGCGCACCGGTAGATTTTGCCGACCTCAGGCTCCTTGGGAGGGGTTGATGCTGATGTGGATGCCCTGTCATCGACCACAATGCCCAGCTGGTCAAGCAACACCGCCTTCCTGGACAGCCGCAGCTTCCCGTCCTCCGACACCTGCAGGCATTCGAATCAGAATTTGAATCATGGAACATTGTCTAATATGTGTCGATGGTGGCGAAAATACCTGAGTTCTCACGAGCCCTTAAATGCACTAGACATATGCGAAGCCTTCACTCGAGCCTCGCTCACAAGTATTGACGTCGGCACATTGCAGAGCTCTGCACTCCCAAGTCAACCTGCTGCATGCACGCACGCATGCAGCACCACAGGCTTAGCACGATTTCTGTGCTGGGCTGTCAATGGCATGCTTGGCTGTCCCATCAATCATCACCAGCTTGAAATTCACTCTTCATTGTACCTCAGTAAACTCCTCAGGACCCCACCTCGACAACCTTGACATCCATCATGTCCCCGGCCTGCCAGCAGCGCAGGTCAGGGTACTGGGTGACGTCCAGGTCTGTCTGATGCACCGTTCCCTCCACGCCAGGCGCCGCCTCCACGACTAACCCAGTCGCCATCACCTTCGTCACCCTCGCATCCCTGCAACAAGGGAATTGTAACTTCATGACTCACGCATGGAGCCCACGCGCGGTGAGTGGACAGTGTTAGGACAGCTTGCCGATCGCCCTCATGGATTGGCGATAGGGGTGCATAGTCTGAAGACTGGCCCGCCTGCATGAAGGACACTGGAGTGTGCCCTGAAACATGGGCCAAAGGGGAAATTGGGCCTGCTCAGGGCATGCAGTCTTAGGCTCAGCGCAGGGTGTGCTGCCTTGCTCCTGGGCTGAGGCTATCACTGCGATGTTTAAGCAGGACAATAGGTCGATAACTGTGCAGGCGCCAAGAGGGTGCGTGGTCAGGAGAGAGGGCTGCAACGCACTTGTAGATGCGGCCTAGCTCGGACGAACTTGCTGATGAGGCGGCTGAGAAGGCAGTGGGGGAGGCAACGCCCTCCTCCAGCAGCACAGACTTCCTGGACAGCTTCAGCTTGTTCCCTGCCATGACCTGAACAGCCAAACGCATATCAGTCACTGTCTCATGAGTGGAGAATGCAAGGCCCCAGAGCACGCAGCAAACCCTGAATCCCCAGGGACCCATAACTCATCATGTCATTGATGTGCCCTCCACCTAGATGATGGGCGAGCAATATACAGTGCGCCTGTGCCAGTGCGCCCTACCGTGTGTCTTTCTCTCTCCCCTTACACACTGATGCACGAGGGGGCGAATGCTTCAAATTCCGGGGTGCCGCCTTGCCGGCAGACAGTTGAGAATTGCAATGCAGCGCACCCAAAGACAAGGGTATGAAGATGTGAGTCAAAAGCCATCCCTGAGAGGGGAGAAATGCAGGTTAAGTGCTGAGGGAGGCAGGGTTGCACCTCGAGTAATTTGACATCCATGGTGTCCCCTGGGGACCACTCATCTGCCTCTGCCCTCCCGATCTCCAGCTCAGAGACGTGCACCAGGCCTTGCAATCCTGGCAGGATCTCAACAAAGACCCCAAAGGCCGCGCAGCTCGTCACCTGACAATTTCTGCACCCACATGCTGGCCCTCAGGCAAAAGCACAAATGAGCAGCCAGACATGTCATAAGAGCAGGTGAATATTAGTCACCCACCTGTAGATCTTGCCCGGCTCTGGCTGCTCCATAGGAATATCCTCTGCCCCACCCTCGATCTGCAGTGCCTTCCTTGACAGCTTGAGCTTGCCATTCTCCAACACCTGCATAGAGGATGCTTGTTATGTCAACCGTGCATAGCCGGAAACCAATACTTATCCTCAGAGTGCATGCATGTTATTCCAGCAGGCACAAACAGGTCTTGCAAGGAAGAGCTCGCTGAAGGCCTGTCTTACTCGAGGCCCGACTGGCAATGTCCTGAAATGAGCCGCAACTTGAGAAATTCATTTAAAGACACTTTTAACAATATTCTGAGAAAGCGCAGGCAATCCATTATAAGTCCAGCCATGGTGGAGCAGAATAGGTGTGTATGAGGGTGCAGCATGTCAAGAAGAGAGAACCAACCTCTAGTAATTTGACATCAATGGAGTCACCGACAGACCAGTTCTCTGCGGTGATGCTGCGATCCACATCCAGCTCTGAATTGTGCAGCAGGCCAGTTTTGCCCGGCAGGATCTCCACAAACAGCCCAAACTTCTCCACTGAGTCCACCTTGGCGCCGCTGCAAGCCCACAAAGAAAGGGTGTTGGACAGAAGTCACGAAATCCGCATTCAATGCCCAAAAGCCCACAATGAGCTTCGAGGAACCAAAGAAGCAATGGACCTTCGTGTGGCAGCACAATGACAACTAGAGATCGCTCAGCAGTGCTTGTAGTGTTTCCCCTCATACGCGCGCATGACAGGAACAAGCAGGGCAAAAAAAGAGGCGATCTCAAACAGGCAGCCATTTGTACAATACATAGCAATTTTGTGACCACCTGTCATGGTTAAGATTCGCAACTACACCTTGAGCTGTGCCTTGAATGATACCTAACATATTGCAACTGCATTTGGGAATGGTAGCTCACTTGTAGGTCCGGCCAACCTCTGGCTCTTCCAGGAGCCTCTCTGCCATCTGCAGTGCTTTGGTCGCAATAACGTCGCTGCTCGCCATTACCTCCACGGTCCCCTTTATGTTGTCAATGACCTAGCACACCCATGGCCATATCTCAGCAATTTCTGCACGAAAATGAACTTCCCTTTCTTCGTAAATGCATGCATCACTGGCTGGCCGCCAAACACTAGGTGCCACGCCCAGACAGGTAGAGTGAGACTGAACAGAGAATGCCACGAATAGGTCCAGCAAGCACCGAGCGCCCGCTCAGACGGAAATGAGCATATGGCCCAGAAGAATCTGCACTCTACGGACAATGATCCGTACAGAGGCATATCAGGTTTGTATATCAGCAAAGAAGCACCTTGATGTCATCGGCGCCGGACTCCTCGATGAGCGCGCGGATGTAGCGGCCACCGGGGCCGATCAGCTGCCCCAGCTTGTCGGGGTTGACGTTGAAGCGGCGGATGCGCGGAGCATTGGGTGCCAAGGAACGCCTCGGGGCTGGGGCGCAGCGATCCATCTCCCCGAGGATGTGGCGCCTCGCTGCGCGCGCGGCTGCCAGCGCAGCCGTCAGCACTTCTATAGTAATTCCCTCCACCTGCGGGCGGCCGATGGAAGAGCTCTGTCAGACAGGCATGTTTACACCATATTTAAAGAAATGCCTATCTGCTTTTCGCACTGCTGCTGTTAAGCAGGAAGGGGCATGCAGTGCGAGCTCTGTTTAGACGGGACAACGGCAGACGTGCATGCGAGTTTAGCGTCGTAGAGCATGCTGTGGTGACCTGATAGCACTAGATACAGTGCTATGAGATCAAGAATATAAGTATGCAACTACCATACTTTTCATTTTAAAATTACGCACCCTGAGAATTTTGTATTGATGCGGGGTTACTTTGAGACCACTTCCCTCAGTCAAAAGTATATTTTTGCATTTTACCCATGCCAAAGAGATGCGCTTGGTCCAGAGCTGCCTTTGAAAATAAAAAAATTTGTGTCTTTGGGAAGCTGGGGTTTATACTTTTGACCCTTTTTCAGATATTTTATTTCCTTTCGGTGGGGTTATAACGGCGGTACCTTGATGTCCATCTGGAAGGCAGTGATGTGATCAGCGTCGCCGGCAACTTTGAAGTCCATGTCTCCCATGGCGTCCTCACTGCCCAGAATGTCTGTCAGAATCTGGAACTGCCCGCTGGGCTCCAGAATCAGACCCATGGCCACCCCCGCCACCGGCCGCCTCACCGGGACACCTGCGCAGCACGCAGCGCTGTTTTACACGTACTGTTACTGCACGCTGAATTTTGCGGAGAGGCAAGATGCGCCTGCAGGAAAGCTGCAGGCAGATGCTACCACTCGTCCTACCCCTTGTTAGACTCATCAGAACCAAGAAAACCAGTCAACCATGAGCATGGTGCTCAGTTTTTATACCGTCAGCCGGGGTCGGGGCAAGGCTTGCACAGAGCCTGGAACAGGGTAGAAAGCATGCGAGGTCTTGCTTCTGCAAGGATCCTCTGGCTTTTTGTTTATGCAGTAGTGTAGAGCGAGCTGCACCTGCATCGAGGAGGGCCAGGTAGCCGCCGCACACGCTGGCCATGGAAGAAGACCCATTGCTCTCGGTCACTGTGCTCTCAACACGGACAGTGTATGGGAAATCCACCTGCATATCCACAGCACCTCCTTGGCTGTGTGCATGCCTGCTGAGTCCGCTCAAAAAAGCTTGTAATATAAATTTGCTCTGTGTTTAGCACAGCGCGCAAATGGCATCAAACACATGCTCCAGCAAGTTCACATTGCCACATTTGCACATGGCGACGAAACTCGCAGGCTCTGCACCCGGCTTCATATGATAACACAAGGGTGCTCACTGTTTGCTCAGAGAAATTATTAGCACTTTTCCGGCATCACTATTTGATAGCAAGCAGCTGACTGTTTCTATCAAGCAGCAAGCACTCACCGCGTCGGGAATGATGGGGGTGAGCGCGCGCTCGGCGAGCTGGCCGTGGCCGATCTCGCGGCGGCCGGGCGCGCCGACGCGGCCGGTCTCGCCAACGCAGCTGGGCGGGAAGTAGTACTGCAGGAAGAACTTGCGCGAGAACTGCCCCTCCAACGCCATCTCATCCACCTGCTGAGCATCCTGCTCGCTGCCTGCACCACACCCATCCAACGCAACGTCAGTGATAGTGATGCGTGCCGATTGAAGACCAGCGCGAGCTGGGCAAAGGAAACAACTTCCCTTAACACTAACCGGACAGAGACAATGCAACCGCCTTGGCAAGAGCTCTGAGCAGTGGAGTGCGGCATATATCAGCCTCATGGCTTAGATCCTTCTGCTTTTTGCTAGATCTCCAAGAATACAGCGCATGCACATGCGCACTGCAGCGCATCAACAAAAGCTACACTGTTCTTCAAAATTTGTTGATACTCTTGTGGCACAACAGTGTGCTCCTTAGAGACAGCAAAGAAGCGGATGTCTAGGAAAAGTTAGAGCCAGGGGTAATGATAATGCGTCTTCAGATTTTGCACCCCCTGTTAGGGCCTGGGCGAGGGGGTCCGCACCGAGGGTGACGACGGCGATGGTCTGCGTCTCGCCGCGGGTGAAGAGGGAGGAGCCGTGCGTGGATGGCAGCAGCCCCGCGCGCGATGTTATCGGCCGCACCTCGTCGCAGCGGCGCCCGTCCGCCCGGCAGTCCTCCCCAAGCGCCATCCGCCGCATCACCCGCGCCTCCACATGCTGCGCCACCATCACAACTTCGAATTTCCAAATTCTAATTTTTCAAACTTGAAATATCGCATTTTAAGCTCAAATTCCCAAACTTAAGTGGCCTTTTGTGGGATAGAGGCTGGCCAATGGCTATCAATGCTGGTGCTAATGCATGCCCCACATCCCCATTGTGAAGCAATAACTGCATTGCTTTCTGGTGCACTGTTTGATGCAGAGGCTTGATGAGCCTCAATGCGCACGGGGAAGGTCAATTCAGGGCAATCACAAGCTGTGCGATATTGCTGTGGGTCACTGCAGTGGTAGACGCTGTAGGTGTTCAAGAAAGGATTCAGCGCCTAGGCAGAGTTGGAGCACCTTGAAGGCTCGGCCAAATTGGGAGAGATTGGCAACGGGCGCTGCCCCGGATGTGCCGACAGACATATCCTCGACATCGCTCTCATCTTCTGACAGGCTCCCGAGTGACTGGAGAGAATCTGCTTCTGCCAGCTGAGACTTCACCCGCTCCTGTATGGCCATCACCGCCGCAGACCTTTCATGCTTGCCTGCCACACCCCACAAACCCAAAATTCAGTACATAGCACAACGTAACATGCAACTGATAATTTTTTATCTGTTATCAAATGAACCGCAATGACAATTAAAGACCACACAAAATCCAAGGCAAGCAAAAATTCATGCTCTGCCCTACTCACCGCCACTTCTTCGGTAAGCAGCCTCCACATCGTCCCTGCACTGGGCCTCTATCAAGGCCTCCAGGCCTTCTGTGCCGTGGGCCGTGTCTTGACGCTTCGGCCGCCCCACCTGTTTCCTCCATCCCTCAATCGCCCGGCACTGCTCTGCCACAGCCTCTGTTCCAACCCTCACAGCCTGCAGCGCATGCCTCCCCCCTTACTTACGACCTTCAAAGAAACGTCTCGGTAGATTGGGGTATGGGTTACTTTACCATATATGAGAACACTTGCATGCAGGAATATTCCTCCCATATTCCCACGACGGAAGGTATTGATGTCCTTTTACCGCTCCAAACAACTGTTATTCCTCACAGCAGAATTGCTAGGCCAAAGTACTGAGAGGATGGGATAAAGTTGCCTTGAGGATACCACAATGTGATACAGGGGCCGCCGTGCAGAGCGTGGTACAGACAACACAGGACATGGTGCACAAGTCTCTCGGGTTAGCAGCACTGACCTCGAGCATCTGCTCCTCGGACAGGAAGTCACAGTAGCCCTCTATCATGAGCAGGGCATCAGCTGTGCCGGCCAGCATGAGGTCCAGGCTGCTCTCCTGCAGCTCCTGCTCGCTGGGGTTCACCACAAACCCCCGCCCCTCCAGCAGCCCCACTCGCACCCCGGCCACCGCCTTCTGCAGCGGAATATCTGCCAACCCAACCATACTCACCATCAGCTGCACATTCCTTTCCTCGGCAGCAATCTCACATGCATGCGCCGCCTCGATGGGCACGCATGGCTTGTCATGCAGGGCAGAACATTGCCATGCGGGATAAGGTCACAAAGGGTGGCTCCAATAGGCAAATGATTGAGTGGAGAAGGGAAGGCCTGAAGTCACATGAGATGGGTCCAATGGCAGGGCTTTTGTTCGTGGAGGGCAGGTACGAGGTCACAAGACGTAGACCCAACAGGACAGAGGGCATCGGTCCTGCAAGGGAGGTCAGAGGTCACAAGACACGGATCCAATAGGACGGGAGGCAATCACCAGAGATGGCGAGGGCGGCAGCGGCGGCGGTGATTGCGAGCGGCTCGGGGGTGTTGATGCCGTCGTAGGACAGCACCCAGATGAGCACCTGCGTGTCATTGGCCCAGCCCGGCGCAAACATCGGCCGCAGCGGCCGGTCCACTAGACGCGCCGTCAGCACCTCCCCGTCCTTGGGCCTCCCATCGCGCTTCAGCCAGCCTCCGCTGCAAGCATTAGTCACCGTGTCAGCCACACTGTAGTGCATCTTCTGTGCACGTCATGTGATACCGAGACCGTCGGCTTTCATCAGCTGTAATGTACTTCTGAATAAGCAGTCGCGTGCTTTCAAGTGAAAAATCCAGGATGTCGAAGCACAAATATGTCATTCCTGTGCCCCTGGGCTACAGGATGCCACAATTGTAGCTGTCCACAGACTGGACATAAAGTTGCAGCTATCTATTTCGGGCATGCTTCTTAGGAGACATTGTATGAGACATTGTGCTGTCGTGCCGACCTGACATCATGCTTCATTGTGCACAAGAAGACTCCAAATGAAGACAGGTTTTCTGACAAGAGAATACGGGCGACAGACCTGGTCCTGCCGGCTGCACTGAACCTCTCTGCATAATTGACCTGCAGGGGAGTAAAGGAGCCATCGCCGACAGTATGGTCTCCGCAGCACGCTGTTGCATACAACACCTGCATGACCCAACCTTGTCTCAGCCATTGAACGCCGCCAGGAAGGAGGCTCCTAAGGCCCCTGGTTGGTTACAGTGGCGCTGCATGCTGTGTATGCCGAGTCTGACAGCAGCATATCTTTGCCTTGTAAGCTGTGACTCACCGTCTTGCCGCAAGTCAGCATGACAGCACCATTAGCCTGGCGCCCGATCTCACCAGTCTCCAACAAGATCTGAGGCAACAAGAAGACATGTAATACACCAGATGATGGATTTGCAGGGACAGGTTCCTGCCATGCGCTGTAAGACAGAAGAGAGAACTGCAGGACTGCTGGCATGGCCACAAGTTGTCGGCACTCACCGGTTCCTGGCCAATATCAATGGTCACATTGCTGGTCCTTGCTGTAGATGGTGTCCTGAGCTGTTCTGATCTGCAAGTAAGACGGCGTCTACTGCTGCAGAGACTAGGTCTGCTGCGCTGGTTGCACCTGGATAAGTGTCTAAGTGCGCAAGGTTGCCAACGAATAGGTTTACGAGACTGGATCCCAAGTCTATTAATGCCGATTGGCAAGCTACACAATGGTAAATGCAAAGCTTGGTGTTGTGGCCTCTGTCCGACATTGCGAGCCACCCCTTTGAAAGTCTCCATTGTTGTAAGAGATAAGATGACTGCCGCCTGCTCAAATTTTACAGTACAGCATTTGTGGACATTTCAATGTGTATCACTTGTATCAGAACAAAGATTTGTTTGACTGTGTATGAATTTGCATCGGCTATGTGCCAAGCTGCAGAACACGTTGGACTATCTGAACTTCTGGCCTGCCCATGCATGTCGGAAATTTCCGGAAGGCGCCGAGGTCTCCTTGAGTTTAATCTCTTGGACGAGGTCACGCATAGCAGAAGGATCACAAGGCTATTATCATAAGATCTGTAGTTGTATTAGATTATTCTTGCTTGCCAACGAGAGAGATCTGCACCCATCGCACTTCCAGATCAAGTGCAAATCAGATAAACCAGAGCATTTGGAGGGGATGTAGAAGCCAAAAAAATGCTTTCAGACAGGATGCGTTGGCAGGATGTTTACTGCGATCACAGCGACGACGACCCCTTCCCCAAAATGCTCGAGGAGGAACCAGACAATCTGCTGGGACCCTACGTTGCAACAGAGGTTGCCCTTGTGGACAAGGTACAATCAACGAAAACTTTGATTATCTGATGTCATCACCGAAATCACAACAGAAGGCAAGACCAGAATTTTACATTGCACTGCAGGCCGCAAGTCCAGTGCCATTGTTGCTTTTGCAAATACGGTTAATTTGCATGCTTAGCAGAGCACATTGCTGCTACCAACGCAGGCGCTGCGTTTTGCACAAGTGGGGCCGTCGGATCGTGTGCTGGATCTGGGATCCGGTGATGGCCGCCTCTGCGTAGCGGCTGTGCAGCAGTTTGGCGCCGAAGCCGCTGTGGGCATTGAACTCGATGAGGAACTAGTGGAACTATCGCAGGCCAGGGCAGAGCAGTGCGGCGTCTCAGATTCAGCCAGGTTCCTGTGCGCTGATCTCACTGCCCCTGCAGGAGCAAGCGCAGCAGCAAATTCAATGCAAGGCAGTGCCACCCTGGTGATTGTGTTCCTGCTCCCTGAAGCCGAGCAGAAGTTCCAGGAGGTGCTGATGAGGCTGTACGATGCTGGTGCTCGCGTGCTGTCACTTGCTTTCGAGCTGGACAGGCTACAAGGGCTGCAACTGCGGAGGAAAGAGACACCGATGTATCTGTACAGCAAAGCCCCCATTTGATTGCAATACTGATGGCAGAACCTGTTTTCTAGAGATACTGTTAGCCCAAAGAGGTTGGAAACTTCATCTAGAAATCAGCATGGAAAAGTGAGGTGCTCTGCATGGCTAGGTTTCAGGGTATCGACCCCAAACTAGTCAGCATTGAAGGGTGTTTGACGATATGAAATCTTTTGATTTTGTTTGAGAACAAAATGGCATTCATATGTCAGGAAAAGAATCTAGGTGGTGAAGAATACAAGTGCGCTCCTCAGAAATGGCAATGTCCCGACAGATAGTTTTCACGTTCGGACGATGCCTACGGAGATTGCAAAATGTATACAGTCTTGAAAGAATGACAGACTGCAACACGCATAGAACATTGTGCAGCACAAATGTACCCCTTTTGTTTGGAGCACAACAAATCTCACGACTGAGTTCAGTCGTTGCAGATCGGCAGCTGATTGCCCTTCAAGCAGCAAACATGTGGCAATCTATTGCTGCATCACACAGCTTCTGCAGAGGCAGGAACTCCTTAAATATTTTCTTAGCGAATCTTGCAATTGCAGCGTATGCCAGTCATGTTTGACGCTCACATTGCCCAGGATCGAAGGCAAGTAGCTAGCTTAGTACGATGACGTGCCTATCAACCACTAAACTTGTACATTTGGACAGGAGATGGAAGGTATAGTGTGCACACGGGTGCTGCTTGTCACGCACAGGCCGCCAATGGGCCAGCTGCTGAGGAACCTGATGAGGGAGCAGTGGGGAGAGTGGTCAGATTCTTGCTAATAGGGACCATAGCCGCTGTCGCCCTCAAACTGGCACCAAGCATAGGTATGCTCCTTACTAGGCAAAGCCATCTTCATGTGAGGAAGCGCTATCACATCACAGCAGCCTGGTATATTTGGTACATTACATTACAAGTGCCGGGTGTAACTTTCAGGTCTTTCCTAGGGTCACGAGGCTGTGTGTGGGGTACGCACAGGTGCGGGTAATGTAATTGGGGCAGTGAAGCTGCTGGAGGCAGACACATCCCTCATGCAGCGCACTGGGGCTGACAGGGTGCGCATGCTGGCCAAGTCTGACTGGGGGCATGGGATTCTGCTGAGGGAAGGGGCGCCCGCAAAGCTGCTCGCCCTGCTGCATGAGGGCGCCGACCAAAGTGGGCATTTATCCTCCCCGCACCCTTTGCAGGTGGAAATTGTAGAGCATGGCGCTGATGTTCTTCACAGCAAGTCAAGCTTGTGTGGTATCGTGCTGAAAGCAATATATGTCTTGTTTAACTATTGCCCTTTTGTGGCAGGTGTGATCACAGCTGCTTTGAAGGCCTTGGACGCGCTCTGTGCTCAGTATGACGGCAGGGAAGCTCTTGTACTGGCGGGTGGGTATATTGCTGATGTCACCACTTCCTCATACCATTACTCATTCTCTGAGGCAGTCATGCGTGCTCCTGTTGTCTCCTGAAAGATTTCGTGTATTTGCAGGTGCTGTAGACAAATTACAAGAGGCAATTGATGGTTCCTGGGTGGAGAGCGAAGACGGACGAGAAACACTGGCACAGCTACTTGTTGCCCTAAAAGTCCAGCAGAACAATGTGGACTGATAGGGCAAAACTTGTCATGGCTGGATTCGGGCATGATGCAACAATCAGATATGCAGTGAGAGTAGCAATGGGACAGTAGCCCCACTCGTCATGTATTGCAAATGTTGCAGAGAACTTGCGCAGGGCTGGCTGCGCTGCTGTAAAAACAAATAAAGTGCCTCATGCCTTCGGTGTTGGCAGTGCCGCACTGCGACAAAGATAAGCATTTTAGGATCATGATATCTTGCATACTCTGTTGCCCAATTGCCTTGGGCCTTCACACACTTGCTTTCATAGGAGGGCAAGATCTTGTCTGCTGCAATCTTCTACAACATAATGTAATTGTCGCGGTGATGCTGTGCATCTAGGCAAGGCAAGTCTGTACAAAGCTGGTGCACACACCAGGGATCACATATAACTCACAGTGATGAAGCAAGGGTTCATGACAAAAAGAGTCAATATTGTTTGTTTTTGAAAAAAGCGAGGCATCAATGGCTCTCTGCACATCCAGCAGGCTGTGTTCATCAGCTTGAGTCCCGATGGGAACGCGAATGATCTTGGCACCGACGAGCCTATCGTGAAACAGTCGAGTTCTCACACCGCATCTGAAATAACATTTCATACGTCTGGAACAGTCCTAATGGATGCATTGTGGCAAAGTCCCCTTCCATTCGGTTGTGCCCCGACAGCTCGCAGGTAGACCTTCGAATGACTTTTCAAAATTTTCGCCTGTTTTGGCACGCCTTCCGTTGGCGGGAAAGGCCCCACAAAATTTATGTTGTGACAGAAACACCTGCCCATCCACACATCTGCGAGCATCTTGCGCATGGTGAAAGAGCCCACAGTCCTCTTTGAATACGAGGTCACGCATGCGACACCTCGAAACCATGACAGAGTAGCGCCGGGCCGCCAGTTGCGTTGCAACCTGTCTGCAGAAATATTTGTTTGAGGGACCCTTTTTCAGAAGATTGGGAAATCGTCCAGCGTATTGGAGCCAGCTGCAAAGTTATGAGAATTCGTCAGCACAGTCCCCAGAATCCACTCTCGTTGGCGGAGAAGTCACCTGCTGAGGTGGGTTTCCTTCTGCCATCAGATCTGGATGCTGGCAAACATTGGCCAATTGCTCATGGCAGAGCCAGAGACCGCATTGGCTCATTATGCATTGCTGAGTGCCAATATTTCAGCGCTTAATTTGGTGTTGCTGCACTAACATCTGCATGTTGTGACCAGGGCTTGAGCCATGAAGGCTCACTGGCAAACCCAGCCAGCAATCAGCAAAGGAAAAAGGGCTTGTTCAAGAGCTGGTTCTGTTGCTTCCATCCATCGGTGGTGACTGATGCTCCCTTGCATCTAGCGGTGCGCCAACCCAAAGACATCCTGACAGACTGCTTCCCTCCTGGACACCCCTACATTCCTGGACACCACAGTCTGCTTCTCTCCCCACGTAATGATGGATATGTGCTTGAATCGCAGTGTGATAATGTCAGCTCCAAGAGGGGTGCGACCAAACCGGCCCCAGTGAGTGTGCTTAACATCAATGTGGATTCCTCCACTCTGCGCAGCCCAGATGCTGACACAGCGGCCCGCGACTTGGTGAGCCAGGCAGCATATGCTTTGAATGTCTGGACATGATTTCTAACGACTTGTTGTGACAATGTCGACCACATGCTTGATACAGTAGCCAGAGCTAATATGCTGCTGCAGAGAGTTGTGGAGTGGGTCAGAACTGGGCCAATCAAGGAGCAGCCTCTCCCCCATACCAACTCCTTGGGTGAGTGCAAGACATACCTCAAGATAACTTGAATTTATATGGTGCATACTATTGTTCCATCACTGAAAAAGAATATGGCCATTCGAACGGGTTGATGACTCTTGCAGGGATCCGGGCCACAGAGATAGGCGAGCATGCCGAAGGTGAAGAGGAGTCCAATCAATTGCCCTCAGATGCTGATGAAGCTTTGGCAGCAAGGTGGGCGCACACACTGATGACTGCGCTGCTTCCCAGAAATCTGCATCTTTTCCCACTGGCGCCCTCAGCGCCCCTGCCGTCATGATATAGGTTGTACTGTAATTCAACTTGTCGCTGAGTGTTAACTATGCTCTGCGCAGCGTCCGGGCGCAGCAATTCGCTCGCTACAACGCACTCAACTTGACGCCGTCGGACGACAACTTCCAGTCGGTCTTCAGGGCAGCGCCGGACGCTACAACCAAGCCAGCCGCCCCAGACAAGGCGGACAAATGGTCCATTACCTACGAGGACATCTGCGCCGCGGCGTTGCCCGACACCAAGCCCACCGTAGGGGCTGCGCGCGAGAGGAACGCAGATCTGTCAGCGCAGCAGCCGCATGCGAGGCCCGCCGGCTTGCCGCATGCAGACGCGGAGGCCGGCCGGGCGGCGGCTGCGGCTGAGCAGGTGCGCGCACATGGCGGCAGGCACCGGCGCAATGCGAGCCGGGACGAGGGCAGCTTTGAGGAAGTGCTGCGTCCGCTGTCGCTGCCGGCCACGCCGGCGCACGCGTCTGAGAAGGGGTACCTGTCGGGAAGCGATGACATCAGCGCGGATGAGGTCAGCGATGACGGTAGCACCAGCCTGGAAGACATGTCGGACGGCGAAATCCTGACTTCCAGCCCACCCCTCGCGCTGCCCCGGCCAGCGCCCAAACCCACCGGCGACCCCCGGCTCTCGCTGCGCCTCTACAAGCTCGTGTCCAGGTCAGCAATCCGCTCGACAACCGCCCTGAAATGCTCTGAAGATACAGGCGTGCAAATGCACGTCTTACTTTAGGAAACTACAGGGAGACGGCTTGCAGCATTGACTGACACTAAACGAAGCATGAGTCAGGTGGACTGCCTTTGGATCTCTTGCGAGTGAGTGCCATTATTGTTGCAATTTTCTCTGCCAAAGAGGGTGAAAGCCAATGCATGCATGCAGGTCTGCGGAGGTGATGCGCACGCCGCCCAAGCGCACCAAGTCAAGCAAGCTCGCCGGCGCAGCCCGCCCCAGAGCCCCCTGGTGGCTGGGCTCCGCCAGCTCATCCCCGATCTCGCTCGCAGCCTCATCTCCCGCCGCGTCCGTTGCCCGGTCGGTGTCCCGGCTGTCCATGCGCCAGCCGCCGCCAATCGCGCGGCCCCCCTCCCAGAGCAATGAGCCAGCCGTGCCGGCCGCGCCGCGGCCAGGCCCGGGGCCGGCCGGCCCGACGGCTGGCGGCAGCAACGCGCACAGCGTGGCGTCGTTCCTGTCCACCTTCCAGGCGGCTGCCGGGAAGGCGGCCCGGGAAGGGAACGCGCAAGACGCCGTGCGCGCCTATGTGGCGGTCGCTGGGCCGGGACAGGCGGCGCAGCATGCGGCCGGCCACTCCGCGGCGCTATCGGCCGCGGCCGCTCGCAAGAGTGCTGGCGGTAAGGGGCCGCATGGGCTGCAGGAGCTGAAGCTGCAGCAGCTCATCACCCCCCTGGGTGATGCCAGCAACCGAAGCCCTCCAGCCGGCCCAGGTATCCTTTCCCTGGCTGGCTCACACTTGTGTCCTGTCTTGCTCACTTGCCTGGGAGTGAGGAAAAGCCTCATTCAATGATGCAAACAAGGGATTGATAAAGGTGGAGGAAGAGCTGCTGATCTTGCCAAAATGTCAATGATGACATCAAGTGGACAGACAGGCCAAGTGAGAAGGAACACATTTTTGAATGGAGTGGCTGCGGTCATGGCGCAGGCGGCTCGATCAGGGGCCTGCAATCTTCGGTTGGTAGCCAAGCGGCGGCACAGGCGCCGCGGTCAAACAAGAGACCCAGCCCCCCGAGCAGGCTGCCCCAATACCAGCGAGCGCCGGTGCAAGGTCAGCAAATCTTTGGCAGCGATTTCCCACATTCTTTACTAATGATGAGATTACGGATATCCCTTCACATACAGATATCCCTTCCTCATAACCTGAGGAAATATAGGATGTTCTCTTCTGTCTATGGGCGAGCCAGGGCTCATGCTTCTGCTGCGGCGTGCAAAGTAATAATTGCTGTCAAGCCAATGAGTCAGCCAAGATCCTCTCTTTTGTACTTCTCTTATCAGGGTTTTGTGGGAAAATGGTCGATTTACAGCAGTGTGCACCATTGCCTGACAGGTGGCGCAGGGCGGAGGGACATGGAACGCCCCATCATCAACACCTCTCTGCCCCCAGCGCCGGTCAGGGGAGGCGGAACATCTGGCACAAGGGACCTCGACCGAAAGTCCAACCCCGCCCGCCAGATGTTTGCAATCATCTCTGACGCCATCACTGCCGCCAACGAGGCCATGAATTCCCAGCCATCCGCAAGGGTCTCGCGCACCACAGCAGGTGCGCACAATACATACCCGCCACAGCCCACACTGGCAGCTCACTTCCCTTCAAAAGTGGTGCTGCTGCATGCGTGTCACAGGTTCCAAGGTGGAATCAATCCCATGCAGACTCTGCGAGTCACCATGACACCATGTCTTTGGGCGCTCATAAGTCATGAAGTGCTGTGGTGCATATGCTGCATACGGATCTCCATTCAGGAGTGCATGGACTGTGATTGCAGGTCCATCGGCAGGAGTGGGCGCAGGGGGAGTTGAGACGCCGGCCGCGGCTGCACCGGCAGCTGCCCGGCTGGGTTCCGGGCAGCTGGACAGGAGGGCCTCTCAGCGGCCCTCGCCGGTGCTGCCAAGGCAGGCCGCGCTGGCGCCGGCATCGCGTCTGGCCCTGCCTGCTGCCCCGCACCTGACCGGGCTCACCTCCATCCCCAAGCTGGGCGGTGGGGCCGCCGGCACCACTGGCAGCCTGAGGACCAACAGGTAACGCCCAAGTGCCCTAAATCTGTAAGAACTCAAATGATGCATTCTCTGCCTTAATACCTGCTCGTCTCTGACAAGCGCTCCTGATGCCCTCATATACTTACAGTATGTATGAATAAATGGTACAACTGAGAGTCCGCAAGGCGTTGGCAAAATTTTCTGCTTCTTGCACATTTAAAGCCTGGGCTCGGGTGCTGGGAGTGTCCCATATAGCGGCCATTGGGGGGGAGCGAGATCGATCCCTGAGCATAATTATGGTTGCTCGGCAGGATCACAAACATGGGCCCTCCGCCGCCGAGGGTGCCGGCGAGCAGCCGGCTGCCGGGACCCCCCGGTCAGCTGCCGGGTCCCCTCAGCCGGCTGCCGGGACCCCCCGGCCGGCACCCGGCGCCCCCCACCCACATCCCCGGCAGCCGCCTCCCCGTCCCGCCCGGCAAGCCGCCGCGCTCGCCGCTGGCCGGCACCAGGGCGGCCTCTGCAGCTGCCCCGGAGCTGCCACACCGCGCGGGTCATTACCTGCCAGGTGCTGGCGCCTCCTGAACTCTTCATTGTCTTTGCTCCGTGCCATGATCTGCTTTATAGCTGTTGTTCTCCTCCTTCCACTTCTGCTTCGTATGCTCTGCAACCATGTTGACACTGTCGTAGCTACCTGCCAGGTGCTGGGGCCTCCAGACCCCTTCTCTTTGCTTACTGCTTGATCTGATTTATTGCTAAATTACTAATCCGTCCCCTTCCCCTTCGGATGCTATGGTGCAATTATGTTCACAGTCGTACCTACTGTGCTCATGACCTTAGTTCAAAGCACTAGACCATCAACATTGGGCCGATTGTACATTGTTGCATGCTTTGATAGGCTTTGTCAGTCATGTTTGACTCAGCAGTCTCCTTGCGTGTGGAAGTGATGGGTGGCTCTTGTGTGCTGCCACAGTCGGTGTGCCGCTGCACGTCGGCATGCTGCATGCAAGTCAAGCGGCAGGCGACGCGCTGTCAGCGCCCAACACCGGCCGCTCGGCCGCTTACTACACCCCCAGAGAGGCGCTCACCCCTCGAGACTCATCCATAAAGGCACGCACCTCATATCAGTTTCTAGCATAGTGTAGTTAGCCAGAATTCTGCTTCCCCTCTCACCCAGTTGGAGCCGGCTCACTCCTGCAAAAGATACGGGACATCCAAGCCTGCCAATATGCCACAGTAGTACTGCAAGGGCATTGTGGACTAGAGCTGCACATTCTTGAGCTTATGATCTGGAGACTTTGAATCTTGATGTCAAACATGGTTGGATTTGTGTGTGTAGGTGGAGGGCGCGTCGCCTCCTTGGACCCCCACAGGCTTCCACACCGCTCGGGAGGACCTCCTCAACAGCAATGCAGCCACTGAAGAAGGTGAGCAAAATCCAAGTGTTTCCTCAAGGGTGCCACTAAGCATTGAAGCACTTCATCAAGTGATCCAGTGGCAAATTATTAGTTTGCGTCATTGCCTTTGCATCCATGGTTGGCTGGCTTGCCTGATGTGGGGCATGCGGAAAGCCATCTTTGCGTATTTGGCTGGCATGCCTTTTCATTCATTGATGGAGAGCAGAGATGGGCGCCCGCTGTGACTTTAGGGAAAGAGGAATGCAGAAACCAAGGCAGAGCGAGGGCCAGAGATGAGAGGGAGGGCTGCCTCGCAAGCGCATATCATGCAACTTGTAAAATGATCACCCGGCCCAGGAGCACGGAGTCTGAATTCTTAATGAGAGAGTTGTGAATTTATCGTGCGGGCAGAGTGCGCGGCGGAGGCGCATTCGCGGCACCTGCGCGCCTTGGTGGAGAGTCTGGCAAGCGAGGAGCGCGGCCTTTTCAGCCCCCTCGACGGCGGCGCCAAGCGGCCGGTCGCACGCCGGCTGCACAATGACGGCCCTGGACGCGCGCAGCCACCGACAGAGCCGACGGCACAGGTGGGCTTCTCTGTATGTCCACCAGTGCTCATAGAAGCCTTGCAAAGTTTATATGTAGGTGGGGCTATGTGACACCAGGGCTCAGAAACATATCAAACACACCACCCAGCTCGCAGCTTAGGTGGGCTTTGGTGACTGTCTGCCAGCGATCACAAAAGCATCAGCGGTCAAAAGTGGCTGGAGAGAGATGAATATACTGCGTTGACAGAGGTGCAGCAAGCTTCCCTTTGTCCCTGCCCGGCAGGACAATCTCCTTTCAATTCGACAAATGTCGCCCTTCTGACATGCACTTGCTACTTGCTACAGCATCCCTGTCTGAAGCAGCTGAAGAAAGATTGCTTAATGGCGCGCAGGCCGTTACTGCCGCAGGCTTCATGAGCGCTGACAGCGTTGCCCAAATGGATGTGGACAATGGAATTGTGAACACAATGTTCAACATCAGCAGATCTCCCAGTGAGAAGAGCTCCTCGGGTGACTGCGATGCTCCTGCCTTCAGAAACCCGCTCTACAGCAACCGGGGCTCACCAAGCAGTTGACCGGACCAATCAGCAGGCACATTATGAATAAGAGAAGGCATCCACCGCTGGATAAGCACATTTTGTGGTCTGATCTGGTGAATTCTGAGCAGAGACCTGCTGCCTCGAGCAACCAGGGAGCAGCATTGCTGCATGCGGTTGCATCAGAAGGTTTGGCACGGTTGCTGTGTTGCTGCATCTCTTTTTGACTTCTCTTCAGCCTGAGTCTGGTATTCGTTCATGCTCAATTTTTCTCCCAGCCGAGATCTCTAGAGAGACTGCACTTCATTAAATGATGAGCATGTGCACCTGTTGAAAATAGTGTCAATAAATGCAATAAGGTTGCGTTGCCATGTGTACATATTGTGGCAGACTTTGAGCTGTAAAACAGCCAGGTTGTGTCTGCTATGAGATCAAGCTGCAAGTCTTTTGTTACAAATGTCTCTCTCGAGCCAGACGTGAAGAACAAATCCTGCAAACTCTCACATGCGAGCACACATGTCCTGCATGGTTGACATTCAGGAATTGTAGAGCATCACTGGCACCCAAGCTTGCATTGATGCTGATCCTACTAGACTCTACTTGTCCTAATCTAGATTAGGTGTAGATCTACACCTCGTCAAAAATGTGGCAATTCTGCCGGCTGCAGAAATTCTGCAGCAGAATATTTGCTCATTCACACCCTTACTATACGTTGAATAGAACACAGGAGCGGGGTCACAGAGCAATCCTGCAAGGATACTGCAACAAACATGATCGCTCTAAAGATTTCCCCATCTGAACTTTTGATCCGTGCAGAGCTCGTAAAATTGCCATGTGATCTGCTATCAAAATTTGCCATTCACATTGCCCGCAATTCCCACCCACCAACTGCTCAAATCACAGGAGTGTCTCCAGCAGTCTCAAGGCCATATCCAGCATTTGCTCAAAAATTTGACCATCCTCTCCGCCTCCAACCATTTAGATTGCGCCCCAAGGGGAGCGCTTTAGAAGCTTCTTCTTTCTTGAACTTCCCCTGTGCACCATCTGCACTTCATTCAACCACCCAGATGACATGCCTGGGAACCCCCTGTGCATGAGGTTAAGGCCTGATGGCCAGGGGCATCCATTGGGGGGCGCCTCTACGCAATCCCCATCCTCTGAGCCTTCCGACCGTCCAAATAGCAAGCCTGAGGACCCCAGGTTTCGGGCCCCGGTTGCAAGGGGTCTAGGACTGCTGGCCAGCGCCATTGGGGGGCGCCTCGATGCGGCCCACATCTTCTGAAAAACCCAACTACCCAGATCACAAACCTAGCAACCCTGAGGTTTGGCCCTTCTTTGCTAGGACTGCTGGGATTTTGTGCGCCTCTATGCCCTTTGGGCCCCTCATCGGGAGGGGTCTAGGACTGCTGCACAGCGTGCACGGCCTCAGCGGCGCCACTATAGAGGGCCTCGATGCGATCGACGTCCTGCTTGGAGCCGAGGAAGATGGGGCAGCGCTCGTGGATCTTGCCAGGCTGCAGGTCCAGCACGGGTCCACTGCCGGTGATCGCGCGGCCGCCACCATTTTCCACCAGGAATGCCATCGGATTGCCCTGCGCAGCATCAGTCTTGGGGTGAATTCAAGAACTTAATCACCATTTCTGATGATTTTCCCAACCCAAATCATTCCACTTAGGGCTGATCTGATGCATGACTCTGGTTCTTAGAATTGGCGCTTAGAATGAACGCCGTCGGATTGCCCTGCGCGCAGCACAACGCACCGCATGTCTCACTCTGCTCCATGTGATCTATGATCACACCATTTTACTACGGTTGTATTCTTGCTGCATGATGTTATTTTGCAAGGCAGCTCTTTCCCCTTGATCTCTGACGCTCGCGCTGCCTATTTATTCACAGGAGAAAGCAATTCCTGCCAATCCATTGAATTCTGGTAAATTAGAGGTTGGGCTTGGAAGCAGTGGGAGATCCAAGCTGCAAGCTGCACCGCTGAAAGGTTGCATGCACTTCTGCACTGTGGCATTTGGTGGAATTATTGGGGGCGGGGTGAAAGCAGGAGATAGCAGTCAGCTTGCCTCGTAGAGCAGGCGCAGCTTGCCGGTGTTGGTCTTGGAGTCTGCGGGGTACATGAAGACTCCGCCATAGAGCAGCGTTCGGTGCACGTCGGCCACCATGCTGCCCACGTAACGCAGGCTCTTGGGGTCGCCCCCCTTTGCCGGCTGCTTGCACTCCTTCACAAACCTGCGCCATGTTGCAGGCAGATGTTTGATCACCGGAAGATCTGGAAGATAGTAGTAAACAGCATGCAAGGCGCTCTGCCACTGGAAGATGCCCTGCACTTCTAGTGCTGGATTCAAAGACCTGGCTGCACTGTGCCATTCACCGGCAGGCCCGTCCTTACCTCAACAAAATGTTAAGACATGGCACAAGTGACACATAAGTCACATCAAGCAGCAACACTTTCGTATGGAAAATGCGAGCGAGTTGTTCCTGGCCACAGAATCCATGCGATTGAGCCAGCTGCACCCCAAATAAGCTAGAATCTGCAGGAAAGCCACCCTCTCTGTACGAGGAGCACCTGTCTTCTTCAATAGAGGGAAAGAAAGGCAGAGAGAGACAGCAAGACTGATCAGGTGCTGACTACAAGAAACAACATGAACATGACAGGAGACTCACTGCGAGGTGGGGGCGTCCCATAGCACAGAGTTGCCCTCGTTGATGGAGTAGATCTTGCCGCTGTTAGGCACGTGGAGGGCAGGGGATAAGAGCACGAATTCTCCCAGGGAGGGGTCCAGCGTGAAATGGGTGGGGGGCCCGCCCACAGATATCACCATTGAGCAGCTGCTGCCATAGAGGCAGTAGCCAGCCGCCACCAGCTCCCGCCCGGGCTGCACAGAAGCGGTTGATGCTGCAAGGTTCAGCAAAGTCTGTAGCAGCATGTGCGTCAATTCTGACTGGAAGAAGGGGGCTTCATCAGAAGTTAGAAACAGTGCTCGAGGCAGGAAGCAGGTTGTGGGTTCACATCTGGGTACAAACGCAGGAAGGAGCGCACCCGCAAGACGTTTCTGACAGAGGCGGGTTCGTCGGCGGGCTTTTTGAAGATGCCATAGATGGTGCCGATGGACACGCCGCAGTCAATGTTGGATGAGCCGTCCAGCGGGTCAAAAACCACGCTGTAGTCACCCCCGCCCTCTATCAGAATCTCCTCATCGATTTCTTCGCTCACCTGCACAGAGCATGACCACCTTCCAATCACCTCAATATAAATTACACGATTATCATTTTCAGGCCATGCATTGCCTGCCAGAGGCAAAGTGAGTGCCTGTAGTCACATAAATTCTCCTGATAGCAACAAATGCGCCGTGTTACTTGCTGGACAATTTAATTGGACTGCAAGGGGCATGGCAAGCTCAAAATTGGATTAGAAAGAGCCTGCATGGGCAAGCATGGCAAGAAAGGGGCTTGGGTGAGAGGGGTCACACCAGAACAGAGCACTGCCCGCAGCGCTTCAGAACATTGATGAAGACTTCATTCGCCAGCACATCCAGCTTCTTCTGATCCTCTCCCTGGTGTCAACAAACAGGCGCACACTCAAACAATCTCCTTTTTATTCCTCTCTGGAGTGCAGCGAGAAGCGGTCTTGCTGCATGACATGCAATGTGCAGCAACGCAGGCCATGCATGAGCATGACAGCATGCATGCATTGAGCAGATGGAGGCTGAGCCATCTCACCTGAACATTCCCACTGCCTGCCAGCCCCAGAATGCCGGCCAGTCCAGCCTGAAAGGGGACAAGGGCACAAAGCTCACAACTTTAGTACAGAGCTCTGTGCACAAGTTGTAAGGCCAACTTGCACATATATAAAAAGTAGAGCCGCATCAGGCTTACTTTGCGCACAGCAGACTCCACATATTTGCATGCCACGCAGATGGCGTTCAGAAGAATTGAAAGGTTTCCTCGTGCGTTGGGCGCCTGCAGCATGGTGACCAACCCAGTGAGCATTAGATAGTATATGCTTTGCATCTCGCAGATCTTTAAACATGCCAAGCAATAGAACAGTCTGACACGATATACAAGGGGATTCTTGAAGCTTGGGAAAGTGGACGATAAAGTATAGAAATAAGATCGCAAGCACCGAACGGTCACCTTGATCTGCTGCTGCGTCAATATCCATTGCGTCAATGTTATGGGATCTGTTCTCCCGATGTCTGACTCATGCATCACCATTGTTGGCGTCAAAATTGAGCCAAATTCCTCACCTAGAAATGCAAGCACTGCATCCTCGTCAGCAGGCCTTGGTACACAATATAGGAGCCCGGAAAAAATGATCTGCACTTGGTGCTTAGCAAGAAAGCACTTTATGCATCATACTGCATTGCTGTGAGGGGTCTATCCAGCTTAGCATGCACTATTTTAGCTCACCGACAATAGAGATGGCGACGAACCTCCCCAGAATGTTTTGAGCGAGATTAGGACTCTTTTGCGGAAAATTACTTGTTAGCAGAAACGTACAGAAGCAGAGTTTTGCAAGTAAGTAGTTTTTCAACCAAAAGTGACAGAGAAGGTGGACACAGATGGCAGTTGCAGGGTTTGGAGATAAACCCTATTCTGAAGCGAGATCCTTTGAGAATGCCGAGCGCGTGTTTGCGTTTTCACTTTGCAAAGGACTTTTCTGACCATGCTGACTGCCAGATCTATCAGCGCAGCAGGCTTTTGCCTCGCCCCGGCCCACCAGCGCACTGCCACGAAATTCAGGATCTCCACAGGTCGATGCCTTTCCTTTGCATCGGGATATTGTACCAGTCGACATGGCCAATCCTGCGTATCATGCGGCAGTATTGTGTCACTAAATCTGGTCGTGGATGTCCGCTCAAGGCAACGTCGCAGGTTCACAGAGGTTGCCATCAGCGCTGAGTGTATGAGTGCTGTGCAGGAGGCAGCAAGAGGGCAAGGCACACCACGCTTGCTGTGACAAGCAAGCTTGTTTTGGTTCCAACAGGTAATTATTCTGTTCCCTATGTGAAGATATTGATGAGTGCTATCAGATCCGAGCTCATCAGTTTCCATCTTTCACCAAGCGCTGACGGCGTTTCCAGCTGAATCTGAATCCAAGGTGACTTGCTTTTATCTTTCTCTGACTGGTTTTGATGGGTGCCGGATGGTCTTGTGCAGGTGATGGCAGCACAAAACACCTGGAGGAGCCTGTAAGTCTGCCTGAGGAGATCGAACTGAAGGATGGAGTCTTTGAAGTTGGGAGGGAGGAGCCTGCCGACGTCGTGATCCCTATTCCCACAGTGTCTGGCCGCCACGCCCTTCTCAGGATCAGTGCGTCTCTCAGTTTTCCCTTCCATAGACATCATGCCGCATGTGTGCAGGCGGTTTCAAAGATGTTAACAGAGCATCATTTGTAATCATTGTTGTATGACGCGCACTTGCAAGGCAGCCGCTCCTCTTATCTTCCAGCACCCGCCCTGCCTTGATGTGTGCAATTTTCTTTCTCTAACAAGATCAGGTTGAGGGAGGATTGCAGCTCTGAGAGACGCACATGCATGTCCATGCAGCTGGCACAAAGGTGCAGGTGACAGATCTGGGGTCCACTAACGGCACCTACCTGGATGAAGAGGAGCTGCCCACAAACCGTGCAGCAGAAGTGTACGTCGGCTCCAGAATCACCTTTGGTAAGTCACCCGACAAGACTAGTCCCTGTACTTCTTGCGCTCTTAGAGAGCCCAGTCGAAAGGAGTCCTGACTCAGCTTTTGAATATTGCATATGAGCAGAGCTAGGGCTCATGCATTGTGAAGAGCCATTGTGTGCCTGCCATTTCCTCGCGCATATGGGGACATTGCTGGCGACTTCCTATGGACCCATGATAATAGATGATGCAGACATGCAAGACAATGCTGAAAAGGTAAAAGGACCTGCCTGGCATGTACATCAGCTATGTAAAGTCCTGCTGTGCTATGCAAATGCAGGTGACGCATCACTGGCCATGTTTGAGCTCGTGGAGAGGCCGGAAGATGTCACTGATGTTGCTGCGGATACAGAGCCAGAGAATGTTGTGAGCGTTTGATGCTCCCAGCAAACTGATGCATGAGAAGCTGAAGATTGTGAGGGTGTGGGGAGTGGGGAGTGGGAGCAGAACGATAGAGGAGCGGTTGATCAGATTTGTATTTACTTTTCATAGGATGCGCTTGGTGTAGCAGATGTGATCCCCTAGGCGAGGGAGTTGTTTATTGGGGGCGCTGTGACTTCCTCATTGGCTGCTTCCTTTGCAGGAAGGTTGTCTGTGTGCAGCAAGGTCTAGAAGGAGCAGTTTGATCTTCTTTGTTACTGCCGCACATGGGTCCACAAGGTATTTCCTTGTCTCTTGGTTGGGGTCTTGGAGCCTGTAACATCTGCTGGCATATGCAAAGCTCAATTCTTGGCAGCTGCTATTGCTGCTGGGCTGAGGCGAGATGGCTCTGGGGTAGAAAACTGGAATTTTTATGGCATGAAGGGACTTGCGATCAATAGATGTGTATTCATCTGGTCTCATCTGATATTCCATTGATTACAAGCATGATCACTGATGGGCGTGCCACTCGAATGCCATCATGCAGTACCTTCATAGCGCCAGCCTGGATTTTCCAAAACAGATCCAGCCACTCTAGAGTGGCTGGCCCTCCGGGATGGCGTCTGATATCCACGCGACAGCTGTTGCACATGCATGATTTGCAGGACCAAATTCTCGAGGATTTAGCAGGAATGCATCGGCTCCAGGCATCAGCGTGGCCTGTCCCTTCAAGGGACCAACAGGTGGAGCCAGAGACAGCAGTTCAGCTGGGAAGCTGCTGCATGTGCGCGCATGCATGCATTCTTGGCACAGGATACAAATCCAAGGTTAGGCAGATTTGCGAATCTGTCCGCATCACGCTCGCCGAAGGCAATAAATTTGCAACACTTGTGTGCCAAGATCTAGCAACTATACAGCAAACTACCGCAGCAGAACATGGCTTTCGAGAGCGCAAAGGACACCACTCTGCCTTCTCTTGGACGTGAAAACAGGTGAGGCATCATTTGGTTTTGTACATTGTCGGGTACTTCCGTGTAGTGCGTTCAACACTCACACTCTTTAGTATCTGCAGGATGTTCGATACAGATTCGGACGCTGCCAAGATCGGCTTGGCAGACTCAAATTGGGACCCAGAGCCAGTAGCATTGCCAGAGTCGGTCTGGGCACAGATTGCCAAGTACATGTCACTGCGTGAGTGGGCCAGAGTTTCAGGGACCTGCAAAACTACAATGACGGTCAAGCTGGAGGTCATGGAGATCACAGATCAACTTTCCAGATCAGGTGCCTGGGTTTTCATCTTCCAACCTTGCCCTTTTTCAAACGCATGGGCACTCACTGTTGCATGCTGAGTGCAATGAACCACGTTCGTTGAGTCTGTGACCTTCATGTTCATTGTCACTGAGGGAAATTGGCATGCTGCAGGTCTCTTATGGGCATGCAAGAGGCTAGACAATGTCAGGAAGCTTCACCTGCGGAACACCAAGACTGTAACATCCATGGCAAACTCCCATCTTCCGCGGCTGAGGCTCCCTCGGCTTCAGTGGCTCGAGATCAACATGCCAGATGCCCTTGGCCAAGAAAGTGCTTGGTTCACATGGTGTCTTGCGCAAGCTCCAAATCTGATGGTGCTGTCATGCAGAGTCAAGAAGATGACCTGGTTTCCAGCGGTGTTCTGTTTGAAGCACCTGGATCTGAGTCTTGAGATCCAGATGCTGCTGCTGCTGCTGTCTGCAAAGCACTTGCCTGTGTGGAAGGCTTGGCAACACTCCGCCTGACAACAGGGCATTCTGCAGGCATCTATCGAGCACCTGAGCTCCGCTTGGACCATCTGGCGTCCTTGCAGACTCTTGTGCTTCAGCGCTTTTCGGCGGATATTCTGCGCCTTGGCGCAGAATGTGAGCTGTGTGTCATGGATGCTCGATTTGGCAACAGCGAGTGGGCCGATGCACCAAAGAATGTGGGTATGATTCGATTTGTTCCTGAGGTGCCGTTGGTCACAGGAGCCTTCCCTGACTTTTTCTTCAGACTATCCAACCTGCACACCGTGCACCTCTCTGTAAAGGTTGCAGGAGATCCTGACAACCTTGTGTCGCTGGAGCCTCTGGCTCATGTAAACAGGCTCTGTCTTTGGGGAGAGAAGCTTTATCTCAAGGTGCCCAGCAATGTTTGTTGGGTGGATGTGATATTCAGCAGCGGTGAACTCATGTTGGTGTTTGATGACGTGCAAGGCTTTGCAGACACGGTGCTTGAATGCTGTGTCAAATTCACGACTGCAAGGGGAGCATGGCTCGGGGATCTGTCCTCAGCCCTGAGCCGCGCAGGCATCTGCTGGGGCACTGCCGGCTCCACTCCAGCATTGACCTCCTTTTTCTATCCAGAAGAGTGGCGCAACAATTTTGTGGATTGCTCCTGTGGCGCCTGCCTTGAGTGCCTGAAGCGCTGCTTGTCAGCTGATCATGTATGACCTTTGCACTTTGGTGTACGTCAGGGACTGATTGTCAGACCAGTGCATGCAACATATCCCCAGCACTTTGCCCTTGCGTGCTTGAAAATTTTGCTTGGTGTGCATTGATGGAGAGCCAGGACCTGGATGTTGAAGCATGAAGTAAAGATTGTGAATGCTGTTTGAAGATAAACGATGGAAAGTTGGAACATCCTGCGAGCTCAGATTTGCTGTCCTTTGCTGTGATGAGGCAACGTCCTTTGCATGAAAGCACCTGCTGTGCTTTGATTTGACCGGCTATGATTTAGTGTACCTGCTGACATCACCTGCTGTGAACGATACACATGTGCTGTGATGTAATACCATGCGCATATGCATGACTCTGCTTCAGCTTATAAGTCTGTCGCTGATCATAAGGCACGCCATGATGCTCACAGCAAGCGCAATTGCAACCGCAGCGTGTTGTTACATCTGTTCTTGGAAAGCCATGTCCTCAATCCAGGCAAGATTCGTCCAGAAAGTGCTGGAAGCTGCTGCATGCATGCAATGCTGACGTTACACTCCGAGGTTTGGCAGATTTGCGAATCTATCCGCATCATGCTCGACAAATGCAACATTTTAAAGTTTCTGAACTTCTTCCTGTGCCAAGATGAATACGACTATACGGCGAAGCACCAAGCTGCCTTACGGGAGCGCTTAAAAAACACTGGTTGAGCTTCTCTTCCGTCCTGCATCAACTGAAACCAGGTATTCTGCCCCTTGTGCGTTATTGGGTGTTTGCGTGCACTGTCTTCCGACACTATTGCCCATGGACAATTCTGTGAACAATTCTGTGCCTTTCAGGATGACAGATACAGGAATGGATGGTGCCCTGAGCGGCCTGGCAGAGTCAGGCTGCAGTCGAGAGCCAGTGGCACTCCCAGAGTCGGTCTGGGCACATGTTGCCAGCTACATGTCCGTGCGTGACTGGGCGAGAGTTTCAGGGACCTGCAGAATCACAACGAAGGTCAAACTGCAAAGCATGGACCTCACAGATGGCTTTCCCAACTCAGGTGCTAGCTTTCTTCCTTGCTGCAAGCAATGACTGATGCCTGGCATTTGCAAGAGAACATGATATTTGCCTGTGATCTTCATGCTCATGACTCACAAGCAATCACTGACAGGAAGGCATGCTGCAGGTCTCATGTGGGCATGCAAGAGGCTAGGCCCTGTCAGGAAGCTTCATCTGCTGGACTCCAGAAATGTGATATCCATGGCGGACTGTCACCTTCCACGCATGAGGCTCACTCGTCTGCAGTGGATCGTGATCACCCTGCCAGAGGCCGCTGCCAACAAGAATGCTTGGTTTACATGGTTTCTTGCACAAGCCCCCAACCTGATGGTGCTTTCGTGCAAGTATATTTCAGGGGCTTGGTTCCCTCCTCTGTTTCATGTGAAGCACCTAGATTTGACTGTCAAGACTCAGTCTGCTGCAGTGGCTTGCGGCGCACTTGCCTGTGCAGAAGGCTTGGTAACACTGCGCCTTGCAGCAGAGCCCCTTGCAGGCTCCATTCGCGTACCTGAGCTTCACTTGGGCTGTGTTGACACCCTGCAGACTCTTGTCCTTGACAAAATCTGGCCAGCTGATTTGCAGCTGCCTGAATGCTGCAACCTGGGTGTATATGGCGCTATCTTTCCCTCACAGGGGTGGGACATTGCTCCGGAATACTTCCACATGATCAGCCTCTCTACCGGTCAGTTGGTCTCTAGAGCCTTTCCTGACCTTTTCCCAAGGATGTGCAACCTGGACACCTTGATTGTCTATGTCCCAGGAGCAGGAGATCCTAGGAACCTTGTGTCTCTAGAACCCCTGGCTCATGTGCGCAGGCTTTACCTCCGAGGAGAAAAGCTCTATCTAAAAATTCCAGGCAGAGTCTCTTGGGTCCATTTGGTGGTCACTTGCACTTCGCAAGAGCAGCTCATGCTGGCATTTGATGATGTGCATGGCTTTGCAAGCACAGTGCACGAATGCTGTCTTTCTTTTGCATCTTTGAGAGGAGCGTGGCTAGCAGATCTGTGCTCAGCATTGAGCAGCAAGGGTGTGGGTTGGAGCACGGTCTCATATTCAGGAACCAGTACATTCCAGTATCCTGCAGTGTGTCGCATCAATTCCACGGACTGCATCTGCGGAGCTTGCATCGAGTGCCTGGAGCGCTGCTTACCAGATGACCGTGCATGACAGTGTTTTTTTATGTCAGGGTCTGTACCTAATACTCAAAGCTTGGGATGGATACCGTGATGCTCAGTGTCATGTGTAATACAATCTCTGTGCGGTTGCAAATATTTTCTCATTCATGCAAGAGGTTCGTCTGTGTCCAAGTCTACACAGGCTACTGGCGATAGGGTTGTCTCTGCAAAATGTGGCGCCACTGGATGGCATGTGAAGTTCGTTTTGAGACGGGCTACAGCTGTTCAGCGAATCGCACATAGCTTACAAAAGCACACTTTTAAGTGGAAGAGATCTACCAATCTCAGGAGGCTTGCCACGAATCGAGGTATATCTAAAACTTTTCGTTCATGAGACCAACATGTGAAGCCAAAGGGAAGCTGCTGCATGCATGCAATCTCGGCTCTGACTAAAGTAAGTCCCAGGCAGTCCGCGTCATGCTTCATAGTTGGAGACTTCAAGTGCCTGCCACGCCAAAATATAATCAATTGTTCTGCTGCAAGCCACCAAAGCTGTTCTTGGCTTTCGTGTGTGCACGTTGATATAAACACTCCTTTTCCGACTACTAGTGATCCTCGCGGCCCTTTTCCTCCGTCTGATGAGGTAAGCTCAAAAACATTTTGCTGCAAACTCGGTGCTTGCGTGCACTGCCGATTGCGTGCACAGCCTGCCGATATTGTTCTTCACAGCGCTATAATTTTGCAGGTATTCCGCAAAAGAGCCGGATGCTGTGGAGAATGCTCTGGCAGCCTTGCATCCAGACTCAGACTCTGGTCCAGAGCCTGTGCGATTGCCAGAGTCGATATGGGCACAGATAGCCAGCTACATGTCGTTGCGTGACTGGGCCAGAGCTTCAGGGACCTGCAGAATCACGACGAGGGTCAAGCTGGCAACGATGATTATCACCAGTGGTTATTCCAGATCAGGTGCTGAAAACAGGCTAATTTGCATTCTTTATAATTATTAAACGCTTTTCTGCCAGAGGCAAGGTGCGTCTGCAGACAAACTGCAGGAAAGGCTGCCAGGATCCTACCCCTCTTGCCAGATCCGAGCAAGATCCAATCAACGTGGGCACGGTGCTCTGATCAGTATTTATAATGCCCCCCGCTAGCCATGCCAGTGCCTGACAAATGTTGCAACTGCATGAAGGGAGGTTGGAAGACCCAGGCTGAAAGGCGAAATCATGCTGCAGGTATCCTGTGGGCCTGCAAGAGGCTGAACAGTGTCAAGGAGCTCCAAGTGTGGGAGGGGGCTGCTGTGAGATGTTTGGCAGACACTCATAACCCACAGCTGCCACTTCATTGCCTGCGGTGGCTTGAGGTCAACATGTCCGAAGTTCTTGGCCGAGACAACGCATGCTTCGCATGGCTTCTTGCGCATGCTCCCGCCCTCACAGTGCTTTCCTGTACGGTGGGGACAATGTCCTGGTTACCACCGTTAGTCCACCTGAAGCACCTCGATCTGACTCTCAGCGGTGCAGCTGGGGATGTCTGTGCAGCCCTCACCTCTGCAAAGAGTTTGGTGACTCTTCGCCTGGCTGCAAAGAATATTAGTGCAGGCGTCGTGGGAGTACCCGAGCTGCACTTGGGCCATTTGAGTGCCTTGCAGACTCCTGTGCTGCAGGGCGTATCGCCAACTGAACTGAGCTTGTCGGAAGAGTGCTTATTGTCTGTCAAGCATGCTATGTTTGACAGCAAGGAGTGGGACAGTGCTCCGAGGAATGTGCACATGATTCAAACTTGTGCTCTGCCGAGGGTCAGCACAGCTCTCCCAGCATTTTTCTTAAACCTGTGCAACCTGCACACCGTGATCCTCTTTGTCGATGAGGCGGGAGATGTCAGGAATTTGGTGTCTCTGGGACCCCTGGCTCATGTGCGCAGGCTGTACGTACAAGCGAAGAAACTCTATCTCAAGATTCCCAGCATAGTGTGTTGGCAGGAACTCATGGTCAATTGTGTCCCACCAGGAGAATTGATGCTGTCCTTTGATGACGTGCAGGCTTTTGCAAGCACAGTTTCCCAATGCTGTATCTATTACCCAACCTTAAGGGGCCTTTGGTGTGCAGATCTGTGCTCAGCATTGAGCGGCATGGGCATCTCTTGGAGCATAGAAGGCTCAACTGCAGACAAGACCAATGTGTACTTTCCTGAATCGTGTAACGTCGACTTTGGAGATTGCTCTTGCGGCGGTTGCCTTGAGTGTCTGAAGCGCTCCTTGTCAGACGATCGTTTGCAAGCATGATCGTTCGGAGTATTGAACCTCTGCCAGTGTGTGGTACAGATACATAAAGGATGGCTTTGCATGCATAGATGTAATGATGCTCGGCGTGCAGGAATGAGGTTCCCAACCCAGGACAGAGCAGCACTTCGCAAATCTGAGTACACAGATCGATATATGGAGAAAATGCTAAAACTAATTCCAGACCTTGATACGGCAGGTTCCGTTGCATGCAGCTGGTATGCCAATGCCTGTGCCAATGTTCAAGTTCACAGCGTGCAGGAGCACACAACACTTCCCTTACAGCTGTCAATGAGCATGCGGCACACCAGGCCAACCTTTAGCAAGCGCTATTGCAACCACAGTCTTGTTCATCCGTTTTCATAAAGCCAGGCCCCCAATACAGGCAAAAATGCTCCAGAAATTACTGGTAGCAGCGCATTGTTCGCACTGCTGTAAGACAAGCACTGGAGAGACTCAGCCTGCAGCACTCTGCACATGTTGCAGTGGCAGCTTTGAACCTCTGAACCCAGCATGGGATTTGAGAGTATGGAAGACCCCTGGCTGATAGCAGCCGATGCAGTTTGCAGATGCCGCAGTGGCAGCCTTCAACCTATATTCATTTTGAAATACCGAAGCATACTGACAGCTGCCGATACACCCCTAGTAGGTAATGACTATTTCCCTGCCTCCCGCCATCTCATACACCATGTCCAGCGCCTCTGTCAGGGCGACCTGCCCAAACCGCCCAATGTAGTTGGCATTCACCTTCAACTCCCTGGGAGCCCGCTCCGGGTTTGCCTTCAGCGCCTGTTCATACGGCAGCCACCAGCCTGTCAGCAAGGCATAGTGCAAAGCCAAGCACAGAACAAACGGTGCAGAAGTGAAGAGGAGCTCCAGCACCTTGGGGAGGAAAGGCTAGTTCAGGTCATAAAATGCCAAAAATCAGAGTTCCGTGTGAGCTTCATTACATGCCTTCATCAGTCGTAGGTGACACTATCAGTCGGAAGCCACATGCGCTGTGCCAATCTGCCAGCCGGCACGAAGTAATCTCTACAATGGCCCTTCATCTACCTGCTCATTTCATTGTGTTTTACCCTCCAGGCCAGAGCGGTTTACCCCTGTTCAGGCCAGGGAGAGATCGAAGACAATCCCAGCACTGCAGCAGAAGCCCTCCAGAAAACCAGAGCTCAGCGAGGCACTTGACCCAGAGTACAACACCCTAGTTCCTGGTCTCATTCACTTCCAAATCTATTTCTGTCACCTTCTTAAATTGAAGACTCTTTTATAAACTTAGAGGGTTCAGCAAAGCGCCTGAGCGAGTGTGCACGCACCCTCGTTCTTGATTTCATTGCAGCCCATAGTCAATCCTGCCCGCTTGTCGTTGCAGATTGCCATCTGAACGACCAAATTGACTTGCAAACTACCAGAGAGTGGGGTCCGGGGGCGCGCCTGAGCAAGGGTGCAGGCGCCCTCGTCCTTGATCTCATTGTAGCCGAGATCCAGCTCCGTCAGCTTGTCATTGGTGTGCTCCTTCAGCGAGCGCGCAATCTGCGCCGCCCCCGCGTTGCCGAGGCCGTTGCCGCGCAGATCGAGCACGGCGATCGAGTTGTTGAACATGAGTAAGTCCGCCACCGCCTTGGCGCCCGCGTCGGCGCCCACGTGGCACCACCCCATCTTCAGAGTCTCCACCTGCGGAGAGAGACATACATTACATGTCTGCCAGCCAACAAGGCTCAATCAATATTTTGAGTTCAGGCAGACCACGCTGAATTTGTGCGGAGATCGAGGAGCTGTCAGGGGCTTCCGTCTGTGCCGTCCTCTGGCATCCAAGACCCAAAAAGACGCTGTTGGAGCCTTCACGCCACAGCCGTTACATGGCAAGGTGAATAGGTGACAAGGCCAAACAGAGCCAGCGGTCGTGAAGCAGTTGAGGGACACAGCCCACAAAGCTGCAGACAGCTGCGTCAAGGACATGACTGGGGTGCCAGATGTTTGGCCAGTGTTGGCCAACTGGGGGGACAGAATACAGCGAGAGGACACACCTTGAGGTCGTACTTGACCACGTCAGCGAGTGCGAGGGCGCCCTTGTCGCCGATAGGGTTGTACCCCAGCTCCAGCGTGCGCAGCGTGTCATTCCCTCTGAAGCAGGAGAAGCACTTTTGGGTGATGTAGAATTTACATGCATCCTGGCAAACAAGATCAGAAGGTCCGCCTGCCCACTGCTGCATGCATCACCCAGCAGGGCCTATCTCAGGAGCCTCGATCTGGAGGCAGATGTTGTTTAGAGCCGGTGGGGGTGTCTAGGTGCAAAGGTCTTTTGTTCTTCCCCACTATGGGCTCAATAGGTTGTGGCTGTAACCACACTGAGGCCTCTTGCACGAGGATTGTCATCTGATGGGATACACAGCAGGGGCCTGGGGCATCTTTCCGCCTGTGCAAGAGCTGTTCATCAGCAATGCAGTGCATCTCACACACAGGGCAGAAGAGGTGCATGCGTGGACTCTTGCACCCTACACATCAGCACCCCATGAGAGCCCTCTCTGATTTACAGGAGACAACAGTAGGTGCGGTATAAATACTGAGCACCATGCCCACGATTAATTGGGTCTTGCTTGAATATAGCAAGTCCATCAAGGATTAGGATTTTGTAGCCTTTACATGCAGCTTGTCTGCAGACACACCTTGCCTCTGGCGGGAAAAGCGTTGAATGATGAAGATTTGTGGGGAGGGACAATTCTGACCACGATGCATGCATTTGAGTGCATAGAAGTGGTCGGATGTCAACCTGAGCGCTCCGGCGAGGGCGGTGATGCCGTCGGGGCCGACATTGTTGCCGCCCACGTCCAGGCTCACCAGGCTGCTGTCGCCCTCCAGCGCCTTCGCCAGCTGTGCGGCCAGTCACCGCTGAGTCATCCCTCCTTTTAAATCTTTCAAATTGACACCCCATTGAGCTCCCAGGTCTACTGCGTCTCAGTTCAAGTGGCATCGTTTTGCAACGGATCCCCATCACAAGAAGCATCAACAGGCAGGTAACTTCTTGCCACAAACTTCACATGCAGCTTAGTAATGTTTTCATTAGATTGTGTGATTTCTGGTCATTTGCGTATTTCATCAATTGGCCTTTCATTGCAACGCGCCCCTGTTCTTCTTTATCAAGCTCATGCTGATATACTCCTGCTGCAATCCTGGACTCAGCCAAAGCGATTTAAAATTCTATATAATACAAATTCTTCATAATCTGTTGATCGGGAGAAATGATGAAAGGACTGAGAAAACTAGCGCCCACCTTGAAGATGCCAGCGTCGCCGATGTCGTTCATGTAGAGGTTGAGTTCCTTGAGGTGCGCCTTATCCGCCACCCTGGCAATCGCCTCTGCCCCCTCCTCTGTCAGACTGCACAACCAAACACCACACGCCTTCATCCACCCCTGTGCGCAGCCCCTGAGTTCTCCTCACCACCCTTTTCAGTGCATAGTACCCCCTTGCCAGTGCTTACCAGGGGGCCAGATTCTTAGTGTCTGTTGTAAATTCCCCTGTGCTCGGAGCTCTTCAGGAAGCCACAGCTGTGTTGAAGACTTTGGCCAAACATGCTGCTGCCGATGCATTTCTGCGTCGATCAAACAAGTAGCAAAAGTAGACATTTTGGAACATGCGGACAGATAGGCCAGCCAGTCACAAAGGAGGATCACGCCGAGTGAGTGTCGTGGAAAGCACAAGCATGCCAGTACAAACGACGGACAGCCTGCCTCAAACTTATGCAGCAAAGTGAAGTGAACAGGAGTCCCTGGTGCCAGGTGAAGCTGTAACGCAGACATGCAAGCCAGGACGCGAATGACAAACAGGTGATCAGCGCATGCGGCAGGGCAAGGCCAGGGGAGTCAACCTGTTGTTGCCAAAGTCCAGGGAGGTGACGGGGCTCTGGCGTTCGATGAGGGCCTCGCAGATGGCGCGCACGCCCTCGTTGCCCAGCTCGTTGCCCTTCATGTGCAGCTCGCGCAGGCTCTTGTTCTTCTTCAGTGCGTTCGCCAGCACCGACGCCCCAAGCGCCCCAATGTAGTTGTCACTACGCGCGATTGACTTCGAATTCAAATTCAAATTCAAAAGCAGTCAAATTTGGAACCAAATCCGCAATGTTCTGCAAGGATGTCACACGTATGTGTCCTGCTTTTATGTCCCGTACATGTGTGTGAGAAATAGCTGAATACCATGCAGCAGCGTCTGATCAGGCCTGGTGGCTTGAACATAATTATCCGATGCGACTTGATCACTGTTGTATGCACAAGTAGGCGCTAAAACATGAACATAGCAGAAAGGGCAACCAGTAGCCACAGGCTCTCACTGCTCTGCTTCTCTGCACCCATCTTCCACCCCCAAGGAGTTTTATTTTGCATTGTTATGTTCTGGGAAAGTCGGCAGGCTGCCTGGATGCACTGCTAAGCAGCTCACCTGAGGTGCAATGCAGAGAGCGAGGTGTTCTCTGTGATGGCCTCTGCCAGTGCCAGGGCACCGTCGTAGTCTATGTTGTTGCTGTTCAGCTCCAGAGATGTCAGCGTTGTGTTCATCTGCAACAAAGCAGCACTCCATTTGGTATCATGTGCACACGCACGTGAAAGTTCTATGATGTTCTTATGACCAGGTGTGAAAAGAATTTGTTCTGCAATCTCCTTGGTGGCATGTTCACACAGAGGCTTCAATTGTCCAGGGATGACCTTGTGACCAAATGGAAAAAGGGGCTTGTTTTGGAATCACCTTGAGCATCTCTGCTAAGAGTGTGGCCCCCTTGTCCCCAACATTGTTGCCGCTGAGATTCAATCTCCTGATCGTTGAGTCACCTGTTGCCACCAACAGAGGAGTCTGAATCCCATGCATCCCCACAGCAACCAACAAGAAAGGAAGGAACCGTTGCATTTATGCCCTTTTAAGAAGGTGGGCTGCCCACCAAATACTTCCCCATGCGTTCCGACAGCAACCAACAAGCATACACCAGGAACGGCTGTTTATATGCCAACTATATTTTTAGGGTAGATATGCCAAATTGAAACAAGGAATGCCAATATTAAGGAGGGGAGATGTGCCCACCAGTGAGGTGTTTGGCCAGAACCTCTGCGCCCTCATCGCCGATCGAGTTGGTGTCCAGGACGAGTGTCTGCAGCACATCATTGTGTGACAGCGCATCTGTCACTGCTGTGATCCCCTTCACACCGATGCCGTTTTTGCTGAGGTCCGCCGCCACACACCTGCACATGCCAGCATGCCATCAGCATGACTGCATTGAACACAGCCAAGACTTGTGCAACCTGGTGTGGCAGAGACTATACTGCAAAATGCCCCATCGAATCAGTATCAATTATGTTGAGTCAGCAGTTAATTAAACAAGAGTTTTGGGGGCTTGTTCAGCCGATCATGAGGTCTTGCAAGCGACCCATTTAGTTTTTGAGTCATAAAAGATGTGCAGATACAGCTCTTCACCCTCTTCAGTGTGTCATCATAAAGTCCTGCAAAAGATCTCCATCTATGAGATTTATCAGAGGGAGGCGCTGACCTGTCATTGAAGGCAAAGCCCTCGGATATGAAGATGCACCCCTCCTCGCCCAGGTTCTTGGCAGACAGGTCGGCATTCTGGCTGTTGCGCAGCTCATCTATCATCACATTCAGCCTCTGCACCGCCTCCTTCTGCAGCTGCTTCTGCTCCATTGCCTGTGCAACCACAAAAAATTAAGACTCCATCCTGTCAGCATCCATGCCGCTGTGTTGCCCAAGACCACCTTGGCATGGCAGCTGTGAAAAGTCACACCTCTGCCACGTTAAAGGATTGGAAATTCCTTGGTACCGCTAATGTTGAGCAGTTGTTGCTACACACAAAGGGGCGCTCATGCAAAGTTGGGAAGGCTGAGTAGGACTTCATCGCAAGGCCGAGCCAGCAGAGCGTGATCGCCAAGAGGAAGAAGCTGCTCACTTTCTGGACCTTGGGCAGCTGGGTGGACATGAGTTTCCGGCCGACATAGTACGCGGCCGCCATCACCCCTAGGGCGCCCACGCCAATCAGCCCAATGCGCACGCCCTCGCTCATCCCCGGCTGCTGCTCCTGCACCACCGGTAGCAGCTGCTGCACGCTCTTTCGTTTCCGTCGCCGCCGCGGCGCCGCCGCCGCAGCCTGCTCCATTGTTTCCCTCGCCGCTGCACGCACAAAATGTAAACTAGAGTGGTCTTCACGGAGGCTCTAGTTTAGATACTATCAGTCTCTATGCTTCATCTACCTGTGATTTTTCCGTTATTTTGAGCTGCCCAGCTTCTATTCTGCAGCTTAATTTGCATTTGGGCAGGCCATAACAACGATGGCCCCATATTCTCAGGTGCTCCTCTAGATTGGGCGGACTATTTAATCTCTGGCCTTCAATCACCAGGTGACCTCAATCTAATTATTTTACTCTGTGTTGTGATAGGGTGCTCCATCTAGAAGCAGCTGGCTGCTTCGAGTCCTGTGAAATATGAGGTCCACAGTCCCCTGTTGAGATCACAGAGGCACACACTGCCAGAGCCACCGTTGGTGATCAAATACCACCGATGAGTCTGTGTCACATCACTGAATAGCCTCTGGCAGCTGCCCTAGCCCCTTGAAACAGTTGATGCTCTGTGTGCATGCTGCATGGGGCTGATCATGAGAGGAAGTGGTACACATCTCCTCACATGTCTGTGCAAGTTCGCTGTTGATCCCCGCCACGCCCTCCTCCACCTGTTCTGTCAGCCGCTCCTCCAAAGCATCCCCCTCCAAAGGCGATGCCTCCGCCTCAATTCTCCATCCCTCTCCGCGCTCTGTCACCTCTGGCTCTTCTTCGGGCGCTGCTTTACAGCACGTGCTCAATTGCACCCGCCTGCACGCAGCTCTTCCCCGTCAAGAGACTGAGCTCAAAGCCTTCAGGAAGGAGACACTGCTGCCCTTAATAATAAACGTGCTGCTTTGCATGCAGACTTAGGACTTCCTTGCAAGTACGGGACTTTTAAGCAGACGTTTGCAGTACGTCAAGATGTTCTCTTAGGTTGCTCCAGTGTGCCTGAGGGGAGGACACACCTGCCAACTGATGTGCCATGTCGCAATAACAGTGATCTTCTGTGTTCTCCATTTCTGTGTCCTAGAGATCTGCCTGTTTGCAATCTTGAAAAGAACACCTGGGTCCTGCCATTGCCCTTCATAGAGCACACAGAAGTATTGGCCAGAGCCATCGTCATCAAGATATCAAGAACTGTCGAAGAGTCTTAGTTTTTGCAATACTCTGTCATGGTAGTGAACAAAGTATGACACTGTTGTTGCCCTGTTGAATTTGCTGATTGAATGACCTCCAAGATTTGGATGATCGATCAAGCTGTCCTGTTTCCATCACTGGGATTATGACCTGCCAACCGCTTATCCAGACATGATCTTTCTGAATTTCGCAATATCAAAACGACTTTGTGGATGCTCATCACAAGCATAAAATTGAATAAGATTTAGCTTTTTATTTAGTACAAGTATTAAGATGCAGAGCGCTATGCAAAGAAGCGTTTCTCATATTTCTGCGATGTGCAGTTGCAGCAGAAGTGCTGCTGTTCATTTTGTGACACCCCCGGTCTCTTCTGCAAACGTGCAAATTATGCTTTTGAGAGTGCCTATTGCAAGGACTAGTGCTGCACACCTTTTCAGCAGCAGGCATACACACCTGCGCAACAGGTTGCAAACAGCGATACAGATGAGTGCAACTTCAGACTACGGCGCCAATTGGGGGGAGGCTCCTGAGTCTTTTCTGGTTCTGGTACGTTTGTACATCCTTACTGCTCGCTCCTTCTCACTTGATATGCGGCTAGTCCCAGTATCTCGGTGTTCGATAAGATTTTATTTACCCACAAAATGCCCTGCAGGGCCTTGCTCATTGCTTTGAGAAAGACGACAACGGAAAGCTGGTGGATCGGTTTGTCATCGAGCCCATCTCAGCAAACTCCCTGGAGGTGAGGCTCACTTCTGCACCTGCATCGAGGCCCCAGTCAAGTGATCCTGCACCCGCTCGTAGACAAGTCACTGTACCCATGCATGTTTGCATGCTGAGGATGGGATGTGGGTGCTGGCAGTGCATGGCAACGGGCGCCAAGACTTGCTTCAAGGAAGTGAAGAGCGTGACATTTGGCGACGCAATGGCCCGCGACAGATCAGTCTTGCCAGAGGAATGGGCCAGCGCCTCTTTCTGCGATGAGTACGACTTCCGCTGCGGCGCATGTGCTCGCACATGGTCCCGCCCGCACGCACAGGACAACCTCATGTGCGCCTCTATGCAGCCCCCTTCTTGGATGTTGCTAACTTGCATTGCTGTTCTTACTTGCTGCCTTCCTGCCTGGGCTGCAGCCTATTGTATATGCCTTACCATCCACTCTGCAAGGTACTGATAAGGATCTGCAATGATCAGACCACATTTTACTGATCTGAGCCACCTGTGAGAGAGGTGCTAATGCATACTTTTTTTGATCATGTCAGACTCTGTCTCGGGGAGATGGAAGACATCGGAAGAAATTGCCAGCGCCAAGTAGGGAGAAATGGTGCCTTTTGTCATTACTATTTTGTCATTACCTGATGATTGGTAATTTTTGGCAGGGACATTGTACCGCTGGGCCGCACAAAGAACAACTTCAACTACAACCTGGACGAGAAGCGGGTGCTCAACTTTGAGAACGTGGTGAACGACGATGACAACATCAAGCAGGACATCAGCATTGACGTCTACGGCCGCGCAGAGAAGGAGGAGGGCGCTGATGCCGAGTCAGAGGCACCAGCAGCAAAGGAAGAGGTCATTTGCTGTCCCTTACACCCATCTGTTAGCTGCAAATGTCTCTTACTGTCTTCTGGAATGGTCTTCCCCCTCGCAGAAGAGGACAATTCTGCATGCTCTCATATTGGCCAATTGCTCTGGCCTTCTCCCTGGCACAGGCCATCCTGAATGCTCTCTGGATGGTCTCCTGCCTTGGGCCGGCAATTTTGAATCCTCCTATATCAACCATTGAGTGCGCATGCAATGCAGCTGCAGTGTTTGCAAGGTGGTGCCGCGTGTTAAGAAAGATTAGCTGAATTTTGATGTGCATGACTTGCAGGAAGAGGAGCTGGACTCCCTCCTAGCAGCTTAATGGGATATCCTAGGGACAAGCGATTCAGTTGACAGGCTTCTTAGTCAAGCTGCCAAGGAGACAGGCTGTGACTAAAGCTGTTAAAGCAGAACTTGAACTGCAGGTTAGGCGTGGAGAAGATCAGAATGTATGTATTCGACATGTGCAGCAAGACATGTTTGCTTCTGATACACATATGTACCCTTATGACTCCAGTCTGGCTGATGTTGAGCATTTTACATGCTATCCAAGCTCGTATCAGTGGTTTGACTCTGCAATAATGACTTCTGATGTACACTGTGGCGACTATTTGATTTTTGCATTCTGTTGTGTTGATCCATTTGTAGAAAATATTATCATCATCATCATCATCACATCATGGCACCATTACAAGCTTGCCAGACAATGCATGATGCATACAAAAGTTGCCCGGGACAAGAAGCTTCTTGGGAGCTCCCAAAATGCCGGAAGCTGCAGCATGCCTTTGACTTCAACAGGAAGCTGACCAGGGTCATACCGTATCATACGATACGGTATAGATGATGTAGAGCGCGCCCCGTGGTTTCTTTATAATTTCTAATTTGGTGGGGCTTAATTAAGTGCAAGAAAACATGTCTGGCACTGCCGTGGCAAAGTAAAGGGTGCATTCTAAGGAAGGGGTTCTATTCCATGAGCAAGAAGGTGGGCACTTATGCTGCGGCAAGGAGCCTGCACGCATGCATGAGGACCTGCAGCCTAGGCTAGCCAGCGCCGTGCAGCCGATTGAGATTGATCTTGCTGCCATCCAAAATGCTGTGTTATCCATATGGTTGGAAGGTCTATACAGTGCGTGCAAGTGCATGCATATATACTGATAAATCCCATTGACATGAACTCCTTTAAATGGGGACAATCCTAAACTGCAGAAATTGATCAACTCATGAACCCAACTCACAAGTCAGGCCCTTCATCAATGCATGCTCAAAACAAACACGATCCAATACTCCTTTCCACACACGTTGTCCCCGGCCCAAGTGGGCGCCCGGTGTGCTCTTGATTTTCAAAAAATAAAAGTTCTTTATTTCCCTTGCAATTGCACACTACGATGACCCTCAACATTTCCCAATATGAAGATGTGAGGTATCAGTGATTGCGACAAAGCCAATGGGCAGATTGCAAACGGCGGGCTTCTAGTCACAAGCACAATGCAGCGAGTGAGGTCAACCACACGATTGAAAAAAAAAACAGGACACAATGGTGAACCTGCATTTGCGCCAACGTGCGCGATCCAAAGAAACGATCTCCAACTTGTAATTCGGTTGGTATCGTGGATGAAGTGACTCTGCCTAGTCAAGAGCATACACTAGGACAGCTGCTACCAAAAAAGAAGGGACCACACAATGCAGGGCCCCGAACACAAAATAAGTAAACAGATTAAACCATTTCTCAATGAGCCACCCGGGTCTAGAATTCTGGAAAGGGCTTGTGTGGTCTTCAACCAGCACGGCAGCATTTCCTGGTCACTCTCTGGTGGTAAATTCGAGTGCTGTGCACCAGCACTAATGCGTGGCAGCGTGAGGCTTCAGGCCTCCAGCTTCTGCTCCTTGAGGCCAGCCACAGCTGGGGTGTTGTTTTCTGCCGCCATGTCCTCAATGGCAGGATTCACCTGTGGAGAACAAACACAAATCTGTGAGGAATTGTCAGCTAAAAACAATCCTCTGGAGTCATGAAGGTTTATACCCCAGCCTTGTATAGCGGATCCACATCAGCAGATCTAGATATCGCAGGGCTGTCTTTGTTGTCATTATAGGGACACAAATGCTATCTCCACTCTGCACACTGGCCCAACACAGCTGCAGGTTCATGACTGCTCACAGTGCCTCCGCTACACGTACTAGTTAATCATGTAACTACCGCAGGTTCGACAGAGCGTGCGGATTTTCTGTGGGATTGAAGATTACAAATGAGCATGGCGACATGGGCACGGCCTCAGCATGCGGCAGAATCCAATATCCGGCTCAAATCCAAAATGGGCTGCAGACAATGGAAGGCTGAAGCACACACCTGCTCGATGCCGCAGCTGGAGAGCATCTGGCCGAAGTGGGATTTGGAGTGGAGCGCAGCGTCTTCCAGGTGCATGCCCTTGGTCTCAGGCACAAAGATTGTGCAGCAAAGGCCTGCAGCAAGTTGAACTTGCACGTCAATATATGTCACAACTAACGAATGCATGCATGCATGCCTGCATGCCTGCCTGCCCCTAACCAGGAAATTCATTACTAGGCCTGCGCAAGTCAGATCTCAGCATGCACCCTACTCCCTTCACAAGGGAGAACGCAACATGTCAGATTCTGGCTGACCCCATGCTCTGTAGGTCCCTGGCCTCCACTGCAGAAATGCATGACCAGGAGTCCAGCAACAAGTGAGCACAGGCAATAATCTGAATGCACAAGAGCTGGGTAGAGTACGGATGAAGTAGTCATGGACAACGTTATTGTCCATTGATGCATCGTAGTTTCAGAGGCGTTGAGCTCACGAAAAAGCACTAATAGGCAAAAATATTGCTGGCACGCTTCAAAGGGCATGGCTTACCCAGGAAGTTTGTGGCTGCCAGGATTGCAAGCGTTGTTGAAATACCGGCAGAAAGGAAGAGCTGTCCAAATCCGAATGCTCCCACAATAGCGCCAGCTTTACCTGCAATCACACACACACAAATTTCCTCATCTTCGTTATGATGATAGCCAGGAGACTGTGCAAATGGCCTGATCTTCCTGCATAGATGCCGTGCCAATGATTACCTACATCAGAACAAGAAAAGCGCAATTGTAGGCTGCAAAAGTCAAGTTGCAGGTGGCCAAAAGTGGCACGTCGGCTTATTTTGACTTGCACTGCAACATTAGGTGGTGATCGGGGAACAGCTCTTTGGACTACAGTACTCCCTTACACAAGCTAGCATGTACAACCCACTGCTGAGCCTACTGAGTCAACAAATAAGCAAGAAGACTCCAATATCACTTCATGTTAGACCTCATCATGTTTCCTCTGAGAACCTCAAGAATGACATTGACATGTCTTGCACGCCTAAAACTTCACCAGCCTTTGCCATACGCAGCAGTCAAGTACCATTACCAGACTGAGTAGGAGCGAATGTTTCCTTTGCCCTTTCAGGAAAAGTGCAGAGCAACAAGAGTTGTGATGACTCACAGCAAGCTGCAGAGATATTTCTTTCGCTCTTTAAGGAAAACGATAGATTATCTGGAGGGGTGATGACTCACCGCAGGCTGCAGAGATGCCGTGCAGAGTGGAGCGGTACTTGGTTGTGAAGAGCTCCACAGGGGTGACGAAGGTGGTTGCATTGGGGCCAAAATTGGCAAAGAAGAAAGTCAGGGCATACATCACAATGAAGAGCCAGACAGACACTGCCTTGATCTGGGTAATGGCTGCTGCCAGGATGATCAGAATGACGGTCATGATGGTGAAACCTGGAGGCACGCACACAAGTAAGGTGTCAGCTGAGTGCACAATCCTTAGAACCTCTTTTTCTAAGGCATTGGCAGAAGTGAGACACTTCTACTACCAGTATTTGCGGCACAAAAGTTAGCTGCAGGAAACACAAGTGGCATTATCTACTTTCGGTTCCGACAAGGAAGGGCCGTTTCTGAGAAGAAAACCCCAAGACAGCCATGCTTCATGAGCTGTGTGCCATGCGGCATTCTGTGCAAAATAATGGCATATGAAATGAAACATGTCGATTCTGAAGTGGCGCACAACATGCACGCCCGTTCGTATGCTCAAGAACGCCATGCATCCACTGGGCATTCAGGAACAAGCAAGCAAGCAAAGAAGCCTAAAGTCTCACGAAAAGGTAGCATAATGCAGCCTCTTCTTGTGAGCATCATGCCAATCTGCATGTGCAAAGTACCAGAACCAAACACATGTTAGAAAAGGGGCCTCACCCATGTATTGGATCCTGACACGGCCGATAGTGTCAATAAAGGCGACGGTGAACCAGTAGCCGGGAACGGTGCCGAGGCATGCGGTGATAGCGTTGCCTGCCGCGGTCTTGAACATCTTGTCATACACTTGCTCTGCGCACTTGCCGGTACAGGTGTAGTTGCCTCCAAAGGGAGGGATCTGCACATGCATGCAGCAGTCAGAAGGGATTGCAGCTGAAACTAACACTATGCACATTAACCTTGCCAGGTACAGTGCCCGCAAAGGGGGGGAATGTGTGCATGCATGCAGGCTGCATGAGGGAATGTTGTAAAAGCTGCATCAGTGACAAGAATTCACTGATCTGGGCATGCAGAACATTGGTTGAAGTAACAGCGCAGTACAAACACAGAGCACCCGTGCCCACGGTTGATAAAGAGTTTTGCTTTTATCTGGCGAGTCCAACATCTAAAAGGCTCTTGGCAGCCTTTGACCTCAGCCTCTGTGCGGTTGCACCTTGCCTCTGGCAGGAACAGCGTGTAAATCTAAGCCTCAAAGAAATTCTGATGTTAGTAAAGAGGTGGGGGGCTGTACCGGGAGGTTGTACTGGGGGCAGTTGTGCGCCTTGACACACTTGGCAGCGGGCAGGTTGATGCTGGGGTTGTAGCCGATGCCCTCGAGGATGTTGGGCAGGAAGAGGTTCTGGGAGTAGAAGGCAATGTCCAGCAGGAACCAGGTGGAGGCAGTTCCAAAGAGCACCCAGAGGTTCCTGCGATGGCCCAAATGGATTAAATCAGCCATTTGAATTTGAAGTTGAAGCTGAAGTTGATAATATTTCGCCAAGACTATGGTATGCAAGAATATGGAAGTTGAGCGAAATGAAGGAAGAAAGAGAGTAGAGAAAGGGAGCTGTAGACTGGGACCCTCTACTTCTTGCAGAACCGGGGTAAGTATACGTACACAGGCCTGGCTTGGTCAATTATTGCCCTTTTATAACAAGCTGTTCCTGCCAGAGGCAAGGGGTCTTGTCTCCGTCTGCAGGCAAGCTGCAGGTGAAGGCTGCCGGGATCCTTCCCCTTGCTGTACTCAACAGATTCAAGCAAGGCCCTACCGCAGGCTTGGTGCTCAGCATTTTCACCGCCCCCCGCCTACCGGGCCTCGGTCGATGGGCATCAAGAGACATATTTGAATTTGAAATTAAGAGTCACCTGTTGCGCAGGATGCTTGGGAAGGTCATGTAGCGGTGGAGGGACTTGGCAGAGATGCGGTCCATCTTGGAGCTGACGGTGTAGTCCTCGACAAAGTCTGCCTCGTTGGCCTTCACCGCCATAGTGTTCTTCAGTGCCTTGGCCTCGTCTCTCTCGACATCCTGGGAGAAGCGGGGGGTCTCCGGCAGGCGAGACCTGCGCACAGCCACTGACGGGTTTCAGGGAACATTTCTGGCACCACCAAACTAGCTTCAGCTCACCAAACTGATAAGCTTGACAGAAAGTTTGAGGGTGAACTTCCCTGGCACAAGAGGATGGCTTTTACTACAGGGTAGGACCTCCAACTGTTCGTTGTATCTTCAGACTGATTGATGTACAGCAGCCCAGACTGCCTTGCTCCATCAAGATATATTTGTGTATTGATCGAGGCAACATCAACGCACAACAGCATCGGCATGCAGGGGTGGATGAAGGGACTGGGCACCTGAGGTAGATGGTCAGAACGGTGGGGATGGCTCCAAAGCCAATGATTATGCGCCATACATAGTCCAGGTAGTTGATGTCTGCGCACACACATAAAGACACATCTCAGGCTGAATTTGTTTCAGGCCTATTACGCAGGCCTCAAGTCTGATGTAAGGCACAGTCTTGTCCCATGCAAGGCACGCAGACCAATAATTTGCCCCCAAAAATGGCAGGCTGACATTTGCTTTTACTGCAGGGCTTAGCCCTGTCCCACACGCGCATGCACACCCAAAAGATGCCCTAGACTTGACACGTTTAATGCGTCAGATGAAGTGCAGCATGAGTGTCAATAAAGGGCTCACCATAGTTGATGATGCTGTTCTTGAAGCAGGAAATGGTGACCACAGAGACGATGGCCGCCGACAGGATGCCGAATCCCTGCATGTGACAAAACTGAGTCAGGCTCAATTGCACCGGAAGACAAGCAGGGATAGCATGATACTCCTTTCCGATCCTTGAGAATCAGATGCATGGCAGCAGCGTTCTGATGACAAACACAACAGTAGTGTATGTGGGGGCTCGAGCCACAGATGCTGAGATTTGGTGCAGGGATGAAACTCATGGGGAAGAAGTGCTTGTTTCGACATGCATAATTATAGAAGAATCCTAGTGGCTCTGGCAGGAGTAAATGATGGGGGTGTTTGAGTTCCCACCTGCATGGCAAACACGGATGCAACGAATGCACCGCGCCATTTGGAGGAGGAGTACTCGGAGGCAATGGTGGCAGACAGCGGGTAGTCACCTGCATGCATTCCAGTCAAAAAGTATTTGAATACAAACAATTCCAGCTCTGTACCATATAATTATTTATAATATTAATTTTCATTATTACATGCTTGTCGTGCCAAGGGGCAAGGTGCGTCCTGCAGACAAGCTGCAGTGAAAGGCTGCCACAATCCTACCCCTTGTTGGACTCGCCAGAAGCAAGACCCAAACAACCGTGGGCACGGTGCTCAGTATTTTAACCGCCCCCCGCCAGCCGGGGCCAGGCTATTAGGTGCTTCTATATGATGCATGCCCCATAACAGGCTACAGGAGCCCATCAGGCTAATAAGCAGGCAGCCTACCCACTTGGCACATGCATGAGCATGCCGACAGGTATCAGCAATGTGCGCCAGAACACACTTCAACCTTCACAACAATTGGCAGGTCAGTGGAATCCTGCACAAAAGAATTGTGCAGATTTGCATGTTCTGAACCTCAGAGGGTAGACAAGAACACGTGACAAAGAATGAGCAGGTGCTTGGGTCAGATTACTCACCGCCAATTCCAATGCCCAGGATGAAGCGCCAGATGCAGAGCTCTGCCACCATCCTGCAGCAGTCAAGAATGAAATAATACGTTTTAGTGCACCGCGGTTGCATGCAAGGAAACTTGCTGCGGCAGTCTGTAGCTGACAGTTGAAAGCACCCGCAAAAAATGGTAGAACAAGCATCCTACCGTTGCTGCTCTGCTGTTTGGCAAAATTCTCAAAATTGTGGCAGCTGGAAAATGCATGCATACAGAAGATGTTAGGGATTGGTATGATGGGTGAATTCTTACCCGATGCCCTTGACAGTAGAGGCAGCGAAGCACTGGCCAATAGTGGCCGTAATCATGATGAGCAGCGTCAGCAGATACACCTTCTTGCGTCCCAGATAGTCTCCAAGGAAGCCGAAGAACACCTGCGCAAAAGTCCATGCATCAGCGCTGAAGCCAGGCTGCAAAAATGATGTTGTGCGGTTGACAGTATTGATTATAATTGCAAGCTATTCGGCAAGGTGCAGGCGCAAACGAGCTGCAGGTCAAGGCTGCCACACGATTCACCCCTTCATGGAGTTGCCAGATCCAAGCAAGACCCAATCAGATGTGGGGATGGTGCTCAATCTTAATGCCAGCCAGGGCTAGCCGTGCACTGGATATGCTAGAATGGAAGTTGCTTCAATTTGCTTGCTCGCTGCTACACTAGGTGAGAAAAGCTTGAGGCCGTGCTCATAGGCATTGATAAGCTTACCTGGCCAATGAGAGTGCCGACGAGGGCCACACCGGTGATCCACAGGTCGTCATTTCTGTTCAGCTTTCCGTTGAGGTGCGGGTCTGCAGGTCCCAGGAAAGCAGAGGTCAGGTTTCGTTGGGTTGCCCACACGCGATCACAGAGGTGCAAAAAGCAAGATTTAGTTATTGTGACAGAGCAAAGGTCGGGATTCGGGAGGTCCAGAGCACTCACAGTACACGATTGCCATCATGGGCTTGGCGATGCCGATGATGAAGAGGTCGTATGCATCGGTGTAGAATCTGTGGATAGCCAAAAGCAATCAACATATACCGTGGCGGCATTGATTACCCAATGAAGTGTTCACAAGCCGCCAGCTGCGTTACTAGAGGCATTGACTAGGGCTGTCGGGTTCAGAGGCCAACAAGAAAACGATCGTAAATCTGAACAGCAATATAAATTTGCAGGTATGCACGTATGCTTCAAGAGCGCTTTGAATTCATCTCAGTGGGTATAACATGCTTGAGCCCATGGTCCTTAACCGAACGCGTGAGCTTTCGACATACCCGATCCCGGCCACAAGAATGGCCTTGATGTGGAACCATCCGAACTTTGCGGTGTTGAGTTCTTCTCTGACGCGGTTCGACATTGTTGCGCGCGACTAGGCCACTAAGTGGGGGTGTCCGTTGATGAGGGACCACTTCTTAATGGGGTCGGCTCGTCCAAGTCTGCGTGCAGATCAGCTCCTCTATGATGCGCTCTCTGCAAAATCAGTCTGCACGATCAAGTGCAGGGAGAGTATATCTGAAAGGATGTCTTGTACGACGTGATCACTCTCGGATTGCTGATGAGCGGCTGCGCCCCAAAATCGTCACGAAAGATTCCAAGATTCCCACCGAAGGAGCACATTGCCTACTTTGGACATTCGGGTTAATGCTTGAAGCTGAACACATTCTCCGTTTTCGTAAGTTTCAATTCCTGATGTTTTTGTGTCTAGTTTATCATATTGGATTACATTTGTGGTAGATGGTGGCCCATATGTATTGATCAGGATGTGCACGTCACTGTTTACGTTCGCCGTGCATCCTGGCATCCTGTTCCTTTTGACTTTCAACAGAGATGAGTACTACGACAGGTATATGCTCAAACTTATAGTATGATTTGTCTAGGTAGTCTCCCATCTGGTCTGACAACAATTGTCATTGAAATTGTTTCAAGAAATAGTGCTCATGCCATGCAGGCCCACGAAGGAGGCACATTTTTGGGATGATGCGCCCGAGATCCTGGCTGGCAGAGACCTCAAGGGAGGGGGTACATGGCTGGGTATCACAAAGACTGGCCGCTTTGCGCTTTTGACAAACTTTCGAGAGGTAACATCTTCCATTAAACATGAAACATCAAGGCTGTCCACAATATTATTTAAAAAATTTGCGGTTCTCAGCCATGTATTACAATCGAGAGGCTGACAGATTGTCATTCACAGCCTGGTTTTGGCAGCGTCAAGGGGACAAGCCGTGGGGCGCTGACTGTCGATTTCCTGAGAGGAGAGCAGTCTCCATTGGAGTACCTGAAGGGCCTGAACGCGCAGGTGCAGCCGTCTAACGCAATTTCAAATTCTCGAGTCCTCTGCAGCTGCCTGTCCGTCAAATGAGGGTCTGTTGCTGTCTTGGCAGGCTTTCAATGGCGTCAATCTGATAGTGGGAGATCTCAAGGCCAAGAGTGTGGCATACCTGACCAATCGGGGTAAAATTGAGGAGCTCAAGCATCCACAGGAGCTGCCGGCAGGCTTATATGGGATCAGCAATGGAGTCCTGGGAGACAGATGGGTCAAGGTGCGGATATTTTGCACGCTTGGCACATCTCCGCTTCTCAAAGGGCATTCCTGGCGTCTTTGCTAGGACTATAATTTGCTAGGACCTGAAGATTGGGGAAATTTGCTGACTGCTCACCCCGCATGCTTGTGTCCTCTCACATGCGTCTCTGCCCCATTGTGTGCGTGCAAATGCTGCTGACATGAGCAGTTTGTCAGAGGATGGGTATTCTTGAAGGACTTCTGTAAGGGTGGAATTGTAGCTGACCCACACCGCAAGGGACCATAATTGTCGGAATGCGTGCCATTCTGAAACCTGCCAGCACCAGGTTTACTTGCAGGAGGGCGAATAACTGGTTCCCAGGTTATGATGATGTTAGCAAAACACCGGTGGGGCTCCACAGTTGGGGTGCTCCGGCCGCTTAGTAACTGGTAAAGGGGCAGTCCAGTCAGCACTCCAGTGTGACCATTAAACTGTGTTCAGGTGGTGCGGGGCAAGGAAAAGCTGAGCAGCTTGGAAGGGGATTTGGCGGAGGGGCATGTGCCATGGGAGATCATAATGGGGGACATCATGGGCGACAGGGAACGCGTCACAGACGATGCGCAGCTGCCGGACACTGGAATTCCGGCGCATTACGAGCGCATCCTGAGCTCCATCTTCGTGGAACCTGCTGAGATGCCGGTGCCGCTCAACAGCTTTCTCCAGCAATGCTCCCACAGTCTTAGGGGCCCTGTCTGGGGCGAAGATTAAACATCCCTTTCCCGGCAATTGCCTTCTAGGAATGCATCACCCCTCACATTGGGATTCTCGAAGTTGAAAGCGGCAGGCTTTGTTTTCGGCTGAATGGTGAAATAGGAACGGGTCTGAATTGCACTTCACCTGTTGCCAGTTCTCTCCTTAATGTGCTGCTTCCCGCTGCCTTTCATGCCATCATCTCAGAACTTTATTGAGCAACCCACTGTCATAATGAAGGGCTGTGGGGTGACAGGATGGGCCATATGGGACTCGCAGCCAGACAGTAGTGGTAGTGTGGCGCGACGGAAGGGTGGAGTTCAGAGAGCGTTCCAGAGGAGCAACTGATGACTGGACTGAGGTGGAGCATGGTTTCAGCATAGAAGGCATGGGCAATGACATGTGCTGGGCAAAAGAGGCTTGAGATCAGGAGAGTTCCAGGCCTCTGCGGGGAATGCAATTGCAAATTGCCCCTTTGAAACTGTGAGAACTCGCTTGGAATTGTAGAACTGCACAAGCGTGAAATCATCCAGCAAATGCGGAATGGAATGGAATGGCATCGAAATGGATGGGGGCTTGCACAACACGATCAGCTCCATGCGTGAAAATTTGTTTGAGTTTAAGGATATCTCATAGCTCCAGAGGTAAAGGACAAACATTCTCTTTCTTCCATAATCATAATCGTTGTGCACGTTATGCATTGATATAATTACAGATCGGCAAACCCAAAGCCAAAGGCCTCAGGGCATACACGCAAGGCGTCTGCAGCCACGTTTGCGGGGCACATCAATCTACTCTACTCAATCCTACTCAAGTATGATGTGCATCAGGCGGTCAAGGCATCCACATGTTCAGAGCAGCATCGCGGCATCAGCTGTCCCTACTGCTCAGCCTGGGCATCCACGGCCTTGATGTCTTCCAACAGGGCAGCCCCGGCCCTTTCGCCCATCATGCGCTCCTGGACATAGCCCAGCAGCACCTCCCAAGCATCCTTTGGGTACCTGCAGCAACACATTTTCCGATTTAAAGCAAGCGATTGCATCTCTAAATGTGCAGTTGGGGCTGTCATAAACGCTCGTGTGACAATAGCCACAGTCTCAAAATGCTGCAGTCTCATGAGCAACCTTTCAGAGGTCGCAGCTGCGATGTATTATGCCTGGCAGAAAATGATGTCCTTGCCGAACTAAGGATAGAGCAAGAACCCTTGATCCAGATGTTGAACAAAACAATGCGTCTTTTGCAGACACTTGCCCATGCTGCGAGCATTCTCTAGTCAAACACAGGGATCTCATCCCCGACCAAGGCTTACATTGGTGCTCTCGTCACAGATTCTGCTGGTGTGTCATCCGAGGCATAAATGTAAGTTTCTAACAAAAGACACGCAGTAACCACAAGAGGGGACCGGAATGGCTCACATGTCCACGAGGGGAAGTGCCACGTCATCCACCATTTGGCGTCCGTGGCGCTCGTCCTCCTTTATGTGCAACTCCCAGTAGCCGGAGGCAGCATTGCTCAGGCCCAGGTTCTGAGCTGCGGCCAGGTACGAGCGGTATACACTAGGCCCATTCACCTGGCGCAAGCAGACATCATGCGTTGGTATCACGATGCGATTACCTCAAGCGCCGGGCAAATATACCAAGAGGCCCGCTTTGCAGGGCAAGGTGAAAGGAAAGCAGCTACCGTGGGGCTGCATCATGCAGTCTGCACAGCTCGCTTGGGATGGCTTTTGAAAAAGTGCATGGCACACAGGGTTTCCTTTTGTGGCGTTCTGAAGCTTTCAACAGATAAACAAGCATTTTTTTGGCGTACTGACTACTTTCTGGTGGACATTATGAGGCCACATATTGGCATCTGGAAAATAAATTAAGAGCCAAATTTTACCCTTTTTAAGCTGAAACCACCCCGAAAACCTCACTTTTGCTGAACATTTACATAAAAGGCCTGTTTTTTTTGCCAATTTTGTGGCTTCCGCCAAAATTTCCAAAGATAGGTGGGAAGCCACATTGTCTAACAGCGGGGTTAATTATAAGTAACGCTGATGGCACAGCTATATCCAGTGGCCCTGAATGAATCAGACCTGCTGGGTAGCTGGTCAAGGCACCCCATTACTCAGGGGCCCGAGAATTTTGGCAACTTGTAACTTGAAGGGTGCCGGGTTGGGTGGCATGTTGGACAGCTCTTGGATGGTAGCAAAACATCAGCAGAGGCCCTGAACGGATCGGAGCTCTTCCAACAGATGGTGTGCTGGAATTGTTAGCTTGGCAGGCCAAAAGTGGGCTATGGTTTACAGGATTTCAATCTCCTTGAGTGGCGATAGCTGCTCACCTCGAAGAAGGTGAGGCCCCCAAGGTAGCGGAGGTAGTGCCGGCGGCGCTCTGTCAGCAGAAAGTTGTGGTTCATGGCAGCCAGGCTCTGCCAGGGCACCAGCCCAAAGTAGTGCTCTGGTTGCGTGCACAACCCCAGCTCATCCATCATTGTCGCGAAAAAGGTCGAGTGCTTCTTCGCATACCGCCCCGTCCCATACTCCTGCGTTGGGGCACAACCCCTCTTTTCACCCTTCACAATTCTTTGGCAGCAGGATGAGGGGGCCATTCAAAACATTTTCTAAGAGAGCATCCCATCCTCCTTGACCAGGCTGTTTGGTACCTCGTCCCAGACTGCAAATACAGCCCCGATCTCTCGCACTATTGGCAGCCGGACAGCTTCCCTGCAGCATTGTCTTTTAATCCAGAAGGATGCTGTAGCCATTTTCTTCTGTGAACGCCCCTCTTGAGTGTTGTGCCCAGATGCATCTGCATCCCTGAGCTCACCAAGGGCATCTCAAAGTTGCAAAGATATCCCTGCATCTCTCACCTCCATGAGGACTCTGAAGACAGCGCACATGACCTCGTTGGCCGCGCCGCCACACACCCGGCTCTGCCGACTCGCCTCCACCAAACCATCCACAGACGCTGCACGCATGCGCGCCAAATATCATTCACTCACGCTCACGCTCGGCCCGTGAACTTTCCAGTGTTTCAATGCTATCGTCATCTAATAGCAAAATATTTTATTTTCTGCTAGGCATGTGCCAAGCGTGCAGCATGCCAGGCAATCCCCACTTGCATGCCGCCCGAAACTGCACCACACACAGCAAGCTATACCCAGACTTTGCGGGTGACACTGAAAATATGCCTGTGATATGGAATGACCGCTTTGCCTTGATGCGAGGAGCCAGGCTCTTATGGGCACATTGTGCAAACATTGCATGCATGCACGCACCCACAGCCAGCAAATGCTTGTAGCCTGCCACTCCCATGCTGCTGCGCATGTACTGCGCGGCCGGGCTCAGCTCCGGGTCCACATCATACGCTGCACGCTCCCTCAACTGGTCTTGCACCTGCAAGCTCCACAACAATGAGTTGCACGCCGCTCCAATCTCTTGCTTTTCTTTTTCTTATTATTACACCCTTTTCAGCCTCACAAGGGTGAGTAGGAACGTTCCAGCAGTGCTTCATACACACATGCCACACATCTGTTGCTGATCGCCCAAACCCCACCTTGGTTGCCGCCTGCTTCTGAGACTGACGGACTAGTTGCATGCATGATTGTGCCATGACTCATATGTGGCCACCCCTTGGATCAGGAGCAATAGGTGCGGCAGAAGCAGTCAATTGCTACCCTCAACCATTCAGATTTGAATTTGGGCCGGGCACCTGTGAAGGTGTGAGCTGGCTGTTGATGGCGGGGTCCACATGATTTAGCTCCCATTTCTGCCAGGGTTCTTCGATGGTGTCGCGCAGCTTTGCCAGGTAGATGCTCCGCTCATTGCTGTAGTTCCGCAGGTCATCATACCTGTACAAGTCATCAAAGCAACTCCTCATACAGCTCATTATACCTGTACAAGTCATCAAAGCAACTCCTCATACAGCTTATTATACCTGTACAAGTCATTAAAGCAACTCCTCATACAGCACAACCTCGAGTAAGGGAACGAAGCCAAGCTGTGAACGAGCTGCATGCACTCAGCTTCATGTTCCATGCAGAGGGCACGTGTGCTCACCAAAACAGAACCATGCGATTGATCCTGTACAATATACGCTGCAGAAACAGGTGGGCTGCCTGTGCGCCTCCATCACACCCTGCATGCCCATCAAGTCCAAGTCAGTCACCAGTTCGAAGTCAGTCACCTGATGCTCGTAAAGCCACGTCCTGCCAGGTGAGGCTCAATGGCAGGATAAACCAGAACCCACCAAACCATCAAGCTGTTCTCGAAAAAGGGTGGCTTCGGTATCTGGCAGGCTGGGCCCATGTGAAGTTTGCTCACCAGTGGAGTAGGCCTGCTCTATGGCAGACTGCACAGCCAATTCCACTTCACTGCCGTGCGCTCTGAGCTCCTCATCAACCCTGCATGCCAGCGGAAGTTCATCGATCTCGCTCTATATTACCCGCTTGTTCCAGCCCTTGGAGCTAGATGCGTTGCAGCAGCCTCTCAACACTTCCCTTCCAGCCTTCCTTGTCTTGGCATTTCTCCCACCAATCTGCTCAGCATGCTGCTATAAAAAAAAATCAACTTGCCATGTTTGCTCTATTCTGCTGCGAGGCGAGTCAGCTGGGTGCACACCAGATCTTGTTGTCCAGGTCCTCTGTGTTGAGCAGCTCTACAAATGTCTTTTCAGCTTCGCTGAACGGCGACGTGCGTCCTGTAAACATGAAATGAGGTCTATTGATGCACGTATTATGCACTTTTTTGTCTGGTATTTCTGAATGTGTGCACAACTGGTGAAGTAGATCCCAAGCACTGACCTATGGAAGGCAAGCATATCGAGTTGCTGCCGCTCCTCCTAGGATCGGAAAGAATGGGATTGGGTATGAATGTCTTTCTCTCATCTGTAAGGACCGCAGCCTGAGCCCGGACTTGTCGTTTTGTGCTGTTACAGCATGGGCGGACTGGTCTGGGTGGCACAACAAGAGGACTGAGAGGCAAGGCCTGCAGACACGATCATAGTTATTCTTTTGTACGTAATAACAACCAATGCACTCCTTTCCAGGCAGTGGGCGACAACATACCTTCGGGGTGACTCGCTGCATTGTCACCTGATGAGGACACAGTCGACGACACGCAATCGAATATTCTAGCATACTTGGATTCAGGAACCTACTCCTGATGTCTGATTTTCCTGCTTGATGATAAAGAGGTGCTCGGGGAGAGAGATCGTCTTCGTGTGCATGTGTCAGCTGTCACACGTTTCCCCTGCCCGAAATTCAAATGCCCACTCATCAGGCCAGCCCAAAATGTGCCGGTATATACATTTCGCGAAGTTGCTACAGACACTCAGAATATCCAAGTGTCACTTTCCAGAAGGGATCATAGTTAGATTTTGTGGTGACAGCTCGTCTGTGTTATCGTTAATTAAGCAGTTGGAGGGTAGGTTGGTAGGCTGGGTGTCCCGACACACAGCCCCTGGTGCCATTGCTGACTTTCGGCCCCATATTTTGCCTGTAAAATTGTGATTAAATTAGGTCTGATGGCTGTGGTACCAGCATCCATACGGCCAGTCCCGACTCGCATCCCGCCCGCACCGAAGCCAATCGAGAAGAAGATTGAGATAAGGTACTGTGATGTTTTGAGCTTTTTCGTTAATTATCTTCCTGCATCGCTCATCTTTTGGAGTAGTCTATGTCAATCACTAGACAATACACAGGAAGGGAATCTCAAGTTCTATGCGTTCTATGCGGGTTTACGGATGGGGTGCTGTCGAATATGCAGGACCTCTCCGAAAGAGATCTTCATCTGCGACGAGGAGTCCCATTTCTACAGCCAATGTCTTGAAAAGCTGGTGTTGAAGAGGTGCAGAGGCAAACAGACAGTGCGCGCTTCCCTCTCCCGTTCGTCAGATTCGACAACGTTCCTTTCGAAGATGCCTCTTTACCGGACTTGTTTGCTTTCGGCGTGACAACACATTTCTTGGACTTTCATTGTTTCTTGGACTTCAATTGGTTCAGTTGTGCTGTACAGGTTCTGGAGTTTGGAACGGGGGATGGTGGACCAGTGATTGCCAGCCTGTCAGGTTCCAGCTTCCAAGGAATGGTGCATGGCTTTGAGATCAATGAGCATGCAGCAGCAATTGCCTCAAAACGTGCAGCAGAGAGTGGGCTGCAGAAGTGCTTCCAGGTGACGGCCTCATCTTTAGGCATGACATTGCAGACACTACAGCCGTCATGCGGTCAGCTTCAACCCCTCATTGTCTTTTCTTTTGGCAATTTTTTTTCTTTTTGGAGCATGCTCCTTGCATTTGAGTCCTTTGCAAAGTAGAAAAAAGCTTCATTGAGAAAGTTTGGCCGTCAAGGTAGTGCAACAGAGCTTATGAGACCAGCAAGCTACTGCACAGCAATTAGTACAGTTTTCTTGACTGTGACATGCGTGTACACAGGTACACAACAGCTGCTTCTTTGCAGCTGCGCGAAAGAGCAATGCCAGCTTCCTTGTAGCGAACCCCCCATACATCCCGGCTCCTGACAACCGCATCATGATGCCTGCCCTGCATGGAGGCCCCGACGGCGCAGGACTCACCAGGGTGAGCCTAAAGATTGCCTGTCAAGGCGAACATTTTCAGGTTTTCTGCGGCGAACACCTCCCATGTCAGCCAATTAGCCAAAATATGCAAGGCCCACAGAGTCTGTGCACTTGCAATCAGCAGCCACCCCTGCAACTCTCAAACATAGGGGTGCAGTCCAAAAAAGCGATACAGTCATCAGGTGTACAGGGGAAAGAGTCATTTGGTCATTCAGCGGCCTTTCAAAGGGACATCCTACGGGGCTCAGGGGAAAAACGGGCACTCAGGCTGGAATCAGGGTAGAGATGTAGACATCAGCAACACTGACAATGATCACCTGCCTGTTGCGCGCAGGATCTGATGTCACTGGGTGTGCCAAATTTGATGCTGCTGCTGTCGAGCTACAGCAATCCGGTGGCCACACTGAAGCATGCGCAGGGGCAGGGGTACAGAGCGCTGGACTTCATGGTCACTGCCATGCCCTTTGGCACCTACAGCTCAGAACCCAAGGTACCCTTGGCTTCCTGACTCCTCTACAGTACAAAGTCTGCACTGTAGCATGGAACCCACTGGATCCTAGGCGCCAGCTTGACCTGCTGCATGAAAACACCGGGTAGGAAGGGAAAATAGGCAAAGACAGGCCTAGCTTTGTCATATGTCTACCACCAACACTTATAAGACACCAGCTGAATGTTTGGTGGCGCTATCTGTTCCTCTTTCTACAGAGCAGAGACGAAAAGGCATGACATGCGCTGAAAGGCCTTCTTTGTTGGTGAGCTAACATGGGGCAGCTTCCTATTGCTCTGCCCCCTATCGTGCTGTAGCCTGACCTTGCCGAGGCCAGCCACACAGGCCTTACAGCGCCCTCTGCCCGGCACTCTTTAAGTGAGGCATTGGTAAAAGTAAAAGAGCCAATAATTCTGGTGCCCGTTTTCAGGTGAGGGAATGGATAGCGCAAATGAAAGCTAGGTCAAAGGCGTTCTTCAATGAGAACTGCTACCTGCTGGCTGGGGTGCTGTTGAGTAAGGCACCACTTGATGCATGGGCATCAGAGCAGCCTGAAGCACATGACCTGACAGATCAGCTGATCAGCGTGCTGACAGCTCTGCGCTGATGTCATGATCTCAATACTCTATTGATACTATATTGAGCGTGCTTTTGAGGGTGCTTCAGCAATATTGCTGCTTAATTTTTGGAGCACTGCTATGCATTTTGAAAGTGGATATGCTCATTTGAATTGATGTCCATGGAAGGTTGTCGGACCCAATTAACATGACGTGCTGATGTGTGCTGATTTCCAAGTAGAGGTGACACAACTTCACTGTAGAATAATTGAGGACTGGGTGAAGATGACAATTGCTCTCAATGCCATTGCTGAATATTGTTGTAGCTCAGTGTATGTAGTCACTACTTAGCATACGGTATGCTAAGTGAGCCTAGGCCTAGTCGGCTCAGCCTACAGGCTGTACTAGCGGTGTCTAATATGGACAATCTATGGCTTGCAAAGACCACCTAATGTTCCGTCTGCAATTTGATTGGGGTCTAAAGCGACTAAAGGGAGGAATGTAAGCATGAGAGTGCACCCATTCGTCAGCCAGGACATGACAGCCAAATCAGGCAGCCGGAGGAGTCACCGAGCCTTGGCGGTTGTGAAGAAAGTTGCCGTCAGGACGAAGCTGCTTTAGGTTTCATCGCAAATTGCGCCCAACGTCAACGCGCTGGTTGTCTTGCGGTTCGCAGCGGCAGCTTGATCGGAACTGTCACATCGTTTGGCTCTGCCGTCTGCGGTTGATCTGCATGAGCGCCTGGCTCGACACCAGGTACACCACAGTGTGGACACGAAATACATAACACCGATGCTACGTATGACATTAGAACACCATCTTGGTGGCCAGCTTGAGCGCTGCAAGCGTTCCTAAGCGACGGGAGAGTCGCACTAGCTAGCTAGGGTCAACGACCTGCAACGTCATGGCCTGTCGTTGTGAGCTGGGTGATAGCCGTGGGGCCTTCGTTGTTCAGCTTCTGATATCTCAATGTCCTTAGGAGTGAAGTATGTTGTGTATCGCCCACAAATTTTCCCAAGATTTTCCTTCAAAAAGAACCTGAGTTGCCAGGCTTTGGGCAGCTTCTGCACAGAAACAGGCGTTGGGTTCTGCTGACATATTAGCAGAACACATCTTGTATAATGTGTTACGCTTATCTGGATCGCCGCGAATCACACTCTGTACAAACCTGGACTCAGATCCCTTGACATCCGATCTAGGATGTGGCTCGAGGGCCTCACCCAGAATAATCAGGCAGCCAGTACGGGGTCTCAGTACGTTTTCATTTGCTCACAGATTGAAATTGCATGGTTGAGGAGGGAGGAACACCTGCGGTCAGGCGATTGCTGTTCACTCGGGCTCCCATTGGCCCCCAGGCTTCAGGCACCACTCCCTTTGATCGGCCGAATGGCCGCTTGGCCTCACAGTCCAGCCTCCCACGCAACCAGGTGCGACACCTAGAGTTGCACTTGCTCTTTTTTTGTGACAGCATGCATTTAAGAGTGGTAGAAGAACGAGAATGGTAGAGAAACACCCTGCAGCGCAGTGTACTTGGATTAACGTTATGGGGCGGGTTCTGCAAGGATGGAATCTATTCTATTGGCAGCACAAGGGGCTATAAACACAAGTCTTTTCAAACGAATGCACTGCTGCGAGGACTTGCTGGCAGCAGCAGCAGATGCATGCATTGGCCACAAGCCCATGCGGCTACCACATGTGTCACATGACAACAGTTTGGCAAGAGCGAATTTCAACACGACAGTGGCCTTTTCGCATGCGTGTACAATCCTCAGTAAGCTTGAAGAAATGCGGCTCGTGCATGTGTCACATGACAGCAGTGTAGCAAGAGCGTAATATAAGTTGACAGGGGTCATTGTGCGCGTGCACTCTTCAGAGAGTTAGAATAAGTGCGGCGTGTGCATGTGTCACATGACAGCAGTGTGGCAAGAAATTTCATGTGACAAGGGGTTTGCGCGCATGTGCAGTCTTCAGAGAGTCTGAAGAAGTACGGGTCGATTGGCGCTCCAAGCATGCTGAAGCCGGTGTCGTCCCTGCCCAAAGCCGAATCAATACCCCCGGCCCCGCGGTCCCCCGGCCCGAGCTCCAACAATTTCAGAAAATCCGACTCCGTCACATCCACTCCCGGAATGGAACAGGTAATGCCACCTGTCTTTCCTTGCTTGCCTTGCGCCTCACTATGCTATCTGCATGCTGACCTTTGCGCGAGGTGGATCTCACTTGTCTTCTCGAATGAAGGCGATTCTTATGTCAGCTCTTCTTATGCAGTGCGGCACATGCATGGGGCTGTGCTTTCAATTGTGAGATCAATTGCAATGCAGAGTTGGAAGCAGCTTTTTCCCAGTTCAAGTTGCAGCTGCTGCATGCAATCGCATAGAACCGCACTTTGTCAGAGTCCACATGAAGTGAGAGGGTCTCTGGCAACAGGAAAGGCGCCACGGACTTGTGTGGTGAAGTTACCATATAGTGCCCGTATGAGTAAGAGTGTGTCTTGCACCCACAGCATTGACAGAAGACATGTGTCTTCCATCACTGCATGGGGGTCCACATGATTTGAGAGTGTATCTGGCTTTGGCAGGAGAAGACGGCTGCGGCGCAGGCGCACCTGCTGAAGGTGCGCGAGTTGATGATCCCCGCAGCCGATGAGCCGGACGAGGACGCGACGGAGGCCTTCCTCCTCGCTGCGCAGCGCGGCACCAGCACCAAAGTCAGACGGGTGTGCCCGCATATATGTATCCATGCCCGACTCCGGTGCCTTTAATTCTGCCTCAGCAGCAATGCAAGTGCATGGTTAGGAGCATGTATAGACGTCCCTTTACATTGCCAGGATGTTGGCAACGAGCAGAGCTGCAAGTGCATGGTTGGGCCCTTGTTTGGAAGTCTCAAAGTCCCCTGACATGAGATTCTTACACTGGTGCTAGTCTCAGCTAGATTTGAGGCCTCTGGTGGTGTCAATATCCTCCTACTTTGGCAAGGGCACAAAGCAGCCAGTGGTCAGCTACCATGCAGATTTGAGCGCCTACAATCTTTCTTGGACCACTTAGAAGATCTGCGACTTTGTGGTTCTGCGCCTGCCACAGATGCTGCAGCACGAGGGGCAGCCACCGGACAGCTGCAACTTCGAGGGGCGGACGGCGCTGATGCTGGCAGCCATGCACGGCCACCGGGACGTTGCTCTCGCGTTGCTGGGTGCCGGCGCGGATCCGAATGCGCGCGACAAGGAGGGCTCCACCGCTCTGCTCAAGGCCGTGCGCAACGGCCACGACTCCATCGTCTCGCTGCTCCGCTCCTGCGGCGCCGAGTGCGTTCCTACACCTCCTAGGGGTGAATAGGAATGTTGTCATAATAAGGTTGTTTAGGATTAGCGTTCTCAATAACCCCTGTACCTCCTGCCCGTTGCTTGCCACACAGAAAATAGCGTATGTGGCGCCGAGTGCCTTTTGTGCTGTTTGCCCATCATTTGGTGTGTCACAGCAAAGTTAATTTTTGGGCCAAGTCTGCTGGCTTCCGCCGTTTGTTCTTGGTAATGTCTGGACTCAAGATACAAATAAGCATGGAGCAAGATGAGTTCGTCCAAGATTCCTGAGAAGGGATAAGATTGGCGCGAGAGGCCGCGCTGTAGCACCTCAGTGTATACTGGAGGCTTGTTGGCATGTCTGTAAGGACATTTGTGGCGAGCTTCCTCGTCAGGGACCTAGGAATTCTCAATGGATGCATGCGGTCGATGGGCAACTTGGTAACACTTTGTCGCCCTCGAGGCCACCCTGCAAGCAAGTGAGCTAACCATGTTGTGAACAATGCTGGCAGGCTGGATCTACCTTCTACAGAAGCCGCCGCGCACATCTGCACGTGTGTCTTCGAGTGCAACGTGCCGCTGCTGCGGCGCTTCATCAAGGCGGGCATCGCAGTCAACTCCGGCAACTTTGACAAGAGGACTGCGGTCCACGTGGCGGCCGCAGAGGGCAACCTTGCAGCGGTGAGGATTTTCTACTGTGCTTCTTCTAAAACACGCCCTTGTTTCCTAACCCTTGGAAAACAGTTCCATCCATCCATCAAGGTTAGGGATCTCAGAGTGGCAGACCAGAGCCTTGACAGGTTCCTTCCTAAGAAGCTTTACCCTGACAAGATCCCTTACACCCGAGTAGAGCAATCACATGCCGCTATGGCTCAGTAATAATGTCCTTTTGGCATAGCTATGGGAAAGAAAACAGGCCGTCAGGGGGAAGGACAAATAGGGAATCGGTAAGGGGTAGGCTATACACAGGAGTGCCCTTTCTGGGTCTACAACCCCTGATTATTCACAGGGGGTACCAAAGACTAGTCTTTAGTACCCCCTGTTATTCACTGCAAAAGGGGAATGACGTGTATGAACTGGGGGATCTGCAGGTGCGGGTGCTGGTGGAGGAGGGCAAGGCGGACCTGGCGGTGGCGGACCGGTGGGGGGCCACCCCCCTCGACGAGGCCATGCGCGTCGGCAGCCGAGCGGTCATGGACTACCTGCAGGTGAATTGAATTCGAGTTTGCATTTTTGCTTGTTAATCTGGCCTGACTCTCTCTACAAGCAATGCATCTACATCGCTCGCAGAAAAGCATGCTCCTGCATGTGCCTCTTTCAGCGCTAATATGTTTGCGAATCAGCCCTTTCTGCACATGCCTTTGTCATTACGTAGCTTGCACATCAACAACTCTCCGCACTTTCCGCACTTTCTGCACAAGTTTGCCTGCAGATCAGCACAGTTTCCTGCACGTGCCTTTTATCGGGTTATCACCCTTTGGTTATGTCACCCGCAGGGACTCAACGCGCCAACTCAGCGCGATGACGACCGTACGATGGAGTTCCTGTACGCGGCTGCCCGCGGCGACACCACCAAACTCCGACATGTGAGTGCGCATGCATCTAACAGAATATTAAGGCGACATTGCGTTGTTAAGACATACCCATCAGTGCTTATGTCCGCCCGCTTGGTGGTCGCTCTTGCCCTTTTGTGTCTTTCCCTGGCGCTCAGCTTTTGCGGGCGTCCTGGGTGACACTGTGTGCTGCCTTCGATGAGCCTCCAAGATTCTGCCACACCAAGTCCTCTGTAGTTCAGGCCGTGAGCAGGGAGTAACATTGCACAATTAGAGCTAAACGTTGAGATGCCTACTTCTCAAGAGGCAAAGTATTTGTGACGGGAAGCAAGTTGGAGGCATGCAGATGGCAAAACACAAATAAATTTCTGCCCGAGCCTATTCAATTGATGGGCAACTTCTCTGATGACGTGCGGTATGCATGCGCGCAGATGGTGCAGTACGGCTTCGATGTGAACAAGGGAGACTATGACAACCGCACGGCGCTGATGCTGGCTGTGGTTGGTGGCCATGCAGCGGCTGTCAACACTCTGCTGGGCGCAGGCGCAGACGCCAATGTGCAGGTGTGCACAGAGACGCACAAAGCTAGAGATCGAGGCAGTGAAGTTTGAATCACTTTGAAATGCCGGAGCTACCCCTGGGTATGTTGAGAAATTTGGCAGCCTCTTAAAGATGTACACTGTCAGGGGTAGAATATTGAATTTGTGTGTTGAAGGAAGAAGCGAGGAAGGAAGCTTAGTTTGTCCTAATTATTCATCCATAAGGAGCACCGACTTTTCACCAAAGGTTTGCGACGCTTATGTCTACTGTGCACACTATAAAAGCACTGAGATTGTGGCATGTGCAGGACAACCTTGGGCATAATGCACTGCTGGAGGCGACCAAGCGCGGTCATGACTCGCTCATCCGCCTGCTCATTGACAATGACGCCAAGTGAGTGCTCGACCCCCCTGCATCCCCTGCTGTCCCTTTGTTCAGGGAGTAGAAATCAATTTGCATTGGATGGAGGGAAGACGAAATTGCTTGCATACTACTATGCCCTGCATGGCTGGATGTTCGCGCTCTTCAATAGAACTGCGCCCTCTGTTTCATTCATGTGGGCATGGATCCCTTGTGAGTGCTCTAGTCTTTTGGCGAGGCGGGTTCTGAGCCCGTCACAAGATTCACACACTGATCCATTTTTACATGCAACATGACTCTCACTTGACCTGGACCCTCATGTGCCATGCCAGGCTCGGGTCACACAAGATCTGCAAGCCTGTGTTTTGCCCATCTACAAAAAGACCCACATGCAACCTTGGTGAAGCCCGTTACGTGGTTTCCCTGCAAGAGACTCGGCCCGTGGATCTCACCGGATTACCTGTGCCAGGCTGGCATTCGCCTTCTTTGGCGCTCAATTCTCTTGAACATGAAGAGGAACTCTCAACTTGAATCCAAAAATTCGTGTGTGTACAGGCTGGGCTTTGACGAGATCCGCAGCGCGTCGGAGCTGTGCACGGCGGCGGCGCAGGGCAATGCGGACCTGATCAGGCGCTATATAAAGGCCGGCATCAACGTAAACGCGGCCGACTACGACAAACGCACCGCCCTCCACATCGCCGCCGCCGAGGGCAACCTTGATGTGGTGCGCGCCCCTGGTTTTATAAGTTTCTATGGGTACTTAAGAGCTACAAACTCGTTCTACCGCTCGCCCCACTCAATGACCATCAGCGCTGAGGGCGACCTCAATGTGGTGAGCGCCCTGGTTTATAAGTTTCTGGGGAATTAAAGGTCCAAAACTCGTTCCTTTGTTTGCCCCACTCGATGGGCCATCAGCACAAGCATGCGTATCCACACATGTGCTGCCCTGTGAGAGTGTGTGTGTGTGTGAGAGAGAGAGAGAGAGAGGGGGGGAGACCCGGCTGCCGGGTGCACTCGTGGGCGCGCATGTGGCGTTCTGTGAGACTGTGTGAAGGAGAGAATAGTGAGAAGGAGAGGGGGGCAGAATGTGGGAGGATGTAAAGAGGGCACATTTGGTGGTAGGGGTGATCTGTGCTGAGGGCTGTGAGAGTGTGAGAGGGATTTTTTTTTTAAACGCATCTTCTTCTACCTCCATTCTGCCCTCCTCATGCTCCGTAGACTTCTGGGTCCAGACTTCTGGGTGCACATTCTAGACAGCCTTTTACCTCTCCAGGACAGCAGGATCTGTTTTTGGGCCTTTGGGCGAACGAGAGAGGCCAGGGCTCCTTTGCGCTTGGCTTCTTTCTGCCGTTTTTTGCGCCACACCGTCCCTCGGCAGAGGGGTCCAGGTGGGAGGGCGCCGGGGGGTCTCGGGGGGTCCATGCAGCTGCTGAGTGACATCTGCCGGCGTCGGCACAGGTGCGCGTGCTCCTGGAGGAAGGATCGGCAGATTTTGACGTGCGCGACGTTTATAGCATGGACCCCTTGGATGAGGCGATGAGGCACCGCCGGGAGGAAGTTGCCGAGTACCTGCGCACCAACGGCGCCCTCATCGGCGGCCACAATCCCCTTTAGCGCCCCCTGCAACAAAAGGGTTTCCTGAGGGCGACTATAATCCCCTTCTAGCGACCCTTGCGACAAGGGTTTTCCAGGGGCCGAACGAAGACGCTTTATGAGACCCCTGAGATCTTCAGATTGCCAGCGTGACGGCTGATTTTATTTTGTGGCGTGCATTCGCATTTTGGGCTGTGAAGGCATTGATTCAGGCCACATTCTTGATTGCGGCTCGCCTGCCTTAGAGCATTTTCTTGACTACTGAACAACCTCTGAGGACTGATGCACCAAAAGCAAACCAGAGGCAGACATGGATTCTGCGCCTGCATGGATTTTATAGTTTGCCCTTTCTTGCGAGCATGATAGAGTGAGTTGCAGGAGGTTTTGCTCCCTCTGTGGGCTGTTTTCAACGGCGCAGTTTTGGGTGAGCCTCATTGTCGCTGCAAGGTTTTCTTGCGAGCGCAAAGAGGACTTCATTTTGCTTTCCCAGCTGGAGACAGTCTGCCTGAACCTGAAAGCAGCAACTGAGAGAGTGCCCGTCGTGTTCCTTATCCCTGCTGCTGCTTTCCTGCATGCCTCTGTCAGGCTTCTGGATTCTACGAACTTTTGGGGTTTGATGCAATGCAACACCCTGCTTAAGACAGAGCAGAAGAATGCCAAGAAACACAACAGTTTTTCAAATGCCGAATTTGTCATTTTGTCAAAGACTGACGCGAGAGTGACTGTAAATTGGACCATGCCTCATTCCTGCTCTCGTCTCAGTGCCAGAAATGCATTTGAGCATGTGCCGGTCATCATCGCGGCTGCATCAAGACCTGCTGCCAAATCCCTGCAGAGCAAATGGCGCTCTCCTGTATTTACTTGCAGAATTCATGGGATTCATCCATGCATGTCTTGCATATTGCTCTTTGCCATGTTCCTGCCTGTTCCTGTATGTCGGATTGTGCGTGTGCACATTGCTGGTTTCAAATTTATTTTTTTATTTGACAATTCAAGTTTGAACCTGATTTTTCAACTTGAACGGCGCCTGATCAGGCAGTGCGCTGCGCTCCCTGTCCCCGCAGGTGAAGGTTCTGGTGGAGGACGGCAACGCGGATCTGGGCGCGCGCGACCGATGGTCTCTGGATCCGCTGGACGAAGCCATGCGCGAGCGCCGCGAGCCCGTCGTCAAATACCTGCAGGACAACGGCGCCCTCGTCGGCGGCATGTGATTGACGCCACGTCAGCGCCACATCAGCGCTGCATCAGCGCAACGTTGTTAGCGGTGGTGGCCGGCGCGGGTGTTCTTCTGATGGATGTGACATCAGCTCCACATCATCAGCACCGCGTTATCAGCGGTGTTGGGAGCCGTTGACTCTTCCCTGCGATCATCACGTGCACCATGTCAGCGCCATGAGGAGTATAACCTTGTCAGCGGTGCTAGGCACCGCAGGCGTCCCCTTCAATTGATAAGTCACCACCACACCGGCGCCACATCAGCGGCACTGCAGCTGAGCGTCGCAGGGGGATCCCTCCGCAAGGGAGTCAATTGCACGACAGTCAAAGGAATGGTGCCAAAGAAAGTAAGGTGACAAAGCAGAGCTGCCAGGTTCAGCTGCTGATCCGGCAACGGTCTCTAATCTGAGATGTGGGCTGCAGCTGCAGCGAGTGCCGGACCCAGGGCCGCACCAGTTTTTATTCCTAAGGAACAGTGGTTGGTGTGTGCATGGAAGAGGTGCGATGCTGGCTTGAGCACATTGCTCAGGCGCCAGCAGGGCACCTCTTCTGCCACAGCTGATTACACACAGCTCACAGTGTGTCCTGCACTTGTGGGCCCATTTCTAAGTGCGTTTTAGCAGGCACCAGGCTGAGTATCTGGCTCCTCAGTCTGTGTGATACAAGTCAAGATAGGAACGTTTTTTCCACAGTAGGGATATCCTGGTACACCCAGAGTATTGAAGATGAAAACAGAGTGCAAAGACTGCATGAGGACTTATTATGGACTACTTGCGTGGAAGACAAAGCGTCACTAATGTCGCCCTCGCTGTACATATGATTTGGGTCTGCACTCAAGAGAAATTGGGTCAAGTAATTGGGGACACTACTATGTACTGAATTATTTATTAGGTTTCTTGTGATCACCAGTTAAGGTTTTCAAAATTTGTCTTGGCACAAGTTGTCTGGGCAGCTCTCGTTGAGACCCTTGGACATGCCGTGTGTGTGACCAGCATGCATATAATAACTTTCGCCTTTTACTAACCAGACTTCCCAAATTTTTTGGTCAAATGTCAATGAAGGCAGCAGAGACTGTCCGAAGTTTAACTGCAATGTATGTCCTTTCAGTCCTGAAGATATGATCTTTGTGCTAGTTGACAGCATTGATTATGCGCGGCTGCCTAGGACAAGGCCTGATGCTGTTGTGTGGCGTATTTCCTTACGATTCTGGTGGGTAGGCACTGCCTGCCTGTGTGTAAGTATCTTTAGTCCGCCCAACTAGTCTAGAGGAGCACCTGAGAAAGGTGGGACAGTCGTGTTATGGCCTGCCCAAATGTAAATCGAGCTGCAAAAAGAGGGATTTGGGAGCAAGACCGATTTCACGATTAGATGAATGTTAGAGACTAGAGACTCTTCAAGCAAGTGCCTACGTGCGGACCACTCTATTTGACTTTGCTCCAAGCACATACTATGTATAGTATGTGCTTGCATGCATGTGCCAACTTTGAAATCATGTGCACCCCTTCTGCATGCATCGCGTAGTGTGTGCAAAAACGGTACCGATGTCGATAACAAAGAAAAAGTAGGTCTTGAAGACTGCTGTAATGACACATAAATCAGTGCTTGCAGCTATTCCTCAATTGGTGGGGAGCTGGTGGCAGCAGCTTCCCCGCATGATAGGAAGCTGCTGGTGGCCATGAGGAAGCTGCTGCCCGAGTGGAATTGGGTCCAGCTCCAAAGGCAACATTCCTGACATCCATCGTGTTTCCCAATGTAAATATATTGGCCAGCAGGGGTTCGCGATGATTTGTCGTGACCGCTAGTTGCACATGACGCTTCCCAAGCGCCTAGTCCTGAGAATGTGAGGGCAAGAAAGGGTGGCCCATTGCAAGGGACAGGCGCTCTTTGCACATATAATTGAAGCACCTTCACTCACTGTTTACAGGATCAGGCATAAAATCACAAATGTACGGGGACATTTCGCTCTTGCCTGCTGAAATTCTCGCTTCCATCGTCTCTACTGCCCAGCGAAGCATCGCCGATGTGATCGTTTGGCGGTTGATTTCACGATCATTCAGGAAGTCGTGCATGCAGGTCGGGTTTGTGAAGGTTTTCGCTGCGCCAGTAGTGATGTCAGCATTCTGTCGTGAAGTGCTCTCAGGTTTGTTCAATGCAAGTGTAGGTCCTTGGACAGGAGACAGAGGCGCTTTTTTGCAATCGACCTGCTTTTCTCCACTTCAACAAAAGTAAACACGAGACAATAGGACCTGTCCCTCTGGGTTCATCCATTTTGAAGGTCTGCTCCTCGAGCATCGATATGTGCCATCAACCCAAGTATGGCCATCCCTGTCTCGATTGTTTTGGTATTGACGGCAGTCTTTTGTACGTCAGGCGATAATGCGAATGTGTCCCTTGCTGCGGAGAATAGAGTGGCAGCCTGTTGGGGATGACCTCACGAGGCCTGTTGCCCCCAGCATGTGTGCTCTGATGGTCTCCTGCTGCCCACACCTCACACATCTCAGCCTCTCGCATTGTAAGATTCCGCGGTCGGCTCTTATTTTCCTTGGCCAGCTACCCTCCTTGCAGGTCCGTCGTCAAGAGAGCCCCCTGAAATGCTGCATGTGTTTCTTTAGAAATGAGACTTGCTTTTAGGGCAGTGGGAATGTGGATCCTGCTATGGTGAGCCTTCCTGTTGTGTCTCCTGCAAACTGAAATTTGTCAGCGCAGGTACTCAGCCTTCAGCACTCAAGTCTGATTGATGTGGATCGTGTGCCATGGGAAGGTTTCCCGCAGCTGCGCTGCTTGGACCTGAGCTGGTTTGGAGGGCTCCTCTCAAGCCATCTCAAGTCGCTTGGGTGCGGACCATTTGTGACCTGTCCACTGGCGTGGAACTTTGAAGGATGGGTGCATGCTTTGTCTTTTGCGCTGTATCAATCTGGGGATGACATACAAAATCTGAGCCTGCTGTAGGAATTTCAACCAGAAATAATTCACACGACTGCTTGGGTATTGTATAGGCCCCAGCTGCTGTCGCTATCTGTACATGGCTGCGAGTTTGTGGAGGAAAGCCTGTGCAAGCACCTGTGCAGCTGCGTTGCCCTGGACATCTGCGGCACTGGCATAAATAATGAAGGGCTCCATACTTTGGCAGAGGTGAGTTCCATGATCACCACAGATATTCTTTGTGAGGCCCTGATGATCATCAAGATAGTCCAGATAACCGCAGCTGCCAAACAAGGGATGTGCACACAAGGTTCTTGACTGTATTGCAGCTGTTCCATCATTAGCTGATGTCTAGGCGCTTGGGAATTGCTGACGAATTTCATAGGCCCCTAAACAGTGCGTGCGCGCAGGATGCTCCGCACTTGAGACACCTCTTGGTGTCACCCTTTTTTGCCAACCTGTGGATGGACCCTGTCTGGACGGAGGGAATGCTGGAAGAGCTGCGAAGGAAAAGGCCCGAACTTTACGTTGCGCAGTCGACGTCACCTCTCAAGACTTCAACTTATGAAAGCCTGGGTACTGGAGGTATTGTGCATGCCAGCTACTGTGGGTACTTCAGAATCGACCATCGAGCACCTGACTAAATTTGTCATTAACAATGCAAAAGCCCACGGACGGCAGCAGTCGGAATCTCAGTGATGGATGACATTTTCTACCCCTGCCACACCTGCCACAACTTCAACTCAGTGTCTTTGAGTGCATCTCAGCATTTCCCCAAGAATTACATCTAGGCTTCATCCTCGCTAGGGCTGGTTACGAGACAGTGTCCCAACTGAGACTTTTATTGCAACAATGCTGCCAATTGGTACAATCGCTTTTTAGACCAAATTTCTAGCTGTCACGACTGTAACCACAAGCGGCCAGCATCCTGCATGCAGGTCAAGAACAGATCTGGCAGGAAAGCTGGCATCCAAAGTGTATACTCCATCTTGTTCATGCGAGATCTACTTCATGCTAGTCCAAGGCCCGTATATAATACTGCACGATGCCATTCAAGCAATGCACCATCACCCGTTACATGAGCTTCGCGTCTGCCACATGCTTTTTGCACTGCGGGCAGAAGTGGTGTGTGTCCATGCCAACATTACATAGCAGTCCCAGGCCCAGAGTCATCAATCCCCACATTCCATACGCCCATCCCCTTGTCTTTCTGCACCACAATAAACTCAATACTTAGTCCGTACTACCTGCAGACAATATGATTTTAGTCCGAACTACCTGCAGAGAATGTAAATGATCATTGCAGGTACAGCTAGATCACAACAAAATTTGTTCCAAGGGACAACTGAGGGCATGCATGACACCACAGCAACACCACAGTGCCACAGAGCCTTTTGAGATGATCACTGCAGCAGTGAGATTTCTGGGCCACGTACATGACATGGCTCATGCCCCTGAAGCCACAGGCACCGCAGTGGATGGGAATGGGCTCGTGGCCTATGGTTGCTCCAAGGAAGGCGGGGCCGTCCTGAGTTGGCGGGCAGTAGAGCGGTGCATTCGCAGACATGGGCCCCACGCTCATGCCTTGCGCCACTGGGGCCGGCTGGCCCTGAAGATCCTGGTAGCCGGGCTGGTTGTAGTAAACCTGCGGGGTGGGGCCTGCAGATGCGCCTGCCTCGTTGGGCTTGTGGACTCCATCAAAGCCTGCATGGATGCAATGGATGAGCTGGGATGGTCCAAATTTAGCACAAGATGGCGTAAATGAGTTCTGCTATGCATAGATACTGTCAGAGCGCATCTTTTTGAGAACAGCATTTCCATAGTATGATAAATCAGGAACCTTGGAGTCTTGGACAGGGCCAGACAACCTCACCCCTTAGCTTCACGTCCTCGGGATAGCCGGCAGGTATGCTGGCTGGCAGTTCCCCGCTATTTGGTGGGAGAGGCATGACCAGCACGCCGTTGGGATGTGCCACGGGCAAATTTTCCTTTGGACCGTCGATGGTCGCTGTGGAATTCACCATTGTCGATGGCTGGCGATCTGCTGACGGAAAATATTATTGCGTAAAATTTTACAGATAGATAGAAAATTTGAGAGACAAGGCTCCAATTGACACTTCTCGCGCCTGGTGACAACAACAAGACAATAATCTTTCTTACGTGTATCCCTTCAGACACGACGCTGGCAACTCAAACCTTCCAAAAGAGCCTCTCGAATGTCTTTCTATGTCTTGACTAATAAGTGCGTCTCAAAGGGAGAAAGTTTGGAGGAAACACCTGGAAGCTGGTGAGAGCAAGTCCAGGAGTTGCTTGCAACGGCGTTCCTTCTCTTAGAGCTTCGTACCAGCTACTCGAGACGAATGAATTCTTGCCAAGATTGAAACTAACAGGGACAAGAGGTAAAGAATTGTGGAGACCTAGCAACAAGACGGTAGCTTGGTACATGGAATCTTCTGCACTGGCAGAAGTGCAGGTGCCGCTGACGCAACTCGAAAAGTAAGGATCTCGTACAAGCCAAATTTGGATCGCCCCAGCCCATTTGCTGAGTCAGAAAAAGATTGGAGCTGCTCCAAAAACGTGAGTAAAGGTTGCAATCGAGAAAACGTCTTATTCCCACTGCAGTGTATGTCTGCACTGCGCAGCTTAGTGAGGCAGGGGGGGTTTCTATTCAGGGCACAGCAAAACAAACAGGAGCATCTGAGGGCAAGAACTCTTGTAGCGTTCTCCACGATGGCGCAGAAACGTACGTTTTGAATACGAAAGTGGCTGCTGCGCATTTTGCTTGTGCTTTGATGGTTTTTCCGGCATGTTCCCTTCTTAGAGCTCATTTGCATAATCTGCAGGATCCAAGATCACTGTCGAGAACCCTGTCGTGGATCTTGATGGCGACGAAATGACAAGGTAAACATGATATTTTGCTGTGTAATAATAGCGAATTGCAGTCATTCGCACCGTCTTCGCTGTAAGCCTCTTGGTCAACCATCACTGCAAAACCCACCAACCTGACGCCTTTGTTCGATGCAGGGTGATATGGGATGAGATTAAGAAGAAGGTGAGCGACCTTCGTGTATATGTACCGGCACATCACGTTTTTCCGCAGGTTAGAGCGCAAAATTGTGTCTCCTCACTGCAAGCTAACATGTTGTCCCTTCGCAGCTCATCCTGCCATACCTTGACCTGAAGATCGAGTACTACGACCTGGGCCTTCCAAACCGCGACGCTACTGATGACAAGGTCACCGTCGAGGCTGCAGAGGCGATCAAGGTGATCTTTCTATTCTTCTCAACCGCATCTGTATCTAGACATAGAACATTGCAGACATGTAGGCAAAGGGTCCTTCAGGATGAGGGAGTGCAAGTGAACAGTATGCAAGTAGTCACAATGATTCCCAGTGGCCACAGGTGTCAAATCAACCTAGAAGAGAGTCTCATGCTTTGGATGCTAGAAGCCTGCCTTGCATTGTCATGATTCCTTGGGCTGCACATGCATGCATGCATGCTCAGATTTCAGGTGTTGACTTGCGTGCATGCATGCATGCACGCAGAGGGTGGGTGTGGGCATCAAGTGCGCGACCATCACACCTGATGAGGCGCGCGTGAAGGAGTTTAGCCTGAAGAAGATGTGGCTCAGCCCCAATGGGACCATCCGGAACATCCTCAACGGCACTGTCTTCCGCGAGCCCATCGTGGTCAGCAACATCCCCCGCGTCGTGCCCGGCTGGAAGAAGGCCATCGTGGTGGGCAGGTGAGGCGCATGCATTTCTGTCACCCACAACCGCAGAAGTCAAAGGCGCCCTGGTGGCTCCCTGCTGCCATGCGCTTCGCTGTGGACAATTGATTCTACAGGGTCATCTCCATATCTTCGCGACTGCATGCAACAGCGCCAAACCAGCTTGCAGGGAGACATGCAGGAGAAGGCTTGCCTGCATTATTCACAAATTTTATTTGGCTGAGAGTGTCTCATGGCTGCACCACTGTAGCATTCTGCTGCAGGATGAACACACGATCTTGCATTGAAACGTGGGACAACAATCAGTTCAAGTGCACCACTCTAGCATTCTGCTGCAACATGAGCACACAATCTCTGCATTTCAGCATGAGAAAGCATGAGAAAAATTCAATCAGCAACCTGCCTGGCCTGATGGGTGTCATGTGCGCGCAGGCATGCCTTTGGAGACCAGTACCGGGCCACGGACTTGGTGATTCCTGGGCCGGGCAAGATGGAGCTGGTGTTCACCCCGGAGGGGGGTGGCCCCCCGGAGCGCCACACGGTGCACGACTTCGACGGCGCCGGCGTTGTCATGGGCATGTACAACACCGAGGCCTCCATCCGCGGATTCGCCAAGGCCTGCTTCGAATACGCGCTGGACAGGCAATGGTGAGGGACTGCTGCCAATGATCACAACCGCATGGTTCCCTTGTTGAACAGTTGTAAATAGCCTATGATCCCCAGCAACCACTTGTTTGGCATCACTTGCAGCGGACAAGTTGTATTTTCATGTGCTTGTACAGTGTAGGAACTCAACTGGCTTTTATGCACTGGAAGTATTTAGATTGTATTCACATGCTTGCTCTGTTGCCTGCAGACTTTGACACTGCTGTTCTCTGCAGCTCAAAGCACGCCTGAAATTCTTGAATGCATGCGCGCAGGCCGCTGTACATGTCGACGAAGAACACGATCCTGAAGCGCTACGACGGCCGCTTCCTGCAGATTTTCCAGGAGGTCTACGAGACGCAGGGCTATAAGGAGAAATACGAAAAGCTGGGCATCTGGTATGAGCACCGCCTCATCGATGACATGGTGGCCCAGGTTCGCAGCCGCTGCCCCCCGTCTGAGCTGACATGATATCATTACTAACCAGGATCATGTGATCATTTGCTCGTGTGCAGCACTCATGATAGCCTGACCTGGCATGCCTCCGCTTGATCTATAATCCCCTGCTCAGAGCTCATGGGCCGGGCGCGCCGCTACCTCCTGCCCTCACACTGCTATTTGAAATCTTTTCTTGGAAGGGTGAGTTGAATTTATTAGGTAGGGGTAAATGTGATACCGAGCTTGCATGCACCCAATGATTTGACCGCTGGCCTCCATTTGGTCTCCTTGCACCAGATCTTAAGCTGATAGCTTAGGATGTGGGGTGCCTGCATCTATCCAGAAAATTGGTATCCAGAGCATGCACAGTCGAGAGGAGAAGCAAGGGATGCAGAAGTATGCAAAATGGAGTAAGGCTGGTCCAAACTGTTGTCCTTGGTGGCCCGATATGTGACACCATGTACAAGTCCTGACAGGATCTCCTGCCTTGGACCACTCTCACGTTGTCGCTCTCCTGATCATGTCCTGACATGCACAAAGGATGATGACATGTTTATTTTAAACCTCATGCATGTCTCATGCGCGCAGGCGATCAAGTCAGAGGGCGGCTTTGTGTGGGCGTGCAAGAACTACGACGGGGATGTGCAGTCGGACATTGTGGCGCAGGGCTTCGGCTCGCTCGGCCTCATGACGAGCGTGCTGTTGACCCCTGACGGCAGGGTGCTCGAATCCGAAGCCGCCCACGGTATGTTTCTGTGCCAGGCCTCCTCCATGCAACTGCTGCAGGGGACCTGTCAATCAACACAGGGTGCATGCATGATGGAAATCCATGCAGTTGCTGCATGGGAGGTGTTTTCCTGTAGAAAGGGGATATGCATGACAGGATGAACAGTTTGGTAAGTGAAACTAGATTGCAGGCGTGATGAGAGTGTTTTGTTCGCTCATGGCGACATGCATGGAACCATGCATGCTGTTAAAGACTGCTTGCATGCATGCCGGACCGCAGCAGATTTCCATGATTGCATGCAACCTGTCCTGAGAATACTCGTAATTGGCTTGTGTACGAGCTGACTTTTCTAGCTGCTCCCATGCATGCAAGGGCCCTGGTACACACAATGGCCACGAGAGTAGCATGACCATTCAGAATTTTTTACGATTTTGAACAATCAAGTTGCCGTTCGCCATTGTGTTGAGGGGCATGTGCTGCGTGTTTCAGGCACGGTGACGCGCCACTGGCGGCAGTACCAGAAGGGCCAGCCGACCTCCACAAACCCGGTGGCATCCATCTTTGCGTGGACTCGCGGCCTGCAGCACCGCGCCAAGCTCGATGACAACCCAGAGCTGGCTGCATTCGTGCACCAGCTGGAGGCTGCTGTCATCGAGACCATCGAGGTATGCTCATATGACTCCCTCAGTAAACGCTATGGGGTAAGACGATGTTTGGTGGTATACTCTGTTCCTGCCAGAGGCAAGGTGCGTCTGCAGTCAAGCTGCAGTTACTGAGCGCTGCAAACAAACAGCCAATCACACAATCTCGTCAGTAAGATGTAAATCTGCATGGGCGGGCATTTACTGTACTATGCATGCCTGCCATATGATGCTAGCATGAACAATAACCCAGAGCTGACTGCATTCCTGCGCCAGACAATAGCTGCTGTGATCGAACCATCGAGGTGGCGATTTGTGGACACATTCTGTTCATTGTCGTGCATCGCGGTAAAGCTATAGAATGCAGACATGGAAAGATATATCGAGCGCCAGAGTAGGGAGAATTTGCTGCCTTGCAAGTCTCACAAAGTGCAGCGCACCTCTCGGCCATGGGGTACTCTTAAGCAGATTGTGTATATGCAGTCAAATGGCGGTTTAGTGAAGATTGTTTGCATTTTGATGCCAGCAGCCTGCTGGCAGCAGGCATGGCAGGAGATGGATAGTTCTGAATGGCCCAGGGGTGCTCTGGATTTTGCAGCAGGGGCCATGCATGCTGACAGGGCTCACGTGGTTATGTGCAGGCGGGAAAGTACACCAAGGATCTGGCCATCTGTGTGGAGGGCACCACAAAGGCATGCATCCTCCCCTGAACTGGAATTCCCTTTTATTGATATATCCTGCATCTCCGCTGCATGCTGCTGCAAATACTTTTACTTCCTTTTTTTCGCACTGCCGTGCATGACTTTATTATGCCTATAGAGTTGGTGCAAGATCAATTATCTTGATTGACAAATGCTGTTGTGGCATTGCAGGTGACACCTGACCAGTACCTGAACACCACAGATTTCATGGACGCCATTGTGGCCACTCTGGAGGCAAAGCTGGCTCAGCAGCCCAAGCTGTGAAGTCTCTGGGTGACTGACCACAGCTCAGACAGCATGGCTGCCATGACAAAAGAAGACTTTCAAATTTAGGAGTAGGAACAGTTTTCAAGCTTTTGAGGCACCATCTCACCGCGTCCAAACATTAGGAACCCAGAAATGAAATGATATCAGCTTACTCTGCTCGCTGTGTTCAGACTGGAGACATCTCTCTGCAACAGAGGCTTCAATTGCAGTGCCTTAGTAGGTGGTGCATAGTGACATCTACACATATATATAAATCTTATCTCTACCAAGCAGGGCTGCTTGATTATCTGCCGAAGCTGCAGGCAAGGGTGCACTTCAAGGCAGGTGCGGTGTCTCAGAAGAAAGGCGGAAAGGGATGCCTTACGGTTACACTGCAGCGCGTCACAATGCGTGCAAGACCATAATGTTACAAGTTCTATCCACTTACAAAGGCGGTGCTCTCCAGAGAGCCACATTGCTTTCTCTTCTAGATTCTCAGGAGATCTAGATCTCCTGAGTGCTATGTCAAGCATCAGCTTCAAGCACAGCTCCGACCCCTTGGATGCGCCTGACGGATTTTGTATGAGATCAACTCATCAGTTTGATAGAAACATCGTTGTATCCTGGCTCAGAAGTCCTTGATTGACCATTCGATACAGTTCAGATTGACTAGGAGATACTCATGCGTTTCCACAATCAGAGCTGCTCCTTGTTTGTGCTACTTGCTTTGCACCATTCTAGGATCCTAGACCCAACACTGGCACAGATGGGACAACGCCTGCTTCCTGCAAGCTAACTAAATGTGACAAGCAAACTCCAGCCATCAATGTGTGATCGGCGCTTGCTCTTACTGTAATGCAACACCGCCCATTCCTACATCTCGCCATGGAGAACCTGCTTTACTCGGTCTTAAGCACACCTGCTCAGTCATAGGGTGCAATGGCTGGCGTATGCGCCCCCACCTCACCCCAGACCCAAGCTGCTGTGCTCTGAGCACAGGCGATTTCCAAGTTCACCCTCTAAGAGAAATACCAAGAAACCTTTCCTTGCACCTTAAGCGCCACCCTAGAGGCTCTGCTTTACTGTTAGGTCTCAGGGGAGAGCCACAAGCCATTCCAACGAACACACTAGTAGCGCTTCAAAACACCCACGTGCAGGCTTTGTGTCCTAGCTGCTGCCTCTGCACTGCGCACTACGGTTGCAAGCATACGGGCCCAGAAACTCCACAGCTAAGCTCTAGGAGAGGCACAGAAAGGCCCGTGGCGGTCACTGGGAGGCTATTTCCAGGGTCTCTTTTCGCGCCTGCGCTGCGAGCTAAAATTTGTGGCGCTGCACCGAGACAGCTGCGTCTGCGCCTTCTTTGCCGCCGCTGCAGCGCTTTGCAACGCCTCGCTCACTGCGAGCTAAAATGCGTGGCACTAAGCTGTGAGGGCACATAAGAGCCCGCGGCCTGTCACCGGGAAAGCTGCTTTCGCTCCTTCCTCCCTGCACCTGCCGGCTTTTGCACTGCGCGCTGAAGTGCATGTCCCTAATCTTCGGGTGCACAGCCGTCACCGCCACAGCTCTTTCCGCGCCTTTTTTGCAGCGCGCTGCAGCGCTTTGCACTGCGAGTTAAAGTGCGTGGCGCGGTTGTCCGGGACCAGCAGTCCCTGTGGCCGCGCGGCGTTCTCTGCCACCAGCATCGCAAACTCGGCCTGCAGCAGCGCCGCAGCCGTGTCGGCCGGGAATTTGCGCGCAAACAGCGGGCAGCCGCGGCCCAGCATCGCCCTCTCTCCCCTGTGCCAGCCATGCCCTTGGGTTGATTTCAATGGGATTTACTTATTCCTGAGCTGCTAGTAACTGTGACGAATACTGCTTTATGTGTATGGGATGTAGTATGTGGTTATGATGGTGTGTTTAGAATCCGCTCACCCCATACCCATTTGTGCAGTGGTGGGTGGCACTGCCTTATGTCAAAGTGAGGCACAGGTGATGGATATAAAGGCCAGGGAGCCTGGATGGGCCTTCAGGCCCACCCTGAGAAGGCCGCTGACAGTTGATTGGCTCACATCCAGCCTGCAAGAATGACTTTGCCACGGAGAAGACTGCAACATGCAGCACAACCTGTCCTCTTAGTAGGGCGGCTGTCCGCAGCCAGATTCAGAAGTATCGCATGCCCAAAATTTTGAGCGGCTAGTCTGTCCAGCTTATTCCATCCTGTGCAGTAAGCATCAAGTATGGTCATTGTGGATCGAGCGGCCAGCAGCGCACCTGTAGACCGGCGGAGAGCCGCACTGCTGCCCGGCGGCGAGCCCCCCGGCAGTAACAAAGCCGTCGGCGGCCCAGCCGAGCGCGGCCGACACGTTGCAGGCCTTGTCCCCCCGCTCCTCGCGCATGCCGTCCAGCGAAGCGTGTGAGACGGCCTCCGGCTTGAACGCGCGCGGGTGCAGCCGGTCCTCCCCCTCCGTGCACGGGTCGCACCACTCCGTATGCGTCAGCCCCCCTTTGCAATCCGTCTCCTGCAGTCATACAAGGTAGCTGTGTGAGGCAGATATTCAAGTCCTCTCCTGTTCTTACATGCCCAAGTACTCTGAGTCAAGAGGGCGCATGCATTGCCCAATTTGTGCGATTGGCCAGGGCGTATAAGTGTATATTACTGTGCCGGCATCTTGCTGTTGCTATCAGGAATGCATGCTCCTTGTGCAAAGTACACCGTGCCAAGCAGACCTTTGGCAATCACATTGTGCAAAGCATACTCCCTGTCAAGGCCTGTCTGAGGAGAATTTAGACACCCCTCTATGTAAGCATAGAACACTCCGCGTGTTAGCACAATCACAGCACAATTGCGTCATAACTGTGCTGCAACTCTCCACTGTATGACACTCCAGATCGCTTGCCTGGGGAAGGGCGAGGATTTGAATGTCAAACAGTAAAATAATGCTGCTAGTTGCATACCTCATCCAGGCCCTGAGTGGCCAGCACAGTGGCAAAGTAGTGCTCATCACTGAAGCAGCTGCGCCAAGCTCCCCTGTCATCGTCCCATGCATTCGTGCAGTGCTGCTCAAACACCTGCAGCCAATAAGATCAGTCGAGTCTATGCCAGTAATGCCTTTCACGGCACAATCCAATGAATCAGACATCGACGCTGCTTGAGCACTCTGAGACACGCAGCAGTGCGCCTGGGCTTCCTCAAAGCATCATGTACCAGATACAATGTACCCGCAGGCTAAAGGTCACCTTCCCTTCAAGGAGCGTACTGAAATATATTACGATTGCAATGAATCTCTTTAGGATGTCCAGGGCACAAGATCTGTGTCAGCTGCTGCTCATGGTGTGCAAAAATTGAGGAGGCCACACCTTTGCAACCTTCTGATCATTGGCAATGACCGCCGCATGCTTCCTCACAACCCCAAACCTGTCAGCACACATTGCAATGCAAATTACAGCCATGCAATTCCACCTCCTTAAGTCTCATAGCATCAAGCCTGCATGCACTCGTGAGAAGCATGCACTTGTGACAAGAAAGGACACAAGGATGCACGTTGCTAGTGGTGCCATGCTCCGCAGACAAGAGTTAGACATCAATCATTAATGTCTGAGATTACTGCTACGCACCATTGGAAGCTCTTCCTCCAGTGCTGCTCCTCCAGATCTGGCGCCATGCGCCATGTATACCTGCAACCCATCTCAACAACTCAAATCCCAGCATTTCCCATTCCACCCCGCACACCTGCATGCAATTTTCTGCCGCCTTCCACTGACACACTCCAATGCAAGACATTACGGTATTTATAAGGCGCCTGCCATGCTGGTTTACCACAACTTAAGCAAGCACTGCGCCAATACATGACTCTTACATGGTCACACCTAAAAGGCCATGCCATCCGGTAAGGTACTGAATGAATTAACACTATGTGCATGCAGTCCTCTTGATACATACCGCACTGTTTGGCACCCCGAGGTCATCCAGGTTTCAGGGGTGAGGAATGTTTAATCGGGGAGGGGCAAGGGGGGCTTGCCGGTAGTTGTCGCGGTAGAAGTTGGGGTCTGAGTCGCAGGCGTTGATGCGGCTCCTGCGCTCGTACATGAGCTGCTGATACACGACGGCCGGCGGATACAGCGGCGCGCACGACTCCGACAGCATTATGAACCGCTGGTTCAGCCGGTCCTTCAGCGCCTCCCTGCGCCAGGGAACCAGAGCCGGTCAGACCTGGCAGCCTCATCATCATGCCAAAGCTTCAGCCACTTTGCAGGGTCAGAATACTCAAAGCATTCAAGAATTTTTTGCACTCGCACTGCCGAAGCGCTGCGCCCTTCACAGGACTCAATCAGCATGCATGCAGGCAAGAGACAAGTGTCCCCTCAGACAAGTTTCTGAAGGAAGATCTCATCGCTTGCAATCTCTGCAATAACGCCATCATTTGTCTGGTCAACCATCGCATCTGCTCAGCGGTCGCCAACGCATTATCATGGCCACCGCAGCACAGCGCAAAAGTGCTGGGGCAAGAGGGAGATGCATGGAAGACAAGAGCCGCACCTGAGCAGGACGCGGGATGCGTTGGCGAGGGACCACTCGCCCCAGCCAGTGGGGATGCTGCCGGGGATCTCACGGCCGTGGAATACGGACGGTGGCCCCGACAGCGTCTTGTTGGGCGGCAGGTGCACGTACACCGAGAACAGGTGCTGCCTATCCACCACCTCCCTCAGCCCTGCACACGCGCCATCCATCCAATCACCACTGAAATAATGAGTAAAATGACGACAATTGCTCACACGCTCTTCTCTCCAAGAAGGGCAATTTGTGGAGGCTCTGCAGGAAAGACTGCTGACGTTGTGCCGCAAGTCGCACTTGTGAGCCCAAAGCCAAAACTCATTGTTTCACGCTGTTCACGCCCCACGAGGCAAGGTGCGCCTGCGCACAAGCTGCAGAAGAATACCTGCCTCTTGTCGGACTTGCCGCATCCAAGCAAAGTGCAATCACCCGTGGGCGTGCGCAATCCTCAGTGCGTCATGCAGATCATAGTCATACTTAATGAGTATTGAGCTGCAGTGCTCCAAAAGGAAGATCCGGCTGTCGATACCAGGCCAGCAAAGCTTGCACGCGCATCCTAGGGGCTGCTAGGCCTTCAAGAGGCCTTTGAGAGGCGCACCCTCCCAAGCTGCGAACCTCTGAGCACGTTGCAAAGGAAGTTTCGGGTGACAAGGGAGGACGCGCACCTGGGGCCTGGGGGAAGGGCCCGCAGGAGCGTAGCAGCGCCCCGAGGGCGGCGGCGCGGGCGGCCGGATCGCCGGCGCGGCAGACAGCTGCGGCGGCGCAGTCGGCGGGCAGCAGGCCTCCCGCCTGCTGGAACCACATCGCCCACATCGCCGAGTGGGCAAACCCCTTGGTCGCCAGAAACAGCATCGCCACCTTCGGCACCCCCATCAACCCCCCGCATGTCTCCTCCGCGCCCCCTGCAGCCTGAAAGCAACACACCAGAGCACATGTCACTTGCGGACATCACTGGCAGTGATTGAACCTGATCACGTGAGTGCACTCAGCTGGCACAACTTGGCAACTTGTTGGAAGAGAGTTGCCTGCATAACTCTCGACTCGAGTCCTAAATTGGTAAATTTAAATGCATGCATGCGCGGCCATATGCACAGAATCGAGTCTTCCCGCCCTGAAGCACACAGCAGAACATTATCTGCGCATATCAAAGTGCTGCAGGAAGCGAGCTCGCACCGAGAAGGACTGGCTGCCTCCAAAGGAGCAGACGGGGCCATCGGTCCAGGTCTGATTGAGCAGCAGGGGCGAGGCGTGGGCGCTGCAGAGGCTCTGCGCGAAGGCGGCGGTCATGTTGGTGTGCATGAGGCTGGCGGGAACGCCCTGCGCCAGCAGGCTCAAGGTGAAGACTGCTGCTAAACACCAAAAAAATGACACTCCTTGATAGTCATCCCTATGCGTACATGCATTGCAACAGATTATCAGCAGCGGATGTGGCATGCATTGTGCATAGTGACACAGCAAGTGAAAAGGGATCTTGGGAAGAGCAAGAGACCTGCGCCAGGAGGCTGCGGTGCGGCCGGTGCCTCCGCAGACCGTGGAAGCTGCTCGTGCCCAGCAGGCACAGCGAGCCCAGCAGTGCAACCGCCACCATCGCTGCCAGCCGCGGCCGGCTCCTCCAAAACCTCCAGCTCTGCTTCAGCGCAAATGTTAATCTTGCAATCAGCAGCCGTCCGTTAAACAGGAAATGAGATGGGGCTCCTCCAAAACATCCAGCTCTGATATACCAGTCCATTTTGTCATGAGCACAAGTCACTGGCTAGGGAATGAGATGGGCTTGTGCTCTGGACCCGCTTGAAAGTGTTGGGCCCGCGCTCAACAACCGAAATTACCTGCCTATATGCATTGTGAGGCAGCTTCTCTCACCACTCTGGCACTCACACTGCCTTTTGTGCATACAACACAGTTCCCGTTTGGAAACCTGGACTACTGTATGCATGTAGACAGCATGGGTGTATGCCTTGCAGCAGGCCATCTGCAGGCACGGCGGGTGCAGCACCTGCCACGGCGCGGAAGGGCTCTTCCTTTTGACTTCTTCTCGGCCGCTGGGCGTGGCAGCGTCGGGCTGCACGTGCATGCCGGCCAGGTTTGGCGAAGACCCCCGCGAAAGCAGGGAGGGCTGCCGGGCGTCCAGCTGGCAGGAGGACTGGCTCCTTCGCAGGGAGGACCTGCTTGCGCTGGGGGGACTGCTTCTCTTGGGAGTGGCTGGCCTCTCCGGGCTGCTCCCCTCTTCTCGAACTGTTGAAAGGTAGTGGTGCTTCAGCACCATCTCATAGGGAGCAGCCCCTGCTCCCCCTGTGCATCAGGGCTGGCCTAGCCCTGCTGCTGCCCTGGCACGCGCGCATCTGCTGCACTGGAGCCCTGCTTTTGCAGGTCGCAAGGGCGATCTGGTGCGTGAAAGGCGTGGCTGTTCAGGTCGCTGGCTGAGCGGGATAATCGAAAGAGTTGCTCCTTTGGGGCCGCTGGCTTGCTGGCTACTGTGGATGCAACAGGCGGGAATGCCTTCTGATGCTTTCTTGGGGACAAAAACGGCCTGCGTGGGTATAGTGTTCCGTCTCAATATGAAAGAGTTAAGATACGCTCACATTAAAGCCTTAGAAGAAAATGCAACCCTCGATGTGTACACATAATACTTCATGGCGAGGTTACATTTGCAAGCAGCGCTGCTAGGGGTTGTTATTGCAAGTTTCCAAGTAATGAAAATTCCTTGACTTCAAAATGATTGAGTCCTGGCAGGTATGGGTACTGCCCCCCTGATGTACTGCTCCAATAAACTATACAACTCTATTAAACTTTACATCTGGTCATTGGTAGCAACCCGTACTATGGGATAATATTACATACTGGCACAGGAGTTCCCATGATTCGGGTCGTTGTAACAAGAGGAGTAATCTCTCACCAACAAGCGAGTGAACAAAGACTGAGGATGCTGATCCGCACGTTGATGCGCGCCGCGTATAGTCGAGAAATTCAACAAACACAGATAACGACTTGAGAAGTCTTCTCAGCACTTTTCTCGAATCGAAATCGCATTGCGTTCCGCTTCGTTCCTTTGCGGTGCCAAGTGGCGAAAGTACCAGAGGACCGTCCAAAGCAGGCAATACCTTAGTCACTGCCACCTCCTGACAACGTAATCATTACAAACCCAAATCGCATGCCTGGTCTGGCTTGGCTGTCATCACGAACAGGCTTTCGGCGCCTGCCTGGGCTTTCAGACAAAGCAGACAAGGACAAGCGCAAGACTGGTAGCCGAAACTTGAAGTCTTTTCTGTCAGATCTTCTGATTTATCCAGCTCAATAATCATGGCAGCCTTCGCGGCGTCGTCCCTTCCTGTGGCGGTCCCCTTGCAAGGAGCCTCCACAAAACGGTGCGTGAGGGGCGATCTGCCTCGACTTGGCTACTCATCATGCTTTGTTTCAGCTGTTTCTAGTCTTGACCCAGTGCCGCTGGGAATATTATTAAGGGTTCATGAGCATGGTTCACCACCAAGGCGCACTTGCACCTCTCTCAGCCTGTACCATCAGGGAAGGTTTCTGATGCCTGCTTTTTTATAGATTGGGAAGCAAATCTCTGCTTCGTATGTTCCAAAGCCCGTATTGGGCCGGAATTGAAGTAATATAACTTGGATCGCAGGCTCATTGGTGCTGCCACGAGCCGCAAAACGCAGCTCGCACGCCCTACCACAACCTGCATGGCCACCAAAAAGGAGAGCGCAGAGATCATCTTCTCACCGTTCCAGGAGGTGTGTGCGGTCAAGCATCTGTTCAAGACCTCTCTACCTCCTGCTCAGGACTTCATGCGTGTAAACCTTCCCCAGACACGTGAAAAACTGAGAGGATTTAAAAGGAATGACCATCTAGTTGCATGGTGGCATTGCAGGTGAAGCCAGAGCTGGCCGCCGTTTCAAAGGTGGATAACTCTGTGGAGTCTTTTGCTCGCAGCCACTATGAAGTGTCTTGCGAGGTTGCCCTCAACGAGCAGGTGAGGATCACTATTTTGCTGAGAGATACGATAGAATCGTGGGAGGCATGGGCGACCGTCACATATATGCAATGGGCGAGCGCTGGTATTGTTCTGCTGAATGTGCTTGTGGATGTGCCAGGTTGTGTAGGCCACCATGACTGACTGATTGCTGTGATGACTGCAGATCAATGTGGAGTACAACATCTCGTAAGTCCAGCCTGTCCCATCAGATTCCATTATGATTATATTTGAACTTCCCGCATTTTATATCGAGAGAGTGTTTGTGTCTGAACACATGCCAAATATATCTTGGAGCAGTGACTGATGCGTGCTGCAATGTGCTGTGAGCAGGTACATCTACCACTCTCTGTACGCCTTCTTTGACCGTGACAATGTCGGCCTGCCAGGCTTTGCCGAGTACTTCAGGTGAGCTATTTTGCAGCAGAACAGCCCTCCAATGGCAGCACAGCCCCATTTCAGACCGGCCTGCATTGCCTTGGTTGTTCCTCACTGCGCCCCCGGCATGCTTGCATGCTGCAAGGCTTATACTTCAGGTAATGCATGCGACGAACAGCAACGATGATGGAGCAAGCACACTCTCCAGTGCCCACCATGCAGCTAGGCATGCACAGCACCTCAAAAAGAGAGAGATGCAGACATCAAGGCAGACATTGAACGCCACAGATGAGAGGAAGGACTGCCTCCAAGTGTACATCAGGCACTTTAAAGAAGGAGAAATGCAGACATCAAGGCAGAGCAAGCGCCACAGATGGGAGGAAGGACTGCCTCTCAAGTGTACTTTAGGCACTTTAGAAAAAGAGGAATGCAGACATCAAGGCAGAGCAAGCGCCACAGATAGGAGGAAGGACAAGTGTACTTTAGGCAATTTGGAGAGAAATAATGCAGACTTTAAGGAAGAGCAAGCGCCAGAGATAAGGGGAAGGACTGCCTCTCAAGTGTACATCATGCACTTTAGAGAAAGAAGAATGCAGACATCAAGACAGAGCGAGCGCCACAGATGAGACGAAGGACTGCCTCGCAAGTGCACATTATGAACTGTGCAAAAGTACATGGTGTTCAGCCATCTCCGGCTGCGTGCAGGAAGAGCAGCGAGGAGGAGAGGGAGCACGCGGAGAAGCTGATGGTGCAGCAGAACAGGCGCGGCGGCCGCGTGAAGCTGCACAGCATCCTGCTGCCGGAGACGGAGTTCAACCACAAGGACAAGGGGGACGCGCTGTACGCAATGGAGCTTGCGCTGTCACTGGAGAAGCTCAACTTCACAAAGCTGCGCGAGCTGCACCGCGTTGCCTGCAACGCCGAGGACGCCCAGCTCGCCGACTTCATCGGTGCGCGGCCCCTCTCCCGGTGCTGACAGCCGGGACGTGGTACACTTTTGGTCTTGCACCGGATTATTGCTGCGTGCCTGCAGCCTGTGCTGCCAGCATACTGCTAAGTGCGTGCCCATTTCAATTTGCATGTGTAGCATTGTTTCAAATGCTCTGACACACATCCCATGTTAGGACTGCCTGTGTGGCCTTGGTTGGAGTACTCCTTCGCTTCTGTATCGATTTACAGGTGGTCACACATGGCGTCCTGTGAGGCTCAGGGAACGTTTTGGATTGGTGTGCCAAATGTCAGTTGCAAGTGCCAAATACCACAAGTGCATCTACTCCCTTCCCAGGAATTGGCTAAATGTGGCGATCCGCATGGCTTGTAGCACATCCTAACTCTCACAGCTGCTGAGTGCTGCGCAGAGGGACACTTTCTTCAGGAGCAGGCAGAGGCCATCAAGACGGTGTCAGAGTATGTCTCGCAGCTGCGGCGCGTGGGTAAGGGCTTGGGAGTGTTTGAGTTTGACAAGTACCTCACAGAGCAGGATGGTGCTGCCGCGTAGGAGAGGCAAACTCCCAGCCTAGCTGTCAGATTTTTGGTGTTGTAGGAGCAAGCGGAGCGAATGGGAAATGATGGGGCTGCACACGTGTTGTGACTCCCTTGAATGTAGACCTGATATCCCCTGTTTGGGAGACTCACACTTGGATTGGATTTCTGAGGTAGAGCTTATGTGTCTTTTTTGAAGGGTCCCTTGACTGCACCCAGAAGAAGTACGCGTTTTTGCTGGGAAACATTCCTTGGGTGTTAGTGATTTTGTGCGGAGGGGAAAATGCCCCCGGCATTGCTTTGGCGCCAGGTAGAATTTTAGCCATTGAATAAAAGCAGCAGTTGTGCCTTGATGCCGAGGTCTGTGCTTCATCTTGAAAGTGTGAAAGTTTACAGTGGCGCTGATTATCATAATTGGCGATGATCGTATATGGTGTGTGCTCTTCCTAATGCTGTATGGGCTTATTTTGTACAGAGTAGAATGTGTACATCAAGGTCTTAATATGTCGATTTTCCCAAAATTATCAGACATCAAGGCACAGCGAGCAATCCTGAGATGGTTTGTGGAGCAGATCTAGGCACGTGCATGCAGATCGGTTTATCACATTACGACATGGACAAGGATCTGGTCCAGTTGCTCTGGCCATCAATGGACAAACACGTTTTGTCGTGTGATAAGTACTGATATAACATTATTGGTACGAGGTGGTGGCACCCAATGGGCAAGTAGTGTGATGAAGCCCTAACCCAGGTTGGCGCATGTGGTGTTTTTCGTCGTACGGAATAGTGGCTGTCCTGATCTCCGTGTCACGGTAAGAAGTTTAGCTCGTGAAATTTGTGTGGAGGTCTATCTATGCGAACAGCACTTTGAAATGGATTGAGAAGTACCTGGACCATCGAATCCCCGCTCCTGACATTAGCCCCTTCACAGAGCAAAGCTCGCGGCGGAAGGCCCAAGCGCAGATCTAGAAAGGGAATGACAACCATATCAGAGCCAACGAGGGTGCCAGATGGGCCATCACCCTACCATCTTCAGGAACAGCTTGCACAAACCCGAGTGGGAGCCCGTGAAGCCATCGAGAGGATAGGCAGGGCGTACATTCGACAGTACTTAACAGATCAAGCCAAGGACTTCTACAACGAACTACCGTTCCTCAACTTGGGAACGAGGTAGGCCACCCAGAATCCTCCAGGTCCCAAAGCCCTGCAATCTCTAGGCACTCAAAGTGATCCTTAGAAGCTCTGCAGACTCCCGTCGATTATCCTACTCGCAAGGTTCTGTCACTGCTCTTGCTTTTAACCGCGCAGGGGGCCGCAGCGGCTTATGTCAAGGAAGTAAGAATCTGATTGCAGTCTGGGTTTATGTGAAGGGCGCCGGATGGCAGCATATGGGCTACCGCGCTCTGCGGCAAGCCCGGCTTCATACGGGCAACAGACGACCACCACTTTGCTGTGGACCTGAAGCAGATGTACGGAGACCCAGTGAAATTTGCGGAGGGCGACATGATAGGCTCTGTGGGTGTCATGCTGCACAACCGGCGCAGAAACAGGCTCAACTGCCTCGTGGAGTCCCTGCAGCCGGGCGCATGCACGCTCAAGGTCCTGCAGAGCTTTGGGAACTGCCCAAAGTACATACAAGGTATTTGTCTTCCTCTTCTCAGCTGCTATGCTCAGCCAGTGCAGTTGGGCTGTCTTCTCCTGCATATCGATGTCAAGCATTGGCCTGAATGCATTCATGCTGCAACGGCGGCAATGTGAGTGGCATCTGGTCATTCTGTGTGACTGCTGGTGACATAATCCTTTCAAGCCTACGACATGCATGAGCTGCTACCAAATAAAGATCTGTTGGTTGCAGTGCGCCATATTGTGGTCGATGAGAAGAAGCTCGCCAGTCTGGGAGAGGAGGAGCGGCCGGTCACACATGGGACAACAGTGCTGGGTCCAGAACAGCGCGCCCTCATTGCAAGGTGCTTCACCTTGGTTACAGGGGGATGCTGAATGCAGCTTGTGTTCAGTATCCCCCTATGTTTGGATGAGCAGGGGTGCATGATAATTAATGCAAGCCATTGCATGCTCTGTCATTGTTGTGCATTTTGTAAAAGGGGCAGGGTCTGGGTGGAGCAATTTGAACTCAGTTGAGGTCCCACATGTTCAGTATTATGTGTGCATCCTCATTAAAACATGTCTATGTCGTGCCCTACAGGTCCGACACTATCTTCCTGGCAACAGGCTTTGACGGCATCGGCGATGGTGCTGATGATGGCATGAATGGCTGTGACTGCAATCACCGGGGCGGAGTTCCTGGATTTGTCCAGGTGTGAATAGTCCCTAGCAGTGTCCTCAGTATGGATTACACCTAAATTCTGGTCAGATGAACCCTTTGTAATCCTTGCATGTTGTGCTTACTAAAACCAAGGAAAATTTGCGCTGCAAGGCTGTTTGGAAGGGTGCAGAGGTGGTTCCAGAAAGCAACACCAAAATTATTCTGCGCAAATGTGCAAGTTTTGTCTTGGCTTGTCAAATACATGCTCAGCCCTATGAACAAGGTGTGCTGCTTCGATCTACATGTGTGCGCTCAGGTATCAGGCGATGGCACACTCACTTGCCCTGACTATGTGGGCAACAACATGTTCTGCAGTCTGGGTGAGCGCCGTGATAAGTGTGTTCTGTGACATTTTCTGTGTTCACTCTCATTGTGAAGCTAGCTCCACCAGTCAAACAGGACATTTCAGATCAGAGCATAATACTTGGGTTGCTGTCACAGGCAATATCACAGCAGACTCTCGCGCGGGCATCCAGATCATTGACTTCTCGACCGGCGACTCCCTGCAGCTGACTGGGCATGGGAGGGTCCTATGGGATGAGCGCGCACTACCAGGTGTTACACTCTTATTAGAATGGTGCTCATTTCACTGTATCTGGCAAGTGTTCTGCTGTTCCTATCTGGAGACCAATGCATGGAGGATGGACGTGGCACTACAAGAGACCTCGATACCCAGGAATTAATTAGCTCAAGGCGGTCTGACTTTGTGAATATCTGTGCATGCTGGACACTGTGCAGGTGTCCTGCAGACAGGATACAATCACCTTCCGTGCCTGGGTCTTTGCATGTGCACATGCAAATTGAATGTGAACCTCTGCATCGCTGCTGCAGGCGCACAGAGGACGCTGGAGTTTGTGACAAGCCGCTGGGTGCATGTGATAGGCGGCCTGCCCATTTCCACAGCCGGCCCCGTGCAGCTGTCACCCTACAATCCCCTCCCCCCGGGGACAGCAGGAAAGGGCAGTGTTCTCACAGGTCTCAAACTGCTCGCCAAGCACAGGGAGACACCGGACATCATGACCTTTGTGTTTGACGCGCCGGTGCGTACGGATGGGAAGAGCTTCTGCGAGGCGGGGCAATTTGCCTCCTTTGACTTCCCAGGCCTCAAGCCGGGGGAGACTCTCAACAGGACGTGGACCATCAGCAGTCATCCCGACCAGATTGCTGCCACCGGCAAGTTCACCATCTCTGTCAAGAAGGTCAGTTTGTCCCACGACATCATGCTGCCAAAAATCTTTTCATCTAGTTGTGGCATGATGCACCTAGACTGATTTCTGTCCTGTGCAGATGCCCCGACACATGGGACTATCTAGTAGCGCTGTAAATGGAACAAATTGTATAGCTAGGGCTCCTGTGCTCTTAGATGTTTTGTGAAGTCGTAACCAGGTCCTGATCAGTAGTGTCCTCCTTAATCAAGTCGAATTCTGTATGCATGATGTCGAAATGCCACTTTCCTGGGATTGCCCTCCTGCACATGATGTGAGGCATATGATTGTGTACATGCATTTCTAGAGGAAGTGTATCGATGGCACCCGCGCGCTGCATGCATGATGATATGTTGACAGGATCCTTGGTGCAGTCATCTGCCTTTGATGTGACCAGACCATGACAAAGGTTAAAAACTCTGCGCTGGATTTTTGGTGCTGCTGTAGGCGGGGCTGGTTTCGACTCACCTGCATGACAAGGTAAATGTGATGAACGAGCTGGTCTTCAGGGGAGTTGACGGCGACTTCACCCTGGACAAGGCCGCCAAATGCATCCCACCTGCAGGTTAGTAGACGCATCACGTGATGTGTTCATATGATGCTGGTCTCTGGCAAACTCCACATCAGTAGCGCTCTCTACTGTGGTACAGGCAGTGCCCTTTTCATGCTTTAATATGACACAGTCCAAAATAGCGGCCCTCTTTAGGCTGCAATCGGCAGTGGGGATGCACATGTCTTGGCTTGGCTTCTTACTAGTGCTGGATTCCACAGCACATGAACGGGCGTATATTTACTTGAATGTGCTGGACTTGTGTCTTTTCAGGGGTCTTGCTGGTTGCTGGGGGGATTGGGATAACGCCCATGAGGACGATGTTTGCCGAGTGCATCAAGCGCAGCATTCCAGTGGCACTGCTGTACACTGCGCGTCACCTGGAGGATGCAGCCTTCCTGGCAGAGTTCCAAGAGGTAAGCTGTACTTAGAATGAGCAATGTACAAGGGACCCGGCTGGCGGGGGCCGGTATAAATACTGAGCACCGTGCCCATGGTTGATTGGGCCTTGCTTGGATCTGGCGAGTCCGACAAGGGGGTAGGAGTGTGGCAGCATATACATCCAAGAATCCTGTATATTGCAGGATTTTTGAATGCAGCTTGTCTGCAGGACACACATTGCCTTTTACAGGAAAAACGTGTAAACGTAACAAAAATGACAGTGTACAATGGAGTCACGTGTACCTATGTTGTGCTCTGGGGACACAAGCAGTGTCCTGCACGGTATCCTGTCAGAACTGCAAGACTCAATTGAGCTTGCGAGCTACCTTCTATCTTGCTCGTGACAGTCTGTACCAGAGGGAATGATGGATCTGTCATGTGGTGAGGTGGCGTTTTGTTTGTCTTCCAGGGTGCAGCAAAGCATGACAATGTGAGGCTGGCGCTGACATTGACAGCAGAACAGGAGAGTCTGCCTCCTGGAATGACTACCTTCTCAGGCAGAATTAATGCAGCCATGATCCAGCAGGTGCTGCAATCCTCGCCAGCTTGCCAATTTCTACAGATTATCTTCAAGAGATGTCTAGTATTTTACCGGCAGATATCTTTGATTATGTCCTGCATCTCAGACAAGCTGTGTTTTGTTGCTGTGTGGCACACTTGCAACAATGGGATCTTTGCATGTGCTGGCCATGCTAATCTGGCGCTTGTGGAAGTTGCTTCTGAAAGTTACGTTTTCTGCTTTCTGCAGGTGTGCCCTGACGTGAGCAAGCGTGAGGTGTTCCAGTGTGGGCCGGACACCATGATGGACAGTGTCATGAAGGAGCTCCTGAGCCTGGGCCTCTCATCATCACAGGTCCATCAGGAGTCCTTCAGTTTCTGAATTGCAGGCTGACTTACTTGTTGCAACTGGCAGTCCAAGGCAAGCGTTGTACATGAAGCAGGGGCCTGATCAAATTCCCAGACAATTCCTGGAAGTTCTGAGGAACCCTGCTCGAGCAGAACCTCTGATATTTTTTTCCAAAGAGATCCTGATGGAACTCATGCGATACTGATTGTCAGCTGTACTAAATTGTCTAGCGCGTGGTGCGATCTGGGAATTGCATCTGTCAAGGTGACCGTCAAAATAGTCAGTCCGCCCAATCTAGAGGAGCACCTCAGAAAGTGGGGGAGATACGGCCTGCCCAAATTCAAATTTGAGCTGCAAAATGGGGGGCTGGGGAGCTCGAAACAACAGCAAATTTGCAGATAAGTTGGAGTAAAGACTAGGAATTCTGTTAGCAAGCGCCTGCGTGCGGACCACTCTAGTTTACAGCAATTGGAACAGCATGTGTGACGCCGCTGTGACGGCATGCCTTGAAAGGGGCCAAGCAAACGGGGGGTTTTATCCTTCATGTTGAATTGTTACGAGACAATTTGTATTGCAGTGTTTGCAAGTTTGCCGGTGTTGAAATGCATCTTGGAGCCCAGATAGCAGAAAGGGTTCGGTGCTTATTTTCCCTTGCTCAAGCTGACATCAATGGCTATTTTGAATCAGAGAATAGCCTCTTGTGGTCAGATTTCTAGTGTCAGGTGGGGTGAGGACCCTTTTAGGCATATGCTTTCTGCGCATGGGATCTTAGCATGCTTTTTACGCAAATTGTTTGGATAATCTCAGTACTGAACATAAAGTGGCAGTGCTTTGGTGAAGTGTCCTCGTGTGCAGTGCTTTCACATTAACATGTGTGGGTTTGACCGCATACGCAGCCTTACAGAATAGCTGCACGTATGCATGCGTGCATTAAAATGAGCGATTTCAAGTGAAAAAGGGTTATTTGGAAATGTAGCGCCCAGAAGTCATTTAGCAATGCAATAAAACTTACAGGGCTCACTAGCCTGGGCAGTGGTTGAAACCAAACTTTGAGAAAAAGAATCCATATAAAAAACACACCTATTCCACCCATCAGCAGTACTCCCCTCCTGACAGTTAAGCATCAACGCAAGCGCGCCTACACACAAAGCAAGCAGCAAGCAGTGAAGCCGCATTTCTGGCGGGAAACTCTGTCTCTGCAAACCATGCATGCGGGGCGATAACAAGAGTGCTGGCATAAACGCAGAAACAACCCCAACATGCCCAAGCTCAGATGGACAACAGTCATAGTCTCAAAACTTCATGGTGTTCAGCAAGCATTGTCGTGCACCAGCAGTCATGACCAGAGCATGCAAACTTGAATATAGAATATAGGAATTGTCCTAACTCTAACAGCCAAGGCAACAGCAAGCACATGTTCGAGTGGGCAGACACGTGGACGAGCACAATACCAATAACATCCAGATGTCTGCGCCGCTTGTTTCTTTCGTCACGTACAGGTGCAGCAACAGTGTGCATGCAGCAGCAAACTCGACGCGTGCAGTGTGCCTAAAGCAAACGTCAAAGCAACACATTTCAATAGCAGGATGGATCCTAATAATCACCCTCAACCACTTCCTGGGTCATGCATCCTCGTGGAGCCTTGATAACCAGAAGACATCTGCCCTCACCCCTGCTCGCAAAATGCAGCAGCTAAGCAAAGGACAAGGGCAGGTCAGGTTCCTAGCGCGACAGCCGAACTCAATAGAAGAGAGGCCACAAATGCCCATGCGGGCACAAAGAAGAGAGGCTCACACGAGCACATTATAATCAACTGCTGCCACCACCCAAGTTCGTTCCATGTTGTCCTGGTTTTCTGCACGCAGGTCGTTCGTTGGGAAATTTTAATGCACCCCAGGGGGACCACCCAGCGCTCTCTTGCCCCTTGTGCTGTAACATGCAAGGCTGGCTGCCTATCGCCAAAGACGATTACTCCAGCCCTGGACCAAAGATGCCATGCCTCGACATCGCAGCAGGAGGCTGTCAAATGGGGGGAGGGGAAAGCCATCCCTCTGTTGCCAGCTGCCAGGCCATGCAACTTCAGCCAATATGCCTGCAAATGCCCGCCCTGATGTCCTCTCTAGCAAATAGCACACTCAACACTGACTGGACCCCAGTCGGGAAGGCCCTCACACTAACAGACTCGCAGGGATGGCACATGCCGACCCCTTGGCTCACCACGCCCCATTGTACTGATCGGATCACAACCCACAACTGACTGAGCTGTCAGTCTCTGCTGCATGCAACTGTGCCGACAACCCCAAGTAATCTTGAGGGGCACAACTCAGCCACACGCCTCTCAGCACCAACCGCCCCGCAGCAACACCCACCAATTTACATCAAGTCCTCAGCATTATCAACTATCTCATAACTAAGTGGGCGCTCTGGAGGCCCAGGCCAGCCACGCCGCTCAGCAGCAGTGTCTCAGGGGCCCAATGGATTGTAAGCCCTTGCCCATCACCACAACGTACAACTAAAAACCATGCGCGGCTCCAAAATTCAGGGCGGGAAGCGTCAGCGCCGAGCCAAAACACCGCAGCGCACCGGGGCCGGGCTGTGCTCCACAGTCGTCCCCAATTCCCTTACACGAGCATGCATTCTAGAAACAGGCGCCCAGCAATCTCATCGCCTGTCATGTTGTAAGCTCCAGGTCACCGAGATGTGTGAACACACCCTCTTGCACGATACTCCCCCCTCACTGGCGGCAGCGGAAAGGGCCGTTGCCCCTGCAAAACATCCATCTTCCGTTCTGTTCTGATGATCCTCATGTTGCAGGGGGCACAACCTTCACACTGCGCTGCCGAGGCTCTGGGAACCCCTGCCTGGGCAGGCATCCAATCCAGAAGGGGGGGCCCCCGGGGGTGGCCCCCCCCTTGTGGTCGGAGGGGGGGGCACCAGCTCAGAAAGCTACGGGTCCCGGCTGCAGTGCGCGCTTGACGGTGAGGAACTTGTTGCCGATCTGCTTCCCGTTGAGGTTCTGGATGACATAGTCTGTCAGCCCGATGTCCTGGTACTCGCAGAAGGCGTAGCCCTGCAGCACGATAGGTCCAAGTCAATTTCAAGGGACATGCATGAAGGTACACAGAGGGGAACATTGGCTGTGGCCAACTCTGAAGAATACCTCATGTGCCACAAACAGAGGGAGAAGCCCAAAAAAACAAGACCCACAGTTCTCCCCATGCATGCAGAAGTTGTGGTGGAACGCATGCATGCCAAATCTGCACTGTAGCAATGCCATATCTGCCCGGACCCAGATTCTAACGATGAGTTTATTGCTCCCATGCATAAAGCTAGGAGATGGGCACCTTGGAGTTGCCGGTGTTCTTGTCCATGACCAGGTTGAAGGCCTTCAAAGACCCAAAGGGCAGCAGCAGCTCCTTCACCTGCAATGGACATGCAGCAGCCCAATCAACATTGCAGTGCTTTGCACGCATGAGCCCCCATACACCAAGCACACAGCATTGCTAAAGGTAAATGACACTTGGGGAAACATACATCTTCCTTCATGCCATGCAACAGCACACGAGTGGATGCAGCAGCACATGAGTAATCGTGAACGATCACACAATGCCAGTATATGATAACAATGAGGGATGACAGGGTCGCAAGGATCCGATAGTAGATACTCTGCTTTCAAATTGGATCATGGCTTCAAAAGATGTGAAGGCACACCTGGTCTTCGGTCCAGTCGCAGGGCAGGCCGCCTATGAAGAGTTTGTGGGGGGAATCTTGCACCACAGTCTTCACGATGTCCAGGTTGGACACATCCATGGTGGGGTCCGGGTCTGTGGGGCCCAGCATCACCGCCACGTTTATGTCATAGTTGTTCGGCCGCCTCACCTGGCCACCACAGCAAAGTTTAAGAGGTCTTACACACCCAGATGCAGAGACCTCCCGCACGCAGAAAGACACCCCAGTTGCTAAGGAGAACCCCCATGCAGAGTGCAATTGATGTACAATTGCAAGACTTGCTGTCCCAAAAAGGTATCTGGTACTGAGCACCTCACGCTCAAGTGAAGATCACCCCTTCCTAAAGAGTTATGCTGAACAGGTCGAGCCGTGCCAGGGGGATCAAGGAATGCATGCATATCTGCAGCAATCCAACGCTGGTTCCTGCCGCTATGGTTTGCAGAGGCTGTGCCACAAAGTGTGTATCTGTGGAGTTCAAAGCTGCGGGCTCACCCTGAGGTAGGAGTCCTTGAATGCGACGCCGTCAAAGGCCATGCAGTTGGAGGCCTCCTCTACAGACCGGAACTCCAGGAAGGCATATGACTTCTCCGTGTAGATTTTGCAGGAGGCGATGGGGTAGCCTGTGGCCGCGCAGCCCCCAGTGCTCACCATCAGCTCGTTGATATACTGGCGCAGATCCGCCTGTGCCCAAGACAGCCTTGTCAGCCCAATATTCCATGTGTCACCACAGATTAAGTGGTAGTGAACTGAGCGTAAAAACCATTCTTCCTTAAATTCAGCGGAAGTGAAGCGATGAGGCGGCATTGGCAGCACTGCAGCTGCCAGGACAAACTCCTTAAGAAAGCAGTTCTTATTTAGCCTTCTATCGGTGCCACATGCAACGACATGCCAGCATTGCCAGTGGCACCCTGAATGATGCAGGAGATGCACAATGCAAGCGCGATCTTCTGTAGAAGCCACAACGGTCAGACACTCCGCTATGTAGTGTGCGAGCTACAGGTCAGGATCGGGGGCAGAAAGCTCACATCGGTGGTTTCAGGCGGGAGACCGCCCACATAGATTCGCCGTGCTGGCCGCGCAGCATCCGGATTGAACATCTGATACCGCGCCTGGATCTGGGCAGCCCATGCCCTGCACATGGCAACAGAGGCATTCAGTGTGTTCGTTTGTAGATCAAGGTAGGGAAGGAATCTTGCTGCTGCACAGAGCCCGTGATCCACAGCTGAAACATGCATAGGCACCTCTGAAACTGCCTGACAGCAGGGGGACTAGGATTGCTTGAAAAGAAAGATTGCAAGGTGTGAAGCAGCAGAAGCATGGCTAATATGAGAGACTAAGAGAAAGTGGAGGGAAAGGGTAGCAGACCTGTAATGGCCGAGAGTGCCCAATAGCTTTGCTATCTGCGCATCCTTGGACCGCAGTTGCTCTCCAAGCGTTATTGAATCCAGGGTCATCCCTGCAATGCACGCGTGACCTTGCTGGAACAGCATGATGCTGAACAAAGGAGCACATACTGCAAATCTGCAGACACATGGCAATGCAGACACACTCTATACATTTGCATCCAGCTCTTCACTCCCAAAGAGCACCGTAGTGAGCTGCACATTCAGGGAATTAGGTGCTGACGCTCACCTGTAAATTGATTCTCAAGGCCAGTGCCTGCAAATACACGCCAGTGTACTTATGACAATAGCTCTGACAAAGGCAACAAGTGCTAAAAGTCCGTCAAGATTCCAATACGATGTCAATTCCTGGTTCCCATCAGATCAAGTGTGACGGCAGAATAGTCATTTCCCTGTCTCTATGTGTGGACAACTGCAATCACATCTGTCTTGCAGAAGGGTTTCTCTTGCAAAACTAATATGCACTGAAATGCGGGAGCCTCTGTCCGCGTAATAGCTCTCTATTGTCCAGATCACTATTGTCCAGCAGGATGCACAAAATATCCTGCAACGCTGTTGAGGATTGCCAAAGAAATTTTGTATTGGGCCATGACATGTACCTGCGCCTGGCATGCCCATGCCTGAGCCCAGGACACTCTCTGAGAAGTTGTGACTCGCCACCTTGCCGTTGATCTTTGTGTCCAGGTTTTTATCATTCCTGGGGAGGATACAGCAGTAGACATCAGCCCTGTGCAAAGTTGCTCTGGTAGGTCCCAATGATGACATGTAATATTGCTCGAAAGGAGGGAAGGCTCGAGAAGAATGAATACAGAGAAGATACACCAACAATAGGCTCGAGAAGAATAAATACGGAGAAGTGATACGCCAACAACTAAATATGACGCTACCGAGCAGAGCCTGACAACACATAGAGGATCCCTTAACAGGATCCTAATTGTCCGTCTCAGGACTTGACCGATACATATCGGCACAGACGACGCACCCGTTGCCGAACATCAACACTGGCGTTGCACCTCCTTTACTCCCTTAGCGCCCACGGTCGATTCAGCTACCTGAAACAATCCTCACTTCATCACGATTACGCCGACAAAGTACGTTGCTCCGGACATCCAATCGCTCCGTCACTGTTCGTGATACCGCACAATCCCAAGCCAATGACTGAGAAATAGCTGAAGGAATTCGGCTAACTCAGCGAGGCCCAAAATAGCCAACAGAAACGAGTAGCAATGCCCGCACTCCGCTGCGCTCCGAGTCAAGAAGCGGGAGCCCAACAAGCTGGCGATCGCTATATAGCCTTTTGATACGAAAGGCGTGTGCTTGCGATACACAAATCGGATATCAGCCCTGAACACAGACGGCACGCCCTGATTGTACTGCCTGCCGACCACCTGTCGAGCCCTGTTTACTATGCTGCAGGCTGACCGATGTGCTCGCACCTCGAGACACGATTCTAGGGGTTTGCAGTGCAAAGAATTGTCCCAATCGAAGTATAATCTGAAGTTCATCGCTTGTGGGCAAGGCTACTCACCTTCGACAACTAGAACAACGACGTCCCGCCGCAAAATGATATTCCCTACTGCCCCTCCTCAAATGCCGCAAGAATACCTGCAACAACGTATCACAAAACGAAGGGCAGAAGCGCTTCTCCAAAACTGTCTTCTAATTCATAAAGCAGTGAAGGACACCGATGTCAGACAAAAGACACGCTGAGTAAGTCCCACTCTGCGTCAGATGTTGCCTGGTAATCTGGCCCAATTGTTATCTGGGACAGGGATCATTCATATGATTACACATCAAAACTTACAGACAATGTACTGCATTAGCTTCTGGCCATCTGCACTCTGGGTTGCGTCACCCATGAGTCGACGCGAATCGGGGTGAATGACGTAGGTGGCAGCTGCCGGGAGCATTTGCGAAGATATTTCAATGCAAGCCAGGATTTTTTGCAGCCTTCCAACATTTGCGTCTCCTGTGCAACGTGTTGGTAGAACATGACCCATTTTGTACAACGCATCGAAGTCGGACCGGACAGTCTACAGATCAGTGCCGGTTCCGGACTGGGTTTGAAAGGACGCGCAAACAGCCGATCACAGTGTGTTCAAGCATCTAGAAAATATACCCTTCCTCTCATAATGAACAAACTCCAAGCATCCTCTGCCATCAAATGATCTTTGGGGATCACGCCTCCAGAGCACAACTGCAAGACGTGTCACCCACTGGTTGACAAGCAAATCAACCTATCATTCGGTTGTTCACTGTCATTGCTTCTGCAGATCCTCCAAAGCTCGCACAAGACCTCCAAAGTCCTTGAAGTCTTGTGACACACAAGTCACCTCCATGCCAAGGAGCTGACCGGCACCTGCGATGCAAAAAGAACGGCACCTTGAGGATTTAAAGAAATAGGATGCAGTTATCAATGCAGAACGAGCGCCAGAAGACAAGAGAAAGGGTTGCATACGGACTGCACGTCATGTGCCAACAATACATTGATCCCCAGACCCAGGTGACATTAAGCACAGCTTGAGAGATTGCGACGATGCTCTTCATCCGATACAGTGAGTCACTCTGTCTCCATATCACACTGTCTTCAAGCGGTGACGATGGGATCACCTGCAGCTGTGTAAGGCCCGTGAGCAGCGAGAATGGTGCCCCATTTCTCCAGCATCTGCTGCAGCGCTTCTCTGCCTCCCATGATCTGCAAGAGCCCCTCCGCCTGTGACAGCACCTTCGCATCAGACACCATGCCACTTGCCCCATTATTGCAAGGCTCCCATGCATCTACCTCCTCATTTCATCTTTGTTCTGTCGGAGAACCGGCCCTCTCTGTCAGTACCAATGCTTGAGCGCACTGTCAAAATGCCCCATGACAAAGGCATTGAGATGTCTATAATAATCTTTACAAATTGAGAAAGGGCAATTGTATGTGCAAATGCCAGCGAGGATCTCAGGACAAGGGTCTTTCCAAGCATCACCTACCGAGACCGGCAATTGCATGGTTTTTGTTATGGGCCTCTCGGGAGAGTACTGTGCCTCACACAAAAAAGGATGTGTCATGAGGATGTGTCATGCATCACCGTGCCCTCACACCCTGCTTACGTGATTAGTCACTGGAGTGGCAAATACTGTACCTCAGCAGTGGACGTGAACGCCACTGCGTAAACGTGACCGTCAGCCAGCAGCTGCCGCTCTGCAGCGCACTGCTCTTCAGTTGCCCCTGGCCGCGTCTCATAGGCATCCACTCTCACAGCGTGCGCCCCTGCTGCCTTCACAGATCGGGCCTCACTCACCCACAGAACTGCACGATTTGCATCAGTGGCTGCCAGCAGTGCAAATTTATCCGTGAAATGGCCATATGAGGATTGTCAATGAGGGGGGCCCAGCTGGGAGAATCAACTGATGAACCAAGCCTGCCAGCTTGAGAGCATGCACTGACTTCGAGAGCTTTTTGCCGCAAAGTGAGCCCGGTAGCATCAAAACAGCTGTCCCAACCCAAAAGCTGCCAGACTGATGTAGAAACAAACAATGCAGACACTGGAACAGAGCGAGCGAGCGAGCAGAATATGAGAAAAAGAGCTGTTTGGCAAGTGCACATTCATGCAACAACAACACAACAATCCCCCGGCCCAGGAGCAATGATTGCAATGCTCCAGCATTACTCGCTTGCAACGACCGGCTGTGTGCACATGTCACCCCCTGCAATGCAAGGCTTGTTGGTGTGGCGGAGGAGGTTGAGACCCACCTGCAAGCTGGCCAGGAACCTGGGCACCACAGGCGGTTCTGTGAGACCCCCACTCACCAGCGGCACAGGGCATAGCACCCTCGCTCCCTCGGCCTCCCCTCGCCTTTGCAGCTCAGCCACAAGCCCCTGTGTGCTTGCCTGCACCCAAGCACCTGGCATCATCTCTTTTACGCAGGCCACTCCTCTGATAACGTCAGGCAGGTGGTGTTCATGACATGCATTTGAGGGTGCAGCCACCACAATGTAGAACTAGTACCTCCTAAGTTGGCAAGAGATCTTCCATTCTTAATGATGAAATGATATGGTATGATAGATAACAAACTTAGCCTGGGCTGCTCCTCTTGATGCTCCTGGGCTTGACAGAACACCGTGCCTCAAGCTTCCAATTGACTTGGATCAGCTTATGATACACACAAATATTAGGACACCCGCCATCGGCATCGCTCTCCTGTGTGGAACCTACCTATGTGTAATGCGCCATTGCCTGATGCATCTCAAGGTGTAAGGAGGAACACCTCCTGGGGGGTCAGAACATCCCTCACTCCGGCCTCCGCCAGCATTTCAGCGTCCGCTCCGAGCGCAGCACAGCGCAGCGGCAGAGCATTCAAATGCGCAGTGGCCGACTGCAGGCTGCCATGCGCAGATGCCAGCCTTTCCAGAACGGCCTGGATGCCGTTGCGCGATGTGAAGGCCAGGTGAGTGTAGCTGTCCAGGCTGGCAAGCTCGTCGTCCAACCGCTGCACCCCAGCTCACTGGTTGACAAACAACCATGTATTGCTGGCCTTTTGCTTAGCGCCAAGGCTCTGCCTAACTGTGAGAGGGCAATGCACACTTTCCAATTACGATGAAGACAGCCCTGAGGGCCCATGTGAGAGCGCGTAATGGGCAATCCGCAAGATCTGTGTAGTGACTGAAATGTTAGCCTATCACTTGACAGATGGTGCATCATTGTAGTGTGGTGCAGGATGTGGATGATGACTGATGACAGGAGAGCGATTCATGTGTCCACCTGCATGCTCTGTGCGTCTGACAGGCGGGCGATCTCGATTGCAGGCACCCACACAGGCCGCGCGCCCCGCTCTGTAAGACGTGCAGCAAGTTTCAGCGCGTATTGGCGAGGGGACGTGAACATGACCCGCTTGTTTGACAGTGGCAGAGAGTCAGACCCTGCATCATGCATGCAGGGTCACTCTCAGCTTTCCTGAAGGAACCCAGAGGATCTGGAACAAATAAATTGTTTTTTATGTGTATCAGCTCTTGGGAAGCATCCCCCTTTTCCATGCATGGCTCACTTTGCAGCAACTCACTGTCAAGCAGAGCTTGGGCCTCACAAGCGCCTGCACTGGTCTGGCCCCTTTTTATTTGCTTAAGAAATTTCCTTTCGAGACACGGTCGTTTCAAAATGCAGCTCCTAACATGGACGCCCTCTAAAATGCAATAGCATGGCCTCATCAAGAATGCTGCTGGACAATTTCTAAAAGATCCCCAGTCCAAAATCAAGCTTAGTTTTGCACAAGCACATCTCCCGTTCATCTACATTCAGTTAAATTGATGTTGCGCGGATTCCTCATCCAAAGTGGATGTCCCACATGGGGCGGTGAGTCATTAGGATCCAAGGAAACTTTACGAGGTCGTTGCCATTCTATATTTGGAATACTTAGATAGGGTTCTTTAATATTTGGCAATCACGCATTTTACCTCATTGATGGGCAAGGATCAAGGGAAGGGGAATCTGCCGTGACTTAGGAGTGCTGCGCGTCATCTTTCCAGTGGAGATCACAAGCAGGATCTGATCATGGAAGCCGTTCCAGTGATAGCCAGTGGCTTATTTGCGGGCGCAGCCTTATCAGTCTCCATCGCTGAGCACCCCGCAAGGAAGGACATAGATCCTGAGCAAGCTGTGCGACAATTCAAGAAGAGCTACAAACAGATCGCCCCCTTGCAAGTAGACCGTCACGCTCATCCTCGATGAAGATCAGCTGTTCCAAATTTTTAATATTCCAGCACTCAATGCTTCTATATCGACTTCTACTGAGATCATTTAATGCAGGTAGGCATTGGAAGTTGTGCTTTCTAAAGATATGCTCTCCCTTCTGATGCATTACAGGCTGGCCTGGCGCTTATTGCCTCTGGCACTTCTCTGTACCTTGCATCCAAGAGTGGCGACCAGAGCAAGAAGATCTATCTTGCAGCTGGCCTGAGCATGGCTGCCATGTTGCCCTACACCGTAATTTGCATCTTCCCCACAAACAACAGGCTCATGTCTGCAGAGAAGAAGGAGGATGCTGAGGTGAGTGACCCCTCAATGTGCACAGCCCATCTCAGTTTACAATATCACCTTTGGTAGGGGATGGCATCAAATCTTCTGCATATGCTGGCAGACCTGCCTGGTCCTGGACGTTCAGAACCATCATTTGAGATGGCTGCAGCAGCTGCAGTGTAGCCTATGTATGTCTGTTTACATTTCTGCATGGCAATCTCAGGTCGAGCGTCTCTTCGGCAAATGGGAGAAGCTGCATGCAGTGCGGACGATCGTGGGCACTCTCACTTTTGCTGGCGTCACCATTGCAGCCTTGCAGAGCTCGAAGAAATGATGTGACATCACTGCAGAGCAATTAGAGGAAGAGGAATGCAGACATCAAGGCAAAGCGAGCACCTCAATTGGGAACCAACTGTGAAATTTATGGGCCTCAACAGTCCCAGGCCCCATGTCAATTGCCTTGTGTGCGAATGTCATTGCCACTGCTACATCAGAGCTGCTGCTGGCTTCAGAGCTGCTCTGGCTGGCGCTTTGGAGCCACTTTTTGTCTGCATCATGATGGTTTGCATCAGGTGAATAATGTAGTTGTTTCTGATTGGAAAATCCTACTAATGGCTCACAGAGGACTGCCCAGTGCCAACCTCGAGGTCCATGTACCTCCCTGTAGGCATGGCCTGAAAGTATGCAGCTCTTGACTGCCGCAGATCAAGCTGTAATAACAGTGATGAATCTAGAGAAAATGTACACTGATATTGCTTCGTCTGTTTATTAAAAAACTGCAAGTCGGCTAGCCAGACTTCTCCACATCCCCAAAGCCCACTGTCACTGCTGCTATGGCCACCACCATCTCGTCCGTGACATCCCCTGCAAGCAATCAGCAAAACCCCTAAGATTTCTCGCCTCATCCCCACTAGCTCCAGCACTTCACAGCAGGAAGCGTGCTATGCACACATTTGCCAGCAAATAACAGGAGCTGCAGCTTTTGGCAAGGCAGGCATACCTAGCTCATCAATCGCAATGCCGCTTCCGCATGACAATCCGCCTTCAACAGCCTGCGCACATGTGCAGGCTGTACAGGCTACCATGTCTCAAAGCATTCCTCATCATGACACCGGGTGTCTTGCCTTCAAATCAGCTGCTCTTTTATCAGGTTGGGTCTTCATCTTAGAGGAAGTGCTGCCCCAATTTTCGCTGATGCTGTCCATTTGTATACAGGCCAACAAAAGGCTCACCTCGATCACTGCCTGACCGTAAGGGAATATTTTCCGGCACTCCTCCAAATCGACACGCTCCTGCAAGCCAACATTGCAGGGAAGGTTAGCCACAGATCCTAGATGAACCGGGCTTCAATGCCGTGCAGGGGCGGAGAATGGCAGCTTGACTGCTGTACCGCAGTGGCTAGCAAAAGCAGAGCCATGTGCTCACCGGGTGTGGTGATCCAATCTTCACATGCAGTTTGAGGTTGTTGTAGCCTCCTGGCACAAGCCTGCTGACCGATGGGATTGAGTTGAACTCTATAGCGTTGCGGCAGGCTCTAGCAGCTGCTTTCTGGAATAGCAGACAGACTGGTTAGGCTTGCAGTCGAGTAGTAATGCACATGTCAATTATAATCAAGATGGATGTGATAGGGAAAGAGCACTCACTGTAACATTTTGCCCGTGCCCATCACAACCTGAACCGATCTCCACAAAGAGGATCTGCGCAATCGGATTGATTAAGGCATCAAAACACATCAATTATATAGATTGGATATTCATTGTCTCACAGGCGTGGGGCCAACCTCTGCCATGTGTGGGTTTTTCACCACTCGTCGTCCAGCAACACCAGCACTGGTCTGTCCATCAGTTGATGCTGTCGTCATCCAAGCTCTACCGCAACGATGTATCCTGTTGCTTATATTTGTACTCCTGTGAAGAGTTGATGTGCTTCTAAACAAAGACATAGACTCCGATGGTTCCAGCACATGAAGTGTAGATAGGTTCTGGATATCACACGGACATGCAAACGCAATCGCCCCAACACATCTGTATCTTCTCCATTCTTACATTGTTCAGAGACTGACAGAGTCTCTTGCATCATTCTTAAATTGAGATTTCTCCAAAACGGTAGCTTCCAGGAAGGTGGAAGCTGGTGGCCACTCATCAAGCATGCATGCCTCGTAATTCCACAGCCAATTGCAATACTTAATTCTGAGCACAGATTATTGGTGTAAGTAGCGAAGTACGTATAACGACCTTGCATCGAGTCCAGTATAATTGTGATCTCTATTCTGCATTAATCCATGAGGTTGCTCTCGCTGTGAATCCCCGAGGCAGAGTTACAACATTTCGATTTGGATCTGAGCAGGCTACAACACACTGGGACCCCATAGCGTCGGGCTCTGTAGTATTGGGTGAACTTGAATATTACAGCAGAGTCATAAGTCGTCTTCCTCCTCAGCAAGGAGCGCATCTATGTTGGCAGCATCCTGGGCCGCGATTGCCCCGAGTGCCGCCCAGTCCCTTGGAGCACCCTTCTGCAACGGGGCTTCCTCCCGATCCACCCCAGCAGCAGCTGACCCATTCAGCTGCGGCGGCCGTTCGCCAGCCTTATGTTCTGGCCTGCGTGTGCTGCTCTTGCCGCATGCTGGAGCGGCAACTGCCGCAGGCTGACCCCTAGAGGGGACATCCTTTGATGTCCTAGCCGAATTAGCAGCAGCGGTCAGCATGCCTGCTCTCGCACGCTTTTTCGGCGGCAGCATCGTCTCCTGTGGAGGCTTGGCTGCCGGCTCTGCTGTTTTGGCTGCAGACGCAGCCGTTGCAGAGCTGACGGCCTTTCTCCGCTCGGTCGCCGCGATGGCCTTCTCCCTTTGGTGAGCAGCCAGCTCAATGTCAACTGCCCCCACAAGGGGTTGCGCCTTCTGTGCTTCAACAGCTGCTGGCAAAACGCTTGCCGCGCTGGGTCCTTTGGAGGCGAGTTTGCTGCGCTCGCGCTTTCCGGGAGCCTTGGGGCCGGCTGCTTTGCTTGGACCCCTGGACAGGGCCTCTCGCTTCCCCTCGTCACCCTTCTTGTGACCTGGCGTGCGCTTGCTGCCATTCATCTGCTTCCCCCTTGCGGTGCCCTGCTTAATCCCTGCCCCCGTGTCCGCTCCAGCTACCAGCCTGCCGCCCTGGTCTGCTAAGAGCTGCGCTGCAGCGCTGCTGGCCGGAGTGTCTCTATCTCTGCTCTGCTGCGCTGGCCAGTTGGGTAGGACAGAAGCGCGCTGCTCTGGTGGGATGCCGGTGCTGGCAGCTGCTGGAAAGTCTCCATCATCGGACACGTCGCTCTCAAATCCCCCAGTATCTCCCGGAGAGGCAACAGTGCCACCCCCACTCCCAAGGTCAGGAATGACTGGCTCGCCCAGCATGTCATACTCCAAGCCTTCCAGGTCATCATCTCCATGCGCTGAGGGCCCCTCCACATTGTCCGTCCATCGCAAACCGGAAGCCGATCTGCCATCTCCTGTCACCGCCGCAGCCGCTGTTGGCCCTTGCTGCTCGCTCTCCGCCCCAGTCAGAGATACCTCAGGCCTCAAGCCAGCAGCCTTGCTCTCCTTGCTGCGAGCTGTTTCCCTCTCGGTTGTTGGGGCTGCTTCAGCACTGGCTCCCGATCTGCCATCTCCTGCAGGCCGCCAAGGCTTTGATTGCCGCCTTCTAGAGTCAAGGTTTGCCTCCGCGGCCCCAGAAACTCGCCGCTTCCTGCCCGTTTGGGCCGCGCGCTCTGCCCCAGGCGCCCCCTCCACTGCAGGCTGCCCCGCCGCTGCAAGCTGCCCACCCGCCTCCTCTGCTGCGCTGACCGCTGCCCCGAGCGCGCCATTCGCCAAACCCGGCCCGGGAGCTGCCGACGGGCCGGCTTCATCGGCGGCAGTTGCGTCGCGCATCCCAGAGAGTCCCCGGCTGGGAGGGCTGTCTCCGGGGGCGTGCGCGCCGAGCAAGTCAAATGGCTCAGCGGCAGCGACATCCATCGAGGAGGGAGCCTCTGTTCTGGGGCGTTTCCGTTGTGGGGGGCTGTCGGCCGGGGCGGGAGCGGGGCCCCCGAGCATGACAGATGCTTCACCCGCAGCGACATCACCAGTGACATCCCTCGAGGAGGGAACCAGCGTTCTGGGGCGTTCCCGTTGCGGGTGGCTATTCGCTGGCGCATGCGTGGGACTGTCTGCCGGCGCTTGCGCGTATGCGGGTCCTCCGGGCATGTCGGACGCGGCGGCTAGCGCTGCGGCGCCGCGCTTGGCCCAGAGCTCCTGCTTGCGGCGCATGGCTGCGCGCTCCCGCGCCTCCTTTCTCAGCACCTCCTTCGCCCTCGGCCCCAGAAATGACAGGTCCAGTCTCCCCCCGTCCGGTCCCTGCGCCGCCATCCAACAAGAGTAAAATAAACAAAAAACATGTAGACGCCCTGATGAAGCCTGGGGCATGATTGAGGAGACTGTGCCGCCATCAGCATCTGAAAGGGTGCTTGGGGTCATGAAATTAAATAGCATGAAATAAAACTGCATCCTGGAGTGCGGCTGCCCTCCATGTTTACCATGTTCCCATCGCAACACTTGGCATCTTCATCAAGCATCACATCTCACCATGAAAGCTCAGATGGGTGACTGGCTTGGAGCTTTTGAGCCCATCAGCAAATTTTGACTGCAGATGAAATGGGCAGCGAGAAGGAGATCTGAGTATCTGAGCATCTCACCTCAAGCTGTGCCAGGGGTATGCCTGCTTCCGCCAGTTCAAGCAGCCCGTCATCCTGTGGCAGACTTGCAGATGCTTCTCCTGCGTCGTGTGAGTCGCCGGCCTGCCCTGTGTTGCCTTTGTCTTTCCTAGATCGTCTGCCTGCACAAATGAAATAGATCTCCTCAGGGTCACCTTCTACATTGATGTCTGCTTAAGTTCTCACCAACTTGGTGAATGGAAAGCATGTAAATTTCGCGCAAATATCGACATAAAAAAGTGCACGCTTGATTCAGCCACAGAGCTATCGGCATCATTGTAGAAAAATACTCTCTTCAGGCCATTTGCTTTACACTTTGAGGTAAAGGAACAGAAACACATGGCAGATCAACAGTTTCAGGAGCAAGTGCCTCACCCCGCCTAGTGCTGCCTGTGCCGCTATCAAGGATGTCTTGGACGTTGAGAGCGATATCACTGAGCATACTGCTCAGGCGCTGGCCCATATCGAGGTCCGCAATGCTCTGCACAAAAGCCCCCTTCAGATCCATATTCAAATGGTCATGACCATACTCGTGCTTGTGCAAGCTGCCAACCTTGCTGTTGCCTCCTTCCAGACTCTAGAGGAAATTGGAGCTTCACAGGCTACACAGGACAAAGGTATTTCTCTCTCTGTCTGAGCAACCCTGCGCACAGTAGCGCATATCCACGTTGCGCCCCATCAAAATGGGACCTCCACTGCTGTCTGGATTTGCAGCGACATGCAGAACACATGCATCTGCTTGCATGTTCTGCACAGTATTCCATGGGCTGTGGATGGAAATGTAGAAGCTAACCAACATCGAATTGTTGAGCACTGATGCATCATCTGCTTTGCAGGTCTACCCATACACAGCCCTTCAAGTAGGATATGCGGAAACCTCCTCAGCAGCACAGGCAGAATAGGAGCAAAAGTGACCTCTCAACAGCTCAGCCAGAATAGGAGCAAAAGTAACCTCTCAACAGCACAGCCAGGATAGGAGCGGCAGAGAGGAGTGCACCGGGGGCAGGTCATCGGGGTCGGCGGCGGCGAAGACTCTGGCCTGCGCGCTGCGGTAGCTGTCGCAGAGCAGCTGCAGGTGCTTCAGCTCGCGCAGATCCCTGTGCGTCTGCTGCAGGTGATCCAGCGTCAGCGGCAGCATTGCATTGCGCGCACGCATGTCCACCTGAGCCATCCTGCTAGGGAGACAACCACACTGTCATTGCACATGGTCTAGCAAGCTTACGTGTGAACCTGTGCTAGCGTGCGGTGAGCCCACTGTCATCTGCTGATGCAGTGACATGTCCGATGAGCCATCCTGCCAATACACAAGCAATAAGCTCAGGGCACATGCTACCTGCATGTGCAAATTGAAAGGTGTTGCGAACGTCAGAGACACCTGCTGCTAGGCGCAGATGCGAAGCTATGCTTCTTTTGTACCATATACAGTTGGACGAACAACTTTACATGTATCGGCCGCTTCCTGCGCCTGAGGGTGCGAAAGCACATATCATCATGTACACGGTTTATCGGGCGCTGCAGTACCTATAACAGGCACACAATAAGCCATGTATCCGACAATCTGATCTTTTGACACCCTTGAGAGAGCAACACCATGCAATCACTGTTGCAAAGCGCATGGAGAAGCAAGAGGCAGAAAGGGTGAGATCTCACTTGGGCTGCTGGAAAGGCAGGGGAGGAGAGCAGGCAGGTGGCCGGAGCACAGCACCGCACACAAGCGCATGGCTCTCCACCAGCCTATTCACGACGGCGGCCACGTCAGGAACGCCCCTGCGCCGCGTTTCGCGCATGATGTCCAGCAGTATGCGCAGGCTGCTGAGCGGCAGGTACGGCCGGACCTTCTGTGCGCACGGCTGCGTCTCGTGCAGGGTGTATATCGCGTACAGAGCCCCCACCTGGATAGTAATACAGAGGAAAAACCTGGAGGAGATTGCAAGAAATACGGACATTATGGTCTACAATGCTGGCCAGCAATGGGGATGGTCTCATGCAATGGAGCATATGCAAGAGGTGTATGAGGTGAAGACATGCATGTTGATGAGTGGCGTGGTACCTGCAAAGCCAGCGATGGGGAGGATGGATCAGTGTCTGCCTCCACAGCCTGCGGTGCTGCACTCTGTTGGCCGGCATCTGTCGTGTGCTCCGTGCCTGCAACACAGGGGCATGCGTTGATCTTGATGATTCAGGATAAGAGCCCTTCCAACCTGCAGCCCCTACAGAGTTTGTGTGTTGTAAAGAGCAGCATTATTGCTCTTTTGTAAGAAAATGCGTGTCCTACCATGCATCTCAGGTGCATGGTCCACATCGGGCACGTCCAGGTCGTGCAATGTGCTGACCAAGCGCTGTATGTGCTCCTGATCACCTGCAAAGAAAGCAGTCATAGAGCCATAAGAAGCCATACGCCTAAGACTCACATGAAGTCTAAAAACACGTTGTCCGATACCCAAGCCGTGCTATAAGGTCTGATTTTAGAGAGGGCTGCGACGCAAAGCTGGCCATGATCAAAACAAAGTGCCAGATGCGCCTTGTACCATTCTGAGAGGCATCAGCATGGCTGGGGCCCGGCGGCTCTGCATCGCCCTCCTCCAGCAGCAGGGCCCTCAGAGCAGCGCTGTCAATCCGCGGCACGCCAGCTGGCTGCTGCTGCCTCTCCGGTGCACGCTCCTGCTGACTGGGACCCCCAGAATTTCCCTTTGGGCCAGCTCCTGCGCTCCTGGCCACTGCTGCCGCCAGCAGATCCCTGCCGGATGCAGGCCTCTTTAGGGGCTGCCCCCGCCGCGATGCAGCAGCACCCTGCACGCTGTGCTGCGCTGTGCCCGCTGTGCTGCCTGCCTGAGGTTCTACTGGTGTGACAGCTGCTGGTGCAGGCGCTAATGGCTGCTGCATCTGATCAGGTGAATTCTTTGCTGCACCAGTTGCAGGGGGATCATTTGGTCCTGCAGGGGGTTCGGCTCGGGGCAGGGGTGCCTGCAGATGATCGCATGCGACTGCAAAGAGCGACTGCATGAATCCTGGAAAGGTGGAATGCTCCAAGCAGCCCTGCGCCAAAAAAGGTGCCCCTTTCTGACCAACTGTCCCACTTGACAGTTGTGGAGGGAGAAGCAGCTGCAGAGCATGTCGAGGGGGGATCTGCAAGGACCAGTGGTGGGGCAAGCACGGTGCTACTGTGGAAAGGCCTGCTTACCTCATATATGAGAGAGAAATGCAAGTCCTGCCAAGCCTGCCGGAACGTAGCGTAGGAGAGGAGACTGCCTGAGTCAACCTTGTGCAAGAAAAGCCTCAACAAGGCATGCACATCTTGCTCTTGAGGCGCCAGGCTTGGCATGCCTGAAGTCCCTGGCATCCCTGCTTCACCTCAGATGTTTTGGATTGCCATCAGGCAATCAGAACTGCAAGAACACCGGCAACAAGCAATTTAACCACAATCTTCCAAGATCCTGACACTATGAGAGGGAAGGAAAGTCAGCCAAGGTCATGCTAATCCCCTGATCAATCCCTGCTCAGGAACGCAAAACAAATGGCCGGGAAAGTTCACAGAAAATCTTACGCCTGCAAACATTGCAGATACTACCTCTTACCTGGCTACATCTGGCTGGGCAAATAGCAATCTGCTGACTCATAGCCGATGGCCTGCATCCTCATGCTGCAGGGCTTACAGCCGCCCAGGTACAAGTGGCAATATCAGGCATTGCATTGCATCCAACAAATTATTAATTGCCGAAGATGACACAGACATGACAATTTCCTTGCTTGAGAAAGCCTGGTCCCATACACGAAGATGTGTTCCTGTTCTGTGCATGCTCGGCCAGGGGCATACTTCCACGTCATCATCCCCAAATGTCCGTGACGTTCGCTGCAAGCTCGGTGAAAACTTCACTGGGAAGTCTTTGGGATTCACATTGACAAAGCTGCATGAAAGTAACGTTGTCTTTCTGTGTAAAGAAAGATTGATTTGTCAGTGAGTTGATCTGTTTACTACCTTCTCATACCTTGGATACTTGGAAGGCAGCCGAGATCGCGCCAGAAGAGACTTTTCGAACAAGTTTAACATTGTCATAACCGATAGAAACATTTATTCCTGTGATGAGCACGTTGTCAGAGCGAAACGCATTCCTTAAAGGTGGGAAACTAGGACTTCACTATGTCGACATACAGGACTATCTGAGGGCTTATTTGTGATCCATACTCTGGCTCTTATATCTCGTGACTCACGTTCCTTTGCTTACCATCAGGACAACTTCGTGTCAGCTTCACTAAGCCAGAGCACGGTAGCCAGGTCCCTAGGCGCTGCAAGCCGTTCAAAGCCATGGCTCAGGTAAAATTTGACACACCTTGAGACAACCTTGGAAGAAGTTTCATTAGAAGGAGCTCCTGTGATGATCCTCCAGACAGTGAACTTCTTCTGCTTGATATATAGAGCGCGTGATCTCTTCTGCTGCAGGATCGTGGAGCTTCGGTCAGGGCAGATGCAGCCACCCTGGAAGCCCCTACCACTTCCAGCACACCTAGCACGTACCCCACTGAAGCAGCAAGGCGCACTGCTTTCAGAGAAGATTTCACCCCAGAGCTGGTGAGTCTCCTGCTCCAGAACGTCCCAGCTGAGGTTGCTCAGCAGGAATCTTAAGTATTTGAATCAGCAGTGAGTTCAAGGTTGTCATTGCTGTCCATACTTGAGAAGCCCAAGTCCTGCCAGGTCGCATTGGACGTGGAGGAATGGAGGAATGAACTCACATTCAGTGAAGAGCTTTGTAGGACAGTGGGAGTTGCACTTGGCTTCAAGTTCAAGAAATTTTTTACTGCTGCTCTGCAGACAGAGCCAGTGGAGGCCAATATTCAAGGGAGTATACCCGCATGGCTGCATGGCTGTTTTGTCAGAAACGGCCCAGGCACATTCAGCGGCATGAAGCACCTGTTCGACGGATATGCCATGCTGGCCAAGTTTGAATTTGAAAACGGCAGCGTGAAGGTGTCACACAAGTGAGTCCTTGGACCCTTCACATTCACATACTGAAGCTTTGGCATGCAGAAACTTGATTCTAGTGTAGGTTCTAGAGTAGATGCATGACAACTTGAAGCTTCATGGAGAGCTCTATGCAAACAATATCTACTGCAGTGTATGATCGGCAGGATGTCTGCTGCAGGTATGTGCAGACAGAAGCATACAAAGCTTTCCGGCAGACAGGAAAGATGCAGTTCCCAGAGTTCGGCACAACAGTCTCTCCACTCAAGTCTATGTGGCTCGCCTTGTTGGGATTGACTGGCATTGGTCAAGGCATGCCTCTTTATATGACTCTCTCAGCTTTTCCAAGCAGTAAACTTCTACGAAGAAAAGTTCTGCTTGAAACTTTCACAGATATTGCAACCATCATTATTTGATCGCTGTGGCGATGGCTCATGACTTGTGATTGATGGACTCATCGCCCCTCTGGACATCCTGTACAGGCTTCACGGACAACTCCAGTGTGAATGTTGTCCCCACCCCGGATGGCAAGCAGCTCATATCCCTGACTGAGAGCGTGGCGGGGACCTATCGCTTGGATATGGATCTCAACACCCTGGGCCAACTCAAATTTCAGGACGGAGTCAAGGGGCTGCTGACTACCGCTCACCCAACCCTCTTGCCAGATGGGAGCATGATCAACCTCACAAGCGGGGTACGCAGACATTTTTGTGCTTTTGCTATTGGGCATGTTTTGAGCCCCATCTTTTTGTTGGTTTCTGTTGTATGGCACTGATTTGGCGTGTTGGTTGCAGTTTGGCACCCACTACACAGTCTTCAGACAGAACAGGGCCACCAATGTCCGGGAGGAGATTGCTCAGGTAAGCAACACGCTCTGTGCCATATGCAGATGGACTTTCATCAAAGCTCAGGGTGCATTTGTGAGTAAAATTGGCAGCAGCAGGAAAAGTCACTCCTTTGCATGCAGGTCCCACTGTGCAGTCCCCCAACGCCAAGCTGGATCCATGACTTCCCAGTGACAGAGAATTATGCAATTGTGCCAGAGACACCCATCTTTTTCAATCTGAAGGTGCGTGCCAGACCATGTCTTGCCTTTTGAGTTTTCCGCTCAAGGTCCAGTCACTCAGAAATTGCAGTAACTTGGAATTCACTCTGTCAGATATCATCAAGATATCTTAAACCTCTCTGCGGCAAGGTTTTCTGAAGACAAATGTCAGCTTGTCTGCAGACGCACCTTGCCTCTGGCAAGAGAAATGTGTAATAAATGTTATTACCCCACGTTGAAGATGTCTGGATACTGTGCTGCAGGCGGCTCTCTTTGGAGGCGCAGACTATGTGATGTTTGACTGGAAGCCAGAGCAGCGCACCATTCTGCACCTAGTCAACCTGAAGACAGGCGCAGTCACGCAATTCGATGCGCCTCCCTACTTCACATTCCACTACATCAACTCCTTCGAGACTGCTGACGGCGCCAGCCTCTGCTTCGATTTCTCCAGATTTGAGGACCCGGACTTCATGAACAGGCTCATGCTTGACAACCTCCGGGGCAACAAGCGCCCAATCGCTGCCTCGCCTGTTGTGTGAGTCACCTCTTACTACTGTTTCTATCAAGCATGGCAGAAGAAATAGCATCCTCATTATTACAATTATCATTATTCACTATACATTATTATTACAATTTTGAGACCTGTTATGAGCCACCTGAGGGTATTCTGAGGCGGAAAATATGCTTGACATGAAACATGCTTGTGTGATATTCGAAACAGGAGGATAACGGTCCCTCTGGATGGCAGCTCAAGCAGTGCAAAGCTGGAGCCCCTCATGAAGGATGACTCGTACAATTTCTGCGAGCTGCCTCGCGTGAACCCCCACTACAAGGTGCGAATGCCGCAATGCCCATCCTGACAGCGACATGCAAATTCACTCTCCACATGACCAGATTACGCTGACATACAGGATGCATAGGCACAGCTTTTCTCCCTGTCATGTCAGAGGGTGCTTCCTTCAGATCAGGACAGCTAATGCCAGGTCGCATGCTTGATCTGAGAGGCTGAATCCTCGGTTGTGGCTGCAGGGCAAGGAGTACCGGTATGCATACGCGGTGTCAGCCAAGCTGCCTGCATCGTTCGGCAATTCGCTGGCCAAGTTTGATGTGGAGGAGGGAAGTGTGAAGCAGTGGCACGAGGCTGGCTGCATCCCTGTCGAGCCGCTTATGGTCCCGCGTCCTGGAGCACAGGTACTGCCTCAACCATAAATAGTGGAAGAAAACTAGAGACATTGAAGTAGATCGGGCGCTCATCATCACTCCCAGCCCATCATCTGCTTCAGCCGTCCTGCATCATTTGCTAGATTTTCAATATCACTGTGGTTTCTGCAGTGCTTTTTTCCACAGCCGATTCATCAGACTTGCAAGTGTTGCCCCTGGTGCAAGGGGAGATGCTGCCTTGGCCAGGAAGCTTTTGACTTGTGAGGGATGGTGCTTGTGAGGTGGGATGTGCTGATCCAATTCGATTGATGCAGGATGAGGATGATGGAGTGGTGCTGTCAGTGGTGACTGGGGCGGATGGCAAGTCTTTCCTTCTTGTCCTGGATGCCAGCAGCTTCCAGGAATTGGCCAGGGCACATCTGCCCCATGGGATCCCTTATGGCTTCCATGGCACCTTTGTGCATGCTGATTGACCGTGTGAGCTTGTATTATAGATATCCATCAATGTTTGTGGCACGTTGAGTTGATATCATAAGCAAGATTCCGTCAAGTGAATGAATGGGATACTTTCTGTGAAGACTTTCGTTCGACTGCCATGTGATTCATTGTAAGGCAATTAATTTATTGCGAGCAAAAGTAGCATACAAGCAAAACACGACCGATACAAGGAATACTGATGAGTACTGATCAGTTGTTGCAATGCAAGCAAAACGCAAACTTCCTAGTGCGATCAGATGGCATTCAGTTCTCGCAATCGGCTGATCTCAGCATCACTCAAGTCAAGCTCGTCTCTCAGAATCTGGTCAGTGTGCTCCCCGAGCTCAGGTCCTGCCCACTTTGTAGATCCTGGCGTCCCGCTCAAGACAGGCAGCATGGCAGGCAGTGTCAGGCTCGGCCCATCTCCCGAAGGAGGCTTGGCCTCGTGGAACATCCCCCTCGCCTTGTACTGCTCCTCCTTCATGATGTCTGCAGTGCTCAGTATGGGGCCTGGCACAGCAATTCCTTAGTTATTCACACGTAAGATCATGCATGCATGCATCGCCTTGCACAAGGCAGCAGACAATGAGAATGCTTGCCCAATCCATTATACTTCAGGCGCAAGATTTCAGGTGCAAGCGGTCTCACCAGAGGGGACTCTGGCTTCTGCCATGACTTCCAGCACCTGTTCAAGGCTTCGCTCCTCCACCCATTTCCCAATCACCTGCACAATACAGTGACCTCTGCATCTCGTGCAAAATAGCACAGGAACCTGCAAACTTAGGTGATAGCCTGGATGTAGGTGAGAAAGGGCACCCCTGACACCCACCTCATAGATTTCATCCTCCCGCTTACACCGCTCAGTATTATTGCAATAAAGAGGATTCTGCGAGCCCATCTCTGGCCGCCCAATTGCTGCCATCAGCCGCGTGTATACCGAGTCCCCATTGCCGCCAATTATTACATATCTGCCATCCTTTGTCTTCAAAGTGGCAGATGGGACCACTCCTGCAAAATTCCTCAATCGCTCAGCCAAGCAGTTCTGTAGCAATATTACTGCAAAGCCAAGCTTGGTCCTAACATGCAGCAGCTTGAGCTCTTTACTGCCTGCCTGAGGCACCTAAGGCAAACTTTGGCTGCGTCAAAGTTCCTTCAATGAAAAAAACAGTTGTCTTCACACCCCCTCTGCAGACTTGTAAGTAGCATTGCGCCGTGGCCTCTCTGGAGCTCCTTAGCTTCTCTAAAAATGCAGCTGCTTGTGTCAGATGAGCAGTCTTCAAGAGGGAAATCAATGCTTGATGCCTGGAGGAGCTTTGGAGCTATGGCCAGCTCACCTGAGATGGTGGATCCGGAGGGAGGCCGGTCATAGCCATGCATGGCAAACTCCGGCACGCAGCCCTCCAGCATGTTGAACACCGACTCACTGATGGCTGCATCCACCACCTGACACACAAAAGATACATACCTGATACACAGACCTTTTGACTGAAGCACGGCCTCAGCTGAAGACAGTGCACCCATGGGAAAGGGAGCAGTAGCTCAAGCCATGTTCTCTGTGTGTTGAAAGGAAGCCAATGACGGGCGCACTAGGCGCCACAAACAAGGTGTGTACCATGTATCCTTGACATGATCAATTGGTACAAGAGACCAAAGCGCGCGCACACCTGGCCGGGGACTGTGTTGTTGTGCCGCTGCCTGTGCAGAAGCGCCATGACAGCCCCAAAGGCCGCGTGGAGTCCAGTCAGCGTATCCCCCAGCGACACATTCGTGCGCACCGGCGGCCGGTCCGCATACCCGTTGAGGTGCCGTATTCCCCCGTAAGCCTCGCAGACGCTCGCGTAGCCCGGCAGGCTCGCCTTGGGCCCCGTCTGCCCGTAGCCGGAGATCCTCGTGTAGATCAGCTCTGGCTTCAGATCCTGCCGCCGCGCCACAACTCACATTACCATTACTATCATTATTATAATTATTGTAAGAATTAGGAGTCATAGAGAAGCATATACGTACATCATATATTGATATGATTTTTGATACACGCTTCTCCTGCCAGAGGTAAGGTGCGTCTCCAGGCAAGCTGCATGTAAGGGCAGCCAGATATCAAATTTTTTTGCGGCTTGCCAGGTCCAAGCAAGAATTAATTAACTTTGGGCACGGTGCTCAGCAAATGTACCGCCCATGCCAATGAATTTTTATGTTTACCGTTGGGTGGAGCACCCTTACTATAAGCTTCAGCTTACAGGCATGCCAGGAGATCGGCTGCACAGGCTTTTATCCCAGGGGTGCTGAAGGGGGACTGTAAAGGGGTGATTAGGGGTACCTTGGGGCCGAGGCCCCACTTCTCCATGACGCCCGGCCGAAAGTTTTCCACGAGCACGTCTGATTTGTTCGCCAGGTTGCGCAGCACTTCGCGCCCCTCTTCCTTGTGCAGGTCAAGGGTGATGCACCGCCTGTTGCGCCCCTGTCGCAGGGTGTTCCCTTCAGCCCTCACATTCTGTCTGGGGTAGGATACTTCTGTGCAAAGAAGGCATTTCAAGGTCCTGCCATGGATGTGATGAAGAAAGGGGTGGGCAGAGAGGACAGCAAACAGGTGTCATGAGGAAACAGATGAGCAGAGAGGACCGCAAACAGGTGCGCACGTAGGTGCGCCACCAGAGGGATGTGCCTGTTGCGTCAGACATGCGGAGGGAGCGGAGTGCGTCGCCCCTACCAGGTGGTTCCACCTGGTGGCACAGGGAATCCACCCTTGTCAGGCCAGGTCAAGCGATCCACAAAGCAAGGCACCAACAAAATTATATTATTCAGCAAATATCTGTTGCAGAGGGGGAGGTTTCTCGTGCCTTAATCACATCCGCCCCAAAGTAGCCAAGGATGGCTCCACAGAAGTTCCCAGCAACGACTTGTCCGACATCCAGCACCTGAGGGGTAATTGATCATGTCGGAAAGTGAGGGTATATCTCGCATGCTGTAAAACAATCCATCTCCCAGAATGTCCACACTTGTACAGCGCTCTCTTTTTTGGCAGCCTCACCTTGATGCCGTGCAGGGGTCCTTCAGGGGTCTGTGCCGTGTTCGCCGCATCTTCGTGCTTCAGTCGCACAGTGATGCCAAGTGGATTTATCCTCTGACAGACGGGAGATCTTTGTTGCCGAAACAAGTGCTTGCAGCCCGTGATCATTCCTCTTGCAGATGTCGATCTGCGCAACATTTAGCTTGATCCTAGATTTTTCCCGTTCAACAACGACAATTAAGGTTCATTGTCTTCGAAATGGGGACGACTGAAGAAAAAGCTTGATGATCGTCGATTTAAAGCTGGCGCAAATGGATTTGCATGGATGGATTTTTTCGAGGCGGCGATATTGTTGCCCGAGGATACGCTCATAATTTGGGACGTTGTTGGAAGCTGCAATATGGGCTTCCTGTGCATCCTTCATTCTTTCAGAAGGTGAACCCCCCTGCAGCACCGTTTGATAAAATATATGAAGCACTCGGAAACTCGCACGATATTTTGGCAGACAACCTGCAGACATGCATACAGCGCTCAACTTGCGACATCTTGCCAGGTGTACCGGCTTGGTACAGTCTGAGAGTACCCTGCTGACAGCGCTCCTACCGTGCCTGGGAGACAACCTATTGTCGCGCAGTTTTCTCTCGTCACATCCAGTGGTGCGTCTATTACGCAGCCCAGGCGCTTCTTGCGACATGGTGTACGATGATCGTAAATAGAATATATGGGGGCAGGCTGTTCCCGTCCTCGTCTTGTCGAGACCTGGGCTCTGAATACAGGATTTTTATTGTGACGTTAATACATTGCGGGGTGTTCTACCGCTTGTGTCGCGCTCCGTCACCCCGGAAGACCGGGGTTGTGTCAGAGCTTCACGGAGCTGTGGGCGTTGCAGTGTCTGCAGCGTTGCAATTGCCGAGGGTACCTGGTGCAACTAATGTACAGCAAACGTTGAAGGGGGACACGTTTGTGAGTAGGATGAGACATCGGACACTTATTCAGTCCAAAGTAAGTTTTCTGGGATTTGTCCTGATATTGTCCTGCCTTCCAGGGCCAGAGCAGCAATGGCAAGACACCAGAGGCTAGAGTTGCTTTCAAGTCACCCTCCGGAGTCTCTCGAACTTCGAAATCAGCGGATCTGGCCAAAGACCTTGGAGTTGAGGTAGTGATTTTCATCTGATCTCACCTCCTGTTTCTGTCTGACCAGCAATTGATGGCTGTCTAGAAGCAATTGCCAGCTTAGGGGTCAATTGAAACAATGAATGCTGCTTCATCAGGTGAAAGAGATTGACACCGATGTCAAGGGCCAGAAGGTGCTCAACTTCAAGGGAATAGGGCATGGCCCAGCCAATCAAAACAAGGTAGACGAAATAAACAGTAATGTCATTCGGAACATTAGAAGCTCATCTTTAAGAATCTGCTTCATCTAAGGTTTCAAATAATAGGGCGACGTACGCATAATGGGATAGAGCATGCATGCACTTCCTTGCACAGATTTCCGTCATTCCTGAGTCGATGCAGTTTTGTCCAGCCATATCTGAATGTGTCGGCTTGTTGCATGTCAGGCTGCTGTGGAAAGCAACACAAGGGATGTGTTCAAGGCAAGCCATGAGCGCCAAAATGAGATCTCAGAGGATGCTCACAAGATGGACGCGACTGCTCACTCTGCTCAGGTACACTCTGACCCGGTGCACTGCAGATTGACATGAGTGTGCCCGGAAATTTCCTATTTTAGCTGCAGGAGAGTTAAATACCCTTGCTGAGATTGCTGGCATGGTTTGCAGAACAAGTACGCAGACAGTTCTCACTCTGCCGCTGCAGCAGCTGGCTTCCCTCTGAAGCCCCAAGCCCGCTGCGAACGCCTCTCTGAGGTGATTTCTATCTCTGGCTTGCATTACATAGAAAGCTTTGCACTTCTTCTGGCAGATTATGCAGTGTTCTGTGCGGAGATACTCCGCAACTGTGCAGGCGGACAGGTCAGTACATTTTTGTGTCTTGCGGGACGCCTAATTAGCCCTGTGTGGCTGAAATGATGTGATCTCTCTCCATTTCTGCCCCTTTGTGGCCACCAAAAAGGGGGTTTCCATCACATTATCTAATCCGTAGGCCAAGCCAGGTCTGTTTTTAGGCGTCCCTCTTATGCATGTCATGTGACAGAGTGTGTGCGCTCTCATCTGAGGCCTTCATGTCCAGAGCAAGATGTTTAATATCTCTAGTAGATGATGGGAACATATGGATTCTGAGTGGTGTGCCCCATGATGTGGATTCGCAGGACAGGTACAGGGACACTGGGGACATGATAGAGAAGGCAGCCAAGCAGCCTGCACATCCGTCCAGACCTGATGATGAGGAGCACTGCGTCTCCAGGTATCAGGCCATGAAGGCAACTGCAGCCTCCGCACTCAACAGGCAAGCCTTTGAGATGTTCTCAAATTCAAATAAATGAGGGTCCAATGTTGACCTTGCACTTGGCAGATCTCTGATATTTAGCTGACAAGCGGGAAGGGATTGCATCTTTGCCCTCTCCCTGACGCTGCTCCGTGGACACAATTGACAGGGTGCACTAGTGCCAAAATCCAAGCTGATTCAATGGAAGCGAACAGAAATACTGAGAGGGGGGATGCCTGACACTGCCCATATTATGTGCAGGGCGTCAGGGATATACACCTCCAATCAAGACTCTGCAAATGAGTACGGCCGCGCGGCAACACAAAAAGTTGAGTCAGCCTACAGGAAGGGAATAGATGCGCTGGACCAGGGGCTGCAGGTAAATAACCAATTATGCTGTGCATCTCAACAGGGATGAGCTCAGACTTGATGCCACCGGATGGCAGTTGGAATGCAGCAAATGTATATTCTGATCACCTCATGACGGCTGATAGTCAATCCCTAGAACGTCAATCCAAGAAGCAGGTGAGGGTCGTATACTTTCAAAATTCCTGACTATTTATGGCAGCATGATGTATGGTGTGCAGGCAATGAAGGACATGGCCAGCACTGCAAAGGCGACTGATGAGTACACCGGGCCCAATTCCAAGGAGTTTCCACACACCGTGCCCGCGAACAACAGGCAAGTACATCCTTTCGGCAACATACTTTGTCCCATGACCAGAGTCACCTATGATACCTGTCCTGCTTGTCTGTAAAAGGGGCAGACAGGCCTTCAAGATCTGTCACTTTTGCTGCCGAAGTTCTGAATACCAAACTGCATTGAGAGGTCCAGGCCTGGGAGATTGTGCCCTTTTTGTAATGTGGTGTTTCTGACATTCGAGCGTTTTGACTGCTTGCAGTGAGGGTGAGGAGAGGCCAATGCGGCCAGAATCATGCAGCAGCAATGATTCGGAGGGTGCGTGGTCGACCGGAGGGTCAACGTTCAGGGTGCATCCCCGCGGCAGGGGTGCCACTGAGCAGACATCGAGCGAGGAGGTAGCACACAGAGGGGAGCGCGATTTGACCAGCTATTAGCAGCAATGGACGCAGCATGCAGCGTTTGAGCCACAGAGGCTGTCCAGTGCTAGTGAGGATAATGATATATCGCATTCAGACATGCACATGTGTCAGTCCAATAATTCTGCATTCAGTCCGACAGGGAGATGGCAAGATATTTTTACAAGAACAGGAGACATTTACATCAGAATCTTCGCATAGCAGATCAGACTGAGTCTTCTATATAGCATACATGAGCAGTTCCCATTTTCAAAGCCAAATGTCAGCGAAGGAATGCAATGCATGATCTTGATGCGCTAAAGGCAACGTATTTAGTGCTAGACTAGGTATTCTTAGGTATGTCTGACAAGATGCGCCCAACATCAATCAGCCAAGGGCCTGTCAATTGTATGAATGCCTGCTGCTAAGGCAGCGAGCCAGCAATTCGCATTATGCCTTAAATGCTTTTATTCTTGTGATGAACACTACCAACAGATTTGTACGAGTCCATGTCAAGAAATATCTAGCCCCTAATGGCTTTGCATCATGTCGGCGCATCCACATCTTCCAGCACTTGAAGGAGTGTCTGCGCCTCAATCGGTATGACGAGCAGATCCGAGCCATCTTGCCCGCGCCTGTCATGCATGCACAAGAAAAGCATCAGCACAAGCTCCCATGAAGCATCTGGATCCGCACAAAGTGCATGCAAACCTGCAAAACAGCCCTACAATATGTGCAAAATGGTGCTCTTAGATACTTATCCCAGTGAAGGTCTCAAGAGATGACTGGTCACAAGGTCGGGGAGTTTTCAAGACACATAGAGGATATTTCAGTGATATGCTCTGGCCATATTTAAATGGGCTCCTCAGGCTCCAACTGAAAGAGCGCCGCCTTCACATTTCAAGAAAGAAGTTTGCAAGGGTTGGTCACCTGGTCTGCAGCAGGTCGTGGTCCTTGAACTCTGTGAGGTGTCCCCTGAGCGCTGCATCATTGGCCACCAGCAAGCGCTCCCTGCTCATCCGGAACAGCTGTGCAAATGTCATCCCTGCAGCACACGAGCGGTACAAATGAGATCAATCATACTCCATGATAAAAGAGCCCACTCCTCTTCTAAAATCCTGCACCATTCAAAAGTGGGACCTACCACAAACGTAGCAAATACCACATGAGTACTTTGCACAGCAGGATTCAATCATTCATGGCAGCAGCATGGCTATCAAAGCTCGGCGAGGACACTTGTCAAACAGCAGAATTTTGCCGACGGTGGACTGACCTTCCTCTTCGCCCTCATCTCTATCCTCCATCTGGTGCTCAGCCAGCAGACGAAAGATGGCCCGCGCCTGTGGCACCAGCGTTCGTAGCACTGTGGCTGCATTGGAGCTCCTCACAGTCTCCCTGCCACACAGCAAGTTTTTTGTCCATGCACTATCGCTGCCCCGGCTGGCGGGGGCCGTTATAAATACTGAGCACCGTGCCCACGGTTGATTGGTCTCGCTTGGATCTGAAGAGTCCACCGAGTAGGATTGTGGCAGCCTTTGACTGCAGCTTGTCTGCAGACCATACCTTGCCTCTTGGCAGGACAAGCGTGTAGTAATAATAAAAATAACTGTCGCTGCTACAGCATGCCCCGTCCTAGGATTTAGCTGGGAAGCTCTCTCATGCCAGAGGTTCATGCAGTGATGTGATTGCTTCCGGCATAGAGAGTGCACCAGTGATTCTAATGCGGCGTGCCGAATAGTACGCTTGAGGATATGCTCCTGACGAGCTCAGGTGGCTGATCAACAGGTGAACATCTTGGCAGCAAACTGAATGCTGCTGAGGATCTCTAAAGCACTCTGTGAGCGTGCAAGGCTTTGAGACAATGCAAAGAACATCAAGCAGGCGCGCACCTGCGGCCGATCAGAAGAGAGGGCATCTCGCGAGCCTCCACTGTGTAGGGAGCATAGGTGGTCACGTCAAAGTAGAGCCAATTGAATTGTGCAGCGGTGCGCTTGTCCCACAGCAGGCAGCTGTTGACGTGGTCCACTGAGGCCACCAGCCGGATCGCAGGACACCTCGACAGCTCGCTCAGCATCTCCTGCGTCTCCCTCCCCCTCAGTCCTGCTCATCAGTCAACACGTGACGCTTCTAATTACTATTGTACAGGTATAAAGATTACCAGTACACGCTGTACCTGCCAAGAGACGAGATGCGTCTGAACATGCTGCAGGTACATGCTGCCTCTAGTCCCTGCTCCCTTATAGAACTGGCCAGATTCAGGCAAGACCAAGCCAGACGTGGGCGTGTTGCTCAGTCCTTATACTGTTGGTAATCAAGGGATTGTAGTCATGGCAACCTTGGACTGTCAAGATGTCAGGCGCCAAGCAAGCGCATGCTTAAAAACTCCAAATTCGCAGTGTTGCTGTGGAGGCAAATCTGACCTGGGCCATCGATGTTGTGCAGGACAATGTACAAAATCCCGCCGTCCGCTGGCGCACTGCGTATCTGCTCCAGGATCGCGTGATTATCGCCGCCCCTGCGCTCACAATCCGTCATGCTTTTTCACAGATAATTTGAACAGCACGGAATACTGATTGACAAACGTGCTGCATGACAAGCCAGCAGTGCCAGAGAGACCTTATTGCAATGCTTCTGCAAGCTTTGGTTATAGACGCCTCACCTGGGCTTCTCAAACTGGGCGGCCACTGTAGAGAGGATCTCCCTGAGTTTGAGTGTAGGCCTGAAGCCATTGAAGACCACCACACCACCATCCAGCAGCTCCTTTTGGGCAAACTTCTCCAGCAGAGCCCTCTTGCTGCCCAGCCCATAGAAGAGCAGACTGTAGCCCTCCCTATGTGCAGTGAAAGACACTTAGTTCATTATAGAGTGCCCCCCCCCTGCAGGTGCTTGCTGCTGCAGCTTATATAAACTGTTACTGTTAGTCCGGATGGATGTTGATGTGCAAGTGATGCGTACCTCAGAGGCAGGAGCCACTTCGGAAAGTCCCTGACATACTTTGCAAAGAGCGCCTGCTTGGCTTCCTTATTTTTCACTGGCAAATTTTGCAGCTGAGATCGCGCATCCTCATCATTGAGGTCAAGGTTGAGATCTGCAAGACTAGAACATCCCCGTTTTGCAGATGCCCTTGCTGGCCCCTTGCTGCTGAAGTACGATGTCATTGTATATAACACATCAACTCCACGCTTGCCTATTACCAATCACGCCAGGCTGACTGATGGCTGCTCTATAGAATTTGTAGAATAAACCACGCAACTTGTGCTCAATTCGTATGTTTAGAACCTCAATATGACAAGGAAAGGCTTCTAATCGATGAAAGATGAAGCTGGATGGGCACAGATTTGCTTTTGGAGGCCTGAAAGAGGCTGGAATTGCAATTAAAAAATGAGATAAGGCAATTGTGCAAAGTAACACACATTCTCTGGAGGCAAACCTTGCCTGTCAAGAAAGAAAGAAAGAAAGAGAGAACGCACTAGAGGGAACCCCTTAGGAGACCCTAACATGCAGGGTGAGTTTGAAGGCACGTCTTGGTGACTCAGCACCCACGTTATCATCACTAATGGATGTCTCTTTCAAGAGACTCGGCAATCCACAGAACATCTAGCTCGTTCCTTGTGCAGCGTGATATAGAACTGACAATTTACGGTCACTAAGAGTTGGTGCAGACAAGATCCCTCTGAAAAGAAGGTCCACGTTTACTTCAGGTGATTTTGCGGCTGGCCAACAAAATGCTCCTCAGGGGAAGGGTGTGGACGACACTTGCTAGTCTCAGATGCTTGCAACAACCTGGAAGCTGCTCCGCGGCTTCTTCTTATGCAGACGACCTCTCCAACACGGCTGGACAACATGTTCATGGCAGTGCTGGTGGCGATCAGAAGAGGCACATAGCGCAGCCTGCGTATGCCAGTGATGAAGAGAGCAGTTCTGACACCGAGATCGAGCTAGGACCGCGACCAATGACGCCAGATACTCGGTGCGTGTTTTGCTCAGATCACATGCCCCTATTTTGTTGTCTGAATAACCAGCCTTTGTGCAACTCACTGAGTGTGGATACCGCAGGCGATGTGGTGTCCTTGCGGTGAAGGCAGGCATGACACAGGAATGGGATCAGTGGGGAGCAAGAGTTCCTCTAACTGTGCTCTGGGTCGATGACTGCCAGGCAAGCTTTGCGTTGGCAAATCCTCTCCTTCTCCTTAATGAATCTTATTGCCAGTTCTTGTATTGCAATATTCCTGATGGCTTGATAGTTTTAGATTTAATGCATTACTGCAGGTGGTGCAAATAAAGACACCCGCGCGGGAGGGCTACCTCGCTCTGCAGGTCGGATGCGGCTCAAAACGGCCCAAGCAAGTGAACCGCGGGTGCGATTACCACCCGTCATACAAGTCCATGCCAGTGCCACCCCTCTTTTGGCCCTGTGATTTGCTAGTTGGATGAAGGCTTGCATGGCCGCCTGGCAGTTCTCCATTGCTGATTCAGCAGGGTATATTTGTCAAGTGCTGCACTGATTCTTGGGCAATGTTGGCGCAGGCAGCTGGGGCACTTTGAGTGGGCAGGCGTCCCCATAAAGCGAAGGCTGACAGAGTTCAGGGTGACAGAGGATGCGCTCCTGCCAGTGGGCACCATGCTCACAGCCGCGCACTTCACTCCAGGCCAGTATGTGGACGTCCAGGGTGCGGCCTCCACCTTATGCTCTTGCTTTGATCCCAAAAAGCTACAGGAGCTTTGTCTCCTGTGTGCTCTGAGGATGACTTCACGTGGCATTGCTGCTGATGCTCCTCCTGAACGCCCAGCATTGGAGAATAGAGTGGGTGGTGACAGGGCAGTGATGGTGTTGTCGTTGTTGCGTTGGGCAATGTTGAAGCCAACTGCCATGCATGCAATGGTTCCGCAAGCTTCTGATGATTTGGTCTGTTCAATCTAGAGAAGCACCTGAGGAAATGGGCCTAAGAGTGTTATGGCCTGCCCAAATATTACATTGAGCTGCAAAAACAGAGGCTGGGGATCTCGAACAACAGCAAATCCAGGGATAGATGAAGATTGCAGGCTAGGATCCTTCAAGCATGTGCCCATGTGCGGGCCACTCTAGTTTACAGTGCCTCACGACAGATTGTGTGTGCAGGGACGACGCTCGGGAAGGGGTTTCAGGGGGTGATGAAGCGTTGGGGGTTCGCGGGGCAGCCGGCATCCCACGGCAACAGTCTGGCGCACCGGGCGGCCGGAGGCATCGGCGCATGCCAGGACCCGGGCAAGGTGTGGCCCGGCAAGAAGATGGCCGGCCGCATGGGCGGCGTCACCCGTACCCTCTCCTGCGCCTACGTCTTCAAGGTGCCCCTCCTTTTCTTTCACTCCCAAACTGGGGCGCTGTTTTCCCCTTCCCTCACGGTGCTAATTCACTATCGGTCGATGGGAGAGAGCCCCCGAGGATAAAACGAATCTCAGCGCCCTGCCCCATTGCTGCAATGGGTTCTGTCTCGACTCTGCGATGAGGATTAGGCAGCCATGATGCCTAATCCCAACCCTATCTCACCTATTTGATTCATGAACATGGCCTTGATGTTTGTGCTCGCGCTTGTGTTACCTTTGCATGTGAGTAGTTTTTGTCATATCTCTGAGAATTCCTTTTCCTGAGGTCTTCAACAAAGGTCAGCTCAAACGCCATGAGCAGGTGAGCCTATGTTCACCATTGGCAAATATGTGAAAGGTCAGCACAGATGAGCAGATGACGTTGGTCTAGGGACATTTAACGCCTTCTCAGGTCAGGAATGCACAGGCATTACTCCCTCTGTCACGCCAGGCATGCAGGTCCTTTCCCCCTTTCCCCTGAGAGCGCTGGCAGCCAGATAAAGCTGGGTGTGCGGCTCTTCTGGCATTGTTCAGTAATGCAGCTGCTGTCATGCTGGGTATTGAGGCGCTCAGGTTTCACTAGGCGACAGATGGGAGCCCAATGTGGACCTGCAGCGTTTATGCAGTTGCAGACCATCATTTGGCTCTCGATTCTTCGTCTAGCGAGAAAAGAGCTGTGCCTGGCGGCTTGCATGGGCGGTTTGGAAGCATACAGGGACAAGTCAGGAATGAAAGCTCAGTCATGTTCTGCTGTGTTCCGTCAGGTGGATGCTGCCCGCAACCTGATCTATGTCAGGGGCCAGGTTCCGGGGCACAAGGGGAACTTTGTGAGGATCAGCGATGCAGCACTGAAGACCTTTGGCCAGCAGCCGCAGCGGCCAGTGCCCACCTTCCTTGATCCTCTGCCGCTGGAGCCTCTGTTAGCTCCCAAGTCTGAGAAGAGCCCCTTTGACTACAAGGAGTGATCTTTCTAGAGAGGGGACAAGATCGTATACGTAGCGATGTTTCTATGGGTGCACTGGATCCAACGCATTGATGACTTGGCTGGTCAATTGTGGTGCTACATGTAAGAAAGCATATATTCTGGTCTAAATGAAGGTTTGCGAAGCAGCCCCTCCTGGATTCGAAAGGTTGTGTTGATGACCTGGAAGCCTTTGCCACAGGAACGCCTCATGATGTTCTGACCTAAGCATATGTCAGCCTTGGACTTGACATTCAATCCAAGGATTGTGGTGTGTTGACAAAAAAAAAGTTGTGTATTCTTGGGAAACTTTTTAAAAATTGGAATTGCTTGTGCTGCTTCGGGATTGCCACATATGCCCTCCAATATAATGGAATGCTGCCTACTTACAATTCCCATGGTGGCAAGCACGAGAACACTTTGATCGCCCTTGCTCTTCGGCAGCTACAAAGAAAATATACAAGACGCTGGAAGCGACTTTATCGTCGCAATCGGTCTCTTCTGATCGTTGGTCTGCTTGTTGCGATCGTGCTGACTCTCATTTTCGTGGTAGCGAGAGGCACCGTGCGCTTCAAGAAATTCAAAACTTCATAGGTAAAAAGCATCCGTGGATTATTGCTAGTACGCTGATTCTAATTATATCTGGTTCTGGCACTGTACCCCAGAAGCATGGGTGGTAAGCAGATCTAGCTGTGGCGTTCTTCTTCCAGCGTCCCATCAATGATCCATTGTAATGTCTAGTAAAGAAATATGACACGTCTGCTTAACGATCCATCTGGGCGCAGGAGGCTGGGTGTCAACTTGGGCATGGCCCCAGCATTTCCAGTCAACACACAGGAGTTTACAACAGACATTGATGGCGTCAGCACTTCGTTCATCATGTCAGCCTATGCAGACCGCATCATGGTAGTTGCCACACAGTTGGGGACCTTTGGAACGGTGCTGAGTGCAAGGTGCTCCATCTGCACTGTCAAAACTATTCTTGCCACTGTCAGCCTGCTGTGAGATCTGCATCTGCACCTGCACCTGCAGTAGCTAAAAGCAAGTGTCACTGCAACTGCATCTCACAGCAAAGGATGTGTATCTTCAGAGGGGATGCTCTCCTGGAGGGCAAGCACACATTCACTGTAGACACACTACTGGGCAAAAGGGATGAGCCTGCATTGGCTGTCTGCGCTCGCCACATGGCAGAGAGCATTGTGCAGGCCGGCTGCTCCAGGTGAGTCAGTATGCTACTGTGCTTGCGACTTCCCGCTATATCATTTATAACACTCTGTTCAAGATCGCACCCATCATGCTTTGGCATGACAGTTACCATTGGGAAAAGTTTAAATCATGGTGCCCTTCTGCCAGGTTGGTGTGCCATGAGGGGATTAGATAGCCCTTGAGGTGACATTGAAGTTTAAGATGACTTTCAAAGGTCACGGCTGAGATGCTGTGTGTTTTCACAGGCCGTTGCTGCTCTGTTTGGGACTGAAGCAGCATAGCCTGGACACCATGAGGGCCATAATCAAGGAGGTCGTGGCACATCCAGTGTGGTGAATGCATGCTGGCAGTATATCCAGCATGTACCAGAATGATCTGGGAGGGACCCCTGAGCATCACCAGCAATTTTCGGGGCCTTGGCAAGCTTTGTGTGTATGCTTGCAATCTTTCAGACCTGCCGGCGTGAATTAAGTTTGGAGAGGGGTGCACCACAATGAGCAAGATGCAGCACACACGTAACCTAAGACACAAATGGGTTTTGCACAACGGACCCAGGAAGTCCTAAATTTGGCACGGCATGCGTGGATTTGATGAATTTGCAGATGTTCAACCATCAATATTTACAATGTAAATTTTACATCAGTGCCGCAGTCAGACACTCCAATATACAGTAAAGCCATTCCGTCATCACATCTGTTCAGTGTCATTTTAATCTCATGGTCAACAGACAGAGCTTGTCAAACTCCATGCATATTCTGCACCAAGAGGGCAGCACGCTTGAAACCCGAGCTGGACTTGCTTTGCCTGCAAAAAGTATCCATGCAACATTTGTACTCATTATTCACCAATCAAAATGCAGCCAGCCGGCCATCTCGCACTGCCGAGATGGTCGTGACTTGATCAACTCACTGAGTGTGCCAGGGCATGCGCTGCCCTGTGAAGTGCATGGCGACCAGGAACGCTACACCCATGAACGCTGTCTGCAGCAACTGGCGCAGCAGTGCCTTCCCAACTGCCTGTTTGCATGCCACACAAACTTCAATCATCATTACTGATCACCAACATGGTCCTTGTGCTTGCCTGTCTCTTCACAGGGGCGACACGCTATCTATTATTACTATTATTACACGATTTTCCTGCCAAGGGGCAAGGTGCGTACTGCAGACAAGCTGCACTTAAAGGCTGCCACTATCCTACCCCTTGTTGGACTCGCCAGATCCAAGCAAGGCCCAATCAAAGGTGGGCACAGTGCCCAATATTTATACCGCCCCCTGCCAGCCGGGGCCATGCTACCTATATCTGCGAGTCAATGCAAGCACTTGCAGGTCTGCAGCGAGTGCAGCCCACTTACCAGTCCAAGTCGTGTTTACTGATAACAACCCCAGGAGATCACTGCAGATCAGAGAGGCATTTTCTTGGGATGGCGATATGTACAAAACAGCACCAGCTGGCACAGCTTGTAACAGGGGTTCCTCACAGCTCACCTTCCAGGTGAAAGGTTCACTCATCGCCTGCTCACTCTCTGACAGCCGCTCTTCCAGCGATGCTCCGCTGCTGCTGGGGCCTGCCGCAGCTGCCACGTCATCTCCGCCTTTTCGCCAGCTCACCTTCTTCTTCACCCGCCGCTGCGCCCCTGATGTTTTTGACGGCTGCGCATCCGCGCCAGCCTGCTCAACCAGCCATGCATGATAATCATGGATCATGCTCGCGGGTCAGAGCGTTCAGGAGTTGATGCCCAGGGGGTCATGGTAGGTGGGCATATACATTGCCGTGTAAATGCTTTATCTTGCATTTACAGGCACGGGGTAGCTCTGGGAGACGCTGACCAGAACACCTTAGGAAGAACCTGAATTTGACAATCTGTGTCCTCTCTTTCGCTCAAGCTAATGATGGACTTGGAGAGGGGATACACCAGCTTTTTCAGCTTTGCTGCCCAAAGAGGGTGCTCCCCTTGATCAGATCCCTTAAGAGCCTGATGTGACAGGGTACTTAGCGTCACAGAGTAAAATCACCCTCAGCCTACAAATGGGTGAGATTTTGTCACACTCAAGGGCCACTTGGTGAGCATGCCTGGTCTGGTCTGGCCGAGCTGTCAGCGGCAGGGGGTGAGGCTGCCGGGGTGGGATTGACAGGTGGCGGCATCAATTCCGCCTCGGCCGCCTTCTTGGCGGCTTCCTCCGACGGCGCGCATGCGGCCGCCGCGGCTGCGGCCGTCTGCCGCTCGATCATGATCTTCATGCCCCTCACCCTGTTCTGATCCTTTTCCTGCGTGTTTAGGCATGCGCAAGGTCAACTCTGCCATTTTAGCAAGACAACAGCTGCATGTGACAGTGACCCTGTGTCACCAGAATATGTACAGACTGTTGAAATCTCAACAAACAAGCAGTGCACAAAGCCTTCATCTTGAGGATCTGCAGAATCTGTTCAGCAGGCGGCGATGCTTGAATCTGGCAATTCCGCCGCGTCAAGCACCTATCATGACAACCCCGCTGAAGAACATCATGGTAATCTGGCAAATATTTGCTGTTCTCTGCATCGGTAAGCAGAACTTGACAAAGGAGAACAGATCAGTACCTTCCAGCCCACCAGGCCCGCCACAATGAGGTCCTCGAACGGCACTTTGTGGTGGCCGTTGGCGGCAATGACCATCTGCGGGCAAACAGAGCCCTCAGGTTCATTGTTTGGAGCTCTTGGATTCATTGTTTGGAGCTAGCTCAATCAGCAAGATTTGAGTCTGGAGAGAAACAAGACAACTGGGGCATACAGAGAGGCCAACAATAGCATTGAATGGGATGTGCGCAGGAAGCGGGGTAGCTTGAGCAACGAGCAAGAACCCTGGTCCTGTCATAGTACAAGGTCATGATTCGAGTGGGGTGTAAAGAAAGGCACCTGGAATCTGCGCAGCTTGTTAAGAACATGCATGACCGTGGCGTCCTCCTGATATTTCTGCAGCGCCGCTGCGTTCAGGCGCACGTCGTTGACCACCTCCGGCATGCGCGCCTCGCTGGCATCCTTCTGGAAATCATCGTCATCGTGCAGGTTGTTTATGGCCTGTCAGCATATGCAGAGGCCTCCCCTCACGACACAATAATGCACTGTGCTATTGAGGCCATGCAGAAACGACAGAAGTGAAAAAACCTTTCTTTCAGCCATCACAGCAGGAGTCTGAAGATAGATTATAGAGGAGTGACAGCGTGCCTAGAGCATGTGTAGCAAATTCGGACCTGCAGGAAAGCGAACGCCACCGCTACCGCAACATATTGGACAGGCATGCAAAAATGGTTCCATGTGATGTCATAAAGAAGTGATCCGGCTTGCAGCAGTCCGAAATGCACACAGGCAAGCATCTTGTGATATTTTGCAATGAAGTAAGTAACGCTTTGTTCTATGGCGGCTGTGTGTGCTTTTTGCATGAGAAGGGCAGAAAAGCTCACCCTCTGGATCTTGAGGATCTGTATGGTGGTGCGCAGGTCGCCGACTTGCTTTCTCACTTCCTGCGGCAGGCTGGTCACAGCCGCGTCCAGTTTGGTGTCGTCCTCGATGTCCGCCCATCGTTGCACGCGCGCCGCCTGCTCTGCTGCGCTGAGAGCCTGGCGCCAAAACAGGCATGGGGAACACTTCAAACAGTATCGTCACCTCTGACCGCTCAAGATGAGATCTAGGATCAGTCATGACCCTTCTCCGGCAAGAATGCTGTTTGGAGTGGTTAAGTGAGTGGCATTACTTGGGTTTGGAAATGCAGCCTGTACATGGCGCGATCGCACGCCAGGAAGCAGCTATGACTCAGCAGCTCAGCAGTCGCGGCACACAACACAGGGGCCTGACTTTGCAATCTCACGATAGAAGTACAAGCCTTCACATGCTAATTTACGGAGCGTAGGGACTAGAGTATGTACGTAGGAGTATGTTTGAGAGGCACACACCGCAAACGCTTCCACAGGAGTGAGCTCCTTCTCAGTCTGGACGCTGCTTGAAGCCTTGGCAGGTTTGGAGGCAGCGGACGTCTTCAGCAGCTTCCTTAGCGCCTCGCTCTTCTCTGGCGCGCAGTCAAAGGCCAACCTGGGCGCAATCAATACCTCCCATCTCAGAGCATGCTAGGAGCTGCGACCAGACTAGAGATGGTCCACACGCAGGCAATTGCTAAGCCATGTGTAACGCTCTTTTTCCATTTATCTGTGAGTTTGTTATTGTTTTGAGTTCCAAGCCGATATGGGCTGGGGCAGGCGCCCTCACAGTAGCGAGGGCCTCCTTGGTTATGGGCGGACTAAAAACAGACAAACACAGGATTGGCAGTGTTTAGCCAGGCATGAGTGTGGGGCGAGTGTTTGTCAGGACGGTGGATCAAGAGATGCTGACCTGCCGTCAGAAGCTGCAACAGCAGGGTCTGCTTTGGCGCCCAGAAGGAGCTTTGCACAGGGAACGCTGTCTGCCAGGGCCGCGCAGTGCAGTGGGGACAGCGCCTCTGGGTTGTCCACCTCTGTATGCGACAATATAACACACTTATTTCAACACTTCCAAAATGTTCAATATACAAGTACATTTAGTATTCAGTCCATTTGGAAGCTTAAAATTACCACAGCGCCTGCTCCAAGTTGCACCATTTTGGTGTGGGCGCTGGAACAATCTTGAAATAGCATAGGTAAATACAATTTGGTAATGGATGCCCTTGAGATGGTGGGAGAGACCATTTGAACAGGCTTATCAGAGGGAGTAGAGCAGAAGAGAAGTGTGCACCATTGACAGGGACGTTGCAGCTGAGCAGGTATGTGACGCAGGAGTCATGGCCCATGGCCGCTGCCAAGTGCAGGAGGCTCCAGCCCTTGGGACGATCCAACACATCCGCCCCACCCTGTGCAACATGATCGTTAGCTTATCAGATCCAGGCAGTCATGGTATATCTGACCTCCACCTTGTGCATTTTGGGACCTTTTCTGCCCTCTGGAAGCATCCTTCTTTGCATTGGGCTGTTCTGCCAAAGAGCCATGACGTACACACTATACAGCAGACAGGGTGCCTGCATTACAAGGCCACCACCCAGCAGATCAGCAGGTGAGTCACCACATGCACATGGCAAGCAGACCATGCAAAAGACAGTAAGGCTACCTTAGTCACGAGTGATTTGGCGATGTCGGCGCGGCCGGCGGCGACGGCCTCGCCGAGGGGGGTGAGGCCGCGCTTGTTGCGGTCGGCGATGCACGGGTGGCGCCCGCGTGGCGCAGCGTCCAGCAGCGCAGTCAGCACCTCCGCGCTGGCACCCCTGATACCCCAGGGGACTCTAAATTAAGTAATGTCACCTCAGTTTACACTCGTGTGGATACCCCAGGCACAGGGGTGATTAAGAGAGGGGACTGCCACAGTCATCTGGATCACAATCACGCAATCTGATGCGGGTCAGAGTAGCTGCAATGTATGCAGCACTCAAGACGCACACAGGGGTCTCCTATTACATAAGAATGGGTTTGCTGCTAAGTGAAGCTATGTACGACCTTTTAGGCTCTCAGCTTAATGGAATCTTGGGAAATGCATCCCGGCATTGCGTGCTTGATTTGGATGGGCTGCTGCAGTAATTGCATGCAAGGATGAATCCTTGAGCAGGTAAGGGGGCCTCAAAGAGGCGTTTCTCATCTTTCAAAAAATGAGTCAGTAACCGTTTTTTTCTTCTTCTTCTTCTTCTTCTTCTTCCATTCTGAGTAAGGGCTCTTCTATCGATTCGCACCTTGCTGCAAGGTGCAAAGGGGTGTCATCGTGGGCATCTGAGGCCTCCACCCAGGCCCCCTTGCTCAGCAAGAATGTGACCGTCGCTGCCTGGTTGCCCAGTACTGCCCAATGCAGGGGATTACGGCCAGCTGCATGTGCATGAAACCATGAGCATGAGTTTCTGCAGCTTGCTCCATATGAATCTACCTTTGTGCTGCAAGACTTGCTAAATCTCAGCCATTTTCAGAGTGTCAGGCGCCCTTCAAGAGCCGACTTTTGCCAGGAACGCGACACCCGACGTGCCTCATTCCAAAATGACGGAGGTCAGGGGAAATCTTTGACTTCTGAATCGCCCGAATTCATGTTGCATGTTAATCTGTATAAGCAGGAACATCTTTGTTGACCCAGCAATGACATAAATTGTATTAAGGGAGTGCCAAGGAGCTGCACCTGGGTCATCTGGGTCAAGATCCAGGCCCTTGGACCAGAGGAATTTCACCACTTCCAGGCGACCCTGCCCACAGGCATAGTGTAGGGCGCTGATGCCTTTCTTGTCCTTTGCTGTCAGGTCAGCTCCCATGTCCATCAGCTCTTCCACCTGAGAACGGGGCAATATTGCGTTTTATGTGTGTCTTGAAGATGGTGTGAGATCTGAATGGTACAGCAAAAAGTAACTCAGGTATCCTTTGACGTCCGTGACACCTGTTACAATTAGGCAGATATAACAGGGTACAATATGAACCCAGACACGCACATCTCCGAGATATCCGCGGGCACTTGCTAGGACTAACAGACCATTGTTCTTCTTTTTCTCTTTGGCCTGCGGTAGCACAAACGGTATAAAGATCGCGCAAATAGACATCATTATCATATATTTCATTCAAAATTGGATGCGGGACACAGGTATATCTACATAGCCAGGTGGTTGTGCAGTGACGCATGACCGTCACATCAGACACCTGACTGTGTACAGAAACACAGATGTCAAATCGACTCTTATGTATCGGTATGCTTACATTTTCCGCAACCTGTTGCATGTCTGTAGCTCAGCAGAGGACAGCCCAATGGCCCCTCAGATGCAAGAGGAATGACGCTTTCAGTAGCAGAACGCACGCAACAATGGTGCCTGTGCAACAGGTATTCTTGGTTGTGGGTGTGGGTTGGGTCACAATCTGTACGAAATCAGTTATTAAGGCATGTGCCAACTGCTATCCCTGAGGATGAATGCCCTCGGACCAGCCATGCATGGTCTTAGATTCTGCCTGCTCTAAGTGTTGATCCAAGGTTCCGAACGTTTTCCTATTCTGTTTGCACATGGAGCTCGGCGAGATGAGTAAGCAGAATTACCACCCCAAAGAATATCGTCCTTTACAATTCTATTTATGACAGAGTATTTGGCAGCAGCATCATGTTACACTTGATTACAAGTGCTGCAAGTGCTGCTTGGATCAACATTATAATCACAAAATACTTGTTCGTCGCGTGCCACAGCTCTAGGTCTACTAGACCCAATGGGTGGCACTGTTGTTCAATTAACGTCAGTGCTGTCTTTTTCAACGGCAAGTCAATTGAACAAGATGTCCTGTCACGTTGGCACAAAATCACATCAACAGACACCACACACCTCTTGACCAAACTGAAGGACAACAATATCGATCAACATGATAGTCACCATTTATTGGTAGGGACAAACACAATATTAGCAACGTCAGGTTGCTGACTGTCACAAAATGTCACACAGTAAGCCCCAGGGGCATTTCTTGAAGGACTGCTAATTGTCTGAAGTCAGCAGCTCTTTCTGTTCAGTGACTGGTACAGTACCAAAGCTTTCAAAAGCTTGTTGCACAGTGCAACACGTTCAAATGCTCCCTGCCTTGGCATCAAAGGGAATCACCTATCAGGGAACCAATGCCACTAGCGGCAAAAGAGACCGGACATACATTAGTCGTACATGTCAACAATTATTAGGTCCTCCCAGAAGGGCACTCAGATAGTCTGCGCTGTAAGTCAAATGCAGCAGCAGAAGCCCACACACTTTCCACAATCAAATGCCACAACTATGCAAATAATTCCAGCAAAGAAATGCCGATACACACATCAATATGCTACACACACCTGAAGAAACACCGAACAGAGGTGAACCCTGAGGGTACGGTCAACTATTTATCTGAAGAGTCAGCTGCACAAATACAGCTTGCTGGCTTTATGTTAGATACCAAATAAGCTGGGATTGGCAGGGATGGAAATCATTCTGTGCTGCTGGATGGCTGCTGTTGGAAGGGTGGTCAATAAAACAGAATATATGGTCAGAATATCTCGCGCAAACTGTGCCATTTGCAACAGCCGCGCGGCAAAAGAATTATTTGTGTCACAGAAAATTAATGCGGCACATACAGTTGAGGCTTCCAAAGCACGACAGCGTGCGAGCCCTTTTGAAGAATTTGAGTTGGCCGGTCAAAAGAGATTTTCTTCATGCGGAGAGGCAGAAAGCCGCTCACAGTCATACATGTGGGCCATACATAATTAGCTCTGGCCCCGCCTGGCGGGGACGGTATATCAATACCTCACTGAGTCATGCTCATATCTGGCGAGCCTATCAGAAGGATATGTGGCAGCCTTTACCTGCATCTTGTCTGCAGACGCACCTTGCGTCTGGCAGGAACATCGTGCAGTAATTGAGCTCTCAAGTGTTGTTCCCACAGCGTCATTCGGGGATTTGCTTCAGGCGCATCAGCCTCAGCTTGAAGTTGAGAACCTTGGTGGCAGCGCGTATCATCACAGGATCCTTGCTGCGCTGCTCTCGCTGCAGACCTGTGGAAGCCATCAGTCAAAGATTGATTAAAGAGCCCTGCACTGGTTCCAAAGCATCTACTTCACGGACCCACAGGGGGACAAACAGCAGTGGAACAGCTTGGAAATGCAGCAAGTGCTGCAATAAGCTCTGGCACTGACTAAGACTACCCTCTGTCTCCATGCTAAGTCAGACAATTGCAGAACCTTGAATCTATCTGCAAGGCCCGAGGCAGGGTCTATTTCAGGTTCAGCATTTGATGACGCAGCGCAAGCCCAAGCTAGACCAAAATCTATCTATACTGCATGCAAAGAGTACAGAGGAGGAGCACAGAAAGAAAGCTATGGGGTGGGAACAATCATGCCTGGGCATGAATTTCCTCTGTCTCCTTGATCAGGCACCAGGCCTCATCAAGGCGTCTAAACCAAGACAGTCTTAATGCTTTTAATCTTGTACTTTGCTTTGTGGAATTATTCGCACCCATGTTGGCCAGGCAGCGTCCTGCAGCCTTCTTGACAGCGGCGGGAGCCGCCGAGGCAGCTGAGCACAGCTCCTTGAGCTTGTCTGTGCCGCCCGCCTCATGGATCGCCATCCCTGCCTCCCTGCTGGTCGCCGCCATGCTCCCTAGTGTATCTGCTGCTCCCACCTGAACACCCACGACGCATGTTATAAAATATGGCGTCACATGAAATTGGGATTTATCCGCTTAATCCACTGCAGCTTCACCACCTGTGAGGCTGAGCAACAGGCAGTATCTCACTCAGCTTGTTGGCCACCACGGCCCCTACATGTCCAGGGATCATGCAAGTACACTGAGAGACTGGCATGCAGGATCCACGTGATCACAGCCAGACATGTAACAGACCTATGCAATGCCAACAATCTGCAATGTGGTCTTCATGTACTCAGCTTCTAAGATTGCATCCATTAAGCAAACGCGTATCAAGCAAAATTGAAATGCAGGGGACCACTTTTTAACCAGCACTCTCTTGTAGTAATTGGTGGGCAGGCCACAAACCTGGAGAATGGGCCGTCCGAAGGTGAGCAGGTCGACCAGAACAGGCACGGCCCCGTCAGCAAGCAGGGCATCTGTCATGGGACGTTCTCCTTGAGCTATATTCTTGAGAGTTCCCACTGCGGGGGTCCAGTTCCACTGCTCGGGGAATCGCAGGAGGCTGGTGAGGGAGGCAACGCCGCCGGACTGCCGGAAGTCCTCCTGGCACGCTGCGTTCCCTTCCGTCAGCGCCTGCAGCGCCCACGCCGCCTGGCCCTGCCGATGATAGTAAAACGTCAGACAAAGCTTTTCTGTGAACCCGGCCAACAGCAATAACACGCGCCGGTTGCACAGTTGGGTGCCACGCACCAGGACAGTCATTGGATTTTGGAAGGCATGTCATGTTTCTCATGCACATGGTGATCAAGGCATTTTTTATGCATGTGGTGGTCTGAATGCACGTGATGATCTGGACTGTCTGAAAGTAGATGGCGATCCTTCTTCAGTCCTTTCTGGCCAGCAAGAAGGGACAGAGACGCAGCAGAAGACAAAACGTGGATTGACACATGCTCCAGGCTACCTGTCAATGCAGTTCCTAATATTGTGCTGATTGATCATGCGCACCCTGACAGCTGGCGCGGAGGTGGTCACGAGGGAGATGAGCCGCGCGATGGCTCCGGCCGCACGCACTGCCTCCTGGTTGGCCGTGTGGCCCCTTACTAAGCTGCCCAGCGCCCCCGCAGCTTCCTCCTGAGCCGGCGCCGGGCCCGTCTTTGATACCTGCCCGATTCCAGAGCATGACATTTGTCAACACTCAGTTAATGCCAATTAGCCAAAGCCTTCGAGGCCCACATGGGTGTCATGGCAGACGCCATCAGGAGCAGCAAATAATTTCAAGCTGCAAAGCTGCAGACAGGTATACATCACAGTTCTTGAGCCCACGCAGATCAAGCGGCCGAACATTGTTCTGACGACTTACAAAATGTGGCATGGCTTCTACCCCAGGTGAACGGTGCAGCCATGCAAGCCGGGAGATATCGGCATTCAGGCAGGGAAGCATGCATAGAAACAAAGCATGATACAGCAAATAAGGAGGCATGAGGAAGCAGGTGTACGTTGCCGTTGGCAGGTGCATCAAGCAGATTCACAAGTGGCGCCACTGCGCCAGCCTCCCTGACTGCCTCCTGATTGGCCGCATGCTTTGATGTAAGATTCCACAGAGCGCGCGCAGCGTGCCCCGCCACCTGTCCCTTCTGCACAGCAGTCATCAATTAGTCATCAGTACCTCCCATTGTGCCCCCTTTCAGTGCTTTATCATCAATGCCTTGTTTGTGTTGCGTTGGGACCCTTAGGCCTCAGGTGGCCTCTAATTGGGGCACCCCGATATGTCGCACGCAACCCAAGGATGCTTGATAAAGTTCCCTGGCATTGCACAGGGTCCGGCATTCACCAGTGCACAATTGGCACGGCTGAGCTGGGAGCCACTAAATCAACGACAGTTATATGTTGTGCCAAGCCAACGCTACTTATAGTGCATGACGTACAGTAAGTCACACCGACCAACTTTCAAAGCAAGGTACACTATGAAGTACAAGAACTCTCTACGGCCAGAAATCTGCATTACTCACCTGATGACTGAGCAGCTTGACCAAAGCAGGCAGCGCTCCCGCGTCGACGATTCTCTCTTTGTGGGCTTCGGTGCCGGCTGCCAGGTTGGACAGAGCGATGGCGGCAGGCTCTAACAGCGTCGCCTGATCAGGCTGCTCTGAGCATTTGGTAATGAGGCTCAGCAGTGCAGGAACGCCCCCGGCCTCGCAGATTGCCTCCTCCGTCTCGGGACCCCCCGCTGCATCAGCAAATGAAATGTCAATTTGGAAACAACTTTCTAGGAAGTAGTGGAAATAGCCAGCTTGGCTCAATTGGTGGACATTGACAGAGCCAATGAAGCCTGCAAAGCCCGCACTCGTGAGGGCGCTTGAAAAGCTGAGGCTTTTTGAACACGTTTGCATAACGCATTTCAACAGAGGTTTGAATTGGCATACTACGCAGCGCCAGTGTTACTTGCTCATGCACTGATAACTGGCAGTAGGCACAAGCCGTCCTCTCCTGGTTGAATCCGTCCGCACATGCTGGCGCGGAAGGGGAGCCAAGATCAGGGCTAGTCTGAGCACTGCGTCCTTCACAGGTGACAGGCCACAGAACAGCAGGGAACAATACCTGTCAGGTTCTGGACGGCCCAGACGGCGTGGCGTTTGAGTCGCGCTTCGCCGCTGTGCAGCAACGGCACGAGCGCCTCGATACAGCTGGCCGCCTGCAGCTCCGCATGCGCCGCCTGGCATGACAAACCCATTACTAATCAGCACGATCACCTCCCATCCTACATGCTAGAAGTCGACATGCTGTTGCAACGGAGTTCATGCCGAAACTTTACTGACTGTTTCCAAGGTTGGGTGTGAGCCTTGTCTTCTCACAGACTAGTGTCTTCTGACACTTTTCTTCAATTTCCTCCCCTCATCAATCATGAAGCATATAAGCATGCACATGCCGACACCCTTGCTTGATCCATTTTTGAAGGGAGTAAAACTAGTGTCCTTTGACCCTGAAGTCAAACATCATTACCATCAAATTTAGCTGCAGCCACCACAACCCGGTTCGATCAGTAGTACCACCTACAAAATGGGAACGGTTAACTGCCATACCTGGTAGAAGGTGAGGCGGTACAAAAGTGCCGCGGCATGTTCGGCCGCGCGGCTGTGCCCGGCACCGGTGGAGCTTTGAATGAGTGAGAGGACGGATGGCACGCCGCCGGACTCGCGCAGGGCAGCCTGGCTGCCCGCATCCTTGCCCACAACGGCCTGCATGGGCAGATCATTCAGATTTCAACTAACTACTTTCCATTCAGGGTTTGACAGGTGTCCCAGCAAATCTCAGGCCAGCCCCTAATTTGGCAGGGCAGGGCATGTGCTTCGCCAGCCGGGGGCTTTGCAGTTGCAGCTGTAATTCTGAAGGACCCCTGAGATGTGGCACGATTTTCAAGGGGGCACAAGCGAACTTCCCCTTAGCATGGGCCACCAGACAACCCAATCAAAAATTTCCAGTCCTGAAAATTCAGGTGGATCACAGCGAATTCATGGCCAGCTTATGGCAACAAGAAATCTTGCAGCCCCACCGCAGAGACACGTAGCAAATGGGTTGCTGAAGGTAGGTTTACTTTTTATCAAGACATGACGAGAGGTAATAGTCCCTCTTGTGTTATGATAGGGCCAAGGCGCTCAGACATAAGTCACCGCAACAGGCAGCTGAATCCATTCACTGCAATGTGGGCTTGTTGCTTACCAGCAGCGCCTCTGCAGCGCGTTCCTTGACAGTCTCACTGGAGCTGCAGAGAAGGTCCACCAATTTAGGAATGCCACGGAATCGGGCGACCTCCTCGGGCCCGGGAGCGAATCCCTGCGCATCGCAATTGAAGGTGAGAATTTTGTTGCGAGAGAAGTTTGGAATAGCAGCTCATTGAGCTGTCCTCACAGGAAGAGACAGGAAGCCGAATACTGCCAGAGGGGTTGCTCGTCTGCACAACAATTGACAAAGTGCATGCCTCTATAGGTCCTGGACAATATCTGAAGTAGGTCTGCACCTCTGAGTCTTAGTGGATCAGAACAAAGCAAGGCATGCATGGCAAAAGTGATAACTGCACCTGTACGAAGCTGGTCAGGGCGACAGCGGCCGCTGCCTGCTTCTCCCAGCTGTCTTGAGTGTTCAGGCTGACACGCAGCAGCTGAATCTTGGTGTCCGGGCCGCTCCTTGATGGACCCAGGCGCTCTGCGCTGTCCTCGCAGTCAGCATGCTCCTGCTGCCCGGTCTTGCCCGCGCCTGCTTCTGCACATGCACACTTCGTCATTGGTAAGGTGCAGCGCTGTTGCCCAGCAAGAAGTGTTCGACTCTGTGAGATTGAACCCCTGTACACTCAAAAAGGCACCATCAAAGAACCCCAAGCAGACGTGGCTTGCAAGGCAGTGAAAAGTCCCCTTTCACTGATCCACCTCTTTGTTTCACAGCATTTTGCAGAGAGACCTCTAAAAATTTCCTGGGTCACATGCTTGGATCAGGCACAATTCTGGATTGTGGTAATCTCAACATGGTAAGTGCACACCTGTGGTAGTTGTAGGGAAACTGGCGAGCAGCTGCACGAGAGCTTCCACGCCCCCCGCGTCCAGCAGGGACTCCTGCATGACTCGGCTGCGCATGACAACGCCCCCGAGCGCCTTGGCGGCCGCCGCGGCAGCCTTGAGATTGTCGGATCGCGCCATGCCCAGCAGCTTCGTCAGGCCCCCCGCCTCCCCCACTCCGATCTGTTGCAGACATTGTGTTTTTGTTACATGCTGTTCCTGGCAGAGACAAGGGGCGTCTGCAGACAAGCTGCAGGGGGAAATTGCCACATATCGCAGCTATCGCTCACATTGCACAAGTGTTATTCCTCAATTTGCATTTTTTAAAATTTGATCACCAACAATGTGAACATTGCACCTCACGAGGGCCGGCAAATTTCATCATGTGCTGATACCCCCAATCATACTCCGCAAGCAGACTTCCTAAAGACCTGAAGCTTGAATTTTCAGCTCCACACTGCTAAGAAACTGGAGCAAAGGAAGAGCGCGAGCTGATGCAGTTACCTGGAAGGCCTTGTTGTTGGCGGAGGCGAGCTGGCCGATGGCGGCGGCGGCGGCAATGGCGGCAGGTGAGTCAGCGGGTGATAGCATGGCGACTAATGGGATTACTCCCTCGGCCTCCCACACCATATCCCCTGTCATACCTAATGTTTCTGAGTGTCCCCGTCTGTAGTACTTCAGGAACAAGTATGCTTCCCTATTTCATACCCTTTGTTGACTTAGCTTGATGCAGGATTCTTCTGGCAGGATGATCTTGTCGCTGTTGACCAAGGTGCACAGCAGTTGATTCTGCATGCAAATGCTTATAATGTTTGCATGCTGACTCTGATAATCACAGTCCGGTATTGGATATCTCCCAGATTGCCTGGAATTTAATATGACTAAATGACTGACCTGTGTTCTTGGCAGGCTGCCCCTTGGCCAGGTTATGCAGGGCCCATGCGGCGCCTGTTTTGGCGACAGGGTCCTCAGACTTAAGTTGCTCCACAAGGCTTGGAATACGGCAGAAGTTGGACGGTTGGAGTGGAAAAGCCAGCTTCAATGACTCGGCTGAGGGCACTTTTGTCAGGCTACCGGACGTCCCTGCATGCATGCGGAGCAGCGCTTCAATTCTCCTTAACATTGCCACACACTGTTTGAACGGAAGCTCTGCTGTAGAGAAACCTACAGGGAACTTGCAAAACGCTTGCTGCTGCGCCAATCCTGCCTGTGGCTGGCTCTTATTGACAACAAGCTGCTGTGCTGCATTGGGCATTGTACCTTTCTCATAGCACAGCAGAATTGACGTCTCCTAACATTGGTCCAGGCTTTGCACTTACAAGATGTGACTGTTTCTAAGCCGCACGCAGATAGGAAGGGGCAAATGAGGGGTCTTACACTCAGGCTTGATGCTGGTGGGGAGCGCTTCCATGCTCTGGTCAGGGGTTGTGGGGGCCCAACTGGAGGCGCTCACAAGCTCTGGCTCCTTGGCAGAGGTCGCTGGCACCATCAGGGGCGCCGCAGCCTCTTGTGGGGCCTGTTCCTTCGCAGGGCTTGTCACCCCTGCATCCCTGACCTGTCGCGGCGTCTGTGCAGCTGGGATGGTCTTTGCAGGCTTGGTATCGGCTTGCTGAGGGGAGCTTGGCGGGTTGGAGTTTGGCGGCCTCTCTGTGACCGGCGCAACTGTGACCGGCGCTGACTTGGCAGCTTGCTGGGAAGCCTGCGGGGTGGCAGGTGGCGCATCTTCCGCCTTTTTTGTTGTCACGGTCCTGATCGGCACCGGCGTGGCGGCATCCTGAGGGGAGGTTGTGCTCTCAACCCCGTCAACGGAGTGCTGATCTGGCTTGACAGCAGGTGGGAAAGACCCGGATTCCTGACTTGCTGCCAGTGGCTCGGGCGCGCGGCCGGCCTCCTGCTTGGCGGGGGACTCCTCAACGACGCCCAGCGCTGACTTGCAGTGCGGCACCTGCGGCCCTGGCGGCGGCTGGGCCGCCTTGGCTTCGCCTGCGGGGGCCTCGGCGGCCAGGATCTCTCCGGCGGCGGCCGGCAGCGTGCCGGCGGCGTCGCCGGCGGCGAGGAACCGCTCCTTGGCGGTGGTGTGCGCCGACCGGGCGCTGACGAAGGCCGCGGCCTCGGCCGCGAGCTGCGACTGCAGCTGCGCGGCGGTGCGGTCGTGGCGGGAGACCCGCTCGAACGCGGCGGCGTTCCCTGCGCTCAGGCTGGCCGCCCGGCGAGGCGCCCCGGCAACGGCCGCTGCCGCGGCCGTGGCGGCCAGCCCGGGCTGGTTACCGAGCGAGGCCGCGCGCGCCTGCAGCGCCTCGAAGTCGATGCTGCGCAGCGCTGCTCTGCGCTCAGCCAGCAGCGCTGTGATAGGTGCCCCCACACCTGTGTTGCACCAGGAAGGCAGATGTCAGACACCCGATGACTGCTGAATCAACAAAATTTCAGTAGCGCGGTATGTGCACACCGTGGCTCGCGCATTTGGATTGAGGTGTCTGCAGGACTTTCCTGAATGCCTGCCCCTTCTTGGAGGCATGGTGTGAACTTTGGGGTGGGGAAGTCTTGGGTGAGGAGAAGGGGTGCTAGGGCATCGGTTGCACCTGAGCGCCACCTGGGGCTGTCATCGGTCTCTTGGGCCTCCAGGAATTTGTAGCGCTCGGGGCGGTGCAGGATGCCGCCGGAGTAGGACCTCCGCATCTGCGGGCATGCACCTAACGTCACAAGCTTGCACCCACAATACCATCAGACACTGCTGCAGGCTCTTTTCCTTCTTGAGATAGTCAGCCTTTGGCCCCGTCAGTGTTGATACTGAACGCCGTGCCCGCAGTTGCATGAATCTTGCTTGGATCTGGCCGGTCCAAGACAGAGCAGGATTTTGACAGCCGGGGCAGTGTGTGAACAGGCTAGGGCGCAATGGAGAAGCACCTGGCCCTCCTGTTGCATGAGCTTGGTGTCAAGGGGCTCCATGAGCTGCCTGAACTGGCGGCCACGTTCCCTCCAAGGTGACTCTGGGGCAAAGAAGTCAACGCGCAGCTGGCCGTTCTGGTGCAGCAACACCACCCTGCGGTGGGGCAGATGGTAAACCTGAGCAATAAAGCTGAATAACAATTGAACCGGAAAACATACGCAGGGGACACACATGCAGACACGCTGACACTGGGAAAGCAGGCAGTCCCACGACGAACGTAAAAGCTTGATCGGCCTTTGCACCTGTCCCAGAAGCCGCACAGCCTTCGCACGGCCCTTTTCGATGTCTCGCTTAGGGCTTCAACATCGCTATTCGGCTTTAATGTAACGATAGTGCCGATCGATTGCAGCAACGGCTCGCAATCCTTGAACTGCCGTTCAAGGCGAGCCTCCTGGAGGTACAGCTCCTCCGCTCCACGATCGATGGCCATCCCTACGCAGAAAGTGAAATACATGAGAATTTTCATCTCTGAATCCTAAAAGCTGCATTGCTGCGATATATGCAATGGCGCTGTGCGCCCAAGCCAAAACCCTGGACAAGACGCCCAGTGACCGCGGTGCCAACAGGGTCATATACAAGCTTGATGTGATAGAAGGATTCTAGCAGCTCGATGAAAAGCTCACATTTCTCAGGACGTTTCAGTTTTCTGGGCGACTGGCCTCTGGAATCCTGCTCCCCAAGTGACCGACCAAGTATACGACAGGAAACTAAAGCGAGAAAAACCCAACATGGGGCAAACTGTAGCTCTCAGATATGTACTCGAATTTCACAGCCGAGTGCATCCCACCTAAGATTGTACGAGATTCCCATACACTTCACGGCCACGACGTCACCCCAACTTCCCAAAGTGTACTACAGAAGCGGTTACGGGTCCTCCCGAGACGCCTATTCAAGATGTTAGATCTCTAGAACACAACTGCGACAAATTTTGCCAAAGGCTGCAATCCAGAAAGGTAGCCGGGGGGAAATCTGATCTGATGCTGGGAATGCCAAGCGGATGAATGGCACCGTGGGCCTGTGCCTCATTTTGGGAATCTGTGTGTTGACTTCATTTGCATCCATACATCTCAACAACCAATTTTCTGTAAAAGTAAGTACATCTCACCAAGAAAACGATGACGAAGAGGGGATGTCGGATCAGAGCCGAGAGCAGGATGTCGGGGTGTGAAAAGTTCTTCAGCAGCGCAGCCCCAAAGATCCCATGCCCATAATCAATTTTCGTCTATCAGAGAATTTTGGAACTACCTGGTTCTCTAAGGCAGATTAGATCTGTGGCTTTGCACGAGATCGAGCCGAAAGTTGCCAAAATAGGCAATCTAGTGAAAGTGTAAGCGTTTCATCCCCGAGCCCAAACCAACCCATGAGCCACCACTTTTCCCAGAACTGGAGATGATCCACACATGGATCCTGTCTCTCCCCAGTTTGGCGAACTAAAGGTTCTGTTGGATGTTTACACAGATCTAGATAGCAGACGGCTAGCCCTGGACCCACCAGCGCTGGACCCACCAGCTCACTCATGACTCATGACTCGAACTCGGAGTCTGATCAGTTAATCCTGTGACTTTGAATATAAACATACATGCCAGCAAAGACATGCCTTTGGTGTTCAAAATTCAATTTTTATCGGCCGCCGGCTCTGCCTGGCAGGCATGCATTCGGTGAGTCATGAATAGCGCGATACTACCTGAATAGCTAGATGGCACGAGCGCTCTACGAGAACTGTGGCGCATATTAGTAATATGATATTACACGCGTTGGAAGCGTTCCAAATGAGTCATTGATTCAGCTTGCACCTGACCATCACGCTCCAGTTCATCAGGAATGATGGGGCTCACTGACAGGCTCATCTAATAGGCACCGTGTGACTGTGTGACACTCAACAGCTTATTAAAGTCGGCAGCACAAAATTCCAGAAGCCAGCGCCATGGCTAGGATGACGTCACACCACGAATGGGGCAGACAAATTCTGAACATCTAATGCAAGCGCCAGCAACTTTAGCAATGCATTTTTAGTGGGGGGTTACACCTGGCAAGCACAACGACTGATGGTGGCTTCCCCATATCAGACCCGCCAATTTGCCCCATGGGCCCACCAACCCCCACAGCTAGAAAGCCTAGCTGGTGGAGTGGGGAATGCTGGGGAGCATTGCTCATTGTCAAAGTGTCAATATTGTCAGAGTGTCAATATTGTCAGAGTCATTGCCGGTAACAGCAATTATCCATAGCACCGAATTTTGTCAGTACAGCCTTTCTCTGCCGATTGGCCCCGGCCCATGCGGCCACCTTTTGCAAGGTACTGCTGGTGATATTTCTCGGCCACGTAGTACAAGCCAGCTTCCTTCAACTCCACCACCACCTTGTCCCCCCTGACTGGCCTGAACGCCCTGTTGGCCAGCTTCTCATTCACCTCCTCAAATGCCTGCAGCAGACCCAAGACTTGCCTGATCAGGGACTCCTCAGAAGAGTTCTCTAGGCACTGTAAGCAGCAGTTCCCGTCATTCACAGTGGGGGTGCGCACTCAGCTCCCTAGTATATAATCCATATCAAGCATTCTTGAGCTGCAAGTGATTGTTATGAACACGCCCTTTCATCCTGAGGATCACATGCGTTGCATACGCTCTCATGCAAGGTATCATTACCCATGTGATGCACACATCAACACACCTTCTCCGCTTCAGCCTTCTGTTCAGGCGTATGGTAAAATATGGCGCTCCTGTACTGGGTGCCCACGTCGTTGCCCTGCCTGTTCTTCGTAGTGGGGTCCACGTGTGCAAAGAAGGTGTCCAGCAGCCGCTCATAATTCACCTCGCTCGGGTCATAGACCACCTGAGAATCCAAAATAACGCTTAGGACCCTCACAATGATGCCTTCTCACCGGCATCCCCACAAGGTGATACAACAGCTATACGCAGCAAAACGAATCTAGCAGCTCAAATGGAAAAGCTCACGTTGCTCAGGACGTTCCAGTTTTCTGGGCGACCGGCCTCTGGAGACCTGCTCCCCATGTGAACGACCAAGTATACGACAGGAAATCAAAGCAAGAAAACCCCAACATGGGGCAATCTGTAGCTCTCGGGTATGAACTCAACTTTCACAGTCGAGTGCATCCCACCTAAAATTGTACGAGATTCTGATACACATCACGGCCACGACATCACCCCAACTTCCCAAAGTGAACTACAGAAGCGGTTACGGGTCCTCCCGAGGTGCACATTGAAGATGTCAGATGTCTAGAACACAACTGCGGCAGTTTTTGCCAAAGAATGCAATCCCAGAAAGGTAGCCAGGGGAAAACCTGATCTGGTGCTGGGAAAGCCAAGCGAATGAATTCGAACGTGGGCCTGTGCCTCATTTTGGGAATCTAAGTTTTCACTCCATTACATCCATACATCTCAGGAACCATCTCAGGAACCATCTATCTAAGGCGTGAGGACGATCACAGAAAGGCACCCACCAGAAAAGGCCAAGGCTTTGACGAGAATTGTTGGTAACTGCAGTGCTTGATATGCCATTTGATGGCCTGAGATTGTTATACTCAATGTGAGCATGGTGAGGTTGTGAAAGCACCCACCTGCACGGCCTCTGTATGGCCCGTGCTGCCGCCGCAAACAGAGTTGTATGTTGGGCAGGGGTCGTGGCCGCCTGTGTAGCCGACTGAGGTTTTTATAACACCCGGCACCCGCTGATAGGCCAGCTCCAGTCCCCAAAAACAGCCACCTGCTCCCAAAGCATTAATTAGAGATCATTTCACAGTTGCTATTGCCAACACAGGTGTGCATGTACGAGCACAGCAGTTACAGCAGTGAAGCAACGATTTTTTGCTGACAGTGGATAATCTGGATATGGTCCCAGCAGCAGATCAGACAACGCCTAGCATCTAGGAATGGTATGTCTAGTAGCTAGGCAGGTTTTTGCTGACCTGCAAACGTGCCAAGTTGTTGGCCTGGAGGCGCTGCTGAGGGTGCTGGGTCACATGTAGGCTTTGCTCTCCTTGCCCACGCCAGTGTGTCCTCCTTGCTGCCCTGTGCGCACAAACAGTCTGGTAAAGGCCCTGCCATGTGCCGTGTCAAGCTGCTAGAGCTTCGATCAGATCGAATCTCGCACCGTCGTGCTCTCGCCATTCCCGAAGATTTTGGAAAAGAAACCCATCACTGACACTGTCGGCGAACTTCCAAACTTCCTAGAATACGTTTGTTTCGCTGGCTTCGACAGAAAGTGACCTTGTCCTCTAGCTGTGTAAGTGCGCCCAACCAAGCTGCAATGACACGATTTTTCGATTAGATGAAGCTTCGCAAACATTCTATCACGCTTCTAGGTTGACTTGTGATGGTATGTTATGATGTCAACATCATGGCTTCAGGAGAGACCAGCTTCTCGCATAGCTTGGGCAGCTTCTCATTCCACGCCGTCGAACCGATGCCTCCCAAAACTGAAGCACTGCTGTCTTATCAAATGTCCGATGATTGGACTCCAATCGCAATTAGCTGCAGGCGACTTCGAGCAATGTGTCCTGAAGCCGATATAGACCTCTGTGTGCATGGCATGCAGATGTCGTGCTAGCAATCATAGCTGACACATCGCACAAGATGCGGTCTTGTGTGCTCAGCTGTCAGCCCCAGATTCATGATCGGCATGTGACTCACACATCCAGTACTTTTACTTCCAGAAAACATGTTACGGCCACTTCCCGAAAGAGCGGAATGCCCCAGCATAGAGGAACGGGTGTTTTGGTGCCCTCTCGGCAGCACGAAAAAGACAGGTGAAGGACGTTAAATGCTGTGGAGTGTACAGAGGAAATGTCTTTACAGAACTCAGATCATCTTTACTCGCTGACACTGAACCAAAGACTTCGTTCCTGCAGTTTGAGACACACTCTCCTGAGGGCAGCAGCTGGGAGCTTGGGTGGGGATGATAAGGAATCGTTCAAGAGAGAATCGTCGAAAGTCGAATCAGATACATCTCAGAACCCAGAGTCCAGAGGCTCCGGTGAGACGGAAATCAGCGATAAGGTGGCAAACCAGACAAAGTGCGCCCTCACTAAAACACCCCTTCTGGTGGTTCCCAACAGGTCTCTAAAATGCAATTACAATAATATAAAAAACACCCCTTTCAATACACAACAGCAACAACCCCCCTTCCTGGTGGAAAGAGACTTCGACATCAGTCCCAAAGTTCTCGAAAAGGGACTTCGAAGGTGGGGAAGTCCAAATTTGAAGGTGATGTGTGCACGCAGGCACATGCCGCTGACTGCAGTTGAGTTGCTCAAGGATACAGTCAACATCCTCTACAAGAACTTCTGGCCGCTCATCCTCATCTTTGCCCTCACAGACCTGTCCATGTTTGTGCTCCATCGCGTCAGCCACCGCATCACCAACGAAGGTGAGCTGCCCTGCCCACCTGCCTGCTCCCACATGACACTCAGGTCAGGCAGGTCAGTTGCTCCCTTCGAGCAACGTGCTGACACTTGTTCAACACGTGTTTTACAAGTTGGCAATGTGCACTTGGCAGCTCCTGAGGAGCATGCATGCATATGCAATCAACATTGACTATCTTTGACGGTTGTATTCCTCCATTGGCAATATCCTTTGGTGGGCTGCCGGAGACGGCATTTGTTGAATGGATTGCACCCATTATATAGTCGGCTCATGATCTATTGACCTGATTAAGAATGTCTTTGCTTGCCGTGCAGCTGCTGTGCGATTCTTGGGAGGATCCATCACTCATCAAAGCGTGGGCAACCTGTGGTTTCTCAGCAACAACCCTGAGATTGCCAATTTTCAGACAGGTGATGTTGCCTTTGTATATACTCCCCGTGAAACATGCCTTGAAGAAGACGCAGTACGAGAATGCATGCTGATCATGCTGCCTTCCGTGCACACTCGTCCTGACAGCGTGGTGGAAGTGAAGCAGCTTTTCCATGCAAGCCAGTTTTTGGCAGAAAAACTTCCATTGAAAGACAAAGCAAGCAAATTTCATTCTGTGCAGGGTATCAGTACCTTGTCGCTGTTTTCTTCCTGATTGTCTTCCCCATAAATATCCTCATACGGAGCTTCGCCTCGACCATCACCATCCTCTACGCCTGGAAGAATGCAGGTCTGATTCATCACCCACTGATTTTCTCCCTGCTCTTGCCTGGATCTTACCTCTCCACTTTTGCCAATGCTCTTGCTGAACGAACCTTCTCCAGTAACAAAATCCTGTTTCGGTTGATTTGACACCTCTCAACGGCTGCGGGGTTGATATTTTTTTAAGTCCAATTCCCCCCTGCCGGCCGCTTCTGCTGGGAACTCGTAGAGTAGCTTATCAATTTAGAGGCCCCCGGGCTCTGAAAGGGGTATGCACCGCGCGCAGGGGAGCCGAATAAGTGCCCAAACCCGAAGCTGAGACTCTAAAGCAACTATTTATTTTGGGTCGTGTGGGGTCTGAAGGGGGGTTTGGCCCGCATGTAGGGGACCCTAAACTTACTGGCTAATGATAGTCCTTATGGCCCTCTGGGTTAAAGTCCCCCTGGGGTCTGAAAGGGGTTTGAACCGCACGCAGGGGAGCCGAACGAGTGCCCGGACCTGAAGCCGACCTTCATTCCGCCAGTGCGGTACATGTGGGCGAACCTGCGCTGCGTGTGGCCCAAGATGCGCGGCGCGGTGAGCCGGGTGTGGTTTGTGGATCTGCTGGTGGCGGTCAGAGTTCTGCCGCTGCAGTGCCTGTCGCTGCTGCTGCTGCCGCTGCCCTGGACTCTGCCGCGCATCCTGGCACTACAACTCGCCAACCCGGCTTCCGTGGTGGAAGGTGCGTTTGCTTGCACCCAGCGCTAAACAATATGAGCTAAACAAGAAAAGCAGCTCTGGACAAGTGATATGTAAGCAAGTGGGGGCGTGCCAACAGCATATCCAGCAAAGTGAGATCTGCAAGAAACCCTGCAGATCATGCATGTCAGGCAGACATACAAGCAAGGATCCAAATTACATAGACTCTCTCCATGCATAGCTTCTCAAGGCATCTGGGGCAATTGCAATTAACTGGGTGTCTAATTGAATGCAGCAATAATAGTCGATGCAGTGCCTGACCACCAAACGATCCCATGTTATTCTTTGGACTTGTGCAGGTCGTGAGTTGATTGTTGTCAAACACCTTGACATTAAGCAGATTGACTTTGGGTGCAGGTTGGGAAGGGGACGAGGCTCTGAAGCGCTCGGATGAGATGACAAAGATAAAGGGGGTGAAGAAGGCGCTGCTGTGGCCCTACATCGGCCTTATTCTGGGCATGCGCTTAGTCAGCATGGGCCGCACGCCAATTCTGGCCGCCATCCCTGGCCACATCATCAAGGACGTGCCCGAGATCCCCTTCATCATCTACTGCACCCTCATGTTCCTGTCTGTCGTCCTCAGCAGGTTTGTAGCTCTTTTCAAGTTTTTAGGATCTTCAGAACAGCTGAAGAGATAAGCAGTCAACTTATGGCAACGTATTTACTCTGTGTGCTCTTCTCTGGCTTGCTTGTTATACACTGAACATCCAAATTATTGCATCATTGATATGCTGTTTGTGGTTGAGTATTTGCCTACTGGTGATGCACATATAAGAATGCTTGCCTGGCTGTGCAGGTTGCAAGACGTGCTGCCTCTTGCTGTGTTCAAGAAAGGCAAGGATAGGGAGGCCGCCTCAGAGGCGCAGCTGAGCTTGTGATGACATGGTCTGGCGCATGAGTGGACGATCCGAAAGGTTTTTGAGAAGAGGAGCAGCTCTCTGAAATCAGAATGATGTGCTTGGCACGTCTTGTGCAGGCATGCAATGCAATGCCTGTGATGAAATTACCGCAATCTTATCAGGGTATACCCTGATACTATTTAGTAAATCCTCACCAGTCACATACGTATGTGACTGGTGAGGATTTGCATTCCTGGACTTTTTGCTGAGGTCCATTTAAGAGCAGGTCTATTGGCAGAATTTTCCGCATTGCTTCCTCAGCACATATGTTATGATCTTATTCTCTCATGAGAGGCCACCCCTGGCAGCGGCTGCAGCTGGTTTGCGTGATCACAGCTCTAATTGGAATATCATACATCTTGCCTGTTCCTGATCTGGGAGGCTGTTGCCAGGTTTATTTTCTTGCATTTTCTCTTAGGGTGTAACATCATCGCAGGTGTGCAACATCAAGATCAGTGTCAGAGAGATGGAAACCATGCTGGGCATGCTGTGCAATGACACGTCACCAACATCGGACCATCAAGATTGAAGGATTACCTCTAATGCAGAGGCAAAGTCACGTTTGACATCTGTCAAGCGGTTGGCAGTAATTACTTTCTAGCATTCAGATGATATAAAACGGTGCTTGGTGATGACAACCTTCAGGCTTCAATCTTCTGCAGATGGTGCACTATAGCTTAGCAATTTTGGATTAGAATGTGAAATATGAATAGCAATCATGCGAGGACAATCCTTCACATCGATCTAGATTGCTTCTACTGTGAGTTCGTCCCTTCTGTGCTCGTGTCTTGACCAGTGGTACTTTCTTTGAGACACGTCTGATTTCTACAGCTCCTGACCTAAGTGGCGTCATTCACAAGCAACACAGTGAATAATATAATTTGAGTGATGTAAATGGGTCTTAATCGCTGCAGCCATGGATGGGCAATAAGGCCTTTCTGGGATGCACCCAGCCAAGTAGATGTATCGCATTGGACCCGGAGAGGAAGATTGGTGACATGGCAGGACGGTGGGCGAGGCTGAGGTCTTGAGATTCTGTCGCTGTCGCAGGCCAAGTGGAGCAGAAACGACTCAATATCCCTCGAAACGTCCCAGTTGCTGTGCAGCAGTGGGAAGGACTTATTGCCATCAACTATGCGGCCCGTGCAGCAGGCATCACCCGCCACATGCGCGTTCATGAAGCCAGGGCCCTCTGCCCTGAGCTGCAGTGTGTCCATGTTGAGACCATTGGTACGTCACTGCATATTACATGCCACCTTCATTGTCACACAATGTCCCAGAACTTACCTAATGAATTGCCGATATGTGCTGGCAATCACTGGTATGTCAGCTGAGAGATAATGCTTTGATAATACCGCAAGAGTGACAGTAAGTGCTGATCCAGAAATAATGAGTTCTGGAGCGTTTCTGAGTTGAGCAGGTGGGGATGAGCTGGTGGACACAAAGGACCGCACAAAGCAGAAGGCCTGCCTGGAGCGTTACAGGAAGGCATGCATAGAAATTCTGGCAGTCCTGCACAAGGCTGCACCACAGGTCTGCTACTCATTAGCTGGCTTCATGCATTGGATTACAAAACGAGTAGAGCATTGTCATGCAGTAATACGTTTAATAAATTTTGCATGCTTGCAGGCCGTCATTGAGAAGGCATCAATCGATGAGGTGTACATGGATGTGACCACAATGGTGGAGAGGGAACTGAGAGTGAGCCCAAATACCCAACCCTGCTATTGATTACTGTGCTTCACATCAAGACCACTTGCAAAGCGCACATCCTGTGGGAGCTTTGGAGTCCATTGGATTGTCATTGCATTGGTGGACGAAAACGAGTTGACTCCACATAATGGAGCAGTCTCCTACATGTGTTGCTGGACGTACCTGGATCCTAGATCTCTAGGAACCGGAAAACGTGTCATATTCTTACTGAGACTATATCAAACGGGGTCTCCACGGTTGATTGAGTCTCTCTTGAATCTGGTGAGTCCAATAAGGGGTAGATGTTGTGGCAGTCTCTGCCTGTACCTTGTCTGCAGCGCACCTTGCCCCGGACAAGCGTGCAATGATAATTGTAGTAATTATCAGCTTTGGTTTGTTGGGGGTTTGGCAGGAGAGGGCGCAGGCTGACAGCTGCAGGGAGGCGGAGACTGGGGAGGGGGGCGCGCACGATTGGGAGGCCGGGGGGTCCCCTGTGGACGCATTCTCATGGGGGGGCATCGTGCTGGGGGGCGGGCCCCTCGATGTCGGCAGCGAGTTTGAGCGGCGGCTTTCCATCGGCGCAAACATTGCCTGTCGCCTCCGCGGCGCCGTCCGGGATCAGCTGGGTGAGCCACGGCTGTTGCAAGCTTCCTGCATTTGTAATCCTGATGCCAGCGATCAGCGCACGCATGCAAGATAATTGTGGTATTCTGCACCCTATTGTACTCAATCACTGTGATAGTTATGATGGTAGAGTGCAAGTGCCCACGGTGTGAAGTGTGTTGATGAAAGAATGGACTTGGCATATATGCATGTTTGCGGCATGGAGATTGAAAGTGTGCAGTGCTGTAGGATTCACATGCTCGGCGGGCATTGCAGCGAACAAGCTTCTGGCCAAGGTGGCCTCGGCCATGAACAAGCCCAATCAGCAGACCATTGTGCCCCCCAGGTACTATACTTTATCCATCAAAATAGCTTGCCCTTGCACTTGTGCCCACTTTTAAAAACTGCCAGCACATACGGAACGCAGGCGGTTCATAGAGCTGGCAGGAAAATGTCAGCTGACGGGCGCCTAATGATGTAACCTAGTGCCATTATTGTCACAACCCCCTTGTGTATGTGGCAGGGCGGTGGACGAAATGATGAGGGATCTGCCGCTGAAGAAGCTGCGAAACTTTGGGGGGAAGCTGGGCGCTGAGCTGGCGGCCATGGGCTGCGTGACCGCCGGGCAGATTTCTGCGCTGCCCCACGGGCAGCTCACTGCGCGCTTTGGCGAAGAGCGCGCCGCAGGCATCGCGCGCGCCGTGCGCGGCTACAGCGACGAACCTGTCCAGGTAAGCCTACTGCACGGTATGGCAAGGTGCTACATCGCTTCTTTCCACGAGCAGAGGCCGAGGCATTTGAGAGGCATGGCCTGGTCCTGGGCACTCGGATTGGCTAATTTTGATGAGGATATCCCCCAGAAGTCTGGCAGAGTGTGACCATGCTTTGTCTGGGCAACGTTTGGCAGATTATACTTGCAGGGTGGGCAGCCCTTTCTAGGCATTATCTGTGAGCATGCATGGTGCACTGCCACTGGTTGGACCAGTTTATTCATTGCAGGGCTGAATTGACAACTGAAATTTTTAGACAGGTTTAGCACCTGACTGGACGAAGCATGTACAGACATACTCTCTGTCATGTCAATTCCCTTCCCCAGGCTCCAGGAAACATGCACTTCTGTTTGGAAAGGGGTGATGAGGGTGCACCCCTGTCATCCACAACCGACAGGTCAGTTCATGAGTCATGGGGCACAGGTGAAGGAGCTGGCCAAGTCGAATCTGGCCGTCAATTGTGACTAGACGAAGCATGGACAGGTGTGCAAGGTAAATAAGGTGTGAATGTGTCCGGGGGGCTTGATCAGCATGCATGGTGACGTGTCAGGTGAAGGAGCTGGCCAAATCGATGCTGGCGGCCAAGTCGTTCAACGCGACGAGTGCGCCGGCCGAGCTGGACCGATGGCTGCGCATCCTGGCCGACGAACTCTCCCACCGCCTCACCGAGGACGGCCTCGCGCACTCCAGAGCGCCGCGCACCCTCAGCCTCTCCTACAGGTGCTGCTTGTACACATCTACCACCTGGTCATTGGGGTGTCATCTGTATTGTTGCTTGGACATCCAGTTGCAGCACTGATGTGTGGCTCACTGCCGACCAGATTCAACCTTGCTGCATTTGCTATAGGCAGGCTATGGCATGTTTGAAGCAGCAGCCAACAGCCCTGCACACTTGACGGTCTGATGTTGCATGCTGGCCAATGCATTGCTGCAAGCTATCTGATCAGAAGTACGTTGTGGCTGTGCAGGGGCAGCAACGGCGATCGCAGCAAGTGCTGCCCGGCGCCGCGGCCCACCAAGGAGGGCTACACAGTGGAGGCCCTGAAGGAAGCCGGCTCTATACTGCTGCGCAAGTGCCACGACATCTACCCCTGTGCGCGCCTTGCCCTGCAGGCAAGTCTCACCACTCCGGATCTGCTCATGTGGTGTTTACTGCTGTCGACATCAGCTTTGACTGCCAGGACATGATGCACACATGAAAGACAGTGCCACCTCCAATATGAGGAAGGAATTTGCTAAGCCCCACTCGCAGTGGTGCTACGCTTTGTATGGCTTTAAGGAAGCCTCAGGATGTGGCATCGAGTGAGTCATTGAATTTGAATTTTGTGGCATTGTTGCAGGCCTCGGACTTCTACACCCTGCCTTTGAGCGATGACCAGGGTGCCATCAGCCGCTTCCTCACCAGCGCTACAGGTGCATTTCAGCCCGCCATTTGAATATGCAAAGTGGCACTGTGAAACACCAGAAAAAAGGTGCATCTGTGCATTTACGCTGGCTTGCTACTGCTGTTGCTAGACAACTGAGCCCGGGCCAGGCCGCTTACTTCAAAGAATTCAGTCTCGGGACTGACAAGCTGGCTTGTGCTGCGGGGTACGAATACTGAGCACCGTGCCCACTGTTGATTGGGTGTTGCTTGGGTCTGGCGAGTCCATCAAGGGGCAGGAATCTTTGGCAGCCGATATTTGCAGCTTGTCTATAGACGTACCTGGCAGGGAGAGCGTGCAAAAACAGTGTTAGTAAAGAGGGATGAATTGTTGCAGGCGATGGCGGGGCAGCTCTGACAGAGGCGCCCAAGCCCAAGAAGAGCGGCCCGCAGCAGCCCAGCATCGCGCAGATGTTCAAGCGCGCGGCGGCAAAGGCCCCGCCTCAAGGGCCGCCGCCTGATCAGGCGCCGGACGCAGCTTCCGCCCAGCCGCCAGCACAGGAGGCATCGCCTCAGTCTGTGGGCGACCGAGGGGCGTCTGATGGGGTACCCAGCAACACCCCTGACGCGCAGGCCGGCTCGGTCAGGAGTCCTGGACAGCGGGAGGCTGCCCAGGGGAATGCAGCAAAGTCAGGGGAAGGGGGGCATACAATTCCTCTGGCAGAAGGACGACAGGGCAGCCAGGATCAGCCAGGCAGCGAGAGCCCACTGCTGCAACTTCCCAACAGCGCAGGAGCCTCGCTGCAAAGGCAGTCCTTGCAAGCAGCAAATGATGTGCGCAGCAGTAGGCCGGCTTCTGATGCACAATGCAACATCGCAGACAGACCAGATGCCGAGATCGCTGCAGCTGGACAAACAGAGTTGGGCAGAGGAGCAACTGACACAGCAGGCGTCCGTCAGCCTGAGCAGAGTCAGCACCCCCACACCAGGGATCCTGGAGATGCTGGGCCCCCTGGACACCCAGATGCTGATGTGGCGGCCACGCCTTGTCAGCCTCCAGGTGGCGTTGTGTCATCTGGGCCCGCAGGTGGGGCCGCAGGAGCGCAGCCCGAGTGCGATCTCACGAGCGTAGATGTCGATGAGCAGAAACGTATCATGCGCGAGATCTGGCTGAGAGGTCAAGGGAACGCTGGCAGACCAGGTAGCGGTGATGTCGGGGGTGAGTCAGCTTCGGCACCGGCCGTGGCTGGTGACAGATCGGCAAAGCGGGGCCGAGTGGGGACTGCTGGTTCTGGCAACGGCGCTGCTGCCAAGGAAAGTGCCAGCAAGCAGATGCGCATTTCTGCCATGTTCAAGGCGCCCAAGAAAGCTTAGGGGGCGTTGCAATGCGCATGCACACGGCGGCCCATTGAATAAAGCGGCCTATTTTGAGTACGTCATGAGTTCATGTATAACATGACTTGATTTGATCGAAGCTACATGCAATTGCGATTACATGCGGACACTGTAGGAGCACGGCCGGCGCGAGAAGTTTTTAACTGGTGCAAAATCATCACAGGAATGGTTCCTGTATGTGTACACGTACAGCTATGCACTGCCCACCATAAGATAGCCTATCTAGACTTCAGCGAGCTGTAGATTGTCGTGCTTCAGTCGTCACATTAGAACCAAGTTGACTGACGTCCCAAATTTGCCCTATAAGACCGCCGCGGCGTTGTAAGGTGACCTAGCAAACAGCCGCTTTCGGCTAGCTGTACCTTTCTAGCCTAGTCACTACTTTAACACGGTGTTGAAGGGAGGCAAGGAGCACAGTTGACAATTTGCTGTGTAAGACCATGTCAAACTTGCAAAAATGATGCAAATTGCTTGCAAGTATCAATTGTATACAATTGTATCTCTCACATGCAAATTGCTCTTATCTCCCACATGGGGGTGTAGACCTGTACGCTGCAAGGGTGCATTTGCGAGTTGATAAGGCTGCAAGCCCGCCTGGGCCTGTGCATATCGGCCCCGGCCGGGTTCCGGCTGCAGACGGACCTGTGTCTACCCTATGGCCCTCTGGGCTCTGGCCGGGGTTCGCCACTCATAAAGATTATGATTAATATTACTATTATGATAATGATGATGATGATGATGATGATGATGATTATTATTATTATTATTATTATTATTATTATTATTATTAATGCCTTGATGGGCTCAAGGGCCAACAAGTCGCCAAACTTGGCTGATGTGTCGAAGAACACCTTGCAGGAGAATCGTAGCTGTGGAACACAAAGTCATAGAGCATCCGATCAATCTGGGGACTTGTATTCTTGCACCGACAGGAAAGGTATCGAAGTTCGTGAGGAAAGTATGAGATTAAGAATTTGAGGAGCAGGAGCAGGCTTATGACCTAGGGAGGATGTCTGCTCAGAAGATCTTTAAACTCTTTGGCAGTGTTGCTCGGCAGACAGGACAGACGCTAGATTCCATTGGGCTGAAGATACAGGGACAGTACGGTTATAAGGAGGGAGGTGAGACCCAGACAGTAACACTCTTCCTGCTCTTGTGGGTGCAGATTACAAAGGATGTAAGTATCCATGAACTTCTGAGAATGGATTGTACATCGGGAAAAACGTTCTAGAAGGTTGTAACCTGCTGAGAGGATGCCTGCATGATTAAGTTTGGCTCACGCCGTGCTCAATATTGCTTCTGGACTTACAAGATCACTAACCCAGTGTTTTGCTGCAACAGTGCCAACGCACCAGACATTGCAAGGGTACCTGGGAAAACGGCCTACTCTGGGAACAGGCGCCTTTGTTGCTCCAAACGCGTCTGTTATTGGAGACGTGAAGTTGGGCAACAACTCCTCTGTATGGTATGGAGCTGTGCTCAGAGGTACGTCATCATCGGTTTATTCAATTTGCTGTCGAAATCTTTATCGAACTGATCCGAGGGTCGTAGTCTGCCCCTGGCAAGGGTCTGGAGCAAAGCACACATGACTGAAGCCATGCTGGCAGATTGCAGGCGGACTGTGATCAAATTGCATGATGTAGTCCTATGCACACAGGTGACGTCAACCACATTGTTGTGGGGAACAACACCAACATACAGGACGGAGTGACGGTGCATGTAGCCAGGCACAATCCTCAGGGGAAAGTGGCACCCACCACCATTGGAAACAACGTCACAGTAGGTGTGGCTCTGCTGCTATTGCTGCGTCCATCTTGCAGATGACACATGGTATTTCCATGCTGATGCAGCAGGAGTGCACTGCACTGGAATTTGCTGAATATGACTCGTTTATTGGATACCATGGTCCTGGCATTCAATTGCAAAAGGAAAGAACTGGTCTTGATCTCTCCTTTGTGTCCCAGGGCATGGAGCTATAATCCACGCAGCCACTGTGGAGGACAATGTGTTGGTGGGCATGGGTGCCACCATTCTGGATGGCGTCACGGTGAGCTGTTTGGCAAACAGCATTTGCCACGCTTCTATGAGCCGCATTGATGCATCATGTTTCCAGCAGTAATGATCCCAAGCATGAAGCATCCTTCACGCAAGCCAATATACTACGCATGCGCTGCAGGTGCAGAAAGGGTCTGTGGTGGCAGCTGGCGCAGTGGTCACGCCAGGGAAGACAGTGCCGTCAGGCGAGGTGTGTATTTCTAAATGTCACAGGCACCTCGGCCTCAAATAAATTGTTGCTGTTTGCTTATCTCCCCTCTCATGCTTCTCACTCTCAATGGAAAGGCCTGGCACCACCGGAATTGCCTCCTGTTGGTTTCTACTGAATGAGTATGGCGGCCATTCTATGGCCCAGGATGAGGATGCCAGGAAGGCATCTGCAGGTGGTTGGATTGGAGCAGGACCTTGTCAGATGAGGACCCACAGACTTTTCTGAGAGGATCAACACCACATCCGCCGCTGCAATGTACATGTACATGTTCAGGAGCTGGCTGCTGGTGCGTGTCCCAGGTGTGGGCGGGGAACCCAGCCAAGATGCTGCGCAAGCTGGAGGAGGAGGAGGCTGGCTTCATAGCGCAGGCCGCCAATGACTACGCCGCGCTGGCCGCTGTGCACGCTGCCGAGAATGGCAAAGGCATGGAGGAAATCCTGGTGCGCCCTGCTCCTCCTTTTCCACTTCATTCAGCTTCCTCGTCACGAAGAGAGAGATTTTTGCACATCGTCCAGCATCCTGGTCACCCGAAATGAGAGAGGGGTATGCAGACACTAAGGCAGTGTGAGCGCCAGAGATAAGAGGAAGGGATGCCTCGCAAGACAATATAAAGCAGCAACAGTACAATGATCCCCCCCAGCTCAGAGCACTAACTTTGGTAGGGCTCACAGGAAATTCAGTGGTCCACCTCGCATCACGGCTGCCACTGACATCACCCCAGAAGTAGTCAATCAGTTTCCCTGGTCACTAACTTCATTTTCAGCAATCTGCCGGGTGCCATGCTTGGAGCAGCTCCTGCAAGAGACTTTTGCATGTGGCATCTCCAGGCATTTGTATACCTGCCGCTGCTCTCGCACTGTCTGTATCAGTGCAATCATATATGTGCTGCTTTCATGCATGTGTCGAGGTAATGACCAGCAACCTCAATTCGCCTGTTCCTTGAGCAGCCTTGAGCTGTGACTTGCCTGTGTGCTGTGGGTTGTGCTGACAGGCTGGTGTCTGTGGTGCAGATGGACAATGCGAGGAGGGAAGACAGGGCGCGCAGGTCTCTGGACTATGACTCGCATATGGGCGTGGAACGAGACCCCATCAGCAGAGAGATCATCAGTACAGCCAGCCACACATAATTCGCCTGTGCTCGGTTTGAGAGTTTGAAAGAGAAGCCTTCTGTGTTAGAAAGTGCCAAACTTGGGGTTGTGACTGTCTAGAAGAGGCCTGCCTAGGTCGGATGTAAAGATAGTTGCTTCAAAACTTGCAGGAGGCTCCTGAGGCAGCCTTGTCCACAGTCATGACTTGCTCCGCGCACGCGACTTGCGCCACGCGGCGTGATGAATATTGAAAGGCATGCTTCTCCAGGGCAGCAAAATTGCCCTACACGGCAAATCGTACACAGCTGCAAAGACGGAAAAAGATCGCTCTGCCTTGATGTTTGCAGACCTCTTTCTCCAAAGTGATCCTCCTGAATTTTTCCACAGAGGCCACCATGCATGGCCTTCAGAGTGGCTTCTCCTCTGCAGTTGCCAACTTTGGCTGCATGAGCTGCCTCTCAGAATCCTTGCAGTTGCATTCTTTGCAAGTCGTGAGACCATTTTCGTACAGGGCGGTGGCATTGTCCTCTGTCTGGGTGTCTGCACCCCGATCTGACGCTTGGGGTCAGAGGTCAGATTCTTTCGCAGCCTTTTTGGGGAAGCTGGCATCGGTGCAATGTTAAGGAGCGCAGGTCAGCGATTGGCCGGCCGTCTGTTGTGGAATGTTAGACCTACTGCAGCAATCTTGCAGGCAAGAGGCCTGAAGCTAGACACTGGAATTGTGGGACTTCCTGTTGTACCTAATGCACGAGAAGTCCTGAAGGACAAGATAAACAAGGTGCTGGGAGAGGTTGCGGAGCAGATCCCTGAAGAAACAGAATACAGGAAAGCCATTGAAGCAACATACAACTTCAGGTAGGGCTTAGATTGTTGTAGTATGCCAGACACTTCATAATTGTCAGCAATTGGGCCACTTTCAAGAGATCTGTTTGCGATCGATCTAGGTTCCTTAAGGATTGCGTTTGAATCAAATCCGCCATGTCACAGCATGCATTTGTGAACCTTCCTATTCCGAGGCAGCTGAGAGGCAAGAATTGACCTGTGCAGGATGAGGGCTGTTGAGTCAGGAGCCTCAGATGAAGAGGTGGAGGAGCAGTTCACGATGCAGCTGGAGCAACTCATAAAGCAGTGTGACGACGAGCTGGGCCTCATACCCAAAATGGCAGAATGGAAGCCATGGGACGTCCCTGCAGGACACAAGGCAGGCTCCTTCTTCTGCCCATCTGCGAACTGAGCAATGCAGCAGCTTTGCAAGATCACGACTTCTTGCATTCTTCATTCAGTGCTCCTGGAACGGGGGATCAGTGTGTTGTAGCTGCATTAAGGTCCTTACGAGAGGCATCTCCTCCATTATCTCTAGCGCTCGTCCTAGTGTCTGTAGACTGCCTTGATGTCTGCGTCTGTCTATTTCTAAATTGTTGCAGTCTCCATTTCAGTCTGCGAGCTGATCTGAGTGTGTCTATTGGGGTGCAGATTGAGACCATCGTGGAGGAATATGTGGACACTGTGCAAGGCCAGCAGAAGGCCTGAACACAAGCAAAGAAGATCACACATCTGTTCACAGCCGTCTAGGGCACGAGCATGATAGGACGAACATTGACGCCTGCCATTCTTGCAATTGTGTACATTACAGAGAAAAGACCTCCTCATTACCTCCGCATGAATGGTTCCTTGCAAATTATCCCAATTGAATAGATTCTGTGCCTTGTAACTCATCGATATAAATTATCACTGGGAGTAACCTTACGGATGACTGGCCCCATCTACTGTACAGCAATATTCAAATTGAATTTGTACCCTAGTATAAATCAAGATAACGCGATCATCCAACGTGGCTGTGGTGTGCAATAAAAAGAACATATCAATTCTGAAGCAATAGGGGTGGCACCTTCATCTGGACCTCACCGGTAGGTACCCAGACTAATGTGCAACCAGCAAGCACCCAAATAAGTTACTGAGAGGCACAAGCAGCGCAAGCAGTCGGTACACTCTTAATTCCTGACAAATCCCATCATTTATTGATGACCAGTAGACCAGTCTGCCACAGTGTGCAGAACGCTGTACGTACTGAGCCGCACTCGCATCCCGTCAGCACCACTTGTCATCGCTGTATCGCCACCTGAGGTCTGCTGAACCCTGCCTGCCCTTGTCGCTGCCTAGCCACCTGCAAGAGGCCTGGAGCCTCTTCATGCACAGCCTGATCAGGCCTTGGTGGCGGAGTTGATGATTTTGATGAAGTCGGGCTTGAGGGAGGCACCCCCGACGAGGAACCCGTCGATGTCAGCGGCCGTCGCGAGCGTGTCGGAGTTGCCGGCCGACACCGAGCCGCCGTAGATGATGCGCGTGGAGGCCGCCACGTCAGCGGACACCTTGTCCGCCAGCCATCCCCGGATGTCCGCATGCGTCTCCTGGGCCTGCACGCACAAAGAGAGTGGTTGGTGATAACGGTGGTGAAGAGATTGTGCCAAAGCCGGCAGCCGACATGTGCTGTCACATGTCTGCATGCGCTTGACAGCGTCGCATCAAGCATACATGGTTTGGATGGGGAGATTGCCGCCCTGAAACGTAGGAAGAAGAAACATGCACGCTGAAGGGCATTCTCAAGCAATGACACCGCAATACTAGATTTTCTTATCAAACTCTGTGGAGCTAGCGCTGCAGTGATGCATCACCCATAGAGGAGATGGCAGCTGTGCTGCAGCCAACAAAGGTGACTAGCATAACAAGAAGAGTTGGTGAAAGTCATCCCTTTGCTCACCTGCTCTGGGGAGGCAACTTTGCCGGTACCGATGGCCCAGACGGGCTCATAGGCGATGACCACCTTGCTCCAGTCGCTGATCTTGCCTGCCACGGGTGCCAGCTGGCCGGCAACCACCTCAAAGGTCTTGCCGGCCTCGCGTTCCTCCAGAGACTCTCCAATGCACAGGATGACCCCCAGCCCCTTGTCCAGGCAGTACTTGGTCTTGTCCGCAATCAGCTGCGCGCACATGCACGCACATGCTGTGCTCAACAGCCTGCCATGTGTAACAAGCGCTATGTCCAATCAAGATTGCTCTGCCGATTTTCTCTTTTTCCTCAACGCCGACATGCCCCCCAATGGGTGTCTATACAGAGCTGCTGACTGTATTGGGTCGTAGAGGGTAAACCCTCAGATCTGTTACACAATGTCTGATAAAGCGCACCGTCCGCCAGGCAACATGTATCTAAGAGCACAGCTACCAACAAACGGGTGCTTAGATCTGAGCTGTGTCAGAAGATAGTGTCAGCCCAAGGCGCTAGAATGATCATTGCTTGTCAGATAGATCTCAGGGGACTTCGGTTCATTTTGGGGTATAGGGGCGGGCTCAAGCGCACCTCACTGGACTCGCCGATGAGTGATCTGCGCTCTGAGTGGCCCAGGATGACCCAGGGCAGGCCAAGGTCTGCCAGAATCTCCGCGCTGCACCCAAATGTAAAAAGCTAAGCTCTGCCCCAGTGATGTTGAATCAGACGGTCAAATTGCTGGAGCGGAGTAGTGGGGGATGGATGGTGTAAGGCCTAGTGCTCACCTGAGCTCTCCAGTGTACGCGCCAGATCCCTTGACCCATGCGTTCTGGGCAGCTATGGCGAAGTCCTTGCGCAGGCTGGACTGCACAAGTGGGATGTGGACAGCTGTTGGTGCCACTACCACCTCTGCAGGAAGGTCAGCAAAAGTCAGACGGACAGTAAGTATGGCAAGGCTACCTTTTCCCCCGTGATGGGGTCTGAGGTCAAGCACGAGATAATACTGGGAAGTTTCAATCGGATGTGCCTTAGGGCAGAGACTTGAAAAATGCTCTCTTACCAACGACATCAGTATCCGGGATCTCCCCTTCGTTCAAAGTTTCCACCAAGGACTCCACCAATTTGATCGTTCCATTCTGCGATGGGCACAAGCGCGGTCATGACCTCCAAGGTGAACAACGACATCAAGATTGGGTGGTGTTCCACCACAATGAATTTCTTTGCCAGGCATTAGTCGGAGGAACACTCACACATTTCCAATTGCCACCTGCGCAAGACCACAAATAATGGTAAGGAAATGCCGGAGGAATACGTGACATGGAAGCTGCACCAAGAACCGCAGGGATCATTACGTACCGACGAAAAACTTCCGCGCGCCCATGCCGCCTGATATGTTCTGCAAACAACAGAACGTAACAGATAAGCCCTGTTTTCTAAAGAGATAAACTGAATGGCGCGTACGTTGGAACCAAGGTCCCCGCTGACCTATCCCAATATTTGAGAAACCCTAATGTTGACCTGAGGAGCTGTTGAGTTCAGGAAAACATGATGGCAAGTCATCCTTCCAGAGTCTGGATTCCAGACACTTATTGCCCAGATTGTTTCCTAAGGTTGCAAACTTTCGTAGGAAGCAGAAGATCATGACCCATTCCACAGGTGTGTCTGTAGCAGATCATCGCAAGTATTTCTAGCCTAAAGAAACATCTGACAACCTGGACTCCTTGAAAAACGACAATGACAGTTCAAAAGAAGATGAGAAGGGGACCACGCTCAGGTTCCTCCAGTCATGGGCATGGAAAAGGGAGCACAGGTCAGATTCAGTTTGTGTTTGTCCCAATAAGTCCAGCTTTATATACTATGTCCAATTGCAATCATATTCACTGATGGCTACTTTGAATTTTGCAGGCCAGACAAGTGGGTCATCCTCCTTCCAAATTTTGCTCTTTGATGATAAATCATCAAAGCCTTGGCTTGCCTGACACAGAGATTACCGGTCCAGGATTGATGTTGGTAGATGGGATTCTGTGGCAGAACCAGGTTTCAAAGACCGTACATACATCGCCTTCAAGTCCCTGGCACCGATAAACAGGTAGCACTCACAATAAAGCAGGCCAAGTTCACAGCAGAGGGTTTTGCATCCACAGGTAACCCCTCCACTTGCAACACAGTCTTGCAGTCCTGATCTTCACTCGGTGCTGAGCTTAGTGTTACGCACAACTCTCGTCACATTGCCTGATCACTTCCAAATTGAGTCAGGCACATCTCATGCGGTGTGGGACAGCTCAGTCGTGTGCTCAGGTCCTTGCATGATGTCTGATCAGTTCCAGATTGTCCCATGCAGTGTGGGACAGCTCCATTGTGGTGGCCAAGTACTTTGAGCGGCATGCTGCGCGCTATAAAGGGCTGCGCTGCCTTGATCTCAGCGCCGGCTGTGGGCTGACCGGTGAGTGCAAACACCCCACATCTCTTAGGCAGATATGACCCATGAAGAGTAATTTACCATTGAAATATTTATTTCTCGCTTGTTTAGCCCTAAGGGCTAGGTGCGTTGCAGCAACCTCTCAATCTCACCCTCCAGCCTTACCCCTCTTTCTCCACCAGCAGTTGTTCAGTAACACTTAACACACTCTACACAGGCATCAATCTTGACATGCGAAATGAAGAAGGAATGCTAATTCACAAAAAATTATCCAACTCGCTAGAAGCGTTTGAGAGGTGGGGTCTTTCATGTGCAGGCATCGTGCTGGGAAAGCTGGGCGCGCATGTGATGGCCACAGATCTGCCGGGGAACCTGCCGCTTCTGTCCGACAACTTCAATATCAACGGTGCACACCCTTAATCCTGACCTGCTCCTCACTGCACCACACAGATTGTGCCTCCAGACAGCTCCTTTCACTGCAGATCCTGATATAAAGGTGCCTTGTTTGGTGCACACCCTTAATCCTGACCTGCTCCTCGCTGCACCACACAGATTGTGCCTCCAGACAGCTCATTTCACTGCAGATCCTGATATAAAGGTGTCTTGTTTGTTGCGCATCCTTAATCCTGACCTGCTCCTCGCTGCACCACAGAGATTGTGCCAAAAATGCCTATTTTACTGCAGATCCAGGGCCAGAGGTGTCTTGCATGTCGCTTGCTTTGCGTTTACACAGCGAGGCAGCCCGTTCTCCTTATATCTGGTGCTCGCCTGCCGCGATGGCTGCATTCCTCTTTCTCGTTACTGCAGAGCATGCCTAGAATGCTCTTGGCTTGTGTGAGCAGGAGTGGCGGCCAGAGTGGTGGAGCACTGGTGGGGCAGCGATGCTGCGTCCCTGTCTCCACCCTTTGATCTTATCATCGCCTGTGGTGAGCCGCCCGAAAACTTTACGGACCTGCACTCCTGATGCAATCATATGTACTTTACTATTTGCACAATCTTGTGTTTTTAAGGGGTGGCCAGTAGACGGGTTATGTGATACCACAGCAAACACAAGCATTCGTGACTCTGGTTTGAGAACTCCTCATTAGGCTGTCTAACATGGCAACCCTTTCCCCACTTTGGGTGTTTGCCGGTGATGGTTTCTCTGAATCATCTGCAAAGTCTTGTCCATACAGCATAGTTTAATGGGTGTGCTCGCAACTAGATTAGTAAAGTAAGGTGAGGGCTTGTGATCGCAGATGTGATGTACATCCATGAGGCCATCAGGGACTTGATCACAACGATCAAGGCGGTGTCAACAAGGGACACTGAGATTCTCATCGCACATGGGAGAAATCGCCAGGCAGAAGGGGCGTTTCTGGCAGCATGTGAAGGCAGCTTTGCAGTCACAGATTTCGCGAGTGACGAGCTCGATCCAGTGTACCAGTGCAGCGATGTGCGAGTGATGCGATTACAAATGTGCTGATCCCATAGGATGGATGTTGACATGGCTTTGGCAAATAGTACAGGTGTCTGTTTATTATCCTACAGATGGTGAGATTGAGCTCTTGTCCTGATCATCTTCATCTACAGTAATGTTAAGGCTCTAGAAATCTTCACACACAATCAGTGTGGCGGAGGCTGTTGTCTGACACATATTGTCCCTGCAAGTACTGGTCATGACTTGTCTCAGCAAGATGCACTGCTCCATTAATAAGTTATACACAAAATCTTAACCATCCTTGGGGTGACATGGTCGGCGTAAGCATGCTTGTCAGTCACCAATGGAAATCCTCAGGCCTCCACTGGCTTCTGCTTCTCTTGCAGCGGCTGATCTGTCTTGTCAAAAGCAGTCCAGCTGGCATCCATCTGCTTCTGAAGGCTGGTCCGCATGTCCAGAAACTCACTCCGCAGAGCCTCCATCTCAGTCATCAGCTGTGTGCGAAGGCCCCCCATCTCTGTTCGACACTGCTCCACTTGGCTGTTCAGCCTGACCCTCCAGTCTGCCAAGTCCTGCGAGCAGGTGCACAATTTTCTATATCTGGGCGGCAAGATCATCACCACGACAGTCCAGGGGTGTTTGAGGAGCCCATCAAACAGTCCTGCATAGTCTTGGCGATTACATGGGAAATTACGACAGAAGGCGTGATGGTACCTTTTTCAGTCCCTCAACGCGCTGCACGAGCTCTTCCTTGCTGCTCTTCAGGGCCTGCACGATTGTGCGCATTGAGCTTGGCACATTTGTTATGCGAATGTGCAACATAATCTTCTGCCCCCATCTGGCGGGAATGGAGTCGCTTACCTTGACTGTAGGGTCGTTCAGATAAGGCTTCGGTGTATCTGATGAGGAAGCCTTCCCCTGAATGGGAAGCATCGATTCAACAGATCATTCAACACTTCCACGAGATTATTGCCAGGAACTGTATGCCAGGAGAGGATGAAGAAATGTACAACAGGTCAGGCAACAAAGCCTCGACTGGACAAAGATCTTTACATGTTCTGTGTCCTCCATTCTGATGGCTGATCGCACTGGATAGCGAGGTTGCAGAGCTGGGTCCAAGATCTATAGGACAAGATTGCTTTCTGGTTTTAGACTGCTGGGCTGATCAAGCCAGAAATGGCCCCCGAACTAAGACTCGTCAGCCTCAAGAACAAGCTGGACGTACACGCGCTTCTCATTCACACCCTGATTTCGTATATTTTGGCGGATCAAGTCAACGAAGTGGGGGGTCCGGCATGGCTCCGGTCCCCCCGGCCCCGCAGCTTTTGAATCTGGTGTTGAACAGCTGTGGAGCCAAAATGCACAAGGAGGGCATGATCTAGTCGAGAAGGCACTGCGAAGTACTATCAAAAGCATTTCTGGCTATACATTGCAGAGGCAGTTAGCAGATCAAGGCAGAAATAATGGCTGCCAGGAAGCCTTGCTCCACTGGGAATTTCTTCGGCAAGAGTTTCCCCAGGGCCATCGGCAAGTTGGGCGATGAAAACAAACTTGTCAAGACCGATGACAGCCCTCAGCTGCCCAATGCTCCGCTCTTGCGTAGGTCCCCACCTTCAAATCGGATGTTGTGGAATTGATAACAACCAGTTATATCTTGCGAAATGTCTTAAGTTAAAGCACTTTTGAATACTCATTGATGAGAAAAAATATAGGTAACAACAAAACAATACTTCACAAGTTCTTCTGCATCTGCACAGTCTGGGCAGGAAAGGCAGATTGGAGTGCTGGAGGTGCAGCGCCCAAGCGGATGGGAAAGCAACCAAAAGCGCCACTTTCCCCACAGGATGCATATGCATTGTATCTGCAGTCCTTGGTGTCGCTGCCATCTGCTGGTAAGGATACTGCAGAGACAGCCGAGGTATCAGAAGATGACCTGACAGTGCTCAAGGTGAGTACCCACAGAGCTCAGCCCTGTGCAATCAGGGGCAGAATACTGTCTGCCGTGTGCCTTGCATGCAACACTGAAGCCAGTGGTGTGCAGGAACTTGCCAGGTGATACTCTACCTGACGTTGTATTGGCGATCTTCATACAGCTGAACCTTCCTTGTCTGGCTTGCAGCATGATGCAGCCTTGGAGGGCCGAAAATCCTGGGGTGAGCTGTCGGACAAGGAGCGCAAAATTTTCGAGGACATTGCCAAAGGTGTGCATACAGCCTTGCACCACTCCAGCTATCTATGTGCTTTGAAGAGTCGCCTGCCACCCCATTTGCCTGACTTCCACCCCGTGATGAAATCTCCTGCTCGCTTCAAAAATGTGTCGTTGACAGCCACCCCAAAGAATTGTTGTCTTCTAACAATTTGATCGTCATCCAATGCCCTCATGCTCATCAAGTGATGGCAGTAATTGTGCTCATCTGATTTTAAATAAATATGTCGCGCAGAGGACACCAAGCGCTTCCAGGAGGAGGCGGTCCACTACGAGCTGCGCAACCCGGGCTGGTTTGCCGCATGGCTGCAGCGCCAGAGCGCGGCCCCCGACGGTAGCCGCGCGGCAGATGCCGGGGGCGCTGCCGGCCGGCCCCGGCCGCCGCTGACGGCGTGGATGGCGTTTGTTGAAGCCACGCTCGCCCGGCTCCAGGAGACGCACCCGGAGGCTGCCGCCGGCATCAAGCGCGTCGAGCTCATGGTGGGTGCACTACAGGGCCTTTGAAAAAGGTCCACAGGAGCACAGACAGCAATGTTAAGGTGCATCTGAATAGTCTAAGACGTGTGGAATCTTCCCGCGTGCTTGACTTGCAAAATGGCAGCATGCACCCTTCAGCCCTGAGCATCGTTCTCGAACCAAATGTGGGTCACCTTCTGAAGAGAACCGCAAGTAGAGCAGGAAAGGTGTTAGTTTGTCAACATGTGCCCTTTGTATTGGCAATGGGTACTGAGATGCTTAATTATGCTGTGCAGCGGTTGGCCATGAAGGAGGCCGCGCCCGTCTACAAGAGTCTCACGGCCGAGGAGAAAGCCCAGTACATCAAGATAGCCGAAGGTGGGCGGCAGCCAGCCTCTGTGCTTTGGAACCCTAATAGATGACAAGCAGATGATTTTATGCTTCCCACATGTCAGCCTGCACCCCACAGGATGGAGCGAATTGCTGGGAGACTGCCAAGTGCATGCAATCGATATGGAAAGGGACGCAAGCAGGGAAAAGGCTGATAATGATATCATAGAAAGGAATGTTGGAACCAGGGAGTTTCTTGATTGTGCAGAGGACAAGGAGCGCTATGAGAAGGAGCTGGCGGCTCTGCCAGCCGAGAAGAAGGCCAAGCTCAGCCGCAAGAGCTCCAAGAAAGCCAAGAAGACCCGCGGCGCCGCAGCGGTGCGCATCCCTTGCTCATTTCCTAATGCACATGTTCATGAATGACGGTCAGGGTGTCAGGACGTGTGCAGCGCTGCATGTATCAAGAAAGGACGCACCTTGAGCACGTCGCTGCGGCCTCTGTTCTTTTCAGCGCAAGCTGCAAGATCTCACCGCGCGAGTGGCAGCTGCATCAGTCATGCAGTGGCGCAACACGAACAATTCGCATGGGAGAACATTGCACAGCCATCTCTGCAAGAAGCCCGACAAGCAGATTTTTAGTCACAGTGTGAATACAACCAGAAGCGCCATTGAGTCCACGCGCAGCATTCAAAGAGGGCCATAGTGAACGTGACCCTTTTTCTGGTCCCAGACTGCATTGGACCTTATAAGCTGCGCATCGCGCGAAGTGTGCCACAGCGGACGAAGCCCTTCCGCCGATGCCTGACTGCATTGTTCTTGTGCTGCGCAGCGTGCAAAGAAGGCTGTGCAGGAGGAGGCAGAAGAGCAGCAGGCAGAAGAGCAGCAGGAAGAAGAAGTGGACACCACCGGCATGACAGCGCTGCAGGCGTGGGCCGCCAAACAGCGCGTCGCGCGCCGCGCGGCCACTCGTAAGAGCGCCGCCCCAACCCGCCGGCCCAGAAAGGTGGGCTCCCTTGCCACTGTACACGCTCCTATGGCCGGCAGACTTGAGTGCTTCTGTACAGCACCAAATGGGTTTGTCTTTGTAGGCAAGGCAGGGCAATGTGCCTGGTGCTGCTGGCATGAGTCAGGACTCGTCTGAAGCATGCCGCCTGTTCCTCATCACGGCCATCTCAGACAGAATGACAAACCACCGCAGTACTGGTGAAGACAAGCGAATGCCAAATGCCACAGGCCGCGACAGGACCCCCAATGCTGGCCTTGAAGTGCAATGCTTTTGCTAGAGCGTCGTCAAATACTGATGAACATCATTGCAAGGGAAGCTTGAATCTGGTGCAGGCTGCGCAGAGAAAGGCGGCTGCAGAGGAGGGAACGTTGGAGGAGGACGCCCCGGCCGCTGAGGTGGAGGCTGAGCTGGCAACATTGCCTGATGAGGCGTACATCCGCACATGCGCCACCGGCGACAGCGACGTCAGCAGCGATGACGAGGACGATGACGACGACATTGACATCAGCGATGATGACGACACTGACTCAGCGCACGGGGAGCCCTCAGTCATCGCTGACACACAGGCCGACGAGCCCATGACACAGGCACGCAATCCCAACCATGCACAACCATCCAAGCCGATCAAATCGTAGGCGTCCAAGCGAGCATGGAAAGTCAGTACAGTCTTGACTCTGCACAATGTCTTAACTGGGTTGACGGCGGTTACATTAGGCACATTAAGAGGGTTGCAGGGTCAGGAATCCTGGCTGCATGCTGCTGCCATGCAATGACAAGCCCGCTGGTGCTTCAGATCATAGATGATGATTCTGTTGGTCCTGCACGGTGTCCAGTTGCAACCTCTGGATTATCTCGGCCTTTGTGTCTGCCAATCTCCCACTGTAAATGGGATACTTTGCTGCTCAGGGGACTGAGGAGAATGGCGTTCTGAGCCGCGTCCGCACTGCGATCAGTGCCGGCATCGGTTGGCTGACCACCTCCAAGCGCCGCGGCATGCTCAGCTCCATGCAGGGTGCGCTCCAGCTTTGAAATTAGTCCAATTATATTATTATTATTGTCATAATTACATGCTTGTCGTGCCAAGAGGCAAGGTGGGTCCTGCAGACAAGCTGCAGTTAAAGGCTGCCACAATCCTACCCTTTGTTGGACTAGCCAGATCCACTCTAGTCCCTATCAACCATAGGCACGGTGCTCAGTATTGATACCGGCCCCCGTCAGCCGGGGTAATAAAATGGATCTGACCTATCATAGTTCCTGGAGCACTGCTTGGTGACCTGCCTGCTGCCAAGCGCCACTATATTTCTGACAGCGTTGCAACGCAATGAAAATCAGCACAGACACGTCACCTTTTACGCTCGCTTGAGCTCTATTGATCCGACATAGATCCGGCACCTCTGCGCTTGCACTGCAGTTCTTGCGAATTGGTGTAGTAATCCTGAGTTCCGGCGTGCAGATGCGCCGATGGCTCAGGAGGAGGGAGACTGGCGCGGCGGCCGCGCGCCGACACCCCGCAAGCTGGAGGCTCTGTACAAAGACAGCGAGGGGACCCGGGCAGGTCCCAAGCGGCGCAGACGCGTCAACTAGCTTGGCGCAGCAGCAGCAGCGCGCCCGGCTCTATCATACCTTTTGTTGGAGGCTTGAAGGGAGCTTTGAGAATTCCAGTGTCAAGATGCCGTAATTTGCTGGAGGCTTCCAGCTCAAATGAAATAAGATGACATGCTCTCTCCTTTGTCAGAGGCTTGAAGGGAGCTTCAAGGATCCAACGCAAACATGCCTCACTATTCTGGGGGGTTCAAGCTTGAACCCTCCTTATTGAGGCAATGAGATAATTTGACATCAAGTTGAGCAGAGCACCACCAGAGATGAAAACATTAGATAGAGGTTTCAAGGAGCTATGACAGAACAAACTGCACTGGTACTGCCTGTATGCTACACTTAGGGGCTGGGTCTTACACAGTCATACTGTCCACCATACTTACTGACGCTTGCAGAAGGTCTTTCTGTGAATTTGATTATGTCTCTCAGTCAAGGAATACAAGCACTATGCAGTCAAAACCTTGTACTTATATGTGGTCATAAGTACGTGACTGGTATAACAGTCACGCAACTCTTAGTGCATGGCTTAGGTTACATGGGTAATTGGCTTGCAAGACCAGTAGCAAGTAGGAATCATTTGTTTCAGCGTGCCCACTTGACAAATTGACCGGATTAGACAATCAAAAAGGGCCCAAACACGCTCCAGGTACAGATGTTCATACATTAGAGTACATTATGATAGATAAGGTGACAAACAAGGACAAGAGTCTGGTGTGCCGACATTTATGAAATGCACCACCCATATGGATGCATCTCTAATTTTGCTGCCGCCTCTCCATGAAGAACTGCCCCACCAAAATTGCCCAGTGAGAGCCGTTCAATCCTCTCCCCATTCACCTTGCATGTATTTACCGCTGCTGCCGCCATCGAATGCTTGCCATCTCTTCAGCAGGAATCCCGCGCTTTGCCCAATCAAGCTCTTGGAACTGCTAAATTCCAGGCCAGCTTCGGGTCAGTTCCAGGCCTGCTTCAGGGTCATGGCTGCAGCATTCTTCTGGGAGCCCGTGCCGCGCATCTCACGGTTGCCTGCCCACGCAAAGTGATCGCAGCGGCCTGCTGGGGGATTCCCCGCCGCCCTCCTACATACATAGAACACCCGCCCTGCACGGCAACACGCATCACATCAGAAGCCTGCATATGTGAATACTGTAATACTCATTCTAAAACCCGCATTAAAGAATTATTTTTCGCCAAAAAGGGTGGATAAATGAGACCCCTTTCTCCCAAAATAGGAACCCTGTGATAATTTTGAGACCAGATTCGGAAAGTTCTCGACAAGCCCAAATCCAATGAAGTGTGATTATGGTATTTTTCGAGTCAGGAAGACTCCTATTCTTGCTTTGAAATATTTCCCGCACCGCCGGGGGTGCGGATTTAGAATGAGCCTACAGTATACAATGTCTACCCTGCCACATGTCCCTTGCAGAAACACCATTGCATGCCATGCTGCCATGCATCAGTCGCCGGTGTCACGTCGATGCAAAGAACCCAAAGCGAAGGAATGGTACTTCACTTGAGCTTGCAAGGGAGATGTCATCTTTGTGATTCAACGCCAGTTAAACACAGCAGAACAGGCACGCGTGCAATGCCATGTGCCAGCATGGCAGAAAAGGGATATTTTCCAGCAGGGGAAATGGTATAATCGCGGGGGCTTACCCTGGTTGACTCCGCCCTTCTTGACCTGGCGGATGACACAGGGCTCTCCATGGCCCTTGCACAGCGGTGGCTTCATGCGGTCCTGGATCTGCTTCCAGACCGCCTTCGCCGCTGTGTTCTGGTCCGTAGCCACGCTCGCACTGCCCTGTGCATCTGCAGCGCACAGCAACCATGTTTTAGAGATTTGGTCACCTTGCTACCTCGATCGCTCTCAAAGAGTGCACCAGGAAATGAAGAGCAAGTGCACGCCAGTGACAGCCTGCCTAGGCTAGGTGTGAAAGTAGATTCTGCAGAACACAAACCCACTGAAACCTGTGCGACGGACATGCCAACAAGGGTGCAGGAACCCCTTCAACAGCTGAGCTGAATCGCTCATTTCAAGGCAGTAAGAGAGTAAGACAAGGCATGCAACAGTAGATACTCTATATCAACAGATTATTCTGCACAATTTGTGCTCTGAGGCAGCAGGCGTTCACCTGAATCGCCGTCCCAGTTGGCAGCAGCCTCAGCCAGGTAGTCATCCCCGCCAGCCATTCCCTCTGCCTGCAACTCATTCCAAGTTTGCATCTGCCCGACAGCGTTGCTGTTCCCTCCGGCATGCGCAGCGCTGACTGCCGGGTGAGCACCTCTCCCGTTTGCTGCTTGCCCCTCAGATAGACCTGGCTTTGGCGCGGCACATGCCGCAGCGCTGCCGGCACCTGCCTGCGTGCCGCCGTCTCCGACGCCTGACCCTGCTGCATCCCTCTGCCCCTCCCTTGCTGCAGCGGCTGCAGCCGCGCTCATTTCCTCAGGTGCACGGGAATCCTGTGGGTTCTGATTCTGTTCTGAGGCATGACTGGCTGCGCTCGCGCTCTTCTGCACAGTCTGAGGCTTCATGAAGGCTCGCAGGCTGCTCTGCCCGGGCCCGGCCTGGAGTTTTGCCGCCTTGCTGTGCTTCTGGGCTGCCCACCCACCTGCCCGCTTGCCCGAAACGGGCAGCCGCTGCCTGGCTTCCCTGGAGGGCTCTGAGTGCTGCGAGCTCTGCACTGGCTGCTGTGTCAAGCAACACTGCCTGGCCGGCGCTGACCCGGAGAGCCAAGACCGTAGGTTGCCCTGTTTCCCTGCAGAGTAATACTAACACAATTCAGGAGACCAGACCACACAGCTTCATGCCACAAATGTAAGCAGTGACACTGACAGAACTGCATAGACAGGAAATCAACGCTGCACAATAATACGCCCACCTTTTGGGAGACGAAACCCCAAAGCTCTATGCCACTGAAACAAGTACTGACACTGACAGAAAAGTATAGACAGGAAATTGATGCAGCCTTGCATGCATTCCATCCAAAAAAGGATTGTATCAACCACTTCTGTCGACTGGCAAGGCAAGCAATTGTTGGCAGAGCAATCTAAAGATCTCGACGCACCAGTAAAAATGTAGCGGGAGCAGAGCGGCGGGGGGACCTCCCCCACCAGGATGCGCGCGTGTGGCGCCAGCTCAGCCCAGGCAGGCGCATGATCGGACCCCTGTACATGTGTATCATCAATTGTTCCTCAAATATAAAAATTTAAGGGATTTTTGACACTTATTGACCCCAAACCCTCAATATTTTCTCCACACATCTGGACCCTGGCATGTTTTGACCCTGCATCTATTACATGACACGGCATACAGGATGCGAAGATACGCCTGGCTCGGGCCAATTCATTTCAGGGACAGGTGAAAATTACCAAAACCCAATACTCTAAACCCTCAACATAACATCGCAACCCTCAAACTTTACTAGAGCGTTTGCAGAGGGTACTGAAGACTACCAAGACAAAGGTTGTACCCCCTGGCGCATGAAACCTGTATTGTGGCACACACCTGTGCGTCCATCCGCACGTCTGCGGCCGTGAACAGGTCGTGGAAATCGGCGCCGGCCGCCGCGCTGTCGGGGCCGGCCGCCAGGATCAGATCGATGCGCGTTCCGTAGTTGTTGATGCGCGCCCCCGATGCCGTGCTCCAACATGTGTACGCCTCGCGCCTGCCACAAAATAAAATCATGTATATTCAATAACTGAACAGACAAGTGATGGTGCACTCCAGTGTATAAAAACAAGGCAAGCTGGTCAGCTACCACAATAGCATCCTCTGCGCCAGCCGCGGAGACCAGTGCAACTGCAGAGCAAGACATAACAATCAGAAGGACTCCTGAAGGGTTGCCACCCTGAAACACCCAGGACCAAAGACATTGTGTGCAAGAAGCTGGCCTGCAGGGGGTGGCTAAACCATAATCTGCATGACTCGTGCAGAAGTGCTCAAAAGAGGCAATGCAGTCCAGCTCTTCACTGGTTCAATGTGGGCATGTGATACCTGTCTGGGTGGAACTTGCGGAAGACATCAAGAAAGGGGCCCCCGTTGCTTGTGAGCAGGCGCGTTAGCAGGCGCCGGTCGGTCCGCGAGGTGAAGGCATCGATCGGACCGGGGTCGCAGCTGTCGATGGGCGCCAGGCTGATGTTCAGGTCTCCGAGTAAGATTACACAACGCCCAGACGCGCGCAGCGCCTGAATCCGATGGAGCAGGCCCTGGAGCACCAAAAAACAGCACGTGCATGTTTAGCTTCCAAGCAAAAAATTGAGGCCGCTTTTTGCGAGGCCAATCCAGATGCAGGTCATGTAGCGGCTCTATGGCAAGGCTGCGCAATATAAGACAATTGTTTTGCACAAAGGGTGCCCTACGCATTCCATCATAAGTCTAGGATGAGCGTGCTTTGCCAAAAATGTCACACTACCTTGGCAGACATGAACTAGCCTCATGGTAGGGCTCTCCAAAGACAGATCTGGCCTTCTGAAAATTCTCACCCATGCCCTCGGCTGCTTTTGCATGCATGCAAGACCAATCTGTCCTCTCACCCATGCCCTCAGCTGCCTTTGCATGCATGCAAGATGGGGCTGCACCTCGTAGAAGCGCAGCTTGAATGCATAGCGCTCCTCAGCGCTTTCCTCGGTTGAGATGGCCGGGCCGTACACATTGACAAGCACAAAGGCTCCATGATCAGTCATCACCACACGCCCCTCTGAATCCAGCCTCTCAAGCTCCTCCTGTGAGAAGCTGCACAACAACAAAAAGCAAATGACATCTACTGCATTGCGTTATGTTTTATTACATCCTTATGGAGGTTCTCTGTGAGAAACCTTGTCTTGCCATGTATGCACCTCCATGGGTGCACATGCCTCCATGGGTGCACATGCCTAATTCACCAGGGTTAAAATCACTCCATCATGTGAGCCATGTCAACAAAGACAGAAGCATGTACTGCAACAAATATGCTCCTTGCAAGGGTGCTTGGGCCTGCACCTGTCAAAGAGTGTGATGCATGGGGCACTCAGCACGTCCTGTGCGGCAGTGAGGGGCTGCGCATCTTTCACTTTTCCAGCGCCCTGTGGGAGAACGCCTGCGCAACAAACTATGCCATCAAAGAGATATGTATTTCAGAGCACCAGGCCAAAGCTCCAACATGCAGATATCTGAACCTCGAAAAAGTAGGCAGGCACAGTCATCATAGGTGCAGCGACAAACCTGAGAACCCGTCCAGTGCAGCAATGGGTGCAGCCACGCCGCTGCGGCAGAAGGTGGCCACTCCAGAATAACCGCCCCTGGTCCGGCAGTACGCAAAGAACGAATCCCTGCAGATCACAGCACGCTATTTACACTGCCAACATCACAGTGATGCTGAGAACATGTTCTGCATCTGTAGGTGCCTGCTGGCCCTTGTGCTCCTCTGGCTGTACATTCACATCAGTAAGGTATTGTCGTCTATAGTGCTTTTAAGCAATATACGACGCACCAGCCATCCGCCAAGGCCAGGTCCTCTGTAGCTTCCTGGCGTGCTAATTTTGTCTCCTGGAAGCATATGATGTCTGCAATAGAGTGGAGAGTCAGGAGGTCAGATCCATACTTTTGCCAAGAAACTGATTTGCTGGATAGCAGTACATGCATGCTCCACGGCAAAGCATGAGCAAGTAAATTAAATTTATGATCTCACCTGCTTCCAAGAACTGCAGCAAGTTGATGAGCTTGCCATCGAAGCGGCGCTTCAAGCAAGCCCTCAAGCCGTTGATGTTCCACGTCACAATTCGCATGCTGTCTTGGCCATGCCTTTCTATCTTGAGGAAAGGTCCCTTCACTCTGTCTGCCTGGTGAGTGGCTAAATATCGTGTAAAAGCTCTACAGCGCGGAACAAAGACTCTAATTGTCTATGAGGTGCGACTACTGCACCAATCGGGGCTCGGCTACTCGCCACTCCTCTCGATCTGCTGAGTACGACTGACTGTGTCCTGGTCCCATGCAGAAACAGCTCTTGATCCTGCTCTTGATGCGCGGCTTCCTGCTCTTGACGTGCTGCACGAAGTAGTCCTCTTCTACTGGTCTACACAAAGATTGCTGTCCGTCAGGCTGCTCGACCTGAAAGTAAGGCCTTCTGTTCACTGCTGCCAGAGCTTCAGCAGCAAGAACTTCTTGTCGCTCCTTCTGCAGCTGCCTGTGCTCCCTGATTACTCTAGCAGCCTCCCAGATCAAGATAACAAGAAGAGGGATCATGATAGGCGCAAGTTTCAACACATCTGTGATGTTCCTCGTGCATGCGCACAAATCTGGAGACGATTTCTCATCAGATTGCGGCGGTTACCCACAGCAACCTCTCCGAGCAATCCTAGCGTAAAATATGCCATCGAAAAGGTCGGGAGTGCTGTGCTACAGATGCAGGACAGTCGTGTCAGGTTCTCGCCAGGTGGAGATCTGTGCCGAGGCGTTCCTTACTATTTAAGCATGCAACACTGCCATTCACTCCAAGGCTAGTTTCCTCTCATTTAACATGTATCACCGAAAATGTATCTTTCCTTCCTCCTGTCTTTAATTCTGAGGACCTTCAAAGAGAGTCACAGAACCTTAGTAATGTGATAATTGCTCTCGAGGAAGTCCCTGGCTTCAATCCTGGTTCGAATTTGGCTTAGTGTGCCGTTTGTGCAGTACGTATAGAGCACACCATTTTTACATAGATCATTCATACCAGGCTGAAAACACCCGCTCTCGTCCGCTCCCGGAGACAAATCTGCCATGGGCGTCACTAGTAGTGGGTTGGGTGACCACCTGCAACCCGACGTGAAGATCTGTCCTTTTGCACGCTTTCCTTTTTGCTCGGGCTTCTTTTGTGTTCTTCGGTTCCTCCTCCACACTTTGCAATTGCAGGCATTTCTATAATATTGACAATGCAAACGAAACACGCGCAGCGAGGTCTCCGGTTCAATGTCCTGCAGTGCTTTCCTTTGCGCCTTCCTTGTGCACACGGGCATGGACAAAACCACACATGAATCAACCCTCCGTGGACACGCCCTGCCCGCCGCATGCACGGCGAATCTTACACCTCTGATTTAGCTTTCCACCCACGCATGCATGCATGCAAACTATGTGCACACGCGCACCGGTACCGCAATGATGACACAGTGGCATGCGCAACACTTAAATAAAAGTGTCGATTAATTTTATAGCCTGCCTCCTTCAACGAGTGAGCATTGCAAGTGCGCAGTGGTAGCCAAATAATGGCACGGTAGGTTCACACACACACACAAGTAGAGCACCAAGGTCAGCACAGTCACGGAACGGTTTAGGACTACAAGAAAAGTACACCTAATCAATATGAATCAATCTCAGAGGCATCGTGGTTTTGTCAGTGGGTGTCCTTCATCAATTGTTTGCATGAAATATTCTGCATTTAGAGGTCCTCCTATCCTACTTGGCATAGCTGCCTCTCCCCACCTTCTGCACCTTGACACCTATTCCATCTATGTCAGATTAATAAATGACCCAGCACCTGTCTGGCCCCCACCAGAAGGGTACACTCCTTCCTATTTGTACATTCGCTTGATACTATGTCCAATTCCACTGCCAGCTGCGCACTAGAGCCAGTGCCGCTGCAGTACAGCAATAAAAAGAAGGCGACCACCCTGCTTGTCTTGAGGTCTTGTGGGTCAGCTCCCACCCTTTGAAGTCTACCCCTGATGCAGCAGCCTGCGGCCCAGGAGTGATGCAATGCCCTCTCCAAGGTTGAACACATCTGCGCTAGTGGGCAGCTGCCGCCCAGTCGACCTGTTGGCGAGGCCGGATGCCTGAACATTCGGCACAGCCGCTGAGTATGCCGAAGCAGACAGTGTCTGCACAGACGGCGCCTGCGCAGCAGCAGCAGAATTTCAACTTTGGCGTCAGCAGATCTGGGATGCTTGAGAAGATGCATTTTACTAGCAATATCAGCATGCTTGAGCGGCTTGTAGCAGTTGCAATATAGCTGACACTGCAATCGTGCAGTAAGAGGGGCCACTGATGAGGTAAAACGCCATCATAACCTCTAAACACGCTTGCCATGCAGTCAAGACTTGGCAGCAATCGCATGCATGCGGCGAGGACAAGTACAACGTGACTGAGCAGTTACTTGCCTGGGCAGGGTAGGCGGCGGGTCCCTGGGCCACAGGGGTGCCAGTATTGAAGTAAGACTGATCCACAGGAGTGGGATACACCACGTAGGATTCCACGCTTGGCGCCTGCGCCCCTGCAATGCCAGAAACACACATGCAAGTCTCAGTCAATGCATCTGTTTTTTAAAATTTGATATTTAGGGTTTTTAGGGTAAACCCTAAACACCCTAAGAATATTAGATAAATGTGGCGACTGCTGATAAGAAAGATGTGCTGGTAGATATTAGAATTCTGCTGGTGCTGACTTGAGCTGGCAGAATGCATCTGCTGACACCGCTCAAGCCAGCACACATGAACAACACAGAGCAGGGCCTGGCAACCGCCGTGGGAAGGCTGTAAAGGGGGTGAAAACAACACGGCGTCTTCTAAAACATGACTACCAGAGCTTGGCAGAATCAGTTTGTTGATATAGGATAGAAGTCAGTTGCTCTGCAGCGATGCTGAAGGTAACAAGAGAATGGTGCAACAGGCAAAAGCAGATTTTATCACGAGAGAGAAAGCCAAATTCTTACAGTGGTACCTCACAGTAGCAGCCCGAAGCAACAAGAAGAAGGTGCAAACCTGCAACGCTGGCAGCTGTGTTTGTGCTGCCAACATAGCTGCTCTGAGGCAGCAAAGACTGGCTCGGCCCATAAGAAGCCACAGTAGTGGGAGCCTGGGCCCCTTGTGCTGCTGAGTAGGCAGCATCCGCCGCCTGGGGGGCACTGGCATAGTTTCTGGCTGCGCTGTAGGCTGCTGTGACAAAGGAGCTTGTGCCTTGCTGCTGCTGCACTCCCTGGCTGCTGGATCCTGCTGACTGGGCGCTGTCTGAGGACGTGGCAGACTCCTGTGATGGCGCGGGTGTAGTCACTGAGTAGCCGCTGTTCTGCCCCTCCGTGCTGGCCTCTGTAGGGGCTGGGGCTGAGGCTGTGGGGCCCCCAGCAGATTGCTGCTGACCTGAAAAATGGCAGACACTTGGATTAAAAGAGGTTGTAGATGTCCTAATTGCAATTGCCCCGCCCAGAAAAACATCTGCCCGGATCTGTCTGGTTCTGTACTTTGCTTCGAGTATCTGGCAGAATGTCATACAGCTTGTGTATTATGCTGGAAAATAGCGTGCCTTGACCTCACGGCGTGCATTTGTTCAGCTCAGAACCACAAAGTCCAACATTGAAATCCGATTCCTGGCTAGTGGCCCTTACCTGACCCATTGTTGGAGTAGGTGCTGGCATCAGGGCTGGCATTGGTGGTGCTGTAGGTGTTGCTGCTTTGGGTCTGACTGTTTGAACCACCGGCGCCGCCGGCCGCGGCTGCGCCGTTAGATGAGTCAGACTGGCTGCCGCTGCTCTGCCCGTTTGAATTCAAATTTGAATTCGCGTTTGTGGCTGTGGGGTCGCTGGAGGGCGCCCTGGCCGCATACATCCTTGATTTGAAAACGTTGTCCTTCTCAAAATGGACTCCCTTGGGCCCCAACTGCACACATAACACGTTAATCAGTGCACAGCCGTGCATGCATATATCTCTGCCCTCAAGCATTCCACCCAATAACAAGCACCTTATCAAGAGCAGATGCCTGCCAGCAGAGAAGAGATAGTTTGATAGGCAGTATTTCTGTTATGCCCTACCACAATTGCCCCCCCCTTCATCACAGATGCTTTCACAAGCATGCGCAGAAGTGTGCCAAGCATGCATGCTTGGCATGCAGAGAGAGACTCAAGAAGGTTGAAATGAGAATAAGCTCTTGGAAAGCAGGAGAGGTGCTCACAGAGAAGATGCCGGGGGAGTCGCCGCCGTTGACAAAGGTGAAGGTGCCGTCCTTTCGGAATTGAATTTCATCGCCGCTATTGTTGTTGGTGAGCAGCTGCAGTGTGCCATCCTGGGTGGACGTCACGGTTGGCAGGTCCCCTGGCTGAGTCGCCCTTGCGATATCAGCCTTGAGGCTGCTCGTTTCTGCGACCACCCTGCATTCACAGCCAGCCATCCCCTGAGCAGTCGCCAGAACAGCCCTGGGCTCAATCCCTGCAATAGCTAGAGTCTCACGCATGTTTCTATTACAGATTTCGTGCGTTCTCCATCAATCATAGTCAATGTACATCAGGTCGAGGGACTTCGTACCTGTCCTGTATGGCACTGAGTGCGTTGGTGGAAATATTTTCCAAGATGGTGGCTTGCTGGAGCCGTCGACCCGTCGGCATCGCCAGATCGCTTGAATCCATAGCATTGCTGGTGATATCCCCGCTGTCGGGCTGGATTGCTGTCGCTGGAGATTGGGCAACAGCGAAGCTATGGCCCTGTGGCCCTCCGCCGAACTGCTGCTGGAGATGGCTTTCGACTTGCTGGCCGATGCCGGCCCCAAGGATGTCTGTCAATCCTCGGAAGGCATCGAAATTATTCTGGTAAACTTGGGCGTGACCAGCACCATCGGAGACGATCACACCAGGAACTCTCTTGCTGATCGTGACTGTCGGGATCTTCCGAGAATACAGACCCCCTCCGTTTGATTCCCCTGAGATCCCCTGAGTTCCTGCGCCCGCGAGGCCGTATGTGCCTACGCCTTCTGCCATCGGCCTATTGGACCCTGAAACCATCAGATTGTCTGCAAGTTGTCCAATAACAACATTTGTCAAACATGCCAAGATGAATGTCCGTAACAGGATCCTGCCGACTCTTGAGGTCATCGTTCCGGTCGATGCAATATGTGATGCTGTAAGATTACACTATCTGATCAGATGCCAGGTCTGCCCTTTCTGAAACAAGATTGCTTTACTAGATGCTCTATGTGCATTCACTCGGCTTCCTGCCCCTCGAGACTATTTTTGACTCCCTTGTACGTCACTTCTCCAAGGTAGCAATTACCTGACAAGTGAGTGACCTTTTTGAAGGATTTTTTATTGTTGTGCGATACTTTTTTGTTAAAATTCCAGTTGTCTTGGAAAATGGCCGGCTTGTTCTCTTGTCAGCGGCATCGCCATCTCCAAGATATCCAACCTTCAATAGTGCGGCGGATTTACAAGATATTGATGAATTGGATGTAATGCAATATCCATGTAAAGCTTGATAGCAAAAGCTGCCGTTCATCACTACATTGACACACGCGATTCAGGTCTCTGGATAGAAAGAGTCACAGCGCTGCGCCGCCCTCTTCTATGGCGTTTGGGTGCTCTATTGCCTCAGCATCGCTACCTATGCGTTACCATACGCTCCAAAAGTTCCCCAAACTTGTACTTCTGAATGGTAAGCACTCAAGAGATGCTATTCGCATCAAAATGCCCTTAAACGAGCGCCAATGCCATGTGAGAGAAGGAGGCGAGCTGCTGACACGTGAAGCATCGAAAACTTGCTTATGTAAACAGGTCATCTGAGAACGAAAGGCTTGCGGGAGAAGGCTCGTCCCAATAGAAAATGAGAAACGGTTGCGCTCTTCTGATACGGTGCGTGAAGTGCCCTGAGACCTATGCTGGTGCCTGAGTGACCGAATATTTCATATGCAAAAGTGCTCTTTAACCACAGATCTCTGTTGCAGAGCCAAAGGCCAGTGCCACTGTCGGAGCCCAGTGCACCATTCTGTAATGCTGACAGCTACCGTCCATACATCGCCCCACCAGCCAGCAGCAATCACACATGCCGCCGTGCCAGCTACATAGTGGCATTGAAACGTACTATCAATGAGGCGGACGTGGCATCTCTGTGCGAGTCCGCCAGCAAGAATTTTGGAATTCCCCATGGATACGGCCACGAGCATAAATGCCTTTGTAAGTGCGCATCCCCTTGCAGCTGATTAGGAATCAGAGATGACAGAGACAAGAGCCACATTGCCAATTTCCACTGACCGAAGTCTTTGCGCCGCGCATGCGCAAGGTGTGTATTGAAATTTGCGCCGCTGCAGCAATCTTTACCTCTGTGGCACTGACCTTAGTACAGGTGCTTGCCGCATTGCATGTATAGGTAGCAAGCTGATCATGATCATGCACTTATGCATCTGCCCACTTGTCACTAAAGGTTCTCTTGCGCGCAAAGCAGGAGGCAGCACAATCAGACTTCTTGTTGCGCAGCAGAATACAGATGGATCAGTCACAAAGGCAAGGCAGGAAGCTGAAATACACAAGCTGGTGTGTGCACAGGTGATGGAGGACCAGATTGTGTTTTTCATATAGGCTACTGGCAATATAATCCGCTACGCAAGGGAAGATGAGCTAGTGGACTTTGTTTTAGGAATATTTACATCCTTTGAAGACCTGAGCACCGAGGCTCTTACCTACCCCCTATCTGAACATGCTCCTTGTGAAAGATGAGCGCAACCTTCCAAGGAGGTTCCATTTTAAGGTCGTCAGAGATCACTGAGCTACTACCTTGTGCATTCATGATATGCACAGTGCAGCACGTGTCCGCTCAAGTGAAGCCCAAGCGGACCTAATGTTAGGGCCTCTAATAGTTTAATGAAGGCACACCCAAAAGGCCAAGATCTCGTAGAATCTCACAAAGGTGCCACCTATATCATATGGCGCCGTAAGCCTCTGAGAGCTTTGGTCTATATTCTTGCATTGTTAGTCTGGACCTTGCAGTGCCCACTGGAAAACATGGGGTGCTGAAGAGTACTTGATCTAATTACTTTTGCATGTTGGTACTGGCATGAACTACATTCCTCCCTTCAGAGAGAGGTGCTCACTTCTGCATGTTTTCGATGATTATTATCCCCCGGAGCTCTATTTATATTTCCCTTTCCATTTACGTCGCTTCCACTACATGATGGGCAGGATTAGGAGCCTAATCAACCCTTTGATGTGATATGATGCTGAATTGTATTAATTGCGAAATCTGCCAAAGCCTATCTGGTTCACAGGAGCGTTTATTCCTGTTCGTCTGTCAGCGGCATGCCTGACTCCAAGGTTGTCGAATTCCGAATATAAGGCCGAAGTACCCCATATCGATGAAAGCATATATAATCATTACAAAATATGTTGTTGTCAGATTCAGAGATTGACACCGCATGAACGAACACCTTTGTTCGAAGGAAGTGGTGAAACAATGATGAAAGCGGAGCAAGGCAGACTCCTGAGCCTCTGCATTCTGATTCTTTGCTGCAAAGGCAACACATCCTCTGCGGCTCCATCTACTGCACCCCCTCTTGGCACTGAATCCGTTCTCCTCGGGTAAAAAGCTTCCCACTGTGCAAACTCTTTTCCAAGAAGCACTTCATGGCGCACAGCCCTGCGTACCTTCTGTTGCTGTTTCATGTGAGGGCACCTTACATTTAACGAGCTTGCTGGCAGGTCATCCAGCAAGGGTTTGTTAGTAGAAGAGGGGTCAGCGCAGATCTCAGCTGGAAAGGGCAGCGCAGTCCTGATACGGTGAGTACCAGACCCCCACAATACTCATTTATTTCAGTTTGTAATGAAGAATTCTAGTGCGCGTCTCCCAGTGATAGCCAGTTGCTCAGTGCTATAGACTTGGCTGTGATTTTTGGCGCAGGGCCACAAATCCAAGGCCACCATTGGAGGCCAATGTTGAAACCATCAGCACATACTCAGATGGCTCTCTATCAGTCAATACCCAAACAGATGTCACAAATATCACTGCCAGCACAGCGCGCTACGCAGTGGTGCTCAAGCCCGGCTTCAACAAGTCAGAGCTGGCGCCACTGTGTGAGTTTGCCGCCAAGAACTTTAAAGTGGTCTGCCAGCACACACTGACCCGCACGTCTTCTGGTTTTGTGACAGAGGTGCGCAGCCCTCTCAATATCATTATTATTATTAAAAATATTATTATTACACGCTTTTGCTGCCAAAAGGCAAGGTACGTCCTGCAGACAAGCTGCAGTTAAAGGCTGCCACAA
>JADEYI010000035.1_pt1 | contig 267849 bp, 238 predicted proteins | sample 8542331 | NCBI WGS metagenome assembly JADEYI01 (sample SAMN16510988, study PRJNA670497) | mine drainage metagenome | isolation source: biofilm near Copperflume 1 | place: Germany: Marsberg coppermine Kilianstollen | collected 2018-02
ATAGAACCTCCTCAAACACAGCTACTTCTGACCGGATAGCTGCAATGTGGGTTAACATCCCAAAATAGCCGACATGGGAGACGATCAGGGAGAAGAAGCATATGGATAATTGGATCGCCCGCTTCCGTTCGGCCAAGACGGTTGAAGGCGAAGAAAAATTAATTATTCCTGGCGACCCAGAAAGAGCCTTTGAAGAAGAACGTATGAAAAAAGAAATACCGATTAATGGGAAAGTGCTTGCCGACCTGAAGGAAGTCGGAAAAAGTTCTCTGTAGATCTTTAAAAAGTGATGTACACCCTGGTCACAATTGGGGAGTTGAAAACACTGGGGACGTGGTAAAGCACATCATACATTACGAGGCCGCTCACAGAAGCCCCCCTTCCTGAAGAAAACATGTAACCTATTCCTAAAAGCATACGCGAATAATTGGAACGAAGCAATTCATTGTTAATTAACACAGGAGCGCTAATTACATCGTATTCAGCCTGCAAAAAAATTGGGTTAAAAGTATAACGAACAAAAGGGCCTGCTCCGTACTGTGTATAGGTATAACTCCCGGTGGAGTAATTCGTATAATTATACCTTTGATAGGTGATTGTTGCTCCAAAAGAAACCTGATCTGTTACACGGTAGCCGATGATCGGAAGTATGGAGTAATAGTTATAGCCTGTTCCAAATCCCAATCCACCACCTCCTCCAAAGTAAAATTTTTTGAGTGATTGATCCGATTTATTCCTTTGGCGATTGCCTGCATTAAATTGAGCCCACGAAGTGGATGAAAGTAAGAATACCCCAAACGCCAACAACACTATTTTCTTCATAGCTCAATTAATTTTCTTGAATGATAAAAATATCCTCGGTTGGTCTTTTCATCAAATATTTTTCCCGCGCAAATTTTTCCAAAAGTTCCTTGTTGGTAGTCAGTTCCTGACGGTCCTTTTCTACTTCCTTTATTTTTTCCTGATAGAATTCTTTTTCCTCGGTTAACGTCCGCAATTTAGATCCCATCTTAAAACGAGATATTAAATCGTTGGAATCGAGAAAAATCATCCACATCAAAAAACAAAATCCGGTGACCACATAAAAATTCCTAAACAACGGAGGCAGGTTCTTTGACATAAGCTTAAAAAATGGTTTAACGAAGGTAGTAATTTCTTTCGAAACTTAATGCGCCACCACAATTCGAAAAGTTTGCTTGACTCTTGATCCCGAAAACCGTATCAGATAAAGACCGTTGGCAAGGGAAGAAGTGTTAATTGTCAATTGGCTCAACCCGGACGGGACATTTTGAAAAGTCTGCTCGAAGGCTGGCTGTCCGTTTGATTGGTAAATAGTCACCGTTACCACCTCTCCCGAATTACTAACCCAATCGAAATTCAGATCCTTGGCAACTGGGTTAGGATATGGGGTAAAAACTACATCTTCTCCGGTAAGGGTAATGCATTTCTGGTCATTAGCAATATCGGCATCATTGACCACCACCACCACTGCACATAGGTAGCGGATAGCTTGCGGCACAATTTCTAGCCCCAAGGTTTGCATCACTGTCTTCCCAGGGTATACCACGCCTGAAAGATTTCCTTTCAGCAACGCACCACCCCCTAAATCAATATCAACTTCGGGGTTGGTAAATGGAATATTCCCAAGATTTGAAATGGTAACAATCGCCTTTGACGAATTGGTAGCCGGATCTTCCATCAAGGAAAAACTCTTCATGGCCAAGTCGATATGGGGTATTACCACGTTAATATCTACGCTTACCGTATCCATGCAATTATAGGCACCATTATAGTTCACCGCAGTAAGCAAAGTTTTGTACGAGCCCAATTGGGTGTAGGTAAAAGTGGGCGAAAAAATTTTGCTTGTGGTATTGTTCGGATCGCCAAACTGCCAAAACGAAGAATCCGACAAGGAAGAGGCGTTCGTAAAAGTAACGTTTAAGGGGGTGCCTCCAGCTTGCACGGAAGGAGTAAAACTTGCCTGAGGTGGTGTATAAACAGAAATGTTTTTAGAAGTAGAATATACACAACCCGATTGCCGGGTTGTAGAGAGCGTAACGGAATAACCGTTGGCCGCTGGGAAATCATAATTCACAGGGGATCCAGTGCCGCTAGCCTGGCCAGAGCCAAAGTTCCAATTCCAAGCGATGGTTGGGTCAGAGCCGCCCGGGTTGAGCTCTTGAAAAATTGTTGATTGCCCTGCGCACGGATTTTGCACGGCAAAATCTACAACAGGAGGGATCGGCACTGAAATCGTTTTGGTCAATTGGTTATTGCACCCATTGCTTCCGTAAGTAGTTAAGGTTACCGGATAAGCACCAGCCAATTTAAAAATGTAGGGAGGCGGAGTATTTCCCGTCAGCAACGTACCCTGTACCGTCCATTGATAGTTAACAATGCTCCCAGTAGAAGCATCGGCAAACTGAGTATTCTGATTTACACAAGCCGGATTGTTTCTGAAGCCTGCTGTGGGAGAAGGTAAAATTGTGACACTTTGCTGAACCGTATTGGTGCACCCAAAATTCGTTGTGGCCTGCAAAGAGACGTTATAGCTGGCCGCGCTGGAATAGGTGTAAGCAGGACTTTTTTGGCTGGAAGTTCCGTTGGCGGCATCACCAAAAGTCCATGCCCAACTTGAAATGTTACTATCCGCAAGCGCAGGGGTGTTGTTATCAAACTGTGCCGGTGAATTGGCACAAGAAAAGGGAGGCAGTTCAATTGCAAAGGCTGGCTGCGGGTTAGAGTAAATAGAAATATTTTGGGAAAAAGAATTTTGGCAGCCCACAGCTGTAGATGCTACCAAGGTCACTGGAAATATACCTGTTGTGGCATAGGTGTTAGAGGCATTGGTTTGTGCCGAAGTATTGCCATCGCCAAAAGTCCACGAATAGTTGGTCACCGACCCTGATGTTGTGTTGACAAAGGACTCAAGTTTATTCACGCATCCTGTTGCAGGAGCAGTAAAACTAACCAACGGCCCAGGCTGGATGGTGTTGATCGTTTGGCTGGACTGGGTTGAACAGCCAGGAATAGAATCAGTCAAGGTTATGGTTTGAGCATTGGTAGACGTAATCAAATAATTCAGATTCTGAGTGGTCGACACCTTAGTTCCATTCACTTTCCATTGCCAGGTTGGGTTGGAGCCAGCATCAAAAGTAGAGGTGTTGGTGAAGGTGTAGGTTTGGTTGGAGCAGATGGGCGAAGTTACAGGTAAAGTAAAATTGGCTTGAGGTGGGTTGAAGATTTGTAACGTGTTTTGAACATAATTAGCGCATCCGTTGGAGGCGGTGACGTTGAGGGATACGGGATATGTAGAGGCGCTCATGTAGGTATAGGCTGGGTTAGGACTGGAGGATGTTCCAGTTCCGTCACCGAAGTCCCAGGAATACGAGGTGACGTTGCCAGAGGTGTTTTGAGAGGTGAAGTCAGTATTTTTGCCAGCACAAACTTTTTGAGAAGAGAAAGTTATGTCAGGTGCTAAATTATTAGAAATTGTTATGTTTTGGGAACTTAGACTACGGTTACCAAAGGCATTAATAGCTGTGAGTTCAATAGCATATTGTCCTGGAGCACTATAAAAAACATTTTGGGGGGTTTTAGTTGTAGATGAATTACTACTAACCATATTCGAACAGTCTGCCAAAAACCCAACATTATACAAATTACCCGTGGTAGCATCAATTGTAAAAGCCTTCCATCCCGGGGCATCATAAATTAGGGAAATACTTCTTGAGGTATTGTACAAAACATTGAGGGTGCCTATTCTTTTCACTGATGCAAAAGAAACTGATAGGTCCGTACCCAAATCGATGATGTATACCCCATCAGTCTGGGATCGAACCACTCCGTAATATTCACTACCCTCTAAAGCAAGTTGTACATCCGCTCCTTGAGGAACACCATTAATTTGAGTGACAGTTGGGTCACTGTAAGGATTGGTTCCAAAATTCAATTTAAAAGTCTTTGATGAGTTGAAACTACCCACCAAAGCATACAACGAGCTGCCTTGTGTTATCAAGGAAATTCCATAGGAGGTGTCAAGTGCTAGGCTTGTGACCATAGCGCTCACAGGAGAATTTAATGGAGAACCACCAAAATTTATAATGGAAACAACTTGAGATGTTAAATTTGTTATATACGAATAGTAGTTTCCATTGAAAAAAATCATTTTAATTCCGGAAGGATTGCTCAAAAGCCCCGAAACATTACCAAGGTTTTCAGATAGCGTTGGAGCAGATTTCAACCCATTATCGAAACGGACTCTTACCATACTATTTCCAAATAGGTTTAAGATAAAAGCATACCAAATGCCATTTGCCTGGATCAGATCAATAGATGCAGGTGAAGAAAACCCTGAAAGATTGCCCAGGTTTACTACGGTTGGCGTGTTGCTTAGGCTTGTTCCAAAATTAAGCCGGTAAAGCTTTACACCATTCATGTCAGTGCATAAACCAATCCAAGTACCAGAGTCATAGACAATTTTTACAGAGTGATAAAAAAAAGATCCTGAAGTTGGCAAGGATGTAGATAAAGAAACAGAAGGAGTACTAGCAAGGTCTTGATTGCAGAAATCCCAAATAAAACTGGCCGCATTAGTTGATGTATTGTTGATCGGAATATTCTGACCCAAGCAAGCATTAGCCGGAATTGCAAAACTGGATGAAGGACCCTGAGCCAACACTAAAGGGCAAGGCACTGCAATCAAAAAAAAGAGACACCTAAGAAGTGAATTACGCATTCCTTAAAAAAATTCGATATTCAATAAGAATTCCATAAGGGTGGTAATTGTAACCCGATTGGTGGCTATTAGCGTTGTAAATTTTGGTAAACCTCATCGTACAATGTGACTCCATTGGACAAAGATAAACTTTCTAGTTGTGATTTGACCGAGGTTATTTTCTTCTTGAGTAACTCGCGCGCTCCGTTTTGCATCTGTTCATCTGATGTATTTTGAAGAACATTGACACTGGCACTGGCATATTGCTCAATGTCTCCCCAACCTGCATTAGTTACCACAGGAACATTCATTGCCATTGCCTCGCCTAACTTTGTCGCTGACGAAGCCTTTTTAGAGAAGGAGGGCTTGATAAAAAAAACAAATCCATTCGCGCAGCTCAGCAACAATGGCATCTCGTTTCGTTGAGCTTTCAGTATGACGATACTTCCTGTGTCAAGATTGGGAACCTCATCAGGCGTAATTATTAAAAACCTTGACTGATCATTTTCCTTTTTTAAAATTTCAAAAAATCGGATGATCTCTTTTGTGAGATACCACGTACCCCATGATCCCGCATAAACCAACAAGAAATCTGTCGGATCTACGCTGAGTTCCATTCTCTTTTTTCTTTTTAATTCATCAGAAATGGCCATTGGGTTGAAATACTGCAGATCAACACAAGTAGGAATCACTTTAATAGGCGCTGTTTTAACTCCCCAGGATTCTATTTCTTCTTTTGCATTATTTGTTAAAGAAATAATGTAGTCTGCTTCTTGCACAAGAATTATCTCCTTCCTTTTGAAGTACGCATAAATCATTTTGTAAATCACATTGCTTAAATTCCATAGACCGCCTTCCACACGCTCGTCCGCCCAAAAGCCCCGCATATCAAAAATAAACTTTGTCCCCCACTTTTGCTTAGCATAAAGACCGATAATCGAAGTCAAGTAACTACGGCAATGAATAATTTGATGATTATCTGATCTTAATAATTTCTCTACGGCACCTTTAAGCGCATAAAAATCAAAAAGTGTGGACAAAATTGGAGGCCATTTATGATAGCGCAGAGGCTTCCACTGGATATTATTTGCCGCACAAAGTTGTTCAGCATATCTCTTATTGATCAGATAAGCGTGTCGTTTTTCAAAACTAATGACGGTAATCAAATACCCTTTTGCAGACAAGCCACATAAATAAGGTAATACTTGCGATTGCCCCAGCGCATCGGTTAGCCCGTCATAAGAAAGATAAAGTGATTTAACTTGATGCATATTAGGTATGTTCCTTCATCCATTTATGCAAGACAATCAAAATCCAAATTCGGTTATAGAGATAATCTTCCCCTTTGGCAAACCGTGATTTCAATTCTTCCACATAGGTTGTCTTCACTAATCCGATTTTATCAACTATTTCATTATTTAAATAATCATCGATCAAATAGTGCAAGTCATTTTTTAACCATTGAGAAAGCGGAATACTAAAACCCCATTTCTGTCTGTTGATTAATTGTTCCGGTAAGTATTCTTTAAGCTGTTCCTTGAGCATCCATTTACCTACCTTTCCATGTTGTTTCATTTCATATGGTAAGCCCAATGCAAATTCAACGACTGAGTGATCGAGCAAAGGGCAGCGGCATTCAAGGGAATAATACATCGAAGCACGGTCTACCTTCACCAGCAAGTCGTCCTTCAGATAAAATTTAAGATCAAAGAATGCCTGTTTCTCAGCTTCATTAAGATGGCGTGTTTCCAAAACAGGATCATCATAACTAAAAGGAATATAGTCAGGTGCGTCTCTTAACAGTTTGGTTCCAATCTCCCTTACTGAAAAAAAATATTGCTCCTGTGAAAAAATATGGCTTCGGGTTTCGTTGGCATTAACGTGTTGAAGCAGATGGGCTACTCGCTTCAATCGCGAGTCACCAAACCTTTGCAAACCAAAAGAAAGTGGCGTTCGAAAGATGTTTAATAGAGGGTTGTTTAATCGTTGAGCCCACGAATAGCTTCCATATCCCTGAAAAAGTTCGTCACCTCCATCTCCGGTCAGTGCTACTTTAACTTCTTTTCGGGCAAGTTTAGACACCAGCATAGTGGGGATGGCTGATGTGTCTGCAAAAGGCTCATCAAAATGCTCAATATATTTTTCCAGCATATTTACTGCCTCGCTTTCCTCCAATACGTAATCTTGATGATCGGTCCTTAAACAGGCAGCAACCCGTTTCGCAAATTGTTGTTCATCGAATGCCTTTTCTTTAAAGCCAATGCTGAACGTTTTTAGTTTACCGGGAACATATTCTGCCGCTATGGCGGTCACCAAAGACGAGTCGGTTCCCCCGCTCAGGAAAGTTCCCAAAGGAACATCGCTAATAAGCCTTTGTTGAACGGCATGATGCAGCAGAGAACGGAAAGCACCGGGTGCGTTTCTTACATCAACCGCTTCTTCCAGGGCGTCTTCAGGTCGCCAATAATGTTTAAGGTTAAGCAAAAAATCAGTCCCGATTTCGCCTACCGAGCCAGAAGGAAATTTTCTGATATAACGAAAAATTGTCTTTGGCTCTGGAATATATCCTAAATGAACAAACTCATGAACGGCATGAATGTCCACTTCCTTGGCATCACGTACTACTAAATTCCTAAGAAGTGCTTTAATTTCTGAGCCAAAAGCAAAATAATAATCATTAAGAAAATAATACAATGGTTTTTTTCCTAAACGGTCGCGGAAAAGAAATAGCTTTTTATCTATCGCATCAAAAATCGCAATGGCAAACATGCCTTCCAATTGTTTAACCATCTCAATGCCCCAAATTCTAAAGGCTTGCAAAATTACTTCAGTATCTGAATGAGTTAAAAATACTGTGCCCGGTCGAATTGTTTCAATCCGCTTCCGTACTTCTTTGAAATTATAAATCTCTCCATTAAAGACAATAATATATCGTTCATCAGCAGATTTCATGGGCTGATTAGCTTGCTGAGACAAATCAATAATACTCAGCCTGGTGTGACCCAAAGCCACTTTATGGTCATCATTAAAATAGATGGCCTCTGCATCTGGACCTCGATGTCGTAACGTGGCTAGGGCCGTTTCCACTTCTTGCGGAACAATGCTTTCTTTACTCCATATCCCCATGATGCCACACATCTTCTTATTCTATTTCCAGGTTGGTTAAAAGAAGCATTCCATTGACAACTGATGTACTGAAATTATATTGTGAGATCGTTTTAAAAACTGACTTCGAACTGTCCTTTTTCAGCCAATCATGCAGTTCAATAAATATATATTTTGTTCGCGTGATCCAAGAGTCTACATTTTGAGAAAATAATTCCCGTTCAGCGCCCTCGATATCAAGTTTCAATACGTCAATCCTTTCGATTGAATATTTCTTCATCAACGAGGTAATGGATAGCGCCACAAAGGATCCCGGTTCATCTTCAGAACATTCGTCAACGGTAAAAGCCCAGGCATTTTCGTTTTTATCCATTATCTTAAGGAAAGTGTCTTGATGCCAAAGCGCTGAATGGATGCAAGTCACCATGGGGAGGCTAGCCACATTCGAACATAATGTTAAAAAATTAGATTGATCCGGTTCAATAGCATAAATCAATGCATCCTTGTAGCGCTTGTTGAAATACACGCTTGCGAGGCCAATATTTGCTCCTCCGTCAACAATTACTTTTGGTGCCTCGAAATCATACTTATAATCACCAAATAAAAATATTTCACGAAAGGTCTTGACGTCTGTAGTGCCTCTTCTCAAAAAAATGGGATACCGATAACCGACAAGGAAAACTTTAGAAAAGGATAATACTTCCACCTGCAAAAAGGTGAAAAGACCTGAAAAGAGACCAAATGTAAGCAGGTATCGCGGTAAAAGTCTTAATCTCATTTTTTAAAAGTCCGCCTAATAATTTTTATTATCGCAATCGGATGAGAGAAAATAGCTTTCCCCGCTAGTTGCATTGCTCTTGCCTGATTGTTTCCGTCTCCTGCCCAAGATGCAGCCAAAATTAAGTACATATTCGCATAGCACTTTCGTTCATACCAGTAACTTTTAAATAATCTGAGTGCAGATAGTTTCTTGTAAAGGTAACGCATATCTTTCTCCATTAGCGCAATATTTTTGTGCATATTATTTGCATGCATCCGGTACATCCAGGTCACCTCTGGTACTCGGCCAATACTGTATTGAGATGCTACTCTAATAAAGAAATCAAAATCTGCCGATGTTGAAAGGTTCTTATCGAAAGAGCCAACTTTGTCGATCACTTCTCGCTTTACCAAAATACCGCTAGGGCCCGGAACTTGAGTGCCGCTCCACTCCAGCATCTGCTCCAGCAAAAGTCCTTCTCTTCCCGACATCCTTTCTCCCGTAGCACGGGAGAAAGCATCAACTACTTGCCCGTCGGAATGAACCAATCCAAAATTATGCTCCAAAATCTTTGCCATCTTTTTGGAAAGATTTTGGGGCAGCCAAACATCATCGGCATCTAAAAAGGCAATGAGAGTTCCTTTTGAAGCAGCCAGCCCAAAATTTCGAGCTGCTGATACGCCACTATTTTTTTGATAAAAATAGTTGACCCGGTGATCGATTGACATTATTTTTTCTGCTCTAACACGAACACCATCAGTAGAACCATCATCAATAAGAAGTAGCTCAAAATTTGTATAGGTCTGCTTTAAAACAGATTGGATTGTTTCCTCTATAAATTTCTCGCCATTATAAATGGGAATAATAACCGACACTAATGGAGTCATCAGGTTTCAGAATATAGCTTCTCAAGTTCAAGGATAAAGTGTTCAAGTGAAAAATTATCCGCCACTGTTTTTCCCTTTCTTATCAAATCTTTCTTCAATTTTTCATTCTCCATCAATTCAATAATAGCTTTTTCAATCTGCTCAGAATTTTTAAAATCAACCACCAAGGAATTCTCTCGATGGGTAACAAATTCCTTGGCTACTCCAGATAGGGTAAATACAGCAGGAACACCTGCAAGGAGTGGTTCGATATAGGTTTGACCAAATGCCTCAACATAAGGATCGGTTGGTACGTGCACAAAAATTTGAAAGAGATGGTAAAGAGTAGATACATCCTCTTCAAATTTTATTTCCAAATAGGATGACGATGGCAAATCGGATAAAAGCTCTTTAATCGACCTTGCATAATTCCCATTGGCATTGGCCAGTATTAGTTTTGCTTTCGGATATTTTTTTCTTATCCTGACAAATGCGGGAATGATATATTGAATACCTTTCCATTCAACGTATCGTGAAATCAACCCAATAACTGGAAAGTCTTCGGCAGATAGTTTATAGTTAGTCTTTAACGCTTGTATCCTTGCCTCACTTACTTCCTGAAAATAGCGCACATCAAAGCCGTGATGGATAAGTCTTATCTTTTCTCTTTTTGCTTTATCTTTAGTAATAAGGATTTCTTCAACGTTTTTAGATATAGCAATTATATCCGTTGCCAAGGCGTTGCATAAAATATCCCATTTCCTTCCAGATGGGAATTCATCATAGTGTACCATGGCATGATGGCGGGTATAAATTCGTCTCTTTATCCGCAATAACCAGGCGGTGGATAAGCCAAGCAAATTGGCCCTCCACAAATGGGTGTGTATTATTGCGGGCTTTTCTTTTTTTAAAATGAAAAAAATTTTTAACCATTGACCTAACCATCGAAATGCTAGAATATTATCTATTTCATAAACTTCAATTTTTTTCTTTATTAAGAACCGGGAGAGTTCGCTTTTGGGTTGACCGATCAAAATAAAGGATAAATCAAACTTTAGCGAAAGTGCTGAAGCTATCCATTCGAATGAAATTGCCTTATTGATATCCGAAACTATGTAAATTATCTTCTTCACAATGTTCATCATGTTCGGAATTCTATTCCATTCGCTTGAATGATAATATCATAAAGCCAGTATCGAATCCTTTTTGGGAAAAAAATAAAACAATTTTTATCAATTGCTTTAATCCAAAATGAAAAGGCAAATGGAGAATAGAAGACTTTCTTCCAATGATTCTTTTTATTTGCAACTACACCTTCTGTATGATGCAATTCTATCCACTTAAGTTTTGATGATTGATATTCGCCAACACGCTTCACATAACTTGATGCCGTGATTAAGTCACGATGTACTGCTACGTTCGATTTATCAAAATAAACCTCAATTCCATTTTTAAACGCTCGAAAGGCAAAGTCATAATCTTCCATATCCGAAAGCCGCTCATCGAAGCCGCGCAATGAATGGAAGATTAATTTTGGAACTGAACAATTTGCTGCAGTAAAAAAAAAATTTGATAATTCCAACTTGTTAATTTTATCGCGATAGCCCAGCATCCATCGGGATGAAATATAGGCTTTATAATTTTGAATGTCGGTATTCTGATCTCCCTCCAGATCAACAGGGTTGCCACATAGAAGGGAAGGTTGGAGGGAAGTTTGATGGAAATTCACATGTGCTTGAAGCGAATTACTTGAGGGTGCCATGTCATCATCATAAAAAACGAGCAAATCGCCATTCGCGACCTTAGCACCATTATTCTTTGCAGATGAACGACCGTTATTCTTCTGTTCGATGATTATCAGCTTTGGGAAATCTTTCTCAAAGATTTTTACATCCTCAAACGTGTTATCCGTAGATCCATCGATCACAACTATTAGTTCATTAGGGAGTTTCGTTTGCATTTTCAAGGATTTCAATAGTTCTATAATTTTACGAGCACCATTGAACGTGGGTACAATAACACTGATTGTTAAATCGCGGTTAACCATTAGTAAAAAGTAAAATCTTGTTAAACCATTGAATTAGTGTTGCATTCCAAGGGTGATAGTATTGGCGCATAAAAAAATCGAAATTCTTTTTCATCAACAGTGATTTTGCCCCCGCACTTTGCCCCATGTAATGGATCGTTTTTGCATCAGGTAAAAACGCTATTGAGTACCCTAATTGCCTAAATTCCATACACCATTGCATATCTTCCACGTACATAAAAAAATTATCCGCTAATTTCTTTTCTGGCAATTCTTTAAGTATTTGCTTCCTGAACATAAAAAAGGTACCCCAAACCCAATCTGGATAGGCAATTTCTTGGTAGTTGAAAAAAGGACCAAACAAAATTTTGCCAACTATTTTTTTTGGAAAGATTTTTTGGAGACGCCAAAATTCAAATAAAGAATACTTTATTGAGGGGAACCGTTGACAGTTATTTTGAACTTGGCCGTCCGGAAAAAATAAAGCAGAACTGACGACAGCAACCTTAGGATGTTCATCAAGAAATCCTTTTGTCATGGCTATCGCATTATTTTTTAATATCGTATCGCTATTCAACAACAATATATGGCTTCCTTTCGCTGATTCAATTCCTAAATTACAACCTTTAGCAAATCCAACATTAGTTGGGCTTTTAATCAAGATTAGCTGTGGAAACAACTCTAAAAATCGATTAGGATTTCTCTCTGATGAATTGTTGTCAACGAGAATAATTTCATAAGCTAATCCGAATGTCCTTTTGACAATGCTCTCAATACAGGCACAGGTAAAGGCAAAGGTGTTGTAGTTAATAATGATTACCGAAACATCCACAGATTTGCAAAAAGCTCAGCATTAATTTGTTGTATCTTTTCTGCTAAAATAAGCCATTCTATTGGATTGAACCGTAATTTATTTTATAAAATATATGACCACGAAAAAGTATTTCGAAAATCTTGATGGGCTCAGATTCGTTCTGGCGATGATCGTTTTTGCAAGCCACTCCAAATTAGGGGAAACACTTACACAATTATCCTCCAATAATTTCATCAATCGATTGATTATAACTTTTTCGAAGGGTTTTCTAGGCGTTTCAAGTTTCTTTGTGCTGAGCGGTTTCCTGATCACTTATTTAATGATCGAGGAAAAAGACCATCGACTGGCTTTTAATTTGAAAAACTTCTACTTGAGGCGATCCTTCAGAATATGGCCATTGTATTACACCGTGCTAGCATTTACTTTTTTAATATATCCGCTTATAAAAACGAGGTTAGGCTTTAACGATCTCAATCCTTATAGTCTAGTTTATCACATCTTTTTCTTTTCCAATTTTGACAGCATTCATGTGCAACATGACGGCCTCGTTGAAGTCGCTCCATTAATGATCAATATCAATTGGTCGATATCAATTGAAGAACAGTTCTATCTTATCTGGCCGCTTTTATTTTTTTTCTTCCCTCCACAGAGGTTTTGGGTAGGGTGTCTGGTGGTAATTATTGCAAGTTGGATCTTTCGAATGGTAACGGATGATAGCGCGTACTTATACTACCACACGCTGTCCGTTATTTCTGATTTGGGAATTGGCGCCTTCTTCGCATGTCTTTGTTACTATAATTCAGACTTTACAAAGGGTTTGAAAAATGTGAAAAAAAGTTTCCTCATTTTCATTTACCTGCTCGGAATATTATGGTTGATGTACTCCGATATCTTGTTTTCCGATTATTTTATGCACACCTCATCCCGAGTAATCAATGCGCTCTTCTTTGCGTTCATCATTTTGGAGCAGAGTTATGCAAAAAATTCATTCTATAAATTCTCTAACGCTCCACGACTTTCAGCGATGGGCAAATTCACCTTTGGATTGTATATGGTACATCCCATCGGAATACAAGCAAGCATCATCATTTTCAAATTCCTTAATATTCAACGAGAACAAGGTTTCCTTTATTCACTGGCCTATTCAATCTTGGCGCTTATCTTTTCCATGTTTCTGGCGATAGGAAGTTATTATTTAATTGAGCGAAGATTTCTGGTGATGCGAAAAAAGTTTGCTTAGCAGACGCTGTCCTTTTAGAAGCTGTTTGATTTTAGAAATCAATCTTGAGTTTTTTACAATGCTCTGAACCTTCGAAAGCCTAGGAAGTTGGAGTTGTTCCAACTCAAACATGAAATCCTTAATAGAGAAAGCCTCAACAAAACGCAACGATGGCCATCGTTTAGGTTCGATAGGATGAAAGTTTTTTATCGCTAGGTAGTTTTCTTGTTTTATTGTTTTCCAAAAGGTGAAATAAACATTGGTATTAAAATCATTAATGTGCCCCCAGTTCTTCAGTTTTTGCAAAATCTCCTCGTCTGACCTTGCCCACGATTGATGAACAATTGAGAAGTTTACATATTGATTAAAATGGCCATTTCTTCTGCCATGCAAATAACTTGGAGTAAGAGAAGCAATTTGGATGTACTCCGAATTACCAACATTCAATGGATCCACAACCAAAAATCCCTTTGTCGTTTGTTTGAACAGGGTGATCAGCAGGCAACAAATATTGTAGGAATATTTTCGTTTTGGCAGGCTACTAAGAAATTTCGTAAATGAAGGAAAGTCAACAAAATATTCATCGGCATCAAGTTGGATATGCCATCCTCCCGCCCCTAAAAATATTGCCATCGCATTGCGTTGCACAACTTCGTTTTCTGCCGCTGATTTTCCAGCCAAAAAAAAGTCACTTTCCAAAACTCTTATTTTTTGTTCAGAATCAATCTCGTTTATGAATGAGTTAAATGCTTTTTCATCGAAATCAAATTTTTCACCACTCCAGGAAATACGGTTTCGATCAAGAGAAAGACAAATACTATTTGAGTGGCTATAAATCAATGGCAGCGAATGCCGAAGAAGATTCCAATCGTAGGCTACGCAAAATCCAACTTTAATAGACACGCTCATCTTTACTCAAAATGCTTTTTGGTTATCGGATTTCATGATCCATCGTTTGGTATGATACAATACATCCATAATGAAAGTAAAATTTAAAGGATCTTTTATGATTGCCTTCCTTGCAAACCCAAAGCCCCTTTCAAATTCATTATTATGAAATGCCTGTATTGCATTATCTCGAAGCATCAACACATGACGATCAAAGTGAGCAGGAAGAATTTTTGTCCATGCCAAAATTTGGCTTTTTTTCTGGGCTAATGATAGCTGGCCCCATTTTACAGTTAATCTCTTTTTCAGAAAAAGATCCATGATTTCCTTCTTTGTGCGATACCAATAATGATAAATATAATCTTCGCAAGATTGAATCTCCATATTGTTTTGCAGAACTACAGAAAACGCATATTGCTCACTGGCATGATTGCGCGTTGCCTTAAAAAAGTAATCGGTCAACAAGAAAACATCGGGCAGAAGTTTCATCACAGAAGGATCCAATACCATCACCCCGGCATTCCATGAATATTGATCTTTACTGACTTTCAACACCGACCCATTGGGCATTAAAAATTTATTTTCAGTGATACAGGTTACGAAAGCATGAAACGGAGCACCTGCTGGCAGCTTCAATTCCTGCAATTTATCAAAGCGATATTCACACAAATGCATAAACATCAGTTGCGAAGACGTTTTCTTTTCCAATGAAGAGGGGTCACGAACGAAAAATGCATCGGAATCGGAATACAGCAAAGTTTCGGTGCTACATTGAAAAGATTCTTCGATTAGCGCAATTTTCATGCGGTGAAGAAAATCAATATCCCCTCGCATATTTCTTATTTTATTGGGAGTAAGTAAAAAAAAACGAATAGGGAATCCTTTTAAAAAAGCTTTAAAATAAGCCGGATTATCTGTAAATAGAAAGGTCTGATGAGCTTCTTCAGGCGAGCAATAAGCATAATAACTTAACACAGTCAATATAGCCCTCCTATATTCACTTTCTTTTCCAAAAGATTGAACTACAAGAACCATATTATGGTAAAAAAATTGCTGTGATCCTCTTAATCCTTCGCACAAACTTCACCAGAAGGGGCCAACCTAAATAGGCATCGATGAATTTTAATTTCAGGAAAGGAAGTATTTTGTCCATACTGAAATCCGTGTAAGAGTCAAATCCCTTGTAAAGTGAAGATTCCCTCAGATAAAAGTGATACAAGTAGCCCAAACGATTTTTGCATAGCATATTCCATGGCCGTTGCAAAGTGTAGTGGACAATTGCCTTATCGGCTAAGAATTCTTTAAGTTCTGCTTTAGATCTATTTTCCGGAACGTATGAATAAAGCACATTATATTTTAAAGACATTTGTTTCCAGTTTTTGAAAAGAACAGCATTCAATGCGCACTGATCAACAAATAAAATATTTTGAGGATATTGCCTTAAGTAGTCAAATGCCTTCTCAGTTATTTTTTGTTCTCGCCATTTTTTTAAGTCAATGAGCAAGACCCCAGAATTAAAATATTCTCCTTCTTCAGTAATATTCAATCGCGGCTGAATCTTTACGTAATTATCATACACAGCACCGAGCGGAAAATTCTCAAGATCAGAATTAAAGAGCGATGTCAAGTCTTTTAAAACAATGATATCGGTATCCAGGTACAACAGCCGATCAATAGTTTCCGGCACAAGGAGAGGGAAAAATAACCGGTAATATACTGCGGAAGTCCAATTGTTGAGAAGGACAAATTCCCGAACAACAGACTCATCAATAGTGTAAAATGAAACGGCATCTCGATTTTGTTCAATGTAACTTCGTATCCCTTCTCTCTCCTTTTCCTCAATACCTGAAGCAATTAAATGAATGTGATAAGCTGAATTCTCCCTATTTAGTATCAATGATGTCAGCAGGGCATAAAAGGGTTGTAGATAATTTTGATCGAAAGCAATGGCAATATGTAAATAAGTGACTTCAGAATTCATAGAAATGTCCTCAATCAACTTATCCTTCCAATCTTAACCTCACCATCAAGCAATGTGCTGCCCCATTTTAAAGAAGAACTAGTAAGAAAAGCGTGATGCATAGTGTTAACAATTTCAACATCGATGATGTTTTCCGTAACAGCAAACCAAGAAACAAAGGGTTCAGTAAAGTATAAATCGAGTTTATACTTTCCAGAACGCAAAGGAGGGAGATCGATGGCATAATTCAAAAGATACTTCCCTGCCTCAAAAGTTGTGACCTTATTTTGAACAAAGTTAGCATAACTAGCCACGGGCAATTCCTCCTTTTTTAGATGCACATCTAATTCAAAAGCTATTCGTTTGAGAAATGTGATTTCAAATGAGATTGATAATATATTTCCTTCAACAGTAATAGTGTTTTTATCAGACCCATTTATCAAAATATTTTCTAACTGAATATGTGGCTGAAAATAATGTATAACCGATGCAATTGTGCCTTCCTCAATATGATAAGAAGTGTATTCATTTATGACCTCATCAATACTTCCGGACAAAACTAGTTTGCCTTCACGTAGCAAAATTCCAGTATGACAAATTGACTTTAGCGATGGTAAGTTATGACTTACAAAAATAAGGGTGCTCCCCTGTACAGTCACATCTCCCATTTTTTTCATACACTTTTTTTGAAACTCCGCATCGCCCACTGCTAACACCTCGTCAATAATCAAAATCTCAGGCTCCAGAAACGCAGCCACCGCAAAGGCAAGCCTCAACTGCATCCCACTACTATAATGTTTTAGTGGGGTATCCAAAAATTTCTCCACTCCACTAAAGTCTACTATTTCGTCAAACTTAGTTTCAATTTCTTTTCGCTTCATGCCGAGAAGCGAGCCATTAAAAAAAATGTTCTCCCTTCCGGTAAGTTCCGGATGAAATCCTGTACCTACCTCTAACAGACTTGCGATTCGCCCACGGGAAACAATCCGTCCGGTAGTCGGTGGGGTTATCTTCGAAAGTATTTTTAATAAAGTGGATTTGCCCGCTCCATTCCTTCCGATAATGCCAATGGATTCACCAGGTTGCACTTCAAAAGAAACGTCTTTTAATGCCCAAAAATCTTCAGTTTGATTTTTCTCAAACTTCAATACGTTTGCCATCCGCTCACGCAAGCTCACATAACCTCCATGTTGATGATGGATTCGGTATTTCTTGCCTACGCCTTGTATTTCTAAGATTGGCTTCATTTCAGTTAAGCAAAGTCAGCAAAGAAATCTTCAGTTCTTTTAAAATAAAGAATACCGATTAGTAATAATAGGAATCCCGAAAGCAAACTCACACTTAGAAAAACAAAATTTGGCGGGACACCCGTTATCGGCAGCCGGAATAACTCGACTGCGGCATACATGGGTGAACACGCCAATATATATTGCAGCAACGGATATTTTAGTAGTGAGATTGGATAAATTACGGGGGTGATAAAAAAAAGCACTTGCACTAAAAACGGGATTACATAACGGAAGTCTCGGTACTTTACATTTAGTGCAGCAAGCCAGCAGCCGAGACCCAAGGTGGCAACAACACTGATTAAAAGTGCCAGCGGCCATAAAAACAAAGCCATCCACGATACAGGCTGCTTATAAAAAATCAGGATGATCCCAAAAAGAAAAAAGGCCATAAGAAAATCGAACAAGGCCACCAAAATGGAAGAAACGGGTATGATAAGGCGCGGGAAATAAATTTTTTTAATGATCGTGGCATTGTTTACCATGCTATTAGATGCGCTGGTTAATCCTGTTGAAAAAATATTCCAAATTATTAGCCCCGAAAAAACGTAGACCGGGTAGGGTATGCTTTGCGATGGAATATTCAGTGCCCGTCCAAAAAACAGTGTGAAAATGGTCATCATGAGCAATGGCTGAAGAACGGCCCATAAAAAGCCTAATACCGTCTGTTTGTATTTTATTTTAACATCTCGCCAGGTAAAAAAATAGAACAACTCCCTGAATTGCCATAATTCCTTCCAGTTAAACAACCGATGGCCAGAAGACGCTATAATGTATTCAGTTGATTCCTCCATCCAATTTCGCAATTTTGGCGCAAGTTACATGAAAATACTTTTTCTAATACCGTACCCGCTTGGCGTAGCCCCTTCCCAGCGTTTCCGCTTCGAACAATACTTCAAAGTGCTGAATAACAAGGGACACCATTACGAGGTTCAATCCTTTCTGAATTCTCAAGATTGGAAAATATTTTTCCTGCCTGGAAACCTCTTTCGCAAAATAAGGATACTCCTGTCAGGGTTTCTAAGGAGGATTGGCATTCTCTTTAAAGTAAAAGATTATGACTTTATTTTTATTCATCGGGAAGCATCTCCTGTTGGGCCACCTATAATTGAATGGCTAGTTTCCAGAGTCTTTAAGAAACGGATTATCTACGATTTTGATGACGCCATTTGGTTTACAGATAGAAAAAATGAATCGTTAATTCTGAAAGCAATAAAGTGGCGAAGAAAAGTGGCGGGTGTTTGTAAGTGGTCTTACAAAATAAGCTGTGGCAACGAATACCTTCTTCAATTTTCTCAGCAACACAATAGGAAAGTTTTTTTAAACCCAACGACTATTGATACCGAAAACCTCCACAATCCCGACAAATTCCAAAAAACAGTTACTGAAAAAATAATTGTCGGTTGGACAGGCTCACATTCAACCGTAAAATATTTAGACAGCCTGGGGCCAGTTCTTCAATCACTTGAGAACAAATATCCTCAGCTGGAATATTGGATCATTGCAGATCGCCCGCCCGCATTGCAGCTAAAAAGTCTCCAATTCAAAAGATGGTCGCTTGAAACGGAGATCGTTCATCTATTGCAATTTGACATTGGGATAATGCCTTTGCCGGATGATGAATGGGCGAAAGGAAAATGTGGCTTCAAGGCTTTGCAATACATGGCCCTTCAAATTCCAACGGTTGCTTCGCCGGTCGGGGTAAACACTCAAATTATAAAGCACGGTGAAAATGGCCTCCTGTGTCGCACCTTGGAAGATTGGGAAAATGCACTTGGTACTTTAATTGAAAACACCGAGTTGCGAAAATCTATTGGCGAAGCAGGTCGAAAAACAATCGCTGACAACTATTCTGTCTCTTCCAACTCCTCTAATTTCATTTCCTTATTCTCATAGTTTAGAATAAGAACAAGGCCGGTGGCAAAAAAAGGCAACAACGGGATTTTATATCGCGCAAGCGTGCCAAAATTGTATGACGATACACCCACCGCAAACGCAAAGGCGATCGAAAAGACAAAACAAAAAATCACATTAGGATCCGTAAAAGATTTCATTGCCCCTGTCCATTTAAAAATTAAAATATAAAGAGTGATCAAAAAAAAGGTTAATGCCTCTAACGCTGAAAGCAGCATTAACGGATTTTTTACTTCCCACAAATAGGGACGAAAAAGAGAAACGTTAATGGCTTGCGGGGCAAGGCGCAACAACGAGGACATTGAGCCATCTAACTCTCCTAGTGAATAACCTGAGCCCGCATCTGCCCCTGTTTGATAACGGATATCATAGGCCGTAACCTGAACCGTTTTGGCCAGTTTATCCAACGAATATTTAGCATCTCCTTCGCCTACTTTAATAACTGAATAGTACGCGGTAAAAAGAAAAATAACAATGATCAAGGGTGCTGACAAGATTTTTAAGATGGGTGATTTTAAGTTTGTGAGGTTTTTAAAATAAATCCAAAGCACTGCAGAAGGAATAAAGGCTTGAAGAACAAATTTCTTTATCGCAAAAATGACGTACATCGAAATCAGCAAGAATACCAAAGCCGAAATCCTCATTCGTTTTTGAATAAAAATCTTGTCGATATAATAAACCGAAAAACCGATGGCGGCCAATACAAGGGTATCTTTAAGAAGTCCGGACCCCCAAAAGACTACGGAAGGAATAAATAGAATCGAGAGCGCTAAAGGTTTGTGCAAGGTTGGATACTTTTTATAAAAGGTCAGGAACATTGCCCAACTTCCAAAAAAACTTAAGAGAGAAAAAATAACAGCAGTGGCCGAGTAACTTGAGAAAGTTAATAGATCAATAAGAGAAGCTATGCGGATTACTTCAAAAGAAGCAGGGTCCTTATAAAAAGGAATCCGGTTAATGTACTGATAAGCGCCTTGTACCCAATCGCCATTTGAGAAAAGCATCTTCAATCCAAGTTCAGGGTCTTCCATAAGTGCCCGCCAAATAATACGACTACCATGAGTATGGAAGTTGTAAGTATCTCCTCCATGGTAGTAAAACTGGTAGATCATACCCAAAGCAATCGCACCCAGAATTTTTAAAGCTAAAACCGGGAAAAAATACCTTCTCGTATTTTCATCCGTGGCATACGGACGAATAATAATGGCCAGCATCAATACGAACATGATCACTACAGGTGTTACAAAAAGATCTCGAAGCTCCAATTTGAAAATCTGTTTACTTTATTGATGACTAAATTATCAACTGGACTAACCCAAAATTATGAACTTCATTGCGAACACTTTGCGATGGATTTTGGCAGCGAAAACAATCTCTTGATTGGAGGACCACTTCACACGCTCCTGCTGGAACTCGCGTTGACTTCAAAATATTAGTTTGCGTGACCTCACTTATCAAAATTAATCCTTACTCGCCTTCTCCAACTTCTTTAGCCTCCGCTTGGCGTCTTTGTAAGCTTCATCCTTTCGTCCTGCCGTCTTCTTCACTAGGTTGAAATATTTTTTTGCCGTTTTCTTATCTTTCTGTTGGCTGTAAATTTCGCCCAGCGAAATAAGCGAATAAAGATAGTAGCCTGAGTCGGTAGCACCCACCTCTTCCGAATATTTTACCCCCAATAAATAATATTTTTTTGCCTCCTCCAGTTTGCGTTGTGATTCACTCAATTGCCCTAAGAAGAAAGCAGCATATCGGCCGCTCACCGCCTCATAGCCAAATCGGCCACTATCGATGCGTTGTAAAATTTGAACACATTGTTGTTCCATTTTTGGATGGATATTTAAGGAATATAGCATGCGCGCATAATACCGGTGAAAGTAAGGATTGTTCGGATAGGTTTGATGCAAATATTCAGAAAGTTGAAAAGCGCGCTGCAAGTCATTTTCATAACCTGCCAAAATGCGCATGAGCCACACCATGGCCTCGGTGCGGGTATAAAATGCATTGTAGGAGACTTCCTTAAGTTGCTTTAGCCCCAACGCCTTGTCCCCGTGATGGAAGAGCCAAAAAATCGGTTTCAATGATTTGTAATTTTCAGGAACCCACTCCCTAAAATAATTATACAAGCCATCGCCAAAGAGAAGTTCGGGGCTGAGGTTATTCTTCCCTCGGCAAACTTCAAGATATTTCAAGGCGGATTTGCCTTCGCTAGCTGCTTTTAGCCAATCTTTACGTTCCAAATCAGCATACAGTTCGCCTTTAAAACCGTGGGCCGCAGCTAGAAAGAACGCAGCTTCAATTTTATATTCAGGGTAATGCTTGTACAAATTCTCTGCAATCAAAATTGAACTGTCCATGTAGGTCAGAAATTTTTCATCGTAAATTTTTATCCTTGAGTTGGGCATGATCTTCCACCACTCGGCTAGGCCCGCCAGAAAATACGGTAGCGGATGCCATCGGTATTCCTTCTTGAAATCGCGAAAAAACAACTCGGCACTGTCGAACTGAAAATTGTAAAGATTGTTCATCGCGTCCGTGGTTTGAGACTGAACCGTGAAATCAGAAATAAGGATTACAGTGGTATCCTTTTTTATTTTGGATTGGCTAAAGCAAGGCAACGTCAAAAAAAACAAAAGAGCCAAAGGTCCAGGTCTCAAGATCCAAGTTTCAAGTTGATTCCAGCCCACAACCTGCGACTTATAACCGGTAACCTTAAACTTGCTACTCACATATTCCAAAAATAAATTTAGCTTTGAACCCATGGCTTCTGATCAACCGCAAACTTCACTATTTTCTGCTGATAAAAAATTAACTTTTGTCATCCTTTGTCTTGTTTCTGTTTTATTACTCTATTTAAAAAAGTCTTTTATAGAAAACGAAACTGCCGCCTTTGAGTTTCTGCAAGATCGCCCCGAGGGAATGATTCTGCGGCTAATCAGTGCTCTTCAGTTCTTTTCCATCCCTTTTATTTACCTATGGAAATTCTCCGTGATTTGTTTTGTTCTATGGGTAGGTTGTTTTCTTTTCGGCTATCGGATCACGTTCTCTCAATGTTGGAGCGTGGTGATGGCCGCGGAGTTCGTTTTCATTTTGCCCGAACTGCTAAAAATCGGATGGTTTCTTTTTATTAAAACCGATCCTTCGTTGCGCGAAGTGCAGGCCTTCTATCCCTTTTCGTTAATGAATTTCTTTGACTATTCCGCTATTAACAAACGGTTTGCCTACCCCCTTCGGGCTATCAGCATTTTCGAGGTCTTTTATATTTTAGTGATTGTGCGTGGGGTAAATTTTTATGCCTTCCGCGTCCACAAGCAAAACCATGCCACGTGGTGGATCGTGTCTTTTTCTTACATTTTAGTTTTCTTGCTTTGGTTGGTCTTTTATATGATCGTTTACAAGTAAGAGCAATAGATTAAGCAGGAGGTTAAAGAAAGTCAAAAAAACTGAAAACTTAATTTATGGAGTTCTTATCAATATTGGCTTGCTTCAATATTCCAAAAAATGTTCCTTTCTTTAAGTCTTTGTTGTGAAAAGGAACAGATACGGTAATTCTGGAAGAAGGGTTGTAGTAGATTTGATGTGAGCCTTTTTGTCGTTTATATTCGAAGCTATTTTTCTCCAAAATCTGAATAAGTGCCTTTGAGGATAGGTTCATGACGTTGCCAAATGCATTGAATACTCCAAAGTTTCTGAGTCGTCAGGGATATCCTCTCCTCTGCTTTTCAATTCTTCCACATAAAGTTCTATGGCTTCCTTGGCCATGGCTAGCGCATCATCAAGTGAATCTCCTTCAGTAATACAGCCCGGCAATGCGGGAACGGTAACGGTAAATCCACCTTCTTCTGCTTTGTGCAATAGTATTTTATAATTCAAATGCATAATGTTAAAATTTAAGGAAAAGCAAATTTACTTAAACAATCGTTCAATCGAAATTCAAAATGGCGAACGAAAAAGAAGTGATAAACATCTACAATGTCAGCTATAAATTCCCGCCTTGCCAGAATAAAATTTTCTAATTTCCTTGCATACTTTCTCAATCTCCTTTGCCTCTAATCCCAGCCAAATTGGCAAACTCAATACATTTTGGCTCAGCTTTTCCGCAATGGGCAAACTTCCTTTTTTGTAGCCGAGATATTGATAGGCTTTTTGTAAATGAACTGGCGTAGGATAGTGAATGGCTGTTTCAATCCCTTTTCTTTCCAACTGTTTTTTTAACTTATCCCGACTTTTGGTTTGAATGACAAATTGGTGAAACACCGGCTTTTCATTCATATTTCCGGAAGGTGGAACTTGAATATCCCCAACATTTTTAAGATGTTCAAAATACAAATTGGCATTCTTCCTCCTATTTTCATTCCAAATGGAAAGCCGTTTCAGCTTAATTCTCAAAACCGATGCCTGCACCTCATCCAGGCGGGAATTAATTCCTAATAAAGCGTGAACATCCTTCTTTTCAGAGCCATAATTCCTAAAAGCCATAGCGAATTCGGCTATTTTCCTGTCGCTGGTCATTATCGCTCCCCCATCGCCCAGTGCACCTAAAATTTTAGTGGGGTAAAAACTCGTGGCATTACAATGGCCCCAACTTCCCGTCATTCTGCTCTTGTAAAAAGCCCCTTGTGCTTGTGCATTGTCTTCTACTACATATAAATTAAATCGCTTTGCCAGGGTCATGATTTTATCCATCGTACAGGGATGTCCATAAAGATGAACCGGCACAATGGCTTTCGTTTTTTTTGTAATTGAATTTTCAATTCGACCTGGGTCGATGTTGAAGGTGGAGGACTCCACTTCAACGGGTACAAGTTTCGCCCCCGTATTTATTACAGCTAACCATGTGGCCTGGCAAGTGTGCGAGGGCACGATAACTTCATCCCCTAATCCAATGCCCAATGCTTTTAGCGAAATAAATAGCGCGTCATGACCATTGCCAACCGCAATACAATATTTTGTCTTTTGATATTGGGCAAACTCCTTTTCAAAGAGGACGCCTTGTTCGCCCAAAATAAACCATCCGTTTTTTACAATTTTAGCAAAAGCTTCCCCTAATTCCCGGTTGATTTTTTGGTGCTGCCGTGCCATCGAAAAAAAAGGTATGGTGTACATAACCCGAAAATACGGTAAGCCGTTAACTCTCCCGCGCTTGAACACATTTAATTTTCTTATTTTCGCCCCTTTATTACTTAATTATTCTCATGAATTTCCAAAAAGCTAATAACCTCTTCGGCTGGGCAGTTTTCGCCATCGCTTTGCTCGTCTATTTCCTCACTATGGAAGAAACCGCAAGCTACTGGGATTGCGGTGAGTTTATTGCCGTATCCTATAAACTGCAAGTACCCCACCCTCCTGGGGCTCCGCTCTTTTTATTAATGGGGAGGGCTTTTTCATTTCTTGCCCTTGGCGATGTAACCAAGGTGGCATACTGGATTAATTTTATGAGTGTACTGGCTAGTGCCTTCACCATTTTATTTTTGTTTTGGTCGATCACGCTTTTCTCACGCAAATTGATGGGAATTAAAAAAGACGCAGATATAACGCCTAACCAAAACCTATTGCTCATGTGCGCTGGATTAATCGGTGCACTTACCTACACGTTCTCCGATTCCTTTTGGTTTTCTGCTGTTGAGGCGGAAGTTTATGGGATGTCCTCTTTCTTTACCGCCTTTGTGGTGTGGGGCGTGTTGAAATGGGATGTGATCGAAGATGAAAGCAAGGCAAACCGCTGGCTATTGCTCGTGGCTTATATGATTGGCTTATCCATCGGAGTACACATGCTCAACCTTGTCACTCTCCCAGCTCTTGGCTTGATTTATTATTTCAAGAAATTTAAAACCACAACCTGGGGGGTGATTGCCACCCTGGCACTAAGTAGTGGAATCGTACTATTTATCAACGACTTTATTGTTCCGGGACTTCCTACGCTGGCGGGTCATTTTGAATTGTTTTTCGTGAACACCTTAGGGCTTTTCTTCGGCTCAGGTGCACTAGTTTTTACACTTTTACTGGTATGTACCTTAATCTATGGTATCTACTATACACAGAAAAAAAACAAGCCGGTTTGGAATACGTTTTTGCTTGCCACTGCTTTTATCCTTATTGGTTACGGATCCTATGCGTTGGTGGTCATTCGCTCAAACTACAACACGCTCATCGATGAAAACTCACCAAAAGATGTGATGAGCTTTGTTCGTTATCTGAAGCGCGAGCAGTATGGTAGTCGCCCACTTTTAACTGGCCCATATTTCACCGCCAAACCTATTGGGATAAAATATGGCGAAGCCACCTATAACAAAGGGAAAGACAAATATGAAATTGGTGAACGCAAATTTGAATACGAATACGAACCCGGTGAATCTACATTACTTCCTAGAGCCTGGAATTCTGAACACGCTGAAACCTACCGAAGCATTATGGGGTTGGCGCCTGGCCAAAAACCTACATTCGCTCAAGATAAATTTGTTTTCATGTTCCGTCAACAGATCGGGCACATGTACATGCGTTATTTCATGTGGAATTTTGCCGGACGCGAAAGCGATATTCAGGGAGCCGATTGGTTGCGCCCTTCCGAATGGTTCAAAAAAGTGCCAACCAGCCTGGCCGAAAACCGCGGAAGGAATAATTTCTTCATGATCCCCTTCCTTCTTGGTTTGATCGGCATGTTTTATCAGTTCACCAAAGACACGAAAAATTTTGCCGTGGTGGCCTTGCTTTTTATCATGACGGGCATCGCCATTGTGGTTTACCTGAATTCTCCACCCGTAGAGCCAAGGGAACGAGATTACATTTACGCTGGTTCATTTTATGCGTTTGCATTCTGGATTGGTTTCTCTGTAATCGGTATAGCCGAATTTTTTGGAAAGTTTATTAAAAATTCTAAGGTGGCTACAATTGCAGCTACCCTCATCGCTCTTTCTGCTCCCACCCTCATGGCGAAGGATGGATGGAATGATCACAACCGAAGTGACCGCTTTTTTTCGGTAGATTCAGCTTCCAATTATTTGGAATCCTGCGAACCGCAAGGCGTACTATTCACTGGAGGAGATAACGACACTTTCCCCTTGTGGTATGCTCAGGAAACCGAGGGCATACGTGATGATGACCGGGTCATTGTGCTTAGCTATTACAATACGGATTGGTATATCGCACAAAGCATGCGCAAGGCCAACGAGTCTGAGGCATTAAAGTACACGTTGCCTTTGAAAGAATATCAACAAGGCGGTCTTAATGATTATTTGCCTTATGCTGATTTGAAAATAAAAAGCATTGATGCCAAAGAATATGTTCAGTTGCTAGCCAAAAGGTATGCACAACTTAGCGATGGCGACAGGAATATTGTACCGAGCCGCATATTGACAATCCCTATTGATAAGCAGGCAATATTGGCGAAAGGCATTATTCCAAAAGGCATGGACAGCTTAGTGGTGGATGAAATGAAGATCAAAGTTTTGCGTGGAGGATTAGAAAAGAAAGATCTAGCGATGCTGGACTTCCTGATAACTAACAATTGGGAACGACCGCTTTATCTCAACAACACTTCGCTCTCGCAGATTAACATCGACCTCAGTCCCTATGCGGTTCAAGTTGGCAACGCCTATCGCATTTTGCCCGTTCGCAACCCGCGCAAAGACCGTGAGTATTTGGTAGACACGGAAAAGAGTTTTGAGATTATGACAAAAAAATTCAAGTATAGAGGATTAGACAATCCTAATGTTTACTACAACGATGACTACAAGGGTTTCGTCTTGAATCACAGAAGTTCAATCAATTCAGTAGCCCAAGCACTTATTGATGAAGGTAACTCTGAAAAAGCGAAAGAATTACTCTTGTTTTCATTGAAAAAAATGCCGGACAATACAGTACCTTATGACTACACAGCTTCTGAAACCGCTAATTTATTGTTTAAGGTTGGCGAAAAGACGCAGGCCATTGAAATCGCCAAGACGATTGGCGATCGGGCTATTGAGATGGCCACATACTTAACTAAGGAAGGGAGCAGCCTAACTAATGAATTGCGCAACAATATTGTTTTACTCAACATTTTGCAGCGCGCATTGTATGAAAATGGCGAGACCGAATTGGCAAAAAAATATGAAGATGCCTACACCAAATTGTTAGCCGGCCTTCAGCTAAATGAGGGTGGCGGACAAAGAGGAAATTATTGAATCTGGTTTCTAGCCGCGCGGCTAGAAACTTTTCAATCATTGCCAATTCAATTCACGTACAGCACTAGCCCCTTCAAATATTCTCCTTCGGGATGGTAAAGTGAAACCGGGTGATCGGCCGGTTGGCTTAGGTGTTGTAATACCTTGATATCGCGCCCGGCTTGGTGCGCGGAAGAAACAACGGTATCGTAAAATAATTGTTTGTCAACCACCTGCGAGCATGAGAAGGTAAAAATAATGCCGTTTGGTTTGATGGCTCGCATGGCTTCGGCATTGAGTCGTTGGTAACCTTTCATGGCTTGATGCTTGGCCTCCTTATGTTTAGCAAATGCAGGAGGATCAAGAATAATAATATCATATTGATCTTTCTTGTCCTTTAGAAATTCGAAAGTATCGATGCAGGAACTCTCATTCTTTTGAGGATCAAATCCATTGAGTTCAATATTTTTTCGCGTAAGGTCAATTGCTTTTTGTGAAGCATCCACTGAATGAACCAATGCTGCCCCGGCATTCAGCGCATACACCGAAAACCCTCCCGTATAGCAGAATGTATTAAGTATCGAGCTGCCTTTGGCCATCGCACCAAGTATTTTTCTGTTTTCGCGCTGGTCTAAAAAGAAGCCGGTCTTCTGCCCTTCCTCCCAATCCACAAAAAATCTGTTTCCATGTTCAGTAACAACATGCGGCACCGTACTCATGCCAAGCAGATATTCGTTTTCCGTCACTTGTAACGAGTTCTGACTTTTATAATAAATAGAATGGATGGACTCAAAAAGCGTTTCCTTAATCGCGTTGGCAATCTGCTGACGATCGAGGTGCATCCCGAAGGTGTAGGCGTGCATCACCGCCACCCCATTGTACACATCAATGATCAATCCAGGTAAACCATCCCCTTCCCCATGCACCAAGCGATAACAATTTGTGTGGTCGCTGATCACTTTTGTAATAAGGCGTTGGTTAAAGGCGGTCCGGATTTTGTCATGATATAATTTGTCGTTCGGGGCTTCTTTCAAGAAAGATAACAAGCGCACGGTGATAGTGCCTTTTTGATAATGACCAAACCCTAACGTTTGCTTTTGCGCGTCTTTCACTTCTACCCAATCGCCATCCGATGGCTCACCATCAACCCGCTCTATGGCTCCTGAAAATACCCAAGGATGAAATCGTTTTACCGAAGCTTCACGCCCGCGTTTTAGAAATAATTTAGCGAAAGGTCTCATTATTTGATTTTTCAAAAGAATAGCAGATCATTTTGTTTTCATTTTCGAAAGAAAATCCTTGAAAGGGGCATCTTGAAGGATGAATAAAAGGCTTGTTAAGAAAAGAAATTTTATCAATTTTTTATTGACGAAAGGTAAAGTTAGTCAATATATTTGGGCACGAAATTTTATTGCTATGCGCTTTCTATATTCCTCCTTGCTTATCGCTATTTTTCTGAGCTGCTCAACAAAAAGCAAATCGGTAAATGAACCTGAGGCACAAAATGAAAACCTTCCCATAAAGGAGGCCGAATTCAAAGACTTACCAATTGGGGCACAAAAGAAAGAATTTACAGACGTGCCGGGACTAGTAGGGATTTTGGTAGGAAGTCAGGCTTACAAAACCGCCACGGGTCATTACCTGAAGGGCAAACGAACGGGTACTTGGGTTCAGTATTACCCAAATGGGTTGGTCATGTCAATAACATCGTATGTTAACGGGCAAAAAGAAGGAATTTGCATGGAGATGGGAGCGAATAACAATCAATTAAAAAAAATCTACTATTACCATCAAGGACAACGGGAAGGGGAATACAAAGAATACAACGCCACGAATATCAAGGAAGAGCGTACCTACGTGAACGGAAAGATTGAGGGTACTACAAAAGTATTCTACGACAACAGCAAAATCATGGAAGTGGGTTCCTATAAAAATGGATTGCGTGACGGCATTTCCAAATGGTATGATCAGGATGGCAAATTGGGCATTGAATACGAGTATAAGAATGGCCAATTAGTCAAGAAATAATGGCAGATTTTAACTTTTGTAAAACCCTATGGCATAATTTTCGTTAGCATTACCACTAAAAATATTCCCTGTTGGAATGGTGTTGTTCGAGGTAGTTTATTTCTCAATCAAATAAAAACTTTTTATTGGCCCCGTCCATCACTGTTACCACAAAAATGGTTGAACAAAAATTCTTTTATCTATGAAAAACTTTGGATCTCTCGTATTGGCTGCCATACTGGGCAGTACGATTACCATCGGTGCATACCAGTGGTTTGGAAAAAATGACCGGCAAGGTGTGAAGATCGAGCATATCAATGGGGTGCCGTCCTCACAGGTCGCCTATCGCATCAACGAAAATGGTGATGCCGTACCGATCGATTTTACCGGCACCGCTGAGAAAGTAACAAAAGCAGTCGTACACATCAAGTCCACGCAAAGTGGCAACACTAAATTGCACGAACAAGAATCAAATGATCCCCTGCAATTTTTCTTTGGCCCCAATGGGCCTCGTCAGCAAGGGCCTAGTGTGAGCAGTGGATCAGGCGTGATTATCAATGCCAACGGTTACATCGTTACCAACAACCATGTGGTACAAGATGCTGACATTGTGGATGTGACCTTGAGCGACAACCGATCTTTCAAGGCCGAAGTGATCGGCACAGATCGCGACACCGACCTTGCAGTGATTAAAATAAATCAAAAAGACTTGCCTTACCTATCCTTCGTCAACTCCGACAATTCAAAAGTTGGCGAGTGGGTACTTGCAGTCGGCAACCCGTTCAATTTGAATTCCACCGTAACGGCAGGAATCATCAGTGCAAAAGGAAGAAACATCAATATCATTAATTCGAATAACCCTTCGCGTAATAATGAACAAGGCAGTACAGCGATTGAGTCCTTTATTCAAACTGATGCCGCCATCAACCCTGGAAACAGCGGTGGTGCGTTGGTAAACTTGGATGGAGGATTATTGGGCATCAATACCGCTATTGCAAGCCCAACGGGTTCCTACTCAGGTTATGGATTTGCAATTCCCTCCGACATTGTGAGTAAAGTAGTTGAAGACTTACTTGCTTATGGCACAGTGCAACGTGGATGGATGGGTATTCAAGTGCGCAGTATTGATAGCGATCTGGCAAAAGAGAATGATCTTGATGTTACAGAGGGTGCCTACGTGGCCGATCTGCCCGATGATGGAAAAAGTGCGGCCAAGGAAGCGGGCATCCAAAAAGGCGATGTCATTGTGAAATTGGATGACGCAGTTATCAAATCAAGTCCTGAGTTGATTGAATATATTGGCCGCAAACGGCCGGGTGATAAAATCAATGTCACCGTTGATCGTAAAGGAAAAACATTAATCATTCCTGTTACCTTGAAAAATCGAGACGGAAAATTAGGTGCTGTAAAACGAGAAAAAAAGGATATCGTTTCTTCTTTGGGAATTGAAATGGGCGATATGGACACTAAAACGCTTAAGAAACTTGACCTCGCAAACGGTGTAGTGGTTAAAGCGTTGGGCAATGGAGTCATAAAAAAATATACCGACATGCACGAAGGCTTTATCATCACACACATTGATAATGTTGCGGTAAAATCAGTAAAAGATGTAAGTGAAATGTTGAAAAAGAAAAAATCTGGCGATCAGGTTGTTTTTGCCGGAGTTTATCCGGACTTTCCCCGTGAATATTTATACGCTTTTCGGTTTTAATAACTTTAACTACCAAACTTATGAGACGATTATTTAGAAAAGGCGAGCTGGTGCGTAGCAAGATTGACGGCAAAGTGATGGAAGTGCTCAAGTACATTAAAGGCAAAGTAGTAGAAGTGAAATGGTTTGATCTTTATGCCAAAGAAGTGCGAACGAATAAAATAAGTGAAGACAAGCTTTCAAAAGCTGCCTAAAATCAAAACCCCGAATATTCGGGGTTTTTTGTTGGTGCTAATGGATTTACCTTTGATAATTAAAAATTAATCGGCCATCAAAAAATTCGAAATTCCATCCTACTATCGGTCTTCCATTACCGGAAAGATAAAAGAATCGCGAAGGGTTAAAGACTTGCGGAAGCAGGACTTCTCACCAACGCTACTTGACTTTGGTCCCGTGCAATTTTATCTCGCCCGTCATTTTGGGTTTTGCTACGGTGTGGAAAATGCCATCGAAATCAGTTATCGAGCTTTAGAGGAAAATCCTGAAAAAAATGTTTATCTTCTCAGCCAAATGATCCACAATCAGGAAGTGAATAATGATTTGTTGAGCCGCGGAATTAAATTCATCATGGACACCGATGGAACGCATTTTCTCCCTTGGGAAAATGTCAACAAAGAAGATATTGTCATCATCCCCGCTTTTGGAACTACCCTTGAAATTGAAAAGCTATTATCAGACAAAGGGGTAGAAGTTCAAAAATATAATACTACGTGTCCCTTTGTAGAGAAAGTATGGAATCGTGCCGAAAAATTGGGGAACGAAAAGTACACGATCATTATTCACGGAAAACCAAAACACGAAGAAACGAAAGCCACTTTTTCGCATAGCGCGTCCGAGTCGCCTTCCATTATTGTCCAAGATATGAATGATGCCATTCATTTATCGAAATACATTTTAGGAGACAAAAGAAAAGAAGAATTCTTGACTGAATTTGAAAACAGGTATTCAAAAGGCTTTGATCCTGAAAACGACTTGAAACGAATTGGCGTTGTCAACCAAACAACCATGTTGGCGACTGAAACCCAAGCCATAGCCGATTTCTTTAAACACGTAATGGCAAGCAAATTTGGAGAAGCCAATTTGAAGGATCATTTCGCTGACACCCGCGACACGTTGTGTTATGCCACCAACGATAACCAAGATGCCTCTTATGAACTATTAAAAACGGATGCTGACCTTGCAGTGGTTGTGGGCGGCTATAACAGCAGCAACACCTCGCATATCGTTGAACTGTGCGAACACAGGTTCCCGACCTACTTTATTAATACAGAAAAAGAAATCCTTTCTAAAGATGAAATTCAACACTTCGACTTTCACGAGAAAAAGAAAAAAGTGACCCAAAAATTCCTTCCTCAAAAAGATTTAGTCAAAATTGTCCTCACCAGTGGAGCTTCTTGCCCGGATACGCTGGTCGATCGGGTGATGATGAGGTTGCTGGAGAATTTTAATAAAACAAAAAGCGTAGAGGAAGTTTTGGATTTATTCTAAATCTTAGCTTTGCAGAATGACTTTTCGTTTGATCCTCCTATCTTGTTTATTGGGCGTTAAGAGTTACGCCCAAACTGCAGCACCAAAAGATTCTTCAAGTATTTTAACCGAGGTCGTGGTAAAAGCTTATTCCTATAATCGAACCCTGATGGAGACGCCCGTGGCTCTGGGTGTAGCCACCGCAAAAGATTTTAACCGATTTAACCCAACTTCAATTTTGTCTGCAGTGAATACCGTCCCAGGGGTGCGTATGGAAGAGCGTTCACCAGGTAGTTATCGTTTTTCGATTCGTGGAAGCACTATCCGCTCTCCTTTCGGTGTGCGCGATGTAAAATTTTATTGGAACGGATTGCCCCTCACCGATGGAGGCGGTAACACGTATCTGAATTTACTTGACTTTGATGCTTTTGGAAAAGCGGAAATCATCAAAGGCCCAGGAGCAAGCCTCTATGGTGCCGGAACGGGGGGTGTCGTATTATTAAGCAGTCCACCAACCAATCAAAAGCAATTGCAATTTTCGGCTTCAGGAGGAAGTTTCGGACTTCAGCGCTACCAAGCAAAAGCCATTTTCGGTAACGATAAAAAAAAAGTGTTTGTGAATTATGCCCATCAGCAATCGGATGGGTATCGCCAACAAAGTGCGATGAGACGGGACGCTCTTAACCTGGAAGGAAACTTCGCTATTACCAGAAAAAGTACCTTGCAGACCTCTGTATTTTATTCCAATTTATTTTATCAAACTCCGGGCGGACTTACCCTTGCACAATACAATGCCGATCCTTCGCAGGCAAGACAACCCTCAAAAACTACATTTGGTGCTGTGCAGCAACAAGCGGCCATTTACAACAAGACTATTTTTGGTGGTGTCGTTTATGAATCGCAATGGGCCTCGCATTGGTCAACACGAGCCGGAATCTATAGCTCATATACTGACTTTACCAATCCGTTCATTCTCAATTATGAGCGAAGAACAGAACACAATTATGGCGGACGTACAGATACCCGATATGAATTCAACAAAGGAAATTGGAGCGGGAAAATCACGGCTGGTGCCGAATGGCAACATTTCTATTCGCCACTCACCGATTATGGAAATCATTTAGGCGTTAAAGATACATTGCAGACAGATGATAGATTAACTTCTAACATCATGCTGTTTTTCGCACAAGCGGATATCGAACTTCCCCATCAATTGTTTTTGACGATAGGTGGAAGCGGCAATTTTCTAAAGTATAAATTTAATCGGTTGGCTGGTTTGCTGCCTGGTGAACAATTAAGAAATTTTGCTCCGGTCTTTTCTCCTCGGGTAGCGCTGCTTAAAAAATTCAATGACTCGTTCTCGGCATTCACTTCAGTTGGCAAAGGGTTTTCTGCACCATCATTGGCGGAAGTGCGTCCGTCTTCGGGGGTGTACAACAACAGCCTAGCACCCGAGCAGGGCATAAACTACGAAGTCGGTATACGAGGACAATTGTTAAAAATGCTAACATTTGATATTGTTGCTTACGACTTCGAATTGAATCAAGCGATTGTAAGTCAAAACAATGGAGCCTATTTTATCAATGCAGGAAACACCTCGCAAAAGGGACTGGAGACCTACCTGTCTTGGCAATCTAATACTTGGTCAGGGCTTTTTTCTCATTTGAAAATCTGGGAAGCCTACACGCTCACCAACTATCGTTTTGTTAACTATGCACATGATGGTATAAACTACTCTGGAAACAAATGGACAGGTACTGCACCTAACACGGTGGTCACCGGATTAGATCTTTACCTTTTGAAACGTTTTTATTTGAATGCTACAACAACATACGTGGATCGGATTCCGCTCAACGATGCCAACTCGGCTTATTCTTCCGATTATTTTTTGGTGGGATCGAGGATCGGATTTAAAAGTCTAATTCAAAAAAACACATCAATGGAGATTTTTGCTGGCGTGGACAATGCATTGAATCAAAAGTACAGCCTAGGTAATGACTTAAATGCTGCCTTTGGGAGATATTATAATGCAGCGGCTACGCGAAATTTTTACTTCGGAGTAAAAATTATTCCTCTTCTAAAGAATTAGGATCTCAGCGGCTAGTGGCTAACCTCTTGGTTACCAGCCACAAGAGACCAGCATCGAATAGCATAATCCAACAACGCTTAACTTAACCTAAAAACTCCTTCACATTCTCAATCAATTCAAGCGATTTTAAATTATGGCCCAGGCCTGATGTAGAAATCATCTGTGAGTTCTTCCAGTCTTCATGGGCAGCCAATGCATACGCATAAGGCGCATCACGATCGTCTTTATCGTGAATAATTAATCCTGAAAGTTTTAGCGTTGAGGCAAATTTTTGTAATGAGAAATATTCTGGCCCATGACCTAACCGCTTGATGAAGGATTGTCGTATTGCTTCAAAAGTGCGAGGTGAAAGTTTTAAAAGTTTTTGGTAGTACTCAATAAATTGCTTCACCTCCCCAGGTGCGGCCATCACTACAATTCTTTCAACGGGAAGGCTAGGAAGACGAAATAAGGTGTAAACGGAAGATAACGCGCCCAACGAATGACCCAAGATGGCATAGACGCCACCGAAATGGAGCACTAACTTTTCGATAAGGCCGCTATAATGGACAGCGTTAATATAATTTCCATCTGAAAGACCATGACCTGGTGCATCAATCGAGTAGATCGTGAACTTTTCTTTGGGCAATCCATTTACCACATTCCGCCACCAGTAACTATGGCTTTCCCAGCCGTGGCAAAGTAAAAGTTTTCTTTCACCATTTCCCCAACGATAGACTTGAACTTTCCTTCCTTCATAGACGAATGCTGATTTCTCTGCTGTATTTAAAAATTCAAGATGGTGGGGCTTCACTTCCCTTCTTCTGGGTCGGCTAAAGCGCAGAAACCCTTCTTTGCCCGCTTTGATTGGTGAAAAAATAGCTAGAATATTGAGGTATCTTCCGAATAAAAAAATTAAGATCTTTCTTTTCATATTTAGTCTATAAATTTAAACCTCTATATCGGAGATCATTTTTTCTAAATGCCCTACCACCAACCGGATGTCATTATCAGACCGTGAAAGTTTGCTCATCATAATGGCTCCTTCAAGGCTGGCCACCATGATGGTAGAAAAATAGTTTTTATCCACTGTTTTAACGATCTGGCCAAACTCAATCCCGCGATTCAGAATATGAACAATCGAACCTTTTAAAATCTCTAACACAGAGTTTGCCTTCTTTCGCAGTAAAGGGTTTCCATCATCCACTTCAATGGCGGCATTCAACAAAGGACAACCACCTTTGATCGGAGGCTTGTCGATGTAGGATTTGAAATAATCCAGCACAGCGCGCAATTTATCGCCTGCATTACTTTGTGTTTTAATGCGTTTGGTCAAAATATCAAGCATTATCCCCGTTAGGTAAGCCAATGTTTGTTCTTCTAATTTCTCTTTGCTTTTAAAATGTCGGTAAACAGCACCTTTCGTAAAGCCCGTAGCGGTTGTGATATGGCTAATCGATGTGGCCTTGTAACCCTTTGAGTTAAAGAGCATTCCAGCCTTATGCAAAATTAAGCCCATGGTTTCTTCCCGGTTTCTCATCGTCACAAAGATACCGATCGGTATCTTAAAAAGCAAGTTTTTTTGAATGACCAAGTTTTACTTTTCTTTGCGAAGTGAAAGTTCTTATCCTCCACCAGCATTTTAACACTCCTGAAAAAGGAGGAGCCTTTCGTTCTTATTACCTTGCTAAAGCCCTGGTTGATCACGGCATTGAAACAATTGTGATTACAGGAAGTAATGAGAAAAGCTATTATGTTGAAAATTATGAAGGCATTAAAGTGCATTATCTGCCGATTGCTTATAATAACGCCTTTGGTTTTAGTGCTAGAAGTTTTTCTTTTCTGAAATATGCTTGGAAAAGTTTTCAATTAGCTAAAACCATACAGGGTCTTGATTTCTGTTACGCCATGTCCGTTCCGCTCACGGTGGGCTTGCCTGCAATGTGGCTAAAGAAAAAAAACAAAGTGCCTTATATTTTTGAAGTTGGAGATCTTTGGCCTGATGCACCCATTCAGATGGGTTTCATTAAAAATTACTTGTTTGCTTCCCTGTTGTATCAATTAGAAAAGACTATTTACAAAAAATCTGAAGCGGTGGTTGCACTTTCTGGCTCAATTAAAACAGCGATCGAAAAGAAAATAGCGGGAAAAAAAATTTATATCGTACCCAATATTTCTGATTGTGCGTATTATAAACCAGAGGCCGTTGTCTCTGGCTTAAAAGAGCGCTATAAGGTTGATGACAAATTCGTGGTGTCCTACATCGGTGCTATTGGTGTGGCCAACGGCCTAGACTACTTTATCGAATGCGCCAATGCTTGCCGTAAGGCAGAATTGCCGATTCATTTTATTTTGTGTGGCGAAGGAGCCATGCTGTCCCACTTAAAAAATTCAGCAGAGCGACTTGGGTTAAAAAATCTTTCGTTCACCGGGTTTGTAAACAGAGACCGCGTAAAAGAGATCATGAGCATCACCGATGCGATTTTCGTTTGCTATAAGAATGTTCCGATCCTTGAAACCGGATCGCCTAATAAATATTTTGACGGACTGGCTGCCGGAAAATTAATTATAGCAAACTTTGGGGGCTGGATTAAGGAAGAAATAGAGAAAGCCCGTTGCGGCTTTGGTCTTGACCCAAAACACCCAACTGATTTCATAAAGAAAATTGAACCCTTTCTACTCGATAAAAATAAATTAACCGCCTGTCAACAATCGGCCCGTCTTCTTGCCGAATCAAAATACGATCGCAAGAAATGGAGCAAACATTTTGCGGACATTTTTAATAAGTATGGTGCATTATAAGATTCGAATATTGTCACCAAGGCACTAAGCCCCAAAAAAAAGTATTTTAATATCGTGTCTTTGTGACTTCGTGGCAGAACAGCAGAATCCTAAAATGTATTTCCATTAAATTGCAGCTGAATTAAAATTTCACAAATCGTTTGTAACTTTCGAACCCGATTATGAAAAAATATTTTTTAAAACTTTATCACTATAATAGTTGGGCCAATCAGCGCGTCCTCACTTGTTTGAAAGACCAGAAGGTCAATCATGAAAAAATGCTGTCTTTAATGGGGCATATCGCAGCAGCCGAATTGCTTTGGCTCCATCGAATAAAAGGACTGCCCAAACCGGATGTAAAATTATGGTCCACTTATTCACTGGATGAACTTGCCGAAATGCTCAGCAACGCGGATCAGTTGTGGCTAAATTATGTTGAATCAACAGAAAATTTCGACCGTGAGCTAACGTATACCAACTACACCGGTGCGCCTTTTACCAGCAATGTAGAGTCTATTATGATCCACACCGTAAATCACGCCAGCTATCACAGGGCTCAGGTTGCCCAACTCCTCCGTCAAAACGGATTTGAACCGATCAACACTGATTTTATCACGTATGATCGCGTCATGCTTGGTCAGCTTAAAAATTAATCAAACAAAAAAACTATTCGCCTGTTTTAATGGTTAACTAACAACAAAATCCAAAAACTTATGAAAAAAATAATTATCCTCCTGATTGCTGGGCTATCCGGAATTACCGGGTTTGCTCAAACGGCACCAATTTGCCACACCCCGTCAACAGAAAAATTCGCCATGTTTGCCTCAAACAAAGACTTTAACAACAAACACCCTGCACCCGAATATTATGTACACATTAGCCAGGCAGGAGGAAAGATGATTAAAATAAAAACCGATGGGGCTGAAGCCAATGGTTATCTTTTAAAAGCTAAAAAGAAGACCGACAATTGGGTTTTCGTTTTTCAGGAATGGTGGGGACTCAATGACCATATCAAGCGCGAAGCTGAAAATCTTTATAAGGATTTGGGAAACGTCAATGTATTGGCTCTTGATATGTACGATGGTAAAATTGGCACAACACGCGAAGAGGCAGGCAAATACATGCAAGAATTTAAACAAGATCGTGGCAGCGCAATTGTTAAAGGAGCGATGGTATATGTTGGAAAAGATGCTAAAGTGGGTACGATCGGTTGGTGCTTTGGCGGAGGGCAATCGCTCCAAGCTGCACTTACGGCAGGTGGGCAAGCCGTTGCTTGTGTAATGTACTATGGAATGCCGGAAGAAAATGTTGATCGGCTAAAAACGTTGAATTGTGATGTGTTGGATGTATGGGCTACCCAAGATCAATGGATCAACAAAGACGTCACTGAGAAATTTGAAAAAAATATGACTGCCGCTGGAAAGAAGTTAACCGTAAAATCCTACGATGCCGATCATGCTTTCGCCAACCCAAGCAATCCGAAACACAATAAAGAATTTACCGCGGACGCCTATAAACTCAGTCTTGACTTTTTTAAAGCCAGATTGAAATGATCTGAATAGGACTAATAAAAAAGCGCGGAATGTTTCGCGCTTTTTTTATGCCTGATCCACCAAGGCCTTGCTTACCTTTCGGTAGGTGAACGAATGATAAATATGCCTGCGCGCAAACCGATCACGCGTGTCTGAATTGACTAGTTTCTCGTAAGTATTCTTCGGCAGCCCAAAGTATTCATAGCTGCTACCATCGGCAAAATCAATTTTCAACGTTTGCGATTTATACTGAAAATCAACCATCTTGGAGGCGGTAATTACTTCGGTGTATTGCTCTAATTGCTGAGTATGCGTCTCGGGCGCAACACTCACTAACAAATGATAAGCCTCAATGAAGGCTTTGCTCTTTTCTTCGGCCTCCACTTTCGCTTCGGGGTTGTCCTGTATTTTATCCGGATGCCAATCCTTCATAAAATTTCTATAAACGGTTTTTAACTCTTTCAAGCCTACCTCTTTGTCGACCCCAAGAAGTTTTCTTGACTCAATAATTCTTTTCATTTTACCCCTGCTTTATAGTGTCCAGGCAATGGAAAACCAAATGCCCTTGAATTAAGGGCGCAAAAATAAACTTTTTATTGAAATCGGCTATGGTTTAGACTTTTCGAGGAGGCAATTCAAAGGCAATGGCGTCATGGGCAAAGCCAGTTTTATGTGAACCATCACAAAAAGGTTTGTTGGCTGATTGTCCGCAACGGCATAACGAAACTACGGTGCGCCCCTGAAGGCCATAGGCATTTCCCTTGCCGTCTACGATTTCGAAGTCACCTTCAATTTTTATTGATCCGTTGCTGTTAATGGTAAGTTTAGTTTTGTCCATAATTAATTATTAAATAAAATTTTAGAAGCAAAAAAAACGATTAGATATCCACGACAACCTGATTTCTTAACAAGTCATCCATGGTATCTCGTTTCCGAATGAGTTGCGCTTTGCCACTCCAAATCAGTACCTCGGCTGGCCGAAAGCGAGAGTTGTAATTCGATGCCATCGAATAACCATAAGCACCCGCGTTTTTTATGGCTAACAAATCTCCTTCGCGAACTTCGTTTAATTTTCGATCTACCCCAAGGGTATCCGTTTCACAGATGTTCCCTACCACAGTATAAATTTTTTGAGAGCCTTTAGTATTGGTAATGTTTACAATTTCATGATAGGCATCATACATCATCGGGCGGATCAAGTGATTTAGCCCTGAATCAACCCCTGCAAAAGTTACAGAGGGTGTAGTCTTCACCACGTTGGTGTTCACTAATAGATAGCCTGCTTCGCTCACCAAATATTTCCCCGGCTCGATCCAAAGCTCTAGTTGTTTGCCATAACTTCGATAAAATTCCTTAAACTTTTTACCCAGGTTTAGTCCAAGATCATAAATGTTAGTGACATGGTCTCCTTCTTTATAAGCTACTTTAAAACCGCTCCCAAAGTCAATAAACTTTAGCGCTGGGAAATCCCGTGCCACACCAAAAAGAATTTCTGCCATTTTTAGGAAAACCTCCGTTTCGGTAATTTCAGAGCCGGTATGGATATGCAAACCATTGATCACAAGCTTATGCACTTCGACCAACTGCATAATTTGTGGCAATTGATACACTGAAATTCCGAATTTAGAATTACCATGCCCAGTAGAAATTTTATAATTTCCTCCGGCCAGAATATGGGGGTTCAATCGAATACAACATGGATAAGTGCTCCCGTATTTTTTTCCAAATTTCTCCAGCGCAGAAAGATTATCGAGATTGATGTTCAAGCCCAACTCCACCCCTTCACAAATCTCACTAAAATCCACACAATTTGGCGTGAACATTATTTCATTTTTTTCAAAGCCCACCCCCAGGGCAAGGTAAGCTTCTTGTATGGAAACGACATCGACCCCCGATCCGTGTTTCTTTAAAAGTTTGAGAATTGAAATATTGGTTAAGGCTTTGGCCGCAAATTTTACTTTCACCTGTGTCTCAGAGAACGCGTTTTTAAGATTTTGCAATTGATTGACAATCTTATTGCCGTCATACAGATAAAATGGTGTGCCAAATTCTTTGGCAAGCTCGGTCAATGCTAACCCTTGTACTTGATAAATTCCGTCAATTAATTCCATGTAGGCTTAAAACAAAAGCCAAAGATGAAAATAATTAACAATAGATTTATGCCTCTTCCTATTTCCTTTTTTTATACCTTACTTTTGCTATCCAATCAAGGTACTCCATGAAACTTTTCTTCCGACATCAGGGTAAAGGCAAGCCATTAATTATCTTACATGGACTGCTTGGTTCATCTGACAACTGGCATTCTTTAGGAAAATTGTTTGCCGAAACGTTCTCAGTCTATTTAATTGATCAACGAAATCATGGGCAATCTCCTCACAGTGACGAATTCAATTATAAGGTGCTCTCCGAAGACCTCGAAGAATTTATTAAGGAAAACCAAATTGAAAAGCCTCACGTCATCGGCCATTCCATGGGTGGTAAGACAGCGATGAATTTTGCTGTCAAAAATCCAGGGCTTGTTGATAAGCTGATTGTCGTAGACATTGTCCCTAAGACTTATGTGGTAAAGCACGATTTGTTGATAGAAGGCATGAAAGCAATACCATTGGGCGAAATAACTTCTCGATCTGAAGCTGAAGTTTCCCTAGCCAGGTATGAGCCCGACTCGGCTGTCAGGCAATTTCTCTTAAAGAATCTTGCACGCACCCCTGATGGTAAGTTCACTTGGAAGGTGAACCTATCTGCCATTGACACTCATCTTCAAGAGATTGGAGAAGGTATGGTTTACAAAGGCGTCTTCGCAGGACCTACGATGTTTATCAACGGAAGAAAATCAGAATACTTTAAGCCTGGAGACGAAGACTTCATAAAAACTATATTTCCAAACGCGAATTTTGTAACACTCGATACAGGGCACTGGGTACAAGCCGAGAATCCTCAAGAATTCTCTAAACTTGTTTTGGATTTTCTGTCATGAAGGCTTCTGGAAGTCTCCTCCTTATCCCCACCGTAATTTCGGAACAAACGGAAAAAGAGGTTATTCCAATTGGCGTCATCGAAAAGCTCAAGTCGATTCACTATTTCTTTGCGGAAGATATTCGGACAGCCAGACGCTATTTGAGCAGCCTTAAGATTTACGAAAGCATTGATGCCTTGAAATTTTCAGTGCTTAACAAAGACACTCATAATCAAGAATTAGAGGAAATGTTTGCCCCTATATTCGATGGGGAAGACATCGGTATTTTATCAGAATCGGGATGTCCTGGCATTGCCGACCCGGGGGCATTGGCCGTGAGTTATGCTCATCAAAATAAAATAAGTGTGGTCCCGCTTACCGGGCCTTCGTCCATCTTGCTTGCGCTGATGGCTTCTGGATTAAACGGTCAGCAGTTTGCCTTTCAAGGTTATTTGCCGATCGATTCCAAGGAATGCGTTCATAAAATCAAGCTGCTTGAAAAAGAATCGACAATTAAAAATCAAACGCAGATTTTCATTGAAACTCCCTACCGCAATAATCAGGTATTGAAAAATCTTGTCGGGTCGCTCTCACCAAAAACAAAACTATGCATCGCTTTTAACCTTACGGGAAAAAGTGAATTCATTAAAACGCAGCAGGTAATGGAATGGAAAAAGAATCTTCCGTTGCTCGAGAAAGAACCTTCCGTTTTTCTTTTTTTATCCAATGACTAATCACCAAGTAGTAGATAAATTTGGTAACTGGCGCTCCCTAAATTGCCCATTGACTAATTGACTAATTCCCGTATTTTTGCCGCTCTGAAAATAATCTTAATTCATTAAATCATAAAATCATTTCAAATGCCGTATTTATTTACCTCAGAATCTGTTTCCGAAGGCCATCCAGACAAAGTAGCCGATCAAATTTCCGATGCCCTAATCGATTATTTTTTGGCTTATGATCCAAATTCTAAAGTTGCCTGTGAGACATTGGTGACTACCGGACAGGTCGTTTTGGCTGGAGAGGTGAAATCGGAAGCTTATCTCGATGTGCAAGAAATCGCCCGAGAGGTGATCAGAAAAATTGGATATACCAAGAGCGAGTACATGTTCGAAGCGAATAGCTGTGGAATTTTTTCAGCAATTCATGAGCAGTCCGCAGACATCAATCAAGGTGTTGAGCGCAAAAAGAAAGAAGACCAAGGCGCTGGCGACCAGGGCATGATGTTCGGTTACGCCACCAACGAAACCGACAACTACATGCCTTTGCCATTGGATCTTGCCCATCTTTTACTTCATGAATTATCCGTAATCCGCAGAGAAGGAAAAACAATGACCTACCTGCGGCCTGATGCTAAATCGCAAGTAACTATTGAGTATAGTGATGACAACAAGCCTCAACGCATTGATGCCATTGTGATTTCCACCCAACATGATGATTTTGCTAAGGATGCGGTGATGTTGAAAAAGATTAAAGACGACATGATCAATATTCTGGTGCCTCGAATTAAAAAGAAACTGCCGAAACGGGTACAAAAATTATTTGGCAATGACATTCAATATCACATTAACCCTACTGGAAAATTTGTAATAGGTGGCCCTCATGGCGACACGGGCTTGACCGGAAGAAAAATTATTGTGGACACTTATGGCGGCAAAGGTGCTCATGGAGGAGGGGCCTTTTCAGGGAAAGATCCATCAAAGGTGGATCGGTCAGCGGCTTACGCAACGCGACACATCGCTAAAAACATGGTTGCTGCAGGCCTCTGCGATGAAGTGCTAGTTCAAGTCGCTTATGCCATTGGGGTAGCAAAACCGGTTGGTTTGTACATCAATACATATAATACTTCCAAGGTGAAATTGACAGATGGTGAGATTTCTAAAAAAATTGAGAAGATCTTTGATATGCGTCCTTATTTCATCGAAGACCGCTTTAATTTGCGTACGCCAATTTATTCGGAAACCGCAGCCTATGGTCACATGGGGCGGGAGCCAAAATTTGTTGAAAAAACATTTAACAAAGGGAAGAAAAATGAAAAGAAAGTTAGCGTTCAACTGTTTCCATGGGAACGCCTTGACTATGTCGATCAATTGAAAAAGGCATTTAAGATATAGCGAAAAGTTATACAGGTTCCCTATAAAAGAAGAAGCCGTCTCAATAATGAAACGGCTTCCTTTTTTTGTTGTAGGATTCTAAACTTTACTCTCCATCAATTTCGTTTTGAATTTTTTTAGTTGTCTTCGCAAGGCTTCAGTAGCCAGATCGGTAGCTTCTTCAAATGATTTTGCCTGTTCTTTGGCAAATAACTGATTGCCAGGCACCCTTAATTTTATCTCTACAGTTTTGTTTTCAATTCCCTCATTGTTAAGGCGAAGGAAGACTTCGCCATCCACCAACCGGTCATAAAAAGTTTCTAATTTATCAACTTTTTTTTGGATGAAATCAACTAATTTTTCATCAGCATCAAAGTGAACGGAATGAACTTGTAGCTTCATAATTGTAAAAAATTTAAGTGAAACATATAAACTGAAGTTATGCTTTTGGATGAGCTTGATCAAATACTTTTTTTAATTTATCCATCGAATTGTGCGTATAAACCTGCGTTGCCGCCAAACTGCTATGACCCAATAAGTCTTTAACCGCGTTGATTTCAGCTCCTTTATTCAACAGATGTGTGGCATAGGTATGCCGCAAAACGTGTGGACTTTTCTTTTCAACATTCGACCCTTGTAGATATTTCTTGACGGTACGGTTGACCATCACAGGATATAAAGGAGCACCCGTCTTCATTACTAAAAATTGATCGTTCCTTTTTTCCACTTCCTTGTTCCTGCTTTTGAGATAGCCCTTTATTAGTACAACGAGATTAACACCAAAAGGGATTACCCTTTCCTTATTTCTTTTTCCTAAAACTTTCAGCGTACGGTCAGAAAGGTTAATGCTTGAGTCTTTAAGTCCGATTAATTCAGAAAGACGCATGCCCGTGCCGTATAGGAGTTCCAAAACCAATTGATCGCGAAGGTTCTCGAAGGTATTTCCAAATTCCGTGTGATCTAGCATTTTCACCATGTCTGCCTCTTGAACAAAATGAGGCAGTTTCTTCTTGGTTTTCAGAATTTTAATCTTCGCCATCGGATCCTTGGCAACAATAGCCTTCTTGATAAGGAATTTATAATAGGAACGCAGACAAGCAATTTTTCGGTTGACGGAAACTGCATCTAATTTGCCTTCCACCAAACTAACTATCCAGGAGCGGATCATGCCGTGGTTGGCTTCCTCAGAAGGGATGGCGTCAAATACGCGATTTAAAAATTCTTGAAATTGGTGAAGATCGGTTTGATAAGAGATAACGGTTTTGGAGCTGTACCGTTTTTCAAACTTTAAATATTTTATGAAGGAATCACCCATTAAATCCACTCAGCTTTCCCTTCAAGGTAAAAAAAATCCCTCGCATGATAAAATCAGTGAGGGATTGTTGGCAGAATGTCTATTGAATGTTAATAATTATCAGAAGCGAAACGCTTTTGAATATAAGAAGCATGGATCACCTCCCCCCTTCTTTTTACAGAAGGCTTTGTAAATGAAGTCCTTGAGCGCAATTCTTTCAAAACACCAGTCTTCTCAAACTTCTTTTTAAAGCGCTTTAGTGCCTTGTCGATCGATTCGTTTTCCTTAATGTTGATAATTAGCATGTTTTTCTATTTGGGCTGCAAATATAGGACTTTGGTGGTCAATTCTCCAAGAATTACTTCAAAATCGCTCTGGAAATTACCAATTTCTGTATTTCAGAAGTCCCTTCGCCTATTGTGCAGAGCTTAGCATCTCGGTAGAATTTCTCCACAGGAAAATCTTTGATGTAACCATAGCCTCCAAAAATCTGTACGGCTTCATTTGCCACCTCTACAGCCACCTCGGAGGCATACAATTTTGCCATTGCCGATTCTTTACTCATCGGCTTATGTTTATTTTTCAAATCTGCCGCATGATGAATCAAAAGGCGAGCCGCCTCAATTTTGGTTGCCATCTCTGCCAATTTAAAAGCGATTCCCTGAAAAGTGGAAATCGGCTTATTAAATTGATGGCGTTCTTTTGAATATTGCAAAGCTGCCTCGTAGGCCCCTTGAGCAATCCCCAAACCAAGGGAGGCGATAGAAATTCGTCCACCGTCCAATACTTTTAACGACTGCACAAAGCCTTCCCCTTCTTGTCCTATCATCTGACTCTTGTGGACACGGCAATCGGTAAATATCATTTCCGCTGTTTCACTGGCGCGCATCCCCAGCTTATTTTCTTTTTTTCCGGCACCAAAACCTGACGTTCCACGCTCCACAATAAATGACGTCATTCCATGCGAATCCCCTATTTCACCTGTGCGCACGATGACCACCGCTACATTACCGGATTTCCCGTGGGTGATAAAATTCTTTGCGCCATTGATGATAAAATGATCGCCATCTTTTTTAGCAACAGTCCGCATGTTACCAGCATCGGAACCCGTATTAGGTTCTGTTAAGCCCCATGCTCCGATCCATTCACCCGATGCCAACTTTGGCAAGTATTTCTGCTTTTGTTCTTCGTTGGCAAATTGCAGAATATGCCCGGTGCAAAGGGAATTATGTGCGGCCATAGACAAACCGATCGAGCCGTCAATCTTTGAAAGCGCTGCGATCGCAGTGGCGTATTCGTGATAGCCAAAACCGGCACCGCCATACTCTTCGGGAACGAGCACGCCCATCAATCCAAGTTCACCCATTTTCCGAAACACTTCCACAGGAAAATATTGGCTTTCATCCCACTCCATCATTTTGGGGCGAATTTCGCGCTCTCCAAAGTCGTGCACCATTTGGGCAATCATTTTCTCATTCTCAGAGGAATCAAAACTGATTCCCGCTGTGGCTTCCTCCGTCACATTCATAAAAGGGTTATTTTTTTAAGGGAGCAAAAGTAAATGACTTTATCATCTTAACCAAACAAGTGTTAGTTTGTGAAAGAATATTTCCTCCCTAAAACTTTCATTTTGCTATTTTTGCGACCTTAATCGATTATGAAATGAAGATTGCAGTAGTAGGCACTGGTTATGTTGGTTTGGTCACGGGCACTTGCTTTGCGGAGACCGGAAACAAAGTAGTATGTATTGATATCGACCGTGAAAAAGTTGAGAAATTAAATAAGGGAGAAATTACCATTTATGAGCCCGGCCTTGAGGTACTATTCCACCGCAACATTCACCAGGAAAGACTTACATTCACCACTGATCTGGCAGAAGGGATTGAAGGTGCTAAGATTATTTTTTTAGCTCTGCCCACACCACCTGGTGAAGATGGCTCTGCCGATTTAAAATACGTTTTAGGTGTTGCTGGATCGCTCGGTGATCTGCTTAAAGACTATACGGTAATTGTCGACAAGAGCACCGTTCCGGTTGGGACGGCTGAAAAAGTACATCAAAAAATTGCTGCGAACGCTAAAGTTGATTTTGATGTCGTTTCCAATCCAGAGTTTTTACGCGAAGGCGTTGCTGTAGATGATTTCATGAAACCGGAGCGCGTAGTAATTGGCACTAATTCAGAGCGGGCGAGAAAAATAATGGAAACACTTTACGCACCCTTTGTGCGACAAGGTAATCCATTGGTATTTATGGACGAGCGTTCAGCGGAACTGACCAAATATGCCGCCAATTCATTTTTGGCCACCAAGATTACTTTCATGAACGAGATTGCCAATTTGTGCGAACTTCTTGGTGCTGATGTTGACTCTGTGCGTAAAGGCATTGGCACCGACAGCCGCATTGGCAAACGGTTTTTATTTCCCGGTATCGGGTATGGCGGAAGCTGTTTCCCTAAAGATGTGCAAGCGTTGGCTAAGTCTTCTGATGATGTGAAATACGATTTCAAAATCCTTGACGCTGTCATGGAGGTCAATCATATTCAAAAAACAAAATTGATTTCCAGAATCAAAGCATACTTTAATAACAATCTAAAAGGAAAAACCATTGCCGTATGGGGACTCTCCTTCAAACCACATACGGACGATATCCGCGAAGCGCCAGCCCTTGAAAATATTAATGAACTCCTTAAAGCTGGAGCCCTTGTGAAAGTTCATGATCCTGAATCGATGAACAACGTAAAAAAAATGATGGGTGATAAAATCACTTATTTTGAAAACCTTTATGAAGCGGCCGATGGAGCGGATGCCATCTTCATCGCGACCGAATGGCCCGAATTCAGAACGCCTGATTTTGAGAAACTTTCTTCCTGCCTAAAAGGCAAAGTTATTTTTGACGGTCGGAATTTATATGACCTGCATTTAATGAAAGAATTAGGCTTTACCTATTTCAGTATTGGAAGACAAACGATCAATGGATAAACAGCGAATATTAATTACCGGTGGAGCAGGATTCTTAGGCTCACATTTGTGCGACCGTTTTATAAAAGAAGGTTTCGAAGTGATTGCCATGGACAACCTCATCACGGGCGACTTGAGAAACATCGAGCATCTTTTCAAATTGAAAGCGTTTGAGTTTTATAACCATGACGTATCGAAGTTCGTGCATGTGCCTGGTGCACTTCATTACATTTTGCATTTTGCCTCACCCGCCAGTCCTATCGATTATTTAAAGATTCCGATTCAAACCCTTAAAGTTGGATCATTAGGGATCCATAATTTACTTGGGTTAGCGCGCGCCAAAAAATCACGCATCATGATTGCCTCCACCTCGGAAGTGTATGGTGATCCTACTGTTCATCCGCAGCCAGAAGAATATTATGGAAACGTAAATTCGGTTGGGCCGCGTGGCGTGTACGATGAAGCCAAACGTTTTCAAGAAGCGATGACCATGGCCTATCATACTTATCACAATCTGGAAACTCGAATCATCCGAATTTTTAATACCTATGGGCCTCGAATGCGATTAAATGATGGCCGTGTACTTCCCGCTTTTATTGGCCAGGCTTTGCGCGGTGAAGACCTCACTATTTTTGGCGATGGATCGCAAACCCGTTCCTTCTGCTATGTTGATGATTTGGTGGAGGGAATTTATCGTTTGCTCTTAAGTGATTATGTTTTGCCCATGAACATTGGTAACCCCAGTGAGATTACCATCAAAGAATTTGCTGAAGAGATTATTAAACTTACGGGCACCACACAAAAAATAATCTATCAACCATTGCCCAAAGACGACCCCAAGCAACGTCAACCCGACATCACCAAGGCTCGCAAGATCTTGAATTGGGAACCTAAAGTTTCAAGGGCTGAGGGACTGAAAATCACCTACGAGTACTTTAAGTCGCTACCCAAGGAAGTGCTTTACCACCGCGACCACAAAAATTTTGATGGATTTATACGATAAGATTTTTCTGCTCTCGTATTATACCTGCTTTTATAAAGAGAATTTCGAGTTGACGTCACGTCATCAAAATTATAAACACATAACAATGTGGAAATTAACCTTTTTGAAGTTACACATTTTGAGGAATTTTCTTTTCTTTTAGCGTAAACTCCATTGATTTTCGTTTGGCAAGTGTTGGCTTGGATGGCACTGTGCTTGAAGTTCTTGTTGCACAAGTTTATTCTGGCAATGATTTTATCCTAAGTTGTTGTCTCGAATATATTCTCCGGAATTCTCACAACAAAAGTTATATACGGTAGCGAAATCTGACTTGTTCTTAAAGTAGCCAATAAGTTTATCTAACCGTTCAATCATTTTATTTCCGGAATATTTTTTTATATAAGATGGTATGCTAAAATTCTCAAGATCAGTAAATTCCCAAGGATGGAAATAAAGGTGAAGGTATCCGTCTTTTTTTAATGCGTGATTAGCCAACATGAAATAAACTTGTAGATTCATGTTCTTAAAACTCAGCCAAAATAAAGGAATCCTCAAAAATGTCGACACAGAAAATGGCATCACAAATAAGTTTGTTTCTTCATCTTTAAAAATAGTTTTTGATTTATTGAAATTATTGTACCGGCCCGGTATGAATGTGGGGTTTAATGAGGAATCGTATATATACCCTGCTTTTTTTACCAAACCAAGATTTAGCTGTTTCAATCGAGGGCTTCGTATTCCATATACTTTCGTTTTACTCACTTCTTCTAATTTTTGTTTTGATTTTAGTATATGACTTGGGTCATAGTCTGAATGGTAATACATGTGGGAAGCTATTTCATGCTGATTTTCCGCCATGCGTTGTAATATTGCTACATTATTCTCGGCAAAATGGGCTGTCGTAAAAAATGTAGCTTTTATATTGTGCTTATCTAGTATCCCTAAAATTCTATTTAATCCTAAAAGGGGGATATTCAATTGTTCTCTTTTCGAAACCTTGAGATTGTACTCTAAAGGTAAATCAAACTCCTCTAAATCAAATGTTAATAGTATTTTGTTTTTCCTACCTAACATGGAACAACATTTTTACTAAAGCGACAATTTCCTTCTTAAGGACTTGATTTGTAAAGTTGGTAAATTGTATTTTGGGGTTTATGTCAACACAAACGGTAGCGATAGAAAGATTATTTTTAATGGCCAGTTTCACAAATTCAAGTTCAAAAATAAAGCTGTCAATTTTAGTTTTTAATATTGTGGAAAGTGCTTTTTTACTTAGCCCTTTCAGTCCCGCCTGCGTATCGTATTTATTGAATCCTAAGAAAAGAAAACTAAACATTTTTACGGACATAGAGATCATTTTTCTTTTTGCTGGCAATGCTTTATAATACTTAGAGCATCTTTCAGCGACAACTAGGTCCACCCCTTCGTTCTTTAAAACTTTAAAAACATTTGAAACGGAATTCATCTCGAAAGGAAAATCCCAGTCGGTGTAGACGTAATAATTGGCATCAACTTCTTTCAATCCCGCCCTTATTGCGTTGCCTTTACCAAGGTTTTCTTTAGAGTCAATGTAGGTGAGATTGCTAAAAATTAGTTGTAATGTCTTTACTTCGTTAGAGATATCAACGGAAGAGCCATCATTGACCAGAACAAACGCAATATTGTGGTCGGTGCCAAGGATATTAATTAAGCCATCTAAATTGCATTTTAATTCGACAGCCCACGTTTTATGTGGATTGTAAATAGGTAAAATAATAGCAAGGTCATTCGGTGTCGTACAATTCATCTTGCTCTTTTATCGTTCTAAATCTAAAGCTCTTTTCATGACAAAACTTCTTTTCTTAAATTTCAAGCCCTTCCAATGGATGGCAGTTTTTGATTTAAGGCTCCTTTCATGAATCATTTTCGGGCAGAAGATTTCAGGCTCGTTTTCGGAAATAACAGATCGAACTGAATTTTAATCCAGATCAAAACACAAGGGAGTGCTTTTAAGGAATAAGGGTTAACATAATTTTCTCTGATATACTCCGGGAATAAATCATTGGGGGACATCACAGTTATAATAAAAAAAAATAAAAATAAACTAACATTCAACCTAGATTTATTTGATTTTAAATACCAAATGAAAACACCTGTTGATGCTATTATGTATGTTGGTGATTCCGCTGAATGATTAAAAATAATGACCCAAATCAATACATAGGATAGAAAAATGAATTTTATGTGCTCATAATTCTTTCTATAATAAATTACTGAAAATGTAATTAGGAAAAATCCGATACCGATAAGTTGAGTGCCCCGAACGGATATTTCACTATAGAGTAAGCTTTTTATTAACCCCATCAATGAAATGCCAACGTTTATACTGTAGTCTTCTTTTAAGGACCATAACCATTGCTTGTAAAGGATTACAAATTCAGAAAAAGAATAAAAAATTAATGGAAGAGAGAAGAAGGCAGCAAATGAAACAAATAAATAGAGAAGTGTTTTAATACGTGGGGATTTCAAAACAAAAAAAACACTAGCAATGCCTCCATAGCCTTTTATAAAGAAGTTTATTGCAGGATAGATTGAAGCCTGTTTAATTTTGTTTTTTTCTAATGTTGTTACTGAGAGGACAATAAAAGCTGCAATGATTGGGTTATTTTGCATGTTTTCTACCGATGTTATTAGTTCAGGGAGAATTAATAGTAGAAAAAACAACTCCTTATTACGACTAAGCTTTAAACTTCTTATCCCCCAAAAGTAGGTTGTAGTTATTGTTATGGTCCATGCAACTACCCCTAAACCAGTTTGTAAATAAGCAAATGGAATAAATAAAACTGAAAAGGAAGGATTATAAAGAAAGACATCAAAATACTCATTCGGGTATTCCAAATATAAGTTTTGATGGTTCACAAGATGAAAAACTGAATCTTTAAAAATCGTGAAGTTATTATAAGCATCAAGTAGATATTGTTGAAAACCTATAATTGTAGCTACAAGAATATATAGAATTAGAAGTAGTACAGCCTGTCTTTCTTGACTGGGTTGAAAACGGTTATAATAATTCAATAATTTAAGTTGTACTTTTTCCTTATCAATCTTTCCTACCAATTTCTCTTTAAAATAGATTACAAGTAACGTTCGATGTATTTGAAAATACCGAACCAAATGACCAAGAATCGTTAGCGGGTAAAATGGAGAGGAATATAGATTAGGTCTTTGATTAAACACGGCCATTTATAATAATTTGAATTTCAAGCTACTTTTAGATCCGCGCAATGCAAGGGGTATGATGGTTAGTTCAACAAAAATATAAACAGGCTGAACCATCTCTATTTTAAGATTTCGCGTATATTCATTTAGATCAAAATCTATAACCATAAAATTTGATAAATTTAAAAGAAAATATAGACCCCTCCCCTAACGCAAAAATCTATATAACCGTTGGTGACCTACAACCAACCAAAATGCAATATAATTGGGAATAGGAATTGCATTCTGCATAAAGCTAAATTAATTTGAAAAGATTTTCGATCCAGCAAGTAGTTTGACAATCGCATTTTGAGTTATTGTTTTTATTTTTTGGCCTGAATTGGACGATCCTATCCCGAACGAAGAACACCACTTATTACTGCCCGTATTTACAATTATCCCAGAAGACCTCGTTTTTTGAAGAATAACAAAAGTGCCAATAGTTTCCTTCCCTCCTCGGCTTCCTAGATCAAACCCAATTAATTCAAATTGCTGAAATTTTAATTGACTGTTATCAAGGATCGGAAAGCCACCTGAATCAAACCCTGAAGTGGGCGCGCCATCATATTCACTTGTAGGCAGGCTAATTATTTCCCCTTTTTTCAAATTTAATCCTTCTAAAAGTGGAGCGCTTGGATTGTAAATTTTATAGCCGTCCCAACCATTATCGACCTTGAGTCCATAACCCCCATGATTAAAATCTGCGCCTATGCTTGAAAGTATGGGGTATTGCAGCGAAGGATCATACCAATTAATAGTTTTTAATAAGGGATCAGGCTCGGGATCCATTCCCGCATTCTTGTAACAAATCATCGCGTCTTTTGCGGCCGTATATCGCACTTGCCACCACATGGTATTGCCGGACAAAATGATTGCATTTTTGCCTTCGTCAATAAACCGATCGAAATTGTTTCTGGCTTTCCGCGACCAGTATTCATTGTGCCCAATAATCGCTATAACCCTGCTAAATTGAAAAGTTGAATAATCGTCTAGATCGATATCAGAAATGTAGTTGACTTTAATATTGCTTAATGATGGAAACCATTTCAAGCATGCATCGCATCCGCTCTCCTCGACAGAGCCATCGGTTGGCCGGAGAAAAGAAACAATCGGGGCAGCAGAATTATGGGTGTACATATCTTTTCCACCGCTTAGGTTGTAGGCATTGATTGTATTGGTTGGATAGACCACGGTTAAGTCAGTTGTCGTTGCCGATTTTACGATGAATCGAATTTTATTTTCAATAAAGTAAATGCCACTGACTAGGGTGGAGGGCAATTTGACTTTACCGTTGCCTGCAAAGTTGAACCCATTTTTCCATGGCTCAACAGGCTGAGTTAGTTGAGGGTAAATTGAAACATTAGCAGTAAAAGCGAGAGTCCCATTTACATCATAAAAGTTTAGTCCACATTGAAGGCTTGAACTAGATTGAAGAAATACAGTTACGCTATCTCCCGGGTAGTAGGATGTCTTGTCGGTATAACCCGTAATGACATTCAATCCACAGGCCGATAAGGTTGGCACAGGTGGCGACTTTGGCGCTATTGTTTCCTTCGTGTTACAGGATTGGAGCACAGCCACGATACCAATAAATAGAATATATTTTTTTGCCATCATAAATCTACGTTCATTTTCCAGTGCCTGTAATTTTTCATTCGCATCTACAGTTTGAATTGTGCAGTGAACAGTACTCCAAAACTTCGGGCATTGGGGTTGCTCAAATAGGTTAACCGATGGACAAAGTCAACGCGAAAGAATTTGAAAATGTTTTCCACCCCATAGCCCATTTCCACATAGGGGATTCCGGCTGTAAAATACCCTGTTCTAAGGGCTACTTCTCCTGTGGGGGTTAAGCGCGCAATCGAGCGTTGGTTGGCGCTGCGGAGGCTGCCATAAATTACATTTGCGGTGCCTACCAACCGCCATTTTAACCTTCTCAAAACGGGAATTTGGTTTACAATAAACCCTTCAAAATACTGTCTGTAGTGCATCGAAACAGATTCATCGCTTACAAATTCTCCGTAGCTCATCAAATTAAAAGTGTATTTTGAATAGACCACAGACTGATTACCGAGATGTACTGTAAGAAGCGGGTAGGGCAGTCGGTTATAAATGTATTCGCCTGATACTGAAAGGACACCAACTCCCAGCGGCCCCATCCTAATCTTTTTGTCGAGGTTCAAGCGAACTTTATCATAATTAAAATCGCTACCCGCGAGCCCTTTCATTCCGTGGGTGTATCTGAAGGTAAGCGCAGGCCACTTCTTTAGCCCAAGGCTAAGTCTTTCGTTCCCATTTTGAAGAAAGGTTTCATCTCGGGCGTAGCGGGTTTCAACAAAAACCTCGGCAGTCTGAAACTGTCTGTAAACCGGGGCAGTAGGATCAACGGAATTGCGTTGAAACCCAAATGGATAGGTAGGCTCAAAAGTAGAATAACGCGTGGCCAACTGTCCGGATAGGCCTGGGAGGAACTCCCTTTTGAAGGAAATAAACGCCTCGTTAAAATAATATGCTCGTTGAAATTGACCCCACCGCGCAGCTGTCAAAAACAACGGATGGGTACTCAATGCATCTTCATCCACCCCTAGCCGTATCACATCTTTGTGAACACGGAAAGTAAGCGTGGTCCATCGGTTTCGTGATAATATTCGTTGGGCAGAGGCCAAAAATTTTAGTTTAGTATCGTGAAACCCATACGCGAGCATGCCCCGATAAACCATTTTCCTGCTGAAGCTAATGTTGGTTTTGAACCCGGTTTGCACCCGCACCCCCTCCACACTATTCCAAGCTACTGTGCGCAGGTATGGGCCCACTTTGTACTTACCTAAATCATAATAACCGTCCACCACTGCCTTGAATACCTCTGTGTAGGTTTTTACCACCGGAATATTTTTGATCGTGTCAATCATTTTATAAACATTCCTTTCCGTTGGACTCAATGGCTCATGCCGCAGCGAATCCCAATACTTTTCATTGTGTTTAAGTTCTGCTCCATCCATAATAATAATGCGCTTCCCATAAAAGGAATTTTCGTGAGAACGATTAATAACAATATTCTTGTTGTTGGTGTAGAATTTTGCCAATAAGCCTGCCGAGTTCTTGCTGATCTCACTCACGTTTACCAATACCCGGTTCTTAACGGGCAGCCATGGGCCACTTGGTGTGGGTGTCAACTCTTGTTGGATGCGGATCTTGTCAATAAAATTCACGTTTGATTCCTTTCCTACCGAGGCGTCAATTTGCCTGAGGGCAAAATCTTTTTTAGTGATCCAAAGAGATCCTTTGAAAGCTAGCTGTTGTGGATTTTTCGGGCTGAAGTCGAGACGATAACAAAAATCGTCTCCTACATATAGACTGTCGATCAAGTCATAGTCATAATACAATCGCCAACCGTCTGTTAGGGGCGAAACAAAATTTTTATTGAATATGCTGAGCCAATTTTGATAGAAGTTATACTCTTGAAACGAGGAGCCCACCAATTCTGTCACCGTAGAGCCATTGCTTATCCCCACCCCGCTTATTTTTGTGTTCAGAATTTGCTCTGTCTTTACCTTTGGTGAGCTTCTAAAATAAACCCTTGAGGCACTTTCTGTGATAAAGAGAGGAAGGATTGGTTTGCCATCTTCACCCACCATCCGATCAATACTGTCCATCACTTGGGTGATTTTTCGCATCACTTTTCGCTTGCGGAACTTTTCAGAGATCTGGTCTACATCCACTTCCGTTTTCGTATACGAATCATATTCATAGGCCGCGAGATTGCGCTTGTCGTTCTTGCTTTTATTTCGCACCATGTTTCGAAGTATGGGGAAGGCAGGATTTTCACCGGCAACGACCACTACCTCTTGCAGATGGGTTATGTCCTCCTCTAATTGAATGTTGATAACCTGCTTTCCCGCCCCCACGGCCTTTGTGCGCGGCTTGTACCCAATGGAAGTAACCATAATCGAATCGCAGGAAGTTGAGGTTCGCAACTGGAAATTGCCATCAAAGTCAGTGGTGACACCTATTGTTGTTCCTTTAAATATAACATTTGCAAATGGAATCGGATCGCCAGACCCCCCATCGGTGACTTTGCCCAGAACATTGATCTCTTGCGCTACCAATGATGTTGACACAAAGGTTAACCCTACAAAATACTTATGAAAATTCATTGCGATTGGCTCATTAAACTTTTACCTGACCTTAATTGAATAGGCCGTTCGCAAGCCAAAGAGTTGCATGTTCAGGTTCTGGTCACCAAATTTTCCTAAACTACGCTCGTAAAAGAGTGCGACCTCAAAAAAATTCTTCTTTTTAATAAGTCGGTTAATCCCTACTGCCAAATTTAAAGTACCCCCATTGAATTTCATTTGGTCAACTTGCTCGACATCGCTAATTACAAAGTCAGCGTATGGGGGCTTCTCTGGATACGTATAGGTGTAAGTATTTCGCAAACCAAGATAAGGTGAGTAGCCCGCCTTCATTACAAGAAGCTGTTTATGTGTGAGCCACCAGCGGTATTTCAAGTTGATGGGCATGGATAGCAATTGGTTTTTTATTTGAACATTCTCAAGGACGCCTAACTCGGGCTTTATGTTAGGAAGATAAAAGGACTGAAAATTTTTATCTGTGGTCAGTTTAGTGTTGGTGTAATCCAGTGAAGTTTCAATGCTCCAATGAGGTGATACGGTCCATTCCACAGTTACTCCTGCTCGCGGCAACAGCCCTCCTGAACCTAAAGAAAAGATTCCTGCAGCCAAATCAAGATGAGGTGCTATGCCAATACCTACACCTGCCTTGTAGGAATGGCTTTCCATTTTATTGATCATCTTGCTGGGCAAATTCTTTAAAATAATCTTGTGCGATTTTATAAGCCTACTTTCCTTTGAAGTAGACACAGAGTCGATTTCACCAGGGTTAACTATAGCAATGGGATCAAATAAGTACGCTTTATGCCTGATTCTCTTAACTCGGTCGGTAATGATCAGGAATGCCTCTCCGTTTTGGGTCTCCAGCACACCTTCTTGGGTTAACCGCTCATAAACCGTTTTTGGTAGAGAAGAAACGGAGCCAATGTGAAATCTTGAATCCGTACTCAATGAAGAAAGAACTTGCTTTTCAGGAGCAATGTCCATAGATGCTACGTTTTTTGCTGCTGGTTTAGATGGATCAATTATAAAAACTGAAGCGTTTGGTTGGTTTGAGTGAAGTTTTTCAATGACCAAAAGAAGCGAATCGATAATTGCCTTGCTATTGTCTAATTTTTGTGCAGATGAAATTTCTTTTTTATTAAAATTCCAATAAAAAAGACTATTAAACAGGGTAAATAAAATGAAGGTGGTGGCTACAAAAATTTCAGTGCGGTATTGTGAATACCAGGGTATTGTTTGGTAAGAAGCAAGACGGCTATGAAAACGATCTAATGCATTGGGCACTGAACCTGAAAATTCATGGCCTTCAAATTTATCTTTCAGCAATTCGTCAAAATCACTATCATCCATTTTGTTCAGTTTTTTTTTCTAGTTCAAGACTCAGGGCTTTCTTTAATTTTGAACGGGCTACACTTAAATTAGACTTTGAAGTGCCCTCGCTTATATTGAGTTTTTGCGCTATCTCACTGTGCTGATATCCCTCGATAGCATAAAGATTGAAAACAATCTGATAAGAAGGAGGGAGTCGCTGAATTGCCTGAAGAATCACCTCTGTAGACAGATTACTTAATACATCGGGTGTTACCTGTTCCGCCTTAATGAAAGAGATATCAACATGGTCATAATGCTTTTCGTTTCTTCTAAAATTATCAATAGAGGAATTGATCATTATCCTGCGCAACCATGCTTTAAACGAAGTTCCAGGGCTATAATCGCCAGCATGGGTCATAATTTTACAAAAGCCATCATTCACAACTTCCAAAGCCTCATCTTGCGTGCGAGTGTAGCGCATGCAGATGCCCAAGGCATACCGATAGAATTGATTGTAAAGTTGATCTTGTGCCTTCCGATCACCTTTTTTACAACCTTGTAAAAGGATATTGATATTTTTCTCTTCGTTGGTTATGATGGCTGATAAATTTATTAAGGGAAAGGTAGCCTGAACTGAACGTACCTATCATTAAAATAGTTGGTTCTCAAAATATATTAAACGCACTGACCAACGAAGTCGGCACTCGAGCCGTTTGGATGGCACTCATGTGTTAATATTAAAGCAAGCTAACCACAAACCAATCAAGTATGAAAAAAATAATAATTTTAACAAGTATGGTTGCCCTTTTAACGAGTTGCAGCCGATTAAGCAGCGTAAGCCCAACTAAAACGGCATCACTTAACCTGCTAGTATCAAATTCAAAAACAAAGACTTCTGGCCAGGCCGGAAAAATTACTGCTGCCAATGGAACGGTAGAGGTTTCTTCGTTTTTGATGAGCATCGCTAATGTGCATATTCAAGAAAATTCAGGAAATGATGTGCAACAAGGCGGCAACAATCAATCCAATGATGGAAGCGATACAACTGAATCTAATTCTCCCGAAGGTAGTGAAAACGCTGATGTGATTCTTGCTGGCCCATTTACTGTTGATGCAGCCAACGGCACAGTGTCCCTTCAAAATGTTGATGTCTTTCCGGGTACATTCAAAAAAGTGGAATTTTCGATGGCAGTTCAATCGGGTATTCCTTTCAATGGTGGATCCATTGTTGTCAAAGGATTTTTTAAGAGCACAACTTCTTCTATTCCCTTTACTATACAGTCAGCTTTTTCAAATCAGATCCAACTTCCGTTGCTTGGTAATGGGATCACCGCAAAGGCTAAAAGTGCAGCCACGATTACAATCATTGTTAACGTAACACAACTTCTCAGCAACATCGACTTTGGCGGGGCAACATTGACCAATGGAGAAATTCACATCGATGCTGCTACTAATAATGGGTTGCTGAAAGCTTTTGAAACAAATTTTGTTACGTTTACTGAAGCTTCCGAATAGAGGTTTCTGGTTTTTAAAATTTCGCCTGCGAGAATATAATAGAGTTGGAGAAATAAGTGGATGATTCCCATTGCTTCCTTATAAGATACCGTATCTTCTGCACTTTTGGCCTGCTGTATTGGCGCAGCTCACAGTCAGGTTGGGGCAATGGTTTGAGATAGTTTTTCTCCGTAGATACGAACAACTCCTTACGGCTATACGGAATTTGCTGTAACAGGCATTGGTTTACTTTGACCAAAAGCTCCCATTGGCATGGTTGAGTTGATCCAAAAAAAAGTCATTTTACTCAGCGGATAAAAGATGCGCTGATAAGACCAGCTTTATAGCTTTTCCACCAAGGAAGAGAAAATTCTTCAGAGAAGACAAGGGCATTTTTGCTTGCTTAATAAATTTTCTTGCCAAAGAATCCTGCCTTATCGATTTGAATATTGAAGGCGTAGTTTTCATTTTTCAAATTGTTCTCAGTATTAAACAGACTTCATTGTGAAATTTTTGGGTGTTTCTCTACTACAAATTGTAGTAGAGAAACAACTCTTTTAAAGATTAAATTACGTCTTGAGGACAATAATTTTTATGTAATCATTCACCTTTGCAAAAGGAAGGCTAAACATAAAATAACAGCGCATGAAAAAATTCTACGCTTCTTTAAAAATGTATTTCCGCTGCAAACACTATCTAATCCTAATCGGAATTTTGGTTACTCAAATTAGTGCACTTGCTCAAAATGTGGTGATCAGTCAAGTGTATGGAGGTGGTGGAAATTCTGGCGCTACTTATAAAAATGATTTTATTGAACTCTATAATCCTACGGGTTTTTCTGTGGACTTAACGGGTTGGAGTGTGCAATATTCTTCAGCATCTGGAACAACTTGGCAGGTGACAAATCTTTCCGGTTTCATTGCCTCCGGTGGATATTATCTGGTTCAAGAGAAAAATGGATCTGGCGGCACCGTTGATTTACCAACGCCTGACGCATTAGGAACACTTAACCTCTCTGGAACAAATGGCAAAGTGGCTTTGGTGAATTCTACCACAGCACTTTCGGGCTGTCCATCAACTGGCTACATTGATCTGGTTGGATTTGGCAGTGCCAATTGTTTTGAAGGATCGGCAGCTACGCCCGTATTGAGCAACACAACTTCGGCTCAACGGGAAATACCTTGTGTAGATACCAACGACAACGCAAATGATTTTAAAACTGATTCACCCAATCCGCATAGCAGCTCCTCACCACCTTTAAGCGCAGTGGACTTCACTACTGGTTATCCCAAAATTCAATTTGTAACTTCTTCTGGTTTTAAGATCGTCACTAATCTTGTTGATCTGGGAACTACCTACTTTGTCATTTTGCCATCGGGCGAAGGAGCACCAACTTCAGCCCAAGTTAAGAATGGACAAGATGCCAATGGTACAGTGTTGAGCACAAATTTAAAAGGTTCCGTTTCTGTCACCTCCTCAGCCACAGAATTTACAATTGAGATGACGAATATGGCTGAAAGCACTTCCTATGATATTTATTTTGTGAATGAACAATGTGCCTTATCAACCTCACCCGTCTTGGTTCAGGCGACAACGTTAAGCGCTCTGGATGTTACGCCTCCGAACTACACTTCAGGTTATCCAAAAATTCAAAATATCACATCCGAAGGGTTTCAACTTATTTCTAATCTTGATGAAGTTGGCCATACTTATTTTGTAGTCATACCAAACGGAGCCATCGCCCCTTCTCCAACTCAAGTAAAAGCAGGTCAAGATGGAAATGGATCAACGCTGGCAAGCAATCTTTACGGACAAATTATTGTATCCAGCCCTTCGACTGATTTTTCAATTGACGTTTCCGCTCTCTCACCCTCTTCCGATTACAGCATCTATTTAATTTCAGACGATTTGGCTTCAAATCTTCAGACATCCGTTATCCAAATCGATATTGCCACCACCGCACCACCAGTTTTATTTGAAGAAACCTTCAACACCTGCAATGGCACAGGGTCATTCAGTCAATACAGTGTTGCTGGTGCACAAAGTTGGGGCTGCACGGATTATGGAAGAAGCTCCTCAGGGATGCGCATGAATGGCTATTCAGGAGGTGCCGTTGAAAACGAAGATTGGCTGATTTCTCCAGTTATCAATCTAAGCCTCAATGCCAGCTTATCATTCTATTCACAGTTTTCTTTTGCGGGTAGTCCATTGCAGTTAAAAATCTCCACCGACTATACCGGAGAAGGCGATCCAAACGAAGCCAGCTGGCTCAATCTCAACGGAAACTTTCCCTCGATGGCAGTAGCTTCGTCCAGCAATTCGTTATCAAATTGGACGCTGAGCAACATTGATCTTTCCAGCTACAGCAATCAAAACGTTTACGTGGCGTTTGTTTACACCTCCTCCGCTACGGCTGCCTCCCGCTGGACGCTCGATGAAATTACGTTTACCAATGCGGTGGCGAGCTACTTACAAACTTCACCATCCTCTTTGGTGTTCAATGGCGGTAATACAGTCAAAAATTATTTACTAAAGGGATTTAACCTTGCGAATGATGTAGTCATAACTGCACCTTCTAATTTCGGCCTGTCAAAAAACGGCACAGCTTTTTCAAGTTCCATTTCATTTACGGCTGCCGTTGCTAATGCACAGCCAACAGTTTACGTACAATTTAATCCACCTACTGGATCCATTGATAAATTTACTGGCGAAATTTCCATTAGCTCTTTAGGCGTGGCAACCGAAAATGTAACAGTAGAGGGTAGGGACAAGTCAAAAACACTTGATGTGGTGACCTACAACCTTGAGTTCTTTGGCGCTGACGTAGTAGGCAACGGTGGTGAATTTGGTCCGGCAGATGATCCTTTACAAATAAGCAATGTAACAACTGTGATGCAAACCATTGGAGCGGACATTTACGGAGTAGAGGAGATCTCCAATGACGATGCCTTTAATACCTTAGTCTCTAATCTTGCAGGGTATGATAAAATTGTATCCGATCGGTGGTCGTACTCTTTCAATGGCACTGACGCGAATTTTCCTCCACAAAAAATTGGATTTATCTATAATACTTCAACCGTTCAAGTGGTAAGTTCAAGAGTAATGTTTGCTGATCTTTACGATGCTGTTCGCGCAGGCAACAATGCGTTATTGCCGGGCTATCCGACTACAGGCGGTAATGCACCTTCCAATTTTTGGTCGTCCGGTAGGTTGCCGTTTATGACAACGTTTGACGTGACGATTAATGGGGTCAAAAAGAGAATTCGTATGATTAATATTCATGCCAAATCTGGTTCAGATCAAGCTAGCTACGACCGCAAGCAGTATGACGTGAAAGTTCTTCACGATTCTTTAGTGGCAAATTATCCGCACGACAATATCATTTTGTTGGGTGATTTTAACGATGACGTAGACACCTCCATTGCTACCGGATTGGAATCTTCTTACAAAATCTTTGTAGCTGATGCCACTAACTTTAGTACCCTAACTTATGAATTGAGTTTAACCGGAGCGAGCAGTTATCCAAACTCAAATAGCTTTTTAGATCACATTATTATTTCTAACAAGCTGACGAGCGAATACGTGAGCAATTCAATCACCATCGAAGATCCACGAGGTTACATTGCCAATTACATTAACACGACTTCCGATCACCTACCCGTCTCTGCACAGTTGATCATCACAAAAGAAGATCAGACGATAACTTTCGAGCCCATTGCCTCCAAAACTGTTGGCGATGCCGCCTTTACTATTTCAGCAACTTCATCATCAGGTCTGCCCATCAGCTTTAGCAGTCCCGATGAAAATAAGGCTACTATAAGTGGTCATACGGCAACGCTGATAGCGGCTGGGGCAGTAACAATAACAGCAAGCCAAGTAGGCGATGATTATTTTAATGCTGCGCCATCTGTGGAGCAAAGCTTCTGCATTAAACCTGAAAAACCTACGCTGACGATTTCGGGTGAGAATTCTGCGTCACCAACACTTACCTCCAGCGCTCCCTCAGGCAACCAGTGGTATTTCAATAACAGTGTTATTTCAGGTGCTACTAGTCCGACATTAGATGTTGCGGAAGCCGGTACTTATTATGTTGAAGTAAAAGTAGACAGTTGCATTAGTCCGCCTTCCGATAGTTTTCCGGTAATTATTACGGGTGACATTGCTCAAACAAAAAGTTCCGTTTCACTTTATCCAAATCCCGCAAACCAATTTATTTTCGTTACCGGGATTGCTGACGAAAATATAGAAGCGCGGGTTACTACGATGTTAGGGCAATCCAGTCTAATAAAATTTGAACATCAGGCTGACGTACTAAAGGCTGATGTCAGTCAACTGTCTCCAGGTTTTTACATCTTCCAGATCAATCAGGGAAATATCTTGCACCAAATCAAATTCATCAAGCAATAAGCATTACTTTCACAAGGGGCTTAGAAAACGCTGTAGCCCTTGGTTAGATAAATTATTTCTTACTGAAATGCTGATAAAACGAAACGATCGTTTCAATACCAATTAGAAAATTCTTTACACCATAATGTTCATTGGGCGAGTGGATGGCATCGCTGTCAAGGCCAAAGCCCATCAATACAGTATCTAATCCTAATTCTTTTTTGAATAACGAAACTATCGGAATGCTACCACCATCGCGTGTAGGGATAGGTGCTTTACCCCACACCGCTACAAAGGCATCGCTTGCTGCCTTGTAGGCTTTGGAATTAGTCGGTGTGACGGCCGGCTCGCCACCGTGATGTGCTGTCACTTTTACTTTTACTGATTTGGGCGCGATGGTCAAAAAATGTTTTGTAAAAAGTTGAGTGATCTCGTGACTATCCTGGTTGGGCACTAATCGCATCGAAATTTTTACAGATGCCTTGGATGGCAAAACCGTTTTTGCACCTTCGCCAGTATAGCCTCCCCAGATTCCGTTGGCATCCAGCGTTGGGCGGATGCCTGTACGCTCAATAGTTGTAAATCCTTTTTCTCCTAGCACTTCGTCAATGGCCAGATCTTTTTTGTATTCAATCAAATCAAAAGGCGCTTCATTTAGTTTTTTTCTGTCTGCTTCTGATAGTTCCACCACCTTATCATAAAATCCGGGAATGGTTACTTTACCATTTTCGTCATGCAAGGAGGCAATCATCTGGCTGAGTACGTTGATTGGGTTGGCCACCGCCCCTCCATAAACGCCAGAATGCAAATCGCGATTTGGGCCGGTTACCTCCACTTCCATATAACTCAGTCCACGCAACCCAACGGTAATAGAAGGATGGTCTAAGGAGATCAGTGATGTGTCAGAAATCAAAATCACGTCCGCTTTTAGCCTTTCTTTATTTTCTTTAACAAAAATTCCAAGGTTATCAGAACCCACTTCTTCCTCCCCTTCAATCATAAATTTGATGTTGCAAGAAAGCTGGTTCAGCTTCATCATCGCTTCAAAAGCCTTGATGTGCATGTACACCTGACCTTTGTCATCGCAGGAACCGCGGGCAAAAATTTTACCGTCTTTGATCACCGGCTCAAAAGGCGGTGAAGTCCAAAGGTTAAGTGGATCAGGCGGTTGCACATCATAATGGCCATAAACCAAAACGGTAGGCGCTGAATTGCTAATCGTCTTTTGCCCATAAACAATTGGGTGTCCTTTGGTTTCGCAAAGTTCCACCGCATCAGCACCAGCGTCTTTTAACTTTTGAACGATAAACTCAGCGGCCTTACGCACATCTGCTTTGTTTCGACTATCGGCACTCACTGATGGAATGCGAAGTAAATCAAAAAGTTCATCGAGGAAGCGCTGTTGGTTGGATTGGATGTATTGTTTGATCATAAATTTTATTTGAGAAGAGTTAGGTAGTCGCGGTAACCACTTAAAACTCGGTGAATCACCACCGCGCTCTGTTCGATCGTGTAAAAAATAATATAGTTATCATGAACCAATGAGTAATACCCTTTATGTGCTAAATCCGGCTCCCTGCGTTTTGTCCCTAAATACGGATGCGTTGTCAATTGTAGAAATCTTTTCTCTAGTCCATCATAGAAGCTTACCGCTGCCGAGATCTTATCCTCAGCTATGTAATCAATGATCTCAGTAATGTCTTCATCCGCGATAGGAAGAAAATGAAGTTCAAATTCCTTTTTCATTCAGGCGTTTGTGAATACCTGCTGAAACTTCTTTTAGTGTTTTACGCTTCGCACCTGAGGCTAACTGAGCCTGCGCCACGGATAACTTAGCAATCAAATCCATTTTGGCTTTCATCGAACGGTAATGAGCAACGGACATTAACACCATGTCTCCTTCTCCATTTTTAGTAATGAATATAGGTTCATGCGATTGATGAGCCAATATTGAAATTTCATTGGATTTATTTCGTAAATCCGAAATAGGTTTAATGATTGCCATGTATCAAAATTATATCACTATTATGATAATACCAAAAAAGATCACATGTTCCTTTTCAATTCTGTCTCTTCCTTAAAAAACAAAATAAAATAAACCAGCACACCAGCGGCAATATAAGCCGGCACTAACCAAATATTTTCCCAAAGGTGCGTTCCATTTATAGTGTAATGATCGGTGGTGAAGCCGGAGAACCAGGTGCCAATAAACATTCCCAATCCATAAGTGGCAAAGGTGAACAAGCCCTGTGCAGCATTCTTGATTTTCTCACCTGCCTTTTTCTCGGTGTACATATATCCCGTCACAAAAAAGAAATCATAACAAACACCATGAAGGATGATGCCTGCGTAAAGCATCCAAACATTGGCCTCCATGTTTCCAAAAGCGAAACAAACATACCTGAGTATCCAGGCAAGCATGCCGAGTAATAAAATTTTCTTGACTCCAATGCTGTTGAAAAGAAAGGGAATGGCGAGAATAAATACCGCCTCTGAAATCTGACCCATTATCATTTTGCTAGCCGCGTTCTCCATCCCTAAATCGTTGAGGAATAAATTAGCAAAGCCATAATAAAAGGAAAGCGGAATGCACACTAAAATTGCGGCTATGAAAAAAATCAAATAGGATTTGTTTTTAAACAGCACAAAAGCTTCCGTACCAATTGCGCTTTCAGATGACTTTCCTTTTGGAGGGGTATTCGGCAAGGCAAAAGAGATCACTCCCAAACCCACCGATGCGATAGCCGCCATATAAAACGTGGCGGGCGTTTTTTCGATGGTCAACGCGCCAATCATCAATCCGGCTATGATCCAACCGACTGTTCCAAACACTCGGATCCATGGAAATTGCTTGCCCGGATCGGTCATTTGACCAAAAGCAATACTATTGCTTAAGGCGATGGTAGGCATATAGAGCAGCGAGTAAAGAACAATGATCCAATAGAAGAAGGTATTATCAGAAATTTGTGTAGCCAAATAAAGCAGTGCGCCTCCTAAAATATGAAGCACACCCATGATGCGTTGTGCCGCAAAAAAGCGGTCCGCTACCATGCCAATAAAGAAAGGCGAAATCATCGTTGCGATGGCCAGTGCGCTGTATGCGGCTCCAATCTGAATGCCGTTGGATTGAAGAAACACCGACATATACGTACCCATCGTCACATACCAAGCGCCCCAGATAAAATATTGGAGCAGCATCATCAAGGATAGCTTGGCGAAAATGGATTGGCTCATCGTTCTAATTTTCCTTGAACGTAGAGAATAATTTTTGATTTGGCAACGAAGATATTGCCCTGCTCAATTAGCAAGAGATCAATTTCACCAGCGCTAGGTAGCCTTGTACTAATCCATTTCCGGCCTATACTTGGATCCCCTGAATACATTTTGCGCATCATGGATGCCCATCAACTCAGGCAGGGACGTGTCAGGATTTTGCTTCATGTATTCCTTTACCATTTCCCACCCTACCCACGTACCGATGCGTCCGGGGCATTCATTCCCCACCTCATACGTCTTTGGTCGCTCGGCAACGAAACGTTGCTTCATTTGTTGACTCGTTGAGAACAGTGCTTCATCCTCAACCAATCTTTTCCAAATCAAATCCTGATTTGCGTAGGCACCAGCAATTTCCTTAGCGGTATATCCAATAAAAATACTGTCAGGCGTACAGGGAAGCATGTGTTTGGCAAAATAATAAGCTTTCCCATAAGTAATCATTTCGGCCAGCACGGTATGATCACTAAAGTTTGTCTTATTAAAATCAGTGTCGATCCCGTATAGCAGTAGAGCCGATGGCACGATGAAATTCTTTTCATACCTGCGAAGCATGTATTCATTCATATCCGGCTTGTACCTTCCGTTTTTGCCGAGAAAATAATCGAGACTAACAATGATCAAGGTGTCGCTTACATATAAGTCACTTTCGAAACCTGTAATGATGGTTTCAATTCTTGGCACTTTAAATCCAGGATAATAGTAGGTCATGTTTGAAAATGCCTCACTAAATTTCTCTTTCAATTCTTGCCCATCGGTAAATACCTTCTTTACGTCCATCAATACCGTATCAAGAGCAGGATTGGTAAACCGTTTGAAATAGTAGTTAATAAAGATAGAGTCGTTGGGATAATTTCTCCTGTTGAAGAAAATGTCGCGCAAGGCCGCATGGTGCGAGAAAAAATTCACCAACTGCTGTTTTGTTTTAATAGATGGGAGGGAGTCTTCCAGGGATTTGAAATTCAGCTCAATCTTAATCTCTGGTGAGCGCACACATTCTTCTTCTGGTGGCTGACAGGAAAAAAATATTAGAATAAAAACCAAAAAATTTAACCGACTAAAATAGTGGATCATAAATTTTAATAATGATTTACTGTTAACGAAAAAAAGTTGGATTAATTTTGAAAGCTCCTACCATCAAACAGGCATCTTTCCCAATTTCAAAACCTTTCCAGTGCGTAACCTTGTGTCGTTCAAAAGTTTCACATTCTGTGAAAGGGACTGACCAAAAGAAGGAACCATTTTTTTCAATTTACTTTGCCACAAGTCGGATTTAATTTCTTTTTTGAAACACCGCGGAAGCAGGCCGAGCATAATGGAGGCAGCAGTGGAAGCACCTGGTGAAGCACCCAATAAAGCGGCCACCGTGCCATCTTCGGAAACTACTACTTCGGTTCCAAATTCTAAAATACCGCCTTCTCTTTTATCTTTCTTAATTACCTGAACGCGCTGCCCTGCATGTTTCAGTTCCCAATCCGCCAACTTTGTTATCGGCACGTATTCTTCAAGTGCTGCCAGCCGTTGTTCCGGAGTCTGACGCACCTGCTCGATGAGATATTTGGTGAGGGGCAGGTTATGAAGTCCGGCAAAGATCATGGCAATGGCATTGTCGATGTGAATGGATTCGGGCAAATCCAGCAGCGATCCGTTCTTCAAAAATTTTGTAGAGAACCCTGCAAAAGGACCGAAGAGCAGCTCTCTTTTTCCATCAATAATGCGTGTGTCAATATGGGGCACCGACATAGGCGGTGAACCTACCGAAGCTTTTCCGTAAACTTTAGCATGATGCTGTTTTATTAAATCTTCATTCAAACATTTAAGCCACAAACCGCTTACCGGAAATCCGCCATAACCCTTTCTTTCGTTGATCTCTGCACGTTGCAATAAGTGCAGCGTGGCACCACCTGCTCCAATAAAAACAAATTTTGTGTTGACTTTATTCTTTTCGTCCGTTAAATGGCTTTTTGCAAAAACGTCCCAACCTCCTTTACCATCCGGATCAAGATCGAGGGCTTGATAATTATAATGCACCGTAATTCCAGGCATTTTCTCGAGTTGGCTAAACAAGCTTCGCGTGAGTGTACCAAAGTTCACATCCGTACCCAGATCCATGCGTGTTGCTGCCACCTTTTGATTTTCATCGCGACCCTTCATCACTAAAGGCACCCACTGCGAAATCAATTCACGGTCATCGGTGTATGCCATTTCTTTAAATAACGGACTGGCTTGAAGCGCGTCATATCGCTTTTTCAGATAATTGACATTGTCCTCCCCCCAAACAAAACTAATGTGAGGAACTGAAGAAATGAATTCGGATGGATCGGGCAAATATTTGTTTTGAACAAGGTATGTCCATAGTTCCTTTGATGCTTCAAATGATTCAGCTATTTTAATAGCTTTAGAAATATCAATTGAACCATCTGCATTTTCGGGTGTGTAGTTCAATTCGCAAAATGCAGAGTGACCCGTGCCTGCATTGTTCCAGGCATCAGAGCTTTCCAAGCCTGCCCTATCCAGGCGTTCAAAAATCTGGATAGTAATTTCAGGGCTCAACTCTTTAAGGATGATCGCGAGGGTAGCGCTCATGATACCCGCGCCCATAAGTACAACATCTGTTTTTTTTACCAGCGGACGAATAGCTGTTGACATTGAATGTTATCTTTTTGAATTATAGGTGAGCTGCCTTTTAAAAAACTTAAAGTAATCCATTACTATTAAATTAAGAATCATTTGTAGCGTTTGCCTTTCTTGACTACAATTTTTACATCCTGAAGTAAATCAATATGTCTCAATACATCACCTTTCACGGCAATAATATCTGCGAACTTGCCTTCGCTGACTGTACCATAATCTTTATCCACGCCCATGGCAACCGAAGGCCAATACGTAGCGGCTCGTAACGTGTACATCGGATCCAAACCAAATTTATTTACCCACACATCCAATTCGTTCCAAGTGCTTTGGCTATGGAATTTCATCGGGATCCCACTGTCGGTTCCTATCAGCAATACCACTCCTGCATCTTTCAATTGCTTTACTTTTCGCTCCAACGTAGGCTTCCGTATTGGGTTGAGTTGAAAGTAAGAAAGCTGACCGGGTTTAGAAATGGATTTTTTTATGTCGGCAACAATGGAGTCCGGTAAATCCAGCTTCCACGATTCATTGTCAAGTGCTTCCGGATTGTCGCGAACGTATTCATAATTAAAAAGTCCCTCGACTGTTGGCGTCCAGAATAAAGGGCCAAGATTCATTTTGGCTGTTCGTTCTTTAATCAGTGCCATGATGTCTTCAGGATATTCTGGGGCAGCAGCCAAACCCGTATGCTCAAAACAATCAACACCTGCCTTCATGCCCCTGCGAATCTCTTCCGGACGGTGTGAATGCGCCACAACTTTTAATTTGTTCTTATGCGCTTCCTCCACAATCGCCATGCATTCGCTTTCCGTCATTTCATCCTGATCAATAAGTTTTATGCAATTCACTCCGGCCTTCACAAGTTGCCTTATTTTGGAGCGTGCATCTTCCACTCCGTTCACACCCCAGCGAAAAGCTTCTGTGCCAGGATAAGGCGCATGCTGGACAAATGGCCCTGACATGTACATGGTAGGACCAGGAAGTTCACCTTTATTAATCCGATCACGCACAGAAATACTGGCTTCTAGTGGGCCTCCTAAATCACGGGCACTGGTGATTCCTGCAAGTAACAATTGATGAGCCGATGCAGGCATGATCACATCTTTTGCCGCCTTCAAATAGGTTTTATCCCAGTGGGTGTAATCGCTATGACCATTGATATACAAATGCACATGCATATCCCACAGACCCGGTAGTACGCTCATGCCTTCAGTAGATATGATTTCCGCTCCTTTGGGTATTCCAAGTGTCCCCACTTGCCCGATGGATTTAATCCGTTCTCCTTCAATGATAATAATCGAGTTTTGTAGCGGCTTACCACCAAATCCATCGATCAGGGTTCCGCCCACCAACGCTTTTGTTTGAGAAAAGCCTTTTGATGCCACAAATGCCATTAACAAAAACAATATCTTTTTCATAAACTGAGAGGTAAATGGTTAGTATCAAACGAAGAATGCATATCGATCCAAAACGATCCGTAATATTTAAAGGTGAAAGTAAGAAGGTAACCCTTAACGGCAAAATGAAAATTTATTGGTATCTGAAAAGAAACCAAATGATCTGTGGCAAGTTGATTTTTATCCTAACAGAAATACCTCAACTTTGAGGTTAAGAATTGCAATCTTGAAACCTTTCAAACACATAGCCGTCTCAGGCAACATTGGCTCGGGGAAAACTTCACTCGCTGAAAAACTGGCTAAGCATTATGGGTGGACACCGTTGTTTGAATCGGTTGATACCAATCCCTATCTCCGCGATTTTTACGAAGACATGACCCGATGGGCCTTTCATTTGCAGATTTATTTCCTGAACAGTCGTTTTAATCAAGTACGCGTAATCCGCGAAAGTGAAAAGACGATCATCCAAGATCGAACTATATACGAAGATGCCTACATCTTTGCGAAAAATCTACACGCGAGTGGGCACATCAACGACCGCGACTACCAAAGTTACCTCGATATTTTTCATTCGATGATCAATTTTGTGCATCCTCCCGATCTGTTGATCTATTTGAAGGCTGATATCCCCAAGTTGGTGGAGCTAATCCAGAAACGCAATCGCGATTTTGAATTCAATATTAAATTGGAATATCTAAAAACACTGAATGAACACTATGAAGATTGGATCAGCAACTACCCTGGCAAAGTGCTGACCATCGATATGAACCACTTGGACTTTGTAAAGAACATCGAAGATTTTTCTTCGATTGTGGAAAAAGTAGACCTTGAATTAAATAGTTTGTTTGGGTAGCGTTTTGACAGCTACCGTTTACCGCAACAAGACATCGATCTGTGGTTTGTGATGTCCCACATGCTCTCCAAAAAATCGAAGTGTATGTTGAATATTGATCATGCCCATTCGAACATGTTTTAAAATTTTTCTGCGGACTTGATCATCCTCGATCTGTTCCAAAAGTTTCTTTAGATCCGCTCTCACCGTATCCCACTCTTCTTCCAATTTTTTAAGATCATTTTCCTGAGTTGTATTTTCAACCACTACCTTGGGGGCCTTGAATTTCAGTGGCAGCCGCTGAGAGAGGACGAGCAATACCATTTTTAATTCATCCACAAGCCCTGTATCGGCCAACGTTTCAATCCCTTGAATTTTTTTGGAGATATAGCCCACTGACAATCGCTCGGCTGCGATGAGGTGCGCTACGATTTGATTGATCGACCATTTATCGGTAGGATGGCCATTCAATTTTTCATTCGATAGCTTGAGAAGCGGTTGAAGCAACTTTTGACGCTGCGATTCTATGCGTTCGTAGAGGTATTCGAGCCGAGGGTGCATATTAGAGTTTTAAAGGAAATACTTTTTGGGAGCTTACAAAGGAAAAAAAGCTAAATGATTTTCTATTTTTTACCTAATGGACATTTTGACTTTTTCCCAATTTATATCAAACGGCAATGCTTGAAAATCATTTCCTACCTTATACCGTCTGGCATTCTCAATTCTTTTGTTGTTATGAGGATGGGTCATTAGGATTTCAAGATTTTCGTTGTAATCCAAGTCTTTTGAATTAAGTTTTTCAAAAAACCGCGCAAGGTTTTTGGGCGCTATTTTTGCTTTCTCTAACAAAGTCAATCCAAATTTATCCGCTTCGGTTTCTTGTTCACGATCAAAGCTATTCCCTATGATTTCCTTAAGTAAGCGAGCTATAAGACTTGGGTCTCCTCCGGATAAACTTCCTAATATTGCAGCAATTGAAAGCTCTTTTACCAGTTTAGAAACCACGTGTCTTTTCTCAGCATGACCAATTTCATGGGCTAATACAGCCGCTAATTCTTCAGGTGAATCAGTAAAATCAACTAATCCTGAAAACACATAAATATTACCTCCGGGGACCGTAAAAGCATTGATCTCTTTACTTTTAAGAATTACAAACTGATAACGATAGGGAGTGCTATCCAGGCCGCGTGTCAACCGATTCGAAATAATGTGAAGGGCAGAGTCTACGGCATTATTCTCAATAACAGAATACTGATTCAGAATCATTTCATTAAAAACTTCTCCTAGTTTGTTTTCTTGTTCAAAAGAGATTTTAATGTTTAAGTCAACGTCAGCATTCCAAATTTTTTTAGAAATGAAATAGCCTGTCACCAAAAGAATTCCTCCAAGTGACAATAAAACCAAAAAATCTTTCAGCAAATTCTTATGCAACGGGCTAAGTTTAAAAGGGAGGTTTATTTACCTCACTAACAATTTTTTGACTATTGGTGTCCACCTTAAAAGCAGCTTCGTAGGCTATTTTTCCAAAAAAAAGAAAGTAATACATCTTCCCCTGGCGTGCTTTATAGGCAGCGATCAAACCATAAACAAAATAGAGTAAAGTCGCAGATCCAGCAAAGATGGCATAGCCCCAAAACTCAGGTGTCAATTTCCAATCATCTTTAAAAAATATAGTAACAGACCAAACTACCAACCCCCAATTAATAATAGTTGTTGGAATTTGAGAAAGCAAGGACTGAAGTGAATGAAAGTGGATAAACTTACTTTTTTTTCGATTGATATAGAAATAAATAAACGATGCGATCAAGTTAATAATGGGAAGAGGCAAACCAATTGCCACCGCAGCAAACATCATTAGGTAAGCACCCATTGCATCCTCCTTTTCTCTTTCTGAGATTTCTTCCGGCTGCGGCAAAGAATAATATTCCTCCATTCAGAATAGGGATTTTTTTGTTAAACGACAATGTTACAGAATCAATCCAAAGAAAATGGCGGGTACGTATCTGTCATGTTTCCTAGATAGAGCCTAACGCGCGTGCTCCAGCGCAACGTGCCGACCACAAAATTATGAAGGGAAACCGGCAGTTTTCCTGTAAACAAAATAATCCACCAACCCAAAAACAAGGAAACTAAAACACCAAGTCCCAAAAATAACAAAGCAAAGCCATGGGGTATAAGTACATAAAGCCAACCAAAAAATAATCTTAAAAGCGTTGTGCCTCGACTTATGGATTCAGGATAAGGAATTTCAATCTGTACTTTATCATCTGTTCCACTAACCCCAAACGCTGGGTATCCGTCTTCAAGATTATACATTCGTGTATTTAATCGTATCTGCCACCGGATCAGGCCCACTTGAAATTCAAAAAAACTTTGAGGATATCGGCCAGTAAACAAAATAATCCAAAATGAAATGAAACTTAATATAGCCCCCCAGAGCCCTGTAAAGAAAAGCAAAAAGCCGTGAGGTAAGCCAATATAAAGCCAGCCAAAGAATGTTCTTAAAAGCAACTCTCCACGAGAAAGCTGCTCGGAATGCTTAATTTCAAAATTCATAGCGTTTGGTGTTTAGGTTGTGTGACAAAAGGTAGTAAATAATAGTTAGGTAAAAAACTTTGCTTTCTGATAAAAATATTCAAACCGAAGCAACCTTACAGTTCAGCACAAAAAAGGCCGATCAAAAATGATCGGCCTTTTTCAGTATCTATTGGTTTTATCAACCCCGCTTTACTTCCTTCATTTCGTAGCTTTCAATCACATCTCCCGATTCTATATTATTAAATCCTTCGATGCCCATACCGCAATCGAAGCCTGACTTCACTTCGCTGGCATCGTCCTTAAAGCGTTTCAGAGAGTTCAGTTTGCCAGCATAAACCACAATGCCATCGCGGATAAGCCGGATCGGGTTATTGCGTTTGATGTAGCCATCGGTTACCATCGTGCCCGCCACTGTTCCAACTTTTGAAATCTTGAACACATCACGCACTTCTGCATTGCCCACAATCACTTCCTCCATCTCCTTCTCGAGCATGCCTTCCATGGCGGCTTTTACTTCATTGATGGCATCGTAAATAATGGAGTACAACCGGATTTCGATTTCCTCATTTTCAGCCAATTTGCGGGCGGAAGTCGAAGGCCTTACTTGGAAGCCCACGATGATGGCATCGGAGGCCGAAGCCAGCAATACATCTGATTCAGAAATTTGCCCTACAGCTTTATGAATAATGCTTACGGCCACTTTTTCAGTGGTGAGCTTCAACAACGAATCGGAGAGGGCTTCAATAGAGCCATCCACGTCACCTTTCACAATGACATTAAGCTGCTTGAATGAGCCAATGGCAAGACGTCTTCCAATTTCATCCAAGGTGATATGTTTCTTGGTGCGAATACTTTGTTCGCGTAAAATCTGGCTGCGTTTGTTTGCCACTTCACGCGCTTCGCGATCGGTTTCCATCACTTGAAATTTCTCGCCTGCTTGAGGTGCCCCATCCAATCCTAAAACTTGGACTGGTGTGGAAGGCCCCACTTTATCTACCTTTTTTCCGGTATCATCAAACATGGCTTTCACGCGGCCATGATTGGAACCTGCTACCATGATGTCGCCAACCTTTAAGGTTCCTGCTTGCACCATCAATGTGGTTACGTAGCCTCTGCCCTTATCCAATTCTGCTTCGATGATCGAACCAATGGCAGGCTTATCTGGGTTTGCCCGAAGGTTGAGCAATTCTGCCTCCAGTAAAACTTTCTCTAGAAGTTGATCTATACCTTGACCTGTTTTAGCAGAAATGGGTTGGCTTTGATATTTCCCTCCCCAATCCTCAACCAGAATATTTATTTTAGAAAGCGATTCCTTTACCTTTTCGGGATTGGCACCAGGCTTATCAATTTTGTTGATGGCAAATACCAATGGCACTCCGGCCACCTGGGCATGATTGATGGCCTCCTTTGTCTGAGGCATCACGTCATCATCAGCAGCCACTACAATGATAGCTATGTCGGTAAGTTTGGCGCCCCGCGCGCGCATAGCGGTAAAGGCTTCGTGACCCGGGGTGTCAAGGAAAGCAATCTTCTGACCACTTTGTGTGGTTACATCATACGCACCGATGTGCTGGGTTATACCACCCGCCTCAGATGCTACCACTTTCGCCTTCCGGATGTAATCGAGCAACGAGGTTTTACCATGATCCACATGCCCCATAATGGTAACGATGGGAGCTCGCGGTTTCAGTTCTTCTTCCGATTCAATTTCTTCGTCTGCCTCTGTTTCTTCTTCCGTACTCGTTGTAAATTGTACATCAAAACCAAACTCATCAGAGATAACCGTGATCGCTTCCGCATCCAAACGTTGGTTAATGGAAACAAACATTCCCAGACCCATGCATTTTGAAATCACCTCGTTGACCGACACATTCATTAACGAAGCCAGATCGTTGGCCGAAATAAACTCAGTTACTTTTAAGGTCTTGGATTGCTCTTCCTCTTGTTGCAAGCGTTCCTCTTCTGCTTCTGAAACGGCTTGTCTCTTTTCTTTGCGATACTTAGCGCCTGTAAATTTCTTTTGTCCACCACTCAATTTGGCAAGGGTGACCCGAATCTGATCTTGAATTTCTTTATCGGTAGGCTCAACTTTCTGCACCCTTGAGGCCGGCTTCTTCACGCCACCAGATGCACCACCCGCTGCTCTTGGCCCTTTATTATCATTAAAGTTCGGGATTCGTTTGCGCGGTCTTTTTTGATGCTGAGCTGCCGCACTTTTTACTGGATCGGAAGAGGCAACAGGTAAATTGATTTTGTCAACGACTTTTAAACCTTGAAGTCGTCCTGCTTTGGCTTTAATTAATTCAAGCTCTGGTTCAGCCGGCTTTTCAGGCTCGATCACCTTCGTTTCCACAGGTTTTTCAACTTCCGCAACGGGCTCAGGTTTCTCTTCCTCAGGCTCCTTCACCTTCTTTTTTCCAAGACCGAGGTCAACTTTCCCTAATACCTTAAACCCTTCGAGTTTTGGTTTTTCAATTTCAACTTTTTCTGGCTTCGCTTCTTCCTTGTGCTGAATAATTTCCTTTGAGCCAAGGTTCTTAATTAGCATGCTCTCCTCTTCCTCTCCTTTTTTGCGATGAACTTCGGGCTCCTGTTTTGCGGAAGGTATTTCATGTTTTACTCCAATGGTTAGGCCTGATGCCTCCAATTTTTCAGACGCGGAAGAAGCAAACTCCTTAGCAATCATTGCAAACTGATCTGCGGTCAGTTTTTCATTTGGATTGTTCTTCACCTCAAAACCTTTTTGAGCCAAAAATTCCAAAATGGTATTGTGACCCACGTTGAGTTTCCGTGATGCTTGTCCTAACCGTATGCCCTTGTCTTCAGCCATGCTCAAATATCTGCTATTTTTTCGATTTGCTTTGATTATCCTTCTGTAAAACCTTACTTCTTCTTAGTTCGTTTCAAATTCCTTTTTCAAGACGCCTAGTATCAAATCTACCGTCTCCTCTTCCAAATCGGTTCTGCGTACCAGTTCTTCTTTATTTAAGGCTAAAACACTTCTTGCCGTATCCAGACCAATCCGCTTGAGTTCGTCTATTACCCAGCTCTCTAATTCATCGCTGAACTCTTCCAGGTCTACATCTTCTTCTTGTACCGTACCATCGGTTTCGCGGAATACGTCAATCTCCATGCCCACTAATCGGCTGGCTAATTTAATGTTTAAGCCTCCTTTTCCAATAGCCAACGACACCTGATCTGGTTTAAGAAACACGGCTACGCGACTACTCTCCTTGTCAATTTTTATGCTTACAATTTTGGCTGGGCTCAAGGCGCGCTGGATGTACAACTCCATGTTCTCAGTAAAGTTGATCACGTCAATGTTTTCGTTTTGGAGTTCACGCACAACAGCATGAATGCGTGAGCCTTTCATCCCTACGCAAGCGCCTACCGGGTCAATCCGATCGTCATACGACTCAACGGCCACTTTGGCACGTTCGCCTGGCTCGCGAACGACTTTCTTAATGGTGATCAGGCCATCATAGACTTCAGGCACTTCTTGCTCAAACAAACGCTCAAGAAAAACAGGGGACGTTCGGGACAAAATGATTTTCGGGCTTCCGTTTACCATGTCTACCTTATGCACGATGGAGCGGATCGTTTCGCCTTTGCGGTAACGGTCTTTAGGGATTTGTTCGCCTCGAGGAATCGATATTTCATTCCCTTCGGCATCGGTCAAAAGCACTTCGCGGCTGAGCACCTGATAGACTTCGCCACTGATGATCTCTCCTGCTATGTCCTTATATTTTTGGTACAGGATGTCTTTTTCAAGATCCTTCACTTTTTGCATCAACGCCTGACGCGCAGTGGTTACTGCTCTGCGTCCGAAATCTTCCAAATGAATTTCTTCCGCCACCTCTTCACCGACTTCAAAATCCGGTTCAATTTTTTGTGCTTCGGTAAGGCTTATCTTGTCATGGTCCCAAATGTCCTCGGACTCATCGTCAACAATTTCGCGGAAACGCCAAATTTCCAAGTCTCCTTTATCGGCATTAACGATGATATCAAAATTATCATCCTCTGTATATTTTTTGCGGATCATATTACGGAAGACATCTTCCAATATCCTAATCATCGTGGGTCGGTCGATGTTTTTCTGTTTCGCAAAATCGGCAAACGATTCAATTAACGTTGATGTTTCCATAGTTCTGTCTATTTAAAAGATACGGTTACAAATGTTTTTTCAATTTCAACAAATGGGATATCAATACTTTCCAATTCTATTTTCTTTCCTTGACCGGATTCCGTTTCAACTATAATTTTCTCTTCAACCACTTCTTTCAAAAGCCCATGTATTACGCGCTTATCTTTCCGCAATACTTTTAATCCCCGGCCAATATTCTTATTGTACTGTCTTTTCAGTTTCAGGGGATGATCAAGTCCTGGCGTAGACACCTCCATGGTGTAAGGATCGGAAACAAGTTCTTCCAATGATTCATTTATTGCCCGGCTCAGCTTAGCACAATCATCAATGGTAATCCCTTGGTCACCATCTACGATTACCGTAAACTTCCATGGTTTATGTTTTGAAACGACCACTTCAACCAAAAAATGAGTTTCGTTTTCAAGGCTCTTTTCAGCCGACTCTGTTATAATTTCCTTCAAATCCATAGAAACAAAGAGGGGACTTTCGGTCCCCTCTAAACAAATTCATTTAAGAATTGTGGCAAAGATAATTGAATTTTTGGGATGTGCAAAACTTAGCAGAAACTCAATTGAAACTCCTTGCTCATCGTATTAAGTTGAAACTTAGAGGAATGTTAAATTTTGAAACTTACTATCTTTGAGCAATGATTTTTGCTTTTCATATTGGTTTTCTGGAAGTCAGTTGGGTGGATGTGATCGACATTGGGCTGGTGGGGGTTTTGCTTTATCAAATTTATAAGTTGATTCACGGAAGTATTGCCGTAAATATTTTTCTTGGAATCCTGGCACTTTACCTCGTTTACCTGATCGTGCGGGCGGCAGAAATGGAGCTGCTTACCAAGATCCTTGGGCAGTTTATGGGGGTAGGCGTGCTGGCAATGATCGTTTTGTTTCAACCTGAAATTAGAAAGTTTCTGTTGGTGATTGGCAGGAGTGCAGAAATCAATAGGGATAATATTTTTAAGACGCTCGGCAATTGGCGCTCCAGTCACCAAGACGATTTTGATATTCATCAGTTGATTGAAGCGGCTAAATCATTAAAAGCAACCCGCACGGGTGCGCTGATTGTTTTTTCGCGTGATTCTGAGTTAAAATTCTATTGCGAAACTGGCGATTGGCTGGATGCCGAAGTAAACAAGCGTTTGCTCATCTCCATTTTTAACAAAAATAGCCCATTACACGATGGCGCAATCATTGTTTACAAAGGAAGGATCAAAGCGGCCCGGTGTGTTTTGCCTGTGAGTGAAAATGATCATCTCCCTCCTCACTTTGGGCTGCGGCATCGCTCGGCCATCGGAATGAGTGAAACCACGGATACCCTTGTGTTGGCGATTTCCGAAGAATCAGGCCGATTGATTTTGGCTCGAAATGGTGTGTTTTTGCGCGGATTAAAGCTTAAACAGGTAGAACAGAAAATAGTAGAATATTTTCACAACACGGAGCCGAAAAATTGGCAAGACATCCCTGTCGAACCCGAACCTCAGGAACCTGAAGAGGTCAGGGCTTAAGCTATGGGTAAACTGAAAGCCCTTCTTTATTTAGTTCTTTTCGTTTCGTTTTTTGCAAACGCACAAGAGATTGAAACTGTAATCCAGCGCGGACATGAACTGGCAGTTCTTGCCGTTGCAATCAGCCCCGATAGCAATTATGTTGCCACCGGAAGCCGTGATAAATCGGCCAAACTTTGGGAACGAAGTACCGGACGTGAAGTCAGAAGTTTTTTGGGTCACCAAGCTTCCGTGAACAGCCTCGATTTCAGCCACGATGGGAAATACTTGATCACCGGAAATGGAGATCAAACCGCAAAAATCTGGGAAGTAGCCACGGGCAAGGAAATTCTCTCCGTTCATCCTGACAAAGAACGCGTGACGGATGTTGTATTTGATCCGAACGGAAAATTTTTTGTCACGGTGGGCTTTGGTCGTAAAGCAATAGTCTGGGAGTTCCCTTCCAAAAAGAAAATTCATGAATTTCCTGCCGATGGTTATGCCGGCTCAAGTGGTGGAATTAAGCTGGCAGTCAGCGCAAATGGGGAATGGCTTGCTATTGGTGAAGACAATAAAGTGGCCACCGTATATAAAACAAGTAGCTGGGAGAAAGTGTATGAATTCAATGTGCCGGAGGGCTCATGCGGTGGATGTTTTACAGATGTGGCTTTCTCGCCCGATAGCCGATCTTTGATAAAGGCCTCGCATAACGGGCCTGTTCGAAAATACAATCTCGCAAGCGGGAGACTCGAAGTTACCTACAAAAAAAATATCGATGACTTAAGTACGATTAATATCAGTCGGGACGGAAAACAACTGGTAGTTTGCACGAAAAAGGAATTTACAATTTATAACGTAGAGAAAGGTGATTCCCTAACGACCATCAACCCAGCTATTGAAGCAGAAATTAACGAGGCAACTTTTTCAGCCGATAACAAAAAAATTCTATTGGCCTGCGATGATAATCGCGTGGTGATCTGGGATATCGTTAACAATAAAAAAACGAGTGAGCTCACCGGCTTCCTTAATCAGCGCGACAAGGGCGGACTTACATATAATCCAAATTCTTACTGGGATTCCTATATCGCCAAGTACGTTCGCTTTAAAAATGATTTATTACTGAGCCGCGACAACAAAACACTTCTGAAAGGAAAGTTCGGTTCTAAAGTAAAACGCTGGGACATCGCCACCGGCCAAACAGAGATGGAATACAATGGCCATAGCAAGGCAGTGCTTTGCTACCAATATAGCGAAGACGGAAAAAAATTGATTACGGGAGGAGGTGATGGTGTGATCGTCCTCTGGGATGCTGTGAAGGGAGACACGATTCGTACTATCAAGGCCTATCGAGAGCCGATACTCGATGTGAGGTTTAGCAATGACGAAAGTGATATTGTGAGCAGCAGTTGGGACGGCACGATGATGATTCATGATGCCCACACCGGAGAAACGAAGAAATATTTCAACCTTAAAAATGGTTCTGCCTACAAAGTGCTGTTCAGCCGAAATGATTTATATCTCATCACGGCCAATTTGCCCACAGGTCTTCAGATGATCGAAATAGACACACAGAAACCTATCCGGGATTTTGTAGGACACACGGAAACCATTTCAGCCCTTCAACTGACACATGATGGCAAGGAATTGTTAAGCGCCAGTTGGGACGGCTCTATACGCTTGTGGGATATTGGCACTGGGTTGATGGAGAAAAAATTCTTGGGTCATGAAGGTGCCGTATATTCCGCCGTCTTGAATCCTTCCGAAAAATTTATTTTCAGTGGCGGAGCAGATCGGGTGATTCGGCAATGGGATGTGGCTACGGGAAAAGTGATCAATACGTTTGTGGGTCATCAAGGAGAAATCACCAGCCTTCAATTGACCTCCGATGAAAAAATGCTCATCAGCCACAGTGTGGATGGGTCAACGAAGTTTTGGGATCTAAATACACACAAAGAATTTTTTGAACATATTCATTTTGGAGAGAAAGAATGGATGGTTAAAAACCCGGAAGGGTACTTCAATGGAACCCAGGAGGCACGAAAGTTCATCCATTTCGTGGATGGCATGAAGACCTATTCGGTCGATCAGTTTTTTGATGAGTTCTATCGCCCTGACTTACTTCCGAAGATCTTTCAAAATCGCGGAGGGGATGACGGCTTCAAAGGCATTCAGGGAAAATTACAGAAGTCTCCGCCTCCCACCGTAAAAGTAGCGGCCATACTTACTGCTGACGAGGGAAAGGCGGAGGTATTTGTTAAAATTTTGGACAACGGTGCCGGGGCTGATAACCTGAAACTATTTCACAATGGCAAATCAATCGTGCTTGACAAGACCATTTTAAAATTTCCAAAAGGAAAAGATCAGTCAACGGTGTATCAGCATACTATCCCATTGGTGTCAGGCAGTAACACCTTTTCTGCTACAGCGAGAAATAAAGATAACATTGAGTCGGATGTGAATTCGACAGAAATTTTTTCTGAGCAAACCGGAAAGACAGGTACCTGCTATGTGTTAGCGGTAGGAATCAATCAGTACAAAAATCCGCGTATGGTTCTCAACTATGCAAAACCGGATGCTGAGTCGTTTGAAAAGACGATTGATAAACAGGGTGTTCAGCTGTATAAAAATTTAGAGATCCATACACTTTTTGACGAAGAAGCCACACGATCAGCGATCCTTACCGCCATGGATGAACTGGCCACCAAGATTCACCAAGAGGATGTCTTTATCTTTTACTATGCAGGCCATGGAAGTATGGTGGACGATCGCTTTTTTTTCATTCCCACGGAAAGTGCCCGGCTGTATGATTTAAGTTCGTTGCAACGCGATGCCATCGAAGCAAACGTGCTTCAGGAGAAGTTTAAAAATATTCGCGCACTAAAACAATTGATTGTGATGGATGCGTGCCAAAGCGGAGCTTCTGTGGAGTTATTGGCTTCTCGCGGTGCAGCCGAGGAAAAAGCGATTGCCCAATTGTCGCGCAGTGCAGGCATCCATGTGATGGCTTCAGCAGGCAGCGAGCAGTTTGCTACAGAGTTTGCAGAGCTTGGGCATGGATTGTTTACGTACTTACTGATAAAAGCCCTTCAAGGTGATGCGGACGGTGCGCCAAAAGATGGCAAGGTGACGATCTATGAGTTGAAATCGTATCTCGATGACCAGGTGCCTGAACTCACGCGCAAACTGAAAGGCAAGCCACAATATCCTTATACATTTTCACGCGGACAGGATTTTCCTGTAGTGATTAATCCGCATTGAATATTCTGAATTTTTGCATATTCGGATTATTCTTCTTTAATTTTGCATAACCGTTCTTATCAATATTTTTTAATCTTTAATTGAAGTGAAAGAAGCCAGGTTGGTTAAATATTATTTTGTCAGGTATTTTTTTCTCGCCTTTGGTCTGCTGCAAGGCTTGGCAGCGATACTCCTCTTCGTGCAATTTCCAGATTCACCCAAAAACCGTTTTGCTTTTTTTGTCTTCTTTACGCTGGCATTGGTCTTGTTTTCGTTGCACTTGATTTTTTTTTCAAAAGTAAAACGTGTGGCGTTGAGCAAAAAGAAAGTATCCATTATGTTGGGTGATCGCACGAAGCATTACGATTGGAATGAGGTCAAGGAATTGAAGCTCCTTAATTTTTTAAACTTGTATAAACTCAAGTTGAAAGGCAAACCCCAAATTTATTTCCTGTCAACGCTGGAAAGTGCAGCGCTTTTTGGCTTATTTCCAGACGAACCTGAATTCCTTTCGAAGAAAACAACCAAAATATAAGCGCGATTTATTGGTGAAACACACTGGACTTGACGATCAGTCCATTTCGGATCTCCAGCATTTCGCCTACGTAAAGATCGGCTTCGCCAAGTACATGCCTCACGTATTCCATAAACACCCGATCTTCAAATGGAGTAAGGCGAATGATTTCATACTTTAAGGAAGGTAATCTGCGAAAAGCGTCTTGCCACCACGCGTGCAAAGCAAACTTTCCGCTGATCAGTCCATTTGTTTCCGGATGCCGAAATTTTAGTTTGGGGCTGAAATGCTCGGCCTTATCATCATAAAGCGCAAGAAGGCCTTCCAAATCTTTATCGTTGAAAAACGATAACCACTTCGTGGCAAGTGCATTTAATTCTGGCGAACTCATTTGACGTTAGTCAAGAACATGAATGGTAACCCAATACCGATAGGCCACCAAAACCTTGTCAAGTTTTGACAGGCGATTAAGATCGCGCTGGCTATACTTGGGAAGCAACAGTTTATTGAGTTTGGCGAGCATTTTGAAAACAAATTTCATATCTATTTGCCCGTAGGTGAGGATCGGGTATTTTCTTTCAGGTAGTCCTGCATAACTTTCCACGAAAGTTCAAAGATAAATTCAAGTCGTTGAATCAAGCCGTCCTTTTCCAATTCATTTAATGTGGCAAACCTTGTTGCAGCCTGCTCCAATGTGTTGAGCGCTTCAACAAAATTTTTAACGTAATTTCCAACGAACGTCTTTATTCTGCATACTTTCTTTTTATTTTAAGACTTTCAGTTCTTTCCCTACTTCCGTGAATGCCTTGATCGCTTTATCCAAATGATGGATTTCATGCCCGGCAGAAATTTGCACTCGGATGCGGGCTTTTCCTTTGGCCACTACCGGAAAGAAAAATCCAATTACGTAAATTCCTTTTTCCAAAAGTCGCTCCGCAAATTTTTGTGCCAAGGGGGCTTCGTACAGCATGATCGGAACTATAGGATGCTCTCCGTGTTTAATATCAAATCCAGCCTTCGTCATTTCCGTTCGGAAATATTTTGTGTTTTGCTCGAGCTTGTCGCGAAGGACGGTGGTCTCTGAAAGCATGTTGAACACTTCAATGGAAGCGCCAACAATGGATGGCGCCAGTGTATTTGAAAATAGATATGGACGCGAGCGCTGGCGCAGTAATTCAATGATTTCTTTTTTGCCGGAAGTAAATCCACCTGAAGCTCCACCCAAGGCTTTGCCCAACGTTCCAGTGATAATATCCACACGATCCATTACGCCTCTATATTCTGGCACGCCCCGTCCGGTTTTACCTAGAAAGCCTGTGGAGTGGCACTCATCGGTCATCACCAATACCTCGTATCGATCAGCCAGATCACAAATTTTATCCAATTGAGCAATGGTGCCGTCCATAGAAAAGGCACCATCCGTTACTACGATAATTTGGTTTGCGCCTGCCTTTTTTGCATCCTCTAGTTGTTGCTTCAAATCATCCATATCGTTGTGCTTGTAGCGATAGCGCAAGGCCTTGCACAAGCGCACACCATCGATGATGGAGGCATGATTGAGTTCATCAGAAATGATGGCGTCCTTTTCTCCTAAAAGTGGTTCAAATACTCCGCCATTGGCATCAAAAGCCGCTGCATATAAAATAGTGTCTTCCGTATGGAGAAATTCGGAAATCTTTCTCTCTAGCGCTTTGTGAATATCCTGTGTTCCACAGATAAAACGAACCGAAGACATGCCAAACCCATGGGTGTCGATTGCTTTCTTGGCGGCTTCAATCACACGTGGATGAGAGGACAGGCCAAGATAATTGTTGGCACAGAAATTAATCACTTCTTTGCCATCAGCCGTCTTAATATCGGCAGCCTGGGGCGTAGTGATAATTCGTTCTTTTTTAAAAAGCCCTGCTTCGCGGATGGACTGAAGTTCTTGTTCTAAAACAGGTTGGAGTTTTTTATACATGGTTTAAAAGAATTAGGATACGAATCAATTCTCGAATAATTGTTTTACTAAACCTGACTGCCGAATGATGGATTGTAACGTGCCGATTCTAATTTCCCTGTGATCAGGTACAGGCACAGTGATGGTTGAATCGCCAGCTTTTTTTTGCATGATAATATGACTTCCTTTCTGACGCACTGCACAAATCCGCCTTGCAAAAGAATGTTGCACACTTCTCGGCCAGACAATACTCTCAACCTACCCAATGGCTACATTCAATTGTGTAACAAACACCTCGTCATGCAGGCGGTGATTAATCTCCTTGTCAGTGGCGTGTTCAAAAAAAAGCTGGATGGCTTCCGTAAGATTGGCTTTAGCTTCTTCGATCGTTTCTCCCTGACTTGCAATATCGAGTTCAGGGCATAAGGAAACATAACCATCGCCCTCTTTTTCAAGAATAGCTGTGAATTGAAGATTTTTGCTCATCTGCAAAAATACATATTTCTCTCCACTCCAATGAGCCCAAAAACCGCTTATGCGGTGATGGCTTTTTCAATTAACTTCGCCCCGCATTCGTTTGAGTATGAAGAAAACTAAGATTTTATTGATTGGTGCTGGAGGTCAACTGGGCGCTGAACTGACACAAGGGCTGTGGAAAATTTACGGACAAGAAAACGTGATCGCCTCTGACATCAAAGACCCACAGGGGATTTTGAAAGAAGGCCCTTTCGAGAAATTTGATGTGATGCAACGCGATAAACTTTTTGAATTGCTGAAAAAAAAGGAGATCACCCAGGTGTATCATCTGGCCGCACTGCTTTCTGCCACCGGAGAAAAGGATCCACGCTGGGCATGGAAGCTGAATATGGAGAGTTTACTCTTTGTATTGGAAGCGGCTCAGGAATTGAAATTGCATAAGGTATATTGGCCAAGTTCCATCGCAGCCTTTGGACCAACTACCCCCAAACAAGATACGCCCCAGGAAACGATCATGGATCCCTCCACCGTTTATGGAATAACAAAACTAGCTGGAGAATTATGGTGTGAGTATTATTTTCGGAGGTATGGTGTGGACGTGCGCAGCCTTCGCTATCCGGGACTGATCGGATGGAAAACTCCCCCCGGTGGCGGCACAACTGATTATGCCGTAGATATTTATTTTAAGGCGATAAAAGAAAAGAAATACGAATGCTTTCTCTCGCCCGATACGTACTTGCCCATGATGTACATGGACGATGCCGTGAAGGCGACCCTTGATTTGATGGAAGCACCGGCCGAGAAGGTGAAAGTACGCACGAGCTATAACATCTCCTCGATGAGCTTTTGTCCGGCACAAATTGCGTCCACTATTAAAAAACATATCCCTGATTTTACGATCACTTATCAGTCCGATTTTCGGCAAGCCATTGCAGACTCATGGCCAAAATCCATTGACGACTCCGCTGCTCGAAAAGATTGGGGCTGGCAACATCAGTTTGGGTTGGAGGAAATGACGACTGATATTTTGAGGAGTTTGGGAGAGGCAATACATTAAGCTTAATAAGCACAAATTGTGATGACTAATATTATAGAGTAAGAAAAAAACAACCGGAACGAGAACGGCCAAAATAGATTCGCTTTAGATTCACTGTTGTACCGTAACATTAAAGCCCAACTCAATAAATTTATTTCCCTCACAGGATTCAAATCAATTCATCATATTCTTTCTCACCTTTCCATTGAACACATTCATCTCCATGCGCACGCGGTTGCTCACGCCCATGGTGGTGGCGCGCACCAGTTTTTCTACACCATGTTTGTGTTTGATAAAGTCCATTGCTTCGTAGAGGTTGATGTCTTCTTCGGTGTCGTCAAACAAACTGATTTGGTGATTGCCGTGAACCAAGTTGCTGAGGCGTACGCCCACCAACCGGATCAGCATCCTGCGGTTGTACAATTTGTCGAACAGCTCCAACACTGTGCGCAACAGAATGTGATCGGAAGAGGTATAAGGAACATGTATTTGTTTTGTTTCCGTGTCGAAATTGGAATAGCGGATTTTGACGGTCACACACGAAGTCAATTTTTTCTGTTCACGCAATTGAAAGCCCACTTTTTCTACCATGGCGATGAGAATGGATTTCATGCGCTTCACATCAATGGTATCTTCTCCAAACGTGCTTTCGGTAGAAATGGATTTCTGCTCGCTGTGCGGAACGACTGGCGTGTGGTCGATGGCATTGGCTTTGTTCCAAAGGACCGTGCCGTTTTTCCCAAACGCGCTGATCAAAAATTTCAACGGCATGTCGCGGAGCGTGGCAATGGTGCGCACACCCATGTCGTGGAGGAAGGAGGCCGTTTGCTTCCCTATCCCCGGAATTTTGTCCACGGAAAGCGGAGAGAGAAAATCCTTTTCCGTTCCGGCTGGAATTAATTTTTCTGCATTGGGTTTAAACTCCGCAGTAGCGATTTTCGATATGGTTTTGTTTACCGACATGGCCAACGAAATAGGAAGGCCGCTTTCTTTCATAATTTTATTTCGCAATTCTACCGACCATTTAAAAGCGCCAAAAAACCGATCCATCCCACTGGCATCCACATAAAACTCATCGATCGATGCTTTTTCAAAAAGCGGTGCTGCATCGGCAATTATTTCGGTAACGAGGTGAGAGTTTTGACTGTAGGCCTCCATGTCGCCCGAGATCACTTTGGCATCGGGGCAGAGTTGTAGCGCCAGATACATCGGCATGGCGGAGTGGACACCAAATTGGCGCGCCTCATAACTGCAGGCCGCCACCACACCCCTGCGACTTTGCCCGCCCACAATGAGCGGACGCCCTTTGAGTTTGGGACTCAACTTGCATTCCACAGCCACAAAAAAGGCATCTAAATCGAGGTGAAGGATGGATTGATCCATTCGCGAAGGTAACCCATTTATTTAGCTAAATACTAAATATTTTAGCAAATATTTTCCCTTTTTTCGGAATTTTGGTTGCCAAGTGCAGTGGTGATATTTTGCTTGAGTCTTTCATCTCATCGTTTCACGCAAAAGCGCAAAGACGTAAGTTTTAAAATCGTAAATCGCAAATTAAAGTCACTCATTCTTCAATACTTCAGCCGGATTTGTTCTTGCCACTTTCAATGTCTGTATACCTCTCGATCTTTTCAATGATTTTCTTTGTGAACCTTGTGGCGAACTCTGGATTGTTTTGCCACCAAGTCACAAAGACACTAAGTCCCGGAGCGTAACCTCAGTTATTAATAAATTATTTAAGGAAGGGGAACATTATTCTCTAATCCGTGTTATAAGTTTGACTCAAATTAAAAAGTTTAAACACACGCACTATGAAACGCAAAGCAACTGCCCATTGGGAAGGTGATCTAAAAGCTGGCAAGGGGAATCTCTCCACGCAGAGCACAGTACTAAACAAGAGCCAATACTCTTTCAAAACCCGTTTTGAAGATGGCATCGGCACGAACCCTGAAGAACTTTTGGCTGCCGCCCATGCGGGCTGCTTCACGATGGCAGTGAGCAACATCCTCGGCCAGGCTGGCTTCAACGCTACCGCACTGGACACGGAAGCAACCGTGACTTTGGAAGGTCTCGATATTACCGGAGTTCACCTTACCATCAAGGGAAAGATACCGAACATCTCTGCCGATAAATTTACCGAAATCACGAAAGGGGCAGAACAAGGTTGCATCATCTCAAAGGCGCTCCGCGTTCCAATTACATCGGAAGCGGTTTTATTGTAAATTAACGATACGAGAATTGATGAACCCCATAGGCATATAGGCTGAACGAAAAGCCCATAGTGAAAAAGCAAACATGTGAAATTCTAAATGCTAGTGCTTCCATTGGGGTTCATGTTCTTTAGCCCAGCCGCCTAATTTTCATCTGAAATAGATTCGCCTAAGCCAAAGCTCGAAGACCGGATCGATGAACTCAGGGTAATGGCCCATAAAATCGAGTACTTCTTTTTGTTCTAAGGCCGCTTTGATCTTTGAGACATTTGCTGAAGTGCCTAGAGTGGTTTCTTGTTCATTTGTAACCCAAAGGTAAGTTACCTGTTGGTAAGTTCCTTAATCGGGCGTTAGTGCGCTTCCAACCAGTTTTTACCAATTCCTACCTCCACTTCCATTGGCACATCAAGCAGTACAGCCGTTTTCATCAGTTCAATCACTTTTGGTTTAACCGTTTCCTGCTCGCTTTGATGAAGATCAAACACCAATTCGTCATGCACTTGCATGGTCATTTTCGTTTTTAATTTTTCCTTTTTCAGCCAGCGATCGATGCTGATCATCGCAATTTTAATAATATCGGCAGCGCTTCCCTGTATGGGCGCATTGATTGCGTTCCGTTCAGCAAAGCCTCGTGTGGCCATGTTGCGCGAGTTGATGTCACGCAGGTATCTTCTTCTTCCTAAAATCGTTTCCACGTATTCTTTTTCACGAGCCAGATTGATTGAATCGTCCATGTAGCGTTTGATGGCGGCAAATTCTTTAAAATACGATTCAATAATTTCGGCTGCTTCGGAGCGGGATATGTTGAGGTTTTGTGCCAAACCAAATGCGGTGCTACCGTATAAAATCCCAAAATTCACTTCCTTGGCTTTACGCCTCATGTCGGGTGTGACTTTGTCGATCTCCACTTTAAAAACTTTCGCGGCTGTGGTAGTGTGAATATCCCGACCCGTGCGAAAAGCTTCGATCATTATTTCATCCTTGGCGAACGAAGCAGCTATCCGTAATTCGATTTGAGAATAGTCGGCCGACATGAATAGAAAATTTTTATCGCGAGGGATAAAGGCACTTCGGATCTGTCTTCCTTTCTCTGTGCGGATGGGAATGTTTTGTAAATTTGGATTATTCGAACTCAATCGGCCCGTGGCGGCTACCGCTTGGCGATAATCGGTATGAATACGCTGATCAAATTTACTGACCATTTTTGGTAGCGCATCCACATACGTGGAGCGCAGCTTTTCGTATTCGCGGAAGTCGAGGATTTTCTGAACGATTGGATGATCGGCAGAAAGCTTGGTTAACACTTCTTCTCCTGTTGCGTACTGACCCGTTTTCGTTTTCTTGGCTTTGTCCAACAACTTCAGTTTATCAAATAAAATTTCACCCAACTGCTTTGGTGAGGCGATGTTAAATTCTGCTCCGGCCAACTCATAAATTTCCTGCTGCACCTTTTCACTATCTTTCTTTAAAGCCAAAGACATCTTTTGCAAAGCCGCTTCATCCAAGGCTACACCTTCTGCCTCCATTGCGGCAAGCACATAAATTAAAGGTGCTTCTACCTCACGCATCAGCCGCCAATGTCCGCGCACTTGCAATTCCGTTTCAAGTTTGGATTTCAATTGTAAGGTCTGCTCACATCGCTCTCCATAATTTTTAGCCTCATCCTTATCGCTACCGATCAATTGATAATTCAGATATTGATTGCATAAAATGCTCAGGTCGTGCGAAGATTCGGGTTCAATCAGATAATGCGCCAGCATGGTGTCAAACAAAATTCCCTTCACCTCAATTCCGAATTTTTTCAGGGCAAGAATGCCTTCTTTTATGTTGTGCCCTACTTTTGCAATCTGATCGTTAGTGAAAACATCGCCAAATTTTTGAATGTCCGACTGTTCCTTAACGGGAACGAAGGACGCTTCACCCGGAGAAAAAGAAAAGGCGAGCCCAGTAATAGAAAAATCAAAATTGGGAGCCTCGTTCGTGACTACGTCCAATGCAATTTCTTTTTGCACCATCAGTTTTTCAATCAGTTCTCTGAGCGCCTCCTCCGTTTCAATTTTTTTGTAATTGGATATGGACGAAGCAATCGATTTAATTTCTTCTTCACTTTCTGTCAGGGTGCCTCCACCAAACATAGAAAGCTGTGAGGGTCTGCTCTCTTTGACAACGGGTGTTGGTGCTGTTGTTCCAGAAGCCGAAAAAATTCGAGGAAGCATGGTTTTAAACTCAAGTTCTTCAATAATCGGGCGCAATTTTTCTTCTGGGCCAGTGTAGCGCAGTGCTTCTTCATCAAAATCGACCGGGACATCGGTAATAATGGTTGCCAGCTTTTTAGATAAGATTGCCTGGTCGCCAAACTGTTCTACCCGTTCCTTCTGCTTGCCCTTCAATTCACTAGCATGGGCTATCACACCTTCTACCGTTTTGTATTTCTTCAACAATTCGGCCGCTGATTTCGGCCCGATGCCCGGAATACCCGGAATATTATCGGATGTATCGCCTTGCAAACCGAGCATGTCAATCACTTGAGAAACATTTTCGATGTCCCACTTTTCACAAACTTCTTTTGGACCAAGAACATCGACTGCATTGCCCATGTAAGCAGGTTTATAAAGAAAAACATTTTCCTTAACCAGTTGCCCAAAGTCTTTGTCGGGCGTCATCATGTAAACCTCGAAACCTTCTTTGGCCGCTCGAGTCGCGATCGAACCGATAATGTCATCCGCTTCGTAGCCATCCATTTCAAGGATTGGAATATTGAAGCCCCTGATAATTTCTTTCACCGTAGGAATGCCATGCTTGATGTCTTCGGGTGTGGCCTGACGGGTGGCTTTGTATTCTTTAAAAATGGCATCGCGAAAAGTGGGCGCAAACGTATCGAACGCTACGGCAATGTGCGTGGGCTTTTGTTTTTGGATAACTTCCAATAAGGTATTGGTGAACCCAAAGGGAACAGATGTGTTGTGTCCTTTCGAATTAATCCGTGGATTTTTCGTAAAAGCGAAATGGGCACGATAAACCAGCGCGTAGGCATCGAGGAGGAACAGTTTTTTCATTCAGGAAGTTTACAATATTTGCAGCGAAAGTCGTAATTTTATTTCATGGAAGAAACTCTAATTCATCCGCCACGAACCCTAATGGAAGTTTTTAAGATGCTGCCTGAAGGCACGTTGGCAGAGATCATCAACAATCAATTATATATGTCACCCAGCCCGATAGGCAGGCACCAACGTATTTTGCGTGAGCTAGCGTTTAGTATTAATGAATTCGTAAAGCTTCTTGAATTAGGCGAGATTTTTTTTGCTCCCTTTGATGTTTTCTTGGATGAAGAAGAAAATGCTGTGCAACCGGATCTGATTTTTGTATCATCTGCAAATGCGCTCATTATTGATGACGATGGCGTTATTCATGGCATCCCTGATTTACTCATAGAAATTCTTAGCCCTGGCAATCCAGAACATGATACGATCACTAAAAAAGAATTGTACGAGCGATTTGGTGTTAAAGAATATTGGATCATCGACCCAGCAACTAAATCAACTGTTGGTTATCGGTTGGAAGGAGAAGTCTATAAAAAAGTAACCTCAACTTCCGGAAAAATTGATTCCGTAATTCTGGCCCATTCGTTTTCCTTCTGACGAAACCCGTAGTTATTTTAACCAGAATTTTCTTTTTCCCTGATTCTTTCTAAATCGAACTATGGAGAACAATACTTTACTAAAAAATTTTGTCCGGTGGGAAAGAGAAACCCCTGACAATATATTCCTTCGTCAACCGGTAAATGGCCAATGGAAAGACTATACTTTCCGACAAGCTGGTGAAGAAATACGAAAAATGGCTTCTGGCTTGCAGTCGCTGAACCTCCCTGCCCGAAGCAATATTGCCATTCTTTCAAAAAATTGCGCACACTGGCTGATGGCCGATCTGGCCATTTTTATGGCTGGGCATATCTCCGTTCCATTGTATGCCAATATCACCGGTCCATCTATCCACCAAATACTAGCGCACAGTGGGTCGGCAGCAATTTTTGTTGGCAAATTAGATGACTACGAAAATCAAAAAAAGGGAATTCCGGATAATGTAAAAATAATCAGCATCGATTTTTACGGAATTGAAGAGGACATCAAGGTGAGCACGTGGCTAACCGAACAGAAGGCGTTACAAGAAATCGGTGAATGGAAAGCCGAAGAACTGTTAACCATTATGTACACCTCCGGCACTACAGGCACACCAAAAGGAGTGATGTTCAACTCCATCGCCTTCGATCACACTGCCGAAATCATTATCGACTACCTGAATCGCGTTAGCCCTTTACCTAAACATCCGGTTTTGTTTTCCTATCTCCCGTTGTGCCATATTGCCGAACGCAATCTCACCGAATTGTTGGGTTGCCGTACAGGCGCCACTATTGCTTTCGTGGAATCGCTTGATACGTTTGCGCACGACCTTGCTTATATTCAACCGCATCAATTTTTTGGTGTGCCAAGAATTTGGGCACGCTTCCAGGAAAAAATTCTTGAGAAACTTCCACAAAAGAAATTGGATCGTTTGCTTAGAATTCCAATCATAAGTTCGATCGTCAAAAAAACATTGAAAAAAAAACTGGGACTTTCCCGCGCCATATTAAAATCCACTGCTGCGGCACCGATCCCCAAATCATTGCTAGAATGGTTTGACAAACTTGGTATTACCGTAAGGGAAATTTATGGGATGACTGAACAGTGCGCAATCTCTCATTCTAATCAGGAGGAAGTACGGTTCGGGACGGTGGGCAAATCGTTGCCCGGGGTGGAAACAAGGTTTTCCCTTGATGATGAAATCCAAACCCGGCACAAAGCCTTAATGATGGGTTATTACAAAGAACCTGACCTCACGGCTGATGTATTTACTCCGGACGGATTTTTGAAAACAGGCGATTGTGGAAAGTTGGACCAGAATGGTTTTCTTACGATTACCGGACGCGTAAAAGATATTTTTAAAACAGATAAAGGAAAATACGTTTCGCCCTCGCCCATTGAGATGCGTTTGTTAAAAAATACGGATATCGAACAAGTTTGTGTAGTTGGGATGGGCATTCCACAGCCCATCGCGTTAATGGTTTTGTCTGCGGCTGGGAAATCGAAATCAAAAGAAGAAATTGGTAAAAGCCTCGCGGCTTCTGTGGCTGAAGTAAATCAATCCGCTGAAGACTATGAAAAATTAAGGAAGGCGGTGATCATGAAAAGTGATTGGACTATTACCAACGGCCTGATGACGCCTACGATGAAAGTGAAGCGCAACGAGGTGGAGAAAATCCATCTACCAAAATATCCAACGTGGTATAGAATGGAAGAAATGGTGGTATTGGAGTAAATGATTTTGACTTTTGATAACACTCTGAATAAGGATACCCGACTCAGCTATTTCCTACACAGACTGTATTTTTGATTTCTGAGAAGCGTTGGTTCGTTTTCTTCTCAAGTACAAATTATGCAAAGAAGAAAAGGTTCGAAAGATATAATTCGATGCGCATTTTTTGAAAAAATAAATACATTCTGTGGTTACTTAAAACTCGTAGCGGTGATAAAACCCAAACGTGAGGGGTATGAAGGCAGCTTCTGAGAATTATAAAGGCATAGAGTACATTCAGATTTCATCCTTGCCTACTGAACAGCAAAAACACATCTTAAAAACCATCAACAAAAAATTAGTTATCACAATATTAAAGGGAGATACTTTGTTGAATGACTGTGTCCAATATCAACATTATTTGATGTGGCATGAGACTATTTTTAAATTAGCGGCTAGTGAAAAACCCGATGAGGTTAGGATGCCGCAGCAAGAAATTACCCTCGCCTTCCAATAATCCCTATTTTTATTGGCTTGCCACTTTGCTACCCGATTTAAGATCGGTCCTAAATCGGGAAATAATCGTAATAAAGCTTAATTCGGAGTAAGTATTCTTTCTACATGGCTGATTTTCTGAATATTACAGAAAGTCCGAAAAATTGTTTGTTTTTTACACCACTCGGAGTTGTCCACAAACCAAGGATTGATTAATAGCCATTTAAATTATTGATAATCAACACATTAAACATTAATATTATCCTAATGTTGATAAATATTGAAATATGTGGATATCTTATCGGAAAAAATATAAGTGCTTGAAATTTACTGTTTTAAGAAAAACATTTCACGAATCTTACATGTCGGTTATAAATAGCGCTCTCCCAGCTCCGTCCAATTATCCGCTAAATTTTTCTCCAATTTCTACCTCCTCTAAAGAGAAATTTTTCTACTTTCAAAAGTTCGAAAAATGAAATTTAAAATTCTATTATTTACCCTAATAACTCTTCCTTTTGTCCTCTGTGGGCAAGACCTGATTAGGCTTTCTGACCTTCAAAAGGAAATACGCGCCCCTGGATCGGTGAAAGTCATTAATTTTTGGGCTACCTGGTGCGCCCCTTGTGTTAAAGAATTACCTTTTTTTGAAAAAGTGAATCAGGACAACAAAGATGTTCAAGTCCTTTTAATAAGCATGGATTACGACCTTGACCCTAATCCAGAGAAAGTAAAGAAATTTATTGATCGAAAAAAAATTAAATCGAAGGTGGTAATTCTTGCCGAAGAAAATCCAAATGATTGGATTGACAAAATCGACAAAAATTGGACGGGTGCTTTACCCTCAACATTAATAATCAATCCGACTTCTGGAAAAAGAAAACTAGTGCAAGGCGAATTGAAAGAAGGGGAACTGGAGAAACTGATTGACGAAATTTCAAAATGATAGCAGCCTTAAAATATTTTTCCGTTTGGATCTTAGTTTTTTCCCTTTCCGCTGGTTGTAAGAAAAAAGAATCCATTTTAGTAACCAATGAGAACAAGAAAGAAGTACTTTTTCAGTACGGGAAAGAAAATCAAGAAAAAGACGTCACCATCGAAACTGGATATGGCACCATCAAAATTAAACTCTATGACGATGTGCCTTTGCACCGTGCTAATTTTATAAAACTTATCAAAGAGGGCTATTATGAAGATCCCGAATTTTATCGTGTGGTAGAAAATTTTGTGGTGCAAGGTGGAGTGCCGATGAAAAAATTGGACTATACCATTCCGGCTGAATTCAACCCAAATCATTTTCATAAGAAAGGGGCGGTGGCCATGGCGAGGTTAGAGGAGAACAACCCCGGAAAAGAATCCTCTTCTACGGAATTTTATATCGTTCACGGAAATAAATACGCTGATTGGGAATATAGCGAAGAAGAAAAAAATGAAGGATTAACGACTTTACCTGAGCAACGAAGAATTTATACAACAATAGGAGGGGAAATGTCGTTGGATGGAAGGTACACTGTTTTTGGCGAAGTGGTGGAAGGCTTTGATGTGATTGATAAAATTGCAACAGAAAAAGCATATTCTGAACATCCGTATAAAAAGATTCCTTTTAAAATTAAATTAACTGAAAAATAAATCTGTTATGAAAAATTTGATGGTATTAGTGACTGTCGCATTGATGGGCTTAGCAGCAAACCCCATTAAAAATGGCTACGAAGTTGGTGATGTTGTTACTGATTTCAAGCTGAAAAATGTAGACGGAAAAACGGTTTCATTGGGGGATTTCAAGGAGGCTAAAGGTTTTATCGTCATCTTTGATTGCAACACCTGTCCGATGTCACGCGCTTATAATTCGAGGATTATTGCATTGAACAAAATGTATGCTACGCAAGGTTTTCCTGTTGTGTTGATCAATCCAAACGCTGCCGAAATCGCGGCCGAAGAATCATTCGATGAAATGAAAGCCCATGCCAAAGCACATGGATATGATTTCCCTTATTTATATGATGAGTCGCAGGAGACCGTGAGAAAATTTAATCCAACCAATACACCCCATACCTTCGTTCTCAACAAAACCGCTGACGGATTAAAGGTTGCCTACATTGGTGCCATAGATAACAACAGCAGAAATGGCTCGAAAGCCACCAAGCATTTTGTGGATGAAGCTGTAAATGAACTGTTGGCGGGCAAGCAAGTTACAGTGACAAAAACGAGAGCTATCGGATGCTCTGTAAAATTGAAAAACTCCTAAACTTCACGGTCGATCAATTTCTGCACAAACTGAATGAGCAATTTCTTGTTTCCCTGATCTTTGAGTTGCGCCAAACTTGCAAAACCTTTAGCAAAGAAGTATTTAATTTTGCGTTCTGCCAGCGATGATATCCCATGGTTTTCATAAATCGAAGTGATCGCCTTGACCTTCTTGGTCTTGGAAAATTTTTTCAATCCAATCCATGCATTCAATTCTGTTTTTTGCTTTCCTTTTGCATTTTCAAGTGCCTTAATCAGCAAAAATGTTTTCTTGTTTGCGATGATGTCCCCGCCTACTTGTTTTCCGAATTTCTTCTTATCTGCATACACATCGAGCCAATCGTCCTTCAATTGAAATCCAATACCAATATTAATACCAAAATCGCGTAGTGCTTCCCGGTCTTCAATAGGCGCCCCAGCCAGTAACGCGCCTAGCTCCAAACTAAAACCTAAGAGAACGGCCGTTTTTAACTTTATCATGTCAATGTATTGCGCTTCGGAAACCCGCTGCAAGCTTTCAAACTCCATATCCCATTGCTGGCCTTCACAAACCTCTGCGGCACAACGATTAAAAATTCGCAAAACTTCTTTTAGTTTATGATCGTCCAAGCCTAGAAACATTTCATACACTTTTACTAACATCACATCTCCAGAAAGGATGGCTGTATTCACATTCCACTGTTCATGAACGGTTGGTTTGCCTCTGCGAAGTGGCGCCTTGTCCATAATATCATCGTGAAGAAGAGTGAAGTTGTGGAAGGATTCTACGGCCACCGCATACGGAATTATCTTTTCTACATCCCTTTTATAAAGCGAATAGGAAAGCACCGTAAGGAGAGGTCTCAATCGCTTACCACCTAATGCCATGATATAGCGTAAGGGCTCATAAAGCGACTTGGGCTGCTTACCAAATTTTTCTTTTTTGATTTTCGCTTCTATGAGCGAAAGGTATTTATCTACCATTCCTTTTTCTCCTCAAAAGTCAAATCAATTGTTCTCCGATCTACATCCGTCTTTTTTATACGCACCGAAGTTTTATCTCCCAGTCGGTAAATCTTGTTTCTTTTTCGGCCAATAATGCGATAATTTTTTTCATCTAATTCATAAAAATCATCCTTCAAATCGGCCAGGCGCACCATCCCTTCGCATTTTGTTGCAGTGATCTCTATGAAAATGCCGAAATCAGTAACGCCCGTAATGATGCCGTCATACAGTTTATCTTCGGCCATGCTCATAAATTCTACTTGCTTGTACTTGATGGAAGCGCGCTCCGCATCGGCTGCCCGCTTTTCTCGCTCGCTGCTATGCACACATTTATCTTCATACTCCTTTTTAAATACTGGCTTACCCTCATCCAAATAATGCTGAAGTAAACGGTGCACCATCATATCGGGATACCTGCGAATTGGGGAAGTGAAATGCGTATAGTGGTCAAATGCCAGCCCAAAGTGGCCTTTCGGATCTGTGGTATATTTCGCCTTGGCCATGGAGCGGACTGCCAGCGACTGCAATACGTTTTGCTCGGGCTTCCCCTCAATTTCTTCCATCAATTTGTTTAGCGAGCTTGAAATGGATTTTTCCTCAATATTTATCCGATGACCAAATTGCTTGGCGAACATGGAAAAGTCACGTACTCTTTCCGGGTCTGGGAAATCATGTGTTCGATAGACAAACGTATTTTTCCCTTCACTTTTTTTCATTTTATAAACAAAGGTCGCCACTGCTTTGTTGGCCAGCAGCATAAATTCTTCAACCAATTTGTGCGCATCTTTCCGAATTTTAGGCACTACTTCAAGAGGTTTTCCCTTTTCGTCAAGCTTAAATTTTACTTCGGCTGTTTCAAAATTTACCGCACCATGTTCAAAGCGTTGCTTGCGTAGTTTGTGTGCCAGGTCATTTAACAACTTCAGCTCCTGGGCGAAATTTCCTGTGCCTGTTTCGATTCCTTCTTGTGCATTCTCGTAGGTAAACCGATGATCGGAGTGGATGACTGTACGGCCGAACTTTTCGTTGATGACTTTGGCGTTTTCGTCCATTTCAAAAATTGCCGCGAACGTCAACTTATCTTCATGAGGACGAAGCGAGCAGAGTCCATTGCTGAGTTTTTCTGGCAGCATAGGAACCGTTCTGTCAACGAGGTAAACCGAAGTGGCCCGATCAAAAGCATCGTCATCCAAAATTGTTCCGGGCTTTACGTAATGGGTAACATCGGCAATGTGTACGCCAATTTCATAGTTGCCATTATCCAACTTTTTAAAGGAGATGGCATCATCAAAATCTTTAGCGTCTTCCGGGTCGATCGTAAATGTTAACGTCTCCCGAAAATCCCATCGCTTTTTGATTTCTTCCTTTTGAATTTCTTCCGAAATATGTTCTGACTCTGTCAATACGTGATCCGGAAAACGAAATGGCAAATCAAACTCCGCCATGATGGAGTGAATCTCCGCTTCGTTCTCCCCCGTCTTACCAAGGATTTCCATTACTTTCCCTTCCGGGCTCTTGTCACCTTCAGGCCAGCGCGTGACCTCAAATAAAACTTTGTCATTGGTTGTTGCCCCTTTGATGTTTTCAGGATAGACAAAAAAATCCTGATACAGTTTTTTGAAATCAGGAACGATGAAAGCATAATTTTTTGAAAGTTCCACCCTGCCCACAAACCGGTTGCGGCCACGCTGAATGACATTGATTACTTTGCCCTCTGGATTTTCACCGGTTCGCCTTCCCAACAGTTCTACCAATACTTTATCGCCATGCATGGCTGGCAAAAGATCTCGCGTTTTTACGTAAATATCTTTTTGGCCTTCAATGCCCGTGACGATGTAAGCAAATCGAGGATTTACGTGGTCTACGATTCCCTCAATGCCTTCTGCTTCAAATGCAGAAGCGAAACTTCCGTTGGCCAGTTGCTTGATCTTTCCGCCTGACTCCAGCTTTTCCAGCGCAGTGAAAATGGCCGAATTGGTAGCGTTATTTTTCGCTCCGATCTTTTTTGCAATTTGCTTAAAGTCATACGCACGTCCCGGATTGTCGTTGAGCAACCGAACTACTTCTTTAGAAATAGAATCTTTCTGTTCCTTTTCTTTTTTTGATTTTTTTTCTTTGAATTTTTTCTTTGACATAAATTTAATTTAACCTTCGCTTTCGCGTGTTTTGGTGTTCTATTGTTGTTTGTGCAAGTCCGTGAATCCATTTCAATATCCTTGCAAAATATTCTTCAAATTTCTCGCCTTGCTTTATCGGATTTTCATTGAGCTCATGGCTGAGTTTGTTGATCATTCCCGTCAGGGAAGCGAATTTTTCATGGAGCAAATTTTCATCACGTGTTTCCCAATAATGTCCCTCATCATTCAATTCAAAATGATCAAAATATTTTTTACTCAAATAATCTAGTAAATGAATGATTATTTTGTGAATTACTTCACCTGAAAATTGGGTTTTTACAGAAACGCCTTCACCTAACAATTCCTTGTCGGCCCCATGGTTTTTCATATATAATCGCCAAGACCAAAAGCCTATAAGTTTACCGTTTGACAAAAAGCAAAGACTTATGGTTTCGCAGGCAGGTGGAGTGACACAGATACCGTAGATGTTGTTGGTGTGCCTCTTTCTCCTAAATGAATTAATTGGTAGCTCCGTTTCAAACACTTCATAAGGCCATTGATAAATCTTTGCAACGTCAATTACTTCTTCAACTAATTTTGGAAGTGCTGCTTTATTGCGTAGGCTACCTCGATAATGAATGCTCAGCCCCATACCAAGGAATTTTTTGTTTTTGAAACCCGTACTATTTTCCTGAAGGATTGGAAAAAAAAAGAAAGGTGAGCGTAGTAACTTTCTTCGCGGGCATCGCCTTGCAAAGTCGTATCAGCAATCCTTTTTAAGTACTCGTGAAGCATTAATTACAATAAAGGTAGGCGAAAATTCTTAACAAGATCGTCATTGACAGGATCCCTTTACAGAGATTTAAAATTCTTTTTCAGAAGCCTGTCGGGTATCATGGATTTCCAGCAAATAAATTTTGTCTCTACGAACCTCGTAAAGTAATCGGTTATGCCTTGTAATAAGAAGTTTTCGGAGGTGAGGTTGTTTGGCAGAGCGTACCCCTAACGAAGGAAAACGGGAGAGAATAAAAAGTTTGCGATCAACAATTTCACTAAAATCCCTGGCTTGCTGTTCACTCCAATTTATCAGAAGAAAATCAATTACTTGCTTGTATTGGTCACGAGCTTCATTTTCTTAGCCATTGTTTAACTTCTTGCTGCACTTGCTCGTTGGGGATTACCTTGACTTCCTCAATCTGCTTTCTTGATAGGGCTACACTTTTCTTTTGAATAGGGGTCAGTCCATTCCAAAAGTCGAGACTTTCAGGCTGTCGCATTTCATCTACCAGTGCATTGAGCTCTTCCAGAATTTCCTGATTCGAAAATTCGTTGATTTTATTTACAAGGGTTGATTTTAGAGCCGTGATATCCATATTACAATCTGCTAACAAAACTAAGACAATTTAAAGTCACTTGTTATCAATATTTATTTCCTTAATCAACGGAAGATTCTTCATCTTCAAATACAATTGGGCGATAGCGACCACATCTCGGGTGCAATATTCTGCAATTTTTTTGAGTTCTTTTTCTTGATAATAGGCATGGTTAACTTTTGAGCCATCCATCTCGCCTTTGCTAGACGGGATATCAAACAAAGCGAGTAGTAAATCCAGTGAGGTGTAATGTTTATAGTCGCCAAACTTCCACATCTCCATGGTGTCGAGATGAGGGATTTCCCACGATTTTTTGCCGGACAAATTTAATAATGCCGGTAACGAAATTCCATGCACCAGCATTCTACGGCTGAGATAAGGAAAGTCAAACTCTTTACCGTTGTGGGCGCACAGCTTCGTTTTGGGGTCAACTTTATCCAAGGTCGCCTTAAATTCATCAAGGAGAATATTTTCATTGTCGTTGGCAAAATATTTTGTCTTCAAACCAAGTTCTCCGTTTTCGGTCTCCACATATTTGCCAATCGCCACGACTACGATTTTACCAAATTCCGCATAAATCCCAGCGCGTTCGTGGAACAAATCTTCGTCCGTTTGATTTTCTTCTCTTTTTAGAAAGGACGCTTTGCGTGCCCACTGAGCCTTAAAGCGCTCATTGAGTTGACTATGTTGCGCAACCATGCCAACTGTTTCAATATCAAGAAAAAGAATGTCCTTTAGCTCTGGTGCCATAATGAATTTCAAATTATAAATAAAAATGAAGACGAGGAATTATCTGATTGAAAAAATTGAAATTTAAAATTGCGTCAACGGTTCTTCAACTCCTTCATCGCTTTGCTGAATTTTTCTTTAATGGCTTGCCCTGATTGATGATGTTGGCCTTTTACAATCCACTGACCATTGACAATTGTACCCAATATTCTGCTGGAGTCAGAAGTATAGAGAATGGTTGCCAGTCTGTTCTTCTCAGAAGTTTCGGCAAGCAAATGTGATTTGGCATTGAACACCACTGCATCGAAAGGCTTACCTATTTCAAAATTATCTTTTGCATCTATACCCATCGCCTTCCTTCCAGAAGAAACCGATTCATTCACAAAATATTCAGCGGCATTTCCTTCCACGATATTTCGATGATTGGTAACCAAGCGTTGTCGGTAATCAATCATTCGAAATTCTTCTAAAGGATTAAGACCGATGTGGCTGTCAGTGCCAATGCTCCAACGTCCCTGCAATTTTACAAATTCCTTCATCCGAAAAATCCCATCACCAAGATTTCCCTCGGTGGAAGGACAAAGCACAACGCTAGCTTTTGATAAGGCCAGCTTTTTTAGTTCATCGTCATCAAGATGGGTGGAGTGAACCAAATGAAAGCGTTCATCCACCGGTAGGTTTTCAAGCAGCCATTGCATCGGTCGTTTCCCACAATAAGCAAGACAATCATTTATTTCTTTTTTCTGTTCCGCTACATGCAGATGAAAAGGTAAATCTTTAGGGCCTTGATGATAGGTGGATTTGATAACACTCAAATCCACTGCCCGAAGCGAATGAACACTAAACCCAAGGTGCGCATCCGCATAATTTTTTATCGCCTTTCGTGAAGCACCGAGTAACTGGAAATAATCTTCAACACTTTTTGAAATAAATCTGCGTTGCCGAGGTTGCGGATCGAGGCCGAAACCTCCTTTTTGATAAAAAACAGGAACGAGGGTAATTTTTATCCCTGCTGCTTTTGCTGCGTTTACCATACATTCACCCATCTCCGCAAGGTTGTCGTAAGGCTTTCCATCTTTGTCGTGATGGAGGTAATGAAATTCTGCCACGTGGGTATAACCTACCCTCACCATTTCAGCATAAAGCATTGCTGCGATCGCTTCCACCTGATCAGGGTTAACGGCAAGCGCACACTTATACATTTCTTCGCGCCAGGTCCAAAAGTCATCGTTCGTGCCAACCGGATGGTTTTCTGCCAAGCCTGCCATGGCATATTGAAAAGCATGCGAGTGCGCATTCTGAAATCCGGGCAGAGCGAAACCGTTAACTTCTTCCACATCAGTTCCACTGAATTCACCTGACAGGTAACAGATTATTCCGGATTTATCTACGCCTAGAAACACATTAGACAGCCAGCCTTCACGTTGAAGGAGCGAAGAGAAGTGAAAATATTTAAGTCCCTCCTCCAAGCTCAATTCTTCTTTTTCTTTTTAAATAGCCCCTGCAGTTTGTCTTGCAATACGTCTTGCGTTGTTTTGGCGCTATCCGATTTGGTTTTCGCGGTATCTTTCTTTCCACTCAATAGCGTACTCACCACATTTTGCACAGGCGTACTCTGACCAGCCTTTTGTTTGGTTGTGTCCTTTTTCCCACTCAAAATATTATTCACGATATCCTGCGGTTTTGCTCCTTGCACCGCTTGTTGTAGGGCGTCTTTTCCTTTCTGCTTCACCGCTTCCGTTACGGCCTGCTGAACTTGCTGCTTTTGCTCTTGAGAGGCCAACGTTATTTTAGGATTGGTAAAAGTTCCGCCTAAACCAATATTTAATGGAATATCAGAAGAGGAATTATTTGTTCCTGCATATTGATTGACGAGACCCTGAAATTGAGCCCCCAATTTACCTGCAGGCACATTCATTTTAAGAGCATAATCGATCACGCCATTTAAGGCTGTGCTACCTGAAACAGCCGTAGCGTAATCTCCGAATTTTACGTTAAATGGTTTTACCGTCAACTTTCCATCTGTAATCGTGGCCGACATCAACACATTTTTCAGTGTAACCTGATCGGTCTCGTTAAGTTTGGTAAGAGAGGTAATCCCCGATATTAATTTTGATTGTGTGACCGCAGCCTCTATAATTTTTATTAACCCATCGCCATTCACGGTATTCAATTTGGGAGTCATGTCTTGGGCAAGCTCACCATTGATTTTAAAGTCCATGCCAAATTTGCCCGTAGCCATACCTGCAATTGGCGCATATTTTTTTACCATTGAAAACGAGCTGGCGGCTTGCTGAATAGACATGTTGTCGATCTTCATGCCGAAATCATATTTTGGATGTTGAAGGTCCTTGGTATTGTAGGCACCATTTAACACAAAGGAACCCCCCAGCATGGTAAATTTCATGTTGCTGAAATCAGCCACCGAATTTTTTACAATAATATCACCGGAGGCATGGGTAATGACATAGTCCATCATTTTCACCTTCTTAATGTCGGAATGCATTATAAAATCGATATTGTCGGGCACGGGAATGACACTGAGCTTGGTGGTGTCCTTTTTATCCGCAGGCGCACTATCGGTCATGAATTCATTTAGGTCAAGCAGCGTAGAATTAAAATTCAAATTTCCGCTGATTGTCTCCCTACCAAAGACATAACCAATGTAGTTGCTTACCGCACCGTTTACGCTAAAATCACTTTTACCAATTTCCCCGTTTGTGTTTTTCAATTCTATTTTCTGAGGATTGAAAGTGGCTGTCGCCTGCGCAATCGAGACGGAATAGGGTAATGTTTTTGAGCTGAATTTAAAATCCTTCAACGAAGCGGATCCACTTGTGGGCAATTGCGCATAGCGCTTGGCAGTTACATCGGAGTATTTTCCTTTTGTTTGAATATCCGCTTTTAGCTTTCCCGCTAAAGTCATTCCGTCAACAGGAAAAATTTTCGTCATCTTTTCGATGTCGATGCCGCCATTTGCTTTTAAGTCCCAGGTGTAATCATCCAGATTTTGCAACAGCAAATCGGCAGTAAACTTCTCACCATCCATCATCATGGACAACCCACTAACGGTAATAAATGTCTCGGCCATCTTGCCAGAAGAATTTTTGACCGTGGAGCTAAACTTTACGTCCTCCAAGGGAAGGGGAAACTGAGCAGTTTTGGCAAAGCCATTATTGAGCGACATGGAAACATCAATCGCGGGGATTATTTTCTTGATGCTATCATACACTCCTTTGGCAGAAGCTGTCACCGAAAAATTACCCTTCATCTCAAGCCCATCCATAGGAAACATCTTGCTGAGTTCAGCCAGGTTTAACGAAGCTTTCAAATTGGCATCCATCCGGTAGTCTTTCAGGTTTTGAATGGTTGCCCTTGCATCAACCGGATTGGCGCCAAAATCAAGATGAAATTTCTTTAGGTCGATCACCGTATTATCAATTACACCCGTTTTATTGTCAACTACTAAATCCATATTGATATTGTTGACTGCGGTGGGCAAAGAAGGGTAGTGGAACATGGCATCAGCAACTTTCAAATCCATGTTGAAGGCTGGCATCTGTTTATCGCTATAAGTACCTTTCGCAAAACCATTGAAGGACAGTTCGCCCTTTGTCTCCACTTTATCAAAGCTTTTCGAATACATTCCAGGTACAAGCGACAACAAACTTTTAAATGAGGTGGCCGGGCTCTTGAAACTAATATCCATCGCGTAGTCCTTCTCATTCATTTTAAACCAACCATCAAACCCCAAAGCAAAATCATTCAACTTAGCCAGGTTATCTTTGAATGTATATTTGGTGTAGCCTTCGCTGATTCCGATAACCATATCTACCTCCGCACGCTTGTGCGACAGGTATTCCATTCCACCATACCTCACCGTAAGTGAATCGGCCACGGTCTTTGTAGAAAGATCAAATTCTCTTTCGTTGAAATTGCCACTCCCACTGTGGTTCAATCCCTTTAGCGACATATAAAATGGCATGGTGGCGTCATCATAGACCACTTCACCATTTTGTATGGTCCAATAATCGATGGCAAAAGAAAATTTACTGGGCTCAGTTGATTTCACAGTATCGGTTGAGGGATAGGTGATATTATAATTTGCGCTTCCATCTTTCAGCACCTTCACGTTGATCTGTGGCCCTACTAGGGTAATTCCTTTCACATGAAGTTGTTCCCCAAAGAGCACGTCTTTCAAGTTTATCTCTACATCAAAGCGCTCCACCACAAATAAAGGTACTCCTTCAAATGGAGCCCTGTTGAAAACACCAAGCTCTTTTATCTGTACCGTAATGTTTGGGAAATTCCGAAACACAGACAGGCTAAAGTTGTTCACATCAAAAATGACGTCCGCATTAATTGTCTTGGCGATCTCTTCGTCCACCTTGGTTTTTATCTTGTCTTTGAAAACGATAGGTAAAATAATTGCCGAGGCAACTACGAGCACAATTACAATTGATAGCCCGATAAGTAATTTTTTAACGATTCTCATAATAAACGATAGTTGAACTTACAAAAATAAGCGATGCCAGAGTATATTTTATCCCCCAATCTGATAACTGAGCCAGTCATTAATCATACTTGCGTCCAGTTTTCAATTTTGATAGCCGTTTACTCTCTAAATAAGGCTACAGAACCAGATTTCGCTGCAGTAATCTTTATTTTAATTAACTCTATTGCAGTTGACCTTCGATTTGACGATTTTTTCCCTAAACCTGATTTAAATATTTTTAGAATAAATGTTATTGGAAGGTCTACTGAAATCTTGACTGGATTGACCGAATGAACATCTTCATTCCTGTGGATTCAAAATCCTGAAAACAAAAGTTAATTCTCGAGAATCCGCAATTCTACGCGCCTGTTCATAGCATGCGCTTCTTCTGTATCCTCGCGTGAAAGTGGTTGTGTTCCTCCAAAAGCTTTTGTTTTGATGCTTTTCTTTTTTGCTCCCTTTGAAACGAGATAATTTCTTACCGCATCAGCTCGGTCTTGCGAAAGTTTCAAATTGAGCTGAGGATTACCTTTAGGCTCTGTATGCCCCTCCAGCTGAATGACCATTTTAGGATTATTGCCAAGCATCTTTACTACTCTATCTAGTTCTGCATATGATGAGGAATTGATTTTAGCTGTACCCAGGTCAAAGTTTAGATTCTCCAAGCGCATAACTTTGCCAGCCGTATGAGTTTCTTCTGCAATATTATTCGCACTACTTGGAAGGCCTAATTCAATATTTTTTATCACTTTATGGTCGCTATTGGCTTCGTCCGGATCGATTAAAAATTTTGAAGGTGCATAGCCTGGGGCTTCTACCACAATAGAATATTTATGTTTGTCAAACAAAGGAAAGCTAAAAGAGCTGCCTGAAAGGAAGCCCGCCATGCTTCCGTAGGGTTCACTTCTATAAGAGATCTTCGCTACGACTGCCGCTTTGGTTGCAAGGCTGATAATATTCCCTTCGGCATAAACGAGCGTATCGCCCTGACTAAAACTGTTTAAAAACATCGCCAAAAAAAAGACTTGAAAAATGAGCTTCTTCATGTTTCTACATCTTTATAATTTTAAATTCTACCCTTCTGTTTTTTGCGTTGCCAGTTTTAGTATTGGTTAAATCTATAAGCATGGTCTCCCCAAAGAATTTGATGGAAATACGTTCTGACGAAATGCCTTTATCTATAATATACTTCGCAACTGATTTAGCTCTTCGCTCAGACAAACCCATGTTGTAATCAGCCGGCCCAACAGGATCTGTATGGCCCGAAATCTCTACTTGCATCGACTGTTTTTCATTCATTAAAGTAACAATTCGGTTTAGTTCTGGAAAAGATTCCGGCTTTAATGTAGCCCAGTTGAAATCAAAGAATATATTGTTAAGTGTAATCTTCGCATTCTCTTCAATTTTCGCCACCTGTATCGGCTCGAGTTTCACGTTCTCTTGAATCGTACCAGGCTCTTTTAAGCTGCGCAAGTCAAGATTTTGATTCTCTGAAATATAATTCTTTGACTCTGCCCGGAAACCGTATAATTCCCCTCCAGGCAAATGAATTTCGTATTCACCGGTAGCAGGATCGGAATAGGCAACACCAACTTCCTTACCATCTCTTAAACGCTCATAAATTATTTTCGCGCCAATAGGCTGACCCGTTTTAGTATCTACCAATTTTCCTTTTACAATAATGATGGGTTCAGGATTTTTAAACATTGGCATTTTAACCCTGTATATATCGAAATTTTCTGGTGTGATGGCACGGGAAAAGTAGGCGTAATCACTAGTAGAGGGAATGTTAAAGAAAATATCGTCTGTTTTAGAGTTGATTTCTGATCCCATATTTTGGGGGTCAGACCAATTTGTCCAAGTATCGTCTTTTCGCTTCGACATGTAAATGTCACTGCCACCATATCCACTAAAGCCATTGGAAGAAAAATAAAGTGTTTTATCATCGGATGCTAGGAAGGGCGTGCTTTCATCACCCGCGGTGTTGATAACACCACCTAAGTTCAGTGGCTCAGACCAGACGCTGTCATTTTGCGAAAAACTCACATAAAGATCCCTTCCTCCATGGGTGTCTTCACGGTCAACCGACATTAATAAAACCTTCTGGGTATTTGATAAAAAATACTGAGCGCGTTCACTATAGTTGTAATCGTTTTTGATTTGAAGGGTCTTTGGTGGGCTCCATTTTCCACCAATATTATTACTTATTGAAACGCCAGAAACCATTTTTCCATTATCCTTATATTGGTTACCTAACACCAGCAAAACTGCTTTTCCATCGGGCGTAGCTGTGGTGACAGAATTGACAAAATTAGGATAGGCATTGTTTAAAACTAGCCCAGCATTCTTTGCCAATGTCCACTTTCCATCAGTACCTAACTCCGAATACCAAATGTCCTCCTTGTCTTTAACTCCTCCAACGTTCTCCGGATGATTCTGCCGACTGAAATACAATACTTTACCATCGGGCGAAAGCAACGCATTCAAATCATTAAACTCACTGTTTACGTTTTTATCCAAATGTTCGATGACCAGTCCACTCTCCAGCAACCCAGGTTTATCAATATTTGCAATAATTGGGTATTTAGAATCGGAAATTGCCACTGCATCAACAGAGAAATAATCAGGCAGTGCCTTGCCATCAAACTCCAGTTTAATAGCATTAACTTTGAAAGGGGTCTTTTCAAAAAATACTGTCTGCATGCGGGCTACAATTGGAATGGCTTGAGGATTATATGTTCCTACCAAATGCTCACCTCCGTTTTCGTCATAAATAGTAACTCTAAAAAGTGATCCGGGATTATACGACTCTGCAATTGCAACCTGTTGAATCTGCATTGGTGTTGCATATCCCAACTTAATAAATTCGGTTCGTTTTGGTTTGTCTGGCGTCCATGCATTAGGATTTTGGCCACCTGCAGGCAACACATTTGGTTTGCCTAACGCTTGTGATGCCGAATATTGAACGGGTGTGAGTTCAGAAGAAAACGCTATTACTTTTGAAGCCCATTGAATGGATTGACCAAAAGATAGGAAAGGGCACACAGAAAGGGCAAGAGCGAAGAAAAATCTATTCATGGGGCTAAAGTTCAAAGCAAATTAAGGGATAAACATAGCTAAAAAACCAAAATTGACGAAAAAAAGTACACGATTAGATTGAGTCGGAATTTCGCATAAGCTTTAAAAAATTATTGTCGGCTGGTTTTATTCTAAAGAGGTCTTGTTGAAAAGCAAAAAACCTACATGGAGAAGCACGCCTAACTGGTGCTTAGGATCATCGTAGTAGTTAAGGCTTAGGCTAATAGGGCCCACCGTACTATGCATTACCAGATCAGCCATTCCCGCAAAATATAGCTGTCCAATCTGTTGTTCAATTTTAGCATGCTGAGTAGCATCTTGCGCAATTGCCTGCAACGGCTTGAAGGCGTAAGCCTCCAGACGGAAATCAAGATTCTTACGGATTGCAAAAACATTTCTCCATCCAGCAGCCACATAATTAAATGCACGTAAATTTTGGAGCAGCAAAGTGCGGCTATCTTGCAATGGATTAAACGCAGGAGCATTGATAATCGTACCAAAATAGTTGGCGAAAGTGGGCTGGTTTGAAAACACCCCTTCAAATAAATAACCAGAACTATAAACTCCTTTTCTAAAATATTGCTCTAGGCTAAATTTTGCTTGAATCCAGCTTAGATTGGTTCGAGAGGCCTGTTTATTTAAAGAGGTATTCCCAGGGGCATATTCTTCAAGAAGAGAAAAATAATTGGCTGAAATGGAAAATGCTTCCCCTTCAGACGGATATTGTTTTCTGTTCATTGAGTTAAAAGTACTCCCAAACCCCAGGCGCAAACCTGATAAGTCAAGTTGATCAAGGGTATCTGTAGAAATTAAAACGTCTCGATTACTGTACTGATCCGTGTTAGCAAGATAAGCACCTTGTAAATAAGCTTTGATTTGGCGAGCCACGGGAATACCAATTTTCAATCCATATTTTCTATCTGTGCGCTTTAAAATAGTTGGGTTCGATTTTCCACCAATAAGATTATTACCTTGTAAAAAGTCCCAATTGTTGATAGTCGCCCCAGGTTCCAGAAAAAATTGACCCAGATTCGGGAAATCAAATCGTGCCTTTATTTGCCCCGATTTGTAAAAATCACCTGTTGCAAAATTCAATTGGGTGTGCGTAAGCACTTGCCCAAAGTAATAATAGTTAACACCTAAATAAATATTGCTAATGCTCCTAGAAGCAATTACCCCTCCAAAGTCTACTTGAAAATTATTAGGCTGCCCACGCGCCAATTTAAAATTATAATCTTTTGATTTTGGATTGAACGTAAAACTCGGATACACATTGTTGAAATAATCATCTGAAACTAATTTGAAATACCCGGTTTTGATATCATTGAAATATAAAGGTCGCTTCCCATTCTTAAAAAAGCGATTCATATACTTTTTTTGCCATTTATCGAAACCCTCATAGCTAATGCTATTGACTTTTATTGGGGTTGTCTTATCGTTGAAACGATTTCGGGCTTCCGCTACTTCTTCACAGGTTCTTCGCGCTGCAATTTTTGCCTTTATCTCTGGAATTTGTTTTATCGTTTGTGCATAGCCGCTATCAATCATTGCTTTCGCTTTGGCAAAATCAAATGCTGAATATTCCTTTAGGTTAGGCTGAAGGTAAACGCCTGTAGCTGGAATTTCACTTGGATCTGATTTATCCAATAGCATGTATAGCAAGGAGCGTGAAATCAATTTATCATCTTCTCCAAAAGGATATTTGTCATATACTTTAGAGGATACATTACACCCAATGATCACATCTGGATGAAATGATTTCTCAACTACATCGACTGGAAAATTATTGTACACACCACCGTCAAAAAGGTATTTTCCGTCAACGCGGATAGGGTTATAAAAAAAAGGAACCGTTTGTGTAGCCCTTAAGGCATCGCTCAATGCACCATGGTCAAGAATGACTTGTGTTTGTGTGAAAATATCAGCGGCCACTACCCGCAATGGCACAAACAAACTGTCAAAATTATTCTTGGCAATCGCAGCTGGTTGTGCTAGCTTTTCTGCCAAGGCAAAATTTAGAGAGAGATCGTTGGCAAGGCTCGTATTCAACAAAAAACTGAATGCAGAATCGAGGGATAAGTTAAGCTTTAAAAACGAAGGTTCATCTTCTTTTTTATAATAGTAATAATCGCTGCCTTTTTCAAAGCGACCATTCACCCAATCTAAAAAAGCCTTGGATGTAGCTATCTCTTCAATCTGGTCAGGACTTATCCCCGCAGCATAAAAGCCGGCAACAATGCCACCCATTGAAGTGCCTACCACATAATCGATGGGTATTTCATTTTGTTCAAGGGCTTTGAGCACACCAATGTGGGCAAGACCTTTCGCTGCTCCTCCGCTAAATACCAAGCCCACTTTTTGAGAGAAGCCAAAGGTATAGATAAATATCAAAAATAGTAAAGCTAGTACCCTCACGATCCTAATAGACGTTCATAGCCGTTGTTTTTTCAACCGTTCAAAAAATAGTTGTAAATAACGTAGTTATTTTGCAGATAAAGAAAAGGACATAACTAGCGAGCCGCAACAACGGGATTGTATGAATCCGTGAATGGTATTAATTGAAGGCGAAGTATTAGTTCTTTTTTCACCTCTTCAAATTCCGGCCAATATTTCTTTTCAATAGGCTTGGAAGGGGGAAGTTCCACCCGAAGCGCATCGACCTGAACCCCATTGCGCCAAAACCGATAACACAAATGAGGCCCGGTAGCCAGACCAGTGCTTCCTACGTAACCAATAGTTTGACCTTGCTTTACATGCGCCCCGGCAACTGCACCTGATGCGATCTTGGACATGTGGAGATAACCCGTAGTGTAAGTTCCGTTGTGGCGAATCTTCACATAGTTGCCATTATTGGCCGAGTACCTCGCCTCCAAAACAATGCCATCACCTACTGAACGTATTGGCGTACCGATGGCAGCCGCAAAATCGGTGCCCAAGTGGGCACGAAAAACTTTTGCAATGGGATGGAAACGGTTAAGGGAATATCGTGAACTGATCCGCGTAAATTCGATCGGATATTTCAACAATGCTTTCCGCAAGCTGTTTCCCTCTTCATCGAAATAATCCTCTCCATCACCCTGATCAAAAGGAAAGGCATAATAGCCATGGTCGAAGTGTTCAAAATAGATTCCGAGGATTCTGCCAATGCTATAGGGGGCTTCTTCTACAGAATTTTCTTCATAGATCAGTTTGAACCGATCTCCTTTTTGCAAGTGTTGGAAATCTACTTGCCATCCGAAAATATCTACAAATTTGTTGGTCAGCTCGGGTGATAGTTCTAGGGCGTCAATCGTTTCATACAAGGAGGAATTGATCGTGCCCGTAATAGATTTTTCTTCTGTCGTAATCTCTCTTTTGTGCGACTCAACCCATAAGGAGTCTTTCAAATTGAAAACTATATATTCCACAGGACTTGGCTCATACACAAATGCAACTGCCGACTTTAGCGAATCTTTTTGAAGGATAAGCGAATATTTTTTTCTTGCAGCTATTTTTCGGAAATCGAATACGCTTTTTGGTAGCACTTGAAGTTGTTGTAAAACAGCCGGAGCGATAAAACTCCCCTCTAACAGCTCAGCAAAAAGTTGGTCTCGTTTTACATAACCTTGCTTCACTTCCATTCCATTCACTGCCATGCCAAATTTAATAATTGGCTTTTCCGCTTTTACAAATTGAGAGGAGTCTACCTTTGTTTCGTACTCGGCCGGAAGAGTAAATACAGAAATGTCAGCAACAAAAAGAAAGATAGAAACGGATAGCAGCAAAGTCGCTCCAAGAACGAAGAGGTAGATTTTTTTACGTGAAGCCAACTTGATCATTAGAATCTGACCGCAAGTTTACCTCAAAATTTCCAGTTAATTAAGGGTTTTAAATTTTCCTTTTCCTTCATCCAAATATTTTACAAAATTTTCTACGTTCAAATCATAAGGCTTTGGCGAAACCAACACACGCTCATCGTTACCTACCAGCACATAAAAGGGTTGAGCATTGTTGTTCAAATTTGCGATCTGCAAATCGGCATTTTGCTTGCCAATGGTTTTCTTTACTTTGTTATCATAGCTAGAAGTGTACCATTGATTTTCGGGGAGTTCCGTTTTGTCGTCCACGTACAAAGCAACCACTACATAATCTTCTTTTAATCGCTTCAATACTTGTGGGTCACTCCAAACCCTCGCCTCCATTTCTCGGCAGTTGGTGCATCCATGTCCCGTAAAATCAATGAACAGTGGTTTGTGCTGTTGTCGGGCACAAGCTAAAGCTTGCTTGTAGTCAAAGTAACCATTGAGGCCATGCGGCAAGTGCAAAAAATCAGCATACTTAGGCACGTCACAAATTTTATTGGGATTCTCTTTATCATTGGCAGCAAGCAAATCAAAATCATGTGTTGCCATTGGCGGAAGATAGCCAGCCAGTGCTTTGAGTGGAGCACCCCACATACCAGGAACCAAATACACCACAAACGTAAACGTGATGATCGCTAACGAAACACGAAGCACGCTCACGGTCTTGTCTTCCGCATCTTTGCCATTATCTCCCGGCAAGCGAAAGCCTTTCATTAAATAAATTCCGATCAATGCGGCTATAACAATCCAAATGGCAAGGTTGATTTCGCGATCAAGGATATGCCAATGAAACGCCTGGTCGGCAATACTCAAAAATTTGAAGGCCAACGCAATTTCAATAAAGCCCAACACTACTTTTACGGTGTTAAGCCAACCGCCCGATTTAGGCAAAGACTTCAACCAGTTTGGAAAAAAGGCAAAAAGGGTAAACGGAATAGCGAAAGCCATTGAAAACGCAAACATTCCGATAATGGGTTTTAAAAATTCACCGCCAGCGGAGGAAACCAAAATGCTTCCAACCAATGGACCCGTGCAAGAAAACGAGACCAACACTAATGTAAATGCCATGAAGAACACCCCCAATAAGCCACCCTTTTCTGCCTGTTGATCTACTTTGTTGATGAACGTTCCGGGCAAAGTAATTTCGAATAGCCCTAAAAAAGAAAGTCCGAATACGATGAAAACCGAAAAGAAAATCAAATTTGGAATCCACTCGGTTGAAAGCTGGTTAGCCGTCTCAGGACCCATGAGTGGTGCCAGAACAGCGCCTATTACCGAATAGATCACCACGATAGAAAGACCGTACATCAATGCTTGAAACCTATTCCCTCTTCCGGTGAAAAAGCTTACGGTCATCGGTATCATCGGGAAAACACAAGGCGTGAGCAAGGCGGCAAGGCCGGCAAGAAATGCAAGAATAAAAAAACCCCACAGCGATTTTCCCGTCACATCTTTTTGAACCAAAGCTGGGTCAAGTTGAGGGCCTACGATGGTCGCTGGTGGTTGGTTGATCGTTGCAGGTGGTTGAGCACTTGTGCTATCAAGTGGCGCTTGAGGTTTGGGGCTTGGAACTTGAGGCTTGGAATCGGTAACCGGTAACTTTGAACCGGTAACTTTTATTTTATCAAACAAAAATTCCCCATCGCCCGGCACACATTGGCCAGTAAGCTCGGTACAAACCTGATATTCGTAAGTCCCTGAAATCCTCAAAGGCGAAGACAGTACTTTTATTTTCTGACGAAACTCTGCTGTTCCTTTAAAAATCTTTACATCACATTCAAAAATCTTATCGTGCTTATCAATCGGGTTGATCGCTACAATTCCACCGATCAATCCATAACTTTTATCCGGTTGAAAAGTGAAACTTGCTTTAATTGGGCCGTCCTCACAAGCAAATTCAGATGAATAGAGATACCAATTGTTTTCGATGGTGGCACGAAAGATCAATGTTACTTCATCTCCTGCATTCACGGCTGTGGCCGAAGTTTGTGTCGTCCATTTTGCTGGTCTCAAAACCTGCGCATAAAGAGGGCAAATCCCGATAAGATATAAAACGAGCAGGGTAACTAGATTTCGTAAAAGCATGATTCGTTTTTGAAAGTGCTAAAATAACAAAGCAAACGCGAAATAAGTTGAGTAAACAAAAAGAGACACGTCTTTTCCGCGACAAATCAAAGTGTTTTTATCGTTTTTCATTCTTGTTAGGAATTTTTAACAATCACCGGGAACTTGAATGTTAATGCTCTTTGTTTACTTTTGAAGTTCATTTAATTCTATGGATTTACTATACAAACCTTGGCCTTGGTACATTGCTGGCCCTATCATTGGGCTTACCGTCCCGGCCTTATTATGGATAGGCAATAAGCGATTAGGCATTTCCTCCACTTTGCGGCATATCTGTGCGGCTTGTGTTTCATTTGATATTCCGCTATTTCAATACAATTGGAAAAAAGAAAGCTGGAGTCTTTTCTTTGTAGGCGGCCTATTTTTAGGAGGCGTAATTGGCGGATGGCTATTCGCGAATCCCAATCCGGTTGAAATATCGTCAAAAACCATTGCCTATTTTTCTTCATTTGGCATCGCTCCTCAAAACGGATTAATGCCTGTTGAAATATTCAACTGGCAAGTGCTTCTTTCTTTGAAAGGTTTTTTGTTAATGATCGTTGGCGGCTTTTTGGTTGGATTTGGCACCCGATATGCTCAAGGATGTACCTCTGGTCACGGCATTTTAGGATTATCGGCATTGCAGTGGCCATCATTAGTTGCCACCGCATCTTTCTTCCTCGGAGGGATTCTATTTGCACACTTTGTGCTTCCTTACATTCTTGCTTTATGAAAAATCTAAGCTATTTATTGGTTGGAATTGTTTTTGGTTTAGCACTCACCAAAGGCGAAGCGATATCCTGGTTTCGAATACAAGAAATGTTTCGCTTCGAAGGGTTTCATATGTTTGGAATTTTCATGACCGCTATTCCTGTTGGGGCTATTTCGCTTTACATACTTCGAAAAGCAAACGTGAAAACGCTTGACGGTGAGCTAATAGAAAAGCCCGAAAAGCATTTTCATCCGGGCATCATCTTCGGTAGTTTGATTTTTGGATTTGGTTGGGCATTGACTGGAGCCTGTCCTGGGCCTTTATATTCTCAAATTGGAACAGGATCGCTTGTGACAATTGCAACCTTACTGTGCGCACTTTTAGGTACCTGGACATTTGGAAGAATTCAAAAATGGCTTCCTGGCATCTAAATGCAAACTATTTTAATTCACGTCTATAAAGCTGAATAGTATTTTCCAGACCCAAATAAAGTGCGTCACAAACAAGGGCGTGGCCAATTGATACCTCATCCAAATGCAGTAGGGATTGCTTCAAAAATCTCAAATTGCTCAAGTCAAGATCGTGGCCAGCGTTAACCCCCAAGCCGAGTTGGTTTGCAAATGCAGCAGCTTCAATATAAGGCTTAATTGCCTCTAATCGGTTGTAGTTATAGGATGAAGCATACGGTTCCGTATACAGTTCTATTCGGTCAGCTCCAATTTTTTTTGCGCCCTCTACCATCTCCATTTTTGGATCGACAAATACCGAAATTCGGGCACCCGTTTTTTTCAAGTCAGCGATGACTTCAAATAGAAAGCTTTCACTTTTCAATGTATTCCATCCCGCATTAGAGGTAATGGCATCTGGCTTATCCGGCACAAGGGTTGCCTGTGTTGGCTTTGTCTCCTTGATTAGGTTGATATACCGCTCATCCGGGTACCCTTCAATATTAAATTCCGTGGTCACAATTTCTTTCAATTGTACAACATCTGCATATCGGATATGTCGTTCATCAGGGCGGGGATGCACGGTAATTCCTTGCGCTCCGAAGCGCTCGCAATCTTTTGCCACTTTTATCACATCGGGATTATTGCCTCCCCGGGCGTTGCGCAATGTGGCAATCTTATTGATGTTTACTGAAAGACGTGTCATTATTCTTTAGTTCGTATTAATTTCGCAAAACAAATGTACAAACACCATGAGCCTGAAACTAAAAATTGACAATGACATCAAAGCCGCTATGTTGGCAAAAAACAAGGAAGAACTTGAAGCGCTACGCAGCATCAAATCCATGATACTATTAGCTGAAACGGAGAAAGGCGTCACCGCAGAGATTTCTTCGGAGACTGAAAATAAATTACTGATGAAAGCCGCTAAACAGCGAAAAGAGTCGGCAGAAATTTTTCAAAAAGAAAACCGCGAAGAGTTGGCCGCCCGCGAACTTGCCCAACTGGAAATTATCAATCGGTACTTGCCAAAGCAGCTATCTCAAGAAGAAGTTGAGTCGATAGTAAACGCTATCATCACTCAAGTGGGCGCAAAAGGCCCACAAGATATGGGCAAGGTGATGGGGATGGCAACTAAGCAACTAGCCGGTAAGGCCGATGGCAAGATGATTTCGGAGTTGGTAAAGAAAATGCTTGCCCTTTGAGCAAAATAGATATTGCAATAGCCATCTTACTTTCTCTTGGTGCCTTTTTTGGTTTTAAACGGGGGTTTCTGGCAGAGCTTTTCTTTCTTTCAGCCTTAATCCTTGGGGTGCTGATAGGCTTTAAATTCACTGGCTTGGGCGTGGTCTATTTACATAAACAGTTCAATGCAGACACGGCCTTTCTTCCCTACCTCTCGTTTTTCATCATCTTTATTTTAGTAGTGATCTTAGTTATTTTTATCGGTAACCGGATCAAACATTTGTTGGACGATACTTTTCTTGGCAAAGTGGATTCGATAGCAGGAGCATTATTGGGGATGATGAAATATGCCTTTTGTGCGAGCGTTATATTTTGGTTGGCCGAAAAAATAAATTATACTTTGCCAGAAAGTTGGGTACAAGGATCATGGTTGTATCCTAAAACATTACTATTTGCCAACTCCGTATCAGAAATGTTTGGCGGTTTTGTTCCTTTTTTCAAAGAAACCTTCAAGCAGTTCTAAGGTTCAGTTTTTTTTGCTTACTTACTGCGTACCTTACGCACATTAATGAGGGAAAATTTAATTTAATCTTGGTTTTACAGAAAGTTCGAAAGGTTAAGAAGGTTTATTTTACAGTACGTAAAGAATTATAGAAAAAAATATGTTGCCATGTCGCTCCTCATAAAAGAAAAAGAAGGATTTAAATACGTGGACGAGGGTCAAGGGCAGGTTATTATGCTTTTGCATGGATTATTTGGGGCACTCAGCAATTGGGAGGGGGTTGTCAATCACTACTCAAAACATTTGCGGGTGGTGATCCCGATGTTACCGATTTATGAAATGCCCATTAAAGAGGCTGGTTTAGTTGGCCTGCGTGAGTTCACCGAAAAATTTGTCGACATGATGAAGCTCGACAAAATGATCATCATGGGAAATTCGCTGGGTGGCCATGTTGGAATTTTATATACACTCAACAACCCCACAAAGGTCTCCAAACTAGTTCTAACGGGTAGTTCAGGATTGTTTGAAAATACCATGGGGGGTTCGTATCCACGCAGGGGCAGTTATGATTACGTTCGCGAAAAGGTTGCCTTCACATTTTATGATCCCACCGTAGCCTCCAAAGAATTGGTGGACGAAGTATTTGAAACTACCAAGAGCATTCCCAAATGCATGCGCATTGTGGCCATTGCAAAATCAGCCCAGCGAAATAACTTGGCGCTTGAACTCCCTAATATTAAAGTTCCTACCTTACTTATTTGGGGATTAAACGACACCATTACACCGCCCATGGTAGGGCATGAATTTAATCGATTAATCCCCAATTCAGAATTGAAGTTCATTGATAAATGCTGTCATGCCGCAATGATGGAACATCCCGATAAGTTTAACGAACTTGTAGAAGATTTTTTGGTAAAATGATAGCCGAAGAACTCATCAACCACATGATCCCGCCCTTGAAAGTGACGGACGATGCCCATAAGGCCATTGTGTGGATGGAGGAATTTCGATGCAATTATCTTCCGGTGGTCAACAATGGAGAACTACTAGGGTTCATTTCCGAAGAAATCATTTTAGAATCGAACACTATTGAAAGTGATTTGAGTGTATTTGAATTGGTGGGCAAAGATTGTACGGTCAGTTTAGAGTCTCACTTTTATGATATAATCAAAACCGCAGCAGACCATAAACTTCAGATGGTTTGTGTGCTCAATGAGGAAGGAAAATACAATGGGGTCATTACGGTTCAAGACATTATGGCCTCTTTCGCGCAAACTTCCGCAGTGCAAATGCCAGGTGGGATACTCGTTCTTTCTATGGATTTGACTGATTATTCTTTAGCTGAGATATGCCGCTATGTGGAGGAAAACAACGCCAAAGTGATTAGCAGTATTATGATCGAAGACCCAATGGACAAAGGCAAAATAAAAATTACCTTAAAGATCAATCAATTGGATCTCTCACGCATAGCAGCAACACTTGAGCGGTTCAACTATCGGATTATTGGGCGGTACCAAGAAATGAACATTTCTAATTCTGGTGAACAAGAGCGGCTTGACATGCTTTTAAAATACCTCGACCTTTAATCTGGAATAACCATGCGCATCGGTATTCATGGCAAGGACTTTCAACAAAAATCAACTCGGTTTTTGATTAAGGTTTTAGATGGGCTAAAACAACGTGATATCGAGACTTGGGTTTCCGACAAATTTTTGAAATTAGTTAAACCAGCCAGCCTCACTAATTATAAGCTGAAAACCTTTGATCATGATGCCAACCTTGCCCATTTAGATTTCTTTCTTTCCCTGGGTGGTGATGGCACCATGCTCGAATCGGTTACTTACATTGGCAAAGCGGAGGTACCCATCCTGGGCATCAATACAGGTCGGCTCGGCTTCTTAGCGATCAACAGCCGGGACGATTCTGAGGCGGCTATTGAGTCATTGGTAAACGGCAATTTTACCATTGATACCCGTTCTTTGCTTAGGCTAACCTCCTCTACCAAATTGTTTGGCAACCTTAACTTTGGACTGAACGATTTTACAATTATCAAAAAAGACACTTCCTCAATGATTACCGTGCATGTCTATGTCGATGGGCAACTGCTGAATTCGTATTGGGCTGACGGAATTATCGTTTCAACGCCTACCGGATCAACCGGGTATTCGCTGAGTTGTGGCGGCCCGTTGGTATATCCAAAATCTGAAAGTTTTATCATAACACCTGTTAGTCCGCACAACCTCGGTACACGACCAATCGTTTTGTCTGACAAATCGGAAATAAGCTTTCAGATTGAAGGAAGGAGTAAAAAGTATATCGTATCCTTAGATTCCCGATTTGAAACTATCGATGAATCGGTAAAACTGAAAATCAAAAAAGAAAGATTCCATGTGAACTTGATTCAATTGCAAGGGCAGCATTATTTTCAAACCCTTAGGCAAAAACTGAATTGGGGATTGGACATACGGAATTAATTGGGAGCGTTGCGGCTTACTTATGTTTAATAACATTGATTCATTGAAAGAAATCTTTTTAAATTTATACCTTTGCCGCTTGGCCAAATCTGATTTATTATGAGGAAGTTGTATTTTGCTCTGTTGGTTTTGCTTTTGTGCGTTGCCGTAGCACCAGACTCGAAAGGTCAGTTTAACAGGAAAGGCATCAAAAGAAATAACAAGCGAATTGCGAATTACGTGGGCAAGAAAAAATTCGGAAGAGAACACTCTTATACCGCTATAGGAATTTCCGTAAATGCCCTCAATTACTACGGTGATCTTTCCCCGTTGCCAAGCCGGTTCAGCACGGATATCGCTTTTACAAAGCCAGCTATTGGCATTTCGCTGAATCATCGGTTTGGGCCGCGTTATACTTTGGTGGCGCAGTTTATGTACGGAACATTAAAAGGTTCCGATGCCAATGCCAAGGATGCTTTTAGGAGAGAGCGTAATCTATCCTTCCGCAATAGAATAAAGGAACTTTCTGTAGTTGGCGTTTTTGATCTGTTTGAGAATTATGGAACATACATCAGCCGCGTAAGGTGGACACCTTATGCGTTTATAGGGGTAGCCGCCTTTCTTCAAAACCCACAGGCAATTGCCCCTGCAACTTACTTAGACGGATCGCCAGATCCTTACGCAGGTAAATGGGTAAACCTTCAGCCATTGGGTACAGAGGGTCAATACTCAAAATTGCAGCCCGGTGATGTGAATTATGGAATTAAACCGTACCATTTATTGCAAGTGGCCATACCATTTGGCGCTGGCGCTCGTTTTAGACTTAATGAAGTACTCGACTTATCGGCCGAAATCGGTTTCCGCTATACGTTTACCGATTACCTGGACGATGTCAGCAAAAACTATGTGGACTTAAATTCAATTCAGGCCAAAGACCCAGCGATGACACAATTGGCACAAGCAATGTCGTACCGTTCCAATGAACTGAAGACAGCTGAAGTTCCAAATGGTACTACAACTTATAACTTAAATACGCCAAATGGTGTTGTCCCAATCCAACTCGTAAACGGATATGGCTCTGAATACAAGACTAACAATCGAGGCAACTCAAGAAATAAAGATATCTACATGGTTACCTCTATTAAAATCACCTACATTCTGGGAGCTACTTTCCATAAGGCAAAATTCAGGTAAAATAACAATGCCCAGCCTTTGGTTGAAAATTGGTTTGCTTGGGGTGCTTTTTCTCTTCCTTAATCAGGCTTACGCCCAAATTTCTCAACGATCTGAAATTGGTGGTGGCCTGGGGGTTTTTAACTACACTGGCGATATCACGCGCAATTACGACATCACTACTTCTAAGCCTGCGGTTACGGTTTTTTATCGTTCCAACATTAGCAAAGTGATTTCATTCCGCACTTCCATTACTGGTGGTCAAATTACGGCCAGTGATCGGCATCACCCCCTAGACTCCGCAGCTATACTGAGAAATGCCTCTTTTAACATTATTTTATTGGAGGTGGCGGGTACTTTTGAGTATCACTTTTTAGATTGGCGAGATGATCGCCATCGGCTACGCTTCACCCCTTACCTTTTTGCCGGACTTGGATTATTTGGGATTTCTGGCAATAATTCAAAACCAGCACCCTATAGCAACGTACAAATGTGCATTCCCTTTGGCGGAGGCATGAAGTACGTACTCAATCCGAAGTATTACATCGCCTTTGAAATAGGTATTCGGAAAACCTTTTTTGATTATCTTGATAATGTTTCGGGAGGCAATACTTCTATAAAAAATTATCAATATGGAAATCCAAATAATTACGATAATTATTTTTTTACCGGCATCTCCCTCACCTATACCTTTTACGACATCCCCTGTCCGTCCAGTCCTTACCGATAATCGGGGTTAAAACTTTTTTGGTTTTAAAAACATCCATCCTTCGGGTGTAAGACCCATGGCTGGTTTATAAAAATTGGCTACTTTTGCAGCCCTGTGGCAAGTTTTAGGGAAAATATTGACTTTGGCAATTTGCCCGAGCACATTGCCGTTATCATGGACGGTAATGGGCGATGGGCCAATAAAAAGGGTGCTGCACGCATTTTTGGGCATCGAAATGCGGTTCAATCAGTAAAAGAAATTACTGAAGCTGCCGGAGAATTGGGCGTTAAGTTCCTTACGCTGTATGCCTTTAGCACAGAGAATTGGGGCAGGCCTAAAGAGGAGGTAGATGGGCTAATGGAGCTTTTGGTGAACACATTAAAGAATGAAATCAAATCGTTGTTGAAAAACCAGGTGAAGTTGAAAATAATCGGAGAGGTGAACAGTCTCCCTAAAATTTGTCAAATGAATTTGCTGGAAGCCGTAGAAAGCACAAAAAATAATACGGGACTTACCCTACTGTTGGCATTGAGTTACAGTGGCCGGATGGAGATTGTTAAAGCAATGCAAAAAATAGCAGAACAAGTAAAAAATGGGATCGTTGATCCTTTACAAGTAAATGAGCAGCTCATTGAAGAGAACCTGGAGACTAGAGGAATACCGGATCCTGAGTTGCTTATCCGAACAAGTGGCGAAATGCGAATAAGTAACTTTTTATTGTGGCAAATTGCTTACACTGAATTGTATATTACCTCCAAACTTTGGCCTGACTTCCGAAAAGAAGATTTATACGAAGCCATTTGTGCCTATCAAAAAAGAGAACGAAGATTTGGAAAAGTGTTGACCCCAATTGCCTGAGCCTGATGAAGAGGATTTTACTGATTTCGTTTTTTACGTTATTTTTTATTTATTCGGCCCTGGCTCAATTCCGAAAAAGGAGTACGCCAACAATTTCGCGCGAGCTTCATCAACCCTCCACGCTGAACTACTTAAGCCCTTCGGAATATACGATCGCTGGCATTGAAGTTGTCGGTCTTAATGTCCTTGATAAAAATGCAATGATCTCATTGACCGGACTTAAGATTGGGGATAAAATAAAAATCCCTGGCTCTGCTACTGCCAATGCCGTTCGTAAACTTTGGAAACACGGCCTCGTGGGTGATGTTACCATTTCTGCCGACCGCATTGAAGGCACTAACGTCTACATCACCGTAAGGCTTACCGAACGTCCACGGCTTACTGATTTTTATTTTCACGGGCTTTCCCAAAGCAAACAAGCTTCCTTGAAAGAAGACATGCGGTTAATTCGTGGAAAAATTGTTACCGATGCCATGATCCGCAATGCAGAAAGCTCGGTTAAACGTCACTTTGTAAAAAAAGGCTTTTTAAATACACAAGTAAAAATTACAAAAGAAAAAGATACACTCAATCGGGGAGGCATACGGTTAAAGATTGATGTGGATGTTCAGGCTAAGGTAAAAGTAAACAACATCTACTTTGAAGGAAACAATCAAATTTCGGCCACCGCCCTTAAAAGTAAAATGAAGAAAACGCACGAACGCGCCCGATTCATGATCCACCGACTATTGCTCGGAAATCTTATTTATTTTAAACCTCGGTACGTTAAAGAATATTTTGATTCCAGCAGACAAATGAGTTGGAAAGACCTGAAAGTATTCCTTAATGACAATGTGAAGTTAAATGTTTTACATAGTTCCAAATTTATTCGGGCTGAATACGAAGAGGACAAAAAGAAAATAGTAACCTACCTCAATGAAGAAGGTTTTCGGGATGCTGGCCTCGTTTCTGACACACTCATCAAGAATAATTACGCCAACATTGATGTGAAAATAAAAATCAATGAAGGCCATAAATACTATTTTCGAAATATCTTCTGGACAGGAAACTACCTTTACTCTGCTGCCACACTCAACAAGGTGCTTGACATAAAAAAAGGCGATGTCTATAGCCAGGAGGCTATCGACAAAAAAACAACCTTCAATCCTAAAGGAGGGGCAGACATCAGCGGGCTTTATATGGACAATGGGTATTTGTTTTTTCATGTCAACCCCGTTGAGGTTTCCGTTGTAGGAGACTCCATCGATGTAGAGATGCGGATCTTTGAAGGAGATCAAGCCACGCTTGACCAGGTAACAATTGCCGGTAATGATCGGACCAGCGAACACGTTATACGCAGAGAACTTACTACCATACCTGGTCAAAAATTCCGTAGATCGGACATTATACGAACTCAGCAACAATTATCACAAATGGGCTATTTTAGCCCTCAAAAAATAGAACAAGATATTCGTCCAAATCCTGCGAACGGAACGGTAAACGTTGGATGGAAAGTGGAAGAACAATCCAACGACCAAGTACAGTTGTCGGGTGGTTGGGGAGGTTATTATGGGTTTGTCGGCACAGTAGGGTTAACGTTCAACAATTTTTCAATGAGAAACGTAGCTCATTTTGACAAATGGCGCCCTTTACCCGTGGGGGATGGTCAACGCTTGTCTATACAAGCGCAAGCCAATGGGCAATCCTTTTCGAGTTATAGTTTATCCTTCACAGAACCTTGGTTTGGAGGCAAAAGACCTAATTCCCTTACAATCAGCCTTAACCATTCAAAATCTCGTATTCCTACAGGGCGCTCTGGCATTTCATTTAATTACGGAAATAGCCCCTATCTTTCCCAAAACGGAATTACTATTGGCTTTGGCCGTAGGCTTGAGTGGCCAGATACCTACTTCACTTTGACGCATTCACTCTCCTATTTAATTTATGATTACCATAATTATTTTGGGACAAATAACACCGTTCTGCCCGCAGTCGGAACCACCAATAGTATCATTTTCAAGACAACGCTATCTCGGAACAGTGTTGATAATCCTATGTACCCTACTTCGGGATCTCTTATCTCGTTGGCACTTGACCTTACACCTCCTTATTCTCTCTTTAGACCGTCGGGTTATTACACTGATGTTAATGTAAAATACAATTGGCTCGAACTCCATAAATGGATGTTTGACTCCAAGTTTTATGTTAAAGTATTGGGAAGCAAGAAGCCTGAAGGCCGCAGCCTAGTTATTGAAACGAAGGCAAATTTTGGTTACATCGGCACCTATAATAACAAGATTGGAGGACCGGGTCCTTTTGAGCGCTTCCTAATGGGAGGAGCTGGCCTGACCGGTGGATTTAATTCTTTTGTTCTTGGGCAGGATATTATTGGACTAAGGGGATATCAAAACAACCAGGTTACTCCCCCCTTGTATGCACTTTATGGATCAACAACCTCCAATGGCATAACGGGCGGGATCATTTACAATAAATTTAGCATGGAATTGCGCTATCCGGTAGTTACAAGCCAGGCCGCAACCGTTTATTCTTTCGTTTTTACTGAAGCGGGCAATAATTGGAATAATTATCGGGACTTTAATCCGTTTAATCTTTATCGTACAGCGGGTTTTGGCGCAAGGATTTTTATGCCAGCATTTGGGCTAATCGGGCTAAACTGGGGCTATGGATTTGATACCCTACCGAATGCCAGCAAACCAAGTGGTACACAATTCGCCTTTACGATTGGAAATCAGATCCGTTGAAAGATGAAAAAAAATATTGTCCTTACAGGCATTTTGCTTTTTTTCGGCCTGAATTTTGGTCTAGCTCAGAAGTTCGGTTATATCGACTCCGAGTTCATACTGAACAAAATGCCGGAATATGCTAAAGCCCAGAATGAAATCGAACAGTTTTCTGCCGCTTGGCAAAAGGAAATTGAAGAAATGCAACTAAAAGTAGACGGTCTTTACGCCATGTATCAGGCCGAGCAGGTTTTATTAACAGAGGAGATGAGGCAGGAACGGCAGACAGAGATAAAAAAGAAGGAAACTGAGTTAAAAGCGTATCAAAAAAAAGTTTTTGGATTTGGAGGCCTCTTTTTTTTGAAAAAACAAGAATTGATTAAACCTTTGATGGACAAAGTATTTGATGCCGTAGGCAAAGTATCAAAAGCCAACCGTCTGGCTATTGTATTCGACAAGGCTGGTGAATTGGTGATGATGTATACAGACCCTCGTCATGATTATACCGATTTTGTTTTAGAAGAACTGGGTCTAGGTGATCCAAATGATAAAGTAAAATAATAAACCAACGTAAAATGAGAACATTGTTAGTCGTGCTATTTTGTGGATTTTTAATAACTGCGAAAGCGCAAAGTACGGGCCACCCGGTTCAGAAAATTGGATACGCAGAAACTGATTATATCGTTAGTCAACTGCCAGAATTTAAAAAAATAGACAGTGAGCTGAAGACCCATGGAACACAATTAGAGAGCCAAATGAAGGCAAAATATGACGACTATCAGGCTAAGCTAAAGGCTTATCAGGGTCTGCCTACTACTACACCGGATGCTATCAAAGCCGATAAGGAAAGAGAGCTAACTGCTTTGCAAGAGAACATGCAAAAGTTTCAACAGGACGCTCAATCTTCGTATCAAAAAAAGCAAACGGATTTAATGGATCCGATTTATAAAAAAATTTCAAAAGCGGTTGAAGAAGTGGCCAAAGAAAATGGGTATTCATTTATCATTAATCCACAGATACAAAATGTGGGTGATGTAATTTTATACAATGATGAGAAGTACAATATTTCAGATCTGGTTTTAAAGAAATTGGGCGTGACACCTGCGCCCCCGGCAATACCAACAAAATAAAATTCGCTTTTGAATGAAAAATGTAATCCTGGTCATAAATACTTAACTAACTTAAAATGAGAACTTTATTAATTGCACTTTTCTGTGGGGTTTTGATCACCTCCAGCGCACAAAGCACCGAAACCCCACAGAAAATTGGCTATGCCGAATCGGATTACATCCTTAGCCAATTACCAGAATTTAAAAGGCTTGATAGTGAACTCAAGACTCATGCCTCTCAATTAGAAAACCAGTTGAAGGCCAAATATGATGACTATCAGGCCAAGCTTAAAGCCTATCAGGGCATGCCTGCCACTACACCTGATGCCATCAAAACTGATAAGGAGAGGGAACTTGCCGGATTGCAACAAAACATTGAAAAATTTAAACAGGACGCTCAATCTTCTTATCAAAAGAAACAAACTGACCTTATGGATCCGATCTATAAAAAAATTGGATCTGCTATCGAAGAGGTAGCAAAAGAAAACGGATATTCTTTTATTTTAAGTCCCCAATTAGCAAATGGTGGAGATATTCTGTTATTCAACGACTCAAAAAATAACATTTCTGATTTGGTGCTAAAAAAACTAGGTATAACACCCGCTCCACCGGTTGTTGCTCCTCCGACAAAATAGAATCATCTTTATTTCTTAAAAGCCGCCTTAGAATTTAGGGTGGCTTTTTTTATTGCCTCAGCCTTGACGTGTAAAATTCATTCGCTTTTAAGTGACTTCACTGGATTTACAATGGCAGCCTTAACGGATTGATAGCTCACCGTCAGCAATGCAATACCCAGGGCCAAAAATCCGGCAACGAAAAAGGAGTTTATTCCTAAAGCAATTCGATAGGCAAAACCCTGGAGCCAGGTATTCATCATCCACCAGGCAAGGGGAGTAGCCAGCACAAAGGCAATAAGTACCAACCTAGTAAAATCCTTCGACAACAAAACAACGATCTCGCCCACGGATGACCCAAGCACTTTTCTAATGCCTATTTCTTTTGTGCGAAGACTTGAGGTATAGGCCGATAAACCGAACAGGCCCACACAAGCGATAATAATTGCCAACGAAGAAAAGACAGCAAACATTTTTCCAGAGCGCGCTTCTTCCGCATAGCCTTGATTTAGATTTTCATCAAGAAATTCATATTTAAAAGGTTGGCTAGGCACCATCGCTTTCCACCTCTTTTCAATTTTGGTAATAGCCTCTTGCAATCGATTGGGTTTCAATCGGATAGCCACATAATTGCTGGCCGCCTGTTTCCCAAATAATTCTTTATTATAGATTACCAAAGGCGTGATTTCATCACGCAACGATTGAAAATGAAAATCAATCACTACGCCTACCACCGTGAAATAAAGAGTCGTGATGCTACCATCAGGATTGTTGTTTACTTGGGAGAGCTTCCTGCCAATCGGGTTGGCCATCCCCATAGTTTTGGCCGCGGTTTCATTCAACAACACATTGAGCGAGTCGTTTGTTTCCTTTGCGAACATCCTTCCTTCTTTCACTCTAAAACCGATTGCTCCAGCAAAATCATCGTCAATTACCATCGATTTTACGGTAAGGATTTCGCTCGAACCTTCCGGTTGAAACTGCGCACCAAACACATCATCTCGGTTGCCAACCCTTGAGCTCGTGGCTGCTGCGGATTCAACCTCGCTCATTCTCTTTATCTCTTCAATGAATGTCTCCGATTTTTTATCCAGCGCGAAAGCCCTTTTCACCATTAACACTTGTTCTTTATTAAAGCCCAGGTTCTTATTTTGCATGAATTTCATTTGGCGTCTCACCACAATTGTCCCCACGATAAGTACGATTGAAATCATAAACTGGAAGACAACTAGCCCGCTGCGTAGCCACGAGCCTTTGCTACTTCCGGAAAAATTGCTTTTCATAACGACTACGGGGCTGTAACTGCTCAACGCAAATGCAGGGTACAAACCCGCGAGTATTCCAACAAACAAGGCAAACCCCACTAGCGCTAAAATAATATCAGGACTCAAAACAAATTGGAGTTGTTTTTCAACTAAATCATTAAAAGAAGGCAAAAGCAAATAGACCGCCACCATCGCTATGGCAGTTCCGACCAATGATAACAATATCGCTTCAGTAAGAAATTGAGCAATTAGTTGGCCTCTGAAGGAGCCCATTACTTTCCGCACACCTACTTCGCGAGCGCGTTCAGCCGATCGGGCGGTGGCGAGATTCATGAAATTGATACAGGCAATAACCACAATCAAAAGCGCGATGAAAGAAAGGATGTAAACATATTTCAAGTTACCACTTGGCGTGATCGTAAATTCTAAATTTGTTGGGTCGAGATGAATTGCCGTAAGCGGCTGTAATGTATATACATATCCATTGCCCGCTTTTTTATAATCTTCCCACGATTTCCCTAAGTCGTGTTCGATATGGGCTGCGGCATAAGTATCCACCATCTTGGGAAATTTTGCTTCTAATTTCTTGGGATCAGCACCTGGTTTTAACTTGATATAAGTATGCGCATCAAACGAGGTGTAATTTTCCTGGTTAATAAATCTTGCAAACTGAGTACCCGCTAAAGAACCTAAAAAATCAAATTTTAAATGAGAATTGTCTAGAAGGTCTTTGAATACTCCCGCTACCTTAAGTTCGCCATTGTCGCCACCCAGCACTTTGCCGATAGGATCATCCGGACCAAAATATTTTTTGGCTGCTTTCTCTGAAATAATGACTTGATTTGGAAGGGAGAGTACCGTATTCTTATCGCCCTTGACCAAGTCTAAATCAAAAAATTTAAAGAACGAGGAATCCGCTTGAAGGAAATAGTCCTCCTCAAACGTTTTGATTTCAGTGGGGCTGACTTTGTAGGTCACCACTGAATTTTTGTTTGGGCCAAAGAGATGTAGCGTGCTCTCCACCTCTGGAAAATCCAGCTGCACCGCTTTCGCAAATGAATGCGGGATTACTGAATAATGGGTGGTGTGATTAGGGTATTTCCGCTCCAACACCATTTTGTATATGCGGTCGCCTCCGGGGAAAAATTTGTCGTAGGAAAACTCGTGCTTTACATACAAGACAATGAGCATGCAAGCTGCAATGCTCACGGCAAGCCCTACCACATTAATTCCTGTATAAATCCTTTGCTTTAAAAGGCTTCGAAAGGCGGTTTTGATATAATTTTTTAGCATATCCTTTAGACGTTAAATTCGTTGTGAAAGTTGACTAAATGATAAGGCACATTTTAATGCCAAAAAATGTTAATGGTGAAAATCTTAATACCTTTGCTTAATTGTTGAAAATAGTATGTTAAAGTTAATTATTATTCTTGCCCTTGTGATCTATATCCTGTCGAAAGTGGGTGGATTTTTCTTTCGGATGGGCGCTTCATCACAAAATAGAAATTCGCAACCGCGCAGAACGGATGGCAACGTGAATTTTGATGGCCAAAAAAAAGACAAAAAGGGTAAGATCAAAGGAGGCGATTACGTGGATTATGAAGAAGTGAAATAACTCGCCTCTGGATTCTTGATTCTCGTTACTGGCAAACCAGTGAGAGTCCGGTGACCAGACCCAACAAACCAGAATCCAACCAAATGACGATCCCCTTCCAAAAATATCAGGCTACTGGAAACGACTTTGTGATCGTAGATAATCGCGAAGAGAACTATTCATTCACCGTAGATGAAATTAAAAAAATCTGCGACCGAAAATTTGGTGTTGGTGCAGACGGGATCATGCTGCTGGAAAAACACCCAACCTTGGATTTTAATTTAATCTACTACAATGCTGATGGCTCGCCAAGTCTATGTGGAAATGGAAGCCGCGCTGCCACGAAAATGGCCGCTGCGCTAGGTTTGGTCAACGGCACAGCACAGTTCAATGCCTATGATGGTGCCCATGAGGCAACACTGCTACCAAACGGAAATGTGCGCCTCAAAATGAATGATGTAAAAAGTGTTAATAAGCTGGAAGATGGTATTTTTATAAATACAGGTTCTCCTCATTTCATTCAATGGGTTCATGTGATAAATGAATATCCTGTCTTTGAAGAAGGCCGGAAAATAAGATATAGTAATTCATTCAGCCCTGACGGAACAAATGTAAATTTTGTTGAGCAAGTGGCCGATAATTCAATCTTCGTTCGCACGTATGAGCGAGGCGTAGAAAACGAAACGTTATCTTGTGGCACAGGGGTGACGGCAGCGGCATTGGCTGCGTCTTTTCGTAAAAATACCTCGCCAATATCCGTCAAAACATTGGGCGGTGAGCTTTCAGTAGAATTCAAGATAGGCCATGATGGCTCTTTTACAGATATTTTCCTAATTGGCCCTGCCAAAATGGTATTCAAGGGCATTTTGGAATTATAATTGCATCCCTAAAAAAGTTAATTTTACCGTTTATAACGTTAATTGTTAACAGTTAATAGGGCATACGCCAAGCAATTAACGATTAACCAATAATATCTAACTCTCTCCCATGCTAAAACTGATCGCTAAAATTTTCGGTTCAAAATCTGAAAAAGACATTAAGCGCATGACTCCCCTGGTGGAGTTGACCAAAAAAGAAGGTGAAAAACTGATTTCCATTTCGCACGATGAATTGAGAAATAAGACCATTGAAATTCAGAATTTTATTAACGCTAAATTAAAGGGTATTGACGATCAATTGGCTGGCTTACATCAGCAAATTGCCGATCATCCTGATTTGGACATCAACGAAAAAGAATCCATTTTTTTGCAGATTGATACTATTGAACTGGAAAGAAATAAAGAACTGGAGAAGGTTTTGATCGAAGTACTTCCCCAAGGTTTTGCCATCATTCGTGAAACGGCAAAACGGTTTAAAGAAAATGAATACCTCGAAGTAACCGCCACTGATTTTGATCGGCAACTTGCGGCAACTCATGATAACGTAAAAATAATAGGTGATAAGGCACGTTGGCTTAACCAATGGATGGCAGCGGGCAACCTTATCACTTGGGACATGGTGCACTACGATGTGCAAATTATAGGTGGCATCGTATTGCACGAAGGTAAGGTGGCGGAGATGGCAACCGGAGAAGGGAAAACTTTGGTGGCTACCTTTCCTGCGTTTCTCAATGCCCTTGCCAGACGAGGCGTCCATATCGTTACGGTAAACGACTACCTCGCCAGGCGCGATAGCGAGTGGATGGCACCCATCTTTCAATTTCACGGATTGAGTGTTGATTGCATCGACAAACACGAACCAAATTCCATCGAACGGAAAAGTGCTTACAGGGCCGATATCTGCTACGGCACCAACAACGAATTTGGCTTTGACTATTTGCGCGACAACATGGCACGCGATCCGGAAGAACTCGTGCAACGCGGCCATCATTACGCCATGGTCGATGAAGTGGATAGTGTTTTAATCGATGAAGCCCGGACTCCCTTAATTATTTCTGGCCCGATCCCGCGCGGAGACGAGCATGAATTTTATGACCTTAAGCCGCGTATCAACAAGGTGGTGGAAGCTCAGAAAAAAATTGTGAATCAATACTTGAATGATGCAAAAAAATTATTGAGTGAGGGTAATGAAAAAGAAGGCGGCCTCCCTCTTTTTCGTGCTTATCGGGCTATGCCTAAGTATAAGCCGCTGATCAAAATGCTCAGCGAAATGGGGAACAAATCGGTTTTACAAAAGACGGAGAATTTTTATTTGCAAGACAATAAAAAGGAAATGCCCAATGCGGACGCCCCGTTGTTTTTTGTAATCGATGAAAAAGATAACAGCGTTGAGCTAACCGAAAAAGGCATTGACCTGATCACAGGCGAAGGGGAAGATCACTCCTTTTTTATCATGCCCGAAATTGGTGTTGAATTAAACAAAATTGAAAAGGATGCCGCCTTTGGTGCGGAAGAAAAACTTCTCAGAAAAGAAGAGTTAATCCGCGATTACAATACCAAATCGCAACGAATCCATAGCATAAACCAACTTCTCAAAGCCTACACCTTATTTGAAAAAGATACCGAGTATATTATTGTAGATGGAAAAGTAAAAATAGTTGACGAACAGACCGGACGGGTAATGGATGGCCGCAGGTATTCAGATGGATTGCATCAAGCCATTGAAGCAAAGGAAAATGTTAAGGTGGAAGATGCTACGCAGACTTACGCCACTATTACCTTGCAAAATTATTTTCGGATGTACCATAAGCTGGCAGGGATGACCGGTACAGCAGAAACGGAAGCCGGTGAGTTATGGGATATCTACAAATTAGATGTGGTCGTCATTCCTACAAACAGACCGATTACCCGAAACGATCAGGACGACATGGTGTACAAGACCGTGCGCGAAAAATTCACTGCGGTGATTGAGGAAATTGTTACGCTGACGAAAGCAGGAAGACCCGTATTGGTCGGTACAACTTCTGTAGAAATTTCGGAGTTGGTGAGCCGAATGCTACAGATGAAAAAAATCAAGCACAACGTCTTAAATGCCAAACAGCACCAGCGCGAGGCAGAGATTGTAGCTGAGGCGGGTAAGCCCGGAACAGTGACCATCGCTACCAACATGGCGGGTAGAGGAACAGATATCAAGCTTACCCCTGAATCCAGGGCAGCAGGAGGCCTTGCCATCATTGGTACTGAGCGACATGAATCACGAAGAGTTGACCGCCAGCTACGTGGACGAAGTGGGCGCCAGGGAGATCCCGGAACATCCAGTTTTTACGTGTCCTTGGAAGATAACTTGATGCGGTTGTTCATGCCGGAGCGGATTGCCCGCATCATGGATCGCCTGGGATTAAAAGAGGGCGAAGTTATTCAGCACTCGATGGTGACCAACTCCATAGAACGCGCACAGAAAAAAGTGGAAGAAAACAACTTTGGCATTCGTAAGCGCTTGCTTGAATATGATAACGTGATGAACTCACAGCGCGAGGTAATTTACAAACGAAGGAGAAATGCCTTGTTTGGTGAGCGTCTCCAACTTGACATTCTCACCATGCTTTTCGATACCTGCGATGACATTGTTGCCAATGCCAAAACAGGTGAAGATTTTGAAAGTTTCAAATTAAATGTGCTTAGCACCTTAGGAATAGATTTTTCAATTACGCAGGAAGATTTTACTAAAACCGATACAGCCACGCTGAGCGAACGGCTGTATGAAGAAACCTTAGAGCATTATCAACATAAAAATAAACTTATCGCCCAAAAAGCGATGCCAATCATTTCCGACATTTATAAGACAAGGGGTGCTACCATCCACGAGATACTTGTGCCCTTCACAGACGGATCAAAACAGATCGGAGTAGCTGCCGATTTAAAAAAATGTGTTTCCTCTGGAAATAATGAATTAATTCAAGCGATGGAGAAGATGATCACCTTGAGCATCATCGACCAAAATTGGAAAGAGCATCTGCGTGATATGGACGATTTAAAGCAATCCGTACAAAACGCAGTGTATGAACAAAAGGATCCGCTTTTGATTTACAAGTTTGAGGGCTTTGAGGCTTTCAAGCGATTTATCACTAAAGTTAATGAAGAGACCGTCTCTTTTTTGGTGAAGGCCGAAATTCCTGTGCAAGAACCTGATCAGGTGCATGAAGCACACACTCAGAAACGCCAGAAATTACGCGAACAAAAGGATGAAACAAGATCTTTATTGCAAGGAGGGGGACAGCCCGCTCAAGGGCAACAAGAGCGAACAGAAGAAAAAGTAATGCCGGTTAAATCAGACAAGATCGCGAACCGAAATGATAAAGTAAATGTGCAATACCCTGATGGCCGCGTATTGAAAGACGTAAAATACAAGAAAGTGGAAGATGATATTAAGAATGGAAGGTGCATTGTAATTGAAGGATGAAAAAGAATTTAGAATTTAGAATTCAGAATTTAGAAGGAACAACTTATCCCTTTCTTAAATTCTATATGCTAAATTCCATCTGCTTATTGATTACCTTCAACTCTTTCGCTCAAAAAAATAAACCTTACCACGAAGATCTCTCCTCGCTTAGGCCAAAGGTTGAACTTCAGGCTAAAACAAAAATTGAAAAAGACAGCCTCATCGAAAAGCCAGCGGTTTTAGTTGTTCCCAAAAGAATGGTTAACGCTAAAGTAGATGCCGTTTTAGATAGTATCGATATGTTTAATTTGATGCGCAATTACATCGATGGGTATACCATTCAAATTTATTCCGGGCAGAAACGGGAAGATGCCATGAACACAAAGAAGAAAATGCAGGAGGAGGTTCCTTCCCTTATCGCTAACCTCCAATATCAACAACCAAAATTTCGGGTAACGGTTGGTAAATATTTTTCGCGGCTCGAAGCGCAGCCCGACTTGCTGACACTGAAAAAGCAGTTTTCAACTGCGATCTTAGTCCCAGAGAAAATTCTTATCAAGTAAAGACCTACTTCGCAGATACCGTTTGGTTCCAGTCATACACCTTCTCTGCAATTTCGGTGAGGAGTTCTGGCGATTTTTCAAGAGCATTTCCCACCACAATTAAATCCGCACCGGCATCCAATGCGTGGATAGCTTTTTCAGGGGTATTTATTCCTCCACCTACGATCAAAGGCACCGCTACCGATTTGCGCACTGCGTGAATCATTTTTCGATTCACGCAGTGCTCAGCACCACTACCTGCATCCAGGTAAATTAACTTTAATCCTAGCATCTCACCGGCCATGGCGGTACAAGCCGCCAAAGAATATTTATCTTCCGGAATGGGTGTCGTGTTGCTGATGTACGCTACAGACGTTGTCTTTCCGGAATTGATTAAAATATAGCCTGTTGGCAATACTTCCAATCTGTTACTTTTCAAAATTGGAGCAGCGACTACATGCTGCCCTATCAAAAGATCTGGATTGCGACCTGAAATTAACGATAAAAACAAAATAGCGTCTGCGGTTGGGTCAATCTGCAGTGCACTACCAGGAAACAAAATTATGGGGATTGAAGAGTTATGTTTTATGGTCTTTACGACAGCCGAAAGATTGGTGGTTGTGACAAGACTGCCGCCAACAAAAAAATAATCTACACAATTTTCTGCTGCCAGGCGAAGGAGTGGCTCTAATTGCTCGGCATCGCCAATTTTATCAGGATCAATTAAAACCGCGATTGATTTTTTTCCCTGCTCAGAACGCGCTTTGAGCGCCTCAAGGATTTTCATTTTTAGATTTTCTGTGTTGCAAATATTCGGAAAGTTTCTCTTTAGCTATCTCAAGTAAAAATAAAGATGCCATGGTCATGGCTTTATCTCCTATTTTCGATAGCATTGAAGGACTTTCATCAACGGATTGATCCTCATCCGGATATTCCTCTTGGTTTCTCTTCTTTACTTTTTTGGAGGTTTTGGATGACGACAATTGATTAACAATAACAAAAGCTAGCATTAAAGCACCCCCGATTATTATAGCGTTTTTTAAAACCTTTTCACTCTTTTCTGAGATTTTGCCGAGTTCACGCTTCATCTCGTGGTGATGACGATCAGAAGCCTCAATTAATTTTCTTTTGTGCGGATTTTGAGATTCAAGTAACTCCATATTATTTCGCTTTGCGATTGGCTTGTTTCAATAAAACACGTTCAAAAAATTGACCAATTTTAGTTCGAAACAAAAAAAGAATGAGCCCAGACAGACCGTAAAAACATGAAACGATCCAAAATCCTGCTGAAGTACTGTTTAAATAACTACTCATAAAATGAGAAACACCCATACTGAAGAATAGAAGGAAAAGAAAGAATGACAAAAAAAGTAAGACTAACTTAAGTCCTTGAGAAATCACCTTAACAATCTCTTCACGTACCTCAATCTTTACTAATTCAATACGCGCTTCTAAATAGCCAGATAAATTTTCTACGAGATTGTCAACCCGAAGGAATTTAAAAATAGTGTCTTTAATTTTTTCTATCATAATAGCTCGGCAATATAGTGAAAGAGTAACAAAAAAAGTAGGTAGAAGCAACTAACGTTTAACCTATGACTATTGTAAGAACAGGAGTTAGGAGTAGAACTTTTGACGCCATGGCGATCCCCTATCTATTTCCCTACAACCTACCTGCTAAAATAAATCAAGGAAAAGGAAATCAGGAAGAAGGCTACGAGCAAATACAAAAACCCAACCAATCGGTTCCGCAAAGTAAGTTTCCCCAGGCCAGTGGCCAGAAGGAATGGAATATCCCTGAGATAGGGGGTTCGAAAGAAAACCAAGACACCTATTAAGTTGAAAAGAAAATGAGTAAGCGCTATGCTCATGGCCGCATTTGAATTAAAAGTACTGGCTATAAATGCCGTAATGGTAGTGCCGATGTTGGCACCCAAAATAAATGACCCAGCCTGCCTTAGCCGTATTATCTTCTTGGCCACCAAGGGAACGACCAACGAAGTGGTCACTGTGCTTGATCGAATAGCAGCGGTAGTAAGTAAACCCCAAGCAAATGATTTGTAAGGGTTTTTGAAAAAAAGTTTTTGAAATTTTTGTTGCGACCCTAATCCCATGATGTGAGTAATCACTTGGCGAAAAAAAAGTATGGAACCAAACAATAGTATTACAGACAGAGTAGCAAGGATATAACCATTACTAATTCTATGGGTAATAAAATCTATGGGCCAGCTTAAGCTAGGTCCAAGCATTTTGAAATTTCCGTGTAAGTCAATCGGCTGATGAAAAAATTTGACGGCAATAAATTGAGCCACACCCGAAAGAAAATGGAATTTATATTCTAACGGAAAAAGAATCAGCGCGGTAAGGATATTAAAGAAATCGTGATAAGTCCCTGCCGCCACGGCTCTTCTGAATTCCTTTTTATGATTGATAAAGCTAAGGGATACAATCGTGCTCGTAATTGTGGTGCCAATGTTTGCCCCCATGATAATAGGAACAGCCCCTTGCAGTGAAAGTGATCCTGAGGCAACCAAAGCAACCGTAAGGGAAGTAGTGGTGGTACTGCTTTGCAAGATTGCTGTTACCAATAACCCAATAAACAACCCCGTAAACGGATTTGACGTTGCTAATAAAATCGTATCATTAACTGCTGTCCCCAACTGATGAAGCGATGAAATCATTAGGTCAAGAGAAAACAAAAAAACAGCAAGGCCGATTAGAAAATAGAGTGCGCCTCGAAAAAAATATTTCCGATTAAAATTCGGCTTCAGGTGATTTGATGAGATGTCCGATTTTCCTTCCATTGGCTTGCGTAAAGATACACGCAAGGAGGAAATTCAGGTAAAAATATTATGTCCGGCAAGTTACCCTTTCATCAATTCGTTAACCGCCAACCAGGCCATTAGCCCTGGGCCAACGTTAAGTGCCTCTTCATCAATATCAAAGGTGGGCGTGTGAACATAAGATGTAATTCCCTTGGCGCTATTGCCTGTACCCAATCGATAAAACGAGGCAGGAATTTCGTGCGAATAATAGGCAAAGTCTTCTGAACCCATGGTTAAGTCAAGATCTACCACATTTTCTTTGCCAAGATATTCCTCAGCCGCTTGACGCAACCCTTGAGTGAGGGCAGGGTTATTTTCCAGGTAGGGGTAGCCAGGTGAAATTTCTACCTCACATTTTCCCCCCATGCTTTCTGCTATTCCTTCCGCCATTTTTTTTATTTTCTTCAACCCCTCCTCACGCCATTGCTCATTGAGTGCGCGAAAGGTTCCGGCAATTTTTACCTCGTTCGGAATAATATTCGTGGCACCATCTCCGGTAATTTTTCCAAAGGTTAAAACAGTAGGCTGTTTAGGGCTTGCATTGCGACTAATAACCTGCTGCAAGGCTATGATGATGTGGGAAGCAATTAAGATCGGATCGATTGTCAATTCCGGGGTAGCGCCATGTCCGCCCTTTCCAATTACTTTTAAATAAATTTCATCACTGCTGGCCATGTACATCCCTTCGCGAAACCCGACTTTTCCGGCTGCCACTAGCGGCATTACATGCTGACCAATAATTGCCTGCGGCTTAGGATTTTCCAAGACACCTTCCTTTATCATTAAGGAGGCACCCCCTGGGGTTTTTTCTTCACCGGGTTGAAAAATTAATTTCACAGAACCTTCAAACTCAGTTCTGATTTCGTTTAATATTTTCGCAGTACCCAAAAGAGAAGCGGTATGGACATCATGCCCACAAGCATGCATTATACCAGGGTTTTGAGATTTATAAGAAACCGGATTTAACTCCTGAATGGGCAACGCGTCCATGTCCGCCCTTAATGCGACAGTTTTTGTTTCTGGATTCTTTCCTTCAATCAATACGACCACTCCTGTCCCCGCCACGCCCTCAATGGGCTTCAGACCCAATTCGGTCAACTTGCTTATCACAAATTTTGCAGTATTGTATTCCTGGTACGACAATTCAGGGTGCATGTGCAAATGTCTTCGTGCAGCGATATTATCCTGGGCATAGCTAATCGATAATTTTTTGATTGAATCCAGCAACATTACTTCAGTTTTTTAGCTGTGTCATTAACTTGTCGATAAGCTGGTCAACCGATTCACCCTCTGCTTCGGCTTTGAAATTGCGCACAATACGATGACGCAATACGGGTTTGGCCACCGCCCGCACATCTTCAATATCCGGGGAATATTTTCCGTTTAGCAAAGCATTACATTTAGCTCCAAGCACTAAGTATTGCGAAGCCCTTGGGCCTGCTCCCCATTCCATAAAATCATTGGCAAGCGATGAGGTGTATCCCGGTCTTGTTGACCCCGTTAACTTCACTGCATATTCAACTACGTTATCCGCAATTGGTACCCTTCTGACCAAATGTTGATAATTGATTATCTCACCAGCCGTAAGAGTCTTATGCACTTCAACAACTTCGTCTGCGGTAGTTCCTTTTACAATTTTCAATTCTTGCTCATAGGTAGGGTAATCCAGAAAAATATTAAACATGAAGCGGTCGAGTTGCGCTTCGGGCAATGGATAGGTTCCTTCTTGCTCAATGGGATTTTGCGTGGCCATAACAAAAAATGGCCGCGGCAAAGTGTAACGATTTCCAGCTATCGTTACCGCATTTTCCTGCATGGCTTCAAGTAAAGCGGCTTGCGTTTTAGGTGGCGTTCTATTAATTTCATCTGCTAGAATAATGTTGCCAAAAATAGGGCCTTTTACAAATTGAAAATTTCTCTCTTTGTCCAACGTTTCTGCACCTACAATATCCGATGGCATGAGATCGGGTGTGAATTGAATGCGTTTGAATTGCAGGTCCAATGCCTGAGAGAGTGTTTGAACCAGTAAAGTTTTTGCGAGACCAGGAACACCAATCAGTAACGCATGGCCATGACAAAAGATGGCAGTGAGTGCAAGGCTGACAACTTCGTCTTGCCCAACAATTACCTTGGCGATTTCATTTTTCAAATCATTAAAGGATTGCGCCAGCGCATTGGCCGCCTCTACATCATTGGCAAAAATTTTAGGCATGCTTAAAACTATTAAGGGTGAAAAATACTTTTCCTAAGCCGCATCAACACCAAACTATTCAGGGAAAAGGTTATTCGGCTAATTTACATGAATTATAGGCCGGATCGATGTTAATAAAGACATCCCCCCGAGCTTTAACAAACCACTTATTAATGGCTTTGTCTTTTTTCTCAGCCAATGCGGCTGATTGAATACGATGCCAGTCGTCTTTAAGGTTAGCTTGGTGGGGGGCAACTTTTGCTTTGAAGTAAATAATCCTCATCGCTTCCTTCTGCTTATCCGTGCGATAGGGAAGTGGCCGGGAAATGTGGCCAACTTTCATCGTATCGATCGTGAGGTAAACGGCCGGGTCTACCTGCTTTAAAGATACATGAATACCTCCATCGGGGTCGGTCATGAAACCGGAATGGCCTTTTGTTTCAGAGTCATCCGAGAACAATCTAGCCGCATGTTCAAATTTTAGGCTGTCGCTCATTATTTTTCCACGGATACTGTCAAGAAAAATACCTGCGCGCGCAACGTCTTCTTTGCTGGGTACGGCCGAAATCAAAATATGACGGGAATTATATTCATTGCCTCTACGGTCGATCAACTGCATGATGTGAAAGCCGTATGGAGACTCAAACGGATGTGAAATTTCTCCTTTCCTTAATTTAAACGCCATCGCTTCATATTCGGGTACCATGGCACCGCGACCGAAATAACCCATTTCTCCACCATTGGATTGTGCACTTGGATCCTCTGAATATTTTTTAGCCAGCTCATTAAAATTTTCTCCATTAATAAGCCTGTCGCGCAACGCCTCAAGTCGAACCTTTGTTTTTTCTTTTTGTTCATTGTCAACTTTTGCTACTTTGACGATTTGCCCAATTTCCGCATCCGCATCATAATAAGGTAAGCTATCTACAGGTATTTTGTTAAAAAATCTTTTCACTTCAGAAGGCGTGATCTCTATATTTTTTGTTATTCGCTGAGTCATTTCGCGCGCCAATAGCTGCTCACGGATCTGGTCTCGCAATTCAATTTTTATCTGCTCCATTGTCTTGCCGTATTGCCGTTCCAATTCTTCTGCCGAGTTGCCATAATTGTTCAAAATGACACTCATCCGTTGAGAGGTGTTTTGATCTACCTCAGCATCGGTCACTACCACTGAGTCAATCTCGGCTTTAGCCACCATCAATTTGCTCATCACCATGCGGTTTAGTAGCGAACATTTGGCCTCGTCAGAACCGACATTTCCTTCTGTAAGGTAATTTTGGTAAGCGGCATCTAATTCGGATTTTAAAACAATGTAATTGTCAACCTTGGCAATGATCTTATCAAGCACAAATCCGGTTTCTTCCTTTGCCTCTTTCGCTTCTTGCCCATAGACGGATAGCGAAAGGAATAGAAGAAAGAAGATATTATTTTTCAAAAACCTCAAAATCCTTTTGTTTTGCTGCGTTTTCATAAACTTGATCTTCCAATTTTTTTGCAAGTTCTACTTTTCTTTTGTTTAAAATAATGTTTTTTATGTCCTGTTTTACAAACTCTAACGGTGATACGTTGTCTGTAATTTTATACGCATCAACTTTTAGGAAATACAAATAAGAGGGATCATTGGTTTCATAATAGTTATATGCTCTTAAAAACTGGATTTTGTTGGGGATTTCAGCCAATGGGGAATTTACTGTCAGTCTATCGAATTCGATCCATGAAGAATCAGCCAAATGGTAAGCGGCAGAAAAACTAAGGCAGTACGATTTAAGCTCTGTTAAATCCTTCTCCTTTGTTGAAAACATCAACTCTTTAATTCGCTTAGTGCGAGGCGCGTCTTTTGGCACCTTTATGTAGGTACCGCGAATAATATTTTGTTTTAGAATAAAATTATCAAGGTGCTTTTTATAGTACGTTGCAATGGTGGAATCGTTAACGCTATCGTTCAAGTGTTGCTGGATATAATAATTTAAGAATTCATAGCTTATCAAGCTGTATCGATAATCCATCACTTTTCGTTCTACTTCTGCCTCATCGATGCTGATGGTTTTTAAAGCCTCTTGAATCAGCAGCTGTTTACGTACCCAACTGTTAACATAAGCATTGATGCGCGTGGCGCTATCTTGCTTTGTGGTTTTCTCTGGAACAATGCCCTTCAGTTCATCGGCATATAAATACGCGTCATGGACACGGGCAATGAGGCTTCGGGTTCCATCCTGGTCGCCTTTTCCACGCTTCATTCGAATTAGATCGCATGACCCGAGACCAAACACAAGTAATCCAATAACAAAAAAGATTTTAATAGGACGATATTTTAAGTTAGACCTGTTCATTTTTTCATCAACTCATTCATAACGGACTTTCTGGCCTTAGTATTTATTTTCACCGGATATTTATTTCTCAATGAAGCAACCCAGTTCTTTTCCAAAAAATCTTGATAATCGGATATCACATGAGCACGTGCTTCGGCAAATGATTTCGTGCCTGGCAGCACTAGCTGTTTAATCTCTACTAAAAAGAATGTTCCCTCGATATCCGTTTCCTGCAGCCCCGGTACCCAGTTTACCTTATCGATTACTTTGCTTTCCCCTTTTTCATAATTGCGAAAATTTTGCACGGATTTAAATTTCTTCATGTCAGCAGCTGTTAGCGTGTCGCCTTTGGTCACTTTCCTTTTCACTTCTTGTAAAAAAGTTTTATCCGTAGTAGAAAATATACGAGCCTCCACACGATCCCCGGCTGTATACTTAGCAAGGTGATCTTGGTAAAATTTCCTTTGGTCCACAGAATCCTCGGAAGCTTTGTTCCAAACCTCTTTTTCCATGATGTCAAACAATAAAATCCCTTCCTTGTATTCGGTCAATAAATACTGAAAATCAGGATTGTTTATTTTGATTTTCTCTTCTTCTGCTTTATCCACGTTATCATTTACATACGTTTCATACAATTGGTCAAAGTAGGATTCGGGATTCAGCTTGCTTGAAGTCTGATGGCGTTCAACCCATTGAAAAAAATCTACAGCCTTATACACTTGATGACCTATTGAAAACAGGATAACATTTTTGGTCTCCGTATTTCCGGTAAACTTCCATTTGCCTTTCAATAAAGTTGAGTCAGCCAAAGCCAATACTTTTGGTTTGTTCTCTTTGTTTTCATTAAACCCTAGTTCCTTTCTTCTTGCAATCGCCATCGCCTGTTCTGAGATTTTCAATCGCTCATCGCGGGCCACCCGTTTTTTCAAGCTAGCTTCCACTTCGGCATAGGGTGGCACGGGGATTTTCTTTTCTAATCGGATGATGTGCCAGCCAATGTTCGATTGAAATGGGTCAGAAATATCACCCGGTTTCTCCAAGGCAAAAGCTGTGGCTTCGAACTCAGGCACGGCTGCTAATGCCCTGGCTCCAAAGGGCCTTAACTTTCCGCCCGTATTTTTAGTGTTGGAGTCTTCCGAATACTCCTTACAAAGCTCGTCCCAACTACGACCCGACTTTAGCTGATCATAGATTTCAAAAATCAAATTTTTAACTTTAGGATCGTTGTCCATCTCGGTAGTATTTTTAAGTCGCGAAGTTTGTCCTCCATTTGTTGTGCGAAGAAGTATGTGAGCTACCTCCACCTCACCTTGTGAAGTCCTTTTGTCCACCACTTTTATGAGATGGTACCCAAAGCGCGTTCGGATTATAGATGAAGCTTCGCCTACTTTAGTTTTATAAGCTGCCTCTTCAAAGGGATAAACCATTTGTAGGGCTGTGAAATAACCCAGGTTACCTCCATTGTATTTGGCTGAAGGATCTTCACTTAACTCACGCGCTAATTTTTCAAAATCCTCTCCAGCAACAATCCGTTTTTGAATTTCTGAAATTTTTGTAAACGCTTTCAGCGTGTCGGCAGGAGCAGCATCGGGTTTTACCTGAATCAAAATGTGTGAGGCTTTGACTTCCTCCGTCAGGTGGTCATAGGCTTCTTTCGTTAGTTTGTCGAGTGCGTCCTTGTCTGCGCGATAGGGTTTCTTAAGCTCTTCCTCATAAGTTTTTAATTCTTTGTTAAACTTTACCGTGGTATCAAGGCCCCGTTGGTAGCCTTCCTTAACTTTTAATTTAAAATTGACAAACAGGTTAAGGTATTCTTCAATCTTTTCAGGGGTAAAATCCTGTGATTTATTTCTATGATTTTTCTTATACAGATACATGAATTCCTCGGTGTACGTTGGCGTTCCCCCGACCGTGAAGAGGGCAATAGGCCTGACTTTTTTGACTGCCTGACCCATTCCGCTGGTGAATTGCCATAACGCTAGAAAGGCTAAAACAAAATTTTTCATGAATAAATTATGATTTCAATTTGCAAAGATAGTTTTTTGGAGGAAAGTGGGCGGGCGTGTTAAAGCTCTTTCGTTAGCCTACAAATGTTTCTTCCTCCTTCAGAGGTGTATTCAATTTTGTCCATAATGGATTTCACCAAGCGGATACCGAGCCCTCCCTTTTTCTTTTCTTGAACAAGACGTTCCATTCCGGGTTCAATGAATTCATTAATATTAAACAAGTTGCCTTCGTCAATGATTTCAAAAATATACGAGTGTTGTTCCTGATTAATATGAAGCTCAAGAATATGGTCGGGGTTGCAATGATGGGCATGAATCATGAGGTTGGAGCACATCTCATCCAAGGCCAGCACGACCGAGCTGATCTGCAATTCAGGCACCTGGTTTTCATTCAGTGTATTTCGAATGAAATCACGGATCCCCTTGAGGTTAGAAAGGCTACACCCTATTTTATACTGATAATTCATCGGCCAACTTCATCGCTTCGTTCTTGTTTTCACGGATATGTAATAGGTCTGCCAATCCAAGGATTTCGAAAGTATTGATCACTTTGCCTTTGAGCCCAAACAATACCATCTGGATTTTTTTGTCCCGGCATTCTTCAATGTACGACATAAATACACCCAATCCAGCCGAAGAAATATATTCTAATCCATGGCAATCGACCAGAATTTTTTTGAATCCCTCCCCCACACTTTTAGCGATGGATAGATCCAATTCTATGGAAGAGCTCGCATCGATTTCACCGACCACTGCGATGATATCGGCTCCGTTTTCCTGTATTCTTTTAATGTGAACCATAATTGTTAACGGTTTTAAGCAAGTTTAGTTATCCTTGAATCTTATTGTCATGGATGTGTAATCGTCATTGATGTTCTTCGATCCGGAAAACTCATAGAGCTTTTTAATAATGTGATCTTCTATTTCCTGGGCGCCCACGCTCGCCACTTCATTCAATGATAAGGCCAATCGGTCATACCCAAATTCCTCACTTTTCGCATTTTTTGCTTCGGTGATACCATCGGTGTAGAGCAGCATAGTATCGCCCGGGGCGTAAATGAATTCATTTGTCTCGATATGATTACTATAATCGGTGCTTCGGACCATACCCAAGGCTGCGCCCTTGTCAGTTAGGTAAAAGGATTTGCTAGTTCCGGCATGCAAGTAAAGCACTGGGCAATGACCCGCCCTAGAATAGCGTACTTTTTTGTCGTTGGTATCAATAACAAAGTAAGAAGCAGAAATGAACGAAGCCCGTTCTAAACAGTAAATTAAGGCCTGGTTTGCCCGTGTCATGAATTCCTTAGGATCAAGGTGCTGTTGTGCCAAGCTATGAAAAATTCCTTTCATCTGACTCATGTGAAAGGCTGCTATGGTTCCTTTACCTGAAACATCCGCAATAATCAAGGCCACTAAATGATCATTAATTCGAAGGGTATCATAATAATCTCCTCCCACTTCATCGGGTGAAGCAGAGAACGCCACAATCTCAAAGTCTTTATCTTGTTCTAATTTCGTAGGCAATAAACTCTGCTGAACCGTCTTTGCAATCTTCAGTTCTTCTTTGTAGCGCGCATTTTGAAATGCCTCTTCCATTAGCCGGAAGTTTTCGATCGATATCCCTGCCTGATTAGCAAAAGTGGAAACGATGCGCGTCATCTCTTTATTGAATCCGTCCGGCAGCTCTTTAAGAAGTGCCAACGTGCCAATATTTACCTCTTTAACGACAATCGGAAAAGCGAGAATTGAGCGAAAGCGTGACCCCTTCATGGAGGCCATGTGCCTGGAAATATTTGTTGTTTTCTCTGTTCCCGAATCGAGGATCCCTTTGACATTCTTTTTTTCAAGATGTTCGCGAATATTTTTGGACTCCTGTTCCGTCATCCGGTAGGTAAACATTTTGCGGTCGTTGCTTGCTCCTGTGATTTCGAGCCAAGCGGCATCGGCAAAAACTGAGCTTACCGAACTTTCGAGCAATATGTTGTAAACACTCTCCTCATCTTGCTCAGTCTGGATAGATTGGCTAATCCGCTGAAAATTCACTACTTCCTCTAGCTTTTGTTCAAAAACGGATGAAGTTGGAAGGTTGAACAAAATCACTAAAAAGGAAAAAACGCCATAAATAACGATGAACGCAGCCAGGATGAAAATGAAAAGGAGATTCCGATAATCGAGAAAAGCCATAGATTGCTCACCGATTTTTACGGTTAAATCCTGAACGGTATAAAAAAAGTACGCGAAGTAAAAAAAAACGAGAATCAACAACAGCAGGCTCGTCCACTTTTGTTTGTAGTTGAGGTACGCCACCCAACGCATATTGGCCGATAGCGCAAGCACCAAACCGCCAATGATCAAATACATGGAAGTGTTCACGGCTTGAGAAAACCGAATGCCTGCGCTGTCATAAAGCAAAACCGCAAACAAGATAAATTCAAACACGAGCCAGTTGCGGATGAGCCATTTTGATTTTTGATAAAGAATCAGTCGTTTCCACGAAGTGAGGGCCGCTATTAAAAAATTTAACAATAAGGCTAGGTTGATCTGGCAAATAAAATCGCTAAACACTACATTGGAGGCCAGATTAGTATTGCCGAGTGTGAAAACAAGCAAGCGGAATATTAATGATATCAAGGTAGTGACTAGGCCGGTAGCAAAGACTTTCCAAATCAAGTCGGTAAAGTTGAGCGAATCGTCAAGTTCAATCCGAAGTTTATAATAATAATACAAGCTGATGATATAAGCGGCAAGCATTACCTGCGGTAGCCATATTGGCACATCCGGCTGTAGCCCTTGCAGGTTACTAAACAAAACCGTAATGTCAGAAAAAAGCAGTGTCAGCCAGGCTAGTATGGAGCCAAAAAGTGCGAGCCGAATTAGTGCTTTGCTTTTGATCATCTATTTTATCCAATCAAACCCAGTGTATCGCCTAAGTGCTTCTGGGATTTTAATGCCATCCTCCGTTTGATTATTTTCTAGTATCGCGGCTACAATCCGTGGTAACGCCAGCGCACTGCCGTTCAGGGTGTGCAACAATTGCGTTTTTCCTTCTTTGTTTTTGTAACGCAGTTTTAGACGGTTCGCTTGGAACGTCTCAAAATTGCTTACGGAGCTTACTTCAAGCCATCGCTGTTGAGCTGCCGAAAAAACTTCCATGTCGTAGGTCATGGCGGAGTTGAAACCCATATCGCCACCACAAAGCAAGAGTTTACGATAAGGCAATTCCAGTTTCTCAAGAAGACCTTGTACATGAAGGGCCATCTCCTCTAAAATTTTATACGAGTCTTCCGCTTTGGCGATCTGCACTACCTCCACTTTATCAAATTGATGAAGGCGGTTGAGTCCGCGTACATGGGCACCCCAACTTCCAGCCTCTCTCCGAAAGCACGGTGTATAACCGGCATTTTTTATAGGTAGAGTTTCTTCGGGCACGATCACATCGCGATACAAGTTGGTAATTGGAACTTCAGCGGTTGGTATTAAATAAAGTCCGTCTTCATTCACAAAATACATCTGCCCTTCCTTATCGGGAAGCTGTCCGGTTCCGTAGCCACTGGCTTCGTTTACCATGATCGGTGGTTGTATCTCTGTATAGCCCGCAAGTTCGGCTTCGGTCAAAAAGAAATTGATCAAGGCACGCTGAAGTTTAGCTCCCTTTCCCTTGTAGACCGGAAAACCTGCCCCCGTAATTTTTACGCCCAAATCAAAATCAATGATGTCATATTTCTTGATTAACTCCCAATGCGGTAAGGCCGCAGCATGCAATATGGGAACACTGCCGTGTTCATAAACAGTAGCATTGTCTTCAGCAGCCTTGCCGGCAGGTACATTTGGGTGTGGAACGTTAGGAATCTTATATAAAATTTCTTGCAACCGTTTCTCAAATTCGGCTAAACTCCCTTCCGATTTTTTGATGTGTTCTTTATCCAACGCAACTTGTCCTTTAAGTATATTAGCCTCATCGGCTTTCCCCCCTTTCATCAACTCGCCAATTTTCTTTGAGTCACTATTCGATTTAGCCTTTAAGTCATCGGCTTGCTTTTGAATTTCTCTCCGGTTTTTGTCGATCTCGATCGCCTCATTCACTAACAATTCAGCATCTTTAAAATGGCGTTTCTTCAACCCTTCGATTACCCTGTTTGTTTCTTCCCGCAATACTTGTACTTGTAGCATAACTTGATTTAAGTCGTCAAAAATAACCAATAATTTTTTCCTTATTGTTTGTTGGTAATCGAATTAGCCCTATTATTGCACAATCAATCGCGGCCAATCCAGGCCTTCAACGATATAGCCTTAAATATTTTGTACTTGATGTTAACGGTTCGCTAGTGTTTCTCTCTCTATTGATGTCCTTTTTTTATAGGTTTTAATATTATTTCCAACCAATATCTTTTTTGATGCACACCATTGATGATCTCAATCTAAAGCTCTTGTCGGAGCTAAAAGAAATTGCCGAAGGCTTGGCCGTAAAAAACGCCAAAAAATTAAACAAAGAAGAACTCGTTTATAAAATTCTGGACCAACAGGCAGTTGGCAGTGAAACCGGGCCAAAGACAGAGCCTGCAGAACGCAAAATGAGGCCACGAAAACGCGAAAATGTAGCGCCACCATTGGCAGCCGCTGCCTCCTTAGCCGCTAAAGAACTCTCCAGCGAAGAAATGCTCCAAAATTTGGATCAGGAAGTTTCTCCAAGTGTGCCCAGCTTTGACGAACCTACCGAAGTTCAAGCTCCACAAGCTTCAGATGGCCAACCACAACCGGAAATTCGTGAAGAACGCCCTGTTCAACATAGAACTCCTAATCCCAACCAAAACCAAAATTCAAACCCTCAGCCCAAACAAAACAACGTGCGGGATTTTGATGGTGTAGTTAGTAATGAAGGCGTTCTTGAAATTATGCAAGACGGCTACGGCTTCCTTCGTTCTTCCGATTATAACTACCTCGCCAGCCCCGATGATATTTATGTTTCCCCCTCGCAAATAAAATTATTTGGTTTAAAATTAGGAGACACGGTGAAAGGGCAAATTCGTCCGCCCAAAGAAGGCGAAAAATATTTTGCGCTGTTAAAAGTGGATAGCATCAACGGAAAAACTACGGAAGAAATTCGCGATCGGGTTGCTTTTGAGTATCTGACTCCATTGTTCCCCGAGCAAAAATTGAAACTGAGCACTACCCCTGATAACATGTCAACGCGTATTTTGGATTTATTCGCGCCTATTGGTAAAGGCCAGCGCGGAATGATCGTGGCTCAGCCAAAGACTGGAAAAACTGTTTTATTAAAAAATATTGCCAACGCCATCGCCCAAAACCATCCGGAAGTTTATTTGATCGTCCTTTTGATTGATGAACGCCCTGAAGAAGTTACAGACATGGCGCGCAGCGTGAATGCAGAAGTGATCGCTTCCACTTTTGACGAACAAGCCGATCGCCATGTAAAAGTAGCAAGCATCGTGTTAGAGAAAGCAAAACGCATGACAGAGTGCGGCCATGATGTCGTAATCCTCCTCGATTCCATCACGCGATTGGCAAGAGCTTACAACACGGTTGTGCCTTCATCAGGAAAAATATTGTCGGGTGGTGTGGACGCCAACGCCTTGCACAAACCAAAACGCTTCTTTGGAGCGGCTCGCAAAATTGAAAATGGTGGATCCCTTACGATTATCGCAACAGCGCTTATCGATACGGGATCAAAAATGGATGAGGTTATTTTTGAAGAATTTAAAGGTACGGGCAATATGGAGTTGCAATTGGATCGCAAGCTCTCCAACCGCAGGGTATATCCTTCCATTGATGTGCCTGCTTCCGGTACGAGACGTGAAGACTTGTTGATGAAAGAAGAAGAACTGCAACGGGTATGGATTTTGCGCAAGTTTATGGCCGATATGAATTCCATTGAGGCGATGGAGTTTTTACAATCAAAAATGAAAGGCACACGCAATAATGAAGAATTTTTGGTGTCGATGAACGGGTAACTAATTTTCGATTATCAATTTATAAATTAGCCAATGAGAGATCGTTGGCTAATTTTTTATATTGATATAGGCCGAATAAGCGCAAACAAATAGCCTACCTCACGCAACTCTTCTAACCCCTTTGCACAGACCGTTTGTTGGATATTTTGAAGTAGATTTTTTTAAAGACTTCATCAAAAACGTTACTAATTCGGATGCTTGGCGTATCGCTCAAAAAATTCGATCACGCGAAGCATGTGATCCATCATCCTTCCCGGATTTCCGCTTCGGGTGAGTTCATGGCCTTCTTTCGGGTAACGAATATATTCCACTGGCTTGTTCAAAATTTTCAAACTCTTATACAACATCTCTGATTGAATTACCCCAGTGCGCAAATCCTGATCGCCATGAATAATCAACAGCGGTGTGTTGATGTTGTTCACAAATGAATAAGGTGAGTTGGCATCCAATAATTTTTGTGTTCCCTTGTCCCACGGGTAGCCGCCAAAATGATCAGGCACCAATCGCCACGCGTTGCCTTCGCCCATAAAGGTGGTGAGGTCGTACACGCCACGTTGGGCGTTAGCTGCCTTGAACCGATTATCATGGCCGACAATCCAGGCCACCATGTAGCCAGCATAACTTCCACCTTCCACAAAAAGATCATCTTTGTCGATCCATGAATTGTTTTTCACGGCTTCATCGAGTGAAGCAAGTATATCGTTGGCCGGGCTCGTACCCCAATCTTTAAAGTTGGCGCGTTTGAATTTATCGCCATAGCCTCCGCTGCCGCGCGGGTTACAATAGACCAAACCATAACCCCAGCTGCTTTCTAGTTGATATTCATGCCACATCGAAAAAATTCCAGGACCCCACATCGCAGAGGGGCCACCATGGATGTTAAGGATTGTAGGATATTTTGTGCCTTCCTTTTTTCCTATTGGATCCATCACCCAATATTCAACTTTGGTGCCATCAGGTCGGGTCAACCAATATTCCTTTGGCATACTAATTTGTTTTTCACTTAGCCAACCTTCATTAAACTTGGTGATTTGTTTTTCAGTTTTTTCATTTAAAGCGTACGAATAAATTTCCCAAGGATTTTTTGTTTCCGTAAGTGCATACACCATGTGATTTCCCTTCAGATCAAAATCATTAATACTGCTGTCATTGCCTATGAGTTTGGATATGGTACCACCTTTTGCAGGAATGCTGTACAACGGAATATCTCCGTCAGTCTGTGCGGTAAAATAAACTGCTTTGGAATCTGCTGACCAAACCGAATGGCCGGCATCTCGATTCAATGCACTGGTTAAGAGAGCCGGTTTCTCTCCAGTTGCACTTACTGTTGCAATAATCGACTGCGAATAAAACCTTCCATTAGTTGTATTGGCATGAAATAAAATGGAAAGGCCATCGGGTGAGAAAGATGGATTACGACTGCTATAGCCATCCCAATGCAATAATTGCTTTTGCTGCCTTGAAGTGACATCGATAATCCAAATCTCCGAGTCACGCTCCCGATCAGGATGCAAGGTTGTCGCCCTTGAATCACATATGATATTCTTTCCATCGGGTGACCAGTCTGCATTGGTGAAACTTTGAAACCCTTCCGTAAGTTGAATCGTTTTATCCCCGCCCTCTGCATCGATTAAAAATAAATGCGAAAATTTTTCATCGGGTTGCAAATTCAATTCACCCTGAAGATTTTGCCGATTTAGCACGCGCGGATTACGCTCACTCGCATTTTTGGCAAGCCAGGCTCGTACATCTGCGAGTGAACCATCCGGGCTGTTTTTCACTTTTTTCTTTTCATGGGCTTTCATATTTTTGAAATTTGGTTCATCGCCCTGTGCTCGTTCAGGCCTTTCATAAATCCATGGGGTTTTGCCCTCGATTGAATAAATTGGGATGGAGGAAGAAAAAAGAATTTGTTTGCCATCGGGTGACCAACGGGGATTGCTGGCTCCGTGCTCTGCCTTGGTCAGCACGTGCGCTTCGCCTCCGATCAACGGCAAAAGCCAGATTTGTGATTTGTCTCCATCCGTTCGCGTAAAAGCTATTTGCTTACAATCAGGACTCCATTGGGGCTGGCCGTCATTCCGTTCACCAAAGGTGAGTTGAAGTGGTTCGTTTTTCCCTTCCAAATCAAGCAAGTACAACTGTTTTGTGTAATAATATTCGTTTTCATTTTTCACTGCCTTGCGCACTACCACGGTGATTGCTTTATGGCCATCGGGAGAGATTTGGATGTTGTTGGTCGTAACAATCTTCATCAGATCGGAGGCTACAATAGGGGATTTTGTTTGGGAACGGCCGACCAAAGCCAACATTACCAAGGTAAGCGTTTTGAGTAGTTTCATTGTCATGTTTATGAAATTCCAAATTGAGCGAAAACATATTCCAATCAAACATATTTATGATAAACGGAAGCTAAAATAAGGTTTCTCCTCTCCAAATTAAGAGCCATGAATGCCTTTCAAATAAATCAAATCATTCAAAATTCAAATCATTCGTATATTGACGGCAACCTAAATTGCCTTTCAATGAAAAAAATTCTTCTACCGCTGTTTTTGATATTCTTTGCCGCTGCCAGTGAAGCCCAAAACCTCGATAGCGTTTTCAAATATGTAAAATACAGGAACATCGGCCCCTTCCGGGGTGGGCGTTCGGTGTGCGCAACGGGTGTGGTGGGCGATCCCTTGACCTATTACATGGGCACCACGGGTGGTGGCTTGTGGAAGACCGAAGATGCCGGTGTGAGCTGGAACAATATTTCGGATGGCTATTTCAAAACCAGTTCGGTTGGTGCCGTTGCTGTTTCTGAAAGTGACCCCAACATTGTATACGTGGGCATGGGCGAACATGCGCCTCGGGGTGTAATGACTACCTATGGCGATGGTGTTTATAAATCTTATGACGGAGGAAAAACCTGGAAGAGCATGGGGTTGGAAAAAACCTTGCAGATCTCACGTATTGTTATTCATCCAAAAAACCCGGACTTTGTTTTGGTTGCTGCTCAAGGCGCAATCAATGGGCCTACGCAAGACCGAGGCATTTATAAATCGATTAACGGTGGCGTCACCTGGACTCGTGTATTGTTTGTGAACGACCTTACGGGATGTTCGGAACTCTCCATGGATATGAGCAACCCGAAAGTTCTTTATGCCGCGATGTGGTACCATCAGCGGCTTCCCTGGAAAGTAATCAGTGGTGGTCCGGGTAGTGGGCTATACAAATCAATAGATGGTGGAAACACTTGGGAAAGAATGGAAAACGGCTTGCCGAAAGAGATGGGTAAAATGGCTATTGCCGTTAGTCGGGCAAATCCGGATAAAGTGTTTGCGCTGATAGAAAGTGATACGCAAAAAGAGACCGGTGGCTTATTTGTTTCTGCCGATGCTGGAAAAAAATGGACGAAAGTAAGTGGCAACCATGAGCTTTTACAACGTGCATGGTATTACATCGAAGTATTTCCTGATACACAAGACGAAAATGTGGTTTATGTAATGAGTGCCCCTGCACTGCGATCCATTGATGGTGGCAAAACATGGGAGCATTTATCCGGCTGGCATGGCGATACACACAATCTGTGGATTAACCCAACTAATTCTAAAAACATGATCTTAGCTGACGATGGCGGAGCGAGCATTAGTTTTAATTCCGGAAAAAGCTGGTCGCTCATCAGCAACAATATGCCGACCGCTCAAATTTACCGAGTGAATGCCGATAACGTTTTCCCTTATCGGTTGTATGGCGGTCAACAAGACAACACTTCCGTGCGTATTGAAAATCTGGCGCTGGGCAGTCGGGGAATATCAGAACGCAACTGGCATCACTCTGCCGGTGGCGAAAGTGCTTTTCTTGCCTTCAATCCAGACGATCCAAAATTAGTGCTAGGAGGAAGCTATCTGGGCACCATCGATGCATTAGATGTAGCAGCCAATGCCAGCACCAACATTATGGCTGCGCCCATTCAATATTTAGGTCGCGCTTCGAAAGACATGAAGTATCGTTTCAATTGGAGCGCTCCCATTATTTGGTCAAAGCATGAACCCAATACGTTCTATCATGGCTCACAATTTTTGCTTCGCACACGCGACAATGGTGTAACGTGGGACGAGGCATCGCCTGATCTGACACGCAACGAAAAAGACAAGCAAGGCAAAGGCGGTGGTCCTTATACGGTAGAGGCAGTTGGCGCAGAAAACTACGGCACATTAACCTACATTTTGGAATCGCCTACTGAAAAAGGAGTGATCTGGACAGGCAGTGATGACGGCTACGTGCAACTAACACACGATGGAGGAAAAACTTGGGCCAACGTGACACCAAAAGGCTTGGCGGAATGCCTGATCAATTCCATTGAAGTCTCACCGCACGATGCTGCCACAGCGTACATTGCCACCACGAGATATAAATTCAACGACTTTACTCCCGCACTTTATAAAACAACCGACTACGGCAAGACCTGGATAAATATCAGTAGCGGCATTCCGACAGGTGCTTACACCCGCGTGATCCGCGAAGACGATACACGAAAAGGATTACTCTATGCCGGAACAGAAACAGGTATGTATATCAGTTGGAATGGCGGAACAACGTGGCAAGCCTTTCAATTGAATTTGCCGGTAACACCAATCACCGACCTGAAAATTCATCACGGTGATTTATTGGTCGCAACGATGGGTCGGGCATTTTGGATACTTGATGACCTTGACTTGTTACGCCAACGTTCTGGTTTAGAGGATAACTTAAAGATTTACAAACCGGACGATGCGATTATTGGAAACTGGGGGAGTGCGATGAACCGATCTTCCCTCGATGGTAAAGGCACCGACACGTTTCAGGGAATAAATCCGGCTAACGGAGTAGTTATTTATTACAATGTGCCAAAGCTGCCCGACTCCATTCATATAAAAATGGAAATACGCGATGCCGCAGGAAAACTTGTGCACGCGTTCTCTTCCAAAAAAGACGACTCGTTTAAAAAGTATGATGGCGGGCCTCAAGCCGAGCCCCTCCTTTCGAAAAAGAAAGGACTGAATCGCTTCGTTTGGGATATGCGCTATCCCACCATGAAAGGAGTTCCTGAAGTGTATATAGAAAGTAATTTTCATGGACATAAGGCTTCACCAGGCACGTATTCCATTAGTTTAAAGTACGGCAATGCAGAGAGCAAAACAGAGTGCAAGATTTTGCCCAACCCATTGTATCCAACTACACCAGAAACCTACGCTGAGTATGACAAATTTATGGTGGCGATGGAAGATACCTTGAACGATATGCACCATAAAGTAAACAATATTGAAAAAATGCGTCTGCAATTGGAGGCCGTCCTGAAAGATTTACCTGACGGTGATAAATACACGACACTGAAAAAAGCAGGAAAGGACTTGGTCAAAAAAATGAAAGCCTGGGATGATGACATGGTGCAACGAAAAGCCAAAGCGTATGACGATGTGGACAACTACGAAAATAAATTCACGGCCAATTATCTCTTTCTGATTAACCATACCGAAAGCGATATTCCTAAGGTGACCAAGCCCAATCACGATCGGCTGGCCGAACTCACCGTAGAATGGGTCGTGTTAAATAAACGCGCCCTGGAAATTATCAATAAAGATGTTCCGGGTTATACCAAGCAACTTTGGGATGCAGGAATTGGCGCGGTGCGAATGCCTCGGAAATAGGCTTATTCATTGATCATCCTGGATTGAAGTAATCTGGTTTTAAAACCTGATGTGGGTTTATAATGCGGTTGGCAAATACTAACTTTACCTTTTAGTAACTTAACCTCAATAATAGATCGCCCATATCATGTCACTTCAAAAAAGATTTAGCACCGAAGACCTTGATCGTATCAAAGCCGCTGTGCGCCAGGCTGAAAGTAAAATATCCGGTGAAATTGTTCCGGTATTTGTTGAGAAGAGCGAGGTTTATTCCGTGGCCAATTATCGGGCGGCCATTGTGGCAGGATCATTAGCCTTCGTGGCCATGATTTTTTTTGATCGGTATATGCCTTCGTTGGCCATTTACGATCCTTTACTCATCTTTCTTTCCGTGGTTTTAGTTGGGCTTGTAGGAGGCTTGGCTTCCAACTATGTCGATCTTATAAAAAGGATCTTTATCCCCCAACAGCACCTTGACCATGCCACCCGCCAACGGGCAGAGACCGCTTTCCTTCAAGAGGAAGTTTTTAATACCCGCCATCGGACTGGCATCATGATTTTCATCTCCTTTTTTGAACACGAAGTGATGGTCATTGCCGACCGCGGCATTACCAAGATGGTTGAACAAAAAGAGTGGGACAAATTGGTACAAGGAATCATTCAAAATATTCGCATGGGCAAAGTAGTGGAAGGAATTGAGGCGGCTATCCTTCGTTGCGGAGAGATTCTTTTGGAAAAAGGATTTTTGAAAACAGCCGATGACGTGAATGAGTTGAAAGATGATCTCAGAATCGAGTGAGTATCTAAGTTATAAACTACAACAACTCAATTTCAACAAATGATTTATTCTGAAAAAATTGACAAAAGACAAATTACAGTTGACAAAACTTTGTCAATTGACGGTTGTCAATTGTCTACTGCTAGATGCCTACTGCTTACTGCCTACTGCCTACTTTTCCTAATTCAACCATCTTTCGCACAGCGCGCTGTTCCTGAACACGGTGGTGTATGGGTCCATGACGAAGCCAATGTTTTATCCCCCGCTACAAAAGCACAATTAGAAGCTATACTAAAAGCTGAACGTGATTCCACTTCCAACCAGATTGCTGTCTTAATTGTCCCATCTCTTGAAGGTGAAGACATTGATGGATATGGCATTCGGGTGGTCGAGGCGTGGAAAATCGGCACCAAAAAAAATGATAACGGAGTGCTGTTGCTTGTGTCCATTCAAGATCGAAAGGTGCGCATTGAAGTGGGCCAGGGACTGGAAGGGGTGCTGACCGATGCGCTCTCCAGCCGTATTAACAGAAATGAAATCACCCCTCATTTTCGTCAAGGCGATTATGAAGGCGGGGTGAAGGCTGGGGTAGTCGCTATCATTCAAGCTATTCGCGGGGAATATGTGAATAATGAACCTCCAGCTCGTAAGCGTGGTGGACGATCACCCATAGCAACCATCATCATCGTCATTGTAATTCTGATTATTGCGTCAAGAAGACGCGGTGGAGGCGGGGGAATAGGCGGTTATTTAGCGGCCGGTGCGCTTATGGGTGGACTTGGTGGCGGTGGCCGCAGTTCGGATTCATGGGGCTCCGGTTCCGACTTTGGCGGTGGTGGAAGTTTTGGCGGTGGCGGATCGAGCGATTCTTGGTAACTCAAAAATTTTGAATGTTTTTTATGAAGTAAAATCTTTTATCATGATCTCTCATTCAAAATTTAAAATTCAAAATTTAAAATTCTGCCTCGTACTCCTTCTAAGCCTACTAGCTTCATTTTCGTTTGCCCAAAAAGCGGTACCCGAACTCTGGGGAATTCGTGTGCACGATGATGCCCATGTGCTTAAACAAGAAACAGTAGACCAGCTCGAAAAAGAATTAAAGACCTACGAAGATTCTACGTCCAATCAGATTGCCATTCTTATTATACCCTCCCTTGATGGCGATGTACTCGAAGAATATTCCTTGAAAGTGGCTGAAAAATGGAAGCTTGGTCAAAAAACAAAAGACAACGGTGTGCTTCTGCTCATTGCCGTTGACGATCATAAGATGCGCATTGAAGTAGGTCAAGGATTGGAAGGTGTACTCACCGATGCACAGAGCAGCCGCATTATACGAAATGAAATTGCCCCTGAATTTCGTAGAGGCGATTACGATACCGGAGTGAAAGCGGGTGTTGATGGCATGGTGAAAGCTATCGCTGGAGAATATGCATCTGGTGATGGCGATAGCAACGGCAACGATTTTCAAGACCTCAATCTCTTTCAGAAACTCCTCATTACACTAGGCGTGACGTTGTTCATCAGCATTTTTGCTTTCTTCGGCTTGATCGCCCCGGGCTGCGCGGGCTGGGGACTTTATGCTTTTCTTATGCCTTTCTATGCGCTCTTTCCCATGATGGCCTTCGATGAAAAAAATTGGTACATCCCACTCGGTATATATGCTGTTGCCTTTCCGCTTTTGAAAATCTGGTTAAGCAAAAAGGAGTGGGTCAAAAAGTTCGGCAAAAGCAGTGGAGGCTCATCATCGGGCTCAGGCTGGTCGAGCGGCTGGGGTGGCGGCTCTAGCTGGAGCAGTGGGGGTAGTAGTTTTTCTGGTGGTGGGGGAAGCTTTGGAGGCGGTGGGAGTAGTGGGGGATGGTAAATTGGAGGTCCGTTCTTCACCTCTTCCAATAAATCTAGAAAATGTTTGGTGGGTTTAATGGATTTTGTCAAATTTTGTCAAAATAAAATCGTTCAAAGAAAATGAGCAATTTCGGGCAAAGGATCAGAAAATTCCGAGAGGAGAAGCAACTTCCTTTGCGCACAGTAGCAGGGTATCTTGATATTGACCAGGCGATCCTTAGCAAAATTGAAAGAGGCCAGCGAAATGCTTCGCGGGTGCAGGTTGTTAAATTGGCCAAATATTTTAAAGCAAAAGAAGAGGAATTACTAGCCCTGTGGCTTTCGGACAAATTGATTTATGAAATGAAAGACGAGGAGGCAGCTTTGCAAGCACTCAAGTTGGCCGAAGAAGAAGTTTTGTACAGAAGACATCAAAAATTTGACCGCAAGTCAATTATAAAAACGATCAAAGATTATTTCACAAAGGATGGGCGCATATCCAAAGCGTGGTTGTTCGGTTCGTTTGCAAGAGAGGAAGATGATTTTAAAAGCGACATTGATCTGATGATTGAAGTGCCTCAAAAAGTGACGTTTTCGCTTTTCGACTTGGCGGATATTCAATTTCATTTGGAAAACCTGATTCCAATGAAAGTGGATGTGGTGATGAATGGCGCAGTAAAACCGCACATCATGGAGAGGATAAAGCCTGACTTAAAGATAATCTATGAGAGATAGCCGCATTTCCGGAAAAGAGCGGATCGATCATATCTTGCAGGCCATTGCCGATATTGAAACGTTTACCCGTGAGTCTACGAAAGAAATATTTCTAAAGGATTTGGTATTGATTAACGCAGTATTGTTTCAATTTGCGATTATTGGTGAAGCCATTATTTACATTGACAAAGACATATTTTCAAAATATGAATATCCGTGGCACAGGGTAAGAGGATTCAGAAATTTTATTTTGCATGAATATCATGCCATTGAGTTCAGGGTTGTGTGGGATGCCATCACCAACGACCTACCAAAACTGAAAGAAATGATGGAGATTGTTAAGAACAATGAATTTTAGAAAACACCTATGCCCACGCACTTCAAAGGGAAGACATTGTACAAAACCCCCAATTAGCAGTGAAGTATTATTGGCAGCAAAAAAATTGGTGAAAGATTCTCCTGACAAGGACTTTGAATTTCAAGTTGTGTTTGCAGATGAATGGCAAAACAAAATTAATGTTCTTCTTGAAAAATAACCAACTAAACTTTTCAATATTTGAATCATGAGCAAATTAGGCAGTAAGGAAAGACCTGCGATTGTTAAAGTGAAAACGGAGGAGCGAGCTGTTGAAATTTTAAGTTTCTGCAACAGCCGAGGCTGGCAAGTAATTGTCGGTATTGAACCTTTGGAAGAGGAAGACATTACGGATGTAGATAGGTTGATAAATCCGACCCGACCAATTATTTCAGAAAAGGTGGATCGAAACGCCCCTTGTCCATGTGGGAGTGGAAAAAAAGCAAAGAAGTGCTGTTACAATTAATAGTGCGGAGATCAGAATAATTCTTTTTTATTAGTTTTCATCCTTGGCATATTCCAATAAATGACAACTCCATGAATACCAATCTTTCGGTAGGCAAAGCAAACCACATCCTGTTTCTTGTTTTTTTTACAACTGTATTTTTGTTTGCTTGTCAGCAAGCCAAAGAACCTGTTGACAAGAAAATTAAGAGCCTTGATCCTGCAACGGCAGTCGTCATGGCGAAGGCGATAGAAGCAACTGTTACCCCAACATTAGCGGAAGGCCTCACGTTGCGCTTGTGGGGTGCCGATTCTCTTGTAGCCGATCCTGTTTCAATTGATATTGATGACGATGGCAAATTGTATTACACGCGCACCATCCGACAAAAAAATTCTGAGTTTGATATTCGCGGTCATCAGGATTGGGAAATCGAATCGATCCAACTTCAGACTATCGAAGATAAACGGAATTTTCTTCATCGAATTCTGTCACCCGAAAACAGTAAGAAAAATGAATGGTTGGCTGACCTCAATAAAGATGGCTCACACGATTGGAGAGATTTAACTATAGAGAAAGAACAAGTCTACCGATTGGAAGATACTAACGGTGATGGCGTGGCCGACCAATCGCAATTAATTATGGAAGACTTCCACGAGGAAGTAACGGACGCGATGGGAGGAATTTTAAAACATGGCGATGATCTGTTTGTGGACATCGGGCCGGACATGTGGCGGCTGAAAGACACCAATGGTGATGGCCTGATCGATGAGAAGACTTCCATCTCCCATGGCTATGGAATTCACATCGGCTTTAGCGGACACGGCATGTCAGGGATCGAAGTTGGGCCTGAAGGAAAAATTTATTGGCAGATTGGCGATATTGGTTTTAATGGCACCAGTCCTGATGGAAAAAAATGGGAACATCCCAACAATGGTGTGATTGTTCGCGCCAACCCCGATGGTAGCGACTTTGAAGTGTTTGCCTATGGCAACCGGAACACGCATGAATTTGTATTTGACGAATACGGCAATTTGATAAGCGAAGACAACGATGGCGACCATGCCGGTGAAAGCGAAAGGATTGTGTATGTTGTCAATGGAGCTGATATTGGATGGCGCACCAATTGGCAATTTGGAAAATACAGAGACCCGGATAACAATTCGTATAAAGTCTGGATGGACGAAAACCTATACATACCACGATTCAAAGGGCAAGCCGCTTACATTACCCCCACGATCAAAAATTTTGTGAACGGGCCGACTGGAATGTTGTACAACCCCGGAACAGCTTTGGGGCCAGCTTGGAAGAATAAGTTTTTTGTGGTCGAGTTTGTGGGCAACCCGTCCAAGTCCGGCATTCATTCCTTTTCGTTGTTACCCAAAGGTGCCTCTTTTGAGTTTGGGGAAAGCAAAATGATTTTAAGTGGAGTCCTTGCCACTGGCATCGACTTTGGTCCGGATGGAGCGTTGTACCTGGCGGATTGGATTGAAGGATGGGGTACGAAAGATTACGGCCGTGTATGGAAACTTGATGTGGCAGAAGGCATCTCCGATGAGCGCAAGCAAACCCAAAAGCTGTTAAGCGATGATCTTAAAAAATATACCGAAAATCAATTGAGCGAACTGCTGAAGAACACTGACATGCGCGTGCGGCAAAAGACGCAGTTTGAATTGGCCACACGCGGAGAAAAAGGTCTTGCTGTTTTTCAACAGAACATTGTGCAAAAAGAATACCAGTTGGCACGGGTGAACGCTATCTGGGGCATTAGCCAGTTTGCGCGCAAAGAATTAAGGCACGCAGCCTTGTTGATACCGCTCTTAAAAGATAACGATCCTGAAATCCGGGCACAGGCTGCAAAATGGATCGGTGACGTTCGGTATGAAGAAGCGGGTGACGACTTGATTCCGCTCTTGAAAGATGAATACAGTCGGGCGCGGTTCTTTGCTGCCGAAGCACTGGGAAGAATACGTTACGAGCCAGCGATTGATTCAATCATAGAATTACTTCGGTCAAATAATGACGAAGATGGATACCTCCGCCATGCAGGAAGTCTCGCTTTAGCGCGGATTGGAAAAGCAGAACCGCTGATTGCGTTGTTCAACGATCCTTCCCGTGCTGTGAGGATTGCCGCAGTTGTTGCGCTCAGGCGAATGAGCGATAAAGGTATTGCCAAATTCTTAAAAGATAAGGATGAATACATTGTGACCGAAGCAGCACGAGGAATTAATGATGATCTTTCAATCGTAGCTGCCCTTCCGGCATTGGGCGAGGTATTAAATAATTATCGCTTTACGAACGAAGCTTTAGTACGAAGAGCGATCAATGCCAATTTGCGGGTTGGTAGTGAGAAGTCGATGCAAAACCTTATTGATTATGCCATGCAAAAAGGAAGTCCGGTGGCGATGCGTGCTGAAGCTATCGCAGCGTTGAGCACGTGGGCGAAGCCTTCCGTACTCGATCGGGTGGATGGACGTTATCGGGGAGTCATTACGAGAGATCCTGCGATCTTGAAAAACAAAACGGAAGAAGTATTTATTCGATTAACCGATAGCAAAGATTTTCTAATCCGATTAAGTGCAGTAAAAGCCATAAGAAAATTGAAAATGGATAAAGCTTCGCAAGACCTTTTCGCGCTTTTAAAAAATGATCCAAAGGCTGAAATAAGAACAGAAAGCCTAAAAGCACTTGCTGAACTTAACAATAAACAAATTGGCGATGCCATCACCCAAGCATTGTCGGATAAAGAGAAGAGCGTACGAGTGGCCGGATTAGACCTTCTGGGCAAAATGGACATCTCAAAAGACCTGATGATAAAGTTACTAAACGAGGTCATCGATAAACGCACGATCGAAGAGCGGCAAGCAGCCATTCTTACCCTGGGAAAATTACCCTTGGCTAATTCACAATCCACGTTCGAACAATTGTTGGCGAAAATGGAAAATGGAAAACTTCCCCGCGAATTATATCTTGAGTTAGCGGAAGCCATTGACAGTACTCGGTCATCGCAATTAATTGCTAGGTACAAAACAATCAACAAAAAAAGTTCACCCGACTCGTTGAAAGCGGCCTATGAAGGAAGTCTTTTAGGCGGTGATCCTAACCAAGGAGCCCATATCTTCTATGAAAATCAGACGGTGCAGTGTGTTCGTTGCCATTCGCTTGGCGATTATGGTGGCACGGCCGGGCCTCGATTAAATGGAGTTGCAAAAAGACTTTCACGCGAGCAATTACTTCAGGCTTTAATTGATCCAAGTGCGCGCATTGCACCTGGTTTTGGAACCGTTTCGCTGGAGTTAAAAGATGGAAGGAAGATCAATGGAATCCTACAACGGGAAATGCCAAAAGGTCTCGTGGTAAAAATCGGAAACAAACCGGACACATTAATTGCAAACGAAGCTATTTCCAAACGAACGAATGGACTTTCGAGCATGCCACCCATGCGATTTCTGCTCACAAAAAAAGAAATTCGCGATGTCGTAAGTTTTCTTTCAACATTAAAAGAAGAATAGTGCTTTCATTGTTAAATCCTAAATAAACTCATTAGGCAAACATCTTCCCGCTCCTTATTTTTGGGCTCTCAAAAATGAATCTTACAAAATTTGTTAAATCTAAAATCCAGCCATGAAGCGCGATAAAGTCATCTTCGACCTGATTGAAAAAGAAAAACAACGCCAGGAGCACGGCATCGAGCTGATCGCCTCCGAAAACTTCACTTCTCCCCAGGTGATGAAGGCGCAAGGCTCCGTGCTCACCAACAAATATGCTGAGGGCCTTCCCGGCAAACGGTACTATGGCGGCTGTGAGGTGGTGGATGAAGTGGAACAACTGGCCATTGACAGGATTAAAGAATTGTTTGGGGCCGAATGGGCCAATGTACAGCCGCACTCCGGTGCGCAAGCCAATGCAGCCGTAATGCTTGCCTGCCTGAAACCGGGCAACAAAATTTTAGGGTTCGATCTCTCACATGGTGGCCATTTAACCCATGGTTCTTCGGTAAATTTTTCGGGCAAACTTTACCAGCCTTCCTTTTATGGCGTGGAGCAAGAAACCGGCCTCATTGACTTTGATAAAGTGAAAACCATTGCCGATCGTGAAAAACCAAAAATGATTATTTGTGGCGCTTCTGCTTACAGTCGTGATTGGGACTATAAAAAATTGCGCGAAGCTGCCGACAGCGTTGGCGCTTTACTGCTGGCTGATGTTTCGCACCCCGCTGGATTAATCGCCCGTGGCCTCCTCAACGACCCGATGGAACATTGCCATATCGTGACGACAACCACTCATAAGACCTTGCGCGGCCCACGCGGTGGCTTGATCATGATCGGAAAGAATTTTGACAACCCTTTCGGATTGAAAACCGCAAAAGGTGAATTAAGAAAAATGTCATCGGTATTGGATTCTGGTGTATTCCCCGGTACGCAAGGCGGCCCGTTAGAACATGTGATTGCAGCCAAGGCTATTGCCTTTGGCGAAGCGCTCTCTGACGAATACCTGGAGTATATTGTTCAGGTAGCAAAGAACGCCAAAGCCATGGCAGACGAATTTGTAAAACGTGGATATAAAATTATTTCCGGTGGCACCGACAATCACTTGATGTTGATTGACCTTCGCTCGAAAAACTTAACGGGCAAAATTGCGGAAGAAGCGTTGATCAAAGCCGACATTACCATTAATAAAAACATGGTGCCGTTTGATACGCAATCCCCGATGGTTACTTCGGGAATGCGCATCGGCACGCCCGCCATTACTACGCGGGGCTTCAAAGAAAAAGACGTTTTAAAAGTAGTTGACCTGATTGACGAATCACTGAAAAAGCCAGAGGATGAAAAGCATTTGAAAGCCTTGAAGCGCAAGGTAAATACGCTGATGAATCGGTTTCCGTTGTTCTCTTAAAAGAAGTAATTTTACAATTATGTCTGTCAGGGAAAATATTGAAATACAAAAAGTAATAACTGATATCAAGGGATTGAAAAAAACCCAACGGGCAGAGGTTTTAAAGACGTTGATTCGGATGATGGATAAGCCTTCGCGACTTTCAAAGCGAAAACCAAAACTCACCGATTTAGCTGGACTCGGCAAAGAGATATGGAAAGGAGTTAATCCCGATGAATATGTTAGAAAGCTTCGTGCCGAATGGGAGTAATCAAATCTTTTAAAAGCAAAACTATATATCTCGATACAGCCCCTTTTATCTATCTGATAGAAGAACATCCCCTTTACCATGTTGTAATTAGCAAAATTTTTGAGGCTCATGCGCGCGGTGAATTCCTCTTCATTACTTCCGTTTTGACCTTGAGCGAAGTTTTCGCCCAGCCTTATTTTAAAAGAAAACCAGGCATCTCTGAAAAATATGAGTTTATATTGACAGAAACAGACAACTTGCTGCTTTTAGATTTCCAATTAAAAGAAGCGAAAAAAGCAGCAGAATTAAAATCCAAATATAAATTAGCGATGCCAGACGCCATTCATTTAGCTACTGCAATAGAAAACAAAGCAGACTTCTTTTTGACAAATGATAAAGCCCTGACGAAAATAAACTCCTTAGAAATAATCTTACTGAGCAATGTCTGACGAAAAAGAAATGTCTTTCCTCGACCACCTTGAAGAACTGCGCTGGCACGTGGTCAAATCAGTGGCTGCTATTTTTATTTGCTCTATTGTCGGCTTTGTCTTTGTAGAATGGATTTTCGATCACATCCTTTTTGCCCCAAGTCGTCTTGATTTTCCTACTTTTAAATGGATGTGCGAGCTGGGGAAGTTAGTAGGTGCCGAAGAATCGCTTTGCGTAAAAACTTTAGACGTCAAAATCCAAAGCCGGATCATGACCGGTCAATTCATGATGTCGATTACGGCCTCGTTTGTGATCGGATTGATTGTGGCTTTTCCTTATGTGTTTTGGCAAATATGGAGCTTTATCAAGCCCGGTTTACACATGAAAGAAAAGCAATCAACACGTGGAGTTGTTTTTGTTGTTTCATTCCTTTTCCTTGTTGGGTGTGCTTTTGGGTATTACATATTATCGCCAATGACCATCTGGTTCCTCACCACTTATACCGTGAGCTCACAGATCGTCAATCAATTTGATATTACCTCCTATGTTGGCACGGTCGTGAGCATGGTGTTGGGTTGTGGATTATTATTTCAATTTCCCATGGTCGTTTTCTTCTTAACTAAAGTTGGGATACTCACCCCTGAATTCATGCGTCAGTTTCGTAAGCATGCAATTGTCGGCATCGTGATCGCAAGTGCGATCATCACCCCATCTTCTGATCCCTTCACGTTAATGCTAGTAGCCTTACCCCTTTATTTCTTATTCGAAATCAGTATTTTCGTTTCAGCAATTGAAGTAAAGCGAAAGAAGAAGGCAGAGGAAGCAGAACTTCTTGATGAACAATCCAATAACTGATGGAAAAAATTGCAATAGGGGCAGACCATGCCGGATTCGAATTGAAAGGGCACTTGAGAAAATGGCTCGAAAAAAAAGGTTATCCCTTAAAGGATTTCGGGACGTACACTTCTGAGTCGGCTGATTATGCTGATTTTGCACACCCAGTTGCCTCAGCAGTAGAAAACAAAGAATTTGATCTTGGCCTTCTAGTTTGTGGAAGTGCCAACGGTGTGGCTATGACAGCCAATAAACATCAAGGAATCCGTGCAGCGATTTGCTGGACGGAAGAACTCAGCGCGCTTGCACGCTCACATAACGATGCGAATGTGCTTTGCCTGCCGGCCCGGTTTATCAGTGAAGCACTGGCCGAAAAAATCCTTGACAAATTTTTGCATACGACCTTTGAAGGTGGACGGCATGAGCGAAGGGTGAATAAGATGGCTTGTTAAAAAAAGTAAGGTTTTCTCCTCTGTGCGTCTCTGTGAACTCAGTGGTTATAAAAAATTCAAAGAGTTGGTTCTCGTTTTCCGACATTCAAAGAATTCAACAAATGAAAAAATTTACTCCCGAAGCATTCAATGAACTGATCCTCTTTCGTAGATCCGTCTTCCCAAAAGACTACACCGGAGAAAAAGTGGATGACGCTATCATTAAGCAATTATTGGAAAATGCCAACTGGGCACCCACGCACAAACTCACCGAACCGTGGCGGTTTATGGTATTCACGGGAGAAGGATTAAAAAAATTAGTCGACTTTCAAAGTGAGTGTTACAAGCAAGTAACGCAAGCCAATCACTCTTTCGATGAAGGTCGATATCAAGGATTGAAAACAAAACCTTTCGATTCATCGCATATCATAGCCGTGGGCATGAAGCGCGATGAGAAAAAAAGTCTGCCGGAGTGGGAAGAAATCGGTGCGGTATTCTGCGCCATCGAAAATATTTACCTCACGGCAACGGCCTATGGCATCGGCTGCTATCTCAGCACAGGCGGCATCACCAACTTTGAAGAAGCAAAACCCTTTTTTGGATTGGGGAAAGAAGATAAATTGTTGGGATTTATTCACGTGGGCATACCGAAAACAACACCATCACCCGGAAGAAGAAAACCAATTGACGAAAAAGTAAAATGGATAACAGCCTGATCACCAAAGCCACCATCGAAGAGGCGCACAAACGGATAAAACCCTTTATCCATCGCACGCCCGTATTAACCAGCGCCAGCCTTGACGATATTGCGGGTTGTCGTCTTTATTTTAAATGCGAGAATTTTCAGAAGGTAGGAGCCTTCAAAGCGAGGGGTGCCATGAATGCCTCACTTTCGTTGGATGCAACCGTACTCAAAAAGGGATTGGCCACACACTCTTCTGGTAACCATGCACAAGCGATTGCCCGTGCCGGAAAAATATTGGGCGTAAAATCGTATATCGTGATGCCACGTACCGCTCCTGAAATAAAGAAGAATGGCGTGCGAGGTTATGGTGGCGAAATTTTTGAATGTGAACCCACCTTGGCAGCACGTGAAACAACCTTAGCTGAAGTTGTACTAAAAACCGGAGCTACGGAAATCCATCCGTTCAACAACTATGAAGTAATTGCTGGACAAGCTACCGCTGCCAAAGAATTGTTTGAAGAATTGGACACCCGTCTCTCTAGCGAGAGGGGCGGCGGGGGAATAAAACCAGATTTCATCATCGCGCCTGTGGGTGGTGGTGGGTTGCTGAGCGGCACCGCGTTGGCCGCAAAATATTTTTCGCCTTCAACCGAAGTGACTGCCGGAGAGCCCGCTGGTTCGGATGACGCTTTTCGTTCATTGAAGAGTGGGAAAATCGAACAGGCACAGTCTCAAACTATTGCCGATGGTTTACTGACCACGCTAGGTGACAAAACATTTCCGATCATCAAAGAATTGGTAAAGGAAGTGATCACTGTAGCCGATGATGAAATCATTGCCGCCATGCGGTTGATCTGGGAGCGATTAAAAATCATTGTAGAACCTTCTTGCGCAGTGCCGTTTGCGGCTGTTTTAAAAGACAAAGAAAAATTTGCTGGCAAAACGGTAGGAATAATTTTATCAGGCGGGAATGTGGATTTGGGGAAGGTCGGGAAATTTTTCTCCTAGGAACTCACCAAAAATAATTCAACATAACTTAGTTGGCAACTAACTCTGCGAACCTTTGCGCTCTCTGCGGTTACTTTTTTACCGCAAAGGCCGCAAAGAAATACACGCAGAGATTAGCAAGAGAAAGACTTAATGTTACCTACTTCTCCAAACTCCCCACCATCTTATCAGGTCTCACCCACTGATCAAATTGCTCCGAAGTAAGTAAGCCTAATTCCACCGCAGCTTCGCGCAGGGTTTTGTCTTCCTTGTGGGCTTTCTTGGCAATCTTGGCAGCATTTTCATAACCAATGTGTGTGTTCAAGGCTGTCACTAACATCAATGAATTTTCCATGTGTTCTTTGATGATCGGAAGGTTTGGCTCAATGCCAACGGCACAATTGTCGTTGAAGGAAACGCACGCATCGCCAATGAGGCGGGCGCTTTGCAGCACGTTTGCCGCAATCACGGGTTTAAAAACATTCAACTCAAAATGGCCAGTGGCACCACCAATGGAAACGGCCACATCGTTGCCCATCACTTGCGCGCACACCATCGTGAGTGCTTCGGGTTGAGTAGGGTTTACTTTTCCAGGCATGATGGACGACCCCGGCTCATTGTCAGGAATAATAATTTCACCAATACCCGAACGGGGACCAGAGCTTAGCATACGAATATCATTACCAATCTTCATAAACGACACGGCTGCGCGTTTCAACCCACCCGAAAGCTCTACCATCGCATCGTGAGCCGCGAGGGCTTCAAATTTATTGGGTGCCGTGATGAACGGGTAACCCGTCAACTCAGCGATTTTCTTTGCCACTAGCACATCGTAGCCATTGGGTGTGTTTAATCCCGTGCCTACGGCCGTTCCACCCAATGCCAATTCGCGCACGGCCTCCAGCGCATTTTTTATGGCACGCATGCTGTTGTCAATCTGCTGCACATAGCCTGAAAATTCCTGGCCAAGGGTAAGCGGTGTGGCGTCCATAAAATGAGTGCGACCCGTTTTCACGATATTTTTAAAGTCAGTGACTTTTTTCGCCAGCGTATCGCGCAATTTTTTCATTCCGGGTAGGGTGACCTCCATCACCTGCTTGTAGGCAGCAATGGACATCGCGGTAGGGAAAGTATCATTACTCGACTGCGATTTGTTCACATCATCGTTGGGATGCAACACTTTTTTCTCGTCCGTCAGTTTGCCTCCACTGAGCACATGGGCGCGATAGGCAATTACCTCATTGGCGTTCATGTTGCTTTGCGTACCCGAACCCGTCTGCCAGATAACCAAGGGAAATTGGTCATCCAGTTTTTTCTCCAATATTTCATCACACACTTTTCCGATTAAATCCCTTTTGTCCGCAGAAAGTACGCCCAACTCATGATTGGCCTGAGCCGCAGCCTTTTTTAAATAGGCAAAGGCATAAATGATTTCGTGTGGCATGCTCGCTTCCGGGCCGATTTTAAAATTGTTGCGCGAGCGTTCGGTCTGTGCGCCCCAGTATTTGTCGGCAGGCACTTGCACCTCGCCCATGGTATCTTTTTCGATGCGGTAGTTCATGGCTTGATTTTTTTAATGTGAAGCAAAAATAAACATTTCAACAGAAGGATTATTCACACCTAAGCCACATCCAACATCCACCCAGTAATGCTCAATCGTTCGCGAGTAGCGGGTAACACTTCGTGCTCCAACAAATTACTTGGAAAACAGACCAACCTTCCAGAAATTGGAAAGAAATCTTTTGACCCTTCCGGAAAGTAAATCCGGAGCTGCCCCCCCTCTTCTTCCTTCCAGTTTTCATTCAAATAACAGATCACGGATAACTTTCTGCGGTCATCTTTTTTAAATTGATCGAGATGTCGCTTATAGAAACTTCCGACTGGATAAATGGTTTGATGAACTTCGTAGTCTTTAAGGCTGAGGAAGAGGGACTGGTTAAGGAAGACCATCAATTGGGAAAGTCTTTCTAAATAGATCCGAATGGGGGGCAAGGCGGTGGCGCGATCAATCCACTCAATAAAATCCCCACGAATGCTTTCGTTGATTTGTTTCCCCTCCTGTTTACCTATACCGGCTTTTCGAAAATGCGACAAATCATGTTTGAATTCTTCAAGTTGTACAATCGAAATAACTTCCTCAGAATTAAGAAATTCATCAATTACGGCTATTCCTTCATTTGCCAATCCATCGGCAATAGCTTCAAATTGAGAAAGTAATTTTTCTTCCATGCTCAAATGTAACAGCATCTGTTAATTTTGAGGCGAAATGAAACCCTCCAAAGTGAAAGTAATTTTTAAATCCGCGTCAATTGCCGCCCTGTTTCTGTTAACCGCGCTTTATTCCTGTACTCCAAAGGAACCCATTGTTTTTAAAGGGGTAAAAAACATCACCGTAGATGTGGGTGCCAATGGAAAGCCCGTGTTAAAAGGCGATGTCTTCTTCTTTAATCCGAACCGAACAAAAATGAAATTAAAGGGAATAAGCATTGATGTGATAGTGGATGGCGCTAAATCGGCAGAAGTAAAGCAAACGATGGATCTGTTCATTGCGGGTCAATCTGATTTCTCCGTTCCGCTAGCCGCACAGCTCACGCTTAAAGAGTCAGGCTTTTTAGATACGGTGGTCGGGCTTTTAGGCGGCAAGAAATACGATGTCGTTTTTACCGGCTATATCCGGATTGGCGTACATGGCATTACAATTAAAGTGCCCGTTTCACAGAAGCAAGAATTAAAGCTGAACCTTTGAATCGCCTTAGAACAATATAACTACGGATTGTATAATATGGAATCGACAATGACGACTGAAGCCCTGATCATTGGCCTTGCCTTCACCGTTGTCTTGATCATCCTTTCGCGTGCACTCGCTAAAACGAAAAAGCAAGCCTTGGTAATGAAAATACAAAGCGCTGAAATCAGTAAGCACATGCTGGAACTGGAACGGCAAAATAAAGAACTTGAAAAATTGAATCAGGAGAAGGAGCAAATCATCAGTTTGGTCTCTCATGATTTGAAAGGCCCTTTCAACCGAATATTTGCGCTGATCCAATTGATGAACATGGGCCAGGAAAACCTCACGGACGAACAAAAAGAATACCTCGGGAAAATACATCAAATTACCGCTGATGGTTTGGGTATGCTACGAAACTTGCTTGACAGCCGAAGGTTAGAGCTCCGAGGGGTTGAACTACACGAAGTCTCGCTTGACCTTTCCGTTCTAGTCGCCTCATTGGTCAAGAATTACAGAACCATTGCCGAGAAAAAGAATATTGAAATTTTACTTGAAGCCGATGAGTCCATCATCATTCAGGGGGATCGACTTTACCTAAGTCGGATACTTGAAAATCTTTTATCCAATGCCGTTAAATTTTCCCCGGAAGGAAAGAAGGTCTTTGTCAAATTAAAAAAGAAAGCCAAAGCCATTGAGTTATCTGTAAAAGACGAGGGGCCGGGAATTAGTAAAGAAGACCAGCTTAAATTGTACCAACGTTTTCATCGGCTTAGCGCCCGCCCTACGGGTGGGGAAAGCTCCAACGGGCTCGGACTTTTTATTATAAAAACGATCCTTGATAAATTGAGTGCAGAAATTTTTTGCGAGAGTGAATTGCTTCAAGGCACGAGTTTCACCGTACGCTTACCCCAAGCTAATTTGGAGGGTTAAAAATAATCTTCATCCTTTCCAGAAATTATCGCCTGGAGAGATTCAATTACATTTTCATCTTTGATCACATAATCGCGCACCCCTTTTTGGATAAAACTCAAAACCATGTTTCCATCGTCAATCGCGCTAAGCATAATCACTCGGTTGCTTTCCTTAATGCGCTCCTTGATTTTTTCAAATAAATCGATTCCAGACATGCCGGGCAATTTGTAATCAATGATAAGCACATCTGGAAGAGTTCCATTTATTTTCTCAATGGCTGCTTCGGCAGAAAGAAAGGCACTGACTTTTAATTCAGGGTTTTGGCTGAGTGCTTTTCGAACAAACTCCGAATAGATTTGGTCATCTTCAATAAGGAAAACATTCATAAGCCGCTTTATAGAATACAAATATAATAACCTTGAACTTTAAAAATATCAAATTGAAGGGCAAATCATAACGATTTTTGCCTTATTCAATTAATAATTTTCTCAAATTCGTTCAATTCGAGTACTTTCAAATTCTTAATTTATAGAATGATGAAAAATAAACTGGCTATTCTCTTCCTTCTGGCCTTGAGTTTTCAATGCGCCAAGCGGGAAAAGCGCACAATTCAATTCGCTATTTCATTTACAGAAGCAATGGCCAATCAGGCGCAAGACGGCAGGCTTCTGCTCATGCTGGCCAAAAACGATCAAAGTGAGCCGCGCATGCAAATTAACGATGGGCTAAAAACCCAACTGGTCTTTGGCGTAGACGTGGAAGGGATGAAGCCTGGACAAGAAATTGTGGTAGACGAATCAGCCTTTGGATTTCCCATTCGTTCACTGAATGACCTCCCAAAAGGTGATTATTATGTTCAGGCGTTGATCAATCGGTACGAAACGTACAAATTAAAAACCGGGCAAACTGTGAAACTCCCACCGGATCAGGGTGAAGGTCAGCATTGGAACTCGAAGCCGGGCAACTTCTATAGCAAGCCGCAAAGAATTTCTTTTGACCCTGCTAAAGCAGACAATTTTAAAATTGTGATGGATCAAAAAATTGATCCGATCAAAGAACCAACCGATACCAAATACATCAAACATATTAAAATCCAAAGTGAAAAGCTTACGGATTTTTATGGGCGTCCCACTTTTTTAGGCGCTCACGTTTTATTGCCAGAGGGTTTTGAAGAACACCCTGACGCGCATTATCCAATTATGATTTTTCATGGACACTTTCCTGAAGACTTCGGTGGCTTCAGCACAGTAGCACCTGACCCCAAAATGGATACCAGCGACTATATTGATCGCTTCGGAATTTACGGCTACCAGAAATTTCAGCAACAGGAAGCCTTCAATTTTTATAAGCAATGGATCAGTAAGAATTTTCCTCGGTTTTTAATCATTGAAATACAACATGCCAATCCTTACTATGACGACTCGTATGCCGTCAACTCGGCCAACCTTGGGCCGTATGGCGATGCGATCATGTATGAGCTGCTTCCTGAGGTTGAAAAAAAATTTCGTGGCATTGGGCAAGGATGGGCGCGATTCACGTACGGTGGCTCCACAGGCGGCTGGGAGGCGTTAGCGGCTCAAATGTTTTACCCAGATGAGTTTAACGGATGTTTTGCGGCTTGCCCCGACCCAGTTGATTTCCGGGCTTATTCTTTAGTGGATCTTTATAAAGATAAAAATGCCTATTGGTACGACAGCGATTTCAAAAAATTAGCTCGGCCTGCCCACCGAAATTACTTGGGACAGATCCAAAACAGTATGGAGGAAACCAATCATTTTGAGTTGGCATTAGGTACACATTCCCGCTCTGGTCAACAATGGGATATTTGGGAAGCCGTGTTTTCCCCGCAAGGTGACGATGGCTATCCAAAAAGGATTTTCAATAAAGAAACCGGTGAGATCAATCCCGAAGTTGCCAATTACTGGAAAGAACATTACGATCTTCGCTATATTTTGGAACGCGACTGGAAAGTACTTGGGCCAAAATTGGAAGGTAAAATCCATATCTATTGTGGCGACATGGACAATTACTATTTGAACAATGCGGTATACCTCATGGAGAATTTTTTAAAGACGACTAAGAGCCCATTCTATAAAGGTGAAGTAGATTATGGCGACCGTGCCGAACATTGCTGGAATGGTGACCCCAATAACCCAAACTACGTTTCAAGGCTTCGATACAACACCTTCTATTTGTCCAAAATCCTGAAACGAATTAGCGAGAGTGCTCCGAAGGGTGCTGATTTAAAAAGTTGGAGATATTAAACTTGCTTAGTTTTGTGCTTAAACCAATTTACTCAAGGTTTATCAAATCGTCCTTATTTCAAAAGCCTGGTTTAATTTAAATCGTTTAATGCCTTTCCGAATTTGTCTCCTATTGTTGTGCCCCATTTTTCAAACTTCCTGGGCACAGCTAGACTCTGTCACCATCGCCCATAATGAAAAAGAGAAAGACATCATTGATATTGCCCAAAAGATTCTAAAGAAATCGCTTCTTAAACGCGATACAGCAGCAAAAAAGGCTGGTCGGATTTATTTTTCTGGATCACCCTCAATAGGCTATTCTTTATCCAGTGGATGGGCAGGCTTGGTTGTGGCCAATGGTGCCTTTTATACAGGTGTGGGCAAAGCCGCCAAACTTTCCAATGTCTATGTCGATGCGTTATATACGCAACAAAAGCAAACGGTTGTGCACCTTCAGAGCAATATTTGGACAAAGGGAAATCGGTTCAACATTGTCAACGATTGGCGTTACTATAACTATCCACAGAAGACTTATGGATTAGGCGGTAATACTGATTTGAATAATTTTGCCAACCAGGCGTTCAAATACCTTCGCCTTTATCAAACCGTGTTAAAAAGCATTCGGCCAAATTTATACGCAGGCGTTGGTTACGGGCTAGATTATCATTGGAAAATCACTGGAACTTCATTGAGTGCGCCTGATGGTGATGTAGCCGTTATTTCGCAAATAAATGCCTACGGCATAGCCGATAAATCATTCTCTTCCGGGCTTACCGCTAATATTCTTTTTGACAATCGGATTAACTCCATCAATCCTGGCGGAGGATCCTACGCGAATATTGTTTACCGCAATAATCTTACTTCCCTTGGCAGCGATAATAGTTGGCAGTCTTTGCTGGTTGACCTTCGTCATTACATTCCCTTTCCGCGACATAGTGAAAACATCCTCGCCTTCTGGAGTTATAACTGGTTGACCTTAGGTGGAAATCCCCCCTATCTCGATTTGCCGAGCACCGGTTGGGATACCTATGGAAACACCGGTGAAGGCTATATACAAGGAAGATTTCGCGATAAAAATATGCTTTTTATGGAAGCGGAGTACCGGTTTAAAATTTCTCCCAGCGGCTTGTTTGGCGGGGTTGTATTTGTCAGTGCAGAAAGCTTTACCAACTGGCCGTCCAATTCCTTTCAGTCTGTGGCGCCCGCTGCGGGTGTTGGCCTTAGAACAAAATTCAATAAATACTCAAAAACCAATATCGCCATTGACTACGGATTTGGTCAGGGCGGTTCGCAAGGGATTTTTGTAAACTTAGGGGAGGTCTTTTAAACATTTTCTTGCCCGATTACCTCCAGCTTTCCAGCCGCTACGCAATAAAGAAGTACCATTTTCCATCAAATTTCAAAAAATAAGTCACTAAAAAATTCTAAGTTGCAATTCGGCTTGTTCTGAATTGGCGGCAAAGCCTCAATTAACGCCTGTTTTTAGCCGTAAAACTTGGAAAATGAAAGTTTCTGCTGCCCAGCCGTTTCAAATTATCTACTCACTTTACCAGCATGAGTACCTCGGCTATGTGTTTGAATCGTTCATTGTTCACCAGGACGACCATGGAAAACTAACCTATCAACATCAAAGCATATCAACCAAAAACGCTCGCGAATTCACCAAAGGCCTGGACGATCGTGATTTTGAATTAATTGAAATTATGGATAGCATGAACCAGGAAATCGTGCTAAAACATTTTTCTAAAAAAGTGATGAAGCCCGGTGAGTTTTTCAGCAAAGTCTATCAGAAAGAAAAAGGTGACGAATTGCTGCAAGAGCAAATTGAAAACTACATGGAAAAGCGGAGAGCTTCTGTGCTGGAAAAAATGAAAGGCAAAATGCTCTACGAAATGGGCAACGATGGCGAGCCGACCTGGCGCAGGTTGGAGGTGCTGGACGAAAAGGCAACTATCCTATTTCACTTTAAGCGCGGAGAAGAATCCACCAACTATTATCCTACCGTATTTTATAAAGGCAAACGTGTGGAGATTACCGATCCTGCCGCGTACCTGATTTGCAGGCATCCGGCCTGGCTCGTGATCGAAGGAAAGCTCTATGGATTTGAAAAATTTGTAGACGGAAAAAAATTGCAGCCCTTCCTCACCAAAAAGCATGTCGTTATTCCAAAAAATTTAGAAGAAACTTATTACAATCGTTTTATTGCTCCGCTCATTGCTTCATTTGATGATATCGAAGCTTCCGGTTTTGAAATCACCAAACATGAGTTAGACCCCCATCCACTTTTAACGATCTCTGAATTGCCTCCCGCTGCTACCAAAGAAGTAGGTCTATTTCACGGTAACGAAACGCATGAGACTCCGGCCAGCGATGAGGCCGGAAAAATAGTTTTCGACCTATCATTCAAATACGGGAAGCATCGGTTTCGTGGAGACGCTTTTGGATCTGTAAACGTGACCGTTGAAAAAAAAGGAGATGACTATGTCTTTCATCGGGTCAGGAGAAACATAGAATCAGAAAAAAAATACGCTCAAACCTTAATCAAATTAGGTTTGCCCCTGCGTGGGTTTCGCACAGCGGTTGAAAAAGCGCATGCCTTTTCATGGATCAATGAGAACAGGGTGAATATGCTCAACCTGGGTTTTGAAGTGAGCCAGCCCGACAACCGAGACAAAAAATATTTTGTCGGAAAGGCTGTCATTGAACTTGACGTAAAAGAAAATATTGATTGGTTTGACATCCATGCTAAAATCTTCTTCGGTGAATTTGAAATCTCTTTCAAAGAATTGCGCAAACTCATCCTGAAAAAGAAAGTTGAGTTCAAATTACCCAATGGAGAGATTGCGATAATTCCAGACGCCTGGCTGATTAAATATGGCGACTTGTTCGCCCTTAGCGAAACTCATGGCTCCCATGAAAAGCCGGTGTTGAAAAAGCATCACATCAGCTTACTGCAAGAACTTGAAGAGGGAAAGCTTGCCAAGGTTCACATGAGCGATCGGCTGCGCAATCTTCATTCGTTCACAGGCATCCGCGATTATGCTTTGCCCGATGGATTTCAAGGCACACTGCGTCCTTATCAAAAAGCGGGCTATAATTGGCTTAGCTTCCTAAACGAGTATCGCCTAGGTGGATGCCTTGCCGATGATATGGGCTTAGGTAAAACTGTGCAAACGCTGGCCTTGCTCCAAGCAGAAAAAGAAAAAGGAGAGACCGGCACCTCCCTGCTGATCATGCCCACCTCGCTTATTTACAATTGGGAGATGGAGGCCGCCAAATTCACGCCCGACCTAAAAATATTTACCTACACCGGCACCTTGCGAAATAAAGATGTATCTCAATTTAGCAAGTATGATGTTGTGTTGAGTTCGTATGGCATAACGCGATTGGATATTGAAAGCCTTATAAAATTCCATTTTCACTATATCATCTTAGATGAATCTCAAGTAATCAAAAACCCGACATCCAATATCGCAAAAGCCGTAAAGCAATTGCAATGCCGATTCAGACTTACCCTTACCGGTACACCTCTGGAAAACACTACGCTTGATCTTTGGTCGCAGATGACTTTCCTCAATCCTGGCCTATTGGGCGGCCAAACTTTTTTCAAGAACGAATACCAGGTTCCAATTGAGAAAAAGGGAGATGAATCCAAAACAAAAAAACTTAACAGTATTATCAGGCCGTTTATTCTTAGAAGGCTAAAATCACAAGTGGCCACTGATCTTCCCGAAAAGGTGGAGAACATTTATTATACGAACATGACGGCCGATCAGGAAGAAAAATACGAAGAGGCAAAATCCTATTATCGGCATAAAATTTTAGATCAAATTGATAAAGAAGGCCTCAACAATTCGCGGATGACAATCCTTGAAGGCCTTACCAAGCTGCGCCAAATTTCCAATCACCCGCGCATGGTCGATCCTTCTTATACAGGCGATTCGGGCAAACTCGAAGACGTATCCCACATGATTGAAAATGCCATTCTGGAAGGGCACAAGCTTTTAATCTTTAGCCAGTTTGTAAAACACCTGGATATTATCAGAGAATTATTAAAATCTAGAAAACTTCGGTTCGCTTATCTGGATGGCTCAAGTAATGACCGCAAAGAGCAAGTAGAAAAATTCAATAAAGATCCAGACCTAAAGCTATTTTTGATTTCCATCAAGGCAGGGGGTCTTGGCCTCAACCTAACCGAAGCAGACTACGTTTTCCTTCTTGACCCATGGTGGAACCCTGCCGTAGAGGCACAAGCTGCTGACCGGGCGCATCGCATCGGCCAAAAGAAAAAAGTGTTCACCTATAAATTCATCACCCGAAACACAGTGGAAGAGAAGATACTTAAGCTTCAAAAACACAAACTGAAACTCTCAGAAAACCTAATTCAAAGTGAAGAAAATGTCATTAAAACACTTACCGTGGAAGACATTGAAATGTTGATGAATTAATGTTCAGCGATGTTTGAAACATTTTTAGTTCTACCTCAGAAAACACTAATAGCATAAAGAATTCGAAATTCTTAACTTTGTTTAGACCTTATATACAAATGAATACGTCAGAGCTTCAATTGGAACTACATCAGATTATCGATCAAGTGAAGGACAATCGGATACTACAAGCCATTCATACAATTTTAAGCTCCCAAGTGCACATTTTTGCTCACTCTTCTGAAGGTAAGCCCATCACCAAAAATGAATTTGACGAAATGTTAGAGGCTTCTGAAGAAGACATCAAAAAAGATAGATTACTGAGCCAGAATGAATTAAAAGAAAAAATAAAAACTTGGATAGAAAAATAGTCTGGACAAGTAGTGCCGAAAATGATCGTCAAAAGATTTATGATTTCAATAGCCATATTGTGGGGGAGCTAAAGGCTTTTCAAATAATTGAGAAGATCGTATTGAAAACGGATATTCTGAACAATGAAATCTTAAGCGGCACCAGGTACATTAGCAACCTGAAACCCGAAACAAATTATCAAAAACTAAGTTTTGATCATCTTTCGGGTAGAAGGGAATCTGATCTTCATAAATAAATAGAGTCTTTGACGCTAGGCAAGATCCAGCCAAACTAAAATTATGAAGGATAAAGTAGTCATCATCACCGGAGGTTCCTCTGGAATCGGAAAAGCATTGGCTGAAGCCTTCGGAAAAGCAGGCTCAAAAATATTGATCACCGGAAGAAACAAAGCCGATCTTGATCAATCTGTATCAGAGCTAAAAAGGAAAAACATTCAAATAGAAGGATTTGTAGCCGATGTGAGCCGTGAGGAAGACAATAAAAAAATGGCTGACGTAGCTATCAAAGAATTTGGCCGGATCGACATTCTAATTAACAATGCAGGCATATCAATGCGTGCACTGTTCGATGAGGTGGAAATTAGCGTTGTGAAAAAAGTGATGGACATTAATTTTTATGGTGTGCTTTACGCGACACAAGCCTGCTTGCCAGAAATTATCAAAAACAAAGGATCGGTCATTGGTATTTCTTCGATTGCCGGATTTCGGGGACTACCCGGTCGAGCCGGCTATTCGGCTTCTAAGTTTGCCCTCAATGGCTTTCTCGAAGTTTTACGAACCGAACTCCTTCACCGCGGTGTTCATGTGCTCACCGCCTGCCCCGGTTTCACGGCTTCAAATATACGCAAGCGCGCCTTGACCAAAGATGGAGGCACACAAAGTGAATCGCCACGAGATGAAAATAAAATGATGACAGCCGAAGCGTGCGCCCAACACATTTACGATGCCACGATAAAACGAAAGAATTTTTTGATTCTCACCACGCAAGGTAAGTTTCTCGTCTTTCTCAATAAGTGGTTTCCCTCTCTTGCCGATAAAATAGTGTACAATGCGATGGCGAAGGAAGCTGATTCGCCATTAAAATAATAAATCAGGTCTTGTTTAAAAAGACGAGTTTAATGTTATCCGCTTTGCTCACGTTTTTATAGAAATCGACCAGTTCGTTGTACGTTTCCTTGGGGAACCGACCTTTCCATACTTTCATCCTTCTGATATAGGTAACTTTTCCAGCATCAAACTGAAAGCTCGCCTCATATTCTCCGAACTTTGAATTAATCTTAACTGGCTCCGGCAAAAACTCCGGATAAAGATTTTCAGGCAAAGAATACTGAATCGTATCCAGATCAAGATAATTTGTTTTTAAAATAACATCGGTTTTTCGTTCAGCCATCTTTGGAGGGATAGACGAAATTTTATTCATCAAATTGGGCGAAACAAAAAGTCGCTTGCCACTTACGGAGGCATAACGGTTGAGCGTAAGATCAAGGGTAACAAGGGCAGAGGGAATTTTATCTTTAATTTCTGTCATTGAAAAAGAGATGATGTTGAAGTTCGGGATCTTCGTATTTTTTTCAATCCATTTCTTTTGTTTCTCAGTGCTGCTCAAGGCCCAGTTCAAATTATTGTTTTCGTATTGGATTCCTTTTGCTGTGGTTCTCACTTTTGCTTTGGCATTGCCATTGATATCAAGCGAAACCGTTGCTGTTCGTGATTGCAAATTTTGTTCGGGGGTATAGTTAATGGTGCGCACTAATTTTCCACCGTCTTCCGTTATCATTAATGCCCATCGGTCTTCCGTGAAGGTCCCTTGATATCCAAACGGATTAGTCTGGCTTGTACATTCCAGCCAAAGGGTATCTTTTCCGTTGGGTACAGCAACGACAACATGATTAAACTGATGGCTCGGAAAATCCGTCTTCACTTGAGTAGCGTGTTCGCCCGCTTCAATCGTAGTATAGTACCCTTTTATGCCGACCTCTTTAAGCATCGCCACCGCGTAATTCGACAATGCTTTGCAATCTCCATAGCCCGTCTCATCTACTACCGAAGCAGGAAAAGGCTGCAATCCACCAATTCCTAATTGGATACTGACATACCTGGTCTTTGCCTGAAGGTATTCATAAATGGCTTTGGTCTTTTGTTCTGTGGTGACAAGCCCATTTGTTATTTCTCTAACCTTTCGTTTAGTAACCTCCGGTAATACATCCCGGTCTTTATTCAACAATGCATTCCATTTGCCATACTCGCGCCACGAAGACATGTTTCCCAAATATCCATCATATTCAAAGGTGGATGGAGCTGCAATTATCCGAGGAATAATTTCCCTTGAAGGCGCATATTTTTCCAGCTTTATTGGCTTGAGATTTTTAAATGACCACGTTATAGACTCCAAACCTTCTGCTGTTTTTTCCTTTTTTGGCAACCCGTCAATATTCAACAACTGGTAGTGTGGTGTTAAATCTGAAGGGTAAATCAATTGATAAGAAGCATTTTGATAAGAGACTTTCTCACCACCCCACGATGAACCCGGAATAAAATACAAGTATTTAAAGTCTAATTCATATTCAATTTCAACCGTATAAGGATAAATGGCCTGCTGTAAATTAATTGCTTTTATCCGGTTATCGCTGTATAAACTAAATCCATCAAAGGCGGCCCGATCATAAATTTCACTATTCTTCAATTTTTTTATCTGTTTGCCTTCGGCACTATAAACATAGCCGTTAATATCATTCACCTTAATTAATTTACTGTAACCTACCGTTTCGCTGGCATAGTAGTTTGCTTTTTCATTAAATATGGTAACCACTAAATGGGCATAAAAGGTAGCCTTGTCTTTCGCTAAAATTTTAAATATAATTTGATCTTCGCGGACAACTGCATCAACGTTTTCTTTGAGCTCGCTTGGTATCTCGCTCACCGGATATTTAAGATCTGCGGCATAACCAATAAAGCTACAGCTTAGTACAACAAGCAAAACGAATAGTTTTTTCATGGCTATTTTTTCTTTAACACAATTTGTTCAGCTTGTTTAGCGACTACCTGATTATAAAACTCTCTAAGGTCAAGATACTGTTCTTGTGAAAACAACGTTTGATTAATTTGAAAGTTAGTAGTCACATTCAATGTGTTATTTATTTGCGCGACACTATAAACATATTTGCCTGCATTACCTGGAAGCACCATCAACTTGTTTTTAGGGACTTCTTCAATAATGTAACCATCGGGGACGGAAATTTTCGCAAAATAAGTTTGATCAATTTTACTTTCGAAATCAAGAGGATAAATTCTTTCTTCAGACTTAAATGGATTGTTATCTAATCGATAATTTTCAAGAATGGGGTTAATATAAATGACGTCTCCGGCTTTACTTCCTGCTTGATCTATCACTAATTCATAGGCTTCAGTAACCGGTTTGTCCAACGCTGGTAAATATTTGAACTCACTTTTTTCGATTTGGCAATTATTTTTCATTGAAAAGCTCTTTAGGTACTCTTCTTCTCCGTCTTTATGATAATTTTTTCTCAAATCAAATGCACTGTAGCCACTATGAGTGACACTGAGTTTACCTTTCAATTGAGTCTCTTGATCCAAATGCATTTCAATGCTTAATGCTGACTTAGCTTTGGCCTTGGTCTCCAAATCTAACCACCCAAAATTCTTTTTAGAAATCAAATAGCCCTTATTGTTAAGGCAACGAGTCGGGATCAAATCAAGTCCCAAATATTTCTCGGTGCAATCGAGAAGGATGTGCCGACCATCTAATTTAACTGCGCAAATCGAATAATTAAATTGTTTTGTCATTGGGTACGTTTCTCTGATAAATCCGTGATCCTTTGTACTGAGTAAAAGCATATCAACCTCTAATCCAGCATTATTAAGCATAGCTCCTAACAACGCATTTATATCCCCAGAAGAACCCCTACGTTTCTCCATAATTTTTTGCAAATCATCCGTTAAAAAGTCATCAGAACCATCCCATTCAATGTTGTCCTTAATGTACTGTGCAATGGCATTAATTTTCTGCGTAGGGTCGGTTATCCCGCTTGTTATCTCATCAACTTTATCTTTTAAAAATGTTGACCCATAAATAGCGCCTCCAAATAATTGACTTTGTAACAAATCCTCTTTCAATTTTTCCCAAGATCCCATAATTATAAGAGATTGCCCTGGAAAATGAGCAGCTGAAAGTGCAAAGTTTATTTTTGAAATATAATTATTGGCAGCTCGCATATATGGCTCCTTTTTAAAGGCTGGTAAATCTTTCGAAATCCAATGATGTGCATTTACCGGGTAACCTCGATAATCCATGGGTTCAACCTGATAGGAGTTCAAAAGGTATCCTTGCATATATTTCTCGAATACAAAAAATTCTGGAATCATTGCCCAAAACTCGCTCCAACGCACCGGGATATTATCTTGAAACTCCCAATTGGGCAAAGAGGCCACGAAATCCGACTCTTTTTTATAAGTATATTCGATTATCGAGCCTTCTTTAACATTGGGCATTGAAAATTTTCGAAGAATATAATACTTATTAAAAGATTCTTTAAAAAGGCCATCCTTTTGCAAAGGGGTTTCAACTATTTTGCCATTTTCCAGATTGTAGGTTACAGCCTTTAAACTTGTAAGGTTTTCAGTACTATTACCTCTTCCTATTTCTGCCACCCTTCGATTTAAAGGGATTAGTATGTCTGCTTTTTCAAAACCCTGTTTGTTCAGTACTTTGACCCTTCTATGTCTTTCAAACACGGCTCTGGCTCCAGAGCGATAGGACACCAAATAGGATATCCCATAATCAAATAAAACAACGGCCGTGGCGGATGAATCTTTTGAATAAATCTTCATTTTCATATCCTCCATGGGTATATCACCAAATTTTGCAGGGGATTTCTGAGCATTCAAACTAATTGAAAAACTAAGTAAACTGAAGACAGTAATTATTTTCATGAGTGCTAAATCTTTACAATTAATAAAAACAAAATTTGAACTTCATTATTGAGTCACTTTTGACAACAATATCCCCTTTGTCTATTGACTTCTTAAAATTGCTATCACAATAGCTAAAGGGATATTGCCAAATTTTATCGGGTCATCTTGGCTGAAGGCGGTCACAGTTTGGCCAAGCAAAAGAAATAGGAATAGCTTCTTCATAGGTTTAGGTTGGTCAATATAAAAGTAATGAAAATCTTTAATTGCAAAACGCCATTCTTTACAGAATCCTTACCTTTCGATCTTAACTTTAAAGAATGGCTAAATCAAAAACCGTTTTCTTTTGTCAGAGCTGTGGGTACGAGTCGGCCAAGTGGTTAGGCAAATGTCCATCGTGCAATTCGTGGAACACGTTTGTAGAAGAAGTTGTAGCAAAAGCTGAAGCGAACCAAAGTGAATGGCGGTCGGATTCGAAATCAAAAAGAATAGTTAAGCCAAAAACACTTCACGAAATAGAACAAGGTGTTGAAGTTCGAATGCTCACTCCCGATCAAGAGCTCAACCGCGTATTGGGAGGAGGCCTTGTACCGGGTTCGTTGATTTTAATCGGTGGCGAGCCGGGCATTGGCAAATCTACGTTGATGCTACAGATCGGCCTGGCCTTAAAAAAGATAAAAGTCCTGTACGTCACCGGAGAGGAAAGTGAGCAACAAATAAAAATGCGGGCCGAAAGGTTAATGCCAAAATCCCTTTCCGAGAATTTTTATATCCTCACTGAAACCAACACAAAGAATATTTTTGCCGCCATCGAACAACTGGAGCCGCAACTGGTGGTCATCGATTCCATTCAGACCTTGTACTCACCCATCATGGACTCGGTGGCAGGAAGTATTGGGCAGGTGCGGCAGAGTGCCGGTGAATTGATGAAGTTTGCCAAAGAAACCAATACGCCTGTGTTTTTGGTTGGGCACATCACCAAGGATGGAATGCTGGCAGGACCAAAAGTATTGGAGCACATGGTAGACACCGTGCTGCAATTTGAAGGCGACCGCCATCTCGCTTATCGCATTTTGCGTACTACCAAGAATCGGTTTGGTTCCACTTCAGAAATTGGTATTTATGAAATGCTGGGCAATGGCCTGCGCCAAGTTTCCAATCCGTCTGAAATTTTGATTTCACAAAAAGACGGTCAACTAAGCGGGGCTACCATTGGTGCCACCATTGAAGGCAATCGACCACTGCTTATTGAAATCCAGTCGCTGGTGAGTCCGGCATCGTATGGCACACCCCAACGGACGCCTAACGGTTTTGATCAAAAACGATTGAATATGTTACTGGCAGTTTTGGAGAAGCGTTGCGGATTTAGGATGGGTACACAAGACGTCTTTGTCAACATGGCAGGAGGAATTTATGTGGAAGATCCAGCTATTGACCTGGCCCTTTGCGCGTCCATAATTTCTTCCATGGAAGAGATTCCCGTCTCTGACAAAATTTGTTTTGCTGCCGAAATTGGGTTAGGCGGTGAGCTACGGGCCGTTAACCGAATTGACCAGCGAATTTCTGAAGCTGAAAAGCTAGGCTTCGAAAAAATTTATGTCTCCAAGTTCAGCAAGAAATCGCTTGACCTGAAAAAAATAAAAATTGAAATAATAGCCTTCTCCAAGTTGACCGAAGTTTTTAGGGGGTTGTTTAATTCTTAAGGTAGTGTGCTAACCTATTTTTACAAAAGTTCCGGCTGTCCATTTTTCAGTTTACAATTACTCTTTTGACAAATAGGACTCTCTCCTCATTTCATTCGTAGCCTTGTCTATTGTTACCCATTAATTGTTATCCAATTTGGTTGGCATTGATTGCGCACTGGTTGTGTGAACAGAGAATGTGTGTGCGATTTTGTTGGTGTTGTCTTGAAACTCTCGTTGTCACATGAATATATGTTGCGATAAAACCTGTTGGTCTGATTTAAGGTCTTCAATCAATGATTGACTATATGCAAATGTCGTTTAAGAAAATCGCATTGGGCTTTGCTAGCCTTATCAAATAATTCGCTTGGATAATACAGAAGGCCAAAATGTCCACCATCCATTTCGATTAATTTTTTTTGGGAAGTTATCTGCTCATACACTTGGCGCGAGATCGCAGCACTGGCACCTTCCATTTCATCTTCAGTGGCAACCATCATTAATACTGTTGCTTTGATATGCTTTGCACATAATCCGGGATGAAAGGGTGTGACAGCATTTGGATCAACGAAAGTGGCACTGTTCTTCCAACCAGTGTTATATCGGCCTCCGTATTCTATAAACCAGCGAAAAGCGGTTAAAGGTTTCTTGAGCGAAGGGGTTCCCGTTTGGTCGCTGGAAACTACCGGAAGAGGACCAATAGTTGTTTCTGGCGTTCCTTTCACTTCTCCATTCCTGAAATAATTAACCATAGAATTATACAATGCTCCATCTTTATCATCAGGAGCGGTCTTTTCTCCACAGGCAGGAACCTGCGCAACAATTACTTTCACCCGCTCATCAATAGATCCTACAAGCAGCACTTCTCCACCACTCATGCTGTCGCCCCAAAGCGCTATTTTATTTTTATTTATAGAAGGAAGTGAACTTACGTAATTTATCGCATCCACATAGCCTCGTGCCTGAAGCCACTTATTCATTTCTTGCCTCGGTAAGCCATCGCTGATGCCAAAGTTCAGATGGTCATATAGCAACACAGCAAAACCCGCCTTGCAAAATTCCTCGGCATACTTATCGGCCACCATTCCAGTGATGGTAGCGGTAAATCCATGAGTCATGATAAGGATGGAAAAGGGCCCTGATTTATTTTCAGGGAGATAAAATCTTCCACGAACAGTAGCTCCTTGCGAAGGAAATTCAACTATTTTATAGTTAATCAATTCGGTCGACATAGCATTTAAATAACAAATGGTTCCAAAGACGAGAACGACTATTTTTTTCATTGCGAACTACCCCGGTTTAATATTCTGATTTACACTAAACAAATTCTGAGGATCATATTGCTTTTTTATTTTGGCTAATCGTTTGTAGTTATGCTTATAACTCGCTTGCACACGCTCCTGCCCTTCATCCATCATAAAATTTGAATACGCTCCTCCGGCAGAATGGGGATGCAACGCTTCGTGATAATCCTTACACCACTTGGTTATTTTATTGGCCTTTGAGGGGTCGTGACCAACACCGACAATAACACCCGCATACTTGGCATCACGATATGCCCAGGGTGTATCTTCTGCGCCCACTCGGCTTGCTGCTCCACTAATGGGATACAGGTGCATTTGAGAAAGTGGCGTTGGTATGCTAGAGCCGAATTTTAAGTGTTGCTTTCTTATTTCCGGACCTAATTCATTGAAAAAATCAGCGCGCCAATACCACTGCAATCCGCGCGGAAATAATCCGTCAAATAAAGTCTGCACAGACGGATAAGGCATTTCACCCACATGTTCGAAAATCGGGTTCATGGCTAAAATTGGCTTAAAAATTTCCTTTGCTTTACTCATGTCGCCAACATAGCACCACACTATTCCGCAGAATTGCTTATTGTGAAGAGACGCTGGAAATGGGGCTCCTGGAATAATTAACGTTGCTATAAAACCATTCAACTCATCCGGGGCATTATTTATAAATTCCTGATACCATTTCATTATTTCTTCTGTTTTTTCAATGGGCCACAATGTTGGTCCTCCAAAAACAGTTTTTACTTTGTGCGCTTGAAATTTAAAGGAGGTTACTATTCCAAAATTTCCACCTCCACCACGGATAGCCCAAAATAAATCACTGTTCTTTTTGGCACTAACGGTTACGCAAGAACCATCTGCCAAAACCATGTCGGCTTCTAATAGATTGTCTATGGAAAGACCATATTTTCGCGACAGATAGCCAACGCCACCACCCAGCGTTAAACCGCCAACTCCAGTGGTGGAAATAATACCGGCAGGAATGGCAAGCCCAAAGGGATGTGTAGCATGATCAACTTCACCCCACAGGTTTCCGCCACCTACTCTAACTGTGTTATCCGAGGTATCAACGCGGACAGATTTAAGTCCTGATAAATCAACTACTAATCCATCGTCACAAATGCCTAAACCACCGCCATTGTGTCCACCACCCCGAACAGCCACCAACAAATTATTTTCTCTGCCGAAATTTACCGAAGCAATAACATCGGCCACATCCACACACATCACAATCATCCCGGGATGTTTATCGATCATTCCGTTATACACTTTTCTGGTATTGTCATAATCACCATCAGTGGGCATTACAATTTTCCCTCTTAACTGTGCTGCAAATTCTTCGATTTTGGCAACGGCAATATCTATTATTATGTGAGTCATGATTGTGTCTTTTATTTTTACAGAATAATCTATTTAGAAATGATCATGCCCTTCAACGACCAAAGAATGGCAAGCACATCTTTTTTGGTCTCTTCATTAATAGACTGCTTGTCCAGTGCAATAAAAATATCATCAATGACGTGCATGTATTCTGCGGGGCTGATATTCATTCCTGTATGAGTGGTTAACATATCCCTTCCAGAGTACTTCCCAGGACCCCCACTACCAGCTACAAAAAAATCAACTGTATGTTGCTTAATTTTGGCCAAATGCTCTGCCTCCTTCATATAAGGCAGAAACCGGGCGTTGATAGCCGGATTTTTCATGTGAGCATCAACGGCATCATCTACGATCAATGAAATACCTGACCTTCCTCCTAATCTTTCAAAAAGTGTTGCTTCCTTGATAAGTGTTGTTTCCATGATCTTATTTTTTTTAGTTAGGTATTGGTTAAAGATTATACTCAGTACGGATGACTCAAATAGCTATAACTCCATTAGAAATGGAGAACTATTCTTGCGTGCCGATTTGATTTTAATTACTAGACAAAATTATACAAGCTAGAATGCACGCTTGTCTACATTTCATTCATAAATCAGTACTATTCATTCAAGCCCAATGCGTCACAAAGCTGAGCTTCTTGAATTACTGACACCTCAGGCCGAAGAAGAACATCAAATCTTTTATGAAAACTTTTTGAAAAATATCCAGGGTCGCTAAAAACTGTTCAGCGGTAAACTTGGAAATATTTCCATCATCTGGACTACAGGGGTTATACCTACACCAGTTTTGCATAGGCCGATGGGAGTACACCAAATTTTTTATGAAAACATTTCGAAAAATATTCAGGACTGTTGAACCCTGTTTCAAAAGCTATTTGAGAAATATTCTCATCTGCCTTATCTAATAGTTTGAGGGCTCTATTCAACCTATACTCCATAATAAAATTGTTAGGCGACTTGCCGGTTATGGAGACCATTTTCCGGTATAGTTGGGATTTACTGAATCCCAGGTCCTTACTGAAGTCATCCGCATTTATGTCTGTATTACACCATTCCCTCTCCGTATAATCCATCAACCTATTTACAAATTTCTCATCCGATGAATTCAGTGCAATTATCGATTTCTTGTCCAAGGAAATATTCAAGTTCTCGCTTTCGTATAAATCTTGAACCTCCGAAGACACAGCGATTGGCCCCTCGACAACATCACACAAACGTTCAGCTACTTTAATGGTATCTTCAAAAATCCGGTCATTATCAGTTACGGGTACACCAGCACTTATTCCTATTTTTAATTTTAAGTCTGCTTGTTTGACGGTTGGCTTAAGTACTGCTTGAATTTCAAGAGCACATAAAACTGCGTTTGTAACCGAATCAAAAGAAGTTAGCATGTAATCCGATTTTTGTTTAACAATGTTTCCCTTGAATTTACTCAAAGCGTTAACCATCGATTTATTACAATTGTTCATTATCAAATCTAACTGATTAGAGCCCGCTTCTTTTAACGACAAGCATTTTATCCCAATGACCATTATGGTTCGGAAAGCCGGATCATTAATAATATTCAATTCTGTATTTTGTGATTTTTGGGGGTCTTCAATGCGTCCTAAAAACGATTCTACAATCGCATCGTCTACTTCAATTATCCTATGTGGAATTTCACCATGGGCTTTATTGTGCATCTGTTCGATGGCTTCTCTATTAGGAGCTTGAACTAAACAGAAGGCAGTTTTTCTTTTGTCATCAAACCAATAGGTTAGTCCTTTACAATCAAATAGATGTTGTATTTTTAAGTCTTCCTGATGTAATTGTGCGACATGCTCAGCGGTTACTTCCCCTGAGACATCATGACGATCCATGTAAATTGGCATAGCTTAAAGTTTATCCTCATTGTTAAGGCGTCTGGAAAGCCTTGCAAATATTCCGAATAGATAGACTTGCCTAATATAGTCTTTAGTTCGAAGATATTAGCCGAATTTCGATTATAAATTTTTCAAGTATTTGAGCCCCTCTCCCCACTTCATTCGTAGCCTTGTCTATTGCCTCCCTTTAACTGTTGTGCGAATCTTTTTAGTTAGGGGCAAGGTGAGGCATTTTTTTGCGTAGTAGAAGGGTGGAAAATTAAGCACACTCTTTGGCTGGTTTTAGATATCGGCTCATCGTGTGGCCAGCCAAAGAGTGTGCGATTTAGTTGCGTATTCATGCTTTCAACAGTCTGATTTATCATACTCTTCAAATTAAGCCAATAGCGTCTCCAACTTCATTTTCCATTTTTCCCAATCCTTCATTTCCTTAGTTTGTAAGTCAATAAACTTTTGAGTGTGGTCGTGATGGATCAAATGGCACAACTCATGAATGATTACATATTCAATGCACCCTTTAGGCGCTTTAATCAATTCAGGATTCAAAATGATTTTCCCTTTTGCTGTGCAACTTCCCCATCGAGTCGACATTTCTCTCAATACGATTGAATTCGGCTCAACTTTATGTTTCTTGAAATTGTCAATGAGCGATTTTGCAATAGCATGAAATTTTGTTTTGGCATTTTGCAGGTACCATTCGTTGACTAATCCCTTTGCTCGTGCCTTGTTTGTTGTGGTAACTTCAATAAACTTTCCCTTCAACTTCACTGATTCAGGTTTACTTTGTAAAATCTTCAAACGGTATTGTCTACCGAGATACAAGTGAGTTTCGCCCCCTACAAATTTGCGCGCTGGTGTTTTCGGATGAAACGAGAGAAAGAAACTTTGCTGCCGGATTATCCAAGGTGCTTTCTTCCTCAGCTTCTCTTTTACCTTTTCAAGGGAAGTGTCAGTAGGGGCTTTTACCAAAACGTTTAAGTCAGGTGTAACCGTAATGCCTAAAGATTTTCTGTCGGAATATTCTAAGCGAAAGTCAATTTGCTTTGACCCGTATTGTATAGCTGTCGTCATTATTTGTAGCGGATTTTGGCAACATCAATACACTTGTTTGCAAGCTCATCCATCTCACCGAATGAAAGGTTGATGTTATATTTGTCCCTCACCTCATCAATCAAATAATCACCGATCTCAATTTGAAGTTTCCCGGTAATGTTCGTCTTGTACTGCCAATCGATGATCGGCTTGCTATTGTCCAAAACTGCTTTTTGAACTAATTCATCAATGTGCAATGCAGCCTGTGTCGAAATTTCCTTTCTGATTACAGCATCTTGAATTTTTTCGCTGAGTGACTCCACACTCAATCCATAAAATGCTTTCGCTATATCCTTATCTCTCAATGCTTCGGGAATATCCGTGTCGGTGTGAGATAGCACGATGTTCATTATCTCCTGAACCTTGCTCAGGTATTGCGCTTCGCTGATCCTCTTTGCCTCATAATCGGCAATGGTGTCTTTTAACATCTGCGAAAACTTTTTGTAGAAGGCAGGGTCTTCATCCATTTTTTCGGAAATGTGTTTGGAAGTTCTGCTTGCAATCTTATCTGCCTTCGCTGCTTTGCCTGTCGTGTTTTCTACTTCCTGCTGAAATCTGTCTTTATCAAAGATGTTGACAAGCTCTGTTATGGTTTCGACTTTCTCAGTGGTGATATGGGTGTCAATCAGCTTTTGAATTTGGCCCTCGTATTGTTTGTAGTCAATTACATCACTGTATCGTTCAACTACCGCCAAACGTAATTCCAGGAACATGGTCAAATCTTCCTTGTAGCGATTGATGGTTTTTTCTTCAGCCTCTTTGTGAAACTGGATGGATGAAAGCGCCAGCTTCAAACCTTTCGCGAACGCTGCAAGTTTGTCGTAAAACAAAACTCGGATTGCCTCATCTTTCAATAACAGTTGATATGCTTCTGCATCTCTTTTGTTCGAGACTGTTTTGAAAATATCCCACAACTCAGAATGTTTCTGTGGCAACTTTTTTATTTCATCGTTGATGTTGACGAGTGTTCCAATCAAATCCTCATTGTCAAAATCTTCAAACGAAGAGTACATTTCCAACGCATCATCCAGGTTTTCAATTACTCCATAATAATCAATGATATAACCAAATTCTTTATCAGGATAAATTCGATTCACTCTGGCAATTGCTTGAAGTAGTTTATGGCCTTGTAAATTTCTTGTTAGATACAGAACTGTGTTCTTAGGTTCGTCAAAACCTGTCAGGAGTTTGTCCACTACAATAATTATCTCCGGGTCTCTCAGATTTTTGAAGCGGCTAATGATGTTCTTCTCGTACGTCTTTGAATTACCGTGTTCATCCATCATCTTTTTCCAAAAGCGATTTTCCTTCTCGGTGGATTTTTCATAGGCACTTTCTTCACCTTCTCGTTCGTCCAAAGGAGAAATCAAAACATCACTTGTTACAAGCCCTATTTCATCTAAAAATTCCTTGTAGCGTATTGCATTTACCTTTTTATCGCAAACCAGTTGGGCTTTGAAGGGTGTGCCTTGCCAGTTGTCTCGAAAGTGCCGACTGATGTTCCATGCAATGGCATAAATCTTTTGCTCTGCACCGTTCAATTGGTCTGCTCTGCTGAACTTCTTTTTCAAATCCGCTTTCTGATAATCCGTTAATGGTTCCGAAACCATTGCAAAAAACGTGTCAATCGGACTTTCGTTCACTGTTTGTTTTGCCACCCTGCCTTCATACAAAAGGGGAACAACAGCTTTGTCTTTCACTGCCTGGTCAACGGTGTAGGCATCAATAATGTCTCCGAATTTTGCTGCTGTGCTCTTATCTTTTTTGAAAAGCGGTGTTCCGGTCATGGCAATGAAACAGGCATTGGGCAATGTCTTTTGCATTTCAATATTGAAAGTACCGTGTTGTGTCCGGTGTCCTTCATCTACTAAAACAAAGATGTCGTGGCTCTTTAATGGTTTGCTTATTTTTTTCATTGCGGCCACGAACTTGTTGATGATGGTGGTGACCACTGAATCACTTTTGCTTTCCAGCAGTTCAACCAATCGCTGACCGGTGGTGGCATTCTCAACAAAAATTCCACATTTCCGAAATGTGCCCGTTATCTGATTGTCCAAATCGGTTCTGTCTGTTACTAATACTATTTTAGGATTGCGAATTGAATTCTCTAAGGCAATCGCTTGTGCAAGCATCACCATCGTTAACGATTTTCCGCTTCCCTGCGTATGCCAGATCACTCCACCTTTTCTTCTACCATTTTCAACCGGAAGAATGCGTTGCATGGATTTCTTGATGGCGAAAAACTGTTGGTATCTGGCGATCTTCTTTTCTCCGTTGTCAAACAGAATGAAGTTGAAAATAATATCCATTAACCGTTCTGGCCTGCACAAGCCAACTAAATATTCATCCTGAACAGTTGGCAGAATGTTTTCTTTTTCCAAATCATCAAAATACTGTCGCACATACTTAAACCGTTCGCTGAATAATTTTTCTTTCTGAACAATTGACAGCGGCTTGTTCTTTAATTCCTGTAAAGCAGTTCTGTACTTCCTTTCTCCATCATCCGTAGTAAACTTTTCTTCCCACTTTGCCCAAAACTTTTCAGGCGTTGCATTAGTGGCATAAGCTGCTTCTTGTGTTGCAATGCTCATCGTGATTTGCGAATACACGTACAAGGCACGGATACCATCTTCCTGCTGGTTGCGCAGGTGCTGACTGATTGCCTGTGCCAACGGCTCTTTCATATCAGGCCGCTTGCACTCAATCACACAAAGCGGAATTCCATTCACGAACAAAACCAAATCAGGTCGGTAATGCTCCTTGCTGGTGCTTCGCATTACGCTGTATTCTTCGGTTACATGAAATACATTGTTTTCTAAATTTTTCCAGTCAATGTATTGAAGGGTTATACTCTTTTTATCTCCGTCAAAACTCTGTTCAAATGCTTTCCCTAAGGTGATAAGGTTATAAGCCGTTTCGCAAGCTGCTATATAACCTTCATTCATTGGCAATTCTTTCAACGCACGAATTCCGTTTTCAATATTTGCATCACTGATGTAGGTGGACTTCGTTGAACTGATTCGTTTTTCCGAATTGATTTCCTTCAACTGTTTCCTCAAAATATCACCCAACAAAACATTACTCATTTTTCCGCCACGAAGCTTCTCAGCTTCTGCCGGACTGAGGTAGGTATATCCTAACTTTTGCAGCAACTGCAATGCTGGTATCTGGCTGATATGGTCTTCTTTGAAACTTGGTGTTTCCATTTACGGCTTCATTTAAGTTTTAAGTGCTTTTTTATAGCTTTTTATCGTTTGTAGCATTGCCAACTCAAAATTTAAAATCTTTGCATGTTCCTTTTACATGTAAAGAAAAGTGGCTTTTTCTTTACATGTCATGGTTGTCATGTATAGATTTTGGCTGTTTTCTATACATGAAGTGGTTATCATAGGCAGAAATCGCCATTTTTCTTATCACGACAGCTACACCCTATTAACATTAGCCAAAAGGTCAAACAGGCCTTTGTTTATGTAGTAATTATCCTTTCCTAATTTTTCCTTATGCAACAAACCGATGGTAATCAACTCATCCAAATATTTGGTAGCTGTAGGACGACTTACCCCCAAGTCAGTCATTACAAAATCAATTTTGGTGTACGGATGCCTGAAAATGTTATTCAATAAATCCTGACTGTAGATTTTTGGAAGCTCACCACGAAGTTTTTGTTTGTGCTGAAGCATCAGTTTCTTTATTCCGTGAATCTGTTGGATGGTTTGAAGCGAAGTTTCTTCAATGCTGGCGAGAATATATAAAATCCACTCTTGCCACGCATTTTCTGTTCGCACTTTTTGAAGCAGTTTATAATACTCAGCCTTGTGTTGGTTGATATACCGGCTCAAATACAAAATAGGAATGTGAAGTAATCCTTCCTTTACTAAATAAAGAATGTTGATAATCCTTCCGGTGCGGCCATTGCCATCATAAAACGGGTGGATGCTTTCGAACTGATGGTGAATGACGGCCATTTTTACCAACGGGTCCCAATCGCAAAGCGAATCATCATTCATGAACTGCTCCAGGTTGCTCATCAGTTCAATGATTTCATCCTGATGCTGCGGTGGTGTGTAAACCGTTTCACCGGTTTGTTCATTCTTTAAAGCCGTGCCTGGCAGTTTGCGAAAGCCAGCACTATTTTCTTCAATGAGTGATTGGATTTGAAGGATGTGATTGTTGGAAATAAATCCTTTCTCCTTTACTATTTCAAACCCATTGCGCAACGCCTGTGCATAACTGTGTACTTCCTTCGCGGATGTGCTGGCAAATTGTTTAGCAAACGTATCGGCACGGTACAGCTCATCATGTGTGGTGATGATGTTTTCAATGGCCGAGCTGTCTTTCGCCTCTTGTAGCGAAAGCGTACTGATAAGAATACTTTCGTTGGGTATACCCGAGGCCGCGCCTTTCAATTCTGCAAGGGCACTACGGGCAGCGGCAATCTTTTTAAGAATTGGCTTGGTTTCTAACTCGGTAGAAAACGGAAGTGTAGGTATTTTGTAGTTGCTCATGCTCTTTTATTTTATCAAGTAGGTAAATCTTTAAACATATTATTGTTTCCATACACTAAGTGTCAGAGCTGCCAGGGTCACTGCAATAATTTTTAATAATACTGGTAGCATTGTTTTGAAATTCATAGCTGGCTTTCTCTGCCAACTTGGTTAATTTATCCGTGTCGGTTTCGTCCATCTCGACTTTCAATGTATCATCTAATTCTGTTTCAATTCGTTGATACATAAAATTGGGTTCTGCTTTTTTCTCCGCGTCAATTCCGTTTTGCAATAAGCTAATCAAGTTTTGAACTTGCTGAGATTGTCCTTGCATAAACAAATCTATCAATCGTGTTTTGCTGTCTTGTTTCATCCAATACCACAAGCCCCACTTTGTTCTTTTCTTTCCATCAGTAAATTTTTGATGCCCTGTGCCAAGTGATAAAACTCGGAGAGCTGATAACGGCTGATAGAATGCAATCTGTGCTTCAATGATTCCTAACAAGGTTGGATTGTTTGCCATTACACCACCGTCAACTTTATTTTGAAAAGGAGTTTCAATTCCATTCAGGTCGGTATAGGTGGTGGAGTAGGGATTGAAAAAAGTTGGTGCAGCAGAGGTTGCCAAGGCTGCCTTGTAAGCCGGAATATGATAGTCACGGCTGAATTTTGGATGGTATTGACTTTTAAGCACCGAAGGTTTTCCTAAAAGCAGGTCATAAATGGGAATGCACACGGCAGTTTTGCAATCTTTCAACCGTGGGTCGTTGCCCTTATAATTTTCAGCGAACTTATCTTTAATTAGTTTTTCCAACACGTCCCTTTCGTGTGCCGCGTATTTGACTTGCGCAAAGAATGATTTTTTGTTACCGAATATTTTCGAAGCATTATCTAAATACAGTTTATAAATATCATGCGCTGGAATGCCTAAAGCCAATGCAATGGCAATAATGCCTCCGGTAGAAGTGCCACAGATTAAATCAAAATGCTGATAGATTTGTGTTTTCTTATTTCCGGCTTCTTTCAGCCGTGCTTCTAACTTACTCAGAAACATGGCAGGGAAAACACCTCTGATGCCGCCTCCATCAATAGACAATATTTTGAAAGGTTTTTGTTCTGCCATTTTACTTCAATCTTTTTTTTCCGGTTAATAAAATTTGCATCAACCCCTTTTTCTTTTCTCTCAATCTTTCTGTTCTTGTTTTTAGAAGTTGAATTTCTTTGTCTGCTGTTTGCATCACTTTTGAGATTTGTTTTTGCTCCTCAATGGATGGAAGAAGTATTTTCAGTTTCATCAACTGAGTTTTTGAAAGGTTGTATCTCGTTGCACCTTGCGATAATTTGTAAACTTCTTTGCGGAATTCAGATCCTCTAAAAAAATAACTGCTGAATGCAGGATTTAATGTTTTGAAATCATGCAAGCGAAAACCGAAACAAAAACTATTCAGATACAATTCTTCAATCTCCGCTAAGAGCACGGAAGCCATCCCAACTTCGTTTTGTGTCTCCGATGAAACTGTGAAAAGAATATCACCAAACTGCACACGGTTTTGTTTGTCTAGGGGTGTGATTCTTACAAAGTCAAAATTTGTTGTGTCAATACGTGTGTTGAAAAAAATATTGAGATAAGGAATGAATGGTTTTCCTTCTCCAAAATCTTCTTTTGATTTTCCAGTTAACCCATTATAAGTTTCCCCTAAACTTCCTAAGCGATATTCTTTCCATTTCTTTTTGCTTGAAAGAAGTTGTTGCATCAATCCAACTTTTTGCTTCTCTTTCATTGAAATGAGAGAATTGATTCTACTGATTTCAATATCCAATAGGTCAAGAAAATTGGAAATTGATTCTTGCTCTTGCTCAGGTGGACAAGGAATTTTGAGTGTTGCTAAATCACTTGGGTAAATGTGAACTACAGATTGCCCTTGTCCTAATCTTCTTTTTTGTCTTCTAACAATATCTGTTTCCAAAGCATAAGAAAGCCACTCGGTATTTACATTTTTATTTGTTGAAAGAATAATCACATCACCTCCTGCGAATGCTTTTACATTTCCAACATACGCAACTGCCTTTCCAATTTCTTCTAATGTTTCACCTGAACCTGCGAAAAGAATATCACCATTTTTTATTTCCCTGCTTTCTGCTGCAACACTTTCATCGATGAATGATTTGAAGTTTTTAAGAATAAAATCATGTGTTGTATAAATTTCTCCGTAACGAATGCAAGGCAATCCGCTTTCAATTACTTGTTCTTTCAAAATGCCTTTTCCTTTTGAAAAACTTCCTAACTCATGCAGATATTTCCAATTCCAATCTTTCGGAATTGAATTCATTGGTATTTTGCTTACACCGTTTACTTTATTTTTCATCACTGCTTGTTTCATTAGTTTTTTGTTTTTCCGCTTCGCTTACATTGTGTATGCCTCCACCATGCCACACACCTGTAGCAATCCAACATTCGTAATGTAACAGCCACTCACAAGTCCACGGTATAACTGTGTCAGCAATGAGCATACTGCTATTCCATTCTCTGCTTTTGCGATAATAAATACAAAGCCACTGCTTTTTTGTATCATACACATGGGGCAGCTTTATTTCATTCGGATACAAAGCAAGAGTTGGACTTACTACATACACATTCGGGTGCTTGCCAATTACGTAGGAAAGTTTTATCTCGTATGAGCAACTCAAAGGCGAAGGCACAAGTGTATATTTCCAATTCAAGTGATTTTGATTGAATGATGGAGTAGAAGAAGGAAAAAGTGATTTGATTTTTCCTGCCTGCAGTGCCATGTTTAAACTTTTAATCTTAAAATTATTTGCCATGAAAATTGTGCCCTTTTACTGTTGAGCCTACGCTGCCAAGTATCCCCGTGCCGGCTGCCATTTTCAAAGCACCACTTTCTCTTTTCTTCAACTGGTTTGCTCCGTAATTGCTGAATGCTTTTGTGATAACATCTTTTCCAAAGGGTTTTACCATTGATTCGCTAATGAACTGTAAACCCTTGCCTTGTTGAGCCACGATATTTTTTACATCCAGTTCAACTGCATCCAACCACTTGTAAAAATTAGTTTTCCTGATTGGAAACTCCTTCCACTTGTCAGCAAAATTTTCTTCCGCATGAACAGGATTGCTCACCCATTTTTCTGTTGCTCCTGTGAATGGGTTTGTATCGCTGATGTGGCTTCTCATTTTAGAAACAACATTTGTCAATGCATCAATGACGTCAGTTTCCTTTCCGTATGCCCTTGAAGCAAGCGTTGTAATGATTATAGAAATAGGCTTGTGCTCATTTCCGTTGAACATCATATTACGATGGCGTTTCAAAATCTGCACTACCCTTTGTAATGGCAGCTTATCAGTTTGGTATTTCGGGACAGGTTGAATTGCCTCACTCATCATCCTCAATTCACGAGTAAGAATTTTGCACCGGTCTTGAAACCAAATAGCGTAGCCGAACGGATTACTTTTTAGCCACTCATGCAGGTTAGACGATGTAGTGTAGTTTGGGGTGTTCTTATCCGTTATTCTTATTCCTAAAATATTTGTATCAGAAAGCTCGGTTGCAGAAAAAGCTTTTTCCAGAATGGTTCTATAACCAGTTGCAACTACAGAAGGCAGCACGTCCAAGTGAAATTTTGCTGATTCAGCATATTGCAAAGTCCAGCATCTTCTTCCGTCAGGAAGTTTCAAAAGTCTAGTGAGAATACTGTTAGCTTTAAGACGGTCTCCGACAAGTTTCTTCAGTGCAAACTGCGTCCAGGTTGCTTGAATCTTTTCAAGTTTGCAAACAAGGTCAATGTCAAGTTCGTCATCTTCATGAATTGGCCTTATCATAGTCTGAAGCAAGAAGGAACCTTGAGGTAATATTTCTGGGCTGTAGTTTGCAAGTGGCGAATCATTTTGTGAGAGCCATTCGCCAACATACTTATAGCTCTTAACAGCGGCCTCATATTGGTCTTTTGTGATGTCAAGCGTTTTGCCTAACTCTTCCAGTATTTCACTGAATTGATTTTTTTGTTCTAGTGTAAGCATATCAATTATCATTTAATTCTTTCAAATATTTGGTCATCTCGGCCTGTACTACTTTTAATTCGGCTTCCAGTTTTTCAATTTCCTTTTGAACCAGAGAAATATCCACTTCTGGTTCTTCCTCAAAAGTGTCCACATAGCGAGGGATGTTCAGGTTGAATTCGTTTTCCTTAATTTCTTCAGGAGTTGCTACATAGCTAAACATATCTTCCACAATTCCGGGTGGCATTTTTCCTGCTGAAAAATTTCTGTACGTTGTAACGATGCGTTCAATATCCGCATCACGAAGTTTATTTTGGTTCTTCAGCGATTCAAAATATTGGCTGCTATCAATGAATAGAATATTTTTATTGTCACCTTTTCCTTTGTTGAAAATCATTATCGCTGCTGGAATACTTGTTCCGAAAAACAGATTGGCGGGCAACCCAATTACCGCCTCCAAAATATTGTCCTCAATTGTTCTCTGCCTTATTCTTCCTTCGCTGCTACCGCGGAATAGTACACCGTGTGGTACTACAACACCTACTTTTCCTTTGCCCTCGTAAGCAGTTTCAATCATGTGAGAAATGAAAGCCCAATCGCCTTTACTCTTTGGCGGTGTTCCTCTCCAGAAGCGATTGTACTTATCGGTCTCAGGGTCAAAGCTGTCGGTGGCTTTGTTCTCTTCCTTGTCATCACTCTTTCCCCACTTGTCTAACGAGAATGGAGGGTTGGCAACAACGGTATCAAATTTCATTAGAGCATCACCTTCTTTCAGCTTTGGGTTTCTGATGGTATCGCCCCACCGGATGGTGGCGTTGTCAAAGCCATGCAGAAACATATTCATTACCGCCAAAGCCCAGGTGCTGCCATTAGCTTCTTGTCCGTAAAGAGAGAAATTATCTGAGCCAACTTCTTCACCCGCTTTAATGAGCAAGGATGCTGATCCGCAAGTGGGGTCACATATCCGTGAACCGGGTTTTGATTTGGTAAGTTTTGCAATGAGCGTAGAAACTTCTTTTGGCGTAAAAAATTCACCAGCTTTTTTGCCGGCATCACTCGCAAAGTTCTCTATGAGAAACATGTATGCACCGCCAATGATATCAACACCTTCTAAATGTGATGGTCGTAAATCCAGTTCTTCCTTGTTGAAGTCAAGCAACAAATTTCTCAGTCGTGTATTCTTGTCTTTCGGTTCACCAATTTTACTGCTATTGAAATCTATGTTCTGGAAAATTCCCGCACCGTCCTCGCTGTAAAGCTTCTCACGGTTTGCTTCCTCCAAATCAGCCAACGCCACATTAATGAGTTCACCGATGTTGGCTTCATTGCGGTGGTCAAACAAATATTTAAAGTGGCTGTGTTCAGGCACAACAAAGCGTTCGTGCTTCATGGCACGGTCAGCCCGTTCTTTATCGCCATTGTATTTCTTTAGATGCGTCTCGTATTTATCATCATGCACATCGCTGAGATACTTTATGAAAAGCATCGTGAGCACATAGTCCTTGTAAACACTGGGGTCAATGCTTCCACGAAATGTGTCGCAAGCTTTCCAAACCGCATCGTTGATGTCTTTTTGAGTTATCTTCATTTTAAATGAATAATTAAAAGTGAATAATGAATAGTTATTTTTTTGAAGTTTTGATTGATGCGACAAGCATGGCGATAAGCTCTTTACATTCAGGTTGAAGGCTTGAAAAATCTTGAATAGACAAATAGCCAGTGTCATGAAGTAGCATGAGCCAGTACTCTGTTTCATTTGCTTCTTTAAGTGATACCGTGAGTTTATTAACAAAATCCGCTTTGCTTGCTGCAAATTCTGATTCTAGAATCAGGGCTCCTACAGCTGTTCCTGAGCGAAGAACTTGTTTACTCAACACAAACTCTTTTCTTTCTGAAACCAAACCTTGACTGAGTTTCACAATTTTGATGGCAAAGGCATAACTTTTATCTCTCAATGGACTTTTTGATTTTTCACTATTCATTTTTCTCTTTTCATTTTATAGCGTTGATAATCTGTTGTTGAATTTGTTTTTCGCGTAGCGAATTTATGTGCTCCTTTAATTTATTCTCCTGTACATGCAGTTCATGTATCTGCAAAATCAATTTTTGTTTTTCAATAGACGGAATTGGAATCTTTAAATTTCCCAAAGCTGAGTTTGTAATGGACGGTAGTGCCGTTCCTCTTGCTGCATCAGATAGTAATTTTTGTGTGTGTAAGTTATTGATGTGCCATGCAAGGAAAGCGGGGAGTACTTTTTTGTCTTGCAACTTAACTACTATAAACATAGAAGAGGCAACCGCAGGTTTGATGATACCTTTGTACTCCACGGCAAAGTGGTCATAGCCTTTTGCTGCAACCAACAAATCGCCTGGATGCAAGAAGTGTTTTTCTATCTTTCTGTCCCCTTTCAAATCCGGTTTTACTGTAGGGTTAAACTGGCGCTGACGATCGAAGTGCCTTGCTTGCAGATAATAGACCTCACCCTCTAATTCGGGCTTAGCATATACGCCAGATTGGATGGTTGCGATGTCGGAAAGCTTGTGTTTCAAAATTTATTTCTGTGTTATTGAGCTACAAAGTATGGCAATAATACGGAACATTGCCAATAAATAGTTCAGTATAAGAGCTACAAAATATTGTCAGGTAGCCTAAAATTCTGCAAATAAGGTCTTTTGTTCGCCTTACTCTCTGCGGTGTTGCTTCAAAAAAATAGCGGAAATGGTTGATCTATTGATTCGGTTGCTCGGCAAAATCACCGCGCAGTACACGGTACCGTTTTCTTGCCTCCGCGGCATAAACACTCCCCGGGAATTTGGTGAGAAAGTCAAGGTAAATGGCCTTCGCCTTGTCTTTATTTTTAAGGTAATTTTCGTACAGATCGCCTTGCAAGAAATAGGCATCATCAGCAAGGATGTCTTCGGGAAATTCGGTCAATATTTTCTGGAGTTTGGCCATCGCTTCCTCATAGCGTCCCCGCTTCATCAACAGGTTGGCCTCCAGCCAGTACACGTCATCGAAAATACCGGGCGCCTCTTTGGAGGGCGAAAAGTTTTCAAGTTTTGTTAGTGCCTCGTCCTGTTTGTTTTGAACAATCAACATTTCGATGGCCGCAAATTCTTTCAGCGCCTTGCCCGTGGAGTCGGTCGCTATATTTTCTTTTATCCGCATACTCAGCTCCATCGCGTCATTGGCGATTTCGCGGGTTGTTGCTTGTTTTAAAATATCAAGATGTTCTTCGGCCAACTTAAATTCTCCATTGAAATACCAAAGCTTGGCGTTGCGCAATTTTGCCTCATAGCCCAAGGGTGCTTCGTGTTGCGCTTTTTCCACTTGCGAATAAAGCAGGCTCGATTCCCAAGGTTCTCCTTTCAGTAAATAGATATCTCCGAGGTTAATTTTTGCCTTCGCATTTAAGGTGGGTGAAATTTTGGACTTTGCAATTAATTGTGTCAACGTAGTCACCGCAGCATCAAGTTCATCTAAGTAATAAGCTTGCAGCATGGCGGTGTTGAGTTCGGCCTCGTCTGCGCTAGGTTGATTAGCGTATTGCTTTTGAAATTTGGCGTACTCCACAAGGAGACCACGCACAGAATCTCTGTTCACCGGATACGATTTTTTTACCTTGGCTTCCCTGGCTTTTATGATTCCTAATTGAGCTGGTAAATAATTATCGCTGCCGGCAAAATCACGGGATACAAACTCAAAGCAGCGGATTGCATTTTGATAATCTTGATTGCTCATCGCCACTTGTCCTATTTCTAAAGTTTTGGATTGTTCTTTTCGAAACCGCTTATCATAAGCCCGTGCCTGAATGAAAGCACCGTAAAAATTTTTTTCTTGCACATTCACCCAAATCAACAAATCCGCATAGACTTCTAAATTTTGATTTTGCTGCACCCGTTCCAACAACACTTCCTCCAGTGCTTTTAATTCTTCCGGTTTTGTAAGCAATATTTGCAGTATATTTTTTACATACGCATTATTGGCCGGTGTTTGCGTCACATAAGTCAAATATTCTTTCACCATTTCCTGCCGCAGTCCTTGGAGGCGGTACAAGTTTGCCAACTCAAGTGAAAAAATCGCGCTGCTTCCAGTTGTAGACCGCACCTGAAGTAATGCCTCAGTGGCATAGCTTAACAAATTATAGTTGGCCAAATGCTCAGCCGAGGATTTCATCTTATACGCATCGTTGGCATTGGCTTTGAATAGCGTCTTGAAATATTTGTCGGCCTTATTTTTATTGCCCGACTTTAAATACACGATGCCAAGATCCAACTGATAACTAAACTTATTTTCTTTTCGCACAATTTTTCCAACATAGTCTTCCGCTTGCTTAAAATTCCCCATTGACAATAACAGGTTAAAATAATTTGCGTGAATAGCTGGAATGTTTAGCGGATTTTTGACCAACACCTGATAAGTTTCAAGTGCTTTATCTTTTTCACCTTTTATAACGTACTCATTCGCTATTTGAATCTGCTGTAAATCCTGAGCAGCAGAAACACTTGTGCACAAAAAAAATAGCGTAATGGTATTGATAAAGTTTTTTCTAAAAGATTTTATTAATACAGTTAGCAATGTGGAATTGTTAATGGGTTACAAATTACAATTTTCGCGTCTTGTTTGTGGATAACTTTAACAAGAAGTTGGATGAACTGGATGCTGACAGTTGTTTCCACAAATTTGTTGTAGAATGTGTATCATTTTTTTAACAATTGATGGCTGTGGACAAAATATTGAATTTGTTGAGTTGATAGACTAATTATGCTATATCGTTACAAATTGATGAATTATTTTAGTTTTCCACAATCTGTCAAAAGGTTATCGTCAAAGGGCCAATCTCCCAATTGGCTCGTACAGGGATGGTGTATTTCTTTTCGAGGCTCTTATACAAAATGACTTTTTCTGGTTCTTGGAGTTTGTAAAAGTCACCGGGTTCCCAACGGAAATTGTTATTTTGATCAACGATCACCTGGATTCTGTATTCGGCAGGTTTTAAGTAAGCGAATGTATATTTTTTTAAATCCCGGAAGCTTTTTATCAATTTAAGATCAGAAGTTAAAAGCTGAACCTCAAAGTGTTCTTCTTTTGTATTTATTTCAATAGACATGGAACCAGTGTCTTCTGCTTTTGGTATTTTTATTTTTATGTCTTGAGACTTCGAAGAATCGTTATCTATCGTAATGATGGCTCCTTTTCCAAACAACAATACTGGATTTGGAATCTTTTCTTTCGGATTTATATTTAAGATTGTTTTGAGTGTTACTTTTTTTAGTAGAGTGTCCACTGTTATATTTTCCAGTTTTATGGATTGGTATTTGGCAGTGTCTATTTGTATATAAATACTATCGTAATTAATTGACAATAACAGTTTGTTGCTGGTTAATTCAGCTACAAGCTGATTGGTTGTTGCATCATAGTCTACGCTCCATGCTGAGGGTTTAAATTTTTCAGGAGGTTTTTTGTTATCAGTGAATTTTACATATACTGCTGTGTCCAACTTTTGATAGACGCTATCAGTGGCTTTTACACGAACCAATATTGAATCGGTTTTGTCGAAGTCTTTGTAAACGATCACTTCAGAGCGACTGTCGCCATACGTGTAAATTATTGAGGAGCGTTCGGGTATGAGTTTGATGCTATCCAAAGGTTTGTTGAAACGAATTGTTGAAATGGTATTGCTGTTTCTTACGCTGGTTAATTTCATTGGGCGGGTGTCTAGGTGCACGATAACCAGGTGAATGGAATCCGCATTTTCTGGCAGATTTACTTGGTTGGCCGAGAAACCAAATCTTTCAGTTTTGCTGTCGGCCTTCATGTTTTTGTTTTTATCATCAAATGCGTAGATGAAGTATTTTCCTGCCTTAAGGTTTTGCATTGAAAATTTACCTTGCTTATTTGTCTTTGTAAAGAAAATCGGTTTATGTTTGAAAATATCGAAAGTATCTTCCTGATATAAGGCTACTGTAATTTTTTCTGGAATTTTTTCTTTGAAGGCTTCTGAAACGCTACCACTTAGCACTAATGAATCGATTGTTGGGCCAGTGCTGAATGCCAGGTGCAGATCATCTGCGGGGTTGCTTTCGTTCACATCTTGTATGCCACCCCTGAAAGCTAAACTATAAGTTGTGCTATCTTGCCATTTGCGTTCAGGAATAATTGTTACTTTGTTTTTTTTGGCTAGAAATTTTGTCTTTGCTCCTGAAGACGGTGTTATTAATATTTCTTCTCTGGGATCTTTGAGTTTTATGGCCTCGTCAAATATTAGTTCTATTGTTGACCCTTTGAAATTCTTTTGACCATTAATTGGGTTAGCATAAACCAACTCGGGAGGGTCAGTGTCTTTTGGTCCGCCTGTCGGTTGCGTTTGCCGTGCACATTGGTACAATAAGTTGCAAGAGATAGTTATCAAGAGTATGTGATAGGTTCTTCTCATTTTTTGCCGATGTAAATGAGGCTTGAATAATCTGAATTAGCTCGTGCAGCGAGATTGGATTTTAATCCTGTTACTACTGCCTTTAAAAGTTGTAGTGGTTTGAAGCCGTTTGAATTTTGATAGGATTCACTTAACATCGATACATAATAGCTATCTAATTTCATGGGAATTGTTTTCATTAGTGTAAAGCCATGATTATTAAATAAGGTTTTCATGTTGGATTGGCTAAAGTGCCATAAATGTCGTGGAACATCGTAGCCGGCCCAATGCGATTTATAATGTTTGGCATCTATAGAATTTAAATTGGGAACTGCAATAAAAATCGTACCTATTTTATTTAAAGCCTTATGGAAATTTTCCATCATTTCATTAAGATCATGCAAATGCTCTAATACATGCCAGAGGGTTATGATGTCAAAGGTTTGTTCATTAATGGAGGAGAATGTTGAGCTTATTTTACCTGATTGTAGCTCGATGGCTTTTTCTCTGGCAATGGCCGAAGGCTCAACTCCAAATGTCTCAAAACCATGATCATTTAATGATTTTAAGAATTCTCCCGTTCCGCAACCAAAGTCCAGTACGGTTTTTCCGATTGAATTTTCAGTAATGAGCTTCCGTTTTGATCTCAGGGCCTTTTGCCTTGCCAGAAGATAAATCGTGTCAATTAGGTTTTTTTCGCCTCCCGTGTGCGATATGTATTTATCAGATTGGTAGTATTTACCGATTTCCCCTTTATCAGGTTGTGGGCTGGTAATTACAAACTGGCATGAAACACACTGAATAAGGTGGAAGGTCTTCTGACTTGTCGTATAATCGTTGCAGCTTAAAAAAGGGCTGAATCGTTCGCCTTTGCAAATAGGACATGAATTGACGGACTGCATTTTATCTTCCAAGGTATACACTGATCACGGAGACATCGGCTGGCGATACGCCACTAATTCTACTCATTTGCCCAATTGTTTCTGGTTTTATTTTTTTAAGTTTTTCACGTGCTTCAGAAGAGAGGGCTTTTACCCGATCATAATCAAAGTCACTTTTTATTTTGTAGTCTTCAAGGCTCTCTATTTTGTCCGCTAATTTTTGTTCTCGTTCAATATAGGGTTGGTACTTTACTATGATTTCTACCTGTTCAAGGATTTCTTTGTCAAATTCTTTTAGGGTTGTTTCAAAAGTAGAATTGATTTTTATGAGTTCTGAAAAGCCAATTTCTGTTCTTTTCAACAGATTTATAGCGGAGATTTTTTCTTCTATTGGCGAAGTTTTTAAATCTAGAAGCAACGAGTTCGCGTCTTCAGGACTTGCCTTCAATTTATTTAATTCAGATAGACAGCTTGCAATCTTCTTTTTCTTGTCAATAACATTGGATAGACGTTCCTCAGACGCCAATCCGATTTTGTGACCTAGCCCGGTTAATCGTAAGTCGGCATTGTCTTGTCTCAAAAGAATTCGGTATTCGGCTCTGCTTGTAAACATTCGATAGGGCTCTTGGGTACCCTTATTTATCAGGTCGTCAATCAACACGCCTATATAGGCTTCCGATCTTTTCAAGACGAATGGTTCCTTTTCTTTTACTTTGTTATGCGCGTTAATCCCTGCCATAAGCCCTTGGCAGGCGGCTTCTTCATACCCTGTGGTTCCGTTGATTTGACCTGCAAAGTACAGATTATCAATAAGTTGTGTCTCTAAAGTGCTTTTAAGCTGAGTTGGAGGGAAATAATCGTATTCAATGGCATAGCCAGGTCTGAACATTTTAACCTTCTCAAATCCAGGTATTTTTTTTAGCCCTTCATATTGAACAGCTTCAGGTAATGAAGAAGAAAATCCGTTGACATATACTTCGATCGTGTTCCATCCTTCTGGCTCTACAAAGATTTGATGACGGTCCCTTTCTGCAAAACGGTTAATCTTGTCTTCGATAGATGGGCAATACCGAGGGCCAACACCTTCTATTCTTCCTTGGAACATTGGAGATTGCGCAAATCCTTTTTCTAGTTCCTTGTGAACTTCACTGTTTGTATACGTGATCCAACAACTGGCTTGTTTCGTAAGGGGCTTGGTTCCTGAGAATGAAAATTTACCAGGATTTAGGTCTCCAGGTTGTTCGGTCATATTATTATAATTCAATGACCTCCCATCTACTCTAGGTGGTGTTCCAGTCTTCATTCTTCCTGATTCAAACCCAAGGTTAACTAACTGTTCGGTAATTCCTGTGGCCGCTTTTTCTGCTGTTCGACCACCTCCAAAGTTTTTTTCACCGATATGAATTTTCCCATTGAGGAATGTTCCATTGGTTAGTACTACCGATTTTCCTTTTATATCTATTCCAAGAGAAGTCTTGACTCCGAATACTTTATTGTCTTTAACGAGTATTCCGGTTACCATCTCTTGCCAAAAGTCAACATTTGTAGTTCTCTCTAAAGCTAGCCTCCACTCTTCTGAAAATAGTGCTCTGTCGTTTTGAGTTCGTGGACTCCACATTGCGGGCCCTTTTGAAAGATTGAGCATCCGAAATTGGATCATGGATTTGTCAGAAATAATCCCTGAGTACCCTCCTAGTGCATCTATCTCTCGAACAATCTGCCCTTTGGCCACGCCACCCATTGCTGGATTGCAAGACATTTGGCCTATCGTCTGCATGTTCATAGTGATCAAAAGGACTTTTGATCCCATGTTAGCTGCGGCTGCGGCCGCTTCACAGCCTGCATGCCCAGCCCCTATCACAATTACATCGTATTCAGGAAACATAAATCATTTAGTTCCACGTGGAACATTCTGTTTTTTGGTTTTGGAAATCAAAGGTGTTTCACGTGGAACATCTTTTTGTGCAAAGATAAGTAAGCATCTTCCTTTTTGCGCATTTGTGCCTTTTCTGTAGGATTTTTATCCTTATATCCTATCAAATGCAGAACGCCATGAATCATAACTCGTTTTAGTTCCTCCTCAAAGGGACAAGCGAACTTAATGGCGTTTTCCGTAACCCTATCAATGCTTATATAGATTTCACCCCCGATGGCCTTGTCTATGGAAAAATCAAAGGTGATGATGTCAGTAAAGGTTTCATGGTGAAGGAAGATCTGGTTTAGGCTCAATAGATAACTATCGGAGCAAAAGATAAAACTGATTTCACCACTATTCCTTTTTTCCTTCTTAGCGCATTCCTTTATCCAAGCTGTGATTTTTCTAGGATTCTTTATTTTGAAAGGAATTTCCTCGTAAAAGAATCGGATAGGCATTATTGATTCATATAAAAGCTCAGTTCTACAACTTTGCCTTTTTCCTTGAAATCCACTTCGTCCGATAGGTTCTTCATTAAAAAGATACCTCTACCACCAGGCTTAGAGATATTCTCTGGCGAAGTGGGATCTGGAAGCTTATGGTAATCAAATCCATTTCCTTCGTCTTGAATCTTGAATTTTATTAATCCTTCCTCCAAAGAAAGGGATATAAAAACATTTTTTGAAGAGTCGTCCTTATTTCCATGCTTGATCGCATTATTAACAGCCTCAGTTACTGCAATCATTACGTTCCCATAAATATCATCGTTCAAGTGATATTTTTCCTTCGCATTATCAATGAAACTTTCAATGATTCGAATGTTCTCTGCCAATGAGGGGATTTCGATGCTAATTTTCTTTACGCCTTCCATCTAATTGAGTCTTTTGAAATATTCATTAACTTCTTTTTTATAATAGGGCAAAAGGCGCGGAGGCACCGTTTTTAGCAATTCTACCTCTTTTTCCTTTAACCTTAAATATTCTTTAAATGCTCTTGGAATTTCATTGGTATAATCTTTGGCTGTTTCCCCTTTTCGCTCTTCATCCAAATTTTGTTCTCGCATAGATTTCTCGGCTTCCAATAGTCGGGTCAGTATTTCTTTCTGGCGTTTAATGGTCTCTTCAGTAATCCGCTTATTGACTAGATCAATTTCCGTTTGTTCCATCTTTCCAGGTAGATCATTGCCTGGAATTTGACCGCCTTCCTTTTTCAACTTCTCCTGCATTTCTTGCAAGGCTTTTCTAATACGGGCTTGCTCTGCCGCCATTCGGGCAAGCTCTTCTGAAAACTGGCGACCTGACTTTTGGCCGTTTTTGAGCTGCTGTATTTTATCGTTAATTTCTTGTTGCATTTTTCCCAAGCCAGGCATTTTGTTCTTTCCTTTTTTTCCCTTCCCTTTTGAGGGCATCGCATTCGCCATCATTTTCATCATCATTTCGAAATGATCATTCAGCATTAAAGCAAGATTATTGATGCTGGTCATTGAATATTGCATTTCGGTACTGGCATTTCCTTTGAGCCTTTCTTTCATATTGCCAACGGCTTTATCAATGTGATTGTTCAATTCACTTACTTCCCTGGTAACGATCGAGCCCATAAAAGCATCCTTCTTGGCAAGCACTAATAAGCTGTCTTCCAATACTTTAGCGTCATCCTTTACCTTTAACTGGCCTTCCGAAATTTGAATATTTTTAGGATCAGATTGTTGTACTGCCCCAAATTCCTTCATTAAGTTTTCCTGATCAAAAGACAATTTTATCAGACCGTGAACTATTTGGCGAAGACTCTCCAGGTTTTGCATATCTATTTCTATTTCCATTCCATTTTGCATGCCTTGAAGTTGCTCTTGCATTTTTTTCATTTTGCTCAACGATTTCTTCTGTTCACCAGATGATTTTTTAGGATTCCCTTCCTGGAGCGACTTCTGACTTTCTTCCTCCGACTTTTCGAGCTGCTGAACGTCTTCTTTGGTGGGGATATTCTCGTCCTTACGATCAGTCTCCTCACCCATTTTTTTTAGGTCTTCAACTGTTTTTTCAAACTTTTCGGTATCGTTTTTAAGGTTTTCCTGTTCCTTGGCCAATTCTTCATTGCTTTTTGTTTCCGGACTTTCACTTTTAGCCGCTTCTTTAAGACTGTCGGTTTGAGATTTGGCCGATTCCTCCGTTTTATTCAGAAGGTTTTCTTGTTTCTCCAATTGCATCTTTATTTCATCAATAGCTTGATCCAATTTATAATCGTATTGCAATTGTTTGAAAAGTGAAAGCGTTCGTTCTAATTCTTTTTCTAAATTGATTTCTTTGCGATCCATTTTATCCAACATATTCTGGATTTGCTTCAAGTCCGAATTTTCTTTCAGCAGCTTCTCCAGTTCATTAAATAGCTTTTTGGTTTCTTCATCCAGAAGCTCGTTCATCAGTTTTTGTATTTGCTCTGATTTTTCTTTTATCCGCTCATCTTCTTTAGTGAAAGATTCTTTTTTCTGCTCAAGCAATTGGTTTTCCTTTTTTAGTTCTTCAATCGTTTGATCCAATTTCTTCTTTTGGGCGACAAGGTCTTCCAGTAATTTTTTGTCCTGCCAATCGAGGCTTTGCTTTCCCTTCAGCTTTTCCTGCGCTTCACTGATGGATTGTTTTAAGTCTTTCGCTTTCTGTAGGCTTTTGTCGATCATTTTTTCTGCCGACTGCTGTTGATTGGAGATGTCTAATTTTAATTTAGCCTCCGTGGGTATAGCTAATTCATAACTTGCCGACCGGGTTGCTTTCCTGCCATTCACGCCATCATTGTCCCAAACCTCAAAATAATAACTGAGGCGATCACCGGGCTTCAGGTGAAGGGAATCAATGTTCCAAGAATAGAAAAAGTTTTGTTGGACTTGGTTCTTGTCGATGGCAATCTTTATCGGTTGCTTTTTATTTTCAACACGATCTCTTTCTATTTGATAATTCAAACGCAACTCGCTGATTCCGTAATCGTCTTTTAGTTGACCTCCTAAAAAAACAGATTTAAAAAGTACAGAGTCCTGAAGGTTTTCGATGTGTATTTCAGGGAATTGATCCTTTATCACCCGGATATCGTACGAAATCTTATCTTTGTTTTTGCTCGACTCATTTTCCAGAATTACGGAGTAGTGGTCAGGGTCTCTAAAACTTTTACCGAATGTAAAAACCTGATTATCAATCAATTGCATGCTTTCTGGAATATCTTTTGATTCGAAAAGAATTTGTGCTTTACTGGCATTTGCGGCTTGGAGTTTCCAATTCACATGGGTGCCTTCAGGCACCTCAAGATTTCCGGCATTTATAATTTCCTGTACGCCTTTTCTCGTGTACGCTGGAAAATTCAGTAAGAATTTGAGTTGCGTAACCTCTGGTCGGTTGGCCAATTGGATTTTATACAAAGGGGAGAAAAATCCTGAGCCATCAATTTGAAAATTAAGTGGGCTTTGCATTTTCTCAAACGTGTATTCAAATTTTCCATTTTCCAGCCCTTCCATTTTCCAGCGTTGCTTCCCGGCAACAAGGTAGGCTGATTTTGGAATGGCTTTTCCGCTAAAGGACATTTGAATGGTGTAATCTTCGTTGAAAAATGCGGTAAGATTTTTATTCAAAAGATTAAATTCAAAAGGGGCTTCGGGAGAAAACTCCTGATTAAATCGAATAATACGGGAGGTGCTTTTGGTAAAAATGCTGCTATCCACAAAAACCAAAACAATAATAATAGCCACTGGAAAAATAAGATAACGCAAGTACTTTTTATTTGTGGACAGATCTACGGCCTTTTCAAATTGAACCGGACGTAATTGGGCAGACTTTTGTGCGATACTGGCCTCGAGCAATGGATTTTTTTTAGAAGTTGATGCTAGTTGCAGAATGTTCAGTAGCCGATCTGCAACGGTGGGAAAGTAGTTTCCGATAAGCTTAGCACTTTCTTCTTCATCCAATCCCCTTTTGTAAATCAACCATCGAAGTGGTTTCCAGAAAAAACGAAAAACGAAAAAGGCCACCAGGGCAAAGAAAAGGATCAAAATAGAGAAACGGGCAGAACGCCCCAACCACAGGTTATATTCTAATAACGCGGCAACAAGAAAATAGAATAGCCCGAATGCAGGCACAAGAATAGCTCCGCGAAGAAATAAATTAATAAAATACTTTCGCTTAAAAAGCGCGATTTTTTGATTAATGTCTTTAATCCCCTCTTCCATTCGTGTGTATTACAACGGCCTGTGAACCTTCATAGTTTTGAAGGGACTAAGGTAACGACACCCATTTCTGATTCAAAGGAAAAAGATCGCCTTCTTTAATTCTTTAAGGATTGGAAGGTGCGGGCAACTCCCACCCTATTTCATTTTCAAAGTATTCGATAACATGCATTTTTAATAATTTCTCTTGCTCTATCAAATCAAAATGAGGAAGTTTCTTTACCAATTTCCAATGTGGCCACCCCTGACTATCGGTACCCTCAAGGGTATAATAACCTGAAAGGCTTAACACTTTGCAAATTGCGATATGCATCAAGTCTTGCTTTTCTTCTTTCGAGAAATTCTTGGCACCACGACCCAGCTCTTGTACGCCAATAATAAAAAGGACTGCATTGAGGTCACTGGGCTTCTTGCCAACTGATTTTTCCAATTGGATTAGCAGCCTTTGCCAATGCCTATCTAAGTCAAGGTCTCGCTTGATCATCTAGTTTTTGCATAATTCTTCCCAATATTCAAAAGCCCTGCGAAGGTGGGGCACCACAATGGTTCCGCCCACGAGCGTGGCAACACCCATTGCCTCATGCACCTCTGCCGTTGTGAGGCCAACTTCTTTACATTTACCCAAATGATATTTTACGCAATCATCGCAACGCAAAACCAAGGAACATGTCAGGCCAATTAATTCTTTGGAACGCACATCCAGCGCTCCGGCTTGGTAGGCGTTAGTATCCAGATTGAAAATCCGCTTGATGATCAGATTGTCTGAAGCCAGAATTTTTTCATTCATTTGGCTTCGGTATTTATTAAATTGCTCAACTAATCTCATAATCCTTTTTATGCAAAGATGAGTTTGTTACCTATCAAATCAAACGGCAATTCCTTGTTAAATGTGATTTCGGATTTCACAAGCTTGTTCTTTCCAGAACACTGCCTTGGATGTTCCTCCGGTTTGGTCAAAGGGGAAGAAATTTTATGTAGCCGATGTTTATTAGAATTGCCAAAGACTGATTATTTGAGTGTCAATGAAAATCCCGTAAAGGAGAAATTTTTGGGAAGACTTCCTGTCAAGTATGCATGGGCGTTTATGAAGTTCAGGAAAACAGGAATTGTGCAGCACCTTCTCCACCAATTAAAATACAATAACAAACCAGAAGTAGGAATAAAGCTGGGTAAATTTTTTGGAATGGCATTAAATGATTTTGGATTGATGACAGAATTTGATTTGATAATCCCGATGCCGTTGCATCAATCACGAGAAAATAAGCGTGGTTATAACCAGAGCACGAAGTTTGCAGAAGGGCTTACCGCCTCATTAAATATACCTTGGTCTGATAAGGTTGTAGTTCGACAAAAGAATACGGCAACGCAAACCCGCAAGAATAAAACAGAGCGATGGGAAAATGTACAACGTGCATTTACGGTGAAAAATCCCTCGGTAATCCATGGCAAACGAATCTTGTTAGTGGACGACATTATAACCACAGGTGCCAGCATTGAGGCTTGTGGTCGAGAGCTATTGAACCATGGCTGCAAAGAGTTGAGTGTTTCCTGTATCGCTGAGGCGCAATAAAAAAAGCCCTAACCGAGGGCTTTTTTTATTGCGTTTTTTTCTGTTAGTAATTTGATCCAGCGCGAATCATTGCACAACGGAAACCAATTGTGGCTGTAGCAGAGTCTTCATCAAGGAATCTGCGGGTTCCTGGTGACATCCAATAGGCCACATCTTTCCATGATCCTCCTTTGTAAACCCTTGACCGATCGGAGATTAATGAAATAAACCCTTGGGGATTCTTTGTATATTCAGGAATCCGAAGAGTCTTCTGTTTTCCGTCAGGAAGTGTAACCACGGAATCCTTTATCGTTTTGGTGTATTGATTGCGGTAAGAGCTGTGGCTGTCGATAAAATCATCTCTGCGAATCGGATTGAGGTCGTCAAAATCCTGAAAAGAGAGAGGCCTATAAACATCCATTACCCACTCACTCACGTTTCCGGCCATGTTGTACAAACCGTAATCGTTTGGAGGATACTCATAAATATAAGAAGTAATCAAAGCACCATCATTTAAGTGGCCGGCTATACCTGCATAGTCACCCCGTCCTCGTTTAAAATTGGCTAGGAAATAACCCATTTGTTTTCCATACGGGTTGCGAAGTGCATGACCATCCCAAGGATAAATCCGTTGGTGGGTTTGCATTTCATCAAGCCACTGGGTTGCAATCAGTGCTTGTGCAGCATATTCCCATTCCGCTTCTGTTGGTAGGCGATAAGCAGGAATAACTACGCCAGACTCTAGGGGGATTCTTCCACCACCACTTTGTTCGGCAGGTTTCTCAATGCCTGCTCTTTCTGCTAAGTCCGCATTGACTACGGCTGTTCTCCATTTTGAATACTCGTTCGCTTGTTTCCATTTCACACCTACTACAGGGAAATAACGAAAGCCAGGGTATCTTAAATAGTGATCTACATAGGGATCGTTAAAAGCTAACCGGGATCGCCAAACCATGGTGTCTGGTAAAGCGGCCTGATAGGCTTTTCCACCATCTACTTTAGTGGAATCTGTGGTTAAATGGTAGAGATACTCTAACCAATGGATATTGGCTATTTCAGTTTCATCCATATAAAATGAAGCAACAGAAACGGTTCTTTCCAAGTTGTCGTGATAGCCAAGGATGTCCTCTTCAAAAGAACCAAGCACAGAACGCCCACCTTCAATGAACACCATGTTAGGGGCATCCGGCTGCGAATTATAAGGCATCACGGCAAAACCCTCTGCGGCATCACGAGTGTATTTCAGCCCTGTTGCGGTACTCATTTGTCCAGGGTTTTGGGCAGTGGGCTTCCCTCCTTTTTTTAGAAGGAAACAAGAAGAAACCACCAAAGAAAGCCCAGTTAAGATAAAAAATGACTTTAAATGCTTCATTTGCTTTTGATAATTAATAAAAGTAACCGCTAATATAAATATATAACCACATGTTTTCCAAAGAGTAATATTTTTTTAGTGAATCCCTCAATGAAGATAGGGATTTCTTATGCAGCAAAACGAAAGGCCAACAAGAATATTATTAGTTCAATTTGGGAAAAAAATTCCATTTCTGAAACGGAAAGGCCATTATTATTCTTAGAAATCAGGCATATAATGGCGTTGGCATAGTTTTCCCTAGATCCATGGTATATATAAACGAAAGATGAATAATCTAAAGGAGTTTCAAAATGCAACGTTCGAGAAGAAGTGTGACTGGGTGACGGCAAACTCAAACTATCTTGCTGTTCGAAGATTGGGTGAAGCCAAAGTGTACCTTTACCATACCAAAGCCTTTTTTATAGAAGTCTATTATTCACCGACTCATAAAAAAATATTGATGATCAACGCCTTCAATTCCAACGTAGGGCTTGAACCCTATACAGACGATGTTTCTTTGGCAGATTTAAAACTCTGATCGGCAATAAGCGGCTGAAGGAACTCAATGGCGCGCTCAACGGTCTCTACGTTTTCGGTGATAAGAAGCAGTTTCCCTGCAGTGTCTTTCATCCGGCAGCTTTTAGAGCGGGTTTGCACAAAAGATAAAATTTTTCCGAATATACCCGACTTAAAATAGGCTTCATTTCCTGAGAGGAACTGCAAACGGAGCTTTCCGTTTTTCAAACTAATTTTTTCAAACCCTATAATTTCTCCTAGCCAACGTAGGCGGACGGTATTGATCAATTGCTCGACAGGGGTTGGGTACGAACCGAAACGATCTTTGAGTGAGTCACTGAATTTTTCTAGTGCATCTTCGTCTGCGATACTGTCTAGTGTTGAATATAATTGCAGTCGCTCTGCAGCGCTGTTGATATAGTCATCTGGAATGAGGATTTCTAAATCAGTCTCGATCACACAATCGGGTACCATTAGCTTAGCCTTTTCCGAAAGTTCCTCGGCAAAGAGTTCTTTGAATTCCGTTTCTTTTAATTCTTGAATGGCATCGTCAAGGATTTTGTGATAGGTATCAAAACCCAGGTCGGTAATGAATCCGCTTTGCTCTGCACCCAACAAATTTCCGGCACCACGAATATCAAGGTCGCGCATGGCCACTTTAAAGCCATCGCCCAATTCAGAGAATTCTTCCAAGGCAGCCAGCCGCTTTCGCGAATCGGAGGACAAGACCATCGTGGGTGGGGTCAACAAATAGCAATAGGCCTTTTTATTTGATCGTCCTACGCGCCCACGCATTTGGTGAAGGTCGCTCAGACCGAACAAGTGGGCATTATTAATAATGATTGTGTTGGCGTTGGGGATATCCAGACCAGACTCAATAATATTTGTTGAAACCAAAACATCGTATTCACCCTCAATGAATTTCACCATTACTTTTTCCAGTCGGTCGCCATCCATTTGGCCATGAGCAATACCGATCCTGGATTCGGGAACTAATTTGAAAACTACGTTGGCAACTTGCTCAATATCACTGATGCGATTATGTACGAAAAATACCTGGCCACCTCGTCTAAGCTCGTAACTGACGGCATCACGGATTTTGGTTTCATCGAAAGTATGGAGTTCGGTGGTTACCGGTTGACGGTTGGGAGGAGCTGTTGCGATAATGCTTAGATCACGAGCGCCCATTAAAGAAAAATGCAGGGTGCGCGGAATGGGTGTTGCGGTTAGCGTTAGTACATCCACATTTACTTTCAATTCTTTAAGCCGATCTTTTGTTTTCACACCGAATTTCTGCTCTTCATCAACGATCAACAAACCGAGATCTTTGAATTCGACATCTTTGCTCACAACGCGGTGAGTGCCAATTATTATGTTGATGGTTCCCGATTTTACTTCGGACAAAATTTCTTTTATCTCCTTATTTGTTTTGAATCGGGAGACGTATTCAATTTTAACAGGGAAATCAGCAAGCCTTTCGGAGAACGTGCGCCAGTGCTGCATGGCTAGGATGGTAGTGGGCACAAGCACACAAACCTGCTTGCCCTCGGTGGTTGCTTTAAAAGCGGCACGAATGGCCACTTCAGTTTTACCAAAACCTACATCACCGCACACCAATCTATCCATAGGATGGGGTAGTTGCATATCCTTCTTCACGTCTTCAGTAGCCTTGGCCTGGTCTGGTGTGTCTTCATAGATAAAAGAAGTCTCCAGTTCTGCCTGCAAAAAACTATCCGGCGCAAAAGCAAAACCATTGACTTGCTTTCGTTTGGCATAAAGGGAGATCAACTCTTTGGCAATGTCTTTTACCTTCTTTTTTACTTTGGCTTTTTTACTTTCCCATTCGCCAGAGCCAAGTTTGCTGATGGCCGGAGGTGTGCCCTCTCTGCCGGAATACTTCGATATTTTATGAAGCGCGTGAATGCTCACCGTCAACAAATCATCATCCCGAAAAACCAACCGAATAGATTCTTGCTCTTTCCCGTTTATCTCTTTCTTTTCAAGACCAGCAAACTTGCCAATGCCATAGTCAATGTGGGTAACAAAGTCTCCCGGTTGTAGCGATTGCAATTCACGAAAAGTGAGTGCTTTGGATTTCGAAAATTTTTCTTTTGCCTGATAGCGATGATAGCGCTGAAAAATCTGGTGATCCGTATAACACGCTACCTTCATTTGTGCGTCCACAAATCCTTGACGCAACGTAAAATCTAATGGCTGAAAATGTAGCTCTGGATGGATTTCCTCAAATATCCCTTGCAACCGTTCAACCTGCTTGGGTTGGTCGGAAGCAATAAAGTTTTCAAAATCCTTTTGCTGAAGTTCCAGAAGGTTAGCCGCCAGCAATTCAAAGTTTTTGTTAAAGGACGGCTGAACCGAAGACTTGAATTCATATTTCTTTTCCGACTCAAAATAAAACCGTTGACCGAACTCAATGCAAACAAATTTTTTCAGATGCTTTTCGAATTCGCCAACAGCCTCAAATAATTGAAAAGGCTCGAGTACAATCTTGGTTTGGCCGCTTTCTCGAAGGATTTTGTCAAAATGCTCACTCGCCTTCTCAAAACTTTTATTTAGCACATCACGGGTAAGTTCTACATCTTTAACCCAAACCCGGGTATTGGGGGAAATGAATTCAAAAAACGACTGGCGTTCTTCCTGCATTAAGCGGGTTTGAACATTGGGCATCAGGCTAACCTTTTCCAACGTGTCGACCGAAAGCTGAGAGCCGGGATCAAACGACCGAATGCTGTCTACTTCGTCACCAAATAATTCAATACGGAAAGGAAGTTCGTTGGCAAAAGAGAATACATCAATGATTCCCCCGCGCACGGCAAACTGGCCAGCCTCATAAACAAAATCCGATTTCTCAAAGTCGTAGGTGTGCAAAAACTCTTCAAGAAATTCACGGTCAAGCTTTTCGCCTTTGATCACCAAAAAGGTGTTCGAGGATAGTGATTTTTTATTAATTACCTTTTCTGAAAGTGCTTCCGGATAAGTGATAATGATGTTGTTTTCGGGATGATGGCTCAACCGATTCAGAGTTTCTGAACGCATCAGCACATTGGCGTTCTCAATTTCATCGTGCTCGTACGGCTTTTTGTACGACATCGGAAAATAGAGGATCTCCGATTTCCCTAAAAGGTTTTGTAAATCATTTTGAAAATAGCCAGCCTCTTCGCGATCGTGAAGAATAATTAAGTGATTGGCTCTTGTGCTATGATGAACCGATGCAAACAAAACAGCATCGAGGCTTCCGTGAAGGTTTTTTAGGTGGAGGGTGCGGTTATTGGACGTACGAATCCCCTCGGCCAGCATTTGTACTAAACTGTCCGCTTTATATAGGGAAACAAAATCGTGAGCCTTCAAACTTTAAAACGAGGCGCAAATATAAATCAGGAATCTAGGATTCGCAGGTTTTAGAAGATTGATTTTCGGAAATAAAGTTAATGCGCAATTTTTAGATGCTGCATAGAGCATTAAGTTGATTTAGGTTTCTATTTAAAGAAGTTTGAAATTTACCCTATGTATTATCCCCGCCTGCTTTGTTTGCTGTTGAGTATTACTGCGATTTTGTTTTTGTTGATCGGGTTGGTCAAACCTTGGCTGCTACTTTGGTGGGAAGATCAGCAAAACCGAAGGAAGGTAATCAAGGTCTATGGCACCGTGGCCATACTTTTTTATGCGCTCTATTGGCTGCTGGCGTTTATTCCATCCGCGTAGCGAGGACGATATGTTTCTTTTTTATTCCCGTAAAGGCGATCACATAATTTTCGCCACCATCTTCCAATTTTAATTTCTTTTTTAATTCTTCTGCCTTGAGCGGATAATTGCGCGTAACCACATTGGCTTTTTTCGAAAGGAGATTTTTTGGATTAAAATGTAAATCCTCAATCTTAAAAACCCTGCCTGGGAAATCCAATTTTTCCGTAGCGGTGTACAAGTGAGTATTGGGGTGGAGTTTCTTCACACCATATTTTTCTCCAACAAATTTAAAAGCTCCTGATTTTAATATAGAAGCGTTCGGTTCGTAAAGATAGAGTTCCGGTTCACCTAAATGGGCAACGGAATTTTGCTCTTCGCTAAACATGAATGTGAAAATGCGATTAGCTTCACCAAGTTGATTTAAGTTATAGGTTTCAATTAAGGTTTCACCCGTAAAGCCTTTTTGCAAAAGGAAAAGCAGCTCTTTGCATTCGTTGCCAACCGATACCACGAATACTTTTTTTACGTGGATCAATTCGCGAAGCCCTTGATGGATATCGAGAAGAGGAGAAACTTTGATCAAAACGAATTCTGTTCGGTTGAATAATTTGGGCAATACGTTTTGTACGTCTGGTTGGCAATCGACCAACCGAAATACTTTCTTCGATTGCAAATCTCTTCGCGAGGGATCAACAAAAACAAAATCAAATTTTTTACTAGCAGAATTTAAAAAATTCTCAGCGGTCATGTTATGGAATTGAACATTTTGAACTCCGAGCGTTTTAAAATTGTGACTAACAATATTTAATAACGATTGATGAGGCTCTACAAAATCCAAATAATCGGAGGCTTTGCTAAAGAAAAAACTATCCACTCCAAACCCACCAGTTAAATCTGATATGGACTGGAATTTATTTTTGCCCAATTCTTTTGAAAGGAGTTGTACTTTAAACCGAGCTGTAGCTTCAGAAGAGCTTTGTTCTAAATTAACGGAGGGTGGATATACGACACCTTTAGAGGAATAAAAACTTGGAACTTTATAGGCAATTTTTTTTCGGACTAAAATTTGATCGGCAACCAAACCAAACGGCACTCCGCAAATTTCTTTGTTGATCAAAACTAACTTTTGCACATCAGCGGTTTCGTGCTCACGAATATAGTCCTGAACGGAGACGCTAGCCAAATTTTCTAAATCGGTGATGGTCATTCTTTATCACTTGGCATTTTTGACGTTTTCAAAAACCCATTTGATTTCTTTGGAGTCGGCAACGCCACTGATGGGCATAAGTTGGCTTGGTTTTAACTTTTTGCTATCGAAAATACCGGCCGCTTTGTTGGTTACTACAAACAAGAGTTGTTTCTCCGGCATGTGATCGCAAATCAGTTTTAATGTTTCATAGCCACTTTTGGTAAAACGAATGTTGAAAAACTGTGTTGTTTTAAGAAGATCATATTGCAATTGACCGACCACACTAAACTCAGCCGATTTGATAATTGGTTCGTCTGTGATGCAATATTCGTTTTGGTTTTGGTAATCCACCGATTTCACTAAGTGCGAACAATTTCCCTTGGTTTCAGCAATCAAAAAAAAACCCGTTTGTGCGGAGGCACAAAAACGAATCGCCAAGAAGAAAAACGTAGCGGTAACAGAAATCTTCATGTTGCCATACCTCATTTGAGGATAAAGCTAAGAAAAAATTATTCGGATCTCAACGACTTCACTGGATCAGAACTTGCCGCTCGTATGGACTGATACCCCATCGTGAGCCAAGCAATAACAAAGGTGATTACTCCAGCGAAAAGATAAACCATTACCCCGATCTCTGTTTTGTAGGTATAACTTTTCAGCCACCAATCTACGCCAAACCAGGCGAGCGGAGCGGCAATCACAAAGGCAATGATTAATAATTTACCAAATTCCTTTGAGAGCAAAACCACAATGCTGCTCACACTTGCACCCAACACTTTTCGTATTCCGATTTCTTTGGTTCGTTGTTCGGCAGTGAATGCGGTGAGCGCGAACAACCCCAGACAAGCGATGATGATCGCGAGACCAGCGAAAACAAAAAATATTTTAGACAGGCGTTGTTCGGCAGCATACATCCTTCCAAAGTCTTCATCGAGAAAGGAATATTGGAATGGTTGACTAGGCGCCAATTGTTTCCAGATTTTTTCAATAGATTCTATCACTTGTTCTGTGCTGCCTGCATTGAAACGTAAAATTACACTTCCATCACTTTTACCGGGAAAAACTCCTAAAGGATGAATACCTTCTTTCATGGAAGAAAAATGAAAATCTTCCACGACACCAATTACTGTCCAGTATTTGACTTTACTTGGGTCTGGCGAGCCGTCAGGAAGCTGCCCATCAAATGTGCTTATTTTTTTGCCAATGGGATCATTGCCTAACTCAAATTGCTGAATCCCTTTTTCATTGAGTACCACCGCAGAAGAGTCTGAAGGGAACTGGATTGAAAAATCGCGGCCCAATTTTATTTTCATGCCCAAAGTTTTGATGTAGTCGAAATCTGCAGTCCAATTTTGTAAGCTCACTAGATTTTCCGTGGTAGGTTGATTGCCTTGCTTCCAAAAAGTATTGTCATTTCTCCAGGAGTCTGCCCCTTCTACCGGAAGGAAGCCGGAAACCGTTACACTTTCGATGGAACTGATTTTTGATATTTCATTTTTGAACGATTGAACATTCGGGCGCAGTGCGTAGCCATCGTGAACCACAATAACCTGATCCTTTGCAAAGCCGAGTTTTTTGTTTTGAATGTAATTCAACTGACGGTTCACCGTGATGGCTCCGACAATGAGTGCGATGGAAATCACAAATTGAAAAACCACAAGCGTACTGCGAATCGTTCCGCTTTTCATGCCACGAGATACTTGACCCTTCAATACATCCACCGGCTTAAAGGCAGAAAGAAAAAAGGATGGATACAATCCTGCCATCAATCCAATCAGTAGTGAAGAAATAAAAAGGATCAAATAGAAATTTGGACTTTCTACGGGAAGTTGCAGCTGCTTTAGTGACAAGTTATTGAAGACGGGCAAAAATAAAAAGCATAACCCAATGGCTAATAAGAATGAAAAAATAGTTACCAATGTAGATTCCATAAGAAATTGACGAACTAAATGAGAACGCAACGAACCCATCACTTTGCGTACCCCAACTTCTTTTGCCCGATTGCTGGAGCGCGCGGTAGAAAGGTTCATAAAATTTATACAAGCGATAGCCAGGATAAAAATTGCAATGGTGCTGAACAAATAGACATAGGTGATGCTTCCGTTGGGTTCAAATTCACCCTGCAAATCAGAATGTAAATGAATATCCAGAAGGGGCGTAAGTGTGGTTTCATATTTGTTTCCACTAGCTTTGAACTTTTCCATAGTAAACTCACCCCCCAGAATTTGAGCAACTTGAGGCCCCACATATTTTTTTAAAAACCCAGGAAGTTTGGCTTCTAAACCTTTTGGATCGACTCCTTCTTTCAGCAAGAGATAGGTTTGGAAATTATTGCTCAAATAAACTGTTGATTGAGCTTCTTTTGCCACAGGCCAATCGCCAACCATCGCGATCAGAATGTCAAAATGAAAATGAGAAGTAGCAGGGATATCTTCGAAAACAGCGGTCACCTTTCCGTTATATTTATTATCGAGAATCAATGTTTCTCCCAGCGCACTCTTTGCTGGAAAATACTTTTCAGCCATTGATTTGCTGATGGCAATACTCGCTGGGGCTTTCAAGGCTGTGTTTGGATTGCCCTCTAAAACTTTTACTGAGAAAATTTTGAAAAAGGTGCTGTCAGTCCAGGTCACTTTTCGTTCTTTAATGCTTTCTTTTCCGGCTGATGTTTTGACTAAATAGGAGCCAAGCGTACGAAAGCGAACTGTTGCTTCAATTTCAGGATAGTCTTGTTGCAGTGAATGGGCGAAAGGAGCCGGACTATAAGCCATCGTCATGTGGTTACCACCAAATTTGATTTCGTTGTTGACTCGGTAAATGCGGTTCGCCTTCGTGTTAAATTTATCGTAACTCAGTTCATCAATGATAAACAAAACGATGACCATACAGGCGGCCACCCCAGTGGCCAGCCCAACAATGTTGATGAAGGAATAGATGCCTTGCTTCCGCAGGTTGCGCCAAGCAATGGTGAGATAATTTTTTAACATGATCTTGGTCTTTTGGTTTTCAAATAATAGTGTTTGTTTCTGTGCTTCACGAAGGCCGCTAGTGTGTCCAAATGATTTTAATATTTCCTGATACGCCTCGACAAAATTTTTTCCGTTACTAATTTCATTTTCCACAGCAGAACAAACATGATCTATCAATTCTTCCTGAATCCCTTCCGCAACAATGCCTCGGTTGTTCAGGTCTTTGATGATGTAATTGATGTGGTCGTTTGTCAATTTCACTTTGCCTACTGTTGACTGCCTACTGCCTATTGATTTCCACCTGTAACACCGCACCCATCGTTCGCATGAAGTCAATAAACTCACTTACGCGGTCTTTTGCTTCGGATTTTCCAAGGAGCGTGAGCATATAATATTTGCGTACCCTTTTACCAACAATTATTTTCTCTGTTTTTAAGAACCCTTCCGCCTCCAATTTGTGCAGTGTGGGGTATAGCGCACCTTCGGTAAGCGCAATGCTTCCATCAGAAAGTGCTTTCACGCGTTGAGTGATTTCGTAACCATACGTTTTGCCATAATCTTTTAGCACTTTTAGCACGATGGTTTGCAAGGTGCCCTTCAATAATTCGGAAGAGTGTGTCATTGATACATAATTCACTTAGGCATAAGACGCTTTTGTGCGAGGTTCGGTTGCATTTCTCATAGAGAAATTTTTCTAAAAGGGAAAAACCGCTTAAATTGTGGAGCTATCCACTCCTATGAAAAAACATTATTGGTTTATTGCCTTGTTTGGAATCTGGTGTTTACTTTCTGCACTTTGGTATTTTTTGAGAATTAAGGCCGTCAATACCGATCCCTCGGTCTTCAATCCACATGATTCACTAATTGCTATTGCAGAAATTTTGGTGATGTTGCTAGGCGCATGCCTGTTGGGCTACGCTATTGCCTGGTGTATGCGAGGCGAAACCATCCAGCGCGAGGAAGAAAAGTTGGATAAAGTTTATGCGGAAAAAGTAATTCTGGTAGAAAATCATGACGAGCTCAAATCCCAGGTTGAATTATGGCGCGAAAAACACAGGGCCGATGTAGGGTCGAGTCAGGAAAGAATTGCAGAGGTACAAATAGAAAATGAAAGTTTACATAAACAATTAACCGAAACAGAATCTTCCCTTTCGCTTTCACAGCAAGAAGCGTTGGCTGCACAATCGAAGATGGAACAGGTCAATTCCGAGGTTAGTACGTTGCGTTACCGAAGCCGTCAATTGGAATTTGAGGTCAAAGAAAAGGAAGAAACGGTAAATCGGTTAAAAAAGGAATTAGAAACCGCAATCTCCCAAAAGGAAAAGCCATCGCTTTCAGATCATCCCTTTGTTAGGCCGCTTGAATCGGAAGAAAAAGATGATCTGACAAAAATAAAAGGCGTTGGGCCATTCATTGAAAAGCGATTGAATATGATTGGCATTTACTCCTACCGCCAATTGGCTGAGCTCTCTCCTGATTTGGTCGAGCGCGTTGGTGCCGCGATTGAATTTTTCCCCCACCGAATAATAAGAGATGATTGGGTTGGCCAAGCAAGAATAATGACATCCCGATAGGTATTTAGCGCGTTACTTGTTTTGTGCAATGTGCCTGTTGGTTAATTTATACGAAGTTTTGATTCCATCCATTTTGTCGGCTTAAATCACTAAATAAAACATGGCATAAATCGTCATTAACTTGACACCCAACATCGTGATTTGTTTAGAAAATGAAATTGTAAGTTTCTGTTAACTTGCATGGGTAATCATCTATCCAATAAGCCCATGACACAATCCGAACTTCTTTCTCTCGTGAAAAAACGCAATCCCAACGAACCGGAATTTATTCAGGCCGTTGACGAAGTACTGCTTTCCATTATGCCTGTACTTGAGCGTCATGCGGAGTTTCGAGACTTGAAATTGATAGAGCGTATGACTGAACCCGAGCGGCTCATTTCATTTCGAGTCACCTGGTTGGATGATAAAGGACACGTGCAAATAAATCGTGGTTATCGTGTGCAGATGAATAGCGCGATTGGTCCCTACAAAGGCGGGTTGCGTTTTCATCCTACTGTTACGGCCAGTGTTTTGAAATTTCTTGCCTTTGAACAAGTTTTTAAAAACGCACTTACCGGAATACCCATGGGCGGAGGAAAAGGGGGAAGTGATTTTGATCCCAAAGGAAAAAGCAATAATGAAGTGATGAAGTTCTGCCAAGCCTTCATGGGTGAACTGGCTCGCCATATTGATAACCGCACTGACGTACCTGCTGGAGATATTGGCGTTGGTGGTAGGGAGATCGGTTACTTGTTTGGTGCATACAAAAAAATCAAAAATGAATTTTCCGGTGTGCTTACTGGCAAAGGTATAGGATGGGGAGGAAGTTTGATCCGCACCGAAGCCACCGGTTATGGGTTGGTCTATTTTGCTGAGAATATGATGCAAACCAAAAATGATTCATTGAAAGGTAAAACCTGCTTGGTTTCCGGATCGGGTAATGTGGCGCAATATGCGATTGAGAAAATAATTCACCTCGGAGGAAAAGTATTAACCGCTTCCGATTCAAGTGGATTTATTTATGACAAGGAAGGGATTACCTTAGAAAAATTGGCCTACCTCAAAGACCTTAAGGATAATCGCAGAGGAAGGATTAAAGAATATGCCGACCAATACAAATGCCAATTTACTGCTGTTCATGCAGATGATGCGTTCAATCCGCTGTGGAGCATTCCCGCTGATTGCGCTTTTCCTTGCGCGACTCAAAATGAGGTGAATGCCAAAGATGCAGCCAACCTAATAAAGAATAAAATAAAACTGCTGGGCGAAGGAGCCAATATGCCCACAAGTCCTGATGCGATCAATTTATTGATCGACAACGGGGTGATGTACTCGCCCGGAAAAGCATCCAATGCGGGTGGCGTGGCCACCTCAGGGTTAGAGATGACGCAAAATTACATGGGACAAAACTGGACACGGGAAGAAGTGGATGCGAAGTTGGTGGAAATCATGAAAAACATTCATGACACCGCACTGGCTGCTGCAAAAGAGTATGGAAAACCGGGCAACTATATGGTGGGTGCCAACATTGCTGGTTTTCTTAAAGTAGCCAAAGCCATGCAAGCACAAGGGGTGATTTAGATCATCAGGTTTAAAAAATCAGAAGTTCTCTGTTGGGGGAAATATCCTTTTTAGACGCAAGACTTAAGACATAAGTATCAAGACAAAAACCGGGAAGAGATTCCGGGTTTTTTTACTTTTAACTTGTATGAAGAATTTTCTGGCGATACTTCTTTGTTGTTTATTACAGTATAATGGTAGGGCTCAAGATTATAGGCAAGAAAAAATCGTGATCGTTGCTGGTCACATTTTAAATCTAATCGGAGACATCAAAAAAATAAGTTTAGCAATAAATCGAATTGGATTTATACAAGAGTCCCTGGAGACAGAAGTTGATAGCGTTGGAAATTTTCTGTTTCGATTCAATACTTATATACCCACAGATGCTTGGCTGACTTATCAGACCAATTTTTTGATTCTTGCTCATCCGGGAGATAGTATCTATGTTGAGTTCGATGGAAATTCAAAGGAAAGATCAACTATTCTTAAAACCATTAAATTTAGTGGAGATGGCTTTAAGACAAATAAACAAGCAGCAGAATTTCAGAGTCATTATTTCAGCAGTATCCTATACACTAGCTGGGAACTTAAAGGTAAAGCTGTTAGAAAATATGAGCCAGAGCGATTCAAGATTTTTGAAGACAGCCTAAATGGCTTCCGTGAAAACATTTATGATAAGTTCATTCGCACTTCTTCCCCAAGCCAAGAAGTCAGAGCGTGGGCAAGGTTCTTTCTGAAGGAGGCCCATTTTAACAATTTAACTTTTTACCCTGACTCACACAGGAAAGCATTGGCATTAAAACAAAACGAATGGAACGTTCCAACTTCGTATTATGATTTTCTTGAAGAAAATGAATCGATCGAAAAATCGCTGATAAGTGCGGCCGCCATTTCCGGATATACTAATAAATATCTTTATCATTATATCCGATTGAATGCGCAGGAAAAATTAAGAAATGAGATTAAAAAAAAGACTTTCCCCGTTAATGATTCAATACTTGTTCAAACGCTACTGGAAAGAACCCCAAACAAACTATTAAGAGAAATTGCACTTACACAATTCTTAAATGATCTTCTTAACCAATCCGACCTCGAAGGTTTTGAACGATTTAGATTGTCTGCCTACAGCATCATTCATGAGCCCTTTTTGCGAGAGCCTCTTCAGCGAAAATACCGACAAGCCAAAGCTGAACTGACTAACTTAACGTTGAACCACAATGCTCTATTAGCCAGTAGCTCTTATGGTGGAGATCCTATAGCAAAAATCATAAAAGACAATGCCAGTAAAATAATTTACCTGGATATTTGGGCGACATGGTGCGGACCCTGCCGAGAAGAATTTCCTTACAGCCTTAAATTGCAAAAAGAATTTTCAAATGACGTTGTCTTTGTTTTTATCTGTATTGATTCTGAAAAGTCGGCCTATATCAATGCTTTAAAAAAATACCAATTACAGGGGCAGTTGTATTTTTTATCTCCAATGGAGAGTAGTCTTTTGAAGAAGAATTACAGGTTAGAAGGGATTCCTCATTACGCTCTGATTAACAAAGATGGGGAAATTGCATTTGAAGGATATGATCTAAAACCAAGCGAAAACTCTACAAGAGAAAAAATTGCTTCTATTATTGGCAAAAAATAAAAGTCAAACAAGCCGCTTAGCCGCTTTCTAACTACTCATATCTCAACGAATCCACCGGATTAGTCGTTGCAGCTTTTAGGGTGTGGATACTCACCGTGAGCAAGGCAATCACCATCACCATCAAACTGGGCATTGCAAAAATCCACCACGCCATCGTAATGCGGTTGGCGAAGCCATTCAGCCAATTGTTCATCACCCACCATGTAAGCGGTGTGGCCAGCAAAATCGCTACGCCCATTAAGATTATATAATCGCGGCTCACCAGTGTAAGAATATTGCTCACCGAAGCACCCAACACTTTCCGCACGCCTATCTCTTTGGTGCGTTGAATTGCCGTGAGCGAGGACAATCCAAACAACCCGAGACACGCAATAAAAATAGCCAGCCCAGAAAAGAGGCCAAACACGTTGCCAAACTGCTGGTCGGCTTTGTATTGTTTATTGTAATGCTCATCCAGAAAAAAATAATCAAATGGATTGCCAGGAAAAAGTTCTTTCCACTGCTCTTCAAACTTCGCGAGGGATTCTTTTACATTGGAGGTATTGAACTTAATCGAGTAAAAGCCTCCGGGCGATTTATTGTAACGAAAAATCAACGGCTCAAAATTTTTCTTCAAGCTTTCTTGTCGGTAATTTTTTAGCACTCCCACGATGCGAAAGGTATCACCCCAAAAGAAAATCTGGTCATTCAACGCATTCTCTGGTTTCTCAAAGCCCATCAGTTTGGCAGCAGATTCATTTAGCAAAACTGTTTTTCGCTCATTCGGAGTGTCACCAGAAAATGGTCGGCCGGCAACAACTTCCAGTCCGTACTGCGGAATGAAATCGTGATCCATCATAATCACACGGTATTGCTTTTGCTCATCTTCGCGTTGACTTAATCTACGGATACCCCCCGCATTCCAATCGGGCGATCCACCCGGAATGGAGGTGGATGCGCATACGGCTTTCACTTCTGAATATTGCGCAAGGCGCTGCTTAAATACTTCATATTTTTGAGAATAGGTAGAGTCAACAATATTGGGCGATCGCATCACTACCGTTTGATCAATGCTAACGCCAAGTTTCTGGGTGCGCATAAAATTGATTTGAGTATACACGGTGTATGTTCCTACTATCAACGTAATGGACGCGATAAATTGAGCGACCACCATTCCTTTGCGAAAGAAAACCCCCTTACCGGAATTTTTAAACCGGCCTTTCAAAACCTCCACCGGTTTAAACCCGGAGAGAACGAAAGCGGGATACAATCCAGAAAGCAAGGAGCCCCCTACGATTAATAACGCGGCAAAGCCCCAAAATAATTTTTGTTGCAACAACGTATAACCCAGATTGCGGTCGGTAATATGACTGAACCATGGTGACAGCAACAGCACCGCACCAATAGCAGCCGCTACGGCAATGGTGTTTAACAAAAAGGATTCCACCAAAAATTGTTGCACCAGTTGACTGCGAAAACTTCCCATCACTTTTCGCACACCCACTTCACGGGCACGTTCTACTGATTTGGCAGTGGAAAGGTTGATGTAGTTAATCCAGGCAATAACAATAATCAACACCGCCACCACCGATAAAAAATAGACAGCTTCGCGATTACCGTTGGCTTTGAATTCACCGATAAAATCAGAATCAAGATGAATGTCATTGACCGCCATCAAATGAAAAACCATTGCGGCATTGAAACTTTTCAGGAACTCACCTTCCCTTTTGGTCACGTAATCCGGCAATTTAGCTTCTAGTTTTTTAGCATCCGCATGATCACCTAGCAGAAGATAGGTGAGAAAACCATCCCACTCCCATTGGTTTAGCTCGGTTTCATTTTTTTTACCTGCTAGTTTGGCAAACGTAGCAAAAGAGAGAAGAGCATCAACCTTCATGTGTGAGTTTTCGGCAAGGTCTTCAAAAACACCCGTCACCAGGTATTCTTCTTTGCCATTGTTACGCATCATTTTGCCCATCGGGTCTTCCGACCCAAAATATTTCTTGGCCATCGCACGGGAGAGCACTATTTTATTTAGCCCCTTTAATGCCGTAGAGTCTTCCCCGGCAATCAGGGGATAACCAAACACCTTGAAGAAATCCTGACTGGCAAAGTAAACGCCATCTTCTTTAAAGAAAATATCGCCATGTGCCAACAGGGCATCACTGCCATGCAAGCGCACATAATATTTTACTTCGGGGAAGTTCGCTTTTAAATCAGGACCGATCCCGTTGCAGCCAGCAGCCCATTGTGTAGAAAGTTCTCCTTTATCATAGCGATCCAGTTGCACTCTGAAAATGCGATTGGCATTTCCCCAAAATTTATCATAGCTCAATTCGTGAAATACAAATTGCGCAATGAGTAAGAAGGCGGTCATGCCGATAACGAGGCCGAGAATATTAATAGTGGTGAAGGAGCGGTTTCTAAGAAAATAACGCCAGACGGAGATGAGGTAGTTTTTGATCATAATTTGCAGGTGTCCAAATAATAACATACTCCATTTGCCGGAAAAGGTTACTTTTTCATGCGCAGACCTTCCTTTCCTGTCGGTTGAAGATGGAAAGACAAATTCCAAAACCTTGTCTTTATGGGTCGTTTTTATTCACGGATTAGAAAAATATTCTGAGCATTTGCTTTGTCAGTTTCTTCTTTTTGCATTATTTAGCACCATAGTTTAACTTAATTGTTAAATAATATGGCTAAAGAGAAGGATAATAAAACCGAAAAGGCAATTCTGGAAGCTGCCCTAAAAGTTTTTACCGAAAAGGGATTTGCGGCAGCGCGCATGGACGACATCGCTAAAGAAGCGCAGATTAACCGGGCACTTTTGCATTATTACTTCCGCAGCAAAGACAAGATGTTCGACCTGATCTTTTCACAGCGAATCAGTGAGTTTCTTTCCGGTATTGCCTTGCAGATTTTCTCGGAAAAATCATTGGAAGATAAAATTACCGGAATCGTTGATCATGAAATCAATACATTAAGTGCTCATCCCTATCTCCCTATTTTTATTTTTCAGGAATTGACGCAAAACCCTGAACGCATTGTTCAGCACGCGAAGAATGTGGGTGCTCATCCAGGGGATATGTTGAAAAAATTTTCCTTGCAGGTAAACGAGGAAATTAAAAAGGGAACGATTCGAAGTGTGGATCCCATTCAACTGTTCATGAATATTATGTCCATGGCCATCTATCCGTTTGTAGCTCGACCGATTATTAAGATGATGTTGGAATTTGATGACGCTGGCTTTAACAAACTAATGAAAAAAAGAAAGGAAGCGGTTACGGATTTTATTTATAAATCGCTAAGACCCTAAGTTTATGTGTAACGTTTATCGAAATTTGTTATTGGTGTATTTGATTGCTACGGCATCAATGCACGGTTTCTCTCAAGGAAATCCACTAACCCTTGCCGAATGCTACGCCCTCGCCAGAAAAAACTACCCACTGATAAAGCAAAAAGAATTGATCGCTAAGAGCAAGGAGTATAACATCACAAACATCCGTTCCGGTTATTTGCCACAAGTCTCCATCAATGGCCAGGCGTCTTATCAATCTGCTGTTACTAAAATACCCGTTACGATACCTGGGTTGGACATCAAGCCGCTTTCAAAAGATCAGTATAAAATCTATGCTGACATAAACCAAAATATTTACGATGGAAAAGTTATTCGATCACAAAGCCAAATACAGGAAACAACCGCTCAAGTGGAGGATCAAAGGCTTGAAGTTGAATTATATCAAATAAACGATCGGATCAACCAGATTTTTTTTGGCATACTGATGATGGACGGACAAACCCGCCAAATTGAATTGGTGAAAGCGGATATGCAATCCAGCATCACCAAAGTAGAAACTTCAATTGTAAACGGCATCGCCTTTAAAACAAGTGCTGATATTCTGGAGGCGGAGTTGCTTAAAACCGATCAACGAATTATTGAAACGCGTGCCAACCGAAAAGCATTTCTTCAAATGCTTGAGCTATTCATTAATCAGCACCTTGACGAGAACATGGTGTTACAAAAGCCGGAGGAAATCAATTTTGAACCGGAAGTTTCCATTAAACGCCCAGAGCTTTCCCTGTACAATTTTCAATCTGAATTGTTGGGTACACAATATCAGCTAAACAATACCAAAGTTCAGCCCAAGATCGGGTTGTTTGCACAAGCTGGTTATGGCCGTCCCGGACTTAATCTCCTCTTAAACGAATTTACTACCTACTATGTGGGCGGGTTGCGGGTGAGTTGGAATGTTGGCGGTTATTATAATCTAAAACGCGACAAGCAATTACTCGACCTCAATGTGCAGTCAATAAATTCGCAAAAAGAAACTTTCCTTTTCAATACGAACCTGTCGCTCAAACAACAATCTACGGAGATCACAAAACTTCAGGAATTGATTGCAGTCGACCGAAAAATAATTGCCTTACGTGCGAGAATTAAAGTAACTGCCAAAGCGCAATTAGACAACGGGGTGATTACCGCGAATGATTATTTGCGTGAGTTAAATGCTGAAGATCAGGCCAACGAGAATTTGATATTTCACGAAATACAATTGTTGATGAATGAATACGGATATAAAACCACATCAGGAAACTAAAGCCAAAAAGCCGTTGAAACAAAAAATACTTCTATGAATAATAAGCTAATACTCCTCATCTTCCTTGCTCTTACTGGTGCGTGCACGTCCAATTCATCCGATTCGGATGCGACAGGAAATTTTGAAACAGACGAAGTAATCGTATCTGCGGAAGCCAGTGGAAAAGTTTTACAACTTGATATACAAGAAGGGCAAGCCTTGCATGCCCACCAGCTAGTCGGATATGTTGACACGATTCAATTGGTGTTGCAAAAGAAACAGATTCAATATTCTATTCAGGCGGTCCTTGCCAGGCGCGCCAATACCACTGTGCAGCTTTCGGCTTTGCAAGAACAATTGGCCAATGCCAACAAAGAGAAAATCCGCGTTGAAAATCTATTGAAGGCCGATGCGGCAACTCAAAAGCAATTGGATGACGCGAATAATCAGGTGCTGGTCTTGGAGAAACAAATAGGAGCACTCAACTCCACGCTGACGATTGCAAATTCATCGTTGAAAAGTGAAACGCTGCCCCTTCAGGCTCAACTTGATCAAGTGCAGGATTTGATCAAAAAATCCAAAGTAGTCAATCCAATTGAAGGAACCGTTCTTACCCAATATACTTTGAAAGATGAAGTGGTCAGCCCAGGAAAAGCATTATATAAAATAGCCGATTTATCAACGCTTACGTTGCGGGCTTATGTTTCTGAAAACCAGTTGGCAGAAATTAAAATAGATCAGAAAGTGAACGTGAACGTAGATGCCGCGGATGGAAAATACAAACCTTATGAAGGGATTATTACATGGGTTTCAGACAAAGCGGAATTTACCCCCAAAACAATCCAAACGAAGGATGAGCGTGCCAACTTAGTATATGCTATAAAGATAAAAGTGAAAAACGATGGATTCCTGAAATTAGGAATGTATGGCGAAGTGAAATTCAACAGCCCGGTGTTAAAAACCAATTGAGACTTGAAACAGTGGTAAATAAAATACATTGAGCAACCAATGAAATGAAAGCAGTAAGCGCTAACAGCATCAAAAAGATTTTCAACGTAGAAAAGTCAACGGTAACGGCTCTTCAAGGCCTCTCTTTTGATGTGGAACAAGGCGAATTATTTGGTGTGATTGGTCCGGACGGAGCAGGCAAGACCACCTTGTTTAGAATATTAACCACGTTAATGCTCGCCCAGGAAGGTTCCGCTCAGGTGGACGGCTTTGATGTAGTAAAAGATTTTAAAGAAATCCGCAAACGAATTGGGTATATGCCGGGTCGTTTCTCGCTTTACCAGGATCTCACCGTGGAAGAAAACCTTTCTTTTTTTGCGACTCTTTTTAACACCTCCATCTCCGCCAATTATGATTTGGTCAAAGACATTTACGAACACATTGAGCCGTTCAAATATAGAAGAGCCGGGGCACTTTCGGGTGGTATGAAACAAAAGCTGGCACTTTGCTGCGCATTGATTCATCGGCCAACGGTTTTGTTCTTGGATGAACCGACAACGGGCGTTGATGCCGTTTCCCGCCAGGAATTTTGGGAGCTACTAAAAAATCTTCAAAAACAAGGGATCACGATTTTGGTTTCGACACCATACATGGATGAAGCGAGCCTGTGCAACCGAGTTGCGCTTCTGCAGGAAGGCAAATTGCTCGATATCGATTCTCCAGAGGGAATAATAAAAAAATTTAAAAAACCACTTTGGGCAATTCGATCAACAAAAATGTTTCGGCTACTACAAGACTTGAAAAAAATGGATAACGTAGAATCGTGTTTTCCATTTGGTCAGGAACATCATGTGACTTTTAAGGAGGTGCTTAATATCTCCTCACTAGAAAAGGAATTGACAGCCCTGGGGCACAGGGATTTAAAAATGAATCAAATTCAAGCCACCATCGAAGATTCGTTTATGGAGTTAATGAAATAGCTGTTTTATAATGAATGTCATTGAAGTAGAGAATCTTTCTAAACATTTCGGCAAGTTCAAAGCCGTAGATGACATTTCGTTTAATGTCAGTCGAGGTGAAATTTTTGGCTTTTTGGGCGCCAACGGAGCAGGGAAAACCACAGCGATGCGCATGCTTTGCGGATTGTCGCTTCCTACCCTTGGGGAGGCGCGGGTTGCTGGTTTTGATCTTTACAAAGACGCTGAGCAGATCAAACGCAACATTGGGTATATGAGTCAAAGATTTTCGCTGTATGATGACTTGAGCATTCGTGAGAATATTCGGTTTTATGGCGGCATCTATGGACTTACCAACAAACAGATAAAAGCAAAAACGGAATCCATGTTGCACCATCTTAACTTAGAGGAGGAGGCCAACAAAATGGTGAAGTCCTTGCCACTTGGGTGGAAACAAAAACTAGCGTTCTCCGTGTCCTTGCTCCACGATCCACAAATTGTATTTCTCGATGAACCGACTGGTGGTGTCGACCCGATTACCAGACGCGAATTCTGGACAATGATCTATGAAGCATCCGATAAGGGCACAACCGTATTTGTAACCACACATTATATGGATGAGGCCGAATATTGCTCCAGGGTTTCCATCATGGTGGACGGAAAAATTGATGCACTAGGTACGCCCTTGGAATTGAAAGAAAAATTTGATTCTCCCAATATGGGCGATGTGTTTTTAAAATTGGCAAGAAAGGCAAAACGAGGAGACAACTAGTGAAACAGTTCTTATTTTTTGTGCGGAAAGAATTTTTTCACCTCTGGCGTGATAAGCGGACGATGTTCATTCTTTTTGGAATGCCCATCGTACAGATTTTGATTTTTGGATTTGCCCTAACTAATGAAGTAAAAGATTCACGCATTGCCATCCTTGACGAATCGAAGGATGAGGCCTCTGAGGCAATTATCCATCGGCTTGAATCAAGTCTCTATTTCGACATTGAGAAAAATATTACCCAGCCACAACTTGTTGATGCCTTTCGGGAGGGAACAATAAAATTGGCCGTTGTCTTTCCTCAAAAATTTAGCGAACAACTTGAGCATACCAATGCGGCCTCCATTCAATTGATTGCAGATGCTACTGACCCAAACGTTGCCACTACCTTGGTTAACTATGCGAGCGCTATTATTTACGACTCTCAAAATGATCTGAAAGGATTCAAAGAACTGCCTTTCAAAATCAACACGGAAATGCGAATGCTTTATAATCCGCAAATGAAGGGTTCTTACAATTTCGTCCCTGGAGTGATGGCCATGGTGTTAATGTTGGTTTGCGCTATGATGACTTCGATTTCCATTGTAAAAGAAAAGGAAATGGGAACGATGGAAATCATTTTAGTTTCACCTATTGTACCGATGCGGGTTATCATTGCCAAAATGGTTCCCTATTTTATTTTATCGGCAGTCAACATCGCAAGCATTTTACTTTTAAGTGTCTTTGTTCTTGATGTGCCGATTCATGGAAGTTTACTTTTTTTAATAAGCGAGTGCTTGCTCTTTACGTTAACCGTTCTGGCGCTGGGTTTATTTATCTCTACAATTTCAGGTTCACAGCAAGTCGCCATGCTTATTTCTTTGATGGGCTTGTTCCTACCCACAATCATGTTCAGTGGATTTATGTTCCCAATTGAAAACATGCCCGTTCCATTGCAAGTCATCTCAAATGTTGTTCCCGCCAAGTGGTTTTATTACATCGTAAAAAATGTGATGATCAAGGGTCTCGGTTTTCAATTTGTATGGAAAGAAACTTTAGTCCTTTCGGGAATGATGTTGTTTCTCATGGCTGTGAGTATTAAAAAATTTAAAGTAAGACTAGAATGAGGATTCTTCGCATTCTATTGGAAAAGGAATTCCGCCAGATCTTTCGCGATCCTGCCATCTTGCGTATCATTTTTATGCTGCCAACCGTTCAGCTTTTGCTTATGCCCTTGGCGGCTGATTATGAGGTGAAAAATATTAAAATCTGCGTGGTGGATTATGATCACTCGCCCTATTCGCACAAGCTGATAAACAAAATTACAGCTTCGGGCTATTTTACTTTGGTCGATTACGCTGATTCGTATGACGAAGCCTTGGGTTACATCGAGCAGGACGAAGCTGACCTTGTGTTGCAGGTTCCGCGCTCCTTTGAAAAAGATTTGGTGCGCGAAGATGAAGCCAAGTTGTTTATGGCGTTGAACGCGATTAACGGAGTGAAGGCAAATTTGGGTGGTGCCTATTTGCGAAGCATCATCATCGACTTCAATAATGATGTGCGTCTTGAGTGGATGCAACTCCCCCGATTTAACCCTCAACCCATTATTTCCATTTCACCAATTAATTGGTACAATCCACTGATGAACTACCAGTTATTTATGGTGCCAGGCATATTGGTTATTTTGGTCACCTTAGTGGGTGCTTTTCTATCTGCCCTGAACATTGTTAAAGAAAAAGAGATCGGCACCATTGAGCAAATCAATGTAACGCCAATTAAAAAATATCAGTTTATTCTTGGGAAGTTAATTCCCTTTTGGGTTTTGGGTTTAATCGTCCTAACCATTGGTTTACTAATCTCGAGGTATGTTTATGGAATTATTTTTGTGGGCAGCATCACCACGGTTTACTTTTTCGCTGGTGTCTATTTATTAGCCGTGTTGGGTCTCGGTTTATTGGTTTCCACGTTTGCCAACACGCAACAACAAGCAATGCTTTTATCATTTTTTATGATGATGATTTTCATCATGCTGGGAGGGCTCTACACGTCAATTGACAGCATGCCGGATTGGGTAAAAACCTTTACGAAAATAAACCCAGTTACTTACTTTATTGAGGTAACAAGAATGGTAATTTTAAAAGGAAGTACCTTGGTTGATATCCGAAGTCATTTGATCACGGTTTTGGGCTTTGCAATTGTTCTTAACAGTCTTGCCGTATGGAACTATAAAAAGAGAAGTTAATGATGAACGTTTCAGCGAGAAAATCTATTTTTACAGGCATATGCGTACGATTGTCATTTTAAGTCTCCTTTTGCTTTGGTCATGTGGCGGCTCGCTTTCAAGTGAACAGCGAAAAAAAATTAGAGAAAACATGGAAGCGAGATCATTGAAAAAGATCTCAGATGCCGAACTGATGGAGGCAGCCTTTAGTTACTCAAGGGCCTTAACAAAAGTTATAGAAGATAACAACCATTCTGGCAGACGGGAATTCCTGGATTCATTGGAAAAAGCTTACCACATTCAAATATTATTCATGAAACCTCACGATTCTGTGCTTAGAAAGGTGGAGCGATTGGTAATAGAAGCCTACACCGCGGGTACCGATACCAAAAATCTTGGTGATAATCTTCAACGAATGGGAAAGGACTCTCTTCTCTATACTAAACCACTGATGAAGGAGCGTCCAGATGGCTCGTTGGAATTCGACAAAGCCTTAGCACTGCGTATTCCAAAAAAGCAAATTATACTTTCCATAAAGGAATAACCACCATAAATGGTAGATTACGATGTTTGCAATCGAATCAAATATGTTGCATTTTGCGGTTTCATTTCAATGGAAATAAGTATTCAACGTTGGTTTGATCTGCTAATGAGTAATATTTGTAGTTTTGCTGTTATTCTCATCCTTATTCGCTGAATATAAATTGATTTTGACCTCCCTCTAAATACATGGGCATGCTCCTTTTTTCCTTGTTCAGGTACAGTCAGGTTGAGACGATTCTATTTGGTGTGTTTGCAGCCATTATTTTCGTGTTTCTGGTCATTGACTTGGGGTTTTTTAACAAATCACCAAAAAAGATTTCAACCAAATCTGCTCTTTACCAATCCATTTTTTGGGTTTTTGTAAGCTCTATTTTCGGTTATTTGGTTTATCATTTTGATGAAGGTTATAATGCATCCATAGAATTTTTTTCCGCCTACCTTACCGAATACGCCCTTTCTGTTGATAATATTTTCGTGATTCTGCTGATTCTAAGGTACTTTAACATCAAAGAAGAGTATTACCATAAAATCTTGTTTTGGGGAATTTTAGGAGCCGTTGTTTTTAGGGGTGTGTTCATTTTTGTAGGCGCGGTAGTTGTTGGAGAGTGGCATTGGATTCTGTATATTTTTGGTGTGTTCTTGGTTTATTCAGGTGTAAAAATTTATTTTGAAGACAGTGATGAAAAAATCGATCCTGAAAAAAATCCCATTCTTAGGTTATGTAGGAAATATTTGCCGATAACAGAGAATGAAGGAGGAGGTAATTTTTTATTAAAGGAAAGTGGGAAATGGATGTTCACACCAATTTTTTTGGTGGTCGTGTTAGTGGAGACGACAGATTTAATCTTTGCCTTCGATTCTATTCCAGCCGCCTTTGCGATCACGCAAAATGAGTTCCTTATTTATACCTCTAATATTTTTGCGGTAATGGGCCTTCGAGCAATGTTTTTTCTTTTGGCAGGCATCATCGATAAGTTTTATCTTCTTCAAAAAGGATTGTCGCTTATCTTGTTGTTCATTGGTGCCAAAATGTTGCTGGAAATCGTCTCTTACGAAATTAGCCCAACCGTTTCTTTTACAGTTATTATCGTTACCCTTACCTTATCCATTATTTTTTCGGTCATCATCCCACGTAAAGGTGAACAGTCCATAGCGGATGAATAAAATAATCAGTGGGTGTTAATCTCGGAGAAAAAATTACTTGGCAATATTTTTAATAAAATAGGCAAGGTAAGAAACCGCTGGGGCAGGGAGATAATTACAAGAGTAGGCACGGTTTTTATTATTCCTATTAATAATTTTTGCATGGCTAATTTCTCTTCTTCATTGAGTTCATCGGCCCTGGATATTTTCAATAGACGCATCAGCTCTTCGCTATTTTGAACTTCTTTAGTCAATCGATTTCGATTGCTATCTGTAATTCTCGAAAGGCGCTTAATGAATTGCTCACTCACTTGTTGAAAGTCTTGCTTGTTTTGTAGGTAATCCAGCTCATTCCAATGTTCTAGCACAAACCCTTCTATAGCCATCAGGCTATTTTCCAAATCATCTTCGTTAAAGCCCATATAAGTGCATAGCCTTTTCAGGAATTCTATTTCGTCATTCTCTACTTTCTTATCAGACCAAATAGTAAGGATAGCTATTTCCAAAAAATATTTCTTTAAGATCCACGAATTGTTAGTGGGTAAATTAATCTCTTCGATGTCCACACCATACTCAAAAATTTTGAGAGCTTCTTTTTTCCGATCGTTTGGTAAACCCGAGCTTTGTAAAAAATATTCTAAAAGTTTTCTTTCTTCCGGCTCGATGGTTTTATTGGCATGGGCCGCCATGGCCATAATTTTTATAAAGGAAAACCTAAGCTCTTCACGCTCATACTTAAAGAAATCGGCCACAATACGATCGGCATTCGTATGAATCCATTGACCGAATATGAATATGTCGAGGAAGAGCAGGCTGTTATGAAAGAATTTTACCCAAAAGTTGGTGTCTTGCTCAATTGAAAATTCAATTCTTTTATCGAGGATTTTTTCAACCAGTTCTAAGGGCGTCTTTTTTCTTCCAAATAAAGTCTTCTTTGGTGTGGCAAGCTCTGGAAAGACATGGGTATAAAAATTTCCTATGCTCTCCAACGTTTTCATAATAACGGAAGAGAGTTCATCGGCACTTTTAATGGGCTTGTCATGATATAAAAGTGAGCTACTGATCAGGCATTCTGCCAAGAGAATTTTCATATGATCCTTAGTCGACCAACTTTCGATTTCGTTAAATTCTATGGTTTCAATCGATTGGCCATACATCAGGCCTGTCGGTTGGATAACCCGATAAAGGGATTGTTCTGGATGAGCTGCATTTTTGGCCTCCGAAGTCAAATCCCTTAGCATTTCCTTTCGGAATTCTAAATATTGCTTCAACCATCCTTTTTCTGCTGGCTTCATAGGTTCAAAATGAAGGAGAAGTTACGAATTATTATGATTGCCGAAAGAAGACCTTTTTATCAAATTACTAAAGCGCTGCTTTTCGCCAACCTTTGCTTTCAATTTCTCGAAATGATTTTTCCACCTTTTTTTGAAGTGTAGTTTTAAACCGGGTCAATTTTTTTGTCACGTCATTATCAAAAGTACCGATAATTTGAGCCGCTAATACTCCCGCGTTCTTTGCACCATTAAGTGCCACGGTAGCCACCGGAACTCCGGAAGGCATCTGCAAAATGGATAATACGGAATCCCATCCATCTATTGAATTGGAAGATTTTATAGGGACGCCAATAACAGGCAACGTAGTGAAAGAGGCAATCATGCCTGGTAAATGAGCCGCTCCTCCTGCGCCTGCAATGATTACCTTTAGTCCACGACCACGCGCAGAGGTTGCATAATCCATCATACGCTTAGGCGTACGGTGCGCTGAGACGATGGTCAGCTCAAAAGGAATTTTTAGTTCGTCTAAAAATTCGGCTGCTTCTTTCATTATTTTCAAATCAGACTCACTGCCCATGATAATGCCTATCGTTGGTTTGCTCATGTTGTGATTTTCAATGTATTTTTAACGAAGTCTACTTTCTTTTTTAAACTTTCTGGATGATCATCAACAATCGTTACATGACCCATTTTTCGGAATGGTTTGGTTAGCTTTTTGCCATACAAATGAACATACACACCGGACAATTTCAAAACGTCTTCCAATCCATTATATTTTGCCTGCCCTGAAAACCCTTCCTCGCCCAATAAATTCACCATGGCGCTTTTATGAACAACGGAAGGTGCGCCCAATGGTAAATTCAAAATAGCACGAAGATGTTGCTGATACTGCGAGGTGGTGTTGGCTTCAATGGTCTGATGGCCACTGTTATGAGGGCGTGGCGCAATTTCGTTCACCAAGACTTTTTGATCCTTAGTGACGAACATTTCTACGGCAAGCAAACCAACCATGTTTAGGCCTATGATTATTTTTTTTGCAATACGTTCCGCCTCTTGAGCAGCGGACTCATCAATCCTTGCTGGAGAAAATAGATACTCGACCAGATTAGCCTCTGGATGGAAGACCATTTCCACGGCAGGGAAAACCTGCGTTTCTCCCTTTTCATTGCGTGCTACAACCACCGAAATTTCTTTATCAAAATCAACGAGCTTTTCCAAAAGCCCTGCCGCATCAAAAGCTTTTTCAATATCCTTTTCCGTTCGTAATATCTGGACTCCTCTTCCATCATATCCTTCCCGACCAAGCTTGTTTACGGCTGGTAAAAAAGATTTTTGAGCCAATATCTCCTGTCTATTATCAATTGTAATAAATTCTGCCGTGGGGATTTTATTGTCCGTATAAAATTTTTTTTGGGTTCTTTTATCTTGAATCAGTTCGATTACTTCGGGTTGAGGAAAGACTTTCTTTCCTTGACGAACAAGTTCGCTTAGAGCCGCTACGTTAACATTTTCTATTTCTATGGTAATCAGATCGCAAGATTGCCCAAAATCGACCACGGTCTGGTAGTCAGTAAGCTTACCTGTTTTAAATTCGCATAACGATTGACAGGGGGCTGCCGGATCCGGATCAAGAACGGAGAAGTTTATGTTCCAATCCATTCCCGCTTGGATGAGCATGCGCCCTAACTGACCTCCACCCAGAATTCCCAATTTAAATTTTTGGTAAAATTGCTGGGTCATTTAGTAGAGCACTTTAATAATCTATAATCTTCGAAGCGGCATTCACAACATCTTCGAATTCAATGGCGGCCTTCTTAATGGAATACAATAAAAGTCTAACTTCCTTAACATGAACACTTCCATCGACCTCACTAATTTTATAGAGATGAACAAAAGCATTAAGCTTTTTCTTTTCTTCACAATCACTTAACAGATTGATGCCTTTCTGGTAAATTTCTTTTGGCTTGAACTGGAGAACATCGCGCTCAAACTCATCAAATATCGAATCGGGTATCTCTTCTTTGCTTCTGATTTTTGTTAATGCAAGCTGCTCCTTTTCGTTGACAACTCCATCGGCATTGATTAATAGGTGAACCAGATAAAGCAATCCGAGGTGATAATTTTTTTCAATGCTCATGCCAGAATTTTTATAAAAATAAATGAAATGTATTAATATTCAACAATCAAATGAAACCAATAAGCGGAATTATTTCAATAATTGGTAAACTAATAAAGCTGAGAAATAAGCCAAGCCAGTCATGTAAGCTAATTGAAGGAGTGGCCACTTCCAGCTTTTGGTCTCCCGTTTTACTACGGCCAAGGTACTCATACACTGCATGGCAAAAGTGTAAAACACAAGCAAGGATAACCCGGAAGCTAAAGTGAATCGTGGCAATTGCGTTTCAGGATCAACCTCTGATTTCAATCGCTGCTTAATGGTGAAGGAATCATCCGTACTTCCAATGCTGTAAATCGTGGCGATCGTTCCCACAAAAACTTCGCGGGCGGCAAAAGAAGTAACCAATGCGATCCCAATTTTCCAATCGTATCCTAGTGGTTTGATCACCGGTTCCAACATTTTACCTAAATGGCCAGCATACGAATGCTCAAGCTTATAGGCCGCTATTTTAGCTGCAATTTCTTTCTCTGAAAGCGGCTGTCCAATCACGTTAGACTTCACCGTTTCTTTTGCAGCATTCATCACATCAATAGGGCCATAACTCGCCAGAAAGTATAGGATAATGGAGATGGCCAAAATAATTTTACCCGCTTCAAAAACAAATGTCTTCGTCTTTTCAATGATCTGAAATCCCACGTTGCTCCATTTCGGCATTTTGTAGGTTGGAAGCTCCATAAGCAAATAGCTTCTTTCTCTTACCTTTATTAAAAAACGCATGGCCAGTGCCGAAAAAATAGCCGCCAAAAAACCTAACAAGTAAAGGCCCATAAGAACCAAGCCTTGATAATTGAAGAATCCAAATAATTTATTATCCGGAATAATAAGCGCAACAAGAATTGTAAAGACTGGAAGCCGGGCTGAGCAGCTCATAAAAGGGGTAACAAAAATAGTGATGAGGCGGTCTTTCCAGTTTTCAATGGTGCGAGTCGCCATGATAGCCGGTATAGCACAAGCCCAACCCGACATCAGTGGCACCACGCTTTTTCCACTTAACCCGAATTTGCGCATAATCTTATCCATCAAAAAGACGACACGTGCCATGTAGCCGGTTTCTTCAAGGATAGAGATGAAGGCAAATAGAAGCGCAATTTGTGGAATGAAAATAACGATTCCACTTATGCCCGGCACAATGCCATGGGCAACGAGTTCAAAAAAGGGACCTTCGGGAAATAGCGTATCTAGTTTGTGACTAATCTGGGCAAAAGTTGTGTCAATAAAATCCATCGGGATCTGTGCCCAGGCAAAAATGGATTGAAAGATTAAAAATAGGATCAAAAAGAAAATGAGATAACCCCACACTTTGTGGGTCAATACCTTATCGATGTCATAAGAAATTTTTTTCCATCCTTCATTAGAGGAGTGGATGATCACGTCATTCAATAAATCTTGGATAAACCCATACCGCATTATGGTTTCTGCGCCTTGATATTTGTGCGCAAAGAAATTGTTTTGTTTGGCTATATCCTTTATAAAGGCACGGTCTTCCTTAGGCAAAAACAATAATTGCTCACCTTGTTGTAAATATTGAAAGGCTTCGTAATCGGAAGTTAAATTGTATTTTGATCTGATCTTTTCAATGAGATTTCTGCTCTCCCCATCTGGCTTGTAGATTATTTTGGCACTTGCTTTTAAAGGACTGGCTAAAATCTGCTTTAATTTTTCAATCCCCATGCCATTGCGCGCATTGAGCATCACAACAGGTAAGTCAAGTTGTTTCTCTAAATTTTTAATGTCAATGCTTTGACCTGATTTTGCCGCAAGATCAACCATATTGAGGGCAAGGACGGTTGGCAACCGTAAGTCGATAAGCTGGGTGAGCAACAGCAAGCAGTTTTTTAAGTTAGTTGCATCGGCAACAAGCACTACCTTATCTGGATAAAAGGCACTTTTTTGATCGGTGAATACCTCGGCAACTACCTTTTCATCAAGGGTACGCGGATAGAGGCTATAAGTTCCAGGAAGGTCGATTATCTCTGCTGCGAGGTCACCATTAAGGTGACAAAAACCTGTTCGTTTGTCTACGGTAACTCCTGGAAAATTTCCTATTTTCTGATTGAGCCCGGTTAATTGGTTAAACAAGGAAGATTTGCCCGAATTGGGTTTGCCCGCCAAAGCAATTTTTAGTTTACCAGCCGCCATTAAATTCAGTTAATTAAGAATTAGTATTGTAGAAGCTTCCTCTAAACGCAATGAAAGATCATATCCCGACACACTCACACAAATAGGGTCTCCAAAAGGTGCCGTAAAATTGAAGCGAACGGCAGTGCCCGGTAAAAATCCCATTTCTAGAAGTTTAACCGAAATCTCATCATCCAAAAATGCTGAAATCACGGCTGTCTCTCCGGGCATCATTTCAGCAACAGATTTGGGTTTTGTTTGCAACCTTATTTAGATTAATTTTAAACAACGCGAAGATATACGGCTTAACATTGCAAAACAAAGGTTTTAGTTAAACTCAAACATTGATTTTAGTCATGGCACATTCTAAATCTGTTTTAAAATCAAAAAGAAGAAACCCTAAAGTGGGGAGTGATAAAGTAGACAAAGAAAAAGTCCCAGAAAGCGGTGATCATCAACCAGAAAATTCTTTCGACTTTGGCGGAATTCCTTCTCGCAATCTTAAGAAAAATTTGGGCTGCGGTTGAATTCCGCTATTCTATTGGTCAGAAAACATGGCAACAAAAGCGAAATTCATTTCATGTAAAATTCTGATTATTAAAATATTTTCTATTTTTACTTATCTAACATAAACTTAATTACATGAAAACTAAAGTTTTTATCCTTTGCCTGGCTTTTATTTTTTCCGGCATGCAAGTTTTCGCTCAACTTACAAAGGCCGAGAAAAAGGAATGGAAAAAGAGGGCTAAAGAATACCGAAAAAATCCCGCAAGTTTAAAGACCCTCACTGAAACAAAACAAGTGGTTGAAGCAGATAATACAGCACTTAAAGGGCAAGTAAGTACACTCAACAATCAAATCAGTGACAAGAATGCTAGGATTGCCGATCTTGAAGAGCAGTTATCCAAAATGCGTGGAGAACTCACTGCTACAAAAGCAGAATTAGCACAATTAAAATCAATGCCACCTCCACCAAGTCCAATGGATTTTTCAAAAGGTGTGATTTTCAAAGTGCAAATTGGCGCGTTCAAAAATAAAGACCTTGCCAAATATTTTGATAACAATCCCAACTTCGGAGGAGAGGCAACCAAAGAAGGGGAGCAAAAATTTACTATCGGTATTTTCCGTGATTACTGGGATGCTGACAAATTTAAAAAGTACATGCGCGAAATGGGCGTAAAAGATGCTTGGATTGTTCCCTATAAAGATGGTGAGCGTGTTGAAATCAAAGATGTACTGGAGGGTGTAGTTGAAGATAAAGCCGACAAGACAGCAGAAAAAAAATAACAACGATATTTCCTTGAAAGGCTGTCTCTTCCTTTTGAGGCAGCCTTTTTTATTTATCCCAATCCATCGTTTGTTCTTATTTTTGCCGCATGTATCGATTCCCTTTATTGGCGTTGAGCCTTATTTTTATCTTTTCAATTTCCTGGAGTCAAATTCGGTTGACCAAATTAGTTCTTGACCAAAAGGAAGCCTATCCGATTTTAGGCACTGACATACTTGTTGTAGATACGCTCATCATGCGAGATTCTTCAGCCCTAATTCTTAACCCCATGAAGAATGATAATTTTATTCATGCTCGAATTACCTCTTTTGGCAAGGGGTGTCAAATTATAGGTCGTGGAAAAAATGGAGGAATGGGCAAGCACGGAGCGCGCGGACTTTCACAATCCGCACCGTGCAGAAATGGATTTTCCGGAAAGGATGGTTCACTCGGTGAGCGAGGAAATGATGCCACCAACCTATCATTGTATTTGACAGTCCTAAATATTCATGGTTCACTTACGATCGACTTAAATGGAGGCGATGGGGGGAGTGGCGGAAAAGGTGGGCAAGGGGGCGATGGCGGATCAGGTACGCGTGTGTGCGCTGCCGGAAACGGAGGCGATGGAGGAAACGGAGCTATCGGAGGCGATGGAGGAAATGGGGGTGCATTAAGTATCAATTGTAAACAATGCCCCGATTTGCATTTGCTCATCGGTGAAAAAATAATTATAAAAAATTATGGGGGTTTTGGCGGAGTAGGTGGCGATGGTGGTAGTGGTGGCCAAGCTGGACTGGGGCCAGTAAGGGATGGTAAAAACGGTAAACGAGGAATAGAAGGTGTCCGTGCGGTGCAAGGAAAAACTGGACTTATTAGCGTAATTGGAAATTGAGATGGAAAAACGATGGATCTATAATCCCGTTCCGCCAATAGAAAAAATAAATGAACTTGGAAAAAGCCTCAACCTTAACCCCTATCTCGCTACGCTACTCCTTCAAAGAGGCATTTCTGATTTTGAGTCTGCAAAAAATTTCTTCCGACCTTCCCTAGCACATCTTCATGATCCCTTTCTGATGAAAGACATGGCTAAGGCCGTACAAAGAGTAAAGGATGCCATTGATGCCGGTGAAAAAATTTTGGTGTATGGGGATTACGATGTTGATGGAACCACCTCCGTTTCGTTGGTATACAGCTACTTGAAAAGTTTTTACCCGCATTGTGATTATTATATTCCAGATCGGTATACCGAAGGATATGGCGTTTCGGAGACAGGCGTTATCTTCGCAGAAAAGAACGGATTCTCTTTGATCATTGCGCTGGATCTCGGCATCAAAGCGGCAGACATGGTTACGTTGGCGAGCATCAAAGGAATTGATTTCATCATTTGTGATCATCACCTTCCGGGCGTTGAAATCCCCAATGCCGTTGCCGTGTTGGACCCTAAGCGTGAGGACTGCAATTATCCCTTTAATGAATTAAGTGGATGTGGTCTTGGCTTCAAATTGCTTCAAGCATTTGCCATTAAATTTAGAGAGGAGAAAGAAGTTTTTGAATACCTGGACTTGGTAGCTGTGAGCATTGCTTCTGACATTGTTCCCATTAATGGAGAGAACCGAATTTTAACATTTTTTGGTTTACAAAAGTTGAACCAAAACCCTCGGCCAGGATTAAAAGCACTGAAGGAAATTGCTGCTATTAAAAATGATCTCGATGTTTCCGGAATTGTATTTACGCTAGGGCCGCGCATCAATGCAGCGGGCCGTGTGGCTCACGCTCATGGAGCTGTTAAGCTTCTGATTTCCAAAACAGAAGAAGAGGCTAGTTCATTGGCTGAAAAGGTAAATGTCAAAAATGACTTGCGTAGAGAATTTGATCTAAGTATTACCGAAGAAGCCTTTGCGATGATTGAAGAAGATGACACATTGCGCCATTCAAAATCTATCGTCCTTTTTAAAAATACATGGCACAAAGGCGTAATTGGTATTGTAGCTGCTCGTTGTGTTGAAAAATACTATCGCCCTGCAATTATCCTCACCGAATCGAACGGCAAGATCACTGGATCGGCTCGTAGTATCAAAGGTTTCGATATTTATCAGGCAATCTTTGCATGTAGTGATCTTCTTGAGCGATTTGGAGGTCACAAATATGCGGCTGGCCTCACACTTGAACCGGATAACCTGCTCGCTTTTCAAAGACGATTTGAGGAAGTAGTTTCAGCAGGCCTCACTGAAGAAATGCGAACACCTTTAGTAGAAGTCGATTTGGTGATTCCACTGAATGCGATTACTGGCAAATTCAACAGTATATTAAAACAGATGGGTCCCTTCGGCCCCGAAAATCAAAAGCCTGCATTTGAGGCAAGGAATTTGCATGTAGTTAATTCGCTTTCACTCTTTAAAGACAAACACTTGAAATTTTTGGTAGGTCAAAAGGAATCTGTTTTGCCAACTGTTGGATTCGATATGGCCGAACATTATACACGGTTAGCCAACGGTGATCCTTTTAATATGGTTTTTACGATAGAGGAAAATGTGTACAATGGAATGACTTCAATTCAATTAAGAGCAAAAGAAATAAAATTTGGATAAAATGATTTTGAGGGCCGAACATCTGGTGAAAAAATACAAAAAGCGCACGGTAGTGAACAACGTGTCCATCCAAGTGGAGCAAGGCGAAATTGTTGGACTGCTTGGTCCAAACGGTGCCGGCAAAACAACCAGCTTCTACATGATCGTTGGCCTAATAAAACCGAATGAAGGCACCATCTTTTTAAACGATGTCAACATCACTAGCTTACCGATGTATCAACGTGCCAAACGGGGAATTGGCTATCTTGCCCAAGAAGCTTCTGTCTTTAGGAAGTTGACAGTGGAAGAAAATCTTCTGGCGCCATTGGAAATGCGCGACATTAGCAAAAAAGATCGCAAGGAGAAAGTTGAGTCCTTACTTGAGGAATTTAGCCTTAGCCACGTGAGAAAAAATTTAGGAATGGTTTTATCGGGAGGTGAAAGAAGAAGGACTGAGATAGCACGCGCTCTGGCAGTTGATCCATCCTTCGTTTTATTAGACGAACCCTTTGCGGGTGTTGACCCAATTGCTGTGGAAGAAATTCAAGGCATCGTTTCCAAACTAAAAAAGAAAAACATCGGTATTCTAATAAGCGATCATAATGTAGATGAAACGCTCGCCATCACCGACCGCGCTTATCTGATGGTGGAGGGTAAACTTTTCAAAGCGGGAACAGCTCAAGAGCTTGCCGATGATCCACTTGTACGTAAAGTTTATCTTGGCCAAAACTTTCAACTAAAAAGGGCGAGAGTTGAATCTGAACCCTAAATGCCTTTTTCGTATTAAATGCATTTTTTTGATTTGGTGAATACTCAATCGGTCTGTTATTTTTGAGGCTATTTTACGATGCAATTCCTAAACTCTATCCTCACATGGGTAATGAAAAAGCGGATCCACCAGATCGAGCTCTTCATGAAATATCCTCACGATGTTCAAGATGAGGTACTTACCCGTTTGTTGGGAATGGGCATTTATACGGAGTTTGGCAAGAAATACAGTTTTGACGATATCGTGAATTATGAGGATTTTAAAAGGAGAGTTCCTATTCATACCTACGAGCAGCTTTTCCCTTATATCGACAGGCTCATGCGTGGGGAGCAAAATATATTGTGGCCCAGTGAGGTAAAGTGGTTCGCTAAATCAAGCGGAACAACGAATGCAAGAAGCAAGTTTATTCCCGTTACCACTGAAGCCTTGGAAGAATGCCATTTCAAAGGCGGCAAAGATTTACTCTCTATTTATGTCAATAATTTTCCGGAGACGAAGATATTCGATGGAAAAGGACTTGCTATAGGAGGCAGCTACCAAGTTAATGAGTTTGATCCTACAGCGAATTCCCATTATGGTGATGTTTCGGCCGTGATCATGCAGAACCTCCCGCCATGGGCAGAATTTATCCGCACACCCAGTTTGGAGTTGGCATTGATGGAAAACTGGGAAGAAAAAATCAACCTGATTTCAGCGAGGACAGCTAAAGAGAATGTAACCAACATGGCCGGTGTGCCCACCTGGACAGTGTTATTGATTCAGCGCATCCTTGAGCTTGAAAAGAAAAATAGCATCCTTGAGGTTTGGCCTAACCTCGAGGTATTTTTTCATGGAGCCGTAGCCTTCAAACCATATAAAAATCTTTTTAAATCGCTTATTCCATCAAATCAGATGCGCTATTGGGAAACCTATAATGCCAGTGAGGGATTTTTTGGAATCCAAGATAAAAAAGATTCCGATGAGTTACTCTTGATGCTCGACTATGGCGTATTCTACGAATTCATACCCATCGAAGAATGGGATAAGGAATACCCTGACGCCATTAGTCTCGCTGATGTTGAGTTGGGTAAAAATTATGCAGTTGTTATCTCCACCAATGCTGGCTTGTGGCGGTATAACATTGGTGATACCGTAAAGTTTACTTGCCTGTCTCCTTATCGGGTTAAAATATCCGGAAGGACCAAACATTTCATCAATGCTTTCGGTGAAGAAGTTATTATTGAAAATGCAGACACTGCCATTTCTTATGCTTGTGAGCAAACTAAGGCAGAGATCGATAACTACACGGCTGCGCCTATATATCTTGAGAAATCCAAACGTGGAGGCCATGAGTGGATCATTGAATTTAAAAAACAACCAGAAAGCATGGCCATTTTTACTGATGCGTTGGATCAGATGCTCCGCAAAGTCAATTCTGATTATGACGCCAAGCGTACACACAACATTGCTCTTGCGGCTCCAAAGATTCATTGTGTCGCAGAAGGTACTTTTTATAATTGGATGAAAAAGCGCGGTAAGCTTGGAGGCCAAAATAAAGTACCGCGCCTTAGCAATTCAAGGGAATATGTTGATGAAATTCTTTCACTGAAAGAAGAATAAACGAACGGATCGGCTATTGCAATTTTTGAAAAAGTGCAACTGATGCTTAAAAAGGTTTTCCATGTGTTTTTGAAATGAGGAATTTTGCAACTGGTTTGGCGTTCCTCGCCAGATTAACCGCGAAATTAGAAGCACGAACACTTCCAAAAAGCTTTTGTATTTGGCGGCCAGCCCAAAGTCTTCGAGCAAAAAGAAAATTCCATTGTTGGAAATAGCGTTGTTCCATTTCAGGGCGCGTAATCTTCTCATAACAAAAGTCGATAATTAAGGCACTCAAAATTTTGGCTGAATGAATAGCCATTGCCATGCCATTGCCACAAAGCGGAGTGATCATTCCTGCTGCATCGCCACTCATGAGAACATGTTCTTCTACCGGGCTTTTTACTGAAAAAGAAATTTCATTGATTGTTTCAGGTTTTTCAAACAAAAATTCAGCCTCTAAGAAAATGGATTTTAGAAATGGATTTTTGAAAAGTATTTCTTCCTCAAGCAATTTAATGTTGCCAAATTTTTTAAGACTATTTCGATGCGAGAGATAGCATAGGCAGCTTTTTCCATCTTCGATATTGCTAACGCCACAGTAGCCATTTTGAAAATTGTGTAGTGCAATTAAATCATTGGGATGGTTGGTGCGTATATGATATTTCACGCCTATGAAAGGAGAACGCTGATGAATAAAATTTCGGTTGAGGAAGACATCCAACTTCGACCTCTTTCCAAAGGCTCCAACTACCACATCGGCCATCAAATGATGATTCCGTGTATTGATGTCAAATTCATCATCACTAAAACGAATTGAATCTACTTCCGTATTCAAAAGAAAATCTACGCCATTAACCTTTGCTTTTTGATATAAAAATTGGTCGTATGAATATCGGCTGATTCCAAAACCGCCAATATCCAAAGGTAGCACAGCTGATTTTCCATGTACGGATGTCAATTGAAAACGGCTGATTGGTGCAGGAGAAAATTCTTCTGGGAATAACCCGAGCGACTTCAAATAAGGCACAGTCTCATTCGAAATATATTCGCCACAAACACGGTGAAAAGGGTAAGTCTTTTTTTCAATGACTTTAGCAGCAATGCCCGCCCTTGCCAGCGCGTTAGCCGTAACTAATCCGGCCAAACCTCCCCCTACAATTACAACTTTTTTCATTTTTAAAAAATATATTCAGAAAAACGAGAAATCTTTTCCAGGGGAATAGCGTTTAGGGGTTACTGATGAGCAATCTTCTTGATTAACAACTGCCTAATTTAGCTTTTATATGGTAGCCCTTGCGGAGAAAATGAAAATATTAATGATTGGCAACAATCCGCTTGAATTGGCCAAAGTATTTGACTGTATCAAAAAAATAAAAGTAAGTAAGGTGATTATCGAAACGGCATTTGACTTAAAAACTGGGTTGCGCCTCTTAGTAAAATTCCGACCAAATTTCATAATTGTGGACGACAACCTTGGGCGAACCGAACTTACCAAAGCGATTGTATCCCTTTCCGCTTTCCGGAAAACAAAAAATATTCCTGTCACAGTATTAAAAAACTCAAATTACCATGAAGCCTTTGGGGGTGCGGCCATGAACTATATATTAAAAGAAAATCTCTCAACAGAGTCCCTCTTCGAAGCCTTTAAAAGTTCGTTAGTCTCTTTGCGCGCTCAATCCCTCTTGAAGGCCGTCTACAAAAAAAGGAAGGGTAGCGTAAAGCGATTGCTACCGGCATTCTAAATTTCATTAATTAGTGTAATTTCTTTTTCTATTTGCTTCCCACTGCGAAGGATAAGCAACCTGATTTTTTTTCCTGGTTTGGAATCAAAATAAGAATTGATTTGACTCAATTCCATGGTCGTAGCTAAATTCTCGTTGATGGCAATAATTTTATCGCCAACATGAATGTCTATCTGATAACCTGCAGAATTTTCTCTCACTTCCACGATTTCAAAATCGCGAAGATTTTCTCCCAAAGCCCTCACCGTAAGGCCACTCATGTTATAATAAAACTTCTTTCGAAGGGAGCTGGTCGCTTTTAAGTAGATTTTCTCACCCGGAAAATCAAATATTATTTTAAAGCGGCTCAATACGTCCCCGCCAACAGAGCCGTTGCGATAACCGAGTGATCCATTGCGCAACGTATCGAAATAACTTTTTGGGTCAGGGAAACTACAAATCGTATTTGGAATGGTGTACTTCCCTATCTTCAACCACTCAATTCGTCCAGTTCTACCCGTGATCAGCCCCCCTAATCCCTTACCAATTGTGCAGGTGATATTTTTGGTGGGTACTACTATTTTACTATTCGATTCGGTGTCTAAAAAAAGACCGTGACTTGCCCCTGTGTCAACTAGAAGTTTTGCGGTCATGCTAGTGGTGTCATTGATTTTCAGTTCAGCAATGCAATAGGGCTTTGTGTCTTCCACGGTTATCAATAACCGGGTGTATCTTCTGGATGGTTTGAATTTCTGGGGAGTCATCAGGGTAAGAATTTTTGCCTTGTAATCAATTTTTACTACAAAGCGGCTAAAAAGCTCATAGCCTAAAATTCCATGGACCTCTGCGCCTAGTGAATTCCTAAGTTCCAAAAAGTCATTTTCTAAAACGAGCATGGCATGGCCACGTCCGTGAATACCAGGCAAATCAATCGTTACATTGTTGGTGATGTAAGCATTCACTGTATTTTCGCCTCCCGGAACAGTGATCGTAAATTTCTTAGAATAAGCGAGGTGCAAAATATCGCTATAGATTTTTTCTGTGAGTATGGTGGTTCGAACACCCGTGTCGACAATAAATTTTAGCGGTAATTGGTTATTCAGTATTACAGGTACGATCACAAGGTTATTGTGGATTTCTATAGGAATCTCCACTTTATTAGCTCCGTCCGCAAAAGTAAAGCCGAGTTGAGCAAATCCATTTAGGCAGCAAATCTGTAACGGGAGTATGAGGAGTAGACGGAACATGGATTCAATGTTACCAATCTAACGAAAAATACTTGAAGAAGATCGCCTTAAGAAAGATTTACCCCAAGCAAGGTGAGGAGACCTTGCGGTTTTTCACTGACCTTTATTTCGGCAAAATTTTCCGGTTTTAAAAAACCTTCTTCGGCCATCCATTTCATTTGGTTTAACAGGGGATCAAAAAAAGAATTGGTATTAAGAAGACCAATGGGTTCTTGTATAAGCTTTAATTGTTTCCATGTCAATATTTCTGCCAGTTCATCAAGGGTGCCCCAACCACCGGGCATAGCAACAAAGGCATCTGCAAGCTCGGCCATCCTTCGTTTGCGATCGTGCATGGTATTCACAATTTCCAGTTGAGTTATACCGGTGTGGCCCACTTCTAATTTCATCAAAAAATCAGGAATCACGCCAATTACTGTTCCTCCTTGAGCCATCACTTCGTTAGCAAGTATGCCCATCAGGCCAATATTGCCGCCACCGTAAATCAGAGACGATTTCGTTTTGGCAAGCCAAGTGCCTAATTCTTTGGCGGCATTACTATACACAGCACCCCTACCGGACGAAGATCCGCAAAAGACACAGATGTTCATAACAACGAAGCGGATTAGTGCTTTATATCATGCTCATTGTCGCTCACCTTGCTATTGGGAAACAACCAAATGGAAACAATGGCCAAGATGAATAAGGGGATAACAATGGCGTAAAAAAACATGGTTTAAAATTTTATGGTTCAAAAATAGATTTACCGTTCTAATTATTTGCAATTTAGTGTAGAAAATTAATAGGTTTAAAGTTATTAACACCCTCTTTCAATGAAAAAAGTATTGATAATAACTGGCATTGTGGTGTTGGTAGTCACCGGAGCCTTATACTATGCACAATTCTATACGAAATCGTTTAGTCCAGAAGCCAATTTGGACTTTTATGATGGAAACCTCAAAGTACATGTGTTTTACAATAGACCCTCGAAAAAGGGTCGCGATATCTTTGGAAAATTGGTGCCCTTTGGAAAAGTCTGGAGAACCGGTGCCAATGAGCCCACCACTTTTGAGACCAATAGGGATTTAAAGTTTGCCGACAAAGAATTAAAGGCTGGCAAATACAGCGTATGGACAATTCCTGGAGAGAATAGTTGGCAGGTAATCTTTAACTCTGAAATGCCTTGGTGGGGTGTTAATTTTAATGCACAGGCAAGCCGGGATATTACAAAAGATGCCATGATCGTAGAGGTTCCGGTTGTATTAGAAAATAAACTGTTTGAGCAATTCACAATTTCTATTGAAAAAGTGAGCGATGGAGCTGAATTGATTTTCATTTGGGATAAGACTTTGGTCGCTGTGCCTTTTTCTGTAAAGTAATTTTTTTGAACTTCGCGCTCGACAATTAATCTTGTTTAAGTCTTAATAATTTTATGATTCAGATAATACCTTCTATAGCAATTCGCCACGGGCAAGTCGTAAAAATGCGCAAAGGTGACATTAGCAGCGAGAAGGCCTATGATGAAAACCCACTTGATCTGGCCAAGCGGTTTGAAGATCATGGTATTGAAATCGTTCATTTGGTGGATCTTGATGGGGCAGAACGGGGAAGCCCCAAGAGCTATCATATTCTGGAAGCTATTGCGGGTCACACCGATTTAAAGATTGATTTTACGGGCGGCATCTGTTCTGATGGTGATATCGGGAAGGCCTTTGAATATGGCGCGGATTATATCACTGCCTCTAGCATAGCCATTACCAATCCAGACCTTTTCGCTTCATGGATAGTCTCCTATGGCCGTGAAAAAATCACCCTTGGAGCTGACGTGACAGATGTAAAATCCAATACCATGTCCTTTCGCGGGTGGCAGAAGACTTCTGAAATCCACTTGTTCGATCATATAGAATATTTTTATGAACGTGGCCTTAAATACGCGAAGTGCACCGACATCTCGCATGATGGAGTCCTAGAGGGGCCTGTCTTTTCCTTTTATCAGGAGATCATTGACAAATTTCCCGAACTCAAAGTTTTAGCCAGTGGGGGAGTAAGGGGTGTAGAAGACATAAAGAAATTAAATGAAATGGGGGTTTATTCCGTAATCTTTGGGAAAGCCTACTACGAAGGGATTTTAAAACTTAAAGACTTAGAGCAGTTTCTGGTGAAGAAAAATTAAGTCTCCATTTGCTGACATCAATCTTCAACGATATCAGAAACTTTGAATTTTTCTATTATAAAATAAAGGAAATTAAAAGAGAGGGGATCCTCATCTTTTTTCTCAGTAGTAGCAGGTTTATTCTGATTTTCCGTTTTCGGCTTGGTATTGACTGCCGCAGCATTCGTGTCACGGAAGTTTGACTGAGTTTTCGCTGGCCTCAAATCAGCATCCATCAAAAGTGTTTTGTCGTCATTTAGATTTAGCTCACGATGCCGACTTAACTCTTGAATTTCTGTACTCAGAGGATTGCCTTCCTGAGCATTAGCCACTAAGCTGCAAAAGGAGAGTGACCCAAAAAGCACCAAATAAAATTTTATTTTTGCTCGCATTATTTAACAGAGTAACAGATTTCTTTCTAAAAGGGATAGCAATCTAATAATAAAAACTTATGATTTCATGGGATGAGTTCAATAAAATCGACCTTCGGGCAGGAACAATCGTCAAATTTGAGCCTTTTGAAGGAGTGCGGAAACCCGCAATCAAGCTTTGGATTGATTTTGGGCCCGAATTAGGCGTTAAGAAATCCAGTGCACAAATAGTACACCACTATTCTAATGTCAATTTAATTGGCAAACAGGTCATTTGTGTCACGAATTTCCCTCCAAAACAGATCGCCAATTTTATATCCGAGGTTTTGGTTACTGGCTTTCCTGATGAACATGCGAATGTCGTTCTTAGTACCCCTGATAAACCGGTGCCAAACGGAGTTAAACTTTTTTAAATGAAATTTTCGGAACTGGAAAAAAATGGAGTTGGAAAAATCGCTCAGCAGGCCACCGATTTACCCATTACTAATCTGGTCATCGACAGTCGAAAAGTGGTACTAAATGAAGGTGCCATCTTTTTTGCTATCACCGGACCGCGAAATGATGGCCACGCCTACATTTCGGATTTGTATTCGCTTGGTATCCGTCAGTTTGTAATTGAAAAGCGTGTTGATTTTGGAAAGTTTTCAGAGGCTAATTTTCTTTTGGCCGATTCTTCCATTAATGCGTTGCAAAAGATTGCCACAATTCACCGGAAGGAATTTGATATACCGGTGATCGGCATCACGGGGAGTAACGGAAAAACCATTGTCAAAGAATGGTTATATCAACTGTTGTCGCCCGACAAAAAAATCATCAAGAATCCTGGCAGTTACAATTCACAGATTGGAGTGCCGTTGTCCGTTTGGGGAATGGAAGCCCATGACCAATTAGGAATTTTTGAAGCAGGCATTTCGCAACAGGGTGAAATGATGCGGTTGGAAAAAGTGATTTGCCCCTCTGTAGGAATTTTTACCAACATCGGGACAGCGCACAATGAAGGCTTTGAAAACAGTGAACAGAAAATAGCCGAGAAGCTAGCTCTTTTTCAAGGAGTTGAAAACTTAATTTATTGTGCCGATCACAACCAGATTAATGAAGCTGTTCTAAAGGCAGCCATCCCGAAACTGTCATGGGGGAAAGATCAAATCGCAGATATTATAATTACTAACACGAATGAAGGCTATGGTGTTTCATTCGGGAACAAGTCGTTTAGTCTTTCTATTCCATTTTCAGATTCCGCATCGAAAGAAAACGTAATGCATTGCGTAACCATGATGCTTTTTCTTGGTTACAATCCTACTACCATTCAAGCGAGGGTGGCCGGATTGAAGCCAGTCTCTATGCGGCTCGAATTAAAAGAAGGGATCAATCAATGTCAACTGGTTGACGATACGTACAATAACGATTTAGTAGGACTTCAGATAAGTTTGGATTTTCTTTCCAGTCTGCAAAAGAAAAAAATTGTCATTCTATCCGATATTTTGCAATCGGGTATGAGTGAAGAGGAGTTGGCAAGTTCCATTTCTTCGTTGCTCGTAAAAAATCAGATTCATGAGTTTATTGGCATTGGTTCAGCGTTGCGGTCACAAGAAAAATTGTTTTCAGCAATTCCCTTTTCTTCTTTTTACCGAAGCACCGAAGAATTTTTAAACCAATTTGATTTCGGGTCACTTCATCACAAACTGATTTTGATAAAAGGAGCACGTGTATTTCAATTTGAAAAAATCGTGCAGCGGTTGCAACGGAAAGTACACGGCACCATCATGGAAATTGATATGGGTAAGTTGGTACACAACCTGAATTATTTCAAGTCAAGATTAGAACCAGGCGTAAAAATCATGGCGATGGTAAAAGCTTTTGCTTACGGTAGCGGAAGCGAAGAAGTGGCCAATCTTTTGCAGTATCACCGGGTCGATTATTTGGGAGTAGCCTATGCCGATGAGGGGATCGAGTTGCGGAAAAAGAATATCGTCTTGCCAATCATGGTGATGAACCCCTCTGAGGAAGGTTTTGAGGCCATGCTTTTGCACAAGTTAGAACCCGTGATTTATAATCTGAAAACGCTCCACGCTTTTTTGAAACATTTAGGACATCGGAGAGCCTCTATTCACTTAGAACTAGAAACAGGGTTGCACCGACTAGGCCTTGAAGAGGAGGGCCTTGATGAAGTAATTAAGCTATTAAAACAAAATGCCGACCTCCAAGTAAAGTCAGTATTTTCGCATTTGTCTGCTTCGGATGAATCAAAGCACGACCGTTTTTCGCGCGAACAGTTTGATCGCTATCAAAAATCTTACGATCGCATTTCCACTGAACTGAATTTGCGGCCCTTGCGACATATTTTAAATTCTGCAGGAATCTTAAGACTCCCCGATTTTCAAATGGATATGGTTCGGTTGGGCATCGGGTTATATGGTGTTGATCCCACCGAAAAAAATTCTTCCAGCCTCGAAATGGCGGCCACCTTAAAAACGGTGATCTCTCAAATAAAAAAGATTAAACCCGGTGAAACTATTGGCTATGCCAGACGAGGAGCAGCAGAAAAAGCAATGACCACGGCCACTATTGCCATTGGTTATGCCGATGGGTTCAGCAGAAGTTTTAGCAATGGAAAAGGACATGTGCTGGTCAATGGAAAGAATGCTCCTGTCATTGGGAATGTGAATATGGACATGACCATGATCGACATTACCGGAATAGAAGCGAGCGAAGGTGATGAGGTAATTATTTTTGGTAACGGCTTGCCGATTCAGGAAGTGGCGGCCAGTATTGGTACTATTCCTTATGAAATTTTAACCAATACGAGTGAACGGGTGAAAAGAATTTTTGTGTCGGACGGGGTTTGACTAGATGCCTGATCCTTGTAACCCACCAGTGTGAATGACGAGGACGATGGATCCCCTGTTAAAAGAGCCCATTTTAATCAAATCAAAAATCCCAAACATCATTTTGCCGGTATAGACCTGATCAAGCGCAAGATTATGCTCCTGTTTCATTTTGCCGATAAAATCTATTAGCTCTGGCGTTTGTTTTGCATAACCCCCAAAATGATAATCGGACTGTATTTCCCAATTGTGGTGGGTAGAAGATCCCAAAAGAGATTCTATCTCGTCTTTTAAAAACGAGCCGCCCTTTAACACCGAAAATCCAACTACTTTCGGTTTGCCTTCCAAGCCTGAAATCAAACCTGCCATTGTTCCACCTGTCCCGACCGGCAAGCACACATGGGTGCAATCAATTGGCCTGATTTTTTCTTTGGCAAATTCGGCACAACCTTTTATGGCGAGCGCATTGGTTCCTCCTTCGGGGATCAAATAAAAATTCCCGAATCTATTTTTTAGCTGATCAACAAAATGGCTTTCTGTTTTCTTTCGGTAATCTTCTCGCGAAACAAAGTGCAATTGCATGCCACAGCTTTCTGCAAATTCGAGCGTAGGATTTAGCGGTAAATTTTTTTCTCCCCGAATAATGCCAATGCTTTTCAATCCTACATCCTTGGCCGCAGCAGCCGTGGCGTAAATGTGATTGGAGAAAGCTCCGCCAAAAGTGAGCAGCGTGTCATGACCAAGTTTTTGGGCTTCTTCCAAATTGTATTTCAACTTCCACCATTTATTGCCGGAAACAAACGGATGGTTTAGGTCTTCGCGCAATACCAACAATTGCACCCCCGCATCTTCCAATAGTGAAGCCTGTAATTCTTGTAGCTTGCTTTGGTGGTAGTTAAGGTGTTGGTTCATTTTTATAATATCGCTTCACACATCCGTAATGACATCAAAGCCTTTGAAGCTGCCCGTAATGGCCAGTGCAGAAGCTTCTCTGGTGATTCCTTTCTGTTTCAGTTTTCCGGCAATCTCATTAACCGTTGCCCCAGAACCAACGGCATCATCAATCAGCAAGACGTGATCAAATGCACGGCTCTCGCTAACGGCAAATGTATTTTGTGCGTTTACAATTCTTTCTTCCAGTTTGGCCAATGATTTTTGGGGCACGGGGATAATTCCACTGATCTTTTTAATCTGAATTGTCGGCAAGGAAAGGTTGATATGTGTTTGAAGAAACTTCATCAATTGCATTTCACGCCTGATCGTAGGGGGAACGTAAAGTGCTGCATCTGCTTTTATCACTTGGCATAGCCTGGCTACCCTATTTCCTATTTCCTCTACAAGGCGTTTCATCAGAAATTTGCTCTGACCTTGTTTAGCATAATGAAGCAGCGTACCCAGTTTCGTTTTGCCGAAACGCTCGATGGCATAAAAATCCAGGTAGAAAAGACCATCAAGATGAATTGCGCTGAATCCTTTCGTGCTCCTCATTTTTTCCATCCCATCAATGAATCCATTTCGATCAAAGTAATCCAGGTATTTTTCCTTTGTCGAAATAAATTCGTTTACTGTCTTTTCAAAGGGAAGATTTCGCTGCTTACACCAAATCTCAAATCCTTCACTTCCTTCTTTTAGTTCTCCCGTTTCGGTGATTAAAAGAAATTGCTGCTTCAGAAATTCGGATTGACTTTCATCCGTAAGGGTGGTTGGTCGAATTTTTTTGGCAAAAGGAATAGAACGGTAAACCGTTTTTGGTGTGCGTCCTAGTTTCCAAACGAGTCCATCATCAATCAACCCATTAAGCACGATGTGAGTCATTTGTTTTGATATCATCAACTTATCGGTGATTTCCTTCACCGACAATTCAGGATAAGATTCGAATAGTTTTGTTATTTTCTCTTTAACCGTCATTTGACTATTGACTATCAATAGTCAAATATAAAACATTTTTATTATTCTCGAAGGAACGGTCTTTCAAGAGAAATACTAAATTGTTTAGTATTTTAGTGCTTCAATATGGACGAATCCTACTTCAAAGGCCGAGGGGCGCAAATAAAAACAGGAAACAAATTTCTGAAAGCACAATACGTTGCCGATCATATTGAAGGACTTGATGAACCGTTGCTTGAAAATCCACACACTCAAATTTTTCATGAAAGTCCGAAAAAGATTATTAATAAAGTAGAGAGCCCCGATTTAGGAATGGCCTATTCCATGAATCCTTACCAAGGCTGTGAGCATGGATGCATTTATTGCTACGCCCGCAACACCCACGAATATTACGGCTTCAGCGCGGGCCTTGATTTTGAAAGTAAAATCATTGTGAAAAAAAATGCACCCCAGGTTTTGGAACAGCAGCTTTTAAATAAAAACTGGAACGCAGCGCCCATCATGCTGAGCGGGAATACGGATTGTTATCAACCCCAGGAGCAGAAGTTGCAAATCACGCGTCAGATCTTAAAAGTGCTTGCACAATATCGGCATCCAGTGGGGATTATCAGCAAAAACAGTTTGATCACCCGCGACATTGATATTCTTCAGGATCTTGCCTCCGACAACTTGGTTCACGTGATGATTTCTATTACGACTTTAAATGAAGAATTGAGAAGAGCGATGGAACCGCGCACGGCAAGTTCATTGAAACGGTTAAAAACAGTTGAAGCTTTGGCGAAAGCTAATATTCCCGTTGGGATAATGAATGCCCCAATCATTCCGGGATTGAACCATCATGAAATTCCGCAGATATTGAAAGCTGCTGCCGATCATGGTGCGCTCACTGCCGGCATGACGATTGTACGGCTTAACGGCTCGATCGGCCAACTCTTCGAAGATTGGCTGCGGAAGAATTTTCCCGATCGATTTGAAAAGGTTTGGAATCAAATTCGTTCCATGCATGGCGGAAATGTAAATGACTCTCAGTTCGCCAGGCGCATGCGGGGCGAAGGAAATATTGCCGAGGCCATCCACCAACTTTTCCGCTCTTCCAAGAAAAAATATTTTGCCGGCAGAGAAATGCCTGCTTACGATTTAACAAAATTTAGAAAAGGTGGTATGTTGAGTTTGTTTTGAAATCTCGAACGAGCCGAAATTTTTACTTCCGATTCCTAAATTCGGCAGCTTTCTTTTTGAAATATTCTATTTTCTTGTTCTGGGGTCATCCCCCTAATCAGTTGTGAAACTCTATCTCGTTGCTGGCGCATGAACTTCACCGCGTCAAATTTCTTTTCTGTTTAGTTTCACATTTCAATAATTCTTTAGGTGACCCTATTTCAAGTGTATGAAACCCTTCTCTTATAGAGTTATAGCCTCTGATTCTTTTAAGATTTACAATATGGCGAAAATTCCAACTTACAAAAACATCTGCATTGCATAATGTTGCTAATGCAATAGGGCGACAATCTGAACGGCTGGTTTCACCAACCACCCTTCTTTTTTGATATGCAATTCAGCTAAACCGATGGCATCCTTTGATAATTTTATAAACTCGATTTGTTCAACAGAAATGAAGGATGTTCATCTTATAGTACTTCGGAAAAACATGAAAGTCGAGCATAGTGTTGCACGACTTTCGTTAAAACAAGATAATCCTTTAATAATTATTTTTTGCTAGAGCCATAATTTGCGAGACGGGTTCACTTGTTATTCCAGCATTTTTCATGACTTCTTTTAAGTCTGATTTTTCTAAAAACGATGTGATGTTGTCTGTGTTATCTGTGTTAAAAATCGCCACAACATTTAAAGGGTTATCCAAATCTTTTCCAAGCGCAGTTAGCGATATCTTATAATCAGATCTCACTTTCTGATGTTTATCAAATTCTTTTTTCCAATCATCATAATTCTTGACTGTGTGTTGAATGATAAGAAAAGATTTAGCTGTCGAGATGCCTGAATTTTTCACTTTAAAGTACGTGAAGATAGGTTTGCTCGTTACTCCGGCTGACGCCATCAATTTTGGCGTATTTGGGTCTTCAAAAAAGTTGCGTGCTTTTTTTACATGCTCAAGTTCAAAGACTACGGTGATGTAATTCGAATCGGATGCACCTCTAAGAAGAAGTTTTTCTGTTATTCCTGCTTTTTTTCTCCTTTTTTCATCCTTTTCATAGAAACTTTTCCAATTGTCAAAATCTGCAACGCTGTGTTGCACAATAACACAGGTCATTCCTCCAAGTATTTGATCTGCCATTGTGAAAGATGACTTTTTGCTATTTTGAGAATAGGACATGGTTATAGTAAGTATCAGAGCCAGTGTAAATAGGAGTTTGTTTTTGAAAAATTTCATTTTGATATAGTTTATGTTGTGGATTTATTTAATAGCTATTACTGCACTAGTTGGACCTGTCAGGGGCAGGAGGGATGTTTTTGTAAACCCAACTTCCTTGGCCCATTGGCTGAAATCAGCAAAAGAAAAATCAAACCCTTCTGGTGTTTCGATCATCATGTTCAGGGACATCATCAGACCAAATGCATTCTTATTTCGTTCATCGTCAATGATATTCTCTATCACCACCAAAGCTCCACCTTTAGGTAGTACATCGAAGGCTTTTTTTATCAATCGTTTCTTGTCAGCCAGCCCCCAATCGTGAAGTACATTTCCCATAGTGATCACATCTGCTTTTGGAATATCATTCTTGAAAAAATCGCCTGATTGAGTCTTTACCTTTTCAGAGAGGCCCATTTTCGCTATGTTTTCTGTAGCCAGCGGAGCGACTGGTGGTAAGTCAAATGAGATACATTTCATATGCGGGTTGTGCTGTGCCACTTGAGCAGCCAGAAATCCCCCAGCTCCACCCAGATCGCATAATGTGTGGTATTTAGAAAAATCAAATGCATGGGACAGTGCCATGAAATTTCCCATTTGAATGCCTCCCATTGCATTCAAAAATTCACGAAGCATTTCTTTGTTTGTATACAAAATTTCAAAGATTGGTTGGCCTCCTGATTTTGTCTCATTTTGAGGTTTCCCAGTTTTCAGCCCTTCCTCAAGGTTGTTCCAGAAAGAATAGAGGCGATTGTTCGCCATTTCCAGCATGCCGCCAACATAGGTTGGTTTTTTCTTGTCAAGAAAGAGATTGGTGTCTTCAGCATTCGTGTACACAGCAGTTTCTTTCAATCCACTTCTTTTCAGAAACCCGAGGGCTACCAGCGTGTCAAGAAAATCGTAGAGATTTCTATCATGTAAGCCGAGTTTACTTTTTATGTCTTTTCCAGACAATCCTTCTTTAGCCAGATGAGTAAACAGCCCCATGTTAACGGCTGTAAGTAGCGTCTTTGATGCCCAAAACCCCATGCCTACTTGCATGATTTTAGACGGGTTTATTTGTGTTTCCATGTTATTATTATTTTTAATAATTAATGAATTGATTTTAAGTGATTCAATGAAAAAAGGGCTTTAAACTTTTGATGTTTGCTCTTGAAATGTAATCGGTAAATAACAATACACAGTTTTTGGCAAATAAGAATACACAGAA